>Ga0182005_1000004_pt1 | contig 609645 bp, 522 predicted proteins | sample Sormic07211103_1_FD_123021 | JGI IMG/M metagenome (GOLD analysis project Ga0182005, IMG submission 123021) | Rhizosphere microbial communities from Sorghum bicolor, Mead, Nebraska, USA - 072115-103_1 MetaG | ecosystem: Host-associated > Plants > Roots > Rhizosphere | place: USA: Nebraska...
AGATGTGCAGGCTGACCGCGACCGCGTCGTCGCTGGGATTGCGGATGGTGTGGTACTCGTGCGGCGGGATCAGGCTGCCGGCGGAGCCGGGCCCGGCCTGGATCGAGCCGACCGGGCGGAAGTGGTAGCGCTCCGCCTCGTGGCCCAGCAGCTCGTACTGGACGATTTCGAGCGCGCCGTTCCATACGCCTTCGACGCACCACATGCCGCTGTGGTCGTGGATCAGTGTGCCCTGACCGGGACCCCAGGTCATGGCGACGACGCTGTAACCGTGTTCTTCGCTGCGATAGAGCTCGCGGCGGGCGTAGTGGTCGCCGGCGGTCTCGAAGACGCAGGCGGGCAGGATGACTTCCTGCGAACGGATCAGCCGGCACAGCGCGTTGCGCAGGGTGTCGGTGATCGCCGGTGTGCTCGGCTGCGCGACGGAAGCGTCGATCGCATCGATGAGCTTGCGGCTGCCCTGGAAATCGACCGTGATCATGCGTGGTACCTCTGGAGGCGATGGTGGCGTGGGGACGCCGGGTCGCTTCCGATCATAGCAGGGCGGGCGGGGCGGGAGCGTCAGCGGCGTGCCGCCGCACCCGGCTGACGTGGGGCCGTGGTGTCAGAGCGAACCGAGGAAGCCGCCAATGGCCTTGCTGTAGTTGGCGATGTCGACGAGGAAGGCATCGTGGCCCTGGGGCGAGTCCAGCGCGACGAACTCGACCGCCGCGCCCGCGGCCTCCAGCCCCTTGGCGATGGTTTCCTGCTGCTCCAGGGGAAACAGGATGTCCGTGCTCACGCCGATCACCATCGCGCGTTCGACCTGGATGCGGGCCAGGCCGCGCATGACATCGCCCTCGCCGTGCTCGGCGATATCGAACCAGTCGCTGGCGCGCGAGAGATACAGATAGCTGTTCGGGTCGAACTGACGGTTGAATCGCCGCGCATGACCTTCGAGATACGACTCGACCTGGAACTCGAAACCGAACGGTTCGTTTTCTTCACGCTGCTCCGCGTCGAGCCGGATGCGCGCGAAGCGGCCGTTCCATTCCATCGCGGAGCGATAGGTGATCACGCCCAGCTTACGCGCGATGCTCATGCCGTGTTCGGGCCATTCGTCGCCTTCGTATTGTCCGCCCTTCCAGTGGGGATCGAGGCGGATGGCCTCGCGCTGGAGCGAGCGGATGGCGATGGCGAACGGTTGCGCCTGCGGTGCGGTGTCGACGCTGACGTGCGTGCGCACCGAGGCGGGGTGCAGCAGCATGTACGCGAGTGCGCTCATGCCGCCCATCGAGCAGCCGACGAGGCAGGCGAGCTGTGAGATACCGAGGCCGGTGATGGCTTCGTGCGCCGCATTCGCCACGTCTTCCAGCGACAGCTCGGGAAAGGTCAGGCGGTACGGCGCGCCGGTGGCGGGATCGACCGACGCGGGGCAGGTCGAGCCTTTATCGCTGCCCAGCGAGTTAACGCAGACGACGAACCAGCGATCGGTATCGAAGGCCTTGCCGGGCCCGATCATGTCCTGCCACCAGCCGGGGGTGGGATCCTCGTCGTTGGATGCCGCGTGCGCACTGGGCGACAAGCCCGTCAGAATGAGGACGGCATTGCCGCGCGACGCATCGAGCGTGCCCCACGTCTCGAAGGCGACACGCGCGCCATGCAGTTCACCGCCCCTCTTCATGCGGAACGGTGAGGACAGCTGGTGGTAGCGGCGGGCGTCACCCATGGGTCATTCCTTCGGTTTGCCACCGACGCGCTTGTCGGCTTCGGCGATCTGTTGTGCCACCGCATGCGCCACGTTCGAATCCGGATCCAGCAGCGGCTGCAGTTTTTTCCAGGTGGCCGACGCGTCCGCGAAGTGCTCCTGCTGAAATTGTGCGATGCCCAGCAACCACAGTGCCTTCTGGTTTTGCGGATTGTCGGCGACGGCGGCCTGCAGCAGGTCGAACGCGCGTCCGACGATCAGGTGATCGCCACGCACGAGCGAGTCCGCCTCGGCCCAGCCGACCATCGCGGGGCCGTTCTTCGGGTCGGCCTTGAGCGCACCGTCGTAGGCTTCGCGGGCATCCGCCGGCTGCTTCAGCATGGCGTAGGTCTGGCCGAGCAGCAGCCAGCCCTGCGTATCGTCCGGATGCTCTTTCAGTCGCGCCTGCAGCGCGGCGATCGCCTGGCCGACGTCCATTTCCTTCGGTGGCTCGACGCCGCCGAGCGTAGCCGGCGTGCCGACCAGCAGATAGATGCCGGCGCTGCCCAGAGGAACCAGCACCGCCAGTGCGACGACGAGCACGAACACGCCCTTCGAGCGCCCGTGCATCCGGCCCTGACGAATGAGCGGCACCAGGATGAGGGCGAGCGCGACGGCGAGCATGGCCCCGGCGGCAAGATAGAACGGAAGGGTCACCAGTCGTCCTCGGTGTCGTTCGCCGGCACGTTGCCGACGGGGTTCTGGCGCGCACGGCGACGTACCTGGATGGCAACGACGAGGCCGCCCAGGGCAAGCACGATCAGCGGCCCGAACCAGAGCAGCCAGGTCTTCGGTTCCACCGGTGGCTTGTACAGCACGAAGTCGGAGTAGCGATCGACCAGATACGCCTTGATCTCGGCATCGCTCCTGCCTGCCTGCATCATTTCGAAAATCTGACGGCGCAGGTCGTGGGCGATCGGCGCGTTGGAATCCGCGAGGGTCTCGTTCTGGCACATCGGGCAGCGCAGTTCGGCGCTGAGGTGCTGGAAGCGAAGTTCTTCGGCGTGGTCGCGGAAGGGCAGCGGCTGGATGGCCTGGGCGATGGAGAGCAGCGGCAGGAGAAGCATGAAGGCAATCGCGAGGAGCTGTCGCGCGCGGGGCGCGCTCCTACCTTCTGCGGCAGGACCCTGACCGTTGCCGGCACGTTGTAGGAGCGCGCCCTGCGCGCGACCGTACCTGCTCACTAGCCACCTTCCTTAGCCAGCGCGGCCAGCGCAGGGCGGAATTCCCTGTCGACCACTTCAGGCGTAATCGGCCCGACATGCTTGTAACGAATCACACCCTTGCCATCGATCAGAAAGGTTTCCGGCGCGCCGTACACGCCAAAATCGATGCCGGCGCGTCCGTCACGGTCGGTGATGACGAGGTCGAACGGGTTGCCGTGTTCGTGCAGCCAGTTCATCGCGTCGGACGGTTCGTCCTTGTAGTTCAGGCCAACCAGGCGCAGGCCCAGCGACTTCACCTCACCCGACAGCACCGGATGCTCATGCACGCATTCGATGCACCAGCTGCCGAACACGTTGAGGAAATACGGCTTACCCAGCAGCGATGCCTTGCCAACCGTGCTCATGGGCTGACCCAGTTCGGGCAACAGGAAGTCCGGCGCTGGCTTGTCGATCAGCGGCGAGACGATCTCGTGCTGATCGTGCTGCGTGTTCCACCAGATGCCGAAGCCGAACAGGCCGCACAACGCGAGAAACACGAACAAGGGCATCAGGCGACTCATGCGAGCGATTCCTTCGCGGGCACCGCGGCGGTCGCGGCGGCCTTCTTCGCGCGGAAGCGGCGCTCACCCGCGGCAAGGAAGCCGCCGAGCATCATGAACAGGCCGCCGAGCCAGATCCAGCGGACGAACGGTTTGTAGTAGAGCCGCAGCGCCCAGGCGCCCTCTACATCCGTCGCCTGCATCGGCTCGCCGAGCGCGACGTAGATGTCGCGGAACAAGCCCGCGTCGATGGCGGATTCGGTCTGTACCTGGCCGCGCGAATACGTGCGTTTCTGCGGTTTCACGGTCGCCATCGTCGTGCCATCGCGCTGGATGGTGACCGTGCCTTCATCGGCGCGCCAGTTCGGTCCCTGGGTTTCGTGGACTCCATCGAAGCGGAACACATAGCCGCCGATGGCCTGCGTGTCACCGGGCGCCATACGTACGTCGCGCTCGACACTCAGCGATTCGGAGAGCATCACGCCGATGATGAAGATGGCGACGCCCGTGTGAGCGACCAGCATGCCGGCCATCTCGGCCGGATAGCGGCGGCCGCGCGGCATCTCGCGCCAGCGCTTGAGGATGTACGACAGGGTGCCCGCGGCCACCCAGACGGCGCCCGCGATGCCGGCGATCGCACGCAGGTGACCCTGGGCGACAAAGGCGGCGACGATGGCGCAGATCACGGCGGCGATACCGGCACGCAGGGCGAGCGTCGTCAGCTGGCGGCCCTCGGCGCTGCCCCAGCGCAGGTAGGGGCCGAACGGAAGCAGGAGGACCGCGGGCGCCATCAGCGCGATGAACAGAAAACTGAAATAGGGTGGTCCGACCGAGATGCGGCCGAGGTTGAGCGCGTCGCCGATCAGCGGGAACAGCGTGCCCAGCAGCACCATGGCTGCCGCCGTGGTGAACAGCAGGTTGGCGATCATGATGCCGGTCTCGCGCGACAGTGCCGCGAACGGCTTGCCCGTCGCCACCCTGGGCGCACGGATGGCATAGAGCAGCAGCGAGCCGCCGATCACCACGATCAGGAAGCCGAGGATGTACAGGCCGCGACGCGGATCCGAAGCGAACGCATGTACCGAGGTCAGCACGCCCGAGCGCACGAGGAAGGTGCCCAGCAGCGACAGCGAAAACGCGAACAACGATAACAGCACCGTCCACGCGGGGAGCGAGCCCCGTTTCTCGGTCACCGCCTGGGCGTGGATCAGCGCGACGCCGACCAGCCAGGGCATGAACGACGCGTTCTCGACCGGGTCCCAGAACCACCAGCCGCCCCAGCCCAGCTCGGCGTATGCCCACCAGCTGCCGGCGACGATGCCCATGGTGAGGAACGCCCACGAGACGTTGGTCCATGGGCGAGCCCAGCGCACCCAGGCCTGCTCGAGCTCGCCACCCAGCAGCGCCGCGATGGAAAATGCGAAAGCCACCGAGAAACCCACGTAGCCCATGTACAGCACGGGCGGGTGGAAGGTCATGCCGGGATCCTGCAGCACCGGGTTGAGGTCGCCGCCGTCGGATGGCATCGGCAGCTCACGCAGAAACGGATTCGAGGTAAACAGGATGAAGGCCAGGAAGCCGACGCCGATGAGGCCGAGCACGCCGAGTACGCGGGAGACGAAAGGCGTCGGCAGGTGGCGGCTCAGCACCGCCAGCGCGAGCGACCAGACGTTGAGGATGAAGACCCACAGCAGCATCGAGCCTTCGTGCGCGCCCCACACCGCGGTGATCCGGTAGTACCAGGGCAGCGCGAGGTTCGAGTTGTCGGCGACATAGGCCACCGAGAAGTCGTAGACGAGAAACGCGTGGATCAGCACGCCCATCGCCAGGAACACGAACACGGCCTGGCCGGCGGCGGCGGGTCGCGCCACGGCCATGAGCGCGGCGTTGCCACGCCACGCGCCGAGGATGGGAAGCACTCCCTGGACCAGCGCCAGCAACAGCGCGAGGACGAGCGCGAACTGGCCAAGCTCCGGAATCATTTCGGCGTACCCGGTGCCGTGGCCTTGTCAGTCATGGCCTGATCGCCCATGCCCTTGTCGTCGATCTTGCGGTTCTCATGCGCCTTGGCCATGGCGTCCTTGAGTTCCTTCGGCATGTAGTTCTCGTCGTGCTTGGCGAGCACTTCGCTGGCGATGAAGCGGGCATCGTCCATGCGACCCGTCGCGATGACCGACTGGTTGTCGCGGAACAGGTCCGGCAGGATCCCGGTGTATTCCACCGGCATGGCGCCCTGGTCGTCGACGACGATGAAGCTGACCTTCAGGCTGTCCTTCGCGCGCTGGATCGAACCCGCCTTGACCATGCCGCCCAGCCGGAAGCTGCCGTACTGCGTGGCCTGGCCTTGCTGCACCTGGCTCGGGGTAAAGAGATAATTCATGTTTCGCTGCAATGCGAACACGGTCAGACCGACCGCCACGATGGCGGCGGCGATCACCGAGATCACGATGGCGAGGCGACGCTTACGGGTGGGATTCATTACGGGGAGCGGTTCCGGGACGGCGGCGGTTCTCCTGGCGCGCGAGGCGCGCACGGAGATCGCGCAGGTTGCGTCGACGCCTCGCCAGTGGCGCGAGGGTGTCGATCAGAAGGACGAGGAAGAAAACGGCGAGCGAGGTCCAGACGTAGAAGCCGTACTGGCCCATGGCGAGGGCGGCGGTCATGCGGCGTCGTTCCCCGGCGTGTTCAGGGCGAGATCGCGCACCCAGCCCTTGCCGCTTTCCGCAACGATGAAGTCGGCGCGCACGCGTGCGAACAGGCTGGCGACGTAATACAGCTTGGTCGCCGCCATCATCGTCAGCAGGGGCCACAGCATGCTCGCATCGATATGCGAGGGCCCGAGCAGACGCACCGTCGAACCCTGGTGCAGCGTGTTCCACCAGTTCACCGAGAAATGCACGATCGGCACGTTGACCGCGCCGACCAGCACCAGGAACGACGCGGCGCGCGCGCCCTGACGCCGGTCCTCGAAGGAGTGGTACAGACCGACGATGCCAAGGTAGATGAAAAGCAGCACCAGCTCGGACGTGAGGCGCGCGTCCCAGGTCCACCAGGTGCCCCACATGGGCTTGCCCCAGAGCGAGCCGGTGACCAGCGTGATCAGGGTGAACGCGGCGCCGACGGGGGCGGACTCCATCGCCACGGTTTCGGCGAGCTTGATCCGCCAGACCAGACCGATGAACGCGGCGACGGCCATCACGCCGTAGATGAACAGGCTCATCCAGGCGCTGGGTACGTGGATAAAGATGATCCGGTACGCGTCGCCCTGCTGGTAGTCGGCGGGCGCGATGAACAGGCCGCCATACAGCGCCACTCCGCCGAGCAGCAGCGCGAGGCCCAGCGCCCACGGCCGGACGGCACCCGCGAAACGGTAGAACACCGGTGGGGAGCTTAGGCGGTGCAGCCAGAGGGGAACCCAGTTAGCCATCGGTCCTCGTTGCCGTTTGGTGCGAGAAAGGGTGAGTCCGGATTCCGGTCCGTACGGTGGCGCGCATCATGAGTCCATCGCGATACGCAGCGCCGCGGCGCACGCAAGCGGTGCCAGCACCAGCGCCAGAACCAGTCCGGCGCCGAGCCACGCCACCGGCGCGACCCAGGGCAGGCCGTCCTGTGCGGCGGCTACCGCCCCCGCGGCGAAGATGACGACCGGCACGCAAAGCGGCAGAAGCATGAGCGCGAGCAGCATACCAGAGCGTCGCGACCCGGCCGTCAGCGCGACGAGGATCGCTCCCAGGAGGCACAGCAACGGCGTGGCCAGCGCGAGGGTGGCCACGAGCACAGGCATGGCCGGCGCCGGCAGCTTCAGCATGCTGGCCAGCAGCGGTGCGACGACGATCAGCGGCAGCGACGAGACGATCCAGTGAGCGAGGATCTTGACGCCCACGAGCAAGGCCAGCGGCTGCGGTGCGAGCATCAGGAGCTCCATCGAGCCGTCCTCGATATCGCCGCGGAACAGGTTGTCGAGCGAAAGCAGGATGGCCAGCACGACCGTGACCAGCACGACGCCACCGGCGATGCGGGCGAGGAGGGCGGGCTCGGGTCCGAGGGCGAACGGGAACAGTGTCGCGACGATCACCGCATAGAGCACGGGCATGGCGATGTCACCGCGCCGGCGCCAGGCCAGGGTCAGATCGCGGCGCAGCAGGGCGGCGCAGGCGGCGGGTGTGCTTCCGGGCGTCATGCGTGCAGCCGGATGCGGCGTGGTGCGTCGCCGGCGAAAGACACCGCCCCGTGGCTCGTCACCAGAGCGGCACCGCCGCGCGCCGCATGGCGCTCCAGCAGGCGGTTGACCAGGGCGATGCCTTCGCGGTCGAGATTGGCGTAGGGCTCGTCGAGCAGCCACACGCGTGCGGGCAGGATCAGCAAGCGGGCGAGAGCCACACGCTTCTTCTGTCCGGCGGAGAGGCGGCGTACGGACTCGTCTTCGTATCCGGCGAGGCCGACCTCGGCGAGGGACACATCGATATCGGCGCCGCCGCGCAAGCCGTAGAGTCCGGCGGCGACACGCAGGTTCTCGCGAGGCGAGAGGTCGAGTTTCAGGCCGGGATGGTGGCCGAGAAAGACCACGGCCCCGGCGACGGTATCGAGCGAGAACGGAGCGCCGTCGAGCAGGACCTCCCCCGAGCCGGGGCGAAGCATGCCGGTAAGCACACGCATCAGCGTCGTTTTACCACTGCCGTTGTCGCCCTCGATCAGCGCGATTTCGCCCTCGCGCAGTGCGAAATCCACCGGACCGAAGACCGGCTCATCCTGGCGCAGGAAGCACAGGGAGCGCGCTTCAAGCAGGACAGCGTTGGCGGCGGCGACGGTCATTCCGACGATTGTCCGGGCCATGCGGCGGCTTGTCCATGCGTGACGGTGTCGCGGCTTCCTCAGCCCCGATCGAACGCCTCAGCCGGCAACGGAGGCAAAGTCGCCTGCAGCGCCCGCACAGCCGCCTCGATGTCCACCGACGCCACGCTTTCATGCCCCAGCAGGAGCTGCTCCACCAGCACGTCCTGCGCCTGCCCACGCTCCAGCGCGTAGCGGTAAGGCAGATGCGTAAACGTCACCATCCGGTAGCGCGGCAGGTAGTGCGTCGGGCAATGCTCCGTCAGCAGCGCACCCAGTTCGCGCTTGCGCAGGAACACGGGATCCGCGACCTTGTCGCGCATCTCCACGTAATTCTCCAGCGCCATTCGTGCGATCGCGTCGGCATTCGGCTTGCGCGTCGCTTCGAAGGCGGCGAACACGGCCGCGGGATCGGACGGATTCGCCGCGAACAGGTCCGCCAGTTCGGCCGCGTCTTCGAAACCGCAATTCATGCCCTGACCATGGAACGGCACGATCGCGTGCGCGGCGTCGCCGATCAGCAGGGCACGGCCACCGATATGCCAGCGATCCAGGTAGAGCGTCGCCAGCGTGCCGACCGGATGGGCCGCCCAGTCGTTCGTGAACTCGGGCATCAGCGCCAGCGCATCGGGAAATTCCGTGCGGAAAAAGCCCTCGGCGGCGGCCGCGCCTGCGATCGTACGGAAGCTGGGGTGCTCGCCATCGTTGGGCAGGAACAGCGTCACCGTGAAGCTGCCCTCGCGGTTCGGGAGGGCGATGCACATGTAATGGCCGCGCGGCCAGATATGCAGCGCGTTGCGTTCGATGGCGAACGGCGCGGAGGGATCCTTGCCAGGAGGAATCTCGAGTTCCTTGTAGCCGTGACCCAGCTCTTCGATCCGTTCGCCGAGCGGCGAATGTCGGTGCATCTCGGCGCGCAACGCCGACCCGGCGCCATCGGCACCGATGATCACGGGCGCGTCGATGCTGCGCTCGGTTCCGTCCATGCTGCGCAGCATGAGCCTGCCCGCGTCCAGATCGGCCCCGGCCAGGCCCTGGTCGAAATGGATGGTCGCGCCGGCGGCTTCGGCGGCATCGAGCATCAGGTTATTCAGGCCACCTCGCGACACCGACCAGATCACTTCGGAATCGTCCACCCCATAGCGCTGCAGGCCGCTGTGGCCGGCCGGATCGTGCACCATGCGGCCGCGCATCATGACCGCCTGCTCGAGCACCTGCGCGGCGAGACCGGTGGCGCGCAAGGCATGCAGGCCGCGTTCGGCCAGGGCGAGATTGATCGAACGGCCGCCCTGAAAGCCCGCCTTGCGGGGATCGGAGCGCTTCTCGAAGACGGAGACGCGGAAACCGCGTTGGGTCAGCAGGGTGGCGACCATGGCGCCGACCAGTCCGGCGCCGACCACGGCGATGTCGTTACGGGGCATGGCGGCCTGTTTTTGCTGCGCAATATTGCGGGGCAGCGCATCGTGCGCCGCAGCGCCGCCGGGAGCAAGTCCCTGGCGGCGGGATGCGTCAGCTTGCCTTCTTACCTGGCCGCGACGTCTGGCTCTGACGCGAGGCGGGCTCGGGCGGCTTGGCCGTGGCGGCATCGAGGAAACCGCGCTGCATCGACTTCCAGACGTCGAGGTTGCGCTCGGTCATCTCGTTGAGCATCGACCACGGGGTCTGGCCCATCAGGCTGTTGAGCTGGGTACGGAACTGCTGCTGCTGGTCGAGGAAGACCTGCAGGCTGCGCTCCAGATAGGGGCCCATGAAGCCCTGCAGGGAGTCGCCGTAGAAGCGGATGATGTGCGACAGCAGCTGCGGGGAGAGCATCGGCTGACCGTGCTCTTCGTGTTCGGAGATGATCTGCAGCAGGACGGATCGGGTCAGGTCGTCACCGGACTTGGCGTCGCGGACTTCGAAAGTTTCCCCGTCGAGGACCAGCTGGCGGACTTCTTCCAGCGTGATGTAGCTCGAGATCTCCGTGTCATACAGACGACGGTTCGGATACTTCTTAATGATGCGTAGGGATTGTGCCATGCGGCGAAAGCTACCACGTGGTATTGCGTCGCACCAGTTGTCGCACCGTCTTGTAAACGTTTGCGGTTTCACATATGGGATTGGAACGATTTAAATAACGCCGATTTAATGTTCGGAGGTGCAGCGTCAGTGCGCCGCCGCTCCTCCGGCATTCCCGAACGGCGGCTTCGCCAGCCAGAGAATCGGTATCAGTGCCAGAAAAAGGATCCCGCACAGCCAGAACACGTCGTTGACGGCGAGCGTCAGCGCCTCCCGGTTGACCACCTGGTCCAGCACGGTTCGCTGTGCCTGTCCATGCAGGTTCATCATCTGCAGCCGGTCGACATAGGCCATCGCCGCCGGGGACGCCGGATTGACGTATTCGGTCAGCGAGGCATGGTGCGCTTCGCCGCGATGCTGCCAGATCGTCACCGTGAGCGCGGTCGACACGCTCGACGCGAGCGTGCGGCAGAAGTTGGCCAGCCCCGACGCACCGGCGATCTGGTCGGGCCGCAGGCCGGAAAGGAAGATCTGGTTCAGCGGAATGAAGAAGCACGCGATGCCGATGCCCATGACGAAGCGAGGCAGCACCAGCGTGGCGAACGACGCGCCGCTGTTGAAGGTCGAAAACCAGAACGCGGTGAACGCGAACACGAGGAAGGCGAAGGTCACCACCGCGCGCAGTTCCAGCCGCTGGATGTTCTTGCCGATGATGGGCGACATGAGGAACGCGAGGATGCCGACGGGCGCGGTCGCCAGGCCTGCCCATGTCGCGGTATAGCCCAGCGTCGTCTGCAGCCACAGCGGGAACACCACCGTGATGCCGAAGAAGCCCAGCATGCCCAGCGACAACGCGCTGACGCCGACGGCGAAATTGCGCCGGGTGAAGAGCGACAGGTCGACCACCGGATACTTCGCGGTCAGTTCCCAGATGACCAGGAAGGTCAGCGCGACCACCGCGATGAGGCCGAGCGTCAGGATCAGCGGCGACGCGAACCAGTCGTGGTCGTTGCCGTTGTCGAGCATGAACTGCAGGCAGCCCACACCGAGCACCAGCAGGAACAGGCCTACCGAGTCGATCGGAGCGCGCACGATCTTCGTTTCACGGGTGCGCAGGATCGCCCAGGTGATCACGCCCGCCGCGGCGCCCACCGGTACGTTGATGTAGAAAATCCACGGCCAGGAGAAATTGTCCGTGAGGTAGCCGCCGAGGATCGGGCCGAAGATCGGTGCGACGACCACGGTCATCGCCCACATCGCCAGCGCGATGCCTTGTTTGTCTTTCGGATAGCTCGCCAGCAACAGCGACAGCGACAATGCCACCATCGGGCCGGAGCCCGCACCCTGCAGCAGACGGAACAGCACCAGCATCGGCATGCTGGTGGCCAGGCCGCACAGCATCGAGAACGCGACGAACAGCGCGACGGAGAAGCAGAAGGTCTTCACCTCGCCGAAGCGCTTGGCGATCCAACCGGTCAGCGGCTGCATCACCGCGCTGGCCAGCGCGTACGAACTGATCGCCCACGTGCCCTCGTTCGAACTCACACCCAGGCTGCCGGCGATATGCGGCACGGCCACGTTGACGATCGTCATGTCGAGAATCTCCATGAACGTGGAGAACGCGACGGCGATGGTCAGCAGGACCAGCTGCATGCCCTGCAGCGGTTTCGGGCCCGCCGGTGCGGGCGCGGCGTCCGGAATGGCGGCGGCGTCGCTCAAGGCGCACTGGCTCCGAGGTTCTTGCGCACGATCTCGTCAGCGGCGGCATCGGCCTTCGCGGCCACCTCGTCGTAAACGGTGGTCTGCGCGACCGGTGTCGTCGACGGAGCCCTTGCCAGGACGTCGCCATCGTCGTTGGAGATATCGAGCGTCACGGCGGTGGACAGGCCGATACGCAGCGGGTGCTTGTCGAGGTCCTTCGCGTCCAGCGCGATGCGAACCGGGATGCGCTGCACCACCTTGATCCAGTTGCCGGTGGCGTTCTGCGCGGGCAGCAGCGAGAACGCGCTGCCGGTGCCGGCGCCGAGACCGACCACGTGCCCGTGGTATTCCACGCCACCACCGTAGATGTCGGCTTCGATCTTCGCCGGCTGGCCGATGCGCACGTGGCGCAGCTGGCTCTCCTTGAAATTCGCCTCAACCCACAGGTCGTGTAGCGGGATCACCGTCATCAGCTGCTGGCCGGGCTGCACGCTGTTGCCCACCTGGACGCTGCGCTGCGCGACGTACCCGTCGATGGGTGCGACGATCGCGTTGCGTTGCGAGGCGACCCAGGCCTGACGGAAGTTGGCGCGTGCCTGTTCGACCGCCGGATTGGATTCGACATCGCTGCCGTCGATCAGCGCGCGCGACGCATCGGCCTGACGCTGTGCGGATTCCAGTGCGGACTGCGCCGTATCCACCGCGTCGCGGGCGTGCTGCACTTCTTCCGGTGCGACGGCTCTTTCGGCGAGCAGGGGCAGACGACGCTTCAGGTCGTCCTGCGCACGCTTCAGATCGTTGCGGCGGGCACCGAGCGCGGCGTCCGCGCTGGCGGCCGACTGCGTCTGCTGGCGGACCTGACGAACCGCCTGCGCCAGGGCGCTGCTGGCTTTGCGCAAGGCCACATCGGCGTCGGTAGCGTCCAGGCGGACGAGCACCTGACCCGCGTTGACCCGCTGCGTGTCGTCGGCAAACACGCCGGTGACGATGCCGGGCACCTGCGCCGAGATACCCACCTGGTTACCGCCCACATAGGCGTCATCGGTGGTCTCGCGGGTCGAGAACACGAACAGCCACAGCAGGAACCACGTCGCCGCGGCCAGAAGGAAGACGATCAGTGCGATCAGCAGCGCACGGCCTCGCTTGCGCTTGTCCCTGGGCGCGTTGCCGCTTTCCACCGGGGCGCGCTGGGTATCGGTCGGGTTGGCGCTCATGGGCTCTGGGTTCCGTTCGTGCTGGGCGTGGAAGAGGTGTCGACGGGTTCGGCGCGATAACCGCCCCCGAGGGATTTGATCAGGGCGACATCGGTGGACAAGGCCTGGCCCTGAAGGTCGGCGTCCATATCCAGCTGCTGCGCCAGCGAGGCTTCGGTGGCAAGCGACTCGCGGTCGTCACGCACGCCGCGTGCCGCCCGCGCCTTCGCGCTGGCGAGCAGGGTATTGACGGCATCGATCTGCGCGGCTTGCTCGGTGCGTCGGGCGGCGATCTGCTGCGCACCGAGCGCCTGCGTAGCGACGTCGCGTGCGGCCGAGGCCACGGTGGCGTTGTACTGAGCGACGGCGGCGCCGAGCTGCGCCTGGCTCACGCCGTGGTTCGCCTCGAGCGTCCCGCCTTCGAAAATCGGCAGGTGCAGCGCGGGCGTCAGCGAGAACACGCGGCTGCTCGCGGAGAAGAGCTTGTCCATGTCGATGCTGGACAAGCCCGCCATGCCCGACAGGCTCACATCGGGGAAGAACTGGGCGCGTGCGGCGTCGGTCTGCCGTAACGCGGCTTCGACCTGCCAGCGGCTGGCCGCGATATCCGGTCGGCGCGCCATCAGGTCGGTGCCGACGTTCGCGGGCAGGCCGGGGGCGACGGCGGGAAGCGCACGCGGCGTAAGCGCGGGCAGCTGTCCGGGCGAGACGCCGACCAGCGTGGCCAGCGAGGCGCGACGGATGTCCGCCGATCCCTGCAACGCCACACGCTGCTGGCGGGCACCGGACAGCTCGGCGCGTGCCTGCTGCACGGTATCGGGTACGTCCACGCCCTGTTTCACGCGAAGGTCGGCGATACGCAGCGCGCGTTCGCGGACGGCGATGAGCCGGTCCGCGATGGCCACTCGCGACATGTCCGCGAGCCAGCCGAAGTAGGTGTCCGCGACGACCGCCTGGATCGCGAGGGACGACGCCGAGCGCTCCGCCTCCGCCGCCCGCGCGCTGTCGATCGCGGACTCGAGGGTAAAGCGCTTCTTGCCCCACCAGTCGAAGTCGTAGCTGACCTGCACGCCGAGGTCGGCCTGGTTGTACCAGGTGAAGCCGAGGAACTGCGCCGGAATCAGGCCATGTTCGCTCATGCGCTGCCGTGCGACCTGCGCACTGCCGTCCACGCGCAGGCCCGCCTGCGCCGCCGCGACGCGAATGTTCTGCTGCGCGCTGTCGACGCGCGTTTTCGCCTGGGCGAGGTCTGGCGCGCCGCGCAGGGCCATGTCCATCAGCATGTCGAGCTGTGGGTCGCCGTACGCACGCCACCATTCGGCGGCGGGCCAGCCCGGGCGCTGGTCGGTGACGAGGCCAGCCAGCGGCACGTCGTCGCGCAGGGCAGGGCGGTCGATCTTCGCGGGCACGTGGCAGGCCGCGAGCGACACGGCCAGCATGCCCGCCAGCAGCGTGGGGCGGAACGGTAAGGGTTTCATGGGGTTTCCGCGGTATCCAGATGCAGGGCCAGTTTTTTCAGCAGCCCTTCGAAGGTCTTTCGTTCCGTAGCGCTGAAGCAGGCGAACTTCGACACCACCTCGGGGAACATCGGCGGGAGCAGCATGCGCACAAACTGCCTGCCCTCCGTCGTGATCGTCAGCACGACCTGACGGCGGTCTTGCGTCGCATGCGAGCGGGTGATCAGGCCGCGTTTGGCGAGCAGATTGGTGATGCGGGTCATGTTGGTCGGCTTCTGCTCGGCCAGCGCGCAGAGCTCGCTGGGCGTCGAACTGCCGTTCCGGGATGAATACAGCATCATCAGCGTGCGGAAATCGCTGTCGTTGAGGTCGAACGGCCTGAGCCTGGTCTCCACGTTGCGCTGCAGCGCTTCGCCCGTCAGCAAAAGCAGGCGGATGAGAAGGACCTCGCATTTCGGCAAGCCGTCGATGTTCTCGGCGACCCGGTCGACGCCCTCGTAGAGCGCGTCGACGCATGGTTTCAGGGTGGACATTACGCTGGCTAATAGTTCGCTGGTGAACTATTAGCCTAGCAAGCACTGACTTCAGGCAACAAGTGCCGTCGTGCCCTGGACCGCTGCGGCGACTAAGCGCGCCCCATCAGCCGCATCGGGCGCAGCTGCCGAATTCGGATGCCGAAATGAATCGACCGCATCATCGAGCGGCTGTTCGCCGCCTCTTTGGAGGCGCATAGTCACTTTGCATGAGGACCATGCAGCCATGGGAAAAGGAGAGCCATATGACGACCGACAAGTCATCGGACGCGGCCGACACTGCCGAAAAGCTGCGCAACGCTGACAGCGCGCCTGCTGCCGAAGCCCCGCAAGATCGCTGGACCATTGCTCTGCCTTCCTGGCCGGAAGGGTATGCCAACCCGAGGCGAGGGCGCGAGGGGGCCCCGGAGCCCGTGTCGGCCGCGTCGTCGTTCCCTGCCGGCGGCGACGGTTCCTCGAGGGTATCCAGACTCAGGCCGAGCGGGCGCGATCCCATCCATGTCGATCCCGGTGCGCGGATTGCTGACCGCGGTGTGGTCGCCACCGACCCCTATGGCGGCCTGGTAGGCGGAGAGCTCATCGCCTGGCAGATCGAGCCCGGCGACCCTCATGCCGAAGCGCAGGCACATTTCCTCATCGACGGTCGCCCGTCAAAATACGCCAGCGCCTACACTGATTCCGGTGGTCGGGCGTTGCCGCCGGTGCCGCTTATCGCATCGGGGTTGCCGGGTGACAACTTCAAAGTCCGGGCATTCACGGTGAACGCGCCCATCGATCGCAAGGTCGAACACGAATTCTTCGTCCGTGTCTCGTCGAATGTGCCAACTACGCTCGACGGAGAGTTTTATGGCACGCGTAAGCTGGCTGCGGGTATGTCGCACGATCTCGACGGACTCTTCGAGCTAAAGGATCAGGACGGGAAACATTACGATTTCGGATCGCTCGTCTTCGAAATTCTCGACCCATACGATGCTCCGGCGTTTCTGGGGTTCACGCCTGGATCACTCGTCGGTGTTCCGCTGAATGGGACAAAGCTGCAACTCGAGGGAGGGCTCCGGGTGAACGTGTGGCCGGCCACCGTCGAATCGTCCTTCATCATCCGGGTTAGTCGGTATGGGCTGCTTCCGAAGGATTTTCAGTTCTGGTCCGTTCCGCGCTGACGAGCGTCGTCGACTCGTGCGCGCCCGAGCGAGAATAGACGATCGGCATTGCGTGTCGTGACCTCGGCAACCTCCTCGCGGCTGATGCCGCGCAGGACCGCCACGGTGTCCACGACATCGGTCATGAACGCCGGCTCGTTGCGTCGGCCGCGACGATGCATACAGGGCTGATCGGGTGCATCTGTTTCGAGCACAAGCCACTCCGGCGGCATGGTCGCGACGACGCGCCGGATCCGGTGAGCCCGGTCGTAGGTGACCGGGCCACCGATGCCGATATGAAAACCGAGGTCGAACAGCTGTCGGGCTTGCTCCTCGCTTCCCGAGAAGCTGTGCACTACGCCACGCAATCCGCCGATCCGGCGAAGCGTATGGATGACCTCCTCGAACGCCCGGCGTGCATGCACGATCACCGGAAGGTCGTGCTCCTTGGCGATGCCCAGCTGGCGGATGAACACGTCGCGCTGCCGCTCCGGATCCAGTCCTTCGACGTACCAGTCCAGCCCGATCTCGCCCACGGCCACGGCGCCGTGGCCGTCGAGCCAGTCGGGCAGTTCGGCCAGGTGCTCGTCGCGATGCCGGTCGATGAACAAGGGATGGAGGCCGTAGGCGGGGAAAATACCGTCTCTATCACGGGCGAGTCGCTCGATCGTTTCCCAGTTGCCGCGATCGATCGCCGGCACGATCCAGCGGCGAACGCCCGCGGCGGCTGCGCGCTCGTACATCGCCTGCCGGTCGCTGTCGAACGACGCGTCGTCCAGATGTGCGTGGGTGTCGACCAGATCGACCATGTAAGCGTGATGCCTGAATGAAGGTAGCGACAGTCTAAGGCCTCATTCAGTTTAACGAATGTCAAATGTCCTCCGAGGCGACTTCCGGGAGATGGGGCTCATGCGCCATCGAGGTCGCGGACCTTCGTTAGGAGAGTAGGGTTATGAGCAGTCTGAAGATTTCCGTCCTGAACATCGCGTTGGGCGCGGCGTTGGTGTGCGGCCTGTCCGCGTGCAACCGCGACGCGAATGCCGACGTGTCCTACCGTGGCGACGGCGCCGCGGCTTCTGCTCCCGCGCCCGCACCGGCCGGCCCGAAGTACGGCCGCGTGGTCAGCGTCGATCCGGTCCGCGAGGCGGCCTCGTCGCCGCAGCGCGAGTGCCACGACGAGGTGGTGACCCGCCACGTGCCGGTCAGGGACCAGCATCAGATCGCCGGTACGGCCATCGGCGCGGTCGCCGGCGGTCTGCTCGGCAACCAGATCGGCGGAGGCAAGGGGCGCACCCTGGCGACGGTGGCCGGCGCGGTCGGTGGCGGCTATGCGGGCCACGAGATCCAGGAGCGCCGCCAGGAGACGAACACCACCACGAGCACGGTGCGCAAGTGCAGCACCGTGGCTGGCACGTCGGGTGACAAGATCGTCGCTTATGACGTTCGTTACGAATACAACGGCGTGACGCGTTCGGTGCGCATGGATCACGATCCGGGCGATCGCGTCGAGGTACAGGAAGGCGTGTCGGTCGTTTCCGACGCACGCTGATTCTCCAACGCGTTCCCAGAGGCTTCATCCATGTACAGCATTGTCCGCAAGTCAGGCCTCGTCGCCGCCGCCGTCGCCACGCTGTCGTTGACGGCGTGCTATGAGCAGCCACGTCGTGTGTATCGCGAGGATCGCGTCGTGTATCAGGGCGCACCGCGAGGGTGCGAGCAGTGCGGCGTCGTGGACGACGTCGAGCAGGTCTATACCCAGCGCGACTCGTCGCCGCTCGGTGCCGTCATCGGTGCGGTCGCCGGTGGTTTGCTGGGCAACACCATCGGCAAGGGTGACGGTCGTTCGGCTGCCACCGTCGGTGGTGCGGTGGTCGGCGGCGTGGTCGGTAACCAGGTCGGCAAGCGCAATGGCGCCGATCAGGTCGCTTTCCGCGTGAGCATCCGTCTGGACGACGGTCGCCGGGCCACCGTGACCCAAGTGGAAGATCCGCAGCTGCGTCGCGGCGATTACGTCGAGGTGCGCGGGGATCGCGTCTATCGGCGTTGATCGTTTAGACGTATGGACGGCTAAATAAAAAACCCGCTTAGGCGGGTTTTTTATGATCGATGAGAAAATCGGGCGCAAAAAAAGACCCTCATTCGAGGGCCCCTTTTCCCGGGAAAGCACAAGCTGCCCGCTCTGCCTTCCTTTTCCCCTCACGTTGTAAGGCCGTTGTCAGTTCACGGCGTAGAACGCGTGGTCGCCGATCTTGCGAACGATGCGGCTTGCGGACCAGTTCGGCGAGACGGCAGCCGTGGCGAAGTGGTCGGCCTGCGGAACATAAACGAGTCGTTCACTCTTTGGCAGGCTCCAGTTATTCAGGGAGTCGCCTGCCACCTTCCATGCCTTGGACCAGGAGACGAGATCCGTGATCTCGAAATCCTTCGGCGTGGTGGTGATCGCAAACTGATGTGGCGCCGAAACGACGTCGCACACCTTGTCGCCGCCCATGCCGCGGTCGCGGCGTCGAAGGGCGACTTCCGCCACGGCGTACTGGCCGATAGTGGGTTCGCTACGTGCTTCGAGGTATACCGTCGTCGCCAGGCACGTCTGGTCAGCGAGGTGGCTCGGGAGGACGGACGCCATCCAGAGCAGCGCGGAAAGTTTCATGTGTATCTGCCTCCAACGAGCTTTTCCGTCACTTGCGGCTTTCTTTCGGAAAGAGCCATGGGGGACGTATGAGCGGTAGACGGGCGGGCAGGCCGTTACTACCTGGACCAACCGACGACATCCGATGTTGTGTTTGGAGAAACACGGATGAGGCGGGCGTCACACACTGTGACTGTACTGGGCGACTGTCCGGAGTCGCCCGGTATGGGGGTGCACCGAAAGGGAGCGGCTCGCAAAGGCGGCGGCTCCGTCGGCTGACTACGCGCTACTCATGGGCTGCGCGTTGCTTCAATCTCCGGCTTTCGCCGGGTCGCGCCAGAACCGTCATCATCGACGGATCGTCGCGGGTGTAACCGTGGAGAAACACCACGGCCACTTAAATTGGATCGGCGGAGCCTAGTGGCGCTGCACGAATTCTGCAAGTGCGTGAGCTGTCCGGTTCAGCTTTAACTCACACATTGCGTGAGATACATTCTTGCGAATCTGCGAAAGATCACGCTTCGAATGTCGATAAGATGTGTAGGTGCTTGTCATCTATTTCAAGAGTCTCTGCCGATGCAACGCTGTCGTCGAGTACGACAAGCGATATAGGTGAAGGTTGCGATGCCGCATGCATCAGCACGATACCTATGTCGCGGCCGTTAACGCGTAGCGTCTCGCCCTCGCGCAACGTGTCATCGCTTCGCGCGACGTGCAGATGCTTCTTGTGACCGCCCAGAAAATGCAGTCGCGCAGCGATTTCCTGTCCAGGAAAGCATCCCTTGTCGAATGCGACGGCACCCAGTCGCTCCATCGACAGCGCGGGCGGAAGCAATGCGTCGATCGCCTCGTCGGGAAGCCACGCGTATCCTTTCCGTATGTGACGTTCGTACCAGGTGTCTCCACCTTGCGTCGTATTTATACGTGTCGATGTATCGCCTTCACCGAAATACAGGGCGTCATCTTCTTCGCGTACATCGCCGTCGCTGATCGCGTTACCGTCGGATACATGCAGCACGTCGGATACCGCGATCTTCACCTTCGAACGAAAGACGAAACGTTTCAGATCGGAAGCCAGCGTCTCGGCATCGCCGCCACGCGGAACGACGACGAAGCGGTCGTCTTCGGGGTGCGCGATCTGAAGCAGGGCGCGAACCCGACCCTTGGGATCGAGCCAGCCGCTCCATTGCCAGCGACCCACCCCGAGAGAGAGCACGGCGCTGCCGAACTGGGCATTGGCGAAAGCGGCCGCGTCGGGGCCGGTGAGGGTGATCGTGCGAGTGGTACGGCTCGGCATGGGGAGGCGCAAGTCGGGGCGGAGGCGTAGGATATACGGTCAGCCCAAGGCCAAACCAAGGTTTGGCCCGATCGTCAAGGTTGTGCTGATTTGCCACAGGTATTACCCTTTTGGGGCTTTATAACCATGTCCGACAATCCCTCCAAGTCCGAAGGCCCGAACGATTCCGCCCCGGCGAAGCCGCTCGTACCGCCACTCGTCCCCACGAATGGCGAGCCAAAGGTCGAGAAAGCGCCGCTGGACCCCACGCGTTATGGCGACTGGGAAAAGAACGGACGCTGTATCGACTTCTGAGTCCAGGAAGGCAAGGGTAGGTGCGTCGGGCATCAGCGATTCCAATCCAGGATAGCCGCCATGGCACAAACGGGACGACCGCTCTCACCCCATCTCCAGATCTACAAGTGGCAAGTGCAGATGGTTTCTTCCATCCTGCACCGCGCCACCGGCATCATCAATGCCGTGGGTAGCCTCATCATCGTCTGGGGGCTCGCGTCGCTCGCCGCCGGTCCTGACACCTTCGGAACCTTCACCGGCATCGTCGGCAGTCCGTTCGGTACGGTCGTCATGGTCGGCTGGACGCTCAATTTCTTCTATCACCTGTGCAACGGCATCCGCCATCTGGCGCAGGACGCCGGGCAGGGATACTCGATCCAGTCCTTCGTACGCTCCAGCTGGCTGGCGATCGTCCTGGCCATCGTGCTCACCGCGCTGGTGTGGGGCTACATCCTGATGGGAGCGCACGCATGAGCAAGGACCTGCGCAATCCGCTTGCCCGCGCCCGTGGCCTCGGCTCGGCGAAAGAGGGCGTCAGCCACTGGATGCTCCAGCGCCTCACCGCGGTCGGGTTGATTTTCCTGACCCTCTGGTTCGTCATCACGGTGCTGAGCCTCATTCACGCCGACTACGCCACCGCCCGCGCATCCATCGCCAGGCCGTGGAACGCGGTGATGCTTATCGCTCTCATCGTCACGATGTTCAGGCATGCCGTCCTCGGCCTGCAGGTCGTGATTGAAGATTACGTCCACACGCGCTGGCTCGAAGTCGCGTCGCTGGTGGCCATCAAGTTCATCGCCGTACTCGCCGCGCTCTCGGGCGTGCTGGCCGTGCTGCGCATCGCGCTCGGAAACTGATCGATGGAAGCCTATAAGGTTCAGCAACACAAATACGACGTGATCGTGGTCGGCGCCGGTGGCGCAGGCCTTCGCGCCACCTTCGGTCTGGCCGAGAAGGGCCTCAAGGCCGCGTGCATCACCAAGGTCTTCCCGACCCGTTCGCACACCGTGGCGGCGCAGGGCGGTATTTCCGCCGCGCTCGGCAACATGGGTGAAGACGACTGGCGTTACCACTTCTACGACACCATCAAGGGCTCCGACTGGCTCGGCGATCAGGACGCCATCGAATACATGTGTCGTGAGGCCATTCCGGCCATCATCGAGCTCGAACACTACGGCGTGCCGTTCTCGCGTACCGAGGAAGGCAAGATCTACCAGCGTCCGTTCGGCGGCATGACCACGCACTACGGTCAGGGTACCGCGCAGCGCACCTGCGCCGCGGCCGACCGTACCGGTCACGCCATCCTGCATACGCTTTACCAGCAAGCTCTGGCGCACGACGCCACGTTCTTCATCGAATACTTCGCTATCGATCTGGTCTTCGAGGATGGCAAGTGCGTGGGCGTGCTTGCCCTCGACATGAACGAAGGCACCCTGCACCTGTTCCGTGGCCATGCCGTGGTCATGGCCACGGGCGGCTACGGTCGCGCGTACTTCAGCGCCACCTCCGCGCATACCTGCACGGGCGATGGCGGCGGCATGGTGCTGCGCGCCGGTCTGCCGCTGCAGGATATGGAGTTCGTGCAGTTCCACCCGACGGGCATTTACGGTGCCGGCTGTCTGATCACCGAGGGTGTCCGAGGCGAAGGTGGTTACCTCACCAACTCCGAGGGCGAGCGCTTCATGGAGCGCTACGCGCCCAACGCGAAGGACCTCGCTTCGCGCGACGTCGTCAGCCGCGCCATGACCATCGAGATCCGCGAAGGCCGCGGCGTGGGCCCGAACAAGGACCACATCCATCTCAACCTGATGCACCTCGGTCCTGAGGTCATCAACGAGCGCCTGCCGGGCATCGCCGAGTCCGCGCGCATTTTCGCCGGCGTCGACGTCACCAAGGAGCCGATCCCGGTCCTGCCGACCGTTCACTACAACATGGGCGGCATTCCGACCAACTATCACGGCGAAGTCGTGACCAAGCGCGACGACGATCCGGATTCGATCGTCCCGGGTCTGTTCGCGATCGGCGAAGCGGCCTGCGTATCGGTGCATGGCGCCAACCGTCTGGGTTCCAACTCGCTGCTCGATCTGGTGGTGTTCGGTCGCGCCGTGGCGCATCGCTGCGCCGAGCTCATCAAGACGGGCACGCCGCACAAGGATCTCCCGGCCAATGCGCTGGACAAGATCCTCGGTCGCTTCGACGCGCTGCGTAACGCCGACGGCACGCTGCCGACCGCGGCGATCCGCGCCGAGATGCAGAAGACCATGCAGTCCGACGCCGCCGTGTTCCGCACGGGCGAGACGCTGAAGGAAGGCAAGGCCAAGATCTCCGAGGTCTTCACCTCGTTCGAGAAGGTCAAGGTCAGCGACCGCTCGCTGGTCTGGAACTCCGACCTGATCGAAACGCTGGAGCTCTCCAACCTGCTCGCGCAGGCGGTGGCTACCATGCATTCGGCCGAACAGCGTCCGGAAAGCCGCGGCGCGCATGCCCGCGAGGATTTCCCGGATCGTGACGACCATGACTGGCAGAAGCACACGCTGGTGTGGATCGACGAGGCCGGCAAGTCCAGCTTCGACTTCCGTCCGGTGCACATGTACACCCTGACGGACGACGTCGAAGTCGTGCCGCCGAAAAAGCGCGTTTACTGATACCGGACCGGAGAGGCAATCGTGGCAGAGTTCACGCTACCCAAGAATTCCAAGATTACGGCCGGCAAGCATTTCCCGGCGAAGGGCGCGAAGAACACGCGTACCTTCAAGATTTATCGCTGGACGCCGGACGACGGCCAGAACCCGCGCACCGACACGTACGAGGTCGATCTCGACACGTGCGGTCCGATGGTTCTCGACGCCCTGCTCAAGATCAAGAACGAGATCGACTCGACGTTGTCGCTGCGTCGCTCGTGCCGTGAAGGCATCTGCGGTTCGTGCGCCATGAACATCGACGGCACCAACACGCTGGCGTGTACGCGCGCCATCGAGGAGTGTGGCGGCGGTACGGTCAACATCTATCCGCTGCCGCACATGCCGGTGGTGAAGGACCTGGTGCCGGACCTCACTCACTTCTATGCCCAGTTCGCGTCGATCAAGCCGTGGATGCGTACGCAGAGCCCGGCGCCGGCCGATAAGGAGCGCCTGCAGTCGCCGGAAGACCGCAAGAAGCTCGACGGTCTCTACGAGTGCATTCTCTGCGCCTGCTGCTCGACCTCGTGCCCGAGCTACTGGTGGAACGGCGACCGTTACCTCGGTCCCGCCATTCTGCTGCAGGCTTACCGCTGGATCGTCGACAGTCGTGACGAGGACACCGGTAACCGCCTCGACGACCTCGAAGATCCGTTCAAGCTCTACCGTTGCCACACGATCATGAACTGCGCGCGCACCTGCCCGAAGGGTCTCAACCCGGCCAAGGCGATCGCGGAGATCAAGAAGCTGATCGTGCAGAGGCGGTCGGCCTAAAAGGCCTCTGTAGGAGCGAGCCCCGCGCGCGATGGTTTTGCGGTGTCCCTTGAGGGAATCGTTAAACCCATCGCGCGCGGGGCGCGCTCCTACAGGATGCCGTTCCCGCTATGGAAGACGCCCGCCTCAAACGCCTCCGCTGGCGTACCCGACGTGGTACCCGCGAACTCGATCGCCTGTTCGGGTTGTGGCTGGAAGAGCGTTTCGCCGACGCCGATGAAGCCGGAAAGACGGCATTCGATGCGCTTCTGGACGTGCAGGATCCCGATCTCTGGGATTGGGTGATGGGCCATGCCCACGCCCCCCGCGACGACTGGCAGGCGATCATCGATGACATCCGCGCAAGGCATCAGCTTTGAGATAAAGCCGTCGGCCACGCTGAACGCATGGCTTGTCGTGGTGGTTTGTCTGGCCACGCTCGCACCTTTATTCACCTCGCTGCCGTTGTTCGCCCGCTGGTCGTCGATGGCGGTTGTCGGCGTATTCGGCATGCGTCGGGTCCGCCGGTATCGGCACCCGCGGCTGCGTCGGTTGCATTGGGCCGTCGATGGCGTGTGGAGCGTGACGGATCGCCGCGGGTTGGCCATGCCTGCGGAACTGTTGCACGTTCGACGGGTCGGATTGGCGGTGTTTCTCCGGTTTCGCTGGCGCGGCGGGGCAGGGCATGTGTTACTGATGCCTGACAGCACGCCGACGGAACACCTCCGTCTTTTGCGCGGCCGTTTGAAACGGGCGTGAGGGCCTGTAAGCGTATCCCGGCGAAAGCTGAAGGATATCTGCCCGGTCTATTGTTCCAGCTTGCCCCGACGGGCCGCATCGGGCACTCTGCCGCGCGGTGCCTGCCTTTCGCGGTGGCCCCCTCCTTCAAGGCTGCGATCGACAGGTATGTTCAGACCCCTCGAACTCTTCATCGGACTGCGCTACACGCGCGCCAAGCGTCGCAACCAGTTCATTTCGTTCATCTCCACGGTGTCGATCGTCTGCATCGCCATCAGTGTGACCGCGCTCATCACGGTCATGTCGGTGATGAACGGCTTCGATAACGAATTGCGTAACCGCATCCTGGGCGCCGTTTCGCATATCACCGTGTCCGGTATCGACGACACGGTGCAGAACTGGCAGACGGCCGTGAAGACCGCCGAAGGCACCAAGCATGTGAAGGGCGCCGCGCCCTATGTCGAGATCCAGGCGTTTCTGCAGGCCCGCCGACCCAGCGGCGCCCTGATCCGCGGCATCGTGCCGTCGCTGGAGCCGAAGGTCTCCGACATCGATACGCATATGGTCGAAGGCAAGATGACCGACCTGACCGATCGCAGCTGGAAGATCGTGCTGGGGCGCGAGCTGGCCATGACGCTCGGTGTGCAGGTGGGCGACAAGGTGACGGTCGTGGTGCCTCAGTTCACGGCGACGCCCATGGGTGCCGTGCCCAAGTTGCGCAGTTTCACGGTCAGCGGCATCTTCGAGCTGGGCATGCAGGAATACGATGCCAACCTCGCCCTGATTTCCATGGAAGACGCCCAGCGTCTCAACGGCCTCAATGGTCCGACCGGTATCCGCCTGAAGCTGGACGATCTGCGCGCCGCCTGGCCGGTGGCGCAGGACCTGGTCAACAAGCTCGGCCAGACGTACCGCGTCGAAACCTGGATGGATACCCACACCAACTTCTTCCGCGCGATCGACATGGAGAAGACGGTGATGTTCGTGATCCTGTCGCTGATCATCCTGGTCGCGGTGATCAACCTCATTTCCATGCTGATGATGCTGGTGACGGACAAGCAGGCTGACATCGCCATCCTGCGCACGCTCGGCTCGACGCCGCGCAGCATCATGGGCATGTTCATGGTGCAGGGCCTGCTCGTCGGCATCGTCGGCATCGGCGCGGGCGTCGCGCTCGGCGCGTTGCTGTCGTACAACCTGCCGGCCATCGTGAAGTGGATCGAGCACGTCACGGGGCAGAATTTTCTCTCGCCCGACGTGTACTACATCAGCGAGCTGCCCAGTCAGCTGCTCTGGTCCGACGTGGGCTGGGTGGTGCTGGTGACCTTCGCTTTCTCGCTGCTGGCCACGCTTTATCCGGCGTGGCGTGCCTCGCGCACGCAGCCCGCCCAGGCGCTCCGTTATGAATAAGCCCAACGACGATATCGTCCTGCGCGCCACGGGCGTCGCCAAGGTGTATGAAGAGGGCGACCTGCGTACGGGCGTCCTGTCCAACGTCAATTTCGCCCTGCGTCGCGGCGAGACGATGTCCATCGTCGGTGCATCGGGCTCGGGCAAGTCGACCCTGCTTCACATCATCGGTGGGCTCGATACGCTCACGGCCGGCAAGGTCGAGGTGAACGGTCGCGTGCTGTCCGAACTGTCGGACGCCGAGCGCGGTCGTGAGCGCAATCGCTCGCTTGGCTTCATCTATCAGTTCCATCACCTGCTGCCGGAGTTCACGGCGCTGGAAAACGTGTGCATGCCGCTGCTGATTCGTGGCGTGTCGATTGCGCAGGCGCAGAAGGAAGCGACCGCGTTGCTCGAGCGCGTTGGGCTGTCATCGCGGCTACGGCATCGTCCGGCCGAGATGTCCGGCGGTGAGCGTCAGCGTTGCGCCGTGGCGCGTGCGCTGGTGACGCGTCCGGCGTGCGTGCTGGGCGATGAGCCGACCGGCAACCTGGACGAAGCCAATGCGGCTCACGTTTATGAGTTGATGCTGGAACTCAATCGGGAGATCGGTACCAGCTTCGTGCTGGTGACGCATGACACGCGGCTGGCGGGGCGGATGGATCGGACCCTCGAGCTGCACAACGGGGAATTGCAGGAGCGCTGAGGTCCGTCGCCGTCCAGTCGGGCGTATTCGCCAAGAGGGCCGGATCCCACCGGGTCTGGGTGCCGGATCGCTCGTCAGATCGTTCTGGCCGTCATGCGCTGAGCGGCGGCTCGGCCGGCTTCATCGGCCACGGCGACCACGGCGTAGTTGTGGCCGCCTTGTGACCAGTAGTCGGCCAGCAGGCCGCTGTCTTCACGGGTGCCTCGCGGCAACAGGTGCCGGGCGACCCCCGGGGGCCTGACGTAGAAACTCACCGTGTGGCCGCTGCCGTCGTCATAGAGGACCATGGCCGCCGGGCCCTGGTCGGTCGCGAACAGGCGGCCGCCGATCGGACGAAAGCCGGCATCGGCGAGGTCGGGCAGGCGGACGCTGGAGCCGACGCGGCCGGCCAGCCAGGAGCGGAGATCGCCCTCGTTGGCCGTCGTGATGTCCATGCCCACTCCGTGATCCAGCGCCAGCAGGCGATAGGCCTGCATCGCATCGGCCATGGGTTTCATGGCGCCCGGACCCATGCCGCGCGCGGCCCAGCCGGCCATGCCGCCCACGGCGAGACAGAACAGCAGGCTGGCCGCCATGGCCAGACGAACGATGCGACGGCGCCCGGCGCGCGCTCTGACCAGGGCGGGATCGAATGCCGGGGCAGGGGCGAGATCGCCCGCCAGCAGGGTCCGCAGCTGCTGGGCGTCCTGCCGCCAACCCTGTACTTCGTCAGCGCGCTCGGGATGACGCGCGAGATAACGTTCCACCTCGCTACGGTGCGGCGAGTCCAGGTGACCGTCGACGTAGGCGTGGATGTCGTGTTCGCTGGGGGGCGTGTGGGTCATTTCAGCAGTCGCAGGGCAGGTGTTTCGGGGACGCCCTCGCCCAGCCGACGCAGCGCGCGGCGGGCCCGGGACAGTCGGGACATGACGGTGCCGATCGGCACTTCGAGGATGTCGGCTACCTCCTGGTAGCTCATGCCTTCGACGGTGATCCAGATCAGCAGGCTCCGCTGCTCGACCGGCAGCGAGGCGAACGCGGCCAGGGTCGAGTGCGCCACGGCGACCCGCTCGGCCGACGGCCAGGTCGGCTCTTCCCGGCCCAGCATGCTCAGCAGGCGGGCGTAACGGCCGGACCGTCGCTTCCCGTCGAGGAACAGCCGGTACAAGATCGAAAACAGCCATGCCCGCAGACTCTCGTCGTCGCGTCGCGCATGCCATTTCGACAGCGCGCGCTCGATCGTGGACTGGACCAGATCGTCCGCAGCGTGTTCGTCGCGGGCAAGCCACAGCGCGAAGCGCCGCAGTCGCGGCAGCATCGAGCGTAGGGCTTCGTCGATCTTGGGGTCGGACATTCCGGACCTCGGTCGGTGGTGTCGGACGTTAGACGCCCGGTTCGAAGAAATATTCCCCTGCCCGGGAATAAAAGTCGTGGACGTACGTCCCACCCTGAGCACGACCACCCTGGAAAACGGAGAAAGACGCATGCAAGACACCGAGAATCGGCGCCCTCCGGCGCACGTCGGTTGGCGCTGGGCCCTGATCGGACTGGCGGTCGCCGGCTCCGCCGTCGCTTTTGGTTACGTCGGCGGCTGGCTGGCACCGGAGCGCCTGTCGCCGAAGAAGATCGTCGATTCCCTCGAGGCCAACGGCGGCGCGCACCCCGGATACCGTCGCAACCATGCCAAGGGCATATGCGTCGGCGGCTATTTCGAGGGCAACGGCGCGCTGCAGAGTTTTTCCAGTTCGGCCGTCTTCGCGAAGGAAAGGACGCCGGTCGTCGGGCGGCTGGCCATTCCCGGCGGAAATCCCTACGCGGCGGACAGCTCGGTGCCCATCCGCAGTTTCGCGCTGCGCTTCGATCTTGCCGATGGCGAGCAGTGGCGCACCGGCATGAACGCGATGCCGGTCTTCCCGGTCTCGACCCCGCAGGCGTTCTACGACCTTCAGGTCGCCACCCATCCCGATCCGAAGACCGGCAAGCCGGATCCGGCGAAGGCCGGTGCGTTTTTCGGATCGCACCCGGAGACAGGTGCCTTTCTGGGCTGGGCGAAGACGGCAAAGCCGCCGGCCAGCTACGCCACGGAGACCTACCAGAGCATCAACGCGTTCTACCTGCGCGACTCTGCGGGTGAGCGCCGTGCCGTGCGCTGGAAGATGGTGCCGGAGACGCCGGAGACCGGCGACGGCTCGCCAGCGGCCGGCGACACCGACTACCTTGCCTCCGATCTTTCGAAGCGGCTTGCGGCAGGTCCCCTCCGCTGGCATCTGATCATGACGTTCGCCGGCGACGGCGATCCCATCGACGACGCCGCGAAAGCCTGGCCGGATGACCGTAAATCGGTGGACGCGGGCACGCTGGTGATCGACAGCTGGCAGGATCAGGCGACCGGTCCATGCCGCGACGTGAATTACGATCCCACGATCCTGCCGAAGGGCATCGAAACATCGAACGATCCGCTGCTGGCGGCACGTTCCGCGGCTTATGCCGATTCATACCTGCGTCGCACGAGCGAGGAGGGCCATCTTCCCGGTGCCGCCCGTCCCAAGGAGGCCAAGTGATGAGCCGCGATCAGACGTTCCACCCCTTCGCACGCGCCTTGCACTGGCTGATGTCGATCATGGTGCTGTCGATGCTTTTCATCGGCGCGGGCATGGTCAGCACCGTGGCCGAAAAGCACGACTGGCTGCTGGCGATCCACCGTCCGCTGGGCATCGTGATCTTCGTGCTGGCACTGATCCGGCTTGCCTTCCGCCTGACGCATCCCGCCCCGCCGCTGCCGGCGGATCTGCCTCTGTGGCAGAAGCTGGCCGCACACGGCTCGCACGTGCTGCTCTACGCTCTTATGATCGCGATGCCGTTGATCGGCTGGGGCATGCTATCGGCGGGTAACTATCCGGTGACGATGTTCGGCAGCGTGCATCTGCCGAAGATCCTGCCGACCGATCCCGCCCTGTTCGCGTGGTTGCGAGAGTCGCACCGGTATCTGGCCTGGTTGTTCTTCCTGACCTTCCTTGCGCACATGGGTGCGGCGCTCATGCACGGCCTGATTCGACGCGATGGCGTGCTGCAGAGCATGACCGGAGGCAAGGCCCCCCGCTGACGCGGGCGCGCCCGGCCTGGGTAGGAGCGAGCCCTGCTCGCGATGAGGGCTCGCCGCGACGTGGGTCGCTAGCGGGGCTCGCTCCTGCATCGTTTACGGCAGAATGGGGTATGCGTCTCTCAGTTACTGCCATCGTTCTTCTCACCACACTCACCGGCTGCCGCTCGCTCGGTTACTACGCGCATGTCGCGCACGGTCAGGCGTCCCTGCTCGCCGCGCGACGGCCGATCGCGAACGTGCTGCGCGATCCGAAAACACCGGAGGAAACACGCCACCGCCTGGAACTGGCCAGCGAGGCCCGGCGGTTCGCCTCGGCGAGCCTCGGCTTGCCCGACAATCGCAGCTACACCTATTTCGTCCAGCTCGATCGTCCGTGGGTGGCCTGGAACGTCTTCGCCACACCGGAACTGTCCATTGCGCCTGTCACGCATTGTTTCCCGGTTGCAGGCTGCGTCGCGTACCGGGGGTACTTCCGCAGGGATCTCGCGGACCGGGAGGCGGCCCGGCTGAAGACGGCGGGGGACGACGTGGCGCTGGGTGAGGTCCCCGCGTATTCCACACTGGGCTGGTTCGCCGATCCGATCATCAGCAGCATGCTTTACTGGGATGACGATACCCTCGCGGGTACGATCTTCCATGAGCTGGCTCATCAGAAGTTCTACGTGAAGGACGATTCGTCGTTCAACGAATCGTATGCGAGCTTCGTCGAAGAGGAAGGCGTGCGTGAGTGGCGCACCGCGCGGGGGCTACCGCCGCCGGACGAGAAGGATGGCGAGCTCGACGGCTCTTTTACGACCCGTGTTCTTGCGCTGCGCGACCGGCTCGGCTCGATCTATGCGACGCAGGACAGCGACGAGGCGAAGCGTGTCGCCAAGGCGGAAGCTTTCGAGGTGTTTCGTGGCGACTATGTCCAGTGGCGGGCGACGGTCGCGGGCGGCGATCGCCGGTATGACCGATGGATGGCGAAGCCGCTCAATAATGCCGCGCTGTTGCCGTTTGGGCTTTATGACACGTGGAAACCATCGTTCGCCGCGCTGTTCGAGCGATGCGGGCGAAGGTGGCCGGTCTTCTTCGCCAGGGTGAAGGAGCTCGGGAAGAAGGCGCCGGCTGAGCGGACACGTGAACTCGAGACGTTGAAGTCGTCATCGCGCTGACGCCAGCAGGGTTCGCTCCCGACGACGGAGCTGACCCTGCTCGCGATGGACCGGCGGCGACTTACCTGGCAAACGCCGGATAATCCGTATAACCCTCCGCACCGCCCCCATAGAGCGTCTTCGGGTTCGGCTTCGCCAGCGGGTACCCTTCACGCAAGCGGTCGACCAGGTCCGGGTTGGCGATAAACGGACGTCCGAACGCCACCAGGTCGGCGTGCCCGCTGCGCACCGCATCGACGGCCATGGCACGGTCGTAACCGTTGTTGACCATCCAGGTTCCGCCGTGCCGGACGCGGAAGGCGTCGTAGTCGAACGGAAGGACGTCGCGAGGGCCGCCCGTGGCGCCTTCGATCACATGGGTGTAAGCCAGATGCCGTGTTTTCAGGTCGTCGATCACCGCATTGAACAGCTTCGTCGGCTCGGAGTCAGCGATGTCGTTTGCCGGCGTCGTCGGCGAGATGCGGATGCCCGTACGGCCGCTGCCTGCCACGCCGATGACGGCATCCAGGACGGCGCGGAGGAAACGTAGACGATTGGGGATACTGCCGCCCCAGGCATCGTCGCGACGATTGGTCTTGTCGCGCAGGAACTGATCGATCAGGTAACCATTGGCGGCGTGCACTTCGACGCCGTCGAACCCGGCGTCGAGAGCGAGTTCGGTCGCGCGGCGGTAGTCATTGACGATCAGCGGAATCTCACCGGCCGTGAGCGCTCGCGGCGCGGAGACCTGTTCCATCCCGTGGGCCGTGAAGGTCTTGCCGTCGGCGCGAATCGCCGAAGGTGCGACCGGCGCTTTACCGCCGGGTTGAAGGCTGGTGTGTGAAATGCGGCCGACATGCCACAGCTGAAGGACGATTTTTCCTCCGCGGGCGTGCACGGCGTCGGTAACGCGCTTCCAGCCGCGGACCTGCGCGCTGTTGTAGATACCCGGCGTATCGAGGTAGCCCTGACCCTGCGGTGAAATCTGCGTCGCCTCGGATACGATGAGCCCGGCGGTGCTGCGCTGGGCGTAATATTCGACCGCGAGTGCACGCGGCACGCGATCCGGACCCGATCGGTCGCGGGTCAACGGCGCCATGACGATACGGTTGGCGAGTTCGATGTCGCCAGCACGAAAGGGCTGGAAAAGCACGTTCTGGTCGGTCATGTATGCTCCTTCGAGGTATATCAACCCCTCAGCGTTCGCGAGAGGAAACACAGCGTTCGGCATTGGCCGTCCAGACGGCTACACCGCGTTGTATCGTGATTCATTGCCCTTGCCTGGCACGTCTCATGTCCTTGTTCACATCGTGGTTCCGCGTCCGCTTCTGGAAGCGGGTAGCGGCGGGTTTCGTCCTCGGCGCGCTGGCCGGCTGGGCCATCGGGCCTGACGCCGCGACATGGTTCGGCCCGCTCGGCACGCTCTATGTCACGCTGATCAAGATGATCGCCGTGCCTCTGGTGTTCTTCGCCGTACTACACAGCGTGTCGAGCCTGCACGGCGTGAAGGATGTCGCTGCCCTGGGTGGACGCACGTTCGCGTGGTTCGCCGCGACGGCGAGTCTGGCGGTGTTCGTGGGATTGCTCGTTGCGCATGTCCTGCGGCCGGGACTCGGTGTCGAAGGTCTGACGACGCCGACCGGCTGGCATCCGAAAGACGTGCCCGAGCCGGTGAAGGTGCTGCACGACATCGTGCCTGCGAACCCGTTCAAGGCCCTGAGCGAAGGGAAAATTCTGCAGGTCATCTTCTTCGCCGGCCTGCTTGGCCTTGCGCTCGTGAAGATCGGCGAGAAGTCGGCCCGGTTGCGGGCCCTGGCAGGCGAGGCGAACGACGCGATGATCCAGGTCACGCGCTTCGTGCTCGAGGTGACGCCGATCGGCACTTTCGGTCTTATCGCCGCGCTGGTGGGAAGTTATGGGTTCGAGAAGCTGCTGCCCCTGGCGACCTTCGTCGGCGCGCTGTATCTCGCCTGCGCGCTGCAGATCGTCTTCGTCTACGGTGGCCTGTTGCTGACGCACGGCCTCAATCCGGTGAAATTTTTCCGTGCCGCATTTCCGGCGATGCAGGTGGCCTTCACCTCGTCGTCGAGCTTCGCCGCCATGCCCATCGCGCTGCGTAGCGTGGTGCGCAACATGGGCGTGAAGGAGGAATACGCCGCATTCGCGGTGCCGCTAGGCGCGAGCATCAAGATGGATGGGTGCGGAGCGATTTACCCGGCGATCTCGGCGGTTTTCATCGCGCAGTATTTCCATCTCGACCTGCAGCCCGCGCAGTACGTGGTGATCCTGCTGGCCTCGGTGCTGGGTTCATTTGGCACGGCGGGGGTGCCAGGTACGGCGACGGTCATGGTGACGCTGGTGCTGAGTTCGGCCGGCTTGCCACTGGAGGGTATCGGCTACCTGGTCGCCATCGATCGCATTCTGGACATGATGCGTACGATGACCAACGTGACCGGGCAGATGGTGGTGCCGGTGCTCGTGGCCCGGGAGCGCGGGGTTCTCGATCTCGAGGTTTATCACCGGGCGTCGAGCGAGTTGATCGTGGAGGGGAAGCCGGTGGCGTGACGCCGTCGCTCAGGGCGCGGCCTTTCTCCCCGCCATATGCTTCAGATACGCCACCAGATCGTTCAGGTCGGCATCCGAGAGTGCATTGCGGTCGAACCCCGGCATTTTCGCCTGCGGCCAGTGACGCAGGTCCTGCGGGTTGCGGACGAGTACGCGGAACATGTCGTCGCGCAGGTATTCGGTCGGGCTGTGCGGGATATTCAGATCCGGCCCGAGTTTCGCGTCGCCCTGGCCGTTGAGCGTGTGGCAGGTGATGCAGTCGCGCTGGAACACCGCGAACCCTCGCATCACCGGATCGCTGCTGGCAAGGCCGGGCGCCGGGCGCATCTTCGGGAACCGGGACGCCGGGTCCGCCAGCACGCGGATGGTCGCCACCTGATAGGGCCACTGCTCGGAGCCGACGTGGCCCGCCTCCGGATGCAGCCAGACCAGGTAGAACGGGCCAGCGCCTGGCTTGTCGGGGCCCAGCTTCGGCCAGGGCGCGTCGGCAGGCTCGATCGCCAGCCAGGCCTCGGCGCGGGCCTGCAGCGCCAGCGCCGCGGGAATCTCGGCCGCGAAGCCGTCCAGGGCGACGAACTGAAGATGCGCCGCGGGATCCACCCCGCCCAGCAGGGCCTTCAGCGGTATGGCCCGATAATGCATGGTCGCGTGGTACGACACGTCGCCAGGCACGTCGATGGCGCGCACGTCGGGCCGGCCCAGAAGCTGCTCCGTGGTGATCCGCTGAGGCCCCTTGCCCGTGTCCAGGGTCAGCGTGGCCGCCTGAGTGAGCGAGGCGGTGACGAGCAGGGCGAGACCGATGAAAGCGCGCACGGGGAATCCTTGGCGGTTGTACCCTCGGATTATCCCCTCATCGTCCCCACCTCGGGGGATCGACCCGATCACGGATTCACCATGGCCGACACCACCGTTCCCCGCTTCTTCGAACAGTTCCCGATGCAGAAGGTGGTCGATACCGCCCTCGACGCCGAGCTGGCGACCGACGACAACCGCATCGCGATCCTGTTCCTGTGGGGGCGCGATTGTCCCAACTGCGACATCGCCAAGCGACAGATGCTGCTTACGCCCGAAAGCTTCAGCTGGCCACAGGTGCGCTGGCTGCACGACAACGTCTATGACGATCCGACGATGGCCACGCGTTTCGGGCTGCATGGCATCCCGGCGTTCTTCCTCTTCCATCGCGGCCGCAAGCTGGGACGGATTACGTCGTGGCCCGGTACGGAAGCCTTCGTGGACGCGGTCAACAAGCAGATCGGACTGACCGGGGCGAGCGCATGATCATCACCTCGCTGCTGGACACCGACCTCTACAAGTTCACGATGATGCAGGTGGTGCTGCATCAGTACCCGGCGGCTCAGGTGGAATATCGCTTTCGCTGCCGCACGCCGGGCGTCGATCTGGTCCCGCTGATCGGTCGTATCCGCGAGGAACTCGATGGCCTGTGCGCGCTGCGATTCACCGACGCGGAACTGGATTATCTGCGTGGTCTGCGCTTCATCGAGAGCGACTTCGTCGACTTCCTGGGTCTCTTCCACCTCAACGCCAAGTATGTGTCGATCGCGCCCTCGGCGGAGGCCCATGGCGAGATCGACATCGTGATCGAGGGCCCGTGGTTGCACACGATCATGTTCGAGGTGCCGCTGCTGGCGATCGTGAACGAGCTGTACTACCGCGCGACACAGCCGGACATCGATCTGACGGAGGGCAGGGCGCGCCTGGAGGCGAAGATCGCGCTGCTGCGCGACACCCCGGGCTTCGAGCGCGTACGCATCGCCGACTACGGCACCCGTCGTCGGTTCTCGCAGGCATGGCATGACGAGATGCTGGCGACGCTCGCCAGGGGGCTGGGTCCGCAACTGGCGGGTACGAGCAATGTGTGGCTGGCGATGCGGCAGGGTCTGGTACCCATCGGCAGCATGGCGCACGAATACCTGCAGGCGTTTCAGTCGCTGGGACCGCGTCTGCGCGACTCGCAGACCGCCGCGCTCGAGGCGTGGGCCCGCGAATACCGTGGCGATCTCGGCATCGCGCTATCCGACGTCTACGGACTGGAGGCGTTCCTGCGTGACTTCGACATGTATTTCTGCAAGCTGTTCGACGGTGCGCGCCACGACTCCGGGGACCCCTTCGTATGGGGCGACCGCGTACTGGCTCATTACGTGGCGAACCGTGTGGACCCGCGGACCAAGACGCTCGTCTTCAGCGACAGCCTGGACATTCCGCGTGTGATGGACCTCTACCGTCATTTCGACGGTCGCTGTCTGCTGTCGTTCGGCGTCGGCACCAACCTCACGAACGACGTGGGGCCGGCGCCGATCAACATCGTCATCAAGATGACCCGATGCAACGGTCAGCCCGTGGCGAAGATTTCAGACTCGCCGGGCAAGAACATGAGCGACGACCTGGAGTACGTCGCTTACCTGCGCAAGGTGTTCGACATGCCGGTTCAGAACGCCGGCAGCACGGCGCCGCCGTAGTTCTTCTCGATGAAGGCCTTCACCTCGGGCGAGGTGAGGGCCGCGGCGAGCTTCTGCACGCGCGGATCGTCCTTGTTGTCGGCACGGCTGACCAGGAAGTTCACGTACGGCGAGTTCTTGTCCTCGATCAGCAGCGCGTCCTTGACCGGGTTGAGCTTGGCCGCCAGCGCGTAGTTGGTGTTGATCAGGGCGAGGTCGACCTGGTCGAGCACGCGCGGCAGCATGGCCGCCTCCAGCTCGCGGAATTTCAGGTGCTTCGGGTTCTCGACCACGTCTTTCAGCGTGGCGAGGCGATCGTCGGGATTCTTCAGCTTGACCAGGCCGTGCCCGGCCAGAAGCAGCAGCGCGCGGCTGTTGTTGCTCGGGTCATTGGGGATGACGACATCGGCGCCGTCCGGCAGCTGGTCGATCGAGGTGAACTTCTTCGAGTACGCGCCGAAAGGTTCGATATGCACGCCCACCACCTTGACCAGATTGGTACCGCGCTCTTTATTGAAAGCGTCGAGATACGGCTCGGTCTGGAAGAAGTTGGCGTCGATCTGCTTCTGCGCGACCTGCATGTTCGGCTGGACGTAATCGGTGAACACCTTGATCTCGATGTTCACACCCTGCCGGGCCAGCAGAGGCTTGATCTCCTTGAGGATCTCCGCATGCGGCACGGGTGTGGCCGCGATGGTGAGCGTCGCCGAAGGATCCGCCTTGCCGCCGTCCGCGCTGCCTGAACAGCCCGCGACGAAAACGGCGAGGGCGGCGGTAAGGGGCAGCAGGTACTTCTTCATGGTGGACGTCCGTGGCGGATGGTGCGGTGCGCCAGCATAGACGTCCATACCGCCGTATGCAAAGAACGACTCAGCGGCGGGTATAGCGAAGCACCAGGCGGTCGCCCAGCGACTGCAGAATCTGCACCAGCACCACGAGCAGGGCCACCGTAACCAGCATGTAGTCGGGTTTGTAGCCGTTATAGCCGTACTGATAGGCCAGGGCGCCCAGGCCACCCGCGCCCACGATACCGCCCATCGCGGTATAGCCGACCAGGGCCACGGCGGTGACCGTCGTCGCGGCGATCAGCCCCGGGCGTGCCTCGGGCAGAAGTACGCGCGTGACGATCTGCATCGTCGTGGCGCCCATGGCCTGGCTGGCTTCGATAACGCCGCGCTCCACTTCGCGCAGCGCGGTTTCCACGAGACGGGCGAAGAACGGTGCGGCGCCGATCACCAGCGGCACGATCGCGCCACGGATGCCGATGCTGACGCCCGTGATCGCCTGAGTCAGCGGGATCAGCAGGATCATCAGGATGATGAAGGGGATCGAGCGCAGGACATTCACCACCAGCGACAGCGCCGAGTACAGTTTTGGCCGGGAGTGAAGCTGGCCGCGGGCGCTCAGGAACAGCCAGATACCCAGTGGCAGCCCCAGCACCAGCGTGAACAGCAGGGAGCCGCCCAGCATCAGCAGGGTGTCGACGCAGGCCTGGCCGATTTCCGGCCAGTCGATGTTGGGAAACAGGGTCTGCATGGGGCTCATCGGGCCACCTCCTCGATGTCGACGCCCGCGGCGCGGATCTGCGCCAGCGCGTCCTCCAGGCGTTCGCCGTTCATGGCCAGGGTGAGCTGGCCGTAAGGTGTGTCCTTGATCCGGTCGACGCGGCCGGAGAGCAGGTTGTATTCGATGCCGGTATCGCGCACCACGCGAGAGAGCAGGGGCGAGTAGGTCGCGTCGCCACGGAACGAAAGGCGGAACAGGCGCCCGTCGACACCCGGAAATTCCGGGCCACGGCCTTCACGATGGTCGGCTTCCGCGACGAAGCGTCGTGTGGTGGGATGCTGCGGATGCAGGAAGACATCGGCGACGTCGCCGACTTCTACGACGCGTCCCGCATCGAGCACCGCGACGCGGTCGCACACACGACGGATCACATCCATCTCGTGTGTGATCAGTACGACGGTCAGGTTGAGGCGACGGTTGATATCGGCCAGCAGTTCCAGCACGGATGCCGTGGTCTGCGGGTCGAGCGCGCTGGTCGCTTCGTCGCAAAGCAGGATGGATGGCTTGCTGGCCAGCGCGCGCGCGATGCCGACGCGCTGCTTCTGGCCACCGGAAAGCTGTGCGGGGAATTTCCGCGCATGTGCGGTGAGACCCACCAGCGAAAGCAGTTCGTCGACGCGTGCGGCGATCTCGGCGTCGCTCATGCCACCGTGCAGGCGCAGCGGGAACGCGACGTTGTCCGCCACCGTCCGCGACGACAGCAGATTGAAGTGCTGGAAGATCATGCCGATGCCCGCCCGAAGGCGACGCAGGTCGGCACCCTCGGCGTGCGTGACGTCGCGGTTCTCGATGAAGACCTGGCCGGCGGTGGGCCGTTCGAGCAGGTTGATCAGGCGCAGCATGGTGGATTTGCCGGCGCCGGAATGACCGATGATGCCGAACACCTCGCCGCGCTCGATGGTGAGATCGACGGGCTCGAGCGCGGGGACGAGCGCTCCCTCGACACGATAGGACTTGGAAGCGGCGGCAAAACGGATCACGGGGCGTCAGGCTCCAGCCGGAAAGACGTCCATGGTAGCCCAAGCCAGCCCATGGCCGGAGCGGCGGGCGTAGACTTGGCGGGTCCATTCCCTTTCAAGGAAAGCCCGCATGACCAGCATCTATGATTTTTCGGCCCGCGATATCGACGGCAACGAGCGGTCGCTGGCGGAGTTCAAAGGCAAGGCCTTGCTGGTCGTCAACGTGGCTTCGAAGTGCGGCTTCACGCCGCAGTACAAGGGCCTGGAGTCCCTGCAGAAGGAATACGCCGCGCGCGGCTTCGAGGTCCTGGGTTTTCCGTGCGATCAGTTCGGTCATCAGGAGCCCGGCGACGAAGCTGAGATCCGCAACTTCTGCTCGCTGACCTATGACGTCAGCTTTCCGATGTTCGCCAAGGTCGAAGTCAACGGTGAGCATGCGCATCCGCTGTATCGGTGGCTGAAGGCGGAGAAAAAGGGCTTGCTGGGTACCGAAGGCATCAAGTGGAACTTCACCAAGTTTCTGGTGGATCGCGAGGGGCAGGTGGTCGAGCGCTACGCGCCGACCGACACACCGGAGAAGATCGGGAAGGATCTGCCCAACGTGCTGGGCTGAGGCGGCCGGCCGACGGGCATCGCTAACGGCATTCGCCTCCGCCGGGTCACGGTGCAAGGGTGCGAGCCGGTTCCCAAGCCGGTCACGGATTACCCTCGGCCTCCGCCAGCATCACCGCAACCGCGTCGACCTCGGACGAGACCGGAGGTACCGTCTCCGCGCTATGCGGCGGTGCCCGGTAGTTGTTGAGCATGATGGCGAAGGCCAGCCGCTTGCCGCTTCGGGTCGTGACGTAGCCGGCCAGCGTGTTGACGAAGCTCATGCTCCCGGTCTTCGCCTGTACGTTGGCTTCAGCCGCCGTCCCGCGCATGCGGTTGACGAGCGTGCCGTCGACCCCTGCGACGGGCAGCAGATCGCGCCATGCGGCGGCCTGCGGAGATCTGTCCATGAAGGTCAGGAGTCGCACCAGCGAAGCGGGCGTGGTCAGGTCGTGGCGGGAGAGACCGGTGCCTTCGTCGAGCGTGGTGGAGGACGGGCCTATGGCTTTGGTGGATAGCCAGTGGGTGAGGGCTTCGGCGGCGAGGTCTTCTTTGGGGACTGTGGCAAGGTTGTTTCGCCAGCAGGGCTGGCTCCTACCTGAGCCGGGGCCATCGGGCGAGTTGGCGGAGGAAGTCTGAGCGCTACAGGCTTCCGCGGTTTCCAGCCCGGTGAGCAGGAAGACGCTCTGCAGGTAGAGATTCTGCGAACGTTTCAGGCCTGCGCGGAGGATGTCCCCCAGGGATGGCGACGGGACGCTCGCGATGGTTTGGCCCGTGGGTGCGGCGACCGGCCAGTGGACGCTTCGTGCTTCGCCATCGACACGGATGCCTTGCCTGATCAGCGCAGCTTGCAGGCGCCGCGCCGCGCTGAGTGCCGGGTCGGGCAGGGACAGGCGGATACGCTTCGTGGCGCCGCCCTCGGCGACGCCGCCGAGCACGTGAACCGTCGACGAGCCCGGCGCCCGGTAAAGCTCCAGGCCGTCCCGTGTCTGGGCGGCGACGGTGACGGCCGCGTCGGCGGGTGCAACGTCCACACCGCTTTGCGAGAGGGCGACCGTCATCGTGTTTTCGTCGACGTCCAGCCCACCCGCCGCCGCGCCGTACGCCGCCTGAAGGTCGGATGCTTCCCAGCCCGATCCGAGCGCGGGCCCCGAGAAAACGGTGTCGTCGCCGATCACCGCGCCATCCACGCGGCGGATCCCGCGTTCGCCGATCCGGGCCGCCAGTCGCTCGGCCCATTCGTCGCCGGACAGGGTCGGGTCGCCCCGACCGCGCAGGACGAGTGAGCCGTGCAGGCGCCCGCGTGCGATCGCGCCTGCGGCGAGGACATCGGTATGCGTGCGGTAATCCGCCCCAAGGCGATCCAGAGCGAACGCTGCCGTGTAGAGCTTGGCCGTCGACGCGGGCAGCAGCAGGCGCCCTTCGTCGTGCGCGTACACGGTATGCCCGTCCTCCAGCGAGACCACCGCGATGCCCCACGATGCCGCGGCGAAGCGTGGCTGGGCGATATGGGCGTCGATCCGCTCGGTGAGGCTTTCCGCCGCGATGCAGGGGGCGGCGGCCAGCAGGATGGTCGCGATGCCGTAACGGATCAGCGCAACCAAGACGGAGATGCCTTGTCGAGGAAGGCGGACAGTCCGTCCTGCCCCTCGGCGGAAACGCGCAGTTTCGCAATGAGTGCCGCGTTGACCGCGTCGGTTTTCTCCATAGCTTCCGGCGACTGACCGCCCATGCTCAGGGCGAGGCTTTTCGCCTCACGCTGCGCGGCGGGGCCACCCTTGCTCAGCAAGCCGACAAGCCGGTCCACCGCGCCGTCGAGGTCGTTGCCAGGGACGACTTCATGCACCAGCCCGTGCGCCAGCGCGGCGGCGCTGTCGAAGATCTCGCCGGTCAGAAACAGACGACGCGACTGGCGCAGGCCGATCGCCGCGACGACATACGGCGAGATCACCGCGGGGACGAGGCCGAGCTTCACCTCGGACAGCGCGAAGCGTGCGCCGTCGACCGCCACGGCGATGTCGCAGCAGGCGATCAGGCCCACGCCGCCGCCGAACGCCGCGCCGTTGATCCGCGCGATGGTCGGCTTCGAAAGAAACTGCAGTCGGCGCATGAGCGTCGCCAGCCGCAGCGAGTCGGCGAGATTGTCCGCCTCGCTGGCGGCCGCCATGCCGCGCATCCAGTGGAGGTCGGCACCGGCGGAGAAGCTCGCTCCGGCGCCGGTCAGCACGACGGCACGCACGCTGTCGTCGCGGTCGAGCTCGTCGATCGCGGCGGTCAGGTCCGCGATCAGACCGTCGTCGAAGGCGTTATGCACCTCGGGCCGGTTCATGACGAGCCGGGCGGTGCTGCCTTCGCGGGTGAGTTCGACAGCTGACATGGGCGTTCTCCGGGGACTGAGGCGCAAGATCATAAACGCCTGACTCCCGATCCTGCGCATTGTGCAGCCTTCGCGCTAAAGGCATACAATGCGAACAGTTCTTATTTGAGTAATCCCAGTGCGCCTCTCCGACGCGCCGAAAGGTGCCAAAGCCGTGGTCCAGTCCGTCACCGATGCCCATCCCGCCGACCCCATCGCCCAGCGCCTGCGCGACCTGGGCTTCGTGTCCGGTGAGCCGGTGCGCCTCGTGGCGCGGGGCCCTCTCGGCGGAGACCCGCTGTTGATCCAGATCGGTTCGACCCGTTTCGCCTTGCGCCGTACCGAGGCCGACCGCGTGATGATCGCCGTGGACGGTGCCGCATGAGCGCGTCCGCGATGCGCATCGCCCTCGTGGGCAACCCCAACTGCGGTAAGACGGCGCTGTTCAACCAGCTCACCGGCGGCCGGCAGAAGGTCGCCAACTACGCCGGCGTGACCGTCGAGCGCAAAGAGGGGCGCTTCCTCGCACCGTCCGGTCGCACGCTGCATATCCTCGATCTGCCCGGCACGTACAGCTTCGATGCGACCAGCCCCGACGAGGCGATCACGCGCGACGTCTGCTATGGCCGTTATCCCGGTGAAGCGCCGCCGGATCTGATCGTCTGCGTGGCCGATGCCACCAACCTGCGCCTGCACCTGCGTTTCGTGCTCGAAGTGCGCCGTCTGGGTCGCCCCGTGGTGCTCGCACTCAACATGATGGACGCGGCGCGCCGTCGCGGCATGGTCATCGACGTGGACGCGCTGTCACGTCGGCTCGGCGTGCCCGTGGTCGAAACGGTCGCGATCAGGCGTGGTGGCGCACAGGCCCTGATCCAGCGCATCGATACCTCGGTGCCGGCGATCGAGCCGGCCGACATCGACAACGCCGGGATCGAGCAACTGCATGCCGAAGTGCGGTCCATTCTCGCCGACACGGTCACGTTGCCGCGGGATACCGCCGCCGTCGACGACGCGATCGACCGCTGGGTGCTGCACCCGGCGTTCGGTCTGCTGATTCTCGCCGGCCTGATGTTCATGATCTTCCAGGCGGTGTTCTCCTGGGCGCAGCCGGTCATGGATGGCATCCAGGCGGGCATCGCCGCGCTGGGCACGGCGGTCACGGGTTTCCTCCCCGAGGACAGCGCGTTGCACAGCCTCCTCAACGACGGTCTGTTCGCGGGGCTGGGCGCGGTGCTGGTGTTTCTGCCGCAGATCCTGATCCTGTTCCTCTTCATCCTCGTGCTGGAAGAATCGGGTTATCTGCCGCGCGCGGCCTTCCTTCTCGACCGCATGATGTTCCGCGTCGGCCTGACGGGCAGGGCGTTCATTCCGCTGCTGTCGAGCTTCGCCTGCGCGATTCCCGGCATCATGGCCACGCGTAGTATTCAGGATCCGCGCGATCGCCTGACCACGATCCTCGTCGCGCCGCTGATGACCTGCTCGGCCCGCCTCCCGGTGTATACGCTGCTGATCGCCGCGTTCATCCCCGACCGGACGGTGTGGGGCATCTTCAACCTGCAGGGTGTGGTGCTTTTCACGCTGTACTTCGCGGGTATCTTCAGCGCCTTGCTGGTCGCCTTCGTGATCAAGCGCCTGCGCAAGGATCGCAGCGAGCACGCGCTGATCATGGAGTTGCCGTCCTACCGCCTGCCCAACGTGCGAGACATCGGCCTGGGTCTGTGGGAGCGCGCGCTGATCTTCCTCAAGCGCGTCGGCGGCATCATCCTCGCGCTCACCGTGTTGCTGTGGTTCCTCTCCAGTTTCCCCGGACCGCCGGAAGGAGCCACGGGGCCCGCCATCGATTACAGCCTGGCCGGTCGCCTCGGCAGGCTGCTGGAATACGTGTTCGCGCCGATCGGCTTCAACTGGCAGATCTGCATCGCGCTGGTGCCCGGCCTTGCCGCGCGCGAAGTGGCGGTGGCGGCACTCGGCACGGTGTATGCCATGTCGGGAAGCGACGATGCGGTCGCCTCGCAGCTCGGGCCCTTGATCGCGCACTCGTGGTCGCTGGCCACGGCGTTGTCGTTGCTCGCGTGGTACGTGTTCGCGCCGCAGTGCATGTCGACGCTGGCGGTCATCCGCCGCGAAACCAATTCCTGGCGCAACGTGGCGGTGGCCGCGGGCTATCTGTTCGGCCTGGCATATCTCGCTTCGCTCGCCACTTACCAGATCGCGAGGGCGCTTTCATGAGCACGTTCGAACTGTTTCAGGGCTTGGTTATCGGCGTGGCTGTCGCGGTCGCGGCGTATGTGGCGTTCCGGAAGCTGCTGCCGAAGACGTCGACGCGGGTGCTGGCGCGGGTGTCGGCATGGCTCAATCGCGACGGCAGGCCGGTGATGGTCCGGTCGCTGGGAAAGCGTGTGCAACCTGCCGCGGCGACCGGAAGTTGCGGGGACGGGTGCGGGTCGTGTGGGAGCTGTGGGCCTGTGGCGCCGAAGAGTGCGGCGCAGCCGCTGGAGTTCCGGCCGCGCGGCTGATCGCCTTGCCATGAGCGTCGACGATGGCTGGTCAATCTTCGTGCGGCGCTTCCGTGGCGGCCTTCGCCACGCGCTTGCGGCGCAGTGTCCACCAGCTCACTGAAAGATTGACGGTAAACCATGCGCCGATCAGAGCCAGCGGCCATGCGATCACCGCGGGCCAGAGGATGGCGACGAGGGTCAGCACCGCTGCCGCGATGAAGCCTGCCAGCAACGGCCCGGTTTCGGTATCGCCCAGCACGCGATGCTGCGAGATGGCCGCGCCCACGGTATTGGCGATGCGCAGGGCCCCCGCGGCGGCGCGGCTCGAACTTCCACCACCGTGACGCGGCCTGGGCGGGTGCGGGGCACGGCTGCGGACGCGCTCGTTTCCGGAGCGGCGGCGCCTGGGATGCAGCAGGATCTCGGTCGCGTTCTCCAGGTCCTTCTCGTACTGCGCCTCCAGTTGCGTCGCGAAGCCGACGTCCTCGATAGCCACGTCGATCTCGCGGTTGCTCAGCCAGCTGGCGATGTTGAGATTGGATGAGCCCACGCGTGCCCAGCGGCCATCGGCCACGGCCGTCTTGGCGTGCAGCATCGTGCCGTTCCATTCGAAGACGCGGATGCCCGCCTTCAGCAGGGGGCGGTAGCCCGACCGCGACATCCCGGCGACCATGGGAATGTCGCTGGTGCCGGGCACGAGCAGCCTGACGTCGACACCGTCGCGAGCGGCGGCGGAGAGGGCCTGCACATAGGGCGCCACGCCGACGAAATAGGCGTCGGTGAGCCACAGCGTCTTCGTCGCCATCGCCGCGACCATCTGATCGAGGCGATACATGCCGGCCGTGCTGGGCTGGGTCGCGATGACGCGCAAGGACACCTCGCCGGCGTGGGTGGCGCCGGCGACAGGCGACAGCCGGGGGTCGTCGGGTAGCGGTTCGCCGACTTCACGCCAGCTGTCCGCGAAGGCCTGTTCGATCTCGGCGACGGCGGGACCGCGCAGGGCGACGCCGGTGTCGCGCCACGGCGGCACGTCGTTGGCGGGGTCGCCCAGCCATTTTTCGCTGAGACAGACGCCGGACAGGAAGCCGACTTCGCCGTCGACCACCAGAACCTTGCGATGGTCGCGGCTGATCCAGCCGAACGAGCTGCCCAGCTGTGGCGGGTTATAGATCCGTACCTGTCCGCCGGCTTCACGCAGGGCCGCCCAGAACGACGAGCGTGACTGGCCGAGACAGCCGCCCCAGTCGCCGATCACCGCGACGAAGACGCCGGCCTTCGCGCGTTCGACCAGCGCGTCGCGGAAAGCCTGGCCGATCCGGTCGTCGCGGATGATGTAGTTCTCGAGGAAGACATGGCGCTTCGCGTTGGCGATGGCCTTGAGCCAAGCGTCGAAGTGGGCCTGGGCATCGATCAGCAGCTCGACGGCGTTCCCCCCGATGAGGGGCGCGCCGGCGCTGCGGCTGAGGGCCTGTTCGGCGAAGAGGCGGCTCGAGAAGCCGTGGGTGCGGTGACGTGCGTTCATGGGGGGCGAGTTTATCGGGCCGGAGGATGAGCAGGGGGTGAGGCGGGTCGAATCGCCGACCGGGCAGGGCGCCCCGCCTGATTGCCGCAGCCAGTCGGATTCCAGTCACACCATTGCGCTAAAATGCCCCGCTATGACCGAAGACCTTCTCAGCCGCCCGCGTCCCGCGGAAGCCGGCGCCCGCCGTCCCAGCACCGGTGTTTCCGTCGATCGTATCCGGGTCGGCGGCGGCGCGCCCATCGTCGTCCAGTCGATGACCAACACGGACACCGAGGATGCCGTGTCCACGACCAGGCAGGTCGCGGAACTGGCCCGGGCCGGCTCCGAAATGGTCCGGATCACCGTGAACACGCCGGCCGCGGCCGCGGCCGTGCCGCGGATTCGCGAACGGCTTGACATGATGGGCGTGTCGGTCCCGCTGATCGGCGACTTCCATTACAACGGTCACCAGCTGCTCGAAGGCGAGCCGGCCTGTGCCGAGGCCCTGGCCAAGTACCGTATCAATCCGGGCAACGTCGGCTTCGGCAAGAAGAAGGACGCCCAGTTCGCTTCGATCATCCAGATGGCGATCCGCTACGACAAACCGGTCCGCATCGGCGCGAACTGGGGTTCGCTCGACCAGAGCATGGTCGCGGCGCTGATGGACGAGAACGCCGGCCGCGCCGATCCCTGGGACGCCGGCCATGTCGCCCGTGAGGCGCTGATCCGCTCCGCGCTGGATTCCGCCGCCCGCGCCGAGGACCTCGGCCTGTCCCGCGACCGCATCATCCTGTCGTGCAAGGTCTCCGGCGTGCAGGAGCTGATCGCCGTCTATCGCGATCTCGCCCGCCGCGGCGATTACGCCCTGCACCTGGGCCTGACCGAGGCCGGCATGGGCTCGAAGGGGATCACCGCGTCCAGCGCCGCGCTGGGCGTGCTCCTGCAGGAAGGCATCGGCGACACCATCCGTATCTCGCTGACGCCCGAACCGGGCCAGTCGCGTACCGCCGAAGTCATCGTCGCGCAGGAACTCCTGCAGACGATGGGCCTGCGCGCGTTCACGCCGCTGGTCACCGCGTGTCCGGGCTGCGGCCGGACCACGAGCGAATTTTTCCAGGAACTGGCGAAGACCGTGCAGGCGCATGTGCGCGAGCAGATGCCCGTGTGGCGCGTGAAGTACGACGGCGTCGAAAACCTCACCCTCGCCGTGATGGGTTGCATCGTCAACGGTCCCGGCGAATCCAAGCACGCCAATATCGGTATTTCGCTGCCAGGCAACGGCGAAGCGCCGTCCGCGCCGGTCTTCATCGACGGTGAGAAGGCCATGACCCTGCGCGGCGAACACATCGCCGACGAGTTCGTGGCCATCCTCGACAACTACGTCGAAACGCACTACGCCGGCCGCGGCGACTGACCCGTCACGCGTTGAATGCGGGACCGCCGTCATGATGCCGGGTGGTTCCCTGCAGGAGATGACGCATGACCTCTACCGTTCCGGTCCTCGACCTCAACGACGGCAACAAGGCACCGCAGCTGGGCTTCGGTGTCTTCCAGATTCCCGACGGCGAGACCGCCGACGCCGTATCCGCCGCGCTGGCGGCCGGTTATCGCTCGATCGATACCGCAGCCATCTACAAGAACGAAGCCGGCGTACGCCAGGGCATCGAACGCTCCGGCGTTGCCCGCGGCGATATCTTCCTGACCACCAAGCTCTGGAACTCGGAGCAGGGCTTCGACGCCACGCTCAAGGCCTTCGATGCGAGCATCGCGAAGCTCGGCACCGACTACGTCGACATGTATCTGATCCACTGGCCGACGCCGAAGCACGATCGCTACGTCGATACCTGGAAGGCGTTCATCCGTCTGCGCGAAGAAGGCCGCATCCGCTCGATCGGCGTGTCCAATTTCCAGCCCGCGCATCTGGAGCGCATCGTGAAGGAAACCGGTGTGGCGCCGGTGGTGAACCAGATCGAACTGCATCCCGATTTCGCGCAGCGCGATGTCGTCGCGGCGAACGCGAAGCACAACGTCATCACCGAGGCATGGAGCCCGCTGGGTCAGGGCGGCGACTTGCTGAAGAACGAGACTCTCGTCTCGATCGGCAAGACGCACGGCAAGTCACCGGCCCAGGTGGTGCTGCGCTGGCACGTGCAGCTCGGCCATATGGTGATTCCCAAGTCGGCGACGCCGGAACGCATCAAGTCGAACATCGACGTGTTCGACTTCGAACTGTCGGCCGATGAAATGAAGGCCATCGCCGCGCTCGATGCAGGTAATCGCATGGGCCCGGACCCCGACGAACTGAACTGAGCTTCAGTCCATCGTGACGTCGATCTCCAGCGGATAGGGGGTCGGCGTCTTCGGCGGTTTTGGCAGGGTCCAGGTGGCGAACTGCCCGGCAAAGCAGGTCGCCACCGTCGACTTCGGCCGTACGTCGACATCGCTGCTGCGCCCGTCCGCGGCCACGCGGGCCACCAGGGTGAAGGGGCGGCGGTCGGCCGCCGGCATATTGCTGGCGATGCAGCCCTTCAGCGCGTCCGTCGCGGGATTGCCGATGCTGTCCCACAGTCTGCCCTGCCAGACTTTCCCCTCGGCGTTGTTTTCGAGCATCTTCGCGGTGTGGACACGCGCGTCGAAGGCGTTGTCGGTGGCCAGGGCGAGGGCAAGGGCAAGCAGCATTCCAGGTCTCCGAAGCAGGATCGTGGAAGCCTAACAGGGACGCGCGGGCTTCACACCGGAGGGGTTAGCGTGGGTCTGTCACGCGCCGCTGTTGGCGCATCGAGGAAACGCCATGCGTCCGCGTCCCATGTTCCTGCTATCCCTGGCCTTCGCCGCCACGGCCGCCATGGCACAGACGGCCACGAATTCGCCGTCGGCGCCGGCAGGAAACCCGGCCAGCGCGCCCGCTCCCAAGCCGGTCACGGCACCCGCTTCGTCGCCGGCTCCACTGGTCGGTTCACCCGGGATGCTGCATCAGGCCAATCCCGCGGCCGCCCCCGTTCCGCCCCGCTCGGAAGCGGGTGCGACGGAGCGCGGCCTGAACACCACCGGGGCTGCCGGCGCTGCCGCCAGCACGGATGGCGCGGCGACAGGCGTAACCCAGCGGGTTCAGCGTGCGAATGCCCACGGCGTCGATGCGCAGGGACATACGCTGGATGCGCACGGCAAGCCGGTCGGTCAGGCAGCCGTCCCGATGCCAGCTCCCGCGACCACGGTTCGTTGATCCGGCGAGGTCGCATGGACTTGCGCCGGTGCGTTACCATCCGGTGAATGCCGACCCATGCGAGGTATGCGAGTGAGGATGAAGCAGGCGATCGTCGTGGCCGTCCTCGCCCTGGGGGTCGCCGGCTGTGCGGGCATGGCGTCGAAGGTCGCCCGGCTTGACGTGGGAATGCCCCGCGACGAGGTGCTGGATCGACTCGGCCCGGCCGACTCCGATCGCACGATCATCGGCTACGAGGTGATGAGCTGGCTGGACCGCCGTCCCGGCCGCTTCTCCTTCTCCCATAAGGACTACACCGTTGTGCTGAAGGACGGAAAGGTCACCCAGTTCGGCCCGGGGCTCGTTCGTCGTGACAGCAAGACGTCACTGCAGATCGAGACAGGCGACCGCTGAGAGCGCCGGACCGTTACGGGCTATATCCATTGGCGGCGTTCGTAGATCCATAAGGCCACATACTCGTGCAGAGCACGAGCAGTCAGGGTGAGCGCACCGCGCGTTGGTATCCATGGTGGCGCCGCGGCCAGCATGGCATGACGATCGTCGGCGGCCACAGGCGTCACCTCGATACCCTCATGCCGGAAGCATCCGGCCGCCCGCCGCATGTGAACCGCCGAGGTCACCAGCAGTACATGGTGCAGGCCTTCCGCCTCGAGGATGGCGGCCGAGTTGCGCGCGTTCTCGTGCGTGTTCCGGCTGGTCGCTTCGATGCGAAGATCGCCATCCGGCATGCCCGAGTGTCCGAAGCCCTGCGCGAGGTCCATCGCCTGATCGCTGCCCGACACCAGCACCAGCGGTGCCCATCCGGCTCGCCATAACGACAGCCCCATGCCTGCCCGGGTCGTCGTGTGTGACCAGTCCCCGACCGGAAGCTTGCCGCCGCCAAGCACGACGATCGCATCGGCGTGCCGCGGCGTCTCCGGCGCACCGGCGACAAGCCCATCGCGCAGACGCAACGCCAGCGCCGGTGTCGCGGCCAGCCAGATCCATATCAGCGCGATCGCCGCGAGTGCGCACGCCGCACGCGGACGCCGACACAGCACGAACGCCGTCGAACACAGAGCCAGCAGCAACGCTTGCACGGCGGGATGGAGGAGGCGTGCGGCGATATCCATGTTGGACGCGATCATGGCGTAAAACGCCGCGGATCACCCGTCGGTCGAATGGCATAGGCGGGCTGTTGAATGGACGCGGCCCCCGGTTGAAATGACGATACGGACCGAGCGAAGTCACAGGGGTAGGTGTCCGTATGAAGCGTTGGAATCGCGTCGCCGCCGTCGCAGCCACTCTCTGGCTGACGGCCTGCGCCACCGGGGGAAGCAACCTTCCACCACCGAAGATGGACGCGGCCAGCCCGGTCGTCGCGTCCTATCTGATCGGCGTGGACGACCAGTTGCAGATCACCGTCTGGCATAACCCGGACCTGAGCGTCAGCGTGCCGGTCCGTCCCGACGGCAAGATCACCGTGCCGCTGGTCGGCGACATCGCCGCCGGTGGGCGTACGACCGATCAGGTCGGTGCGGAAATTCAGCAGAAGCTGGTGCAGTACATCCGCGATCCTCAGGTCGCCGTGATCCTCACCGCGTTGCGCAGCCATGAGTACCTGTCCCGTGTGCGGGTGACGGGCGCCGTGCGCAGCCCGATCTCCATGCCGTACCGGCAGGGCATGACCGTGCTGGACGCGGTGCTTGCCGCCGGCGGAACCACCGAATTCGCGGCGCCCGATCGCACCGAGCTCTATCGGCACAACGAGGCCGGTGCCACCCAGGCATACGCCGTGCGGCTGGAAAAGATCCTGCAGCAGGGCGATCTGGCCAACAACTACCCGGTACAGCCCGGCGACGTGATCACCGTGCCGCAACGCGCCTTTTAAGGGGTACATCGATGAGCGGGGAACTCGTTCCTTTCGCGGGCATGCTGCCCGCACTGATCGGCGAGGCGCGCAGACGGCGCGTCGCGATGGGCGTCACCTTCGCGGTGATCGCGCTGGCCGCGCTGGGTATCGGAGCGGTATGGCCGAAAAAGTACGAAGCATCCACGACCATCCTCGCGCAGGACGCGAGCATCATCACGCCGCTGATGGAAGGCGCGGCTTCGGCGACGGCGAACAAGAACCGCGCCGGCATGGCACGCGACGTGATCTTCAGCCGCCGCGTGCTCGATGAGGTGTTGCGGACCGGCGGGTGGCTGGCCTCTTCCCCGTCTCCGATCGAGCGCGACAAGCTCATCGAGAGCATCAAGGCACGCACGAAGATCGTCAACAACCGCGAGAATCTGATCACCATCAGCTATTTCGACTCCGACCCGCGGCGTGCCTTCGAGGTGACCCGTGCCTTCGGCCAGCTGTTCATCAGCGAGAGCCTGCTCTCCAAGCAGCGGGAAAGCCGCGACGCCTACGAGTTCATCAACAGTCAGGTCGAGGCCTATCGCGGCAAGCTCACCGACGCCGAGGACAAGCTGAAGGCGTATCGCGATGCCAATGCCGATGCGCGTCCCGGTAGCGATATCGACACCAATTCCCGCATCAGTGCCCTGCGTACGCAGATCGAGAACAACCGCATGGACGCGATGCAGAAGCAGTCCCAGGCCGCGGCGCTGAATGCGCAACTCAGCGGCGAGTCCGAGGTCAACGCCGTGCAGACCGTCGGCGGCATCTACCAGGCCCAGCTGGCCGAGATGCAGTCGCAGCTCGACAAGCTCCTGCTCACCTATACGGACTCCTACCCGGACGTCGTCCGCCTGCGTCACCAGATCGAGGATGTGCGGACGCAGATGCAGAGTGCCGACGCAAGCCGTGCGGTGGGTGGCGGCACGGTCGACCGGATGGTCACCATGAATCCGGTCAACCAGCAGATGCGCGTGCAGCTGGCGACGATCCGCAGCGATGCCGCCGCCGCGTCGGCCCGGGTGAGCGCGAGCGAGTCGATGCTTCAGTCCGAGCTGGAGCGCAGCAAGCGCATCGCCAACTCGGAAAACGTGACCGCCGAGCTAACGCGCGATTACACGGTCAATCGCGACGTCTACCAGGATCTGCTCAAGCGGCGCGAGAACGCGCGCGTCTCCATGAATCTCGACGCCGAGCAGCGCGGACTGACCTTTCAGGTGCAGGATCCGGCCGTGTTGCCACTGGTGCCGTCGGGCCTGCGTTTCATGCACTTCGGTCTGGCGGGTGTCGCGTTGTCGCTGGCGGTTCCGTTCGGTCTGCTGTTCGCGGTGGCGCGTTTCGATCCCCGCGTGCGTTCGGTCGGCCAGCTCGAACGGGCCACGGGCTTTCCCGTGCTGGCCACCATTCCGTTCTATCCCACGCCGCGCGACCGCCGCCGTGAGCACCTGCAGAACATGCTGCTGGTGCTCATCGTCACCGGCGTCGGTGCCGTCTACCTGCTGCTGTTCTGGTTGAGGATGAAGGGCTGACTCATGAACAAACTGGCCGCCGAACCCATCGAACCCGGGCATGCCGAGCACCCGCACGTCGACCCGCGTACCACGCCGGGTCACTCCATCGCGCGCATGCGCGAGGCGGACGGGGCGCTGGCGCCGATCGACTGCGAGCGCAAACGCCTCATCCATCGCGAGGAATCCGTCCGACAACAGTCCGATGCCTTCCGGGGGATCCGCACGCGGTTGCTGGAGATGGCGGGCGAAAACAACTTCATCACCCTGGTCGTCGCGGTGAGCCCGCGGTCGGGAGCGAGCTTCGTGACGCGCAACCTGGCCACCGCGTTCGCTTTCGACGAGTCGAAGACTAGCTTACTGGTCGACTGCAATCTGCGCTATCCGAACCAGCACAAGGCCTTCGGTATCGAGCCGCACACGGGCGGTCTTATCGATTTCCTCGAGCATCCGTCACGCGGCATCGCCTCGATCATGTATCCGACCGGCGTACCGCGGATGCGCCTGATTCCTGCCGGCAGGTCGCGCGAGAACAGTGGCGAGTACTTCTCGTCGTTCCGCATGCGCGCCGTGCTGGACTCGTTGCGTTGTCGCTACAGCGACCGCTACCTGTTCCTCGACGGTCCGTCCGTCAAGGGCTCGCCGGATGCGCGCATCCTGGCCGATCTCGCCGACTTCGTCGTGGTGGTCGCGGGCTATGGACGCGATACGCCCGCGGCGATCAATCAGGCGGTGGCGAATTTCGATCCGGCCAAGCTGGCGGGCGTCGTCTTCAATCAGTCGCCGTGACGCGGACCGAAGGGCAGGGGGAGGGATCATGCCGGCATCGACCAGGCTCGCGCAGGCCATCGTGATCGGGCTCGCGGTCGCACCGACGGCGGTGCTTGCCGGAACCTTCGATTACACCCTGTATGGGGGCATCGAGCACAGCAACAACATTGCCTTGTCGTCGGACCGGCCCCTGAGCGAGAACGTGCTGACGCCAGGGGGGACATTCCAGTTCACGCAGCTGGGTTCGACGTTCCAGGCCAACGTGGCGGGAACCTTCGAATACCGCAAGTACCTCGAGAACCACTTCGATTCGCAGACGCAGACACAGCTCGGCGCGCAGGCCAACTGGACGATCGCCCCGGAGCGGCTGGACTTTTCGGTCGAGGACTATGCGGGCGTGCAGCCCGTGGATCAGTTGTCGGCCGACTCGCCCGACAACCAGCAGCAGACCAACGTGATCGTGCTCGGCCCCACGCTGCGCATGCGCTTCGGCGATGCGGCGCGCGGTCAGTTCGAACTGCGGTACATCAACAGCTACGCATCGAAGGTCGATGAGTTCGATTCGTCCCGCGGTATGGCCGCCTTTCGTGTCTATCGCGACCTGAGCCCGACCGATCAGCTCTCCGGCAACGTGGAGTTCCAGCGGGTCGGTTTCACCCATCAGCCGAGCACGGCCGATTACGATCGCAAGGAGGCCTTCGTGCGCTACACGAGCACGTTGGCGCATGTCGATGCGGACGTGCTGGTGGGCGGTACGCGACTGTCGTTCGACCAGGGACGCAGCACGTCGGCTCCCGTCGTACGACTGCAGGTCGGCTGGCAGCCGACCCTGCGCAACGCACTGACCGTGGCGGGTGCCTACCAGTATGCCGACGCCGCGCAGGATCTGATCACGACGCCAGGGGCCTATGGCGCGGGCCTGACCGCCGATCGCGCCGAGGCGATCGATCCGTTCGCCAACACGGGCGGACTGGGAAGGGGGGCGACCGGCACGGGCATCGGCGTGGGCAGCGCGGTGATCGGCTCGGAGGTGTACAAGGAGCGCCGTCTCGAAGCGACCTGGAACTGGCGCGGTGAGCGGCTGACCATGACCGTATCGCCGGCCTTCAACAAGCTGAGTTATCTGGACGATCCCACCTTCGACCAGACCGGACGCGGGCTGAGCGTCGGTGTCGGCTACCGCCTCAACCCCACGCTGACCCTCTCGGGATTCGCGACCTACGACCGCGTGACCTACGACACGCTCAGCCGTAAGGACAACACGGTTCGGCTTGGCCTGGACCTGGGCAAACAGATCAATCGGCACTGGAGCTGGCACGCCTCCGTCGCACGCGAGCGGCGTACGAGCGATGCCGTGGGCCAGAGCTATCGCGAGGCGGAATTCTTCATCGGCGTGGTCTATCGGAGATGAGCATGCATGGCGACCTCGACCTGCCGTTCTTTTTCGGTGCCGACGACGGCCTGTTCGGCATGTATCACGCGGGTACGCCGACCGCGCGTCGCGCGTTCCTGATGTGCCCCTCGCTGGGGCAGGACCTGATCCGCTGCCATCGCCTGTATCGTCAGCTCGCGCAAGCGCTGGCGATGCAGGGAGTCCCCGTGTTGCGCTTCGACTACCACGGTACCGGCGACGCCGCTGGCAGCAGTGGCGAGGTGGACTGGTCGCGCTGTGTCGAGGACACCGTGACGGCCGCCGTCGAGTTGCGCAGACGCGCCGGTATCGACCGCGTCGTCGCCTTCGGTGCACGGCTGGGTGGCAGCATCGCCATGGCCGCGGCGGGTCGGGCCGGTTTCACGGAAGTCATCGCATGGGATCCCGTGCTCGATGGCGGCGATTACGTGGCGGCGCTGGACGCCATGCAGGCCGCCCTGCGCGAGGACGGCGAGCGCTTTACGCGACCGCGCAGCCACGCCGATGTGGCCGAGCAATGGCTGGGCTTCGACATCGGCGACAGCTTGCGGCGTCAGCTCGGCGCGTTACGCGTCGCCACGCCGGCCGTGCCTACGCTCGTGCTGGATGCGCAGTCGCTGGGTCAGTCCACCCCGTGGAACGACTTGCGGCGACTCGAGACCGCGATCCTGTCGCAGCCGCTCATCCAGGCGGTCACCGGTCGTCTGAAGGAGGTCGCGTGATGCGTGAGGAAGCTCATCGATTCGGTCGTGCACGGCACCTGGTCGGTATCGCGGGTGTGCCGGAAGGCGCGCGCGGAGAGACCGGCGTCATCGTGCTGAACGCCGGACTGGTGCATCGCATCGGTCCCTTCCGGCTGCACGTGGAACTGACCCGCCAGCTCAACGCGGCTGGCTACCCGACACTTCGATTCGACATGTCGACGCTCGGCGACAGCGGTGCCACGGGCGGCGGCATGACCCGTACCCAGCAGGTCTGCGCGGATCTCGACGACGCGATGGTTCTGATGAAAAACCGGGCGGGGTGCGAGCGTTTCGTGCTGGTCGGCCTGTGTTCGGGCGCGCAGAACGCACATGTGGTGGCATCGACCGATCCGCGTGTCTCGGGAGCGGTATTCCTCGACGGATACGCGTATCGCACGCTCGGCTACAAGCTTCGTCACTACCTGCCGCGTGTGGCGGATCCTGGCCGCTGGGCGCGCTGGCTGCGCGGGCGTCCGGGTGGCGGCGGCGCCGACAAGGCGGCACCCGAGCCCGTGTTCGCGGTGGCACCCGCGCCCCGCGATCAGGTGATCGCCGATTTCACCGGCATGGTGGGGCGGGGCATGAAGCTCTATCTCGTCTACTCGGGTGGCATCAGCAACTATTTCAATCACGCGCGTCAGTTCCGCGAGTGCTTTGGCAAGGTGATGAGCCATCCGGCGGTCACCACGCGGTACCTGGCCGAGACCGACCACACGTACATCCTCACCGGCGACCGCGCCCGTCTGCTCGACGGCATCGGCGGCTGGCTTGCCCGCAACTTCCCACCGGCCACGGCCGGGAGGTCTCCATGAATACGGTCCTGGTCACCGGCGGTGCCGGTTATATCGGCAGCCACACGGTGCAGCAGCTGGTCGCGCGGGGCGACCGGGTCGTCGTGATCGACAACCTCTCCACCGGATTCCGCGAGGCCGTGCGCGGCGCGTCCCTGGTCGAAGGCGATGTGGGCGACGGCGACCTCGTCTCGCGGGTTCTGGAAGCGCATCGCGTCGATGCGGTCCTGCACTTCGCGGCACATACGGTGGTGCCGGAGTCGGTCAGCGATCCGCTGAAGTACTACGGCAACAACACCTGCAATACCCGCAACCTGCTGGCGGCGTGTGCGGCGGCCGGCGTGGACACGTTCATCTTTTCGTCGACGGCGGCGGTCTACGGTGCCACGGAGGCCGGCGTCGCCGATGAAACGACGCCGACGTGTCCCGCCAATCCTTACGGCACGTCGAAGCTGATGTCCGAAACGATGTTGCGCGACTGGTGCGCAACCGGAGCGATGCGGCATGTCATCCTGCGCTACTTCAATGTCGCCGGTTGCGACCCGCTCGGACGCATCGGCCACAGCACTCCGCTGGCCACGTTGCTGATCAAGGTGGCGTGCGAACACGCCGTGGGTAAGCGTCAGTGCGTGTCCATCTACGGCACCGACTACGACACGCCGGACGGCACGGGCGTGCGTGACTACATCCACGTCGACGATCTGGCCGCCGCGCATCTGAGCGCGCTGGATCATCTGCGCGACGGTGGCGATTCACTCACCCTGAACTGCGGCTACGGGCACGGTTACAGCGTGCGCGAGGTCGTGGATGCCGTGGCGCGCGCGGGCGGCCATGCGCTCAACGTGCTGGAACTGCCGCGCCGCCCCGGAGACATCGGCAAGCTCATCGCGTGCAGCGACCGGCTGCGCGACGTGCTCGGCTGGCGACCGCGCCACGACGATCTCGACTTCATCGTCCGTACCGCGCTGGACTGGGAGTACCGCCTGGCGGGGCTGCACGCGCCTGTCGCGTCGGTCGCATGAACGCACGTGCCTTCCAGCGTCGGCGCGGCTGGCACGGGATCGTGGGCGAGACACGGCGAGCGACGCCGGGCGCATCTCAAGCCATGTCCCGCCACGTGCTCATCGTCATCGGCCTTCTGCTTGCCGCCGTCGCGACGGGCCTCTCACCCGTCAGCGGCGCGTCACCCGCTCCGGCAGGAGCGACCCTCGTCGCGAAACGACCTGGCCCCGGTACCCGGCAAATCACGGTAACCCGCCGCACTTCCGACACGGCCTCCGTCCAGGTCACCGTAGGCATCCCTTTCCCACCCGGCACCCTCCGCGACCCCGGGCTCCTGCGCATCGTCGACGTCAAAGGCAACGAAGTCCCCGCATCCATCATCCCGACCCTCCAGTGGCACACCGGCGCCGGCGGTATCCGCGCCGTCCGCGTCCAGTTCCGCGCCACCGCCGGGATTTATCGCTTCGAACTCGGCACACCTCGAGCGATGGACGCTCCCGGCTGGCCCTACGCGCAAGGCCTGATCGACGACAGGCCCAAAGCGATCGCCGTGCTCACGCCCGAATGGCTCACCGCCTCACTGATCGCCGGCCCGCAGTCGGTGGCCGCCCGCGACGAACCCTACGCGCGCTACGTGGACGCGCAGTTCCGCTGGGCGAAGGAACTCCCGGTCAAGGACAGCACCGCCTGGCTCTTCGACCGGCCTTCCACGTTGTTCAAGGCGTACGTGCGCACCGGCCGCGCCGATTATCTTGAGGCGGCCGAGGCGAGCTATCGCTGGTACATGGCGGGCATCAAGCGTGACGGCGTTCCAGTCAGCCCGTCATGCGCCGGGGGATGGCTGCCCGACGGCAAGCCGTGCGACGTGAAGTACGTCTATATCGAACCCATTATGCTCGCGGTCGCCCTGAGCGGAGACGACTCGATGCACGACGCCGCCCTCGTCGGCAAGATGGCCGACCTCTGGCACAGCGGCGGCTGGAACGGACCGCCGGGTCCGTACCGGCACCCGACTGACTACTTCACCGAGCGACTTGCCGGCCTGGGTCTCATCGAGACCGTTGCCGCGTACGAGCTCACAGGCGATGCACGTTATCGCGATCGCGTACTCGCTCGCGTCGGCTGGCTCGACGAGCAGCAACGACATAACCCCGACGGGCTCGGCGACGACGGCTCCTGGCGCAACAGCTGGAACGTGCATGAAAACGATCCCGACGGCGCCGATGACGTGCGCGGTGCCTCGCCCTGGATGAGCGAGAACATCGTGGACGGTCTCTGGCATGCGTGGCTGGCGACGAAGGATCCGCGCATCCCCCCGATGATCACCGCCTTCGGGCGTTACCTCGAACGCTACGGCTGGATCGACCCGGCGTTGCTCGTGCATCCGCACGACTGGCGCAACGAATGCTCGGGACCGGGCGGGCAGATCGCGTGGTACTGGTCGTCATCGAAGGCGACACCGGCAGCGCTGATGAAGATCCAGGAGTCGGAGGGCTGGTACAGCGACGGGCACAATGTCGAACTGGGCCTCCCCGTCGCGGCCGCCTACTACTTCGAGACGGATCCGGCGCAGGCCGCGCTGCTGAAGAAGCGGTTTGCCGCCTTGTCGTCATCGTACGCACCGGCATGCGCCGCCATTTCGGACACGTTGCGCCGGTTCAACTGGAACAACCGCGGTGCGGGCGTGGCGCAGTGGATGATGCGCCAGCCGGCGGGCGCAGGGCTGACCGACTCGCTTGCGCGGACGTCGCCATGACCCGCCGCCTCGATGTCCTGCGCAGCGTGGGCATCGTCACCGTGTCCACGTATATCGAGTACGCGCTTGGGCTGCTGATGAGTGTGTGGATCGCTCGCGCCCTGGGTCCGGGCGACTTCGGCCGCTATGCGTTCACCGTGTGGCTGTGTGGCTGGCTGATCGTCTGCTCCAACCACGCGCTGACCACGTCATCGACCAAGTTCATCGCCGAGGCGGATGGCATGGGCGACCCCGGGCTCGCGTCCAGTCTCGCGGCGCGCTTTTCACGCATCCAGACGTGGAGTTCGGCGAGCGTCATCGGTCTGTTCCTCGTGATCGGCTGGTTGTTCCGGCCCGCCGAGTGGGATGCGTCCCTTCTACCGATCATGGCGCTGGTCGTCGTGGCCGTGGTCGCCAAGGCCAACTACGCGATGCTGGTGGCCATCGGCAAAGGACAGGAACGCTTCGAGCCCGAAGCGGTGGCGACGGTGACCGGCGGCATCCTGGGGATGTCGCTCGTGCTTGCGGCCATGCTCATGCATGCCGACCTGGTCTCGTTTGTCGCGCTGTTCGCGGTGGCGTGCCTGATCCTCAACCTGGTCAACCGGCTGGTCTACCGCCGTTATTGCCGGGATTTCGCTTCCGGACCGATTCCTCCCACGCTGAATGCGCGGGTGAACCGCCACCTGAAACTCACGGCCGTGCTGGTGCTGATGGGCTCGTTTCGTGTGGGAACGATCGAGATCTTTCTGCTCAACACGTTCTCGGGATCGGTCGCGGTGGGTTACTTCGCGATTGCGGGCACGCTGACGCGCGGCGCGGTGCAGTTGTTCTCGGTCGGGCTCACGTCGACGCTGCTTCCCTACATGGCCAAGTCGTACGGGGAGAGCGGCAGTGCGCGCGCGGCGCGCTTTCTTGCCGAGGCGACCCGGTTCTACTGGGCGGTGGGCATCGCCATCGCCGGGCTCGGCCTGGTCACGACGCCCGAGATCGTCCGCCTGATGTACGGCACGCGCTATCTGGATGCGATTCCCGCGATCGAGGCCACGCTGGTGCTGGGTGGCCTGCTGTTGATCGGCAACGGTATCGCGGCCTTTCAGACCGTGGTGGACCGGCAGGACGACCGTGTACGCATCGCCACTGTCGCGCTCGTCGCCAACGCGGTTCTCGGTCTGGCGCTGATTCCTGTTCTCGGGCTATCCGGCGCAGTCGTGACATACGCGGGGACGCGTGTCGTCGAGATGGTGCTTGCGGTGCACTACCTGCGCAAGGCGACCAGCGGCGCGCTGCCGGTGGTGGCCATGACCCGCCTGTTCGCAGTGGGCAGCGTGGCGACGCTGGCGGCATGGGCGACCACCGCCGCCATACCGTCACGGGTCGGCTTCCTCGGCGGCTGCGCCGTGTTCGTTGTGCTTTACGTGCCGGGTAGCGTCCTGGTTCGTTACTGGACCGGAGACGACGTGCAGCTGATGGCCGGCATCGGCCGACGCCTCGGCCGGCCGGGTCGCTGGTTGATCCGTGCCCTCGAATTCATCCCGCCGGCAGTGTCCAAGGCCAGCCCATGAGTTACGTCTGTTGCATCGTACGTTCCCTCGAGACCTTGCGCGGTTACCGCGATGAGCTGGCCCGCGTCGCTGAACTGCCCGGCGCGGCCAGCGGTATCGTGCAGCATCCGGACTGGATCGCATATGAGGTCGAGAGTCGCCGGGATGGCACCGTGCCGCATGTGATCGTGGTGCGCGATGCCGGGGGGAGGGTGGTCGGCTACGCACCGTTGCTTGCGATCGAACACACGGCGCGGCTGGATCTCGCGGGGCGGCGTGTGCGCCTCTATCGCGGGGCCGCGTTACGATTGCTTGGGTCTGGCGTCGTGGCCGGGGAGGCCGAGCGCGGCGTCGTCAGCGTCGCCGTGTCGCGCCAGCTGGCGGGCGACAGCAGCGTGCGGGTGGTGCGCGTGCAGGAGGCGGACCTGCCTAATCCGTTCGCGGAGTCGCTAACTCGCGGGGGGTTTCGTACGGTGGCTGCGCATCTGCTGGATCAGCTGCACTGGTCGATCGATCCGCAGGTTTCGTCGGAAGCGTGGCTCTCGGCGATGGACAAGAAGAAGCGCACGGATCTGACCCAGCGTGTGGGCCGCGCCTATCGGAAGCTCGGCTGCGACGCGGCCTTGCGCACGTTCGACCGGCCCGAGGACATGCCCGAATACTGCCGCCTGATGAACGAGGTGTACGCGACGACCTGGCACCATGACGACCTGCCGATGGACTGGGAGGCGCCTGAGCGGGTCGCGTTGTTCGAAAGGCTTACCGCCGCCGGGCAATTGATCGGTCATGTCGTGCTACGCGACGGCAGACCGCTGGCCTACGTCCACGGTTATCGCCTCGGGGGAACCTACCTCGTTGACGACCTCGGCTATGACGAAGAGGTGGCGAAGGTCGGCATCGGGTCGGTGGCCGTGTTTCAGGCCGTGCGGGCGCTGCTCGATCGTTTCCCCGGCGAGCGGATCAGCTTCGGCTACGGAGATAACCAATACAAGCGACTGCTGGCGACGCGCGCGGAGGCTTGCGGCTCGTTGTACGTCGTGCGCGCGACCCGTGCGACGGCGGGCTTCCGGATGTATGCGCCGGTGCGATGGATTTACCGGGGACTGCATCGCGTTCGCTCGGATCTGCGGGCACGCCGCAAGGGCTGAGCCGGGACGGCCCTCGAGACGAGGGCCGGTGACGACTGCGGTGGGCTTCCACCGCAGCCGGACTGTCTAGCGGCGTCGGGCCCTCGCCTCCATCCATTCGTACACTACCGGCAACAGCACCAAGGTCAGGAGCGTCGAGGTGATCAGCCCGCCGGCAACGACGGTGGCCAGCGGTCGCTGCGTCTCAGCGCCGACGCCGCTGGACAGCAACATCGGTAGCAACCCGAGGATCGCCACCGTGGCAGTCATCAGCACGGGGCGCAGACGCAGCGCGCTCCCGCGCAATACTGCCTGGCGGAGGTCACCCCCTTCGTCACGCTGCCGGTCCAGAAAGCTGACCAGCACGATGCCGTTGAGCATGGCCACGCCGAATACCGCGATGAAGCCGACCGCGGAAGGTACGGAGAGATATTGCCCGGTGATGAACAAGCCGATGACGCCGCCGATGACTGCGAACGGCACGTTGGCAAGAATCAGCGCCGCATGCCGGAATGAGCTGAACGCGGTATAGAGCAGCACGAAGATGCAGAAGATCGTCAGCGGCACGATCAGTGCCAGACGCTTCATGGCCCGCTGCTGGTTCTCGAATGCGCCGCCCCACTCGGTGTAATAGCCTGTCGGCAGGGTGAGTTCCGAGGCCAGCCGTGCCTCCGCCTCACGCACGAACCCGTCGATATCCCGGCCGCGCACATCGAGTCCGATGACGGCGAAGCGTTGCAGCGCCTCGCGGCGGATGAACGAATACCCCTCGGCCTGGGTGACGCGGGCGACCTGGGACAACTGCACCAGCGCGCCGGTCGGGGTGCGTAGCGGAATGCGCCCGATCGTTCCCGGCGAGGCCTTGCTGGCGTCGTCCAGTCGCACCGCGATGTCGAAACGGCGTACACCGTCGATAAGGCTGCTGACGGGTTCGCCGCCGATACCGTTGCGAACCACGGTGAGTACATCGTCGGCATTGAGTCCGTAGCGAGCCAGGGCGGTGCGGTCGACCTCGATGCGCAACTGCGGTTTGCCGAGGTTGGCTTCGAGCGCCAGGTCGGCTGCACCGGGTACCGTCGCCAGCACGTCGCGAGCCCGGGCACTGAGCCGGTCGAGTGTGGCCAGATCGTCACCGTAGATCTTCAGCGCAAGGGTGGCGCGGACGCCGGAAATCAGCTCTTCGATGCGCATCTGGATGGGCTGGGTGTAGCTGACGACCGCGGTAGGCAGCGCGTCGGTCAGCTCCTGCTGCATCGCCGCCTCGATGGACTCGAGCGTCTGGCCATCGCGCCATGCCGACGAGGGCTTGAGCGGGGTGTATACCTCCATATAGTTCACGTCCGCGGTTTCACCTTTCTCGGCGCGTCCGATCATGGCCAGCGTCGTTTCGACCTCGGGTACGTTGGCCTTGATCCGCTCGGCGACCTGACGCGAAAGGTCGATCGACTCCGCGAGAGAGGCCGAAGGGATCGACGTGATCCGCCACATGATGGCGCCCTCGCGCAGGTTGGGCATGAACTCCTTGCCGAGGAACGGGATAAGGGCGAATGTGCCCAGAAGCACGACCACGGCGCCGCCGAGGACGATGCGCCGGTGGTCGAGCGACCAGTGCAGCAGACGCCCGTAGCGGCTCTTGAGCCAGCCGACGAGCCTCGTATCCCGCTCCGGTCCCGGCTTCAGAAGCAGAGCGGCGAGGACGGGGACCAGCGTCAGGGCGAGCACCAGCGAGCCCGCCATGGCGAAGCCGATGTTGAACGCCATCGGACGAAACATTTTTCTTTCCAGGCCCTGCAGCCCGAACAGCGGAAGAAAAACCACGATGATGATGAGGATCGCGAAGGCCACCGGTGTCGCCACTTCGCGAGCGGCCTGCAGCACGGCGGCGCCCCGGTCCACCGTGTCGCCCTGCGCGGCATGCTCGCCCATGATGCGGTGAGCGTTCTCCACCATGACCACCGCGCCGTCCACCATCATGCCGATACCGATGGCCAGCCCCGCGAGCGACATGAGATTGGCGGACAATCCCCATCGTTCCATGCCGATGAAGGCGATCAGCATCGCCAGTGGCAGGGTCGCAACGACGATCAGGGCGCTTCGCAGCTCGCCCAGAAAGAGAAACAGCACGACGGCCACCAGCAGGGCGCCTTCCAGCAAGGCGCGGGATGCGGTACCGACCGCTGCGTCCACGAGGTCCGTGCGCTCGTAGACCGGTTTGACGACGGTGCCGGGAGGCAGCGCGCGACGCACCGTATCGAGCTTCGCCTTGACGGCTTCGACCACGCTCTTCGCGTTTTCGTCGATGCGCGCCAGTGCCTGGCCCAGGACGACCTCCTTGCCATCGCGTGTGACCGCGCCGGTCCGGGGCGCGCCTGCCTGCACGACGGACGCCACGTCGCGGATGTATACGGGCGTGCCATCGTCGCTCTTCAGCACGATGGAGCCGATATCCTCCGCGTTGCGCAGCAAACCGACGCCTCGCACGAGATATTGCTCACGGCCGATGTCGATCGCATTGCCGCCGACCTGTGCGTTGTTCGATTCGACGGCCTGCATCACGTCCCTGAGTGAGAGCTGATGCGCGACCAGGCGCATCGGATCGACGCGGACCTGAAACTGTCGCTCCTGCCCACCCCACGATGTCACGTCGTCGACACCGGGTGCCGTGCGCAGCACCAGGCGGACCGTCCAGTCCTGCAACGCACGGAGGTCCATGTCGGATACGCTGCCGTCGTCGGTCTCGACGGTGTACCAGAAGACCTGTCCCAGGCCCGAGGTATTCGGACCCATCTCGGGCCTGCCATAGCCATCGGGTAAACGTGCGGCGACCTGTTGCAGCCGTTCGTTCACGAGCTGGCGGGCGAAGTAGATGTCGGTGTCGTCATCGAAGTAGACGGCGACGTACGACAGCCCGAACAGACTCACCGAGCGGATGGTTTCCACGCGGGGCAATCCCGCGAGGGCCGCTTCCACAGGAGTGGTCAGCAGGCGCTCCACGTCCTCGGCGGCTAGTCCGGAGGCCTCGGTGTAGACGTTGACCTGCACCGGCGTGACATCGGGGAAGGCATCGATGGGGAGCCGCCTCAGTGAGGCGACGCCAAGGGCGGCGATCGCCAGAACGCCCAGGATCACCAGCAGTTTGTAACGGAGGGAGAGTTCGACGAGACGGACGAGCATCAGTCGTCTCCCAGTTGTGAGCGCAGCAGGCGTGCTTTCAGGGCGAAGGCGCCTTTGCTGACGTAAGCGGCTCCCGCGGTCAGGCCACGGCGCACGACGGTCCAGCCGTCGCGTGTTTCGCCGACGTCCACCGCCATGGGCTCGAACGTTCCGGCCTCCTTGCCGCGCACGAACACCGTCGGTTCGTTTTTCAGCAGCACCACGGCTTCCGCGGGCACGGCGAGAACGCTGGCGTTCGCCGATGTGGCGATACGCGTTTCCACGAGTTCCCCCGGGTGGAGCAGGTCGTCCCGGTTGTCGACACGAAGGCGCACGCTGGTGGTGCGTGTGGCCTCGTCGGTCCGATGCGCGCGCTGGATGACGCTGCCGGGCCGTTCCGTTCCGTGCGCGACGATGGTTGCGGCGGCGCCGGGCCGTATCGCATCCGCGGCCACGGGCGGGAGACGCGCCTCGACCCAGACGGTGTCCTCGGTGACCAGCGTGAACAGCGGTTTCCCCGCTTCGATGCGCTCGCCCACGAGGAAGTCGTCGGTCGTAATACGTCCCGCCTTCGGTGCGATGAGCTCGAACTGGCCGTCCGCGGCCGCCGAGCCCCGCGCGACGATACGAGCGATCTGTCCGTCGGTCAGTCCGTAGGCACGTAACGCGGCGCGCGCCTGGTCCCGGGCGATCTTCGCTTCGCCGTAGCGACGTCCGGAGACGGCCTGGGGACCCAGCGCCGAAACGCGTGTCCAGTCCTGGCTGGCGACGATGAGGCGGCCCTGGGTTTCCGCAACCTCGATGCTCGACAACACGACCAGCGGGGCGCCGGCGGCGACGACGTCGCCGAGCTTCGCCTTTCGCTCGACGACCTGGACGGCGACGCGCGGCGAGACGATCAGGGTGGAATAGGCGTCGACCCTGACTTCGCCCGGGGCGGTGAGGGTGTCGGTCAACTGGCGGGAGCGAAGCGTGTCGACGACGATGCCGGCATCGGCGATGGCGCGCGCGTCGAGTTTCAGCGGGTCCGCCGCTTCTTCGGCGTGTGCGGGCAAGAGGGACAGTGCCATCGCGAGCGCGAAAGCGGTCTTCAGAAGGGGGCGATTCATGGGGTGGCATCCGTTGCGGGGCCGTCGATCCACTCGGGAAGACGGCCGGCGGCGGCGAGGTAGTCGAACCAGGCCTGCCAGGTCTGCGCTTCCAGCGTGAGCGTGGACAGCGCGGTATCGAGGTTCTGCTTGAGCTGGACGAGGTAGTCGGAGGTGTCGAGTTCACCGGCCTGCCAGAGGCGTTCGAGTAGCGCGGCGCGCTCGCCCAGGGCTCCCGTTCGGGCTTTGCGCAGTGTTTCCGCGGTGCTTCGTAATGCGCGATAGGTCATGGCGGTCTGACGTAGCGTCGCTTCCGCTTTCCATGCGGTCGCCTGTCGATCGGCGAGCGCGGCATCCGCTTCCGCCTGCGCCGCCATCACCTCGGCGCGGCCGGTGTTGCGCACCGGCAGCGGCATCGAGACGCTGATGCCGATGACCGGATCGCTCCGGCTACCGCTGCGGACCCGCCCGCCCGTGAGACTGATCGTGGGATCCGATAGCCGCGCGCGGCGGGCCACGGTGACGGCGGCATCGAGGCGTTGCTGCTCGGCACGGGCCCGCCGCAGTTCGAGGCGGTCGTCGAGGGCCTGTGCATCGATGCGATCGGGGCTGGCGGGCAGCGCCTCAGGTAGCGCAGGCCATCCGGTCGCCTGCCCGTCGTCTCGTTCGCCGCCGATAGCCGTCAGGGAGGCCAGCGCCGCCGCGAGTTGCCCCTCGATAGCGGCTTGTTCGATGCGCGCCTCGGCTAGTGCCTGCGCGGCCAAGTCCCGCTCCGGTGCGCTGATGTCACCGACACGCAGACGGTCCGCGGCGAGATGGTCGAAGCGTGTCATCGCCACGACGCGTTCCTCGCCAAGGCTGCGCTGCCGCCGTGCGAGTTGGACCGAAGCCCACGCCTTGAGCCATTCGGCGGCGATATCGCGACGGCGCAGCGCGTAGGCGGCCTCGCTGACGCGTAAGGCGGCCTCGCTTTCGTCGACCCGGGCGCGTCGTTTGTCGCTCAGATCGAGCGACAGGCTGGCCGATGCCGTGCGGCGATCCACGTCGGCGTTCTCGCCCTCGAGGGACAGCGTAGGGTTGTAGACGGGCTGCGCCGCGGCGCGGACACGGGCTTCGGCGGCGCGTCGCTGGGCGTCCGCCGCCTGGATGGCTGGGTTGTCGGCCCACAACGCGTGGATGCGGTCACGCACGGCGGGCGATGCTCGGTCGAGTGGCAGAGCGCTCGCGTGGCCCGCGGCGCACAGGCACACGCACGCGGCGCCGGAAAGCGCGATGCGTAGAGAAAACATGGATGGATCTCCGGAAGAACGGACGCGAATCGACGCGACCGCTCAGGCGGTCGGCATCGCACGGTGGCGTTCGTCAGGCGATCGGGGGGCGGAGCGGGGAGCGCTCGTAGGTCGGCGTCACACCGGTACGGAGCGTCGCGGTGACGTGTACGTGCGGCACGCCGGCGAGCAGGGCGGGCATCGTCGAGGGTACGGCCACGTTATGGGCGCAGCTGCAGTGGCAGCCGCCGCCTTCGTTCAGAATGCAGGTATCGCCCGCTGCGGTGTCGCTGGTGGCGACGGCGATCGTGGCACCCGCCGTGTCGACGGACGCGGCCGTCGGTCCGTCGAGCAGGCAGAACGTCGCCATGGTCAGCTTGAACAGCAGCACGGCCAGCGCGAGCACCCACACGCCGCGATGGCGGCGAAGTCGGGTGAACAGGCGTGGCGTGGCGAGATGCATGGATTGCGATGCTACTGGACGGCGCGGCTGTTAGACAATTTCAGCCGTGGGGGCGGCCTGTCGGGGGTGGCGTTGCCGGCGCGATGGTCGCGCGCAGGCGCGCTCCTACACGGTGGTGGCGGCGGTCTCGTGGGCGACCGGCTGCTTGCCCGGCTTCGGCAGCTCGAAGTCGCGATAGCGACCGGGGTCGCCGGTGAGACCGGCTTCGGCGGCTTTGGCGATGTTGTACATCTCGCGGGCGGTGACGTAGTGGAGGACGTAGTTCACACCATCGTTGTAGACCGCCTCGAGGTGGTCGTGCATGGCATCGGCGGGAGCGCCGAGCAGCGTGTCCATGTCGCGTTCCTGGGTTCCGTGGGTGTGCACCTTGACGAATACCCACTCGGGGCGGCCTTCGACGTGGATGCCCGTGTCGACCCATTGATCGACACGCGAGGGCGTCGGTGGGCAGCCTTTGCGCACATCGGAGTTCTCGATACGCGGGATGACGCCGAAGCGCCGGTCTTTCCAGTTGAGGCCCAGCGGCCCCTGGATGATCAGCAGGTCGCCACTCGGTTTGCCGCCCACGCGCATCGGCACGCCGGTGTCGTGCGATTTGCAGCGCTGCGGGTCGTCGGTGGCGTAGTAGATCGCATTGGACATCCGCGTCTGCGTGTCGCTGGGGGCGGAGGGCAGGGTGAAGTCCGCGTAGCAACCCAGCTCGCGCAACAGGATCAGCTCGTTGTCGATGCCGCACCAACGGCCATCGGCGCGTGAGTTGTCCAGGCACCAGTTACCGTGGATGAAGGCGAAGCGCAGCTGGCCGGTGACGGGATCTCGCGGCAAGGCATCATGCCTGTCGTGCAGAAGGCGGTTGAAGCGGTCGATGGTGGCGACGAAGTTGGCTTCCGTGTCGTTGTCGTGATGCAGATGGATTTCGATCTCACCGTACCCATCGGCACAAAGCGACTGCAGCTTGTCCAGATGCTCCTCGACGTATTCCTCTTCCGGGTAGAAGAAGCTGTGCTGCGGCACGCGTCCGTCCGCGTCGCGATGGCGCGCCGCCAGCGCGCGATAATCGCTGCACCAGCGGTCCACGCGACGCCGCTGCGTATCCATGTCCACACGGCCCCAGTTCGGCTCGAAATGGTCGACGAAGCAGAACAGCACGTGTTTCGGTCCTTGCACCTTCGGCGGCTTGCGCCGGGTCAGATAGCCCCACAGCCAGTACTGCATGTTGCGTGCGCGGATGGCCACGGTGACCGCCGCCGCGACCAGCAGGAGCAGGACGAGCAGGGCGATGACGATCACATTCAGGCTCCGGCCGGGACGAGGGTGAGCAGCTGTTCGGCGTTGTTGCGCCACTGCCGCTCGCTGGCGATGTAGTCGCGGGCGGCGTCGCCCACGCGCTGGCGTTCGTCGGCATGGCGCGCCAGCGCGAGCACGCGCTCGACGCAGGCGGCGGCGTCACCGTGCGGAAACAGCCAGCCCGTGCGGCCATCGGCGATCACTTCCGCCACCGGCGCATAGTCGGGCGCGACCACCGCGACACCCATACCCATGAACTCGAACAGTTTCATGGGAGACCCGTAGTGATTGGAATTCGGCAGCACGGCATAGTCCATACAGGCGATCCAGCTGGCGACCTCGTCGTGCGGGACCCTGCCCGGCAGCAATACCCGGTCGGCCAGACCGCGATCCGCGATCAGCGCCCGGACCGCGGGCAGCGTCTTGCCATCGCCGACGAATACGAGGGCCAGTTCCGGAACGGCATCCAGCTGCCCGGCGATGGCTTCGACGAAACCATCCACACCGTGCCAGTGGGCGAAGGCGCCGATATGGCCGCACACCACCCGGCCGGTCAGGCCGCGCGAGGCGCGCAGTGCGGCGACATCGAAGCGCGAAGGATCGAAACGCGGCAGGTCGACCGCATTGGGCGAGACCACACTGGGGGCGATAGCGCCGTATGCGCCGCGCGCGACGTCACGAAAGTACGTGGAGATGAAGACCAGTCCCGTCGCACGCCGCAGGCACCAGCCCTCGATGCGCCGGGCCAGCCCTTTCATCGTCAGCGGGCGCACCCGGTCGACCAGCGCCGAGTCGTTGATCTCCAGCACCAGGGGGATGCCGCGCCGGCGTGCGAGCCAGACGGTGGCGAACAGGAACAGGGAGTAGCGCTCGTAGATCAGTGCGGGCGGCACCTTGCGCCAGGCGCGTGCCATACGAAACCACGTCACCACGTTGTAAAGCAGCTCGCACATCTCGAAGACGACGCCAGGCAGTCGCGTCACCAGCGTGGCGATGCGACCCCGCTTACCGGGCGAGGCGTCCTCGACCTCCCGCTCGGGATCGGCGCCCGGAAACGACATGACGGAAACGTCGTGCCCCAGCTCACGCAACGCCTGCACGATGCCGCGGATGTGCACTCCCTCGACGTGTCGACCGCGCGTGCGGTGATGATAGAGGATGTTCATGGTGCCGACCCTTCCAGCGCCGCGAAGCCGAAGCCCTGCGACAGCCACTCAGGCAGCATCACGTCGAGTGCCTCGGCCGCCTTGTCGCTGTCGTCGTGCATGAGCACGATGTCGCCGGGCGCGGGCGGGTCGTTGCGCAGGCGGGCGATCAGGGTTTCCACCGGGGCGTCCTGATAGTCGAGACTGTCGTAGGACCAGTAGACCAGATTGCGCTTGCGCCGCGCGAAGTGCAGCAGCAACTGCGCGCCCACGTAACCACTGGGTGGGCGCATCCGGTGATGCGGGCGGTCGTCGAACAGCCGCAGCAGTGCGTCGGTGCGATACACCTCGTCCAGCTGTTTCGTGAGGGTCATGTTGCTGAAAGACCAGTGGCTGTACGAGTGATTGCCGATCATGTGGCCCTCGGCGACGATCCGCTGCACGATCTCCGGGTACTGCTCGATCTTCTCGCCGACAAGGAAGAAGCTGGCTTTGACGCCGTGCTTCGCGAGGGTGTCGAGCAGGCGCGGCGTGTGGCCCGGCTCGGGGCCGTCGTCGAAGCTGAGGTAGCGCAGGCAGGCGTCGCGCGTCCGGGTCATCACCAGGGTTTCGGGGAGAAGCCCGAGGAGTTCGAGTTTTCTGGGTTTTCGGATCATGGTGTCGGCGGGTGGCGAGGGTGGGCGCGTGCCGCGAGGTGGGGGTCGCGCGCGTGGCGCGCTCCCACATGGGCGACGTGGGTCAGGATGCGTTCGAGGCGGTCGATGTTTTCGTCCCAGCGGAAGGTGGCGGCATGGCCGGCGATGGCGGTTGCGTCGAAGTGGCGTTCCAGGGCTTCGATCAGTGCGGTTCCCAGTTCGTGCGGCTGATGGGGCGGAACGAGGATACCCGCGTGCCCTGGGACCACTTCAGGGATGCCGCCCACGTGGGTGGCGACGATGGGCGTGCCGCAGGCCATCGCTTCCAGTATCACGTTGGGAACGCCTTCGTTGTGACTGGGCAGGCAGAGGACATCCGCCGCACGGAACCAGTCGGCGGTGGCTGCGTGGTCTACCGCGCCCTCGAAATGCACGGCGGTGGCGCAACACAGCGACGCCGCGCGATCTTCGAGGTGAGCGCGGCTCGCACCGCTGCCGACGAAGACCAGACGTGCGTCGTGATGACGCCCGACCAGCTGCGGGAAGGCGTCGATCAGATCGTGGCAGCCCTTCGTCGCCTTGAGGTTGCCGACGTAAAGGACGAGCGGTACCTCGGGCGGCAGCCCCAGCCGAAGCCGCGCGGCGGTGCGATCGCCGCGATGAAACACCCGCGTGTCGACCCCGTTGTACAGCGTCTCGACGGTGTTGGCATGCGCGCCCAGCGACACCGCACGCGCGGCGAGCGCGCGACTGACCGCGACGACGCCGGCCGCGCCACGCAGGGCCTGCCGGATCTGCGGACGCCGGAGACGCGCCTCCGCCTGCACGTTGAGGTCGCTGCCGTGCACCTTGACCACGTACGGAATACCGAGCAGGCGCGCGAGCCACGCGCCGGCCACCGCATCCGGGAAGGCCCAGCTGGCGAGCAGCACGTCATAGTGCGCGCTACGGATCTCGCGTCCGCGCTGCCACATGACGCAGGCGAAGAAGCACAACGCGTTGAGGAAGCGGCCGAAGCCCGGCGGGTGATAAAAGGTGAACCAGTCCTCGCGGACGCCCGACACCCGCGTTTCGCCCTGGCGCCCCGCCATGCGCTCGCGAAATTCCACTGCGGTGAGTACATCCACGTCGTGACGCTCGCCGAGGCGCTGGAACTGCTGCCGGTTGAACGTGCCGCGGCGTGGATCCCACGGGGTGGGGAACAGGTTGGTCAGGACGAGGACTTTCATGTCACGGCCTCCCTGTCGCCGAAGTACAGGCGGCCATAGCGTGCCGCCATCGCATCGAGCGAGCCATGCGCCTCGACCCAGTCGCGCGCGGCACGGCCCAGACGCGACGCGCGCTGCGATTCATGGAGCAGACCGAGCATCGCTTCGGCCAGGGCTGGCGGATCGCAGGCGGGCACGATATTCCCCGTCGCCCCATCGCTGACGATCTCCGCGTTGCCGCCGACGTCGGTGGCGACGATGGGCAGGCCGGTGGCGCAGGCCTCCAGCAACGCCATGGAGTAGCCCTCCGTGATCGAAGGCAGCACGAACAGGTCCAGGCCCTGCAGCAGTTCGCGTACGTCGTCGCGGTCGCCGAGAAAATGCACGCAGCCGGCGACGCCTTCATCGTAGGCGCAGGCGCGTAAGGTCTCGCGAAGCTCGCCGTCGCCGATCAGCACGAGCGCGGTATCGGGTCGCTTGTGGCGCACCAGGCGGAACGCGCGGATCAGACTGGCCTGATCCTTCGCCCAGTTGAGCCGTCCCACGGTGCCGATGATCCGGGTGGCGTCGGGAATCTTCAACAGGTTGGTCAGGCGTTCGTGCATGGCGTCGGACGCCACGTCGAAGCCTTCGACGACGATGCCGTTTGGCACGACGCAGGTTTTCCTGGCCGGCGCGACGCCGCGGCGTACCGCATCGCGGCGGGCGGCTTCGCATACCGCCACGACTGCGTCGGTCGCCTTCAGGGCGCGGCGAAACAACCATTCGCGGCGGCCACCCTTGCGGTTGGCACCGCCCATGCCATGGCGCGTGTTCACCACCTGGCGGATGCCCATACCCGCGCTGGCCAGCACCGCCTGGTAGTGCGCCACCGCGTTATGCGTGTGCAGCACCTCGGTGTAGTGCCCGGCGATGAACTGCCGTGCGCACGCGAGCGCACGGAGGTCCAGTCCCGTCTTCTTGCCGCAGGCATGTACCGGAATGCCCAGCCGGTCGAGCTCGCCGGCCAGCGAGCCGCGCTCGAACAGGCAGACCACCTGGACCTTGTCACCCTGACGGTGCTGCGCCTTCACCAGGTCGATGACCATGCGCTCGAGGCCGCCGCGGTTGAGGTTCTCGACGAAGTGCGTGATGTTCACGAGACGAGCTCCGAGACGGTGACACGCAACTTGCCGCTGCGGGTGAGCGGAATGTCGTCGACGAAATGGCAGTGCAGTTCGGCGCTGTCGCCGATGACCTTGCCCACTTCACGACGGATATAGGCGAGCGAGGCGTCGTCGAAGCCGTCGCCACGCACGATGGAAAGATCGAGCCGGTCGAGACGGCGTTGTACCAGCTGAAAGCGCTGCAGCCCCGGCACGTCCTTGAGCATGTGCGGAAAGAATTCTCCCGGCAGAACGTGACCGGCCGGGGTGCGGATGGCATCGAGCTTGCGGCCGTCGACCGACGCGAGCATGGGCAGGCCGCGTCCGCATGGGCAGCGGTGCTCGGCGTGGGTCGCCATGTCACCGTTGACGTAGCGAATGAAGGGCATGCCGCGATTGAACAGGTCGGTGATGGCTACTTCGCCGCTGCCGTGGGTGACCGGATGGCCATCGACGAGGGTCTCCACCACAAGGTGGTCCGCATTCACATGCAGCCCGTCGCGGTGCTCGCACTCGGAAGCGATCAGCATGAACTCGCGGCAGCCGTAGGTGTTGAAGGCCGGTGCGCCGAACGCGCGTTCGATGATCTCGCGCTGAAACGGGTGCAGGGCCTCGGCCGCCCCGATGATCGAGGCGGGCCGCGCGATATGTCGCCCGGTAGCAAGCAGCCATTCGGCAAGACGTACCAGCGGGCCGACGTAGCCGACGAGTACTTCCGGCTTATAGGCGTCGATGGCTTCCGCGTAGGAGGCGAGGTTGGCCTCGCTCATGTGGAAGCTGTCGAGCAGCTTGCGAGCGAAGACCGCGTTGTAGATCCGGTCCTTGATCCGGTGCGCCGTCGAGGGGCTGCCCACCGCTCCACCCCAGAGGAACAGCGTGCGCCTTCCCATGCGCGATCCGGCCCAGCCGTAGCCACGCCACATCACCGCGACGCGGCGGTCGTTGCTCTCGCGGGTGAAGCCGAAGCGCAGCGGTTCGCCGGTCGAGCCGCCCGTCGCCTTGTAGCCGAGGGTGTCTTTCAGTGATCTCGCCTTCAGTTCGTCCGCATGGTGGCGGATATCGGCCTTGGTCAGTACGGGTAGGGTCGCGAAGTCGGCCATGCTGCGGATGTCGCCCGGCCGCATGCCGATCTCGGTCCAGCGGCGTCGGTAGTAGGGCACCTCGTGCCAGCACCAGTCCAGCAGCGAGCGCAGCCGGTTCATCTGCAACGCCTCGAGCCGCGCCGGTGGCAGCCACTGGTCACGTTCATAGGCATGCATATGTTGAGGCGTATCCCGCCGACGAAGGCCGCCTTCGTAGGCGGGCCAGACGACGCGGCGAAGCAAGTTTTCGTAGACGGTGCTCATACGGTCCTCAACAGGACGGCCACGAGGACGAAGAAGCCCGCGATGGTGCCCATCGCAGCGGGGACCCAACGCCAGCCGCCGTCGGACAGACGGAAGAAGGGGAGCTCCGGCCAGCGGCGACGCGCACCCACGTAGTGGCCGGCGACCATGGCGGCGATGAGGTACATGACGATCATGTAGCTGCGGCTGAGGAAGAACGCCGAGGCAAACAGCCCGCAAAGCGACAGCAACAGCGTCAGCGCCATCTGCCGCTCGGTTGCCCAGTCGGCTTCGACGGCCGCGTCCTTCCCGGGCACGCGCACATGCCGCACGATGGTCAACATCATCCAGAAGCCATACCCGACGAAGGCAAGCCACAACACGAAGCCGACGAACCCGGTTTCCGCGATGACCAGCACGAACGAGTTATGAGCGGTGAGCTCGTTGTACTCGGTGAAGTTGCCGGCGCCGACGCCGAAGATCGGGTTGTCGCGGAACATCTCGAGTCCCGCGTACCAGGCATCCACGCGACCGGCCGCGGACTCCTCGCCGGCATCCAGCTCGTCCATGCGCGGTGACAGCAGCTTCATCACCGTAAGGCCGATGATGCCGAGTACGCCGGCCACCGCGATGCCGCGCTTGTACCAGACGTAGCAGCCAGCCACGACGAGCACGGCAAGCATCGCGCCGCGCGAATTGGTCAGCAGTATCCCGTACAGAAGCAGTGCGGCGGCACCGAGCCAGACAAGGCGCATCGTGCCCGCACCGGGTCGGCCCAGGAACATCGCCATCGGCAGCGTGGCGGCGAAGAGCAGGCCGAGATCGTTGGGGTCGTTGAAGATGCCGACATACTGGATGCGGCCGCCTTCGCCGATCGGGATGCCGGTCCAGCCCATGCCGGTCTTCGCCTGTTCGATGCCGTGCAGCGCGAGCACCGCCGCGCAGATGACGAACACGGTCATCGCCGTCCGCACACGCTTCTGCGTGCTGCATGCGGCACCGAGGACGAAGAACGCGATGACGGCCGGGCCGAACCTGGCGAGCTCGTCGACCGCGCCACCGGTCCATCCGTTGGCGACTTCCGAGACCATCAGGATCAGCAGGAAGGCCGGGAGGATGATGAATTGCGGCGCCTGGAAGGTCTTGTCGCGCGAGATCAGCCACGCGCCGAACGCCAGCATCAGTACCACGGGCAGGATAGGCACGAGATCCAGCCCCGGCACGTAATCCTGCGGCCGGATGATGGTGAGCACCACATAGACCAGGATCAGAGGGAACATGGTTGCGCCTGTGGTCCGCTGGCTTCGTGTGCGGCGGTGGGATAACTCATGAGCTGCGGCAGCGCGAGCATCGCCGCGAACCAGCCCGGTCCCATGTTCGCTTCCACCGGCAGACGGTGCAGGGCGTAGCGATTCTCGCTGGGCTCCGGGTTGGTGCCGCAGATATAGCTGCACGCGAGCCGGAACCCCGCATGGCGTGTGGCCGCGATCACGGCTTCGTTGTAGGCACGATCGCCGCCGACCGGATAAGACATCAGGATCGACGGGTGGCGCAGCTCGCGGTCGAGCGTCGCTTTCGAGGCCCGGATCTCGCGCTCCATTTCATCTTCCGGCAGCCGGGCCAGCATGCGGTGATGCACGCCATGCGAACCGAACTCGTGGCCGCTGGCCTCCATCTCCCGGGCCTGGTCCCAGGTCATCGGGCGGCAGTCGGGCGGTCGCGCGTCGGCGGACGGCATGTTCCATTCCTGCTCGAGCCGTTCGGTCATCGCGGTCTGACCCAGGGCATCGAGCCATTTCATGCGCAGCAGCACGTTGCCGGCGATGCGTCGACGCGAGGCGCGATCCGGCGGCAGGACGATGTCGATACCGAGTTCGGGCAACTGCAGGCGTGGCGCGCGGGTCACCAGAATCATGTGGACGAGCCAGTCGTATCCATACGGGCGACCGGTATCGAGATGTCCGGTGGATACGAAGAAGGTCGCAGGCACGCCCACCTCATCGAGGATGGGTGCCGCGATGCGGTAGTTGTCGTCGTAGCCGTCGTCGAAGGTGATCGCCACCGTATCCGGCGGCAAGGCCTCGCCGGCGTCGAGCGCGGCGGCGATGTCGGTCAGCCGCATCGGTCGGAAGAACTTCCTGATCCGGATCATCTGCTCGCGGAACTCCGCAGGCGTCGTGCTGATCAGTTCGAGGTCGAACTCGTAGGTATCCGGATCCGGCAGCGGCATCACCCGGTGATAGGCGAGGATGCGCAGGTCGCGCTGCCACCATGCCCGTACACGTTGCAACGGATGCAGCAGGCCACTGGAGTAACAGAGTTCGCCGAGTCTGCCCCGGATACCGGGTGCGCCACGAAGGGGCCTATCGATCACCATAAGTGCAGCCTTCGGTTACGGGCGAAGGCAACGAGCGCCTGTGCCGCGAAGAGGTTGAGATAGAAGAACGCCAGCGCGATACGCAGCGGAAACCAGCGTCCCAGCGGTGGACGGAACTTCGCGAGCGCGACCATGGCGGCACAGACGACCAGTCCGCCGAACGCAACCGCGTACATCGGATGCCTTGTCACCAGCAGGCCGGTGCTGCAGGTGAGTGCAACGAGCAACCATGGCGCCAGCAGTCGCAACATCTTGTGGCTGATAAACCGGAACCACAGCGGATTGGCCCAGGGCAGCAGCAGCCACGGCGCCAGCTGGATCAGCTGGAAATTGCCGGCGAGCGTACGGATCTTGCGGCGCTTCTCGTCCTCCGCTCCCTGCGACGGCTGGTCCCAGGCCATCGCCCTGGGTTCGAACACCACACGCTTGCCCTGAGCGGCGACCCGCATCGGCACCAGCACGTCGTCGAGCACGGTACCGGCGGGAAGCGGCCGGAACAGGTGGCGACGCATGGCGTACAGCGCGCCGCTGACGCCGACGGTCGAGCCGGACAAGGCCTCCGCATGGCGTATGCCTTTCTCGTAACGCCAGTAGAAATCCACGCCCTGGGCGAAGCCGGTGCGCACGTTCTCCATGTGCAGTTCGCCGCCCACCGCGCCGACGGTCGGGTCGGCCAGGTTGGCGACCAGCTCCTTCAGGGCGACCGGCGAGAGTTTCTGGCGGACATCGGTAAACAGCAGCACCTCGCCTCGCGTGAGCCCGACGGCGTCGTTGAGGCAGGCGGCCTTGCCGCGACGGTTCGGGAAATCGAGCACGGTCAGCCGTGGATCCGTCGAACGCCGCGCGAGCAGGACGGTCGCGTCGTGGCAACCGTCGCAGGCGATCACGATGTCGATCAGCTCGGCGGGGTAATCGAGTTGCTGCAGGCTGGCGAGCTTGGCGCGGATGAACCCGGCGCCGTCGTGCACGGCGACGACGATGCTCACGGTCGGCAGGATGCCGCGTTTCGCCACCGGGAGCGGACGCAGGCGCGAGAGCAACCAGACCCACAGCGGATAGCCCACGAAGACGTGGACCAGCAGGATGGCCGATGTCCAGCAGACGATCCAGGCGAGATGCGTCATGGCGTGGTGCGTCCGAGCAGGCGACTGAAAAGGCCGCGCTTTGCCGTGATCGCCGGTGCGGGCGTGGCGATGGCGAGTTCGGCGGCAAGCGTGCCGAGGGTGCCGTTGGCGATATCCAGCAGATTGAGCTGGATACCGCTCAGCTTCTGCACGCGCTGCGCCATGTCGACCGCTAGCAGGGAGTGGCCGCCGACATCGAAGAAGTTGTCGCTGGTGCGGACGCGGCCCACGCCCAGCAGCTCCCGCCAGACACTGGCGAGGAGACGCTCGCTCTCGGTATGCGGTTCACTGTCCACCGTGTGTCCACCGGGCGCACCGTCGTCGGGCACCGGCAGCGACGCGATATCCGGCTCGCCGGTGGGTAACAGCGGCAGCGCGTCCAGCATGGTGATGTGAGCCGGCATCGAGGACGCCGGCAGGGACGTCGCGAGCGAGGCGCGCAGGTCGTCGGTGTCCGGCGAGTAGCCCGGAGCGGCCAGTGCGTATACGTCGATGCGCGTCAGACCGTCGCGGTCGCGACGCGGCACGGCGATGGCGCGCACGATGCCCGGCTGGGCGAGCGTCAGTGCTTCGATGGCCGCCGGTTCGACGTCGAGGCCACGGCGGCGAACGCGACGGTCCTCCCGGTCGAGCACCTGCAACTGGCCGTCGGCCAGCCAGCGTCCGCGGTATCCCGTCCGGGCCAGCCGACCGTCGGCTGGCTGGCGACCGGCCTGCGTGCGGTGGCCGAAAGGCATGGAGAGCGCGAGGCCGGCGATGGCAACGTGGCCCGTCGCGCCGATGGGGCAGGGTTCGCCGCCGTCGTCCAGGATCCACGCCTCGCTGTTGGCAAGCGGCCGGCCTTCGTGCAGGGCGTCGGCCGCGCGTTCCACCTGGCCGCATGCCGCGACGGGCGCGGACATGGCGTCGCCGAACAGGGTCCACAGGCCGGCGGTGGCGCCCGCGACATGCGTGGCCAGTTCGGCGGTGGGCAGTCCCCCGGCGACCACGGCGCGCATGCCCGGATCGCCGGACCAGCCCTGGCGCACGAGTGCGTGCCAGGTTTCAGGTGTGGCGATGAAGACGTCCATGGCATCCAGGCGTCCGTGAGCGAGATCGTGGGCGTCCTGCTCGAACCAGGTGGCGCCGTGGGCGAGCGCGAGCAGGGGCTCGACGACGGACATCGCATCGGAAGGCGACGCGTCGCCGGCGATGCGCTTGCCGGGACGCACGCCCAACGTGCCGGCCAGTGCCTGCAGCGTGTTGGCCAGCGCACGATGCGACAACGCCGCACCGCGTGCCTTGCCCTCGACATCCGGAGCGTAAAAGGCGATCGCCGCATCGTCGGGCGAGGGCCGCACGGCAGACGGCGCAACGTCCCACGTCGCGACGTCCGCTTCTCCCTCGTGCAGGTCGAGCCACACGGCACAGGCGCGCGGCCAGTCGAGCATGGCCTCGAGCGCCACGTCGCCCACCATCACCGTGGCCCGAGCGTCGGCAAGGATGTCGCGCAGGCGGGCCGCCGGGTCGGCGCGATCGAGCAGCAGCGCCGTCGCACCGGTCAGTCCGATAGCGAGCAGGGCCGCCACGCGGTCCGCACCCGGATTCACGCACAGGCCCACGACCTCGCCCGCATGCGCACCCCGCTCGTGCAGCAGCGCCGCGATCCGTGAAGCACGCTCCAGCAGCGCGTCGTAGCGAAGCGTGCGCGTATGCTGGACGATCGCTACGGCGTCCGGGTTCGTCTTCGCCGCCGCCGCGACCATGCTATACAGGTCGACGGGCAGGACGATGTCGGTATCCGTCGCGTTCCAGTGACGCATGCGCTCGCGCTCGGCCGGGGTCGCGGCCGTGAGTGCGCCGACCGCGATGGCGGGATCGGCCGCGACCGTACGCATCATGTCGAGGTACCGCTCGCGCATCAGCCGCGCCGTGGCGGCCTGCAGCAGGTCGGCGTTGTAGGTCACGCCGCCGACCATGCCGGCGTGGCTCTCGAGGAACCACAGGCCGAGGTCTTCCGTGGCGCCACTCTGGAAGAGCAGGATCTGCTCGTGCTCCAGCCCGCCCCAGTCGACCGCACGCTGGCGGGCGTCCTGGAACGAAAACAGCGCCTGGTACAGCGTGGCGCCCGCTCCTTGTCCGATCTTCAGCTCACGCTGAAGGTATTCCAGCGGGACGTCCGGATGGCCGAAGGCCTCGATCGCCTTGCGCCTGACCAGACGGACGAACTCGAGGAACGACAGCGCGGGATCGACCGACACGTGCAGCGGCAGCAGATTGTTGAAATAGCCCATGACCGATTCGACCTCGGTCTGGTTACGGCCACGGACCGGTGTGCCGACCACGAGTTCACGTTGCCCGGCCGAGCTGGACAGCATCGCGAAGTACAGCGCGAGCAGCGTCATGTTGAGGGTGGCGTCGGCCTGCCGTGCCACGTCGTGCATGGCGTCGGTCTCGGCGCGCGACACGCGGATCCACTCGGTGCGTCCCAGTCCGGACATGCCGGGCCGGCGCGGATGGTCGGTCGGTAGCGCCCGGACGTCGCCCATCTGTGCAAGACGTTCGCGCCAGAAGCCCAGCTGCGCCTGGAACGCCGCGGACTCCAGCCAGTGCGCGTGCCATTCGGCGAAGTCGCCGTAGCTTACCGGGAGGGCGACCAGTGGCGAGGGCAGACCGGCCACGAAGCTGCGATACAGCGCCGACAATTCGTTGTACAGGATGTCGAACGACCAGCCGTCCCAGATGATGTGGTGCGGCATGAAGAACAGCGCGTGCTCGGTATCGCCCAGGCGGAACAGGCGCGCACTGAACAGCGGTGCGCGGCGGAGATCGAACGGCGTGTCCGTCAGCTGCTGCAGACGCGCCATGAGCGTCGCTTCGCGCTCGTCGTCCGGCAGGTGACTGAGATCCTCCGCCGGGAACAACGGGTACGTCAGTTGCGGCTCGATCACCTGGACGATGTCGTTGCCCACGTCGCGGAACGCCGTCCGCATGCTGGACTGCCGCTGGATCAGGGCCTGGAAGGCCATGTCGAAGGCATGTTCGTCCAGACGCCCGCGAAGCCGGTGCGCCGATGGCGCGTTATACGTGACCCGGCCGGGATGCATGCGCTCCAGCGCCCACAGGCGGCGCTGCATCAGCGACAGCGGCGCGTGGTGCTGATCGCTGCGGTGGCCGATCGGCTCCGCGGCGGGCGCCGAGCCGCTGGCGACCTGCGATCCGATGACGGCGGCAAGTTGCTCGATCGTGGGAGCGTCGAACAGAGTCCGGAACGACAGGCTCACGCCGAACTCGCGGTTGAGCTTCGCCGTGAGCTGCGCGGCCAGCAGGGAATGCCCTCCGAGCGCGAAGAAGTCGTCGCGCACGTCGAGGTCAGGCAGGCAGAGCACCGCTTCCATCGCGAGGGCGACCCGTCGCTCGTCGTCGTTGCGCGGCGCGACGCGCGCACCCGGTGTCGCGACGGAGTGCGCGATCGGCGGCGGCAACGCCTTGCGGTCGGTCTTGCCGTTGGGCAGCAGCGGCACGCTGTCCAGCACGAGGATGTGCTGGGGCAGCATGTAGTCGGGCAGGCGCGAGCGCAGGTACGACCGTAGCGATTCCTCCTCCGGGACGATGCCGTCGCGGCTCACTACGTAGGCCACGAGGCGTACGTCGCCGGGACGGTCTTCACGCGCGATGACGACGGCGCGGGCGACCGCGGGCACGTCGGCAAGCACGCTTTCGATCTCGCCGGGCTCGATGCGATAGCCGCGCACCTTCACCTGAAAGTCGAGACGACCCAGATGTTCCAGGACGCCTTTCGCTGTCCACCGGCCACGATCGCCCGTGCGGTACATACGCGAGTCGGGCGCCTCCGACCAGGGATCGGCGATGAATTTCTCGGCGGTGAGTTCGGGGCGGTCGAGATAGCCGAGGGTGACGCCCGCGCCGCCGATGTGGATTTCGCCCGGCACGCCGAGCGGGCAATGATGGCCGCGCTCGTCGAGGATATGCACCGTGGTGTTGGCGATGGGGCGGCCGATGTAGATTCCCTCGCGCGGATCGGAGACACGCCAGTAGGTGGAGTAGACCGTCGTCTCGGTCGGGCCGTAGCCGTTCCAGACCTCGCCACAGCGGTCCAGCAGCGCCTCGGCGAGATCGACGGGCAGCGGTTCGCCGCCGGAAACGGCACGGAAAGCGGGACGCCCGTGCCATCCCGCGTCGACCAGCAGTCGCCACCCGGCGGGCGTGGCCTGCATCATCGTGGCGTCACAGTCCTCGATCAGGCGCCGCAGCTGTCCGCCATCGCGCACGTCGTCGCGACCGGCGATGACGACTTCGGCGCCGCTGGTGAGCGGCAACATCATTTCCATGAAGGCGATATCGAACGACAGGGTGGTCACGGCGACCAGACGGTCGTCCGGCGCGATGCCCGGCACACGCTGCATGCTGGTGAGGAAGTTCGCGGCCGCGCGGTGCGGTACGCGCACACCCTTCGGCCGTCCGGTGGATCCGGAGGTGAAGATCACATAGGCCACGGAATCCGGTGTGCCCGCGCGACGGTCGCGGGCGGGGCGGTCGAACGACGCGTGGACCACCTCGTCGCTGTTCAGTGCGATGACGCGGCGTGCATCGAACTCGAACGCCAGGGGTGTTTCGTCATCGACGACCAACGCGGCAAGCCGCGCGTCCTCGGCCATGAAGGCCAGGCGTTCGGCGGGGAAGGCGGGGTCGAGGGGCACATAGCCCGCACCGGATTTGAGTACGCCCAGCACGGAGGCCAGCATGTCGAGTCCGCGGCCGAGCGACAGCCCGACCAGGGCACCGTGACGGACGTCGCGGGCGCGAAGTGCGTTGGCGATGCGATTGGACCGTGACTCCAGCGCCGCATAGGTCAGCGTACGGTCGGCGTGACGTACGGCGATGCGCTCCGGCGCGCGGTCGCACTGCTGCTCGAAGAATTCGTGCGCGAGACGCAGTTCCGGAAACGGCGTCGGTGCCGGTTGCAGGCCGGCGAGCTCGCGATAGACGGCGTCGGAGACGACCGGCAGTGCGATCGCTTCGGTCGTGGGCGCATGCGCCGCGTGACGCAGCAAGGTGGCATAGGCGTCGAGCCAGCCCTGTATCGTGGCTGCGTCGAACAGGTCGGCGTTGTACTGGCACTCCAGACGGAGTCCGCCCTCGACCTGCACGGCATTCACAAAGAGCTCGAAGTTCTCGTACTCGCGGGGAATAGCGTCCACGTCGAAACGAAGGTCCGGGAACGGCGCGGTGGTCTCGTCGAGTTGCGCATCGAGGTTGAACAGCACGGAGACCAGCGGCAGCCGGGACGGATCGCGTACCAGCGAGAGCCGGGCGAGCAGGCTGCCCAGCGTATAGCGCTGATGATCGAATGCATCGAGAAGGTTGCCGCGCACGTTGCCGAGGACGTCCGCGAAGCTCGCGGCATCGTGGATCCGGGCGCGCAGGGGGAGCACGTTGACGCAGTGACCCACCAGGGTATCCAGCCCTTCGCTGGCCTGACCCGCCGATGGTATGCCGATCACGACATCGTCCTGCCCCGCGATGCGGCGGAGCAGGACGGCGAAGCCCGCGATCAGCGTGGCGTAGAAGCTGGCCCGGTGTGTCGCAGCCAGGCGCCTGATCGCCTCCACGTCCATGGCGTCCAGCAGACGGTCTTCGCGCCGTGAGGTGAACGTACGACGGCGGGGGCGGGGCCGGTCCACGGGGAGGTCCAGTACGGGAAGCGTGCCGGCGAAGCGGCCCAGCCAGTACTGTTCGTCCTCGCGAGCCGTTCCGCTGCCGCCGTGCGCCGCCTCGGCCAACGCGAAGTTCGAGAACGCGCCCGCCGGTGCCGGGCCGGGGCCCTTGCCGAGGCGTTGCGCGTAAAGCGCGGCGAGATCGCGGACGATCACGCCGAACGACCAGCCGTCGCACACGATGTGGTGTGCGGCGAGGGTCAGCAGATGGCGGTCGGCGGCAAGGCGGAAGATCTCCGCCCTGACCAGTGGGCCGTGTTCGAGATCGAAGGGTGTCGTAACGATGCGCGAGAATGCCGCCTGCAAACGTGCGTCGCTCTCAAACGGTGGCAGCGGCGAAAGGTCGTGGCTCGCGATGGGCAGCGTCGTGTGGTCGGCCACGAACAGCTCCTCGCCGTCCCGGCTGAGTGTGGCTCTGAGGGCCTCATGACGGTCGACCACCGCCTGTAGTGCCCCCATAAGGGCCGGCACGTCGAGCAGGCCCTTGAAGGTCAGCGAGACCGCTTCGTTGTACGCCAGCGAGGCTTCCGGCTCCAGCCGGGATGCCAGCCACACCTCGCGTTGGGGCTCGGTCGTCGGCAGCACGTGCGACAGCGGCGCGGCGGCGAACGGATCGTAGTCGACCGCTGTGGCGGCGGCCAGCTCATTGGGCGTCATGCGGTGACCCTCAGGTACTTGCCCGGCGCGTCCGGGTTGGGAACGAACCAGGCGGGACGGCCTTCGGGGTCCTTGCCCAGGCGTGCGCCCGCTATGGGCGGACGCTCGGCATCGAAGGACGCGGTCTCGCGGCGGCGGGGCAGGAATTCGGCTTCCTGCATTTCGAGAATCGATTCGCGGAACGCGGTGGCAATGGCGGCGAAGTCCGCCTCACCGTGCGCGGTGGTGAAGAAACAGGGGAAGTTGTCGAGGATGTGGATGCCGCGGCTGCGCATCATCGCGAACAGCAGATCCTGCAACGGGTGGTCTTCGGTGAACGTGGTCTTCCACACCGAGGCGAAGTGCACGACGTGCACCGGTGCCCCGACGCTTGCGCAGAACGCGTTGAGCTCGCCCACCATGGCGGCGACCTTCGCGTTGAGCGTGGCCTGCAGCTGGCCGCCTTCCTTCGTGAGATGCGTGAGCACGGCATGTGCGGCGGCGAGGGCCAGCGGGTGGCGTACGAAGGTGCCCGCGAAATAGGTGACGCCGACGGTCGGCGTCGAGTCGTCGCCGAACTGCCAGTGACCGCCATCCAGCGCATCCATGAAACGACGCTTGCCCGCGATGACGCCGATGGGGAAACCGCCGCCGACGACCTTCCCGTACGACGCCATATCGGCATCGATACCGAGCACGGCCTGCGCACCGCGCGGATGGGCGCGGAATCCGGTGACCACCTCGTCGAAGATCAGCAGCGAGCCTGCCTCTTCGGTGATCGCGCGCAGCTCCTGCAGGAACTCCACCGGCTGGAAGTCCGGACGACGGCTCTGCACCGGCTCGACCAGTACCGCGGCGATCTCGTGGGCGCGCTCGCGGATAATCCGCAGCGATTCCGGTGTGCCGTAGTCGAGGACCAACACATGTTCGGAGGTGTTGCGCAGGATGCCCGGCGCGGCCGGTACGGACTTCAGTTTCTTCGTGCCACGAACGATCACCTCGTCGAAGATGCCGTGGTAAGAACCGGTGAAAATGACCAGGGTGTCGCGACCGGTCACCGTGCGCGCCACCCGCACGCAGCCCATGACCGCCTCGGAACCGGTGTTGCACAGCGCCGCGCGATCGAAGCCGGTGAGGTCGCAGACCTGCTTCGCCACGATGCCGGCCAGCGGATGCTGCGGGCCGATCTCATAGCCTTCATCGAATTGCTTGCGCACGGTGTCGAGCACGAAGTCAGGCTGCCAGCCGAACAGGTTCATGCCGAAGCCGTTCAGCGCATCGACGTAGCGATTGCCATCGAGGTCCCAGACGTTGGCGCCTTTGGAGCGCTCGATCACGATCTGGTAGATGATTTCCTTCAACAGCGGGCGGAATCCATTGACTACGCGAGGATCGGCCAGGTGCGGGCGGTGTTCTTCCGTATAGGCCTTCGATGCCTTCGTACGCTCGATGTACCGGCGCATGAAGGCATCCAGCCGCGCACGCTGGCGGGCGCTGAGCTCCGTGCCACCGTGGTGAATCCGTGCAATGGCGCCGAACGCCTTCCTGACGTCGTACGTGGTGTGCGCAAGCGCGGCCTCTTCGCCGTCGTTGGCCGCCACGGTTGCCTCAGTCGGCGCTTGCGCTCTGCCAGGAGCCGGGGGTGGCCCTGCCACAGGGCCTGCGGTTCCCGCCAGCAACGCCAACTGCTCCCGCATGATCTGCATCTGCTGGGCAATGATGTCCTGCACCAGTCCAGCCCCGGTGGAGCTCAGCGCCGCCGCTCCGGTAGGAGCCAGCCCCGCTGGCGATCCGGCAAAGCCGGCCAGATTGCCGCCAGACCCGTCGCCAGCCGCGCTGGCTCCTGCAACAGCCTTTGCATCGGGCGCCGCCACTACCTCAGCCGGCAACAACCGGTCGATATGCGCCGCCAGACTTTCAAACGACGAACACCCATCCATCAATTCGCGGAAGGTGATCTTCAACGCGTATGTCTTCTGCAGCTGCAACGCCACCTGGGTCAGCGACAGCGAGTCGAGCCCCAGCTCGACGAAGTTCGACGCAGGATCGACGCCCTCGAGTTCAGCCCCCGACACATCCTCGAACAAGGCGAGCAGCTCACTGACAAGGCGCTGGGGCCGGGCGGATACGGGCGAATTGGGCATGGAGAGCTCCAGGGACTGGGGCGAGACGATGTCGTGGTGATCTGACTGGTCTGGCGAGGTGGTGTCCGGGTCGCGCGCGGGGCGCGCTCCTACGGGGGGCGGTGCGTCGGATGGCTGTGCGATGCCTGCCATGCCGGCGGCAACCTGCGAAAGCGACACCCCCGCCGCGATCGCCGTCACCGAGGCCGCCACCCGCGCCTCCACCCAGTGCCGCTTCCGTTCGAACGGATACGTCGGCAAACGCACACGCCGCCGTTGCGCACGGTGGTCGAGCGCCGCGATGGCGACCGTTACTCCCGCGCACCACAGCGCACCGGCGGCGCCAAGCAGGGCGGCGCGCTCATCGGAAGGGCCATCCCCCAGACTCGGAACGATCGTGCGACCGCGTGCCTGTGCATGCTGGCGACCCAGCACCGCGAGGCTCGGCCGGGGACCGACTTCGAGAAAGGCCGCCGAGGTGTCTTCGAGTGCATGCAGAAGCGCCGGCGAGAACCGCACGCTCTCGCGCAGATGACGCGTCCAGTAGTCGGGTGAGGTCGCCTCGGCGTCGGTCAGCGGGACGCCGGTCAGTGTCGACACGATAGCGATGGTGGGCGAGGAAAGCGGCACGGCCGCGACCTCCGCACGAAACGCATCGAGCACCGGATCCATCATGCCCGAGTGGAACGCGTGCGAGGTGTGCAGGAGGCGGCAAGCGATCCCTTCCACGTCGAGCCCGGCCCGGAACGCCTCGATCTCGCCGGAGGGCCCTGAAACGACGCTCGCGTTAGGCGCATTCTCCGCCGCAAGGGACAACGTGCCCGGAAGCCGCGCACGCAGTTCCGCCGCTCCCAGACGAACCGAAAGCATGCTGCCTGCGGGCAACGCCTGCATCATTCGCCCGCGACGCGCGACGAGGCGCGCGGCCTCGGCCAGCGGCATCACACCTGCCAGTGCGGCCGCGGTGAACTCGCCTACGCTGTGCCCGATCAGGGCGACGGGATGGACGCCCAGGCTCATCCACAGGCGGGCGAGCGCGTATTCAAGCGCAAACGTCGCAGGCTGCGTGAGTGCCGTCGCCTTCAGGGCATCCGCATCGTCGTCGAACATCCGCTCCCGGAGATCGAAGCCCAGTTCGTCGCGCAAGGCGCAGGTGACCTCGTCCAGTGCCGCGCGAAACACTGGCTCCGTCGCATGCAGTTCGCGACCCATGCCGGCGTACTGCGAGCCCTGGCCAGGGAACAGAAATACGACGCCGGGCGACGGATCGCTGCTGGTACGGCAGATCGCGGCGGCTGCCACGTCACGAAGCTGCGCTTCCGCTTCGCCATGCGACACCGCGACGACGTGCGTACGCTGTCCGAAGGATTTGCGGCCGCTGGCCAATGTCCAGGCCGTGTCGGCGAGATTGCTGTCCGGATGCATGGCGATGTGGTCGGCCAGGCGCGCCGCAGCCGCGGCGAGGGCGGCCGGCGTGCGCGCGGACAAGGTCAGCAACTGCGGGCCGGTCGCGGCATCCGACGGTGCACGCGCCGGCGCTTCGCCAAGGATCACGTGGGCATTCGTCCCGCCCACGCCGAACGAACTGACGCCGGCCAGCAGCGGACCGGCGCTCTGCCACGGCCGCAGCGTATCGTTGACGATGAACGGCGACGCCGCGAGATTGAGCCGGGGATTGGGGGCGGTGAAATGCAGCGACGGCGGGAGACGACGCTCGCTCAGCGCCAGGGCCGTCTTGATGACGCCGGCCGCCCCGGCGGCCATGACCAGGTGGCCGACGTTGCTCTTCAGCGACCCGATCGCGCAGAAGCCCGTATCGTTCGTGGTCTGCCGGAAGGCCTCGGTGAGTCCTTCGACCTCGATGGGATCGCCCAGTGGCGTGGCCGTACCATGGGCTTCGATGTACGAAATATCACGCGCGGCCACGCCGGCGTCGTTAAGCGCCATCGTGATGACGGCTGCCTGGCCCGCGGCGTTGGGTGCGGTGAAGCTGGCCTTGACCGCGCCATCGTTGTTCACCGCCGCGCCGCGAATGGTGGCGTAAATGGGGTCGCCGTCGCGCACCGCGTCCGACAGCCGCTTTAGTAGAACGACCGCCGCGCCATCGCTGAACACCGTGCCCTGTGCGTTCACATCGAACGTCCGCGTATGGCCGTCGGGCGAAAGCATCGAGCCCTCCTGCGCAAGGTAACCGCTGTTCGGCGGGCAGGCTATCGACGAACCGCCGGCCAGCGCCATAGCGCAGCGACCGGCGCGCAGTGCGTCGAACGCCTGCACGATCGCCACCAGTGACGTGGAGCAGGCCGTGTTGAGGCTGATGGCCGGCCCGGTGAGATTGAGTTTGTGCGCGACACGCGAGGCGACGTAATCCTTTTCGTTGCCCAGCATCACCTGGAAGGCACCGAGCTTTTCGACCAGGTCGGGGCGGCCGCTGATGTGCTTCTGGAAGTACGTCGCATTGTGCATCCCGCCGAAGATGCCGACGGGTGCCTCCTGCCCATCCGGTACATAGCCGGCGCGTTCCATGCACTCCCAGCACAGTTCCATGAAGAGGCGCTGCTGCGGGTCGGTCAGCTCGGCTTCGCGCGGCGACATGCCGAAGAACGAGGCGTCGAAGTCGCCCACGCCGTCGAGGACGCCGCGCGCCCGCACGTAGCCTGGATCGTCGCGCTCCGAGGCAGGTATCGCGGCATCGAGTTCGTCGGGCGCGAAGAAGCGGATCGTTTCGCGACCTTCGCACAGGTTGTCCCAGAACGACTCCACGTCGGGCGCGCCCGGAAACCGGCCGGCCATAGCGATAATCGCCACCGGCTCGCCTGCCGTCGACGTACCGCTGGCGAGCCGGCTCGACAGTGCGTGCCGCGAGGTTCGCCCCCCGATCACCGCGGCGACGGCGGCGGGCGTGGGTTCCGCGAAGAAACCGACGAGGGTCGGGACAGCGGACAACTCGTTGTGGATGCGCGTCATGACGCGCGTCGCCAGCAGCGAATTGCCGCCGAGGTCGAAGAAATTGTCGTCGCGGCCCACGCGCTCCACGCCGAGCGTCGCGGCAAAAAGATCGCACAGCGCGCGTTCGACATCGCCACGCGGTGCGACAAAGGTGGCGGCCAGTTCGGGACGCGAACGATCCGGGGCGGGCAGGGCATGCCGATCCAGCTTGCCATTGCCATTGATCGGCAGTGCATCCATCCGCACCCACGCCGTCGGAATCATGTAAGCCGGCAACAGGACGCTGAGCTGGTCGCGCAGAGCACGTGCGGCGCTGCCCGGGCCCTGGCTTTGGTAGGAGCGAGCCTGCTCGCGATCGGAGATGCGGTCACCTCCCACCACGTAATAAGCCACCAACCGCCGATCCCCTGGCTCATCCTCGCGAGCCACCACGGCCGCGTTAGCCACCCCAGGCAACGCACGCAATGCGAACTCCACCTCACCACACTCGATCCGGTATCCGCGAATCTTCACCTGCCCATCGGCCCGTCCTATGAAGGCGAGATTCCCATCGGGAAGAAAGCGAACCAGATCGCCCGTGCGGTAAAGCGTCCCGTGCTTCGATGAGACAAAGCGCTCGGCCGTCAGCTCGGGGCGGTTGAGGTAACCGCTGGCGACGCCCGAGCCACCGATATACAGCTCACCGATGTCCCCGTCGGCCACCGGTTCACCCTGTTCGTTCCACACATGCAGCGAGGTCTCGCCGATCGCGCGCCCGATGGGAATCGCACCGGCATCCCCCGGAAGGTCACGCGGAATGCGATAGGTCGTAGCGAAGGTGGTGCATTCGGTCGGGCCGTAGCCATTGATCAGCGTGGTCGCCGGGAGAGCCGCGAGCGCCCTGCGCACATGAGGCACCGATAAGGCTTCGCCACCCGTAAGGACGCAGCGCAGCCCGGCAAGATGCGATGCATCTTCATCGACGATCGCGTTGAACAAGGCCGCGGTCAGCCAGGCCACCTCGGCACCGTGTCGTTCGACGGTGCGCGCGATGCCGCAGCCTGTCGGAACCCGGTCTCCATAAACCACACAGGTGCCGCCGTTCAACAGCGGCCCGAAGATCTCCAGCGTCGACGCATCGAAACCCAGCGGCGCCGCATGTAGCATTTTCAGGGCGTCGAAGTCGAGATAATGGGACTTCAGCACCAGTCGAAGAATCGACTCATGCCGGATCTCCACGCCCTTCGGCTTCCCCGTCGACCCCGAGGTAAACATGCAATAAGCCAGCGAGCTCTCCTGTAAGAGCGCGCCCCGCGCGCGACCGATAGCCGAGCCACCCACAAGATCCCCCAAACCGAACACCGCAACCTCATCCAGTCCCGGCACTCCGGGCCGATCCGCGATCACGGCGGCGACGTCCGCGTCCGTCAGCGCGAAGCGAATGCGATCCTCCGGCCACGAACCATCGATCGGCAGGTAGGCCGCACCCGCCTTCAACACGCCAAGCATCGCAACGATCGCTTCCGCCGATCGCTCCATCAGTAACGCGACATAGCTCCCGGATTCAACGCCGGCGGATCTCAGCCCGGCGGCGACCCGATCGCTTTGCTCGTTCAGTTCGGCATAACTCAGGCTCAGTTCGTCGGAAGCGACGGCCAGATGTTGCGGATAGAGCGCGGCAATACGCACGAAGCGCGCATGTACCGTGGTATCGGGAGTATCGGGGAAAATCGCATCATTCATGACCATGCCCTGCGCAGGTGGACGTCCGGCGCAATGGCATAGGCCGAACGGCCAGGGTCGAAGTGGTACGGCCGGCCTTGCCGGCTGGCGTGCCACCTTGCATCCCTTTTCCCCTCGTGCTCCACGCCATCCTGTCGGCCTTCATGCGATCCCCCGTGAACTACCGCAGTGCCAGTGGCACCTGCATTCGCGAGATCATTTATAGGCTTTGAAAAGCGCGGGGCCTATACAACCAGCGTGCTAGCCGGGTGGGGCATTTGGCCGATAAGCCAATGAAGAAAACCCGCCGTATGGGCGGGTTGTCCTGGTCTTGTCGATCACCTTTTGAATTTGAAGAAGTCGAGGTGGATCGAGTCCTTGCAGACAATTTCTATCCACTTGACCTTCTTCCCGGCAACGACGTCATTTCTCACTTCGGCGTACTGGCCGTTGCCGCTTCCCGCGTTGAGCGTCTTTTTTCCGCCGATGATGCTGCTCGATGCATCCTGAAACGAGATGTACACCGGATCGTCCATCGAACTGACCGCGAAGCGCACTTCCGTCCATTCCTCGAACAAGTTGAAGAGGACGGTTTTTAAGATAAGCTCGTTGTTTGTCGGGTGTCCGATCCAGAGGATGTCGCCCTTGTAGTAGTCGTCGAGGCCAGCGCCAGAGTAGGGCTTGACGCCGATGAACTGCTCTTTCTCGACATGGTGGTTCCTGTCGAACATGACGTGGAACACTTTGTCGAACTTGAGTTGGTCTTTCGTCTCGGACGATACGCTTCGCGTTTGCTCGCCGTCGAAATCGAACGTCGCATCCCACTGATCGCCTCCTGGCGTGACGAACACGCTGAGCGGCGCAGACACAGGCAAAGTGGTACCGCCGCGCGTGACGGTGTACGTGCTCACCACGGTCCTGCCGCGCTCCGCCGCGATCATGGCGGCGGTGATCTTAAACGGATCCAGGGCCGGCGAGGCCGTCTTTGTCGGCAAGGCATGGGTACCGAATGACGCTGCGACGCTGTCACCGCTCAGCAAGGGCGCGTTGGGCGGGACCTCCAGGTCCGCCGACGTTCTGTTGCCGTCGAGCCGCGACGCGATGGCCTGCGGAATGACCGGCGCCGGGAAGGCCGGTGGCGCGACCGTGGCACGAACCGTATAGGCCAGCGAGGTGAATTTTCGTGCCGTCGGCTGCGCGCCGCCATCGAAGGCGACTTCCAGTGTGAGGACGAGCGGTGTCTGGTCGGAGAGGGTGTTCAGCCACAGGCGCGGCAGCGGCTCCGAGAACGCGCTCCCGCCGGTGACCGGTTTGGCCGTGGCAATGACTTGCGAACTGTTTGCCGTCGACGCCGTAAGCCAGTACAGCTGCCCAGTGGCCATCAATGGCCATTTAGCTACGTCGATCGTCGCGTCGCCGACGAACTGGTTGAGATCGAGGACGCTGGTACCTAGCGCTTGCCGGATGACAGGCTTGCCGACGCGCGGGTCGTTCGGCTGGAAGTCGATCACGTTGAAGTTTGCGATCGGCGAGGACTTCGCTGCGCCGCCGGCCTTGGGCGTGACGCTGTATTGCACAGTGATCGCATGGGCCAGGTTCTTCGCCACGACCGCCGGCCCGATGTCGATCTTCATGCCTGACGGGTTGCCGGTTTGCGCGGCGGTGGTCTCCTGCCCACCTGGACCCGCCACAGTCACGATCACATCGTCGCTCGCGCGGATATCGGAGGACGCCGGAATGGAGGCGGTGATTCCGTTGGGCGCCGCGGGCGGATCGATCTGATTAGCGACCGCTTCGACGATGCCGGGAAGGGGAAGGTTCGGCACCGCAGGGGGCAGGATGCCGAATGGATAGGGAAGCGACGTCGCGGAGTAGTTGGGCCCGGTTACCGTATAGGTCGCCGTGGCGGGCGAGCCGGCGTTCGGCGCGATGAACGCCGTTCCCGTCAGCGTGAATTCAGGGGGTTTCGACGGATCGCTCATGGCTTTGGAATCTGTGAACGGCACAGGCGCGGCGATATTGGCGGTAACCCGGTCGCCCCTTGTCTGCGGCGGAATGACCAGGTGGGCGACGCCAAGTTCGGCGGGAATCGTGTAGTTGATCGCCTCATCCACCTTAGGAGCGGGTAGCTCGCTGCCGATGACACGCAGATCCCTGCGTTTCGACTGAACCGGCGTGTCCCCGGGATTGGTCCGCTTGTACGCGACACTGGCCTTGCCGCCGCCGGCCGTGCCGCCTAGCGCTGCGACTTCGGCATTCGGGATGATGAATTCAGGTACCTGGTAGTCGTAGGTGAGCAACTGGGGCGGCGGCGAATAAGGGCGGGGCGTGGTCCCGTCTTCCGCCACGCCCGTCCATGTCACGGTGATGCTCGCGCCCTTCAGGCCGCCGTTGTTGACAGGCTGGACGGTAACGTCACCGGTACCCAGCTTGCCCAGGTCGATAACCGTCTGATCGATGTCGGCTTCCTCCACGCGAGGCGCGGGCAGCGCACCCGGATCGGGCAGGGGCACCTGCACCTGCTTATGCGGCGCCCACTTCGAACTGTTGGTCACGCGGTCGAGGATGCGGTACGTGACGGTCGCCGGACCCTCGCCGACCTGCCTGATCTCGTCCTCGGGTATATCTATTTCGACCGACGGCGCCGTCGCGTCCGCTGACGACACCGTGATCTCATGCTGGAAGCCATGCCACGAAGCCGTGACCCTGTCGCCTGCTTCGATGTTGAGGTACCTGGCCACGACGACGCGCACGTTGCTCAGGTCCGCCCCGAGCGGCCAGGGGAGGACTTCCGGCGGTTTCAGTCCCTCATTGATGGTTTCGGTGCTCGGGTCGGGGTCGAGGCCGCCCGGGACGCTCAGTTTGACTTCGACCGAAAGGGAAGGCGAGTAAACCACCGTGCCCGATGCGCCCACATTTTCGTGCACTACATCGTAGATGCCTGCACCGATGGCATGGATGGCCGAAGCACGAACGGTGACCGGAATGGCCTTGCCGTTGTCCTCGGCGTTGATGAGTCGGCTCCCGACGACCGGTCCCGTCGTGCCGCCCCAGCGGATACGGGCGATGTCTCCATCGGCGAAGCCATCCCACGGGCCGACGATCACGCCAATGCTTCCCGCGGCGTTAGGGCCCACCAGGTCGTACCCGAGACCGCCGTTGGCGTCGACCTCGTGAATGAGCGGGGGCGGGAGCGCCGCATCTGGCACGATTGTGTCTGCGGCGGCGCCACCGTCGGCGAGTGGCGGTGAATCCGGGCGTTCGTGTTCGGTTTGCATGGAACCTCCTTGATCCACCGTCGCTCGTAACGCATCAGTTTCCCGTGCGTACATCCATCAGCACGTTGTCCTGAACGGCCTCTACCGTGCCGGCCTGGTTTTCGATCGTATAGTCGAAATAACCGTGACCGAAATTGACGGGCAGAAGAACGCCCGGGACGAGCAGGATGTCGACGAAAGCACGCTTCTCCGTGATCGGTTTTGCCGGTGGCTTGGGAAGCGAACTGTCGTCCCTTTCGACGAGATCGTTCTTTGTAATGATGTGCGATCCGCTGGCGCTTGTCGGCTGTCCCGGCGGTTCGAAGTCCGGCGTTCCCACGAATTTCCACGTGATGGTATCGCCTTCGCCGACATTGGTCTGGTCCAGGCGAATGCGCACGAGTGTCCCGTTTCGGGCGTCGTCGATGTTGATGCCATAGGCCCGCCTGCCCGCTGCATTCACGAAGGTGGCGGCATAGAGCGTGCCTCCTCCGGGCAGTTCGCCGGCGGTCTTGATGGTGATGGCCCGCGAAGGGGAGAACGCCGGGATATCCTCGCCGCTCTCCAGTTTGCGGGTCGCACCGTAATAAAACTGGTGCGCGCCGGAATGGCTCTGGAGGTCGGCACTCTGAACCGTGATCTTGAGATCGGCAGCCTTGGTGACGTCGTCGCCGGTAACCTTGTATGCGGCACCCACGGCGCCGCCGTCTTCGGCATCGATGTAGAGCTGAATGACATCGTCTTCCTTGAACGCTGCAACCGGCGTAGCGGAAAGGTCGAACCAGGGCACGATGCCGGTAGCGTCCTTCTCGGCATCGTCCGCCGGAAGATCGTTGTCCGCGCCGCTCTCACCCCGGAGGGTAGGCCGTTGCAGATTCTCGTTCGGATTGGCAGGCAGACCTGGATCCGGGTTCGGCAGCGGGTCAGGATTGGGGTCGGGATTGCCGGGCAATGAAAGATCGAAGTCAACCGGTTTGATCTCGGATGGACTCGACAGACCGCTTCGCATGACCTGATAACGGACATCGGCCGTGAAAATCGGTGCGGGCGGGCTGCCGTCGTTGGTGGACGGAAACAGCAGCGTGTAAGGGAAACCCAGCTCGAGTAGCGGATCGTTGTCGATGTCTGAAGCCTTCAGCGGGCTGGTGACGACGCTTTGGTCGCCGACACTGACGATGAAGTAATCGCCTTCCTTAGGCGTTGGCGTGTACCTGGGAATCTGAATCACCATGGCGGGTCGAGCGTCGAGATCGGTGATCAGCTTGTCTTCTTCGGGGTCGAAGCGGGGGATCAGCGGTGCCGGAATGGTCTCAGGAGCGTCCCTGATCAGCATGTTGACCGGGGTTCCCGGAGCCGGCCCGTGTTGATTGCCGACGTCGTCCGTCGCGGCATAGTAAAAATCGACAATACCGGCCCCATCGACCTTCTCGAGTACCGTGCGGTCGTAGGTGACCTTCGTGCCACCGCTTTTACTCGTGGTGACGACGGTTCCGGCGTCAATCTGAATGCCGTCACTACGAAGCTTCATGAAGAGGTTGATGGTGTCGCCTTTCTCCTGGAATTCGTAGCTGGGGATCGTACCTTCGAGCACACCACCGAGCTGACCGAGCAACTTGGCGAGGGTCAGGCCGTTATTGTCGATGTCCTCATCAAAATCGATCGCCGGCGGCAGATCGCCGCCCGGTGGCTGCTTGTCGAAGATGGGCGAAACGAACTTGTAGTAGTACTTGATGCCGAGCAGGGTTTCGATCTGCATGCGAAGGGGAACCGTTTGCACGGTTCCCTCAGCGATGGCAGCCATAAAAGCCACCGGCACATGCAACTCGATCGTCGGGGGGTACGGTGGACTCGAAGGAAGTTCGAACGAATCAAGCTCCGTCTCGCCGTACATCAGACTGTAAAGGTCGTTTGGCTTCGAGTTGGTCCAGGTCTCGCAGGTGACCAGAAGAGGAGACAGCATCTTTGTGCGCGGAATCTTATCGTTGGGTAACGCGTCGGGCACCAGAGTGGGCAGGCCGATGTTTTCGTCCTGGGGCGAAGCGGCGGCGATACCAGCCACGGCATGATTGCCGATGGAAGGCTGTGCAATGGTGTCGAGCATAAGCTGCGCGCGACGCGGAGCGTTTGCGGTGGGCGTTCCTTGCATGTTGTATCACTCCTGTGATTCGAATAATGGCGCGGCTTCGATGCTACTCGCCCGTATAGTGCTGCTTCGATAGTCCGGACGTCGTAGGCGCGGTGTGCCGGAAATCGGCATGTTCGAGCTTAAATTGGGAGGGTCGACGCGCTTCACGTCACATGGACGTGTACAGCGATAAGGATGCGACTCTTGCCGGATCACGCGCCGGAACCGCGCCCGGTCATCGCAACGAGATCGGAAAGGCTGGGAGGGCCGCACCACACCGCATCCACTTTTAGGACCACGCCCAATAGCGAGGTCGGCCGCGAGTGGCTGTAATGCCCTCTCTCGTGGCGTCGACCTGTGTCCGCCGCGTCCGTCGCCAGGACCTCATGTCCGGCGACTCCTTGTCTTGGTTCCGAAGCAGGAAAACGCCATGCATTGCACTTTGTCCCGAGTTGCGCGCCGCGCGACGCTTTCGGCCGCGATCGTCGCGGCACTTTCGACGTCTTCCTATGCGATCGCGCGCGATGTCGGCGCGGGTCAGACCGTCGTGCTCGATAACGAGAACGCCTCGCCGGAGGTCTTCAATGTGCGGGCGTCCGGTACGTTGCGTGTGCTGAATGGGTCGACCGCCGGCGCCGTGCATACGACGTTCGGTACGCTCGTCATCGACCGCTCGACGATCACGTCCGCGTCGGGCGTCGGCGTGGATGGATACAACGGATCGAACCTGACGATCACCGATTCCACGATTTCCCCGGGAACGACGGGTCGCTTCCAGCGAGGCCTCCTGCTGTCGGAAAGCAACCTGCCCGAAGGCAAGGGCATGGCGGCACACGTGTCCGTCGCACGCAGCGTCATCAACGGAAATGACTACGCCGCCAGTATCGCGGGTAACGGTGTCATTGACGCTTCGGCCACCCGGTTCATCGGTCAGGGTGCCGGTTCGGCCGGTATCGCGATGTACAACGGCAGCCTGACGCTGACCGACGGCAGTCTGGTGCAGGGGCAAGGTCAGGGCTTGCAGGTGACGACAACGCGCGCTGTCTACGCGCCCTACGTCGGCAGCACCCTCATCGTGGACGGCTCCACGGTACGTGGGCTGGGCGGCAGCGCCATCCAGGTGTTCACTCAGGATGAGACACCAGTCGATCCGACGATCATTCTGCGTAACGGCGCATCGCTCGAAGGTGCCAACGGCGTGGCGCTGGGCATGAACGACGGGACGCACGCGACCATCCAGCTGGACGATAGTCGAATCGCCGGTGACTTCCAGCTGGCGGGCAGTGCCTCCGCGGACGTTTCGCTGACCAATGCGGCGACGCTTACCGGTAGCGTGTCGGGCGACGCGACGATGACGCTGGCAGCGGGCACCGCATGGGCCTCGACGGGAAACTCGACGATCGCTTCGCTCGCCCTGAACGGCGGCAGCGCATCCTTTACGCCGGTCAGCGGCGCGGCCTATCGAAGCACGACCGTGCGTGGCGACTTCTCGGGGAGCGGCGGCGCCATCGGGCTCAACGTCCTCCTGAATGAGGGCGGGGCTTCGTCCCATCAGCAGACGGACCGGCTGTTGATCCTGGGTAACGTGACCACGACGGGTGTGACCGATATCGTTGTGACGCCGGGCGGCGCCGGTGCCGCTACCGACACCAACGGCAACGGGGTGATCGAAGCTGACGAGGGCATTTCACTGGTGCAGGTGGGCGGCGCTTCGCGGGCCGATGCGTTCAGGCTTCGCGGTGGCTATGTCGCCGTCGGTCCATTCCAGTACACCCTGCACGCGTTCGGCCCAGGGCAGGCCGATCCGGCGCAGAACCAGCTGGGTGGTGCACCATTGAACTGGGACTACCGTCTCGCCAACCAGGTGGTGTGCGAAGGAGGCTGTACACCGGTGGATCCGGGTGGTCCGGGCCCTGGTGATGGTGGCGACCCGGGCAATCCCGAGGATCCCGGTGTTCCGGGTGACGGCGGCGACCCCGGTATCCCCGAAACCCCGCGTGAGCGATTCGCCGTGGCTCCGCAGCTGCCTTCTTATCTCTCCGCCCCGGCCGCGCTGCTCACCTATGGCGACATGATGAACGACGGTCTGCACCAGCGGCTAGGTGACATCCGCCAGGGCGCATCGGACAACCCGGTCGGCGGCGAAGTATTCGCGCGCTACCTCGGTGGCCAGCTGCGCTACAGCTCGAACCTGTCGTTTCAGCGTTACGGCTACGACTTCGATCAGCAGATCAATGCGCTGCAGCTCGGCGGCAGCCTGATCGCGCTGGATGGCGACAACGGTTCGCTGCGTGCGGGCTGGGCCGCCGACAAGGGGACCACGCGCGTTACCCCCAACGCGGTCGATGGCAACAGCAGCGCGAAATACCATGCCAATGGTGTATCCGGCTGGATCACCTGGCAGCACGGCAACGGCTTCTGGGTAGACGGCGTCATCGGCGCCACGCGGTACCGCGGCGATGTAGGTACGGATCTGCGCGGCTCCGATGTCGGCAATCTCCGCGCGCATGGCTGGACCACGTCGATCGAGGCGGGTCTGCCGATCGCGATCGGTGGCGACTGGACGGTGGAGCCGCGGTTCCAGCTGAAGCACCAACAGCTGAACTTCCGGGACTTCAGCGACACCGATGGACTCGAGGTGCAGCTAGGCACGGCGAAGCAGACCAGCGCCACGCTTGGCGGTCGTGTTACCCGGACGGCGCAGCCGCGATTCATGCCCTATGCCAGCCTGGACCTGACACATACGAGCAATGGCGATCCGGGCGTGGACGTCTCCAGCGAAGCCTTCCATACCGGCGACCGCTTCGGCTCGGGTCGTGTGGGTAATGCGTATCGTGTGGCCGCGGGTGCGGTCAGCCAGCTCGGTGAACATGTGCAAGTGTATGGCGAAGGCATTTACCAGCACTTCGTCGGCAGCTACGGCATGCGCGGCTGGGCCGGCAACGTCGGTGTCCGCGTGTCGTTCTGACGCGCGGCCACAAAAGACCACGGCATGTCGCGTTGACGACATGCCGTGGAAGTATTGCGGTTCCCCAGTTCGATACCGCTAAACCGCTGACGAGTCTTGCGACATTCCTCGCATTCCTCGTGACACTCCGCGCTGTGCATCCGTGCACCGGGGCGACATGCATGTCGCTTGCGTGGACGTGCTCCCTGCACGGTCCCTGTCATCTGGCTCGTCGCGGTTCAGTGGTATCGAGGACTTAGGCTATCGTGTTGTTTCGCATATAAAAATAGGTCTTTTGTTGTAGGGGCGAACGTCCGGTTCCGGACACCCCGGAGCGCTTCTTGCCGCCTTTGCGGACAGGCGTGACCCGGGTTGCGAGCAGGGTCGAAAGCTTACATTCGACTTGCCGTTTTTCACTGTCCGGATCCGGACAGTGAAATGCCGTCACTGGATGGCGATCAGCCACAACGCCGCGCCCTGAACCGGTGCCGCGGTCCAGTGCACGCGATAGGTGCCCGCGGTTTCCACCTGTCGCCATGCCACCGCTCCCTGCACACCGCTCTCGTCGGGCAACGTGACGAAGGCATCGATCAGCTGGAAGCCGTCGCCCGGACTCACGGTCATGCGCTTGACGCCACCGTCGCCCCACCAGAACGCCAGCAAGGTGGCGGGTCCGTTCACCGTCACGGTGTCGCTGGCTACCTGCAATGCGCCATCGGCGTAGGAACGTGCGACGGCAGCCACGCGTGTGCCGTGTCGTACTTCGACGAAGGGCAGGGAGAGTTCGCCGCGGGGTTCGCCGCGTTTGTCGATCGATACCGAATGCGCCGCGCCGCCTTTGCCGTCGGTGACGACATAGCCCTGTACCGTGAACCGGTCACCGTAGTTCGCGTACGTCTGCGCCCCGCCCAGGGGCTTCCAACGGTTCCCGTAGGTATCGCGCGGCGTGGCATCGTTGCTGGCATACCCCGCGTTGAAAGCGATGAAAACGCTGCCGCTGGCCTGAGTGTCGACCGGAGCGGTGGTCGCGGGGGTGACCCCGAGACCTTCGCCCTGGCCGAGGAAAACGTGCGCGCCTAAGGCGGGCGGCGGCATGTCTGCGGCGGTGACGGCGGCGGTGCTCAGGACGAGCAGCAGCGTGGCGGGGAGGGCGGCGCTGTGGGGCAGGCGCATGCGTATTCTCCATAAGTTGTACTTGTCACGCCGTGGGTGCTGCGCCACGCTCTTGGCTGCGGAGCAAGGGGAGCTCGACGGTGGCGGACGAAACCGATTTTCTGGATCTCTACACACGGCTCCGGCTGAAGCCTGGATGCTCGCTGGCCGAGTTCAAGCAAGCCTACCGGCGCCATGTCGCACAGTGGCATCCGGACCGCCGTGCCGACGGTCATGCCGACGCGCTGGCCGCACGTCGCCTGCAACGGCTTACCAGGCAATATGGCGCGGCGATGGAATTCCACCGGCGACATGGCCGTCTGCCGGGCGGCGCACCGCTGCCAGGCGTAGCCGTCGCGACGCCGGAACCCGCTGCCGTAATCGAGGACGGTACGCCGGCCACCACGGTGATCGCCGATACGGAGTCGTTGCCACCGCGAACGCTGGGCGCCTGGTGGTGGCTCGCGATCGGCGCAATCGGCATCGCGGTGCTCGCCTGGTCGCTGATGCCCGCTGTCAGCGAATCCGACGCAGAAGACAACACGGAAGCGGCCATCGTTCGAACGACCGGCGTACCGGCGGCGAACTCCGCCTTCGCGGTCAGCGGACCGTTGTCGCTGGGGATGAGCGAAGACGAGGTCATCGCACTCGAGGGCGAACCCACGCAACGCGCGGACGGTCGCTGGGAATACGGACCCTCCTGGGTCCGCTTCGACAATCACGCGGTCAGTGACTGGTACAGCTCGCCACTTCGCGGTCTGCACAGCGAGAGCCCGCGCCCGCGTCACTAACGCGCACCACGGCCGAACAGCACCACCTCCACCGTCTCGATCAGGATCACCATGTCGAGGAAGAGGTTGTGGTTCTTCACGTAGAACAGGTCGTATTTCAGCTTCTCGGCAGCGTCTTCTTCGGAAGCTCCGTAGGGATAGCTGAGCTGCGCCCAGCCCGCCAGGCCCGGTTTGATACTGTGCCGCAAGCTGTAATAGCGAATCTTGGTTTCCAGGTCCGACACGAACTGCGGGCGCTCGGGTCGCGGGCCCACGATGCTCATGTCGCCACGGATCACGTTCCACAGCTGCGGCAGCTCGTCGAAACGAAGCTTGCGGCAGATGCGGCCCACGCGCGTCACGCGATCGTCGTTGCTCTTCGCCCAGCGTGCCACGCCGTCCATCTCGGCATCGGTGCGCATGCTGCGGAACTTGTACAGCCAGAACGAGCGCCCGTGTTCGCCGACGCGCTCCTGGCGGTACAGAATGGGCTGTCCGCGACCGGATTCGATGCGGATGGCGGCGACCACCGCCAGCATGACCGGCCAGCAGAGCAGGGCGATCGTCAGCGATGCACCGATGTCGAAGGCGCGTTTCACGAAGAGCGCGAAAGGCGACGCGTTGAAGCCGCCTGAAAACACCAGCCATGACGGATCGAGCATGGTCAGCTGCACGCGACCGGCTTCGCGCTCGACGAAAGTGGTGAGGTCGGTGATCTGCACGCCGAGCTGGCGGCAGGCCAGCAGGTCGTCCATGGGCAGGCTCCCACGCCGGTCGTCCACGCCGACGACGATTTCGTCGAGCTTCACACGGCGCGCATAGCCTGCCAGTGACTCACGCGTGTCGAGCAGCAGTTCGGCGGGCACCAGTATGTTCTCGTTGCGCCCTTGCACATATCCGAGCAGGCAGAAGCCTCGACGGGCCGAGCGGCGGCGCATGCGATTATGGATCTGCGCCGCGCGTTGTCCGGCGCCCAGCACGATCACGCGCCGTTTCAGGGCTTCCAGCTCGACCAGACGCATGAAAAGCGCACGGAACGCGGCCGTGGCGATAAAGCCCATCGCCAGCGCCATGCCGAGCACGCCGCGTCCCACGTACGCCTGCGGTACCACGTAATAACCGACCACGAGCACCAGGCCGCCCAGTGCGAAGGCGATGGCATGTCTCGCCAGCTGACCTCGCCAGCTCATGCGCAACGTGGACCGGTATTCGCCGAGTGCCGCCATGCCGAGGAAGATGACCAGCGCGAACATCACCGCGCGTGCGGTAAGCATCTGCATCGATGCTTCGAGGTCGTCCGGCGACGGTGCGAAGCGAATGTACGTGGCGACGTTGAGCGACGCGGCAAGCAGGAGCAGCTCGCATCCACCCATCAGGGTGAGCCAGCGTACGATCGGCTGTCGAAGCAAACGAATCATCGTGTTCCCCTTGCACGCCGCGTGTCGACGTGCCGATGACGGAAGGCTAGGCATGTGCGCCGGGAGTGTCGATTGCACTTCCGGTCGTGACGCGGCTAGGCCGTATGGCCGTGTGTAACGTCATCGTTACAGCGTGTGCAGACGAATGTCCCGGATCGCCGGCGGAGCGGCGAAGGCCGCGACCCAGCGATCGCAGCCCTCGAGGTTGCGCGTGATGCATGGCGGGTAGTGCGCCGCCTCCGGGGGCGGGAGCAGAAGATGCGTCGCGGGCGCCGGTGTCGTGGCGGGATCGGTCAGCAGTCCGACACCGAAGGCTTTCAGCAGCGCTTCTTTCCGCGTCCATAGTTCCATCTGTGCCCAGCGCCTCGCGACATCGTCGAGAACCGACAGTTGTGCGATTTCCGCTCGGGTACAGAACACCGGCATCAGCGTGTCCAGATCCACGCGCGGAGGGTACGTCTCGATGTCGACGCCGATCGTCGCCGCCGGCGAGACCGCCAGTGCCACCACATCGCCGCTATGGCTGAGGCTGGTCGACAACGCGGTTCCGGGCAGGCGGGGCTGCCCATCGGCGGTGGGTGCCAGCGGCACGTCCGATGGCGCCAGGCGCAGGCACTCGCCGAGCACGATACGCCACACGGCATGCGCAAGAACGTAGACGTCGCGGTCGCGGGGGTAGTGGAAGCGAAGTGCCCGTGCCCGTTCGGTCCGGTCGAGCAGGGCGTTGGCATCGCACACGTCGTCGCGGAGAGCGAGGGCGTCGAACACGAGGACACGGGCCTGATCGGCGCGCGGCGCATCGAAGCCCGTGTCGGCAAGGCGGGCGACGACCCGACCGGAGAAGGTGTCCCTTCGGGACGCGTGGGCCAGTGCGGTCATCCGGCTATCCGAGTCCGCCCGTTTCGCAGGCTTGCAGCAAGGTCCGCAACTGACCGGCAAGGCGCAGACTCAGCGCGATCAGCGTAAAGGTCGGAAACGCCCAGCCGCCGGTGGGGAAGACCGAGCTCCCCGCGACATGGAGATTGCCGACGCCGAAGACCTTGCCGTTCGGGTCGACGACACCCTGAGCCGGATCGTTCGCCATGCGTGTGGTACCCATGTGGTGCGCCGTGCCATGTACATCCGGTGGCAGGGCGGGATCGATCGCCCACGCGGCCGGTTCGAACCGGCCGTCGCAGGCATGGGCCAGCCGGTCGCCGGTCAGCACGGTGAGCGTGCGATAGGTGTGTCGGTCCAGATCGGTCAGTCGCCAGTCCACGCTCACCCGTCGCAACCCCAGCGCGTCGCGGCTCGTATCCAGGGTGATCCGGCTGTCGCGGTTGGGCGCCTGCTCGAAGAAGCCGACCAGGGCGACGCGGTCGCTATGGACGGTGGGGCGGTCGTTCGCCTTCTGGGCGGCCGCCCGGACGATGTCGCCGATATGCAGGCCGAGGCGCATCGTGCTCAGCGCCAGGTTCCGCGGTGAGACGGCGACCGCGCCACCGGGCCCGTTCTGCAGCGCGGCGTTGAGCCGGGCCTGGAGCAGCGAGCCTTCGTCGCGTACGGGACCACGTAAGGCGGCGCGAAGATCGCGCAGGGCGCGAATACCGCGCGGTACCTCGCCTTCCACCGCGAAGGGATGCACGCGGCCGTTCAGGGTTTCGTGACGTTTCTGGGCCGCCATCGACAAGCCGATCTCGGGAGACACGGGTGCCCGTGCCTTGCCGATGGTGCGCTCGTAGGGCCGCGTGAGCCGGTCGGGCGTGTCGGAGCGGATGCTGCCGAGCGTGCCGCTGGGATGATCCATGAAATACCGTCCGACCAGATCGCGGTCGTTGCCCAGGCCGCGGGTCGCCACGCTGTCCGACAGCAGCAGGATGCGCGCATTCTCGATGCCACCGGCGGCGAGGACGTAACGCCGCGCGCGGATACGGCCACGGCGGCCGTCGAGCGAGCCGATGCGCGCTTCGGTCACGTGGCTCGCTGTGTCGTTGGAACGCAGCTCCATCACGTTGGCGTGCAGCAGAACGGTGATGTTGGCCGCCTGGCCGAGCGGCTCGCGGTAGGCTTCCCCGAACAGGATCGGACTCCGCGCGAAGATGTAGTTGGTCATCACGTCCGGATCGAGGTCGAGCGGCTTGCGTGCCACCGGACCCTCGAACGACCCCTGGCCGAAACGGTACGACGCGTCGATGTGACAGAAGGCTCGCGCCTTCTCGTACCAGGGTGTCAGCTCGGCGTAGCGCAGCGGCCACCCACTCCCGGGCACCCAGTCGCGCGGGGCCATGTCGTCGTCGCCGAGCGGTATGCAGCCGCCGCCCCAAAGGGTGCAGCTGCCGCCGAACACGCGCATGCGCGAGGTGCCGGCATCGAAAGGCATGTCGCCGGCCGAGCGGCCGTTGTAGAGGTCCTGGCTGCGATCCTCACCCGTCAGGCCGCCGCCCTCGACGAGGCAGACGGTGATCGACGACCCGATGAAGGACTGCGCGATGGCGATGCCGGCCGGTCCCGCGCCAATGACGCACAGGTCCGCCTGAAGATCGGCAGGTGCCGACGGGTCGAGGTAATCGATGAGCACGGCGCATCTCCCAGAAATGTCGCGTCGCGTTGGAAAATCTTCGTCGCCGCGCTAGGCCCGGTAATACGCGCGGTACCAGTCGACGAAATGTCTGACGCCGGAGCGGACATCCACCCGCGGCGCGTACCCCGTGGCCTGCACCAGCGCCGAGACATTGGCTTCGGTGTCGGGTACGTCGCCGGCCTGCAAGGGCAACATCTCCATGCGTGCCTTTCGGTCGAGACACTCTTCCAGCGTGTGGATGTATTGCAGCAGCTCCACCGGCTTCTCGTTGCCGATGTTGTAGATGCGATAGGGCGCGACGCCGCTGCTGCCCGGGTCGGGGCGATCGCCCGACCACTGTTCGTTCCTGCCGGGCAGCTGATCGAGCGTGCGCAGGATCCCCTCGACGATGTCGTCCACGTAGGTGAAGCTGCGCTTGTGGTGCCCGTGATTGAACACCCGGATCGGCTCGCCCGCCAGGATGGCCTTGGTGAACAGGAACAGCGCCATGTCGGGTCGGCCCCAGGGGCCGTACACCGTGAAAAAGCGCAGGCCGGTGCAGGGCAGGCCATAGAGATGCGCATAGCTGTGCGCCATCTGCTCATTGGCTTTCTTCGACGCGGCATACAGGGTCAGCGGGTGCTCGGTCGGCTGATGCTCGGAAAACGGCATCCGCGTGTCGGCGCCATAGACCGAACTGGTCGACGCGAACACGAGATGTTCCACGTCGTGATGGCGGCAGCCCTCCAGTACATGCAGAAAGCCGGTGACATTGCTGGACATGTACACGTGCGGATTGGTGGCGGCGTAACGTACGCCTGCCTGTGCCGCAAGGTTGACGACGCGTTGCGGGCGGTAGGTGGCGAAGACTTCTTCCACCGCCTCGCGGTCGGCGAGATCGGCGTGGATATGGGTGTAGCCAGGGTCGTCCGCGAAGCGTCGCAGACGTGCCTGCTTCAGCCCCACGTCGTAGTAGTCCGACAGGTTGTCCAGCCCTATCACCTCGTTGCCCCGCGCGAGGAGCCGCAGGGCGAGGTGGGAGCCGATGAAGCCCGCGGTGCCGGTGACGAGGACTCTCATGGATGCCGCCTCGCGGTCACAGGCGCCCGTCCACCGCTTCCCGCGGCAGTACGTACTTGACATCGTAAACGACGGAGGCCGGCTTGCCGAACGCGCGGATGCCTTCCGCGCCCCATGCGATGAATTCCTTGTGGCCCACCGCGACCAGGACGGCGTCGTAGCTGCCCGCCTCAGGTACGTCGACCGGGGTGATTCCGTATTCGTGCCGCGCTTCGCTGGCCCGCACCCAGGGGTCGTGTACGTCGACGTGCACGCCGTAGCCATCGAGGGCGCCTACGATATCGACCACGCGTGTGTTGCGCAGGTCGGGGCAGTTTTCCTTGAAGGCGAGGCCCAGGATCAGCACACGCGCCTGCACGGGATTGATGCCCTTGCGAACCATCAGACGGACCAGCTCGCTGGCGATATACGGACCCATGCCGTCGTTGGTGCGGCGACCTGCCAGGATCACGTCGGGGTGGTGGCCGACCTGCTGCGCCTTGTGGGTCAGGTAATAAGGGTCGACGCTGATGCAGTGCCCGCCGACCAGGCCGGGGCGAAACGGCAGGAAGTTCCACTTGGTGCCGGCCGCTTCGAGGACTTCGAGCGTGTCGATACCCAGTTTGTTGAACAGGATGGCCAGGTCGTTGACCAGGGCGATATTCAGATCGCGCTGGGTGTTTTCGATGACCTTGGCGGCTTCGGCGACCTTCAGCGAACTCGCGCGGTGCGTGCCGGCGGTGATGACCGAGCGGTATAGCGCGTCGACGGTATCCGCGGTTTCCGGCGTCGAACCCGACGTGACTTTGAGAATACTGGTCACTCGGTGTGTCTTGTCACCCGGGTTGATACGTTCCGGGCTGTATCCGACGAAGAAGTCCTTGTTGAAGACGAGGCCCGACACGGCGGCGAGAATGGGGACGCAGATCTCCTCCGTGCAGCCGGGATACACCGTGGACTCGTAGACAACGATGTCGCCGCGCTTGAGAACTTTGCCCAATGTTTCGCTGGCACGGCGCAGTGGTGCGAGGTCCGGGCGACGCGCGTCGTCGATCGGCGTCGGGACGGTCACGATGTAGATGTCGCAATCAGCCAGTTCATCCAGCGCGTCCGAGAAGCGCAGGCGCTTCGAGGCCGCCAGTTCGCCCGCGTCGACTTCCAGCGTGACGTCGCAACCGGCGCGCAGTTCATCGATGCGGCGGGAATGTATGTCGAAACCGAGGGTTGCGTATTGCTTGCCGAATTCGACTGCCAGGGGGAGACCGACGTAGCCGAGGCCGACCACGCCGATGCGGGCGGTAGCCAGCGCGCGTGGTGGCACGGTCTCCGCGTCGGAATAGGGGCGAGCTTCGGCCGACGCCTCGTGTACGGCGCTACCGGCCTGTCTGCGGCTAACGATGTCCATACGCGTCCTTCCCCTGATGGCCCGGAAACCCCGTGAAACGAGGCCAGAGAAGGTTAGCAACGCGCCTTCGCCTTGCCTGTATGGCTTACGTGGGTGGACGAATGGCCGATGGCACCATGCCTGAACGTAGGGCTAGCGCGACATCGATTGACGTGTGAAGCAAGCGTTTACAAGGCTCGGTCGCCGCGATATCTTGCCGTCGGTCCCACTACGTATCGGTGGGCGTATGACTACAAGCCTCTCCCCATCTGGTCCACTCATGTCCGCGCGAAGCTATCTGGGCTCGGTGCGCGTGGCCTTACTGGACGACCATGCGCTCGTCCTCAAAGGGCTGGTCGCGCAACTGGAGACGTCCCCCTCCATCGTGATTCTCGGCAGCTTTTCGAGCAGCCGGCCTTTCCGTGCCTTGCTGGCCGAGACGCCCGCGGACGTCGTGCTGCTCGATTATTCGCTGGCTTTCGACGACCTCGATGGTGTCGCGCTGATCCGGCTGCTGCGCAAGGCGTACCCGCGCATGAAGATTCTCATCGTCTCGGCGCATGACGAAGGCCTGATCGTGCGCAACCTGCTTCAGGCAGGCGCGGATGGCTTCGTGGCGAAAAGCCAGGATCCCTCGGAGATCATCCATGCGATCGACGTGGTGATGACCGGCGGCGTCTACCGGCCGCCGCAGCGTGTCGGCATACCGGGCGAGGGCGCCGCGGGCAGCAAGACGGGGAAGCAGCTGTCGCTGCGCGAGTGGGAAGTGGTCCGCTGCCTGCTCGACGGACTGGGCGTGACGCAGATCGCGGTGAAGTTCGGCCGTAGCATGAAGACCATCAGCGCACAGAAGTCGGCGGCGTACCAGAAACTCGGCGTCCGCTCGGACAGTGAGTTTCACAGCCTGAAGGAACACATCCGCGCGCTGGCGAACCAGCCGCCGTGATGCGCCGTTTCGCATGGATGCTGGTTGGCTGCATGGTCGCAGCGGTCGCGGTCGCCCAGGACGTGCCGGACGAGGAGACGCGCGCGCGCTGGGTGAAAGCGCACCCCGTGCTGCGTATCGCCCTGGATCCTCAGCAGGGCGCCGAGATCGGTGCCGGCAAAGCGAACCCCCTGGTGACGGAGTACCTCGCGCTTGCGGCGCGTAAGGCGGGCATGCGCTTCGAGGCGGTACGCACGCGCTCCTGGGCGGAGTCGGTCGCCGCCTTCCGGGCGCATCGGGTCGATGTGCTGCCGTCCACCGCCGATCGTATGCTGACCGCCGATCTGGGCAGCTCGGCGCTGCTGTCGTCGCCTTTCTATGTCGGCCGTACGCTGATCGTGACGCGGACGGTCGGACCCGCCGAAATGGACCTCTGGCATCTGCAGGGGCGCACGGTGGCCTTCAAGGGCGGAGGCCAGTACGAGGCGTGGCTCGAGCGCGAGCATTCCTCCATCACCCGACTTCCCCTGGCCGATATCCATCAGGTGCTGGCCGCCGTCGAGAGCGGCGTGGCCGACGCGGCGATCGGTGTGGACGTGGCCTACTACCCGATCGTGCGCCGCGATTACGCCATGAGCCTTCGCGTGGCGGGGACGGTGCCGGACATGGCGGTGTCGGTCCGCGTCGCCGTCCAGCGCGACGAGCCCGAGCTGCTCGCCATTCTGGAGCAGAGCATGCGCGGGCTGTCCTCGGCGGACAACATGGCGGTGATCGAGCGGTGGCTCGAGACAGCGTATTTGCGTCAGCCTACCGTGTCGCAGGTACTTTCCGCGTTTCGCGGCGAGCTGGGTCTGGGTGTCGCACTGATAGCCGCGCTCGTCTTCGCGCTATGGCAGATGCGCCGTGCGCAGCTGGCGTCCCGTCGCGGCGAGCAGCAGAAGACCATGCTGCTGGCGGTGATGAGTCATGAAGTGCGCAACGCGGTCAATGCGGTCACGTCGTCGATCGACCTCATGGCACGCGAACCTCAGGATGGTCCCCAGCGTGACCTCATGGCGATCGCACAGGTCAGCAGCCGGAACCTGCAGAACCTTCTGAAGAGTGCCCTCGATTACACGCGCTCGGAAGTTGAGGGTTTCACCCCGGACCCGGTGCCCTGCGACGTACAGGCGATCGCGCGTGACGCGATCGAGGCACAGCGTCTGGCGATCGAGGCCAAGAGCCTCGCGGTGCGTCTGGATCTGCCGATGGGGCCCTTGCCGTGGCTGCTGGTCGACGAAGTCCGGGTCAGGCAGCTTCTGGAAAACCTGTTCGCCAACGCGGTGAAGTTCACCGAGCGCGGCCACGTGGGAATCGCTCTCTGGCAGGGTGCCGGTGAAAACGAAGACGGGGTGCGTCGCCTGCTGATCGAGGTGTTCGACACGGGTATCGGTGTCCCCGCGAACCGGCAGCGTCAGCTGTTCAAGCCGTTCGCCCAGGCGCGTGGGCGTCTCGACGTCCGTCTTGGCGGCAGTGGCCTCGGCCTGGCGATCTGCAGGGATATCGCGACCAACCTGGGTGGCACCCTCGAATTCAACAGCGAGGCGGGCGTGGGTACGGCCGTCCGCGTCACCTTGCCGACGAGTCTGGTGCCCCGCACGACCTCGTCACCACCGTCGCCAGCCGCCGACACGTCGATGTGCGGCGAACCGGGCGGCATCGTGCTGCTGGTCGAGGATCACCCGGCCAACCGGCAGATCATCGTTGCCCAGCTCAAGTTCCTCGGTTACGCCACCGAAGCCGTGGATCATGGCCAGGCGGCCATCGACCGTTTCGTGCCCGGGCGCTTCGTGGGCGTTCTCCTGGACTGTGAGTTGCCCGACATGCAGGGTTACGACATCGCTTCCGAATTGCGCGCGCGCGAGGCCGAGGCTCGCGTCACTCCCACCCGATTTATCGCCATTTCGGCCAACCAGGGCAGCGATCATGTGCGCCGCTGCGCGGAGAGCGGTATCGACATCGTGCTGGGAAAGCCGCTTTCGCTGGATGCGCTGAAGTCGGCGCTGGCCGGTCCCGTCTCGCCCATGGCGGAGCAGGCGGTTTCCCCCACGCCCGCCATGCAGGCCGCCTTTCGTGAGGAGACCCGGCACGATCTTGCGCTGACCTGCGATGCGCTCGAGCGGGGCGACTTCGCGCGAGCGCTGCATCACGTCCATCGCGTGAAAGGGGCCGCGCTGGTCTGCGGCATGGTGGCGATCGCGGACATTGCCGAGGGGCTGGAAGAGTCGCTGGGGGCGGGTGGGGGCCTTGCCGATGCGGAGCCCTTCATGGAAGCCATCGCGCGGCACCTCGACGGTGACTGAGCCGCCACCACGCCCTTTAAACGTCTCATCGCGTACCAATGTGTGTCTGTGACTTTCCTCGTCCCACTCATGGAGTCATACGATGACAACCCCCAACGCAGCAGCAAGCGGCACGTTCAGCATCGGCGGTGATCTCGAGGTCAATCGCCTCGGTTTCGGCGCCATGCGTATCACCGGCAAGGGCATCTGGGGCGACCCGGCCGATCCCGTCAAGGCGCGGGCCACGCTGGCGAAGCTTCCCGAACTCGGGGTCAACCTCATCGACACGGCGGACAGCTACGGCCCCTACGTCAGCGAGGATCTGATTCGCGAGGTGCTGCACCCGTACAAAGGCCTCGTTATCGCGACCAAGGGCGGCCTTACGCGTCACGGTCCCAACGTCTGGCCCCCGCTGGGCCGACCGGAATATCTGCGCCAGTGCGTTCTGATGAGCCTGCGCCGTCTCGGCGTCGAACGCATCGACCTGTGGCAGCTGCATCGCATCGACGCGAAAGTGCCGCGCGATGAGCAGTTCGGCGTGATCAGGGACATGCAGAACGAAGGGCTGATCCGCCACGTCGGCCTGTCCGAGGTCAACGTCGAGGAAATCGAAGCCGCCTCGAAATTCTTCAAGGTCGCGACGGTGCAGAACCTCTACAACCTCGGTAACCGCCAGAGCGAAGCGGTGCTCGACTACGCGGAGAAAAACGGCATCGGTTTCATTCCGTGGTACCCGCTGGCGGCGGGTGAGCTGGCGAAAGAGGGCTCGCTGCTGTCGAAGATCGCGAAGAAGCTCGGCGCGACGGACGGCCAGGTGGCTATCGCGTGGCTGTTGAAGCGTTCAAAGGTGATGTTGCCGATCCCGGGTACCGGCGATCCGGGCCACCTCGAGGAGAACGTCAAGGGTGCGAGCATCGAGCTGTCGCAGGAAGACTTCGAGGCGCTCGAGCACGCGGTGAAGTGACGTGCTTCGGGTGAGCTGAGGGACCCGGCCACCGCCAGCAGGACTGGCTTCCACCCAGGCCGCCCGGCCCAGGTGGAAGTCGGCTCCGCCAGCGGAGCCCGCTGGCCTCAGTGCAACTTCACCGGCGGCAGCGTCGTGTTCCGCAGCCAGTCCGCCAGCCACAGTGCCGTCGCACGGGGCCAGCCGTGCAGCGTCGCGCGATGCCTCTGCTGCAGTGACACGTACACCAGCTTCGCCAGCCAGCCGCGCATCGGGATCACCGACGTATGGCGGCCCGACGGCAATTCGCCGGTCGCCTGGCGTACGCCCAGGGAGACGAGCGTTCCCTTCGAATGGAAGACGAACGCAGCGGGCGTTTCGCCGCGCGATACCTTGATCAGCGCGTCCGACAGATACGTCGCCTGCTGATGCGCGGCCTGTGCCGTCGGCGGCACGCTGCGTCCGTCGGGCGTGGCGGTGAACGCGCAGTCGCCAAGAGCGTAGATACCCTCGACGCCCTTCGCCGCGAGGTGCTCATCGACCACGATGCGCCGGTCGCGCGACAGCTCGAAATGGCCGAGGCCCTTCACCATGTCATGCCCGGTGACGCCCGCGGCCCAGACCTTGATGTCGCAGGGAATGACGCTGCCGTCGGACAGGTGGAAAGCGTCCGACTCGACGGCGTTGACGCCGACGCCAAGGCGCAGGTTGACCTTCATGCGCTCCAGGATCTGCTGCGCGGAAGCCGACGTGTCCGGATCCACGGCGGGCAGCACGCGTGGCGCCATATCCATCAGGGTGACGTCGAGTTTCGCGGCGGAATCCAGGCCGCCATAGCGATGCATGTCGTTGAAGGCGTGATGCAGCTCGGCGGCGAGCTCGACACCGGTGGCGCCCGCGCCGACGATGCCGACGCGGATGCGCTTGTCCGGGTCGCCCGCGCTGCGCAGCGCGAGGGCCAGGATCTTCCGGCGTAACGCGATGGCCTGGGCCGGGCTGTCCAGCATGTCGCAGTTCTCGAGCACGCCGGGCGTGCCGAAGTCGTTCACGCGGCTGCCGAACGCCAGCACCAGGGTGTCGTAAGTCAGGCTCCGCGGTGGCAGGATCAGCTCGTCCGTGTTGGGCAGGTGCACCGCTTCGAGGTCGATCGTTTTTTCCGCGGCATTCAGGCCCAGCAGGGCCCCCGGTTCGAAGCGATAACCATGCGCCTGCGCGTGCGCAAGAAAAGGCACCGCTTCTTCGCCGTCGCCCAGCAGGCCGGCGGCAAGCTCGTGCAATCGCGGCTTCCAGAAATGGCTGGAATCGCGGTCGACGAGCGCGACATCGAAGGCCTGGCTCTTGCCCAGCCGGGTGGCCAGTTCGATGCCGGCGGCACCGCCGCCGACGATCACGACGCGATGTGCGCCGGGCCGCTTGGTTGAGTTCATTGCGAAGTCTCCGTATCAGTCTGAAACGAGCATACCCAGCGTATCGTTCGCGGCTTGCGAAGACCCACCGTGTCGTGTAAACAAAGCGCATGTCCCCGCGCATCCTTCTCCGACGACGAATCGCCCAGCTCGCACTGAGCTGAGCCGACGGCGCGCCTTGCGCCGCCTTTCATCGTCCCTGGAGAAACCCATGTGCCTGTCCCCGGCGTCGCGGATCGACGTCCTGCTTACCGCTGCCTTCCTGTCGCTCGACCTGCCTGCGGCTCTCGCCAGGGCGGTGCCTGCCACACGCCCGGACCTCGGCGATTTTCAGTGCAACGGCGCGCTTGCTGCCGCGGCGCTCGTCGGCCGGACGGGGCGCGCCATCGCGGAAGACATTGCCGCGTACCTGCGCCAGGAACCGGCTTTTGCCGAGGTTAGCGTTGCCGGTCCGGGTTTCATCAACCTGCGGCTATCCGCCGCGTTCATCGCGCAGGGTCTTGACGCCGTGGCCGCGGATGACCGGCTGGGTATTCCGGATGAAGGCCGTGCGCGGCGTGTCGTGCTCGACTTCGGTGGTCCCAACGTCGCAAAACCGCTGCACGTAGGGCATTTGCGCTCCCTCGTGCTTGGCGAGAGCCTGCGGCGGATTCATGCGGCACTGGGCTGGTCGACGCATGCGGATGCGCATCTCGGTGACTGGGGCTTGCAGATGGGCATGTTGAGCGCGGCGATACGCCGCACGGACCCGACCCTGGCGTTCTTCGATTCCGAGGCGGTGGTACCGTTTCCCGCGACCGCGCCGGTCACGCTCCGTGAACTCGAACGGCTCTATCCCGAAGCCGCCGCAGCGTGCCGGGAGGACCCTGGCCGTATGGCTGAAGCCCGCGCGGATACGGCGGCCTTGCAGGCGGCCGACCCGGGACTCACGGCGTTATGGCGTTCGTTGCGTGCGCTTAGCCTGAGCTCTCAGGCAGCCGACTTCGAGCGGCTGGGCGTGCGCTTCGACGCTCTGGATGGCGAGAGCGACGTGCGGGACGCGATCGCGCCGCTGGTCGCCCGGCTGCGGGCGTGCGGTGTCGCGACAGCAAGTGAGGGCGCCGTAGTCATTGAAGTCGCCGAGCCCACGGACAGCTCACCGGTGCCGCCGTTGCTGCTGGCAAAGAGCGACGGCGCCGCCTTTTATGCGACGACCGATCTGGCAACGCTCGAGGCTCGTGCGTCGGTGCCCGGGTTGGCGCGTGTCGTATACGTCGTCGATCAACGGCAGGCACTGCATTTCGAGCAGGTCTTCCGCGCGGCACGCAAGGCGGGCATCGCGCACGATGTCGAACTGGTGCACGCCGGTTTCGGCACGGTGAACGGGCCTGACGGTAAACCCTTCAAAACGCGCTCGGGCGGCATGGCGCGGTTGGCCGATCTGCTGGACGACGCCGTCGCCCGCGCCGCGGAGCGCCTTTCCTCTTCCGGCTACGGCATGGACCTGTACGGTGCGCAACGCGAGGCCCTCACGCGCCAGGTGGGCGTCGCCGCCGTGAAGTTCGCCGATCTGTCGGGGGATCGTCTCTCGGGGTATGTCTTCGACCCCGCGCGCATGGTCGCGTTCGAGGGGCGTACGGGTCCATACCTGCAATACGCCTGCGTGCGCCTGCGGTCGTTGCTCGCCAGGGCCGCCGGTGAGGTCGTGGGACCCGCGCAGGCGTCGGCGCCGGTGGAGCGCGACCTCGCGCTGCATTGCCTGTCATTCGGTGACACGGTGTCGGAAGCCGCCCGGCTGTATCAACCCGGCGTACTTGCGGCTTACGCGTATACGCTCGCCCAGCACTTCAGCCGATTCTATGGCGAGTGCCCGGTGCGGGCCGAGCCAGATCCGGCCACGCGCGCTTCGCGGCTGGCCCTCTGCGTGCTGACCGAACGCGTGCTTACCCGCTGCCTCGACCTGCTGGGTATCGAGGTGCCGCTGCGGATGTAGGAGGACCTATCGTCGCAGGCACCGCGCATCCGGCCTCCCCACGCGCGCGCGCCTGTTACCGTCCGTTCGACCTATCGCATCGGGGTAACTGACATGTCCGAGTTGCACGACGTCGCCACGCGCCACGGCTGCGTGGCCTGTGGGCTGCACGACGTCTGTCTGCCTGCGGGTATCGAAGGCGAGGCGCTCGCGCGCGTCGACCGTATGACCCGGGACCGCCGCACGCTGGTCCGGGGCGAGCCGCTGTTTCGTCAGGGCGAGGTGTTCCACTCGCTTTACGTCCTCCGGTCGGGCGCGACGCGCAGCACCATCGCCGATGCCGAAGGCGTGCATCAGGTCATCGGCTTCGGGTCGCCGGGCGATATTCTTGGCGTGGACGGGTTGCTCGACGAGGCGTACCGCACCGAGGCGATCGCGCTGGAGCGCAGCACGCTGTGCGAGGTACCGTTTGCCCGGATGGAAGCGGCTCTGACCGAAGTGCCGTCGTTGCACCGGCGCATGTTGCGCGTACTCAGCGGCGAGGTCGCCGCCGATCAGGATCATCTCGTGGCGATGGGACGTCAGTCGGCTGTCGAACGCGTCGCCTTGTTCGTGCACGGTCTGGTCGAGAAGCAGGGCAGGTTGTCGCGGCAGGGCGATTGGCTGCGGCTGTCGATGTCACGTGCGGACATCGCCAATTACCTTGGTCTTGCCGTGGAAACCGTGAGTCGTGCGTTGGGGCGCATGGAGGAGACGGGGATGCTGCAGGCCAGTGGTCGCACGCTGCGCATCCTCGACCGCGCGATGCTGTCGGCGATGGTTTCCGCGGCGCCCTTGCGATCGCAGGAAAAACTGACCGCGGTCAGGAAACGCGCGGCAATGAATTCCTAACCTTTGTCTGCCGACCGGTTGCGGTCGGGACAGAATGAAGGAGTTTTCCGTGCGTAACCTGAAGAACGTCGCCATCGCCGGCCTGCTGTGCATGGCTCCTGTCACCGGTGCGATCGCCCAGTCCGTCGATAATCCCTGGATCCTGCACATTGGAGCCCATGTCGTCGACCCGCGCTCCGACAACGGCCACCTCGCGGGCATGAAGGCCAGCGTCGGCAGCAGCACGCGTCCAACGCTGAGCCTCGAATACCTGTTCACGCCCGAATGGAGCGTCGACGTGCTCGCTGCCGTGCCGTTCCAGCACAGCGTCCGCCTCAACGGCCAGCGCGCCGCCACCGTGAAGCAGTTGCCGCCGACGGTCGGCGTGAACTATCACTTTCTCGCGGGTCGCCCGGTGTCGCCCTTCGTCGGCGTCGGCGTGAACTACACGCGCTTCTTCGACACGAAGGGTCGCGGCGCCTTGCAGGGCGCCAACGTCGACCTCGACAGCAGCTGGGGCATCGCCTGGCACGGTGGCGTGGATATCACGCTCGACCCGCGCTGGACGCTCACGGTCGACGCCCGTTACATGGACATCGATTCAAAGGTGAAGGTCGGCGGGGCCTCGGTGGGTACCGCGCATATCGACCCGTGGGTGTATGGCTTCAGCTTTGGGTATCACTTCTGACGGCAAGATCCGGATGGCTGGCGAGTCCAGGCCGCGAGCACCATGGATTCATTCCCACACCGGAGTGAATCCATGTCGTTTCGAATCAGCGGTCTCGATCCCTCACCTTTCCAGTCCCTCTACGGCCTTGATGACCGATTACTCGAGGCGCGCAACGCCTTACGCGTTATCGCCGGCGACGACACCGGGTACCCTGAACGCATCGAACTTCGCGCCGCGCGCAAGGGCGAGGCGCTGATCCTCCTGAACTACGTTCACCAGCCCGCGCCGGGGCCCTATCGCGCGAGCCATGCCATCTTCGTCCGTGAGGGCGCGACGGTCGCTCATGACGCCGTGGACGAGGTTCCCGACGTGATCCGCACGCGGCATATTTCCTTGCGCGCCTTCGACGAACGAGGGCATATCGCCGATGCGCTTCTCGTACCGCGGCGCGGTGCGCTACATCCATGCGCATTACGCGGCTTACGGGTGCTATGCCGCGCGGATCGACCGCGTCGGTTAAGCGAAGATCAGAGCTTGTAGTTGAGCCCGAACATCACCGTCCGCCCGTACGTATCGAACTCCAGCGGGCGTGCGACCTTCACGTTGTTCGGCAACGCGGCTATCTGCTGCGTCTTCATCGGCGAATCGGTCAGGTTGTTGACCTGAAGAAGAATCGACAGCCCGTTCCATGTGCCATGGTCGAAGGCGTAGCCGAGCTGCAGGTCGGTCTGCTTGTCCGCCAGCACCTGGGTGTATCCCAGCTGGTCGAACAGGGCGACGGCCTCACCGGTGAAGGACGAGCGGTAACGTTCCGCCACGCGCACCGACCAGCCGTACTTCTCGTAGTACAGGGCGAGGTTGGCGACTTTGCGGGACAAACCGGGCAGGGTCGACGGGCTGCCCGGGATGCTCGACACGGCGCTGACCGGCAGGGTGCTGTTGGTCAGCGAGAAATTGGCCTGCACGCCGAAGCCGTCGAGGGCCGGGGTGACGAGACCGCCTTCCAGCGACCCGGACAGTTCCAGGCCCTGCATCTTGCCGCCGGTACCATTTTCCGGGCGTGTGAACGAGCCGATGGTGCTGGTCGGCGTGAGTGTCGGGTTGTCGTTGACGTAACGCGAGAAGTCGTAATCCAGCGTGGTCTGATTGTAGATGTAATTCAGCAGATTCTTGTTGAACACCGCGGCGGCGACGTAGCTCGCCGTGCCGAAGTATTTTTCCCATGACAGATCCGCACCCACGGCGATATACGGCTTGAGCTTCGGGTTGCCGCCGCTGCCGGACCAGAGCACCTGACCCGCGCCCGGACCGTCGAGGACTTCCGCAACGCCCGCCGAGGTGGCGACCTTTTCGTCGTCGATGCGTCCGCGCGCCATGGTCTTGGCCAGGCCGAAACGCAGGAACTGCTTGTCGGCGATCTCGGCGGCGAGGTTGAGGCTGGGCAGGATCTTGCTGTACTTCGAGCCATCGGAGATGCGCCCCACGAGCGCGTCACCATTCGTCTGCAGGGCCTCTGACGACTGGTCCGTCTTCACCCCTTGCACGCCGACGTTGCCACGCAGCGGGATATCGCCCAGATGCGTGTCGATGTTGAACTTGACGTAGGCGACAGGGACTTTCTCCTCGACCGAATAGTTGCGACTCCAGTCCGATTGACCGTTGCGCTGGGTCTTGTAGTACTGGCTGTTGAGGGCTTGCAATACGTCGTAGTTGACGACGCCGGGAAAGCCGCCGTAGCTGAGATCGGTGATGCCGCTGAGCGCGGACGGATCGATGGGAGCCGCGAAACCGGGAAGGTAGTCGGCCGACGTCGATCCGTTACCGTTGAGCCAGGCAAAGTACACGTCGGCCTGCTTGGTCTTCTTGCGGTCGGAGTAGTTCACGCCGATGTTGACGTCGCTGAAGATCCAGCCCACGGGATGGCTCACCTCGAGGCGGAACGCCTTGATCGTGTCCTTCTGCTTGTCGAACTCTTCGCGGCCGTCATAGCCGTAGTTGTTGGGATCGGTGAAGAACATCGCCGAGGGATCGGCGAAATTCACCCCGGGACGAAAATCCGGAAAGTGCTCGTGGATCGGCGTAGCGAAATCGGTCGACGATGTCGCCTGATCCGGAAGGCCGGCGAACAGGTAGGCGTCGTGCAGGTCCTTCTTCGCGCTGGAATAAGACAGATCGGCCGTGAGGGCCCAGCCGTTGCCGAAGTCGTACTGGTTGTTCCAGCCCGCGGAGAAGAGCTTGTCGTGTTCTTTCGTGTAGTCGTTCTGCAGGATCGATTTGAGGCCATCGATGTGGCCGGTAGTAACGATCGGATAGGGCAGTGCGGGGACCACGCCCACGTTCGAATACGAGACGTTGTCGTAAGGGCTGCTCGACCACTGCGCACCATTGAGGTACGTCTTCTGATTGAACGTCGAGTAATACAGATCGAGCGTGGAGTGATAGTGGTCGTCCGGAGCCCACTCGAGCACGGTCATCAGGCCGTTACGCAGCTGGTTCTCCGATTTTGCACGCAACTGCGCGCCTTCCTGAGAAAGCACGTTGTCCGGCAAGCCTGGTGTATGCGGCGCGCCCCAGTTGTTCTCCGCGCCCTGCGATCCATTGTTGAGACTCCACCACCACGCCTGATACTGCTTTTCCTGTACGGGCGAATCCAGCTGCGCGAAGCCGACCGCCAGTCCCAGCGTGTGGTCGAAGTACTGGTCGATATACGAGAAGCTGACGCGATGACCCGCATCGCCCACGCCGGAGCCGTGATTGAGGCTGCCGTTGGAATTGGTCTCCCCGCGCACGTTGGCGGCGAACGTCCGCTTCGGCAGATCCAGCGGCTTGATCGTGTGCAGATCGACGGTGCCGGAGAGGCCCTGGCCGATGAGGCTCGCATCCGGTGTCTTGTAGACGGCGGCGCCGCTGATCAGTTCGGACGGATACTGGTCGAAATCGACACCACGGTTTTCGCCGATCGTCGCTTGCTCGCGGCCGTTCAGCGTGGTGCCGGCGAAGTCGGGCGACAGGCCGCGAATGGAGATCTGGTTCGCGCGCCCATCGACACGCTGCGTCGCAAGGCCGGACAGGCGCGCCAGACTCTCGGCGATGCTGCTGTCGGGAAGCTTGCCGATGTCCTCGGCGGAGATCGCTTCGATGATGTTGTCCGAATTGAGCTTGGCCTTGAGTGCGCTCTGGATGCTGCCCTGAATACCCGTGACGACCACCGCGTCGAGGTTGCTTGCGGCATCCGGATTGGCGGTGCGCTTTTCCTTCTCGCTCTGCGAAGCCTGCGCGGCGGTAGCTGGCGTGGCTGCCGACTTCGTGGCGGCCTTCACGGCTGGCTTCGCCGTATCCTGCGCCGTGGGCGTTTGCTCCTGGGCGGTGGCGATGCCGCCGCACAGCAGCGAGAGCGCGGCGGCGCATGCGACGGCCAATGGCCGGCGTGGGGTGGCGGGCACGGCACGGCCCTGCGTCTGTCGACGATTCATCGAGATCCCTGCGATTACGTTGAGTGAGCGGCGCACCCCTGTTCACGCCGCCGCGCGAGAATGCGCGCCCCTTGCGTCGGTGTCATCGTGCGTCGCAGCAGAATCCTGCGGCCTGGTTCATCCGGGCGCAAAGTCTCGTGGTGCGTTGCAATAGGCGGACGTCTATGCATTTTTGGCCGTTGACGCCCTTTTTACAGTGCGCTATATGTTGCTCCACGCGGTGCGTTCGACGAACGTCATACCGCGTATTCCTCCGGCATCCTTGGGGTATGCCGGCACGCAGCTCGCGATGAATGACGGACAGACCGCTACGATGCGTCGCCCCGATTCCAATCAGAATGCCAGCTGCGCCTTCGCAGGTCGTCCGTTCGTGCATGTGAGGGCCGATGGCCTTCCGATCCTCGCGCGAAACAAACTCAGCGCCCTGCGTTCCCGCGGCAAGTGTGTCGCCGGCTACTCGCCCCCGCAAACCTCCCTCTGATCGTCCGACCAAACTGATCGGCACGTTCACCCGTCCGTCGTGATGTCGACGCATGCCCGCTGACGCGAGCGTGCACGAGCCTCCATGTCCGGACCGCGCGACGAACCCGCTGGTCAGCCTTTTTTCAGAGCACTTTCGGGGTGGGGGTGGATCGTGGGTATCGATAAGGTTTTCAGCAAGAAGTGTCTGGTCGTGGCCGTGTGTGCGGTACTGGCCAATGGGGCGTTTGCGCAGGACGCTGCGCCAGCGCCGTCAACGCCGCCACCGGTCAAGGCGGCTACGGATACGAAGGACTCAGCCGCCAAGCCGGACAAGGCCGTGCAGATGAAGGCGCTCAGCGTCGTGGCCAACCGCTATGACGCGACCAACATGCGCATGGATTCCATCAACACGGTGGACGTGTTGTCGGCAGCCGACCTGCAGCACACCGCCGTGCACAACGTGGCGGAGGCACTGGGCCTGATGTCCGGCGTCAACGTAACGACTACGGGCTCCGGCTATTTCGGCGGCATCGACGGCGCGGCGCGCGGCGAGGGCATGTTCACCTCGGTGCGTGGCCTGCCGTCCGAGTACAACGTCAATCTGGTGAACGGCAGCAACGTGGCCCAGGGCATGCCATATAGCCGCAGCGTACAGCTGAGCCTGCTGCCACCGTCGGGCTTGCAGACCATCGTACTCAACAAGACCTCGACTGCCGACATGGACGGCGACGCGATCGGCGGGACGATCGACTTTCGCACGCCGAGCGCCTTCGATTTCAGGAAGGATTTCAGCGGCAGCGTCACCGCCAGCGGACGCGTGGAAAGCCGTGCGCGCGACTACGGCGGCAGCGGCCTCGGCAGCGGCCTGGCCGGGGAACTGCAAGGCAAGTTCGGTGCCGAGAAACAGTTCGGCATTTACGTAAGCGGCTATTACGACTACCGCAACATCGCCAACAGCGAGATCGGTGCGGCGGAAAGTGCGTCCAACGACGGTTCCTGGGCATTTCTTCACGCGACCGCGGAAGGCGACAGCGCGCCCGGGTACGACCCCGCTCACAACCTGACCAGCCTCGGCAGCAACGTCGGCATCGCGTCGGGGTTCGAGCGCCGCTACGGCGGCAATATCTCGTTCGACTGGAACGTGGACCCGACGCTCAAAGCCTATGCGCGAATGACTTACGCGTATGCTCTGACCGAGCAGAACACCACGTATAACCAGCTTTTGCCGCAGGACGTGACGTACGTACCGACCTCCACGCCAGGCGTGTACACGCCGAACATCGGGCGCATCGCCAACCGCTTCTGGTTCGAGACCAACCCGGAGCGGGCAGACCTGGCCACGATCCAGTTCGGTGCGGACAAGACCGCCGGCGGATGGACGATTTCGCCCAACGTCTTCTGGAGCATCGGCCGCAACGACCGACCCGAGCACGTCGAGATCGACGGGCGCGAGGACAAGTATTCGCAGGACAACTTCGCGTATAACCGCAGTTCGCTGCTGAGCTACGGCGGCAACGGCTTCCCATACCCCGTGCTGACGCCGGGTTTGCAGAACTCCGTCAACAACGTGCAGAACATGTACGCCAACGATTATGGCGAGGTCACCGACATCCGCTCCGGCCAGAAGCGCGGCGGCGCCAAACTCGATCTGCGCTATGACTTCGACAGCGGCGTGCTGCAGTCGGTCAAGTTCGGCGTGAAGTACAGCGACAGCTCGCGTGAGTTCACCAACCGCGACTGGTCGACCGGCGGCATCAACGACGGAACGACGACACTCGACGACCTCGGCATCTTCAAGGGCTATTACAATCAGATTTTTCCCGGCAAATTCGACTGGCGGACGCCGGAAGTCAGTCGTGCCGCGGTCGCCGCGCTCATCGCGGCCCACGTCCAGCCGTCGGATCTGGATACCTGCGGCCAGCTGGACTTCAACAACTACAACTGCGACACCATGCGCGGCACGGAAGCGGTCAGTGCCGCGTACGGCATGGCCACGTTCCAGAGCGGTCCGTGGGAGATCATTCCCGGTGTGCGCTTCGAGCACACCTCCATCCACAACACGTTCTGGACGACGCCGACCGACGCCGACGGCAACGAGGCGCCGGGCTACTTCTCCAATAACCGGACCATCTACAACGAGCCGCTCGGCAGCCTGTTCATCAATTTCCGCCCGGACGGCAACATCGTGTATCGCGGCGCGATCTGGCAGAGCTACACGCGACCCGCCTTCGTGCAGCTGGGCGGCGGTTCGCAGATCAGTGTGTCCGATGGCGTGACGACGATCACCAGCGGCAACCCGAACCTGAGCCCGATCAAGGCCACCAACGTGGATCTGGGCGCCGAGTGGACGACGCAGAGCGGCGGTTACGTCTCCCTGGCCAGCTACTACAAGAAGCTGCGCAACTACATCTACGACAGCGGCGGCGGCCAGGCCAATCCGAACACGTCGGGTGTGGGTACCGTCCTGACCAAGACGCCGACCAACGGCGGGGACGGGCATGTCTACGGTCTCGAAGCCACGTACAGGCAGAAGTTCCAGAACCTGCCTGAGCCCTTCGATGGTCTGGGCTTCAGCGTCAACGCCACGCGGCAGAATTCGAAGGTCGACCTGGGCCGCGACGGCTTCGAGAACGAAAGGCTGCAGTCGGCTCCACAGCGCATGGCCAACGCCGAGCTGTTCTACGAGAAGGCCGGTTTCTCGCTGAACCTCAGCTACCACTACACGGGCTCCTACCTGTCGACGTACGACTTCCTCAATCAGGGCAATCCGTGGGACGACCTGTGGATCCGTCCGATCCGCCGCGTCGATCTTCATGCGGGCTATCTGATGACTAACGGGCTGCAGTTCGACCTGCAGATCAGCAACCTGACCAAGCAGTACTCCTACTGGTCGCACATCGGCAGGAACAGTCTGGCCAACTCCGATATCGTGGATGCGGGCATGACCACCCTGTTGACCGTGAAGTACTCGTTCTGAGCATGCAACGACGTCGGTTCCTCGCTCTGTCCTTGCTCACGCCACTGGCGTTCGCCGGTCGCGCGTGGGCGGGGCCGTCCGGTGTCGCCGCTTCGGCGGTGGCACCGGACGGGCGCGGACATGCGTTCGCCTTCGGCAAGCGTACGTTTCTTCTCGACGGGAAGCCGTTCCAGATACGCAGTGGCGAGATGCATCCGGCGCGGATCGCGCGTGAGCACTGGCGTCATCGCATCCGGATGGCACGTGCGATGGGTCTCAATACCGTGGCGATCTACGTGATGTGGAATCACCACGAGCGCGAGCCCGGCGTGTTCGATTTCGAAAGCGACAATCGCGACATCGTGGCCTTCATCCGCTTGTGCGCGGAGGAGGGGATGTGGGTGTATCTGCGCCCGGGTCCGTACATCTGCGGTGAGTGGACGAACGGCGGTCTGCCGGCATGGCTCCTGCGCGATCCGGATACCCGCCTGCGCACGCGTGACGATCCCCGTTACATGGCGGCGGTGCGTCGCTATATCGCCGCGCTCGCACCGCGTATCGCTCCGCTGACGGCAGGGGCGGGTGGTCCCGTGCTGATGTTGCAGGTCGAGAACGAGTATTCGATGTTCGCCGACGATGTCGGCTACCTGGAGGCGCTGCGCGACCTGTGGCGGGAGCGCGGCATCGCGGGACCGTTCTCCGTGTCGGATGGCTTGAAGGACCTGCGGCGGCGTAAGGCCTATCCGAAAGGCATGGCGCTTGGCCTCGATGGTGCGGACGTCGCGGACCTGCTCAAGGGCCGGAGCTTCGCGGGCGAGTCGCCCGTGTGGCTGGGCGAGGGTTATCCCGGCTGGCTTACGCACTGGGGTGAGCCGGCCTTCGCGACCAGGGACCTCGTCGAGCCGCTTCGGGAGATCATGCGCGCCGGGTATTCCTTCAACCTGTATGTGGTGCACGGCGGGACCAACTTCGGTCTGACCGCGGGAGCCAATGCGGAGGACGACGGCTCGCAGTTCCAGCCCGTCATCACCAGCTACGACTACGGTGCACCCATCGATGAGCGGGGGCGTGCCACGCCGCACTACGCGGCGTTGCGCCGGGTGATCGTGGAGAGCGCGGGAGTCACGCCGCCCGCGATGCCCGGAGCTCCTCCCTCGGCCACGTTTTCACCGGTGACGCCTGTGCCGTTCGCGTCGCTCTGGGACAACCTTCCGGGCGAGCCGGTCAGGCTGCCATCGCCCGGTCCGAACGAGATCCTGTTCGGCCAGGATCAGGGACTGGTCGTTTATCGCAAGCGGATCGCCGCCGGCAGCGTTCTGCGGCTGGAGAACGTGCGCGATTATGCCGTCGTGCATGTCGATGGGCGTGAAACGGCTGTCGTATCGCGGGTCGAGCATGCGTCGCTCAGTTCGCGGCCGGATGTGACGCTGCCTGCGCGGGCCTCGGGCGAGGCGACCGTCGAGGTCCTGGTCGATACCTTCGGCCACATCAATTTCGGGCCGCGGCTGGGTGACCACAAAGGCCTCATCGGGCCGGTGACGCTCGATGGTGTCGCCCTGCATGAGGTCGAGGCGTGGCCGTTGCCGCTGGACGATGCGTGGGTTCGCGGTCTCAAGCCGTTGAAGGCGGCACCGTCGCGAGGTGGGGTGTTCTTCAGGGCGGCGCTTCATGTGGATGTACCTGGCGATGTTTATCTCGACATGAGTGGGTGGGCGAAGGGGTATCTGTGGGTCAACGGGCGGTTGCTGGGGCGGTACTGGAGTGTCGGGCCGCAGCTCCGGTTGTTCTGTCCGGGTCCGTGGTTGAAGGCGGGGGAGAACGAGGTGCTGGTGTTGGATCTGCATCGGGTGGAGGGGGCGGTGATTGCTGCTGCCGATAGTTTGCATGGGGTGGGGCAGGCACCGGTCGCCAGCAGGGCTGGCTCCTACCAGGAGCAGGACCCCGCAGCCCGGTGGGAGCCGACCCTGTTGGCGTCAGGTGCTGGCCGAAGCTACCCGGAAACGGGCCGCGAATCATGAGAGCGACAGCCACCCCGACCGCGAACGCGGTAGCGCCAGGAACATCCGCCATACCGCCGCGAGCCATCGGCTTCTGGGGCGGGCTTTCCGCCAACGTCCTCAACATGATCGGCATCGGGCCGTTCGTGACCATCCCGCTCGCCCTCTCGGCCCTGGCAGGACCCTCGGTGCTGCTGGGCTGGGTCGCCGGCGCACTGCTGTGCCTCTGCGACGGTCTCGTCTGGGCCGAACTTGGCTCCACCATTCCCGAATCCGGAGGTCCCTACCATTACCTGCGCGAGGCTTATGGCCGCGACAAAGCCGGCCGTCTGTTCGGTTTCCTCTACCTCTGGCAGACGCTGCTCACCGCGCCACTTTCCATCGGTTCGGCGGCGGTGGGTTTCGCCCAGTACGCGGGCTTCCTCATCCCGTCCCTGGGGGAAACGGGCAGGGCGCTCGTCGCCGCCGGCTTGTGTCTGCTCAACACGGCCGTGCTCTATCGTCGGGTGGGTCAGATCCAGCGGCTGTCCGTGCTGGTCAGCGCGATCGTCGTGATCGCGTGCGCATGGATCGTGATCAGTGGCATCAGGCACTTCGACATGACGATCGCAAGCCACTTCTTCCAGGCACACGTCGACTCATCTCAAGGGTTCTGGCTGGGCCTCGGCGCGGTCGCCCTGATCGCGGTGTACGACTACGGCGGTTACAACAACGTCTGCATGCTGGGCGGTGAGGTCAAGCGGCCGCGGCGCACCATTCCGATGGCGGTGCTCGTTTCCATTCCGCTGGTGGCCGTGCTGTATCTGGGCCTCAACCTCAGCATTCTCGGCGTACTGCCCTGGGAGCAGGCGGCGCACTCGAAGGCCGTCGTGGCCGACTTCATGCAGGCGATCCACGGTCGCACGGGCGGCACGCTGGCCGTGCTCCTGATTCTTCTGGCCAGCTGGGGATCGGCGCTGGTGGTGTTGCTGGGCTACTCACGCGTGCCCTACGCGGCGGCGGCGGACGGCCAGTTCTTTCCCGTCTTCGCGCGCCTGCATCCGCGGGGCGGGTTTCCCACGGTGTCGCTCCTGTTCGTAGGCGCGACATCCGCCGCGGCCTGCTTCCTGTCACTGGAGCATCTGATCGCCACGCTGATGGTCACGCAGATCCTGTTTCAGTACATCGCGCAGTGTTTCGCCGTGGTGGCCCTGCGTCGCCGCCGCGCCGACGCCGACGTGTTTCGCATGCCGCTGTATCCGCTGCCGCTGGTCGTCAGCGTCATCGGCTGGCTGTATCTCGTGGCGACGGCGGGCACCTCGTCCATCGTCGCCGCCGTGGTCGCGGTCCTCGCGGGCACGCTTCTTTTCCTGTGGCAAGCACGGAGGTCCCGCACGTGGCCATTTCCCCATCGCTGAAATCATGGGATGTCGCCGTCGTCGGAGAGATCTACGCCGATCACGTCTTCAGCGGCTTTCCCTCCTGGCCCGGCCCCGGCGAAGAAGTGATCGCCGAGAACTACGTGCGCGAACTCGGCGGCGGCACGATCAATACCGCCTGTGCCTTGTCGCGGCTCGGACGCCGTGTCCGCCTGGTCGGACTGATCGGCGATGCCGATCTCGACTGGTTCGAAGGCCGTCTGGGCGAATTCGGTGTCAGCATGGACGGTATCCGGCTGGGCAGCGACGGCACCGGCATCACCGTGAGCGTCTCGACGGTGGAGGACCGGTCGTTTTTCACCTATCCCGGCGTCAACCGCTCGCTCCCGGAGCTGCTGGCCACGTCGGAGATCGTGGCGGACCTGTCCGCCGCCCGTCATGTGCATTTCGCCATGCCGCTGCCGCGCGACCTTGCCTCGACCCTGCTTCCACTGTTGCGTGAGGCGGAGTGTACGACCTCCCTCGATGTCGGCTACAGCCCGGCGTGGCTGCAAGACCCTGTCAACCGGCTCAGTTGCCGCGATGTCGACCTCTTCCTGCCCAACGACAAGGAAGTCGCGCTGTTATGCGGCGACGACGCTCCCTCGTCCTACGAGGCCTGGTCCGCCGCGGCCGGTATCGCTCGTGCCGTCATGAAACAGGGCGCCCGTGGTGCGTGGATCGCCGATGCACGCGGTCTGCGCCGGGTGCCGGCGCCGCGCATCGAAGCGGTCGACTCCACCGGAGCGGGCGATGCCTTCGACGCGGGCGTCATCGACGGGCTGCTCGATGGCGAGTCCATCGATGGCTGCGTCGAGCGCGGTTGCATCTGCGGGGCGTTGTGTACGACGGCCGCCGGCGCCCTTGAATCGCTTCCCCATCCCCAGCCATTAAGGACACTTCGTGAGCAAACGTACGGATCGTAAGATCGCATTGATCGGAGGCGGCGGTGTCCGGTCTCCGCTTGTCGTGTTCGGCGTCAACGAAGCCGCCGAGGCGCTCGGCGCGGCCGAAATGGTCCTCTACGACCCCGATCCCGAGCGGCTGCGGATCATGGTCGGCCTGGGCAATGCCGTGATCCGTCGCTCGGGCGGCGCGCTGCGGCTGCGTGGTGGCACCTCGATGGAAGACACCATCGAGGGCGCCGACTTCGTGCTCAACAGCATTCGTATCGGCGGTATCGCCGGTCGCGCCGCCGACGAACGCGCATCCATCGCGCAGGGATATCCCGGGCAGGAGACGACGGGCCCCGCCGGCGTCGCCATGGCCCTGCGCACCATTCCTGTTGCGATAGAACAGGCGAAACTCGTCGAGAAGCTGAGCCCGCAGGCGTGGCTGGTCAACTTCACCAACCCCGCCGGCCTGATCACGCAGGCCGTGACCGACCATAGCAAGGCCCGAATCGTCGGCATCTGCGATACGCCGACGGAGCTGTTTCACAATATCGCGCATGCGCTGGGCGAGCCGGCCGACGAGGTCGAGTGCGACTACGTCGGCCTGAACCACCTCGGCTGGGTACGCGGCGTGCGCGTTCGGGGCGAGGAGGTCATCGACACGCTGCTTGCCAGCGATGATCTGCTACGTCAGCTCTATCTGGCGCCGTTGTTCGACTTCGACATGATCCGCACGCTGCGGCTCATTCCCACGGAGTACCTTTTCTTCTACTACGAGCGGCAGCGCGCGCTGGACAACCAGCGCAGGCAGGGCGGGAGTCGCGGTGGCGAAATCCAGCGACTCAACGACGATCTGCTGGCGAAGCTCACGGCGCGTCTGGACGCGGGCGACGGCGATGCAGCCGTGGATATTTACGCCGCGTACCTCAACCAGCGTTCCGGCTCGTACATGAAGCTCGAAGCCGAGGGTGGTTCCGCGTTCGATCAGGGGGTCAGCCTGCAGGTCGATCCCTTCCGCGTAGCGACCGGTTACCACCGCATCGCCATCGACGTGATGAGCGCGCTCACCGGCGCGAAACCGGCGCGTATCGTCGTCAACACGCGCAATCGTGGCGCCTTGCCCGATCTGCCCGATAACGACATCGTGGAGATCGCGTCGGATATCTCGCTGGACGCGATCGTGCCCCGTCCCATCGCGCCATTGCCGGATGCGGTGAACGGTCTGGTGCGATCGGTCAAGGCGTACGAACGTGCCGCGATCGCATCGGTGCTCAACGATCGCCGTCTCGAAGCACGCAAGGCGATGCTGATTCATCCGGCCATCGGACAGTGGACGCCGTCCGGGGACTTGCTCGACGCCTTGCTGGGTCATGCGAACGAAGACGGCGAATGTCTCTGTCAGGGCCCCGTCCATCGCCATATATGACGCTATTCATCTCATGCACACATTCGGATCATTAGCTTTTGTCGGTCTTTTTGTCTGGCATCGGCATGATCGAATCCTCCGCAAGGGAGCGCCTGGACGCGCTCATGGAAGGCAGCGGACGCCGCATCCTCGGCATCGCTGGACTACCGGGCGCCGGTAAATCCACCCTCGTGGCGCAACTGCTCGCATACGCCGGCGACATCGCCGTCGGCGTACCGATGGACGGGTTCCATCTCGCCAACGCCGAGCTCGCCCGCCTGGGCAGGGCCGCCCGTAAGGGCGCCTCCGATACGTTCGACGCGGCGGGCTATGTCGCCTTGCTGCGCCGCCTTAGCTCGCCGGTGCCGGGCGAGACGGTCTACGCACCGGCGTTTCATCGTGAAATCGAAGAGCCGATCGCCGGCGAGATCGCCGTGCCGTCCGATGTACGTCTGGTCATTACCGAAGGCAACTACCTGCTGCTCGATGAAGGTCCGTGGCAAGACGTCCAGGGCCTGCTCGACGAGGTCTGGTTCGTCGACGTCGACGACGCACAGCGCCACGAGCAATTGCTCGCGCGGCACATGCGCTACGGCCGCGACCGCCAGGCCGCGCTCGAATGGATCGAAAACACCGACGAGCCGAATGCCCGCCGCATCGCTTTGACGGCACCGAAGGCGGATTTCCGTGTGCGCGTGAGCGTGGCGGCGTGATCTCTTTCAAGAACAACTCGCGGGGGCGAGGGCTTCTTCATCCTCCCAGGAGAAACGCATGCATGCGGTAACCCCATCCAAGGTCGACAGCGAGGGCGGCAGTACCGCCCTGGTCGTCGGTATCGCGGTCATCGCCGCGCTCGGCGGCCTTTTGTTCGGCTACGACACCGGCGTGATCGGCGTCGCGCTTCTGGGCCTCGGTCGTGAGTTCGCTCTGGACGACACCACCAAGCAGCTCGTCACCGGCGCGATCATATTCGGTGCCTTGTTCGGTTGCCTCGGTACCGGCCCGCTGTCCGACCGGTTCGGTCGCCGACGCATGGTGATCTTCGTCGGCGTGTTGTTCGCGCTCGGCTCGATCGCCTCGGCCATGTCGGGCAGCGTCGAGATGCTGATCGCGGCGCGTTTCCTGCTCGGCCTGTCGGCCGGCAGTTCCACACAGATCATTCCCGTATACATCGCCGAGGTGTCGCCGCCGAAGCACCGGGGCAAGATGGTGGTGCTGTTTCAGTTCATGGTGGTGTTCGGCATCACCGTGGCGTACTTCACCGGATTCCTGCTCGGCGAACACTGGCGCTGGATGTTCGGTCTCGGTGTGGTTCCGGCGGTGATCCTGCTGGGTGGCATGTTCATTCTCCCGGAGAGCCCGCGCTGGCTGGTGACGCAGGGTCGCAAGAATGAAGCCATCGACGTGCTCGAGCGGGTTCGCGGCGACCGTCGCGCGGCCGAAGCGGAAGTCGTCGAGATCGAGGGCGTTTCCAATAACGAGGAAACCGGGCGCTGGAAGGATTTCGCCAAGCCCTGGATCCGTCCGGCCATCATCGTAGGCGCGAGCATCTCCATGTTCTCGCAGATCACCGGCAACAACGCGCTGATCTATTACGCGCCGACCATCCTCACCAAGGCCGGCTTCTCGGACAAATGGGCCGTGCTCGGCACCGGCGGCAGCACGCTGCTCGTGGTCGTCATGACGGTCATCGGAAGCATCCTGGTCGACAAGATCGGGCGCCGTCGTTATCTGCTGTGGATGATTCCCGGCTCGATCGTGGCGCTCGTGGTGATGGGCATCCTGTTCGAAGGGCAGGGGCCGCAGACCGACGTGAGCCGCGTGCTGGTGGTCGCCTGTCTGGCCGCGTACCTGATGCTGAACTGCGGTGGCTTCGGCGTCTGCATCTGGCTGATCAACTCCGAGGTATACCCGCTGTTCGTTCGCGGCAAGGGCGCGAGCCTGGGCGCCTTCAGTCACTGGTTCTTCGATCTGCTGGTCACCCTGAGCACGCTGTCGCTGGTCACCTGGCTGGGCGCGTCGCATACGTTCTGGCTCTACGCGGTGATCTCGCTCGGTGCCCTGGTCTTCATCTACTACCTCGTGCCGGAGACGATGGGTAAGAGCCTGGAAGAGATCGAGCACGAACTGCGCGAAGAGCGGTTCTATCCGTTCCAGCAGAAGCGCTTGAAGAAGAGCTGAGCTCAGTTTCCGGCAGCGGCTTTCTGTAGGAGCCAGCCCTGCTGGCGATGGGTGTTCGCCGTACCCCCCATCGCCAGCAGGGCTGGCTCCTACAACAGCCGCTGCCGGCCAAAGCTCCCACCGGCCCCCGATTTGCCACCAAAAACGCAGAACCATGCGGCAGCATGGCGCCCCGGTCATCTCCCCAAGGCGCTCCCCATGTTGAAGCACACCTTCCTCGCGTTATCGCTGGCCCTGGCCGCCGGCTCCGCCGCTGCGGCCGACAAGTCCGCGACCCTCCAGGCCTCCCTGCAAAAGCTCGCCGATCAGGCCAAGCCCGCCAAATTCGGCATCATCGTCGTCGATCTGGACGGCAGCGCCTCGGCGAAGGTCAACGACGACCGGGCCTATATGCTGATGAGCACTTTCAAGGCACCCGTGTCGGCCGCCGTTCTGCATCAGGTGGATACGGGCAAGCTCCGCCTCGACCAGAAAGTGCACGTCACACCGGCCGATGTCACTGCCGGTTCGGCCGTGCCGTCGATTGGTGCCCGCGCCGCTAAGGGCCCGATCGATGTCACCGTCAGCGAGCTGATGACCGCGGCGGTTACGCAGAGCGACAACACGGCCGTGGACGCGCTATTGAAACTGGTCGGTGGCGGCCAGGTGGTCACGGCATACCTCAAGGACAAGGGCGTCGAGGGCATGCGCATCGACATGGATGAGCGCGCGGTGGGGCATGTGTTCGAAGGTCTGGCCCAAGGCGCGAAGCCACCTCTGCACGAAACGACCGTGCAAGAATCGGCGCGGCTGCTGAAGGGCTACGAGGCCGCGATCGTGATGCAGGAGAACACGACGACGCTGGACGGCGCCGCGACGTTCCTGCACAAGTTGCAGGCTGGCGAGTTGCTCTCGGCTGCATCGACCAAGCGCCTGCTCGACATGATGCAGGCTCAGGTCATTCCGAATCGCATCCGCGCGGGGCTGCCAGCGGGCTTCAGCATCGCGGACAAGACGGGTACGGGTGCCAGCAATGGCGATCGTATCGCCGCGTGGAACGATATGGCGATCATTACCGCGCCCAACGGCAAGCGTGCCGTGGTCGGCGCCTTCCTCCGCGACACCACCTCAACGGATGAGCAACGCGCCGCGTGGTTCAAAGAGCTAGGTACCGTTGTTTCGAAGCAGCTGTAGTAGGAGCGAGCCCGCTCGCGAACCCTCACCGATAAACGTGGCGAATGAGGCTTTGCACCTCAATTCGCCAGAGTTATGCCCTGAGGGTGTCGCGGGCAGGGCCCGCTCCTACAGAAAAAGCGCGTGACGTCAGGCATGTCGCATGACGTCACGCTTCGCGTCACATCAGGCCTTGATGAAGTCCAGCAGGTCTTTGTTGAGGACGTCCGCGTGGACGGTCAGCATGCCGTGCGGGTAGCCCTTGTAGAGCTTCAGCTGCGCGCCCGGCACCAGCTTGGCGGAGAGTACGCCCGCGTCCTGGTAAGGAACGATCTGGTCGTCGTCGCCGTGCAGCACGAGCGTCGGCACCGTGATCGCCTTGAGGTCTTCGGTGAAGTCGGTTTCCGAGAAGGCCTTGATGCAGTCGTAGTGGGCCTTGGCACCGCCCATCATGCCCTGGCGCCACCAGTTGTCGACCACGCCGTCGAGGGTCTTCACGCCAGGACGGTTGAAGCCGTAGAACGGGATCGGCACTTCGCGGTAGAACTGCGCGCGGTTGTCGGCGAGCGCCTTGCGGAAGCCGTCGAACACCGAGATATCCAGGCCACCCGGGTTGGCGGCGGTCTTGACCATGATCGGCGGCACGGCGCTGACCAGCACGGCCTTGGCCACGCGGCCTTTGCCATGACGGGCGACGTAGCGCGCCACTTCGCCACCGCCGGTCGAGTGACCGATGTGTACGGCGTTCTTCAGGTCGAGGTGCGCGGTGAGTTCCGCGACGTCGGCCGCATACGTGTCCATGTCGTTGCCGGTCGCGGTCTGCGACGAACGGCCGTGACCACGACGGTCATGCGCGATCACGCGGAAGCCATTGTTCAGGAAGAACATCATCTGGGCATCCCAGTCGTCCGAGCTCAGCGGCCAACCGTGATGGAAGACGATCGGCTGACCGGTACCCCAATCCTTGTAATAGATCTCGGTGCCGTCTTTGGTCGTGATGAAAGACATGTCGCCTACCTTCTTGCTGGTTTTGGAAGAGGAATGGGTCGTTGCGGCCGGCGCGGCATTGACGTCGGAGGCAAGCACGCTCGCGCCAACGAGCGTGCCCGCGGCGAGGGTCCCCGCGCCGACGACGAAATTGCGGCGGCTGGCATCGTGGCCAGCGCCGAGGGAGGTTGAATCGCTCACGGGGTGTCTCCTTGATTGTCCCGTGACATCTTGCGGAAGCGGGAAACGTTCCGGCTAGAACGCAATTGCCTCCATTTTGACGAGGCGTGACTTTTGATCAACACAAAAGGATCGCCGCAGACGATCAGCGCTGGGCGAGGCGCTCGCGTTCGGCCATTTCCTCGACGGTGTAGCGGGTTTCCGGAACGGCTTCCAGACGCTCGCGCGGAATGGGCTCACCATTGCCATCCGAGATGCCATAGGTGCCATCGGCGATCTTCTCGAGGGCGCGGTTGATGTCGCCGAGGCGGTTTTCGTTGTGCGACAGCAGGGCTTCGTCCGCATCCTGCTGGGCGAAGCGATCGCCGTCGTCGCCTTCGTCCTGCGGCTCGCCACCGGCGGCGGTCTGAAGCGCCGACTCGTCGGCCCCCGCCGCATCGCCCGTGGCGATCAGCTGGGCGCGCAGGTCTTCGAGGCGCTGTTTCTGGTGTTCGATAAAGGCGGCATCGAGCTTCGACATGAGTGGATCCTGTCCGTGTGGGAATCCTCCATGGTGTACCCCTTGCCGCGTTCAGGGATTGTGCAATCGTGCGTTTCAGCGGCTCGCCGGTCGGCCGCTTTGTCAACTCACCGCGGCGACCCCTCGATCCGAAAGGACGGTCGCTACGGCGGATACCGGCGTGGCGCTGACGAAACATCCAAGCCCGGGTGTGGTGCAATGCACGATCATTCACACGGCACCACCGACCCGGAGCTTTCACGATGAGTAACGCCACACAGGGCAGCGGCCTGCCGCGTAGCACCCTGTATGCCATGGCACTGGCCGCCGGCCTCGCCGTCGCCAACATCTACTACAACCAGCCGATGCTCGGCATCATGGGCCGCGACCTGCACGACGGCGCCGTCGAGCGCTGGGTGCCGATGCTGACGCAGCTGGGCTACGCGGCGGGTCTGTTGTTCCTCGTGCCGTTGGGTGACGCGTTCGAGCGCCGCCGCCTGATCGTCCTCCAGTTCATCCTGCTGGCGATCGCGCTGGTGATCGCCGCGCTGGCGCCCGGCCTCGCGACACTGGCCTTCGCCTCCGTGATCGTCGGTGCGGCCGCGACGGTGGCTCAGCAGATCGTTCCGTTCGCGACCATTCTGTCCGAGCCGTCGAAACGTGGTGCGGCGGTGGGCACAGTGATGAGCGGCCTGCTCACCGGCATCCTGTTGAGCCGGACGATCGCCGGCTTTGTGTCGAGCGCGGCCGGCTGGCGAGTGATGTTCTGGATCGCCGTGCCCATCGCGCTCCTGGCGGCCCTGCTCATGGCGCTGCGCCTGCCGGAACACCGCCCGCCACGCCGTGTGGGTTTTGCCGAGTTGTTCGGTTCACTGGTCAGTCTGTGGCGCGGCGAACCGCTGCTGCGGCGTGCCGCGCTTACGCAGGCCATGATCTTTGCCTCGTTCTCGGCGTTCTGGACGGTGCTTGCGCTCCGCCTCGAGCAGCCGCCGCTCAATCTTGGCGCCGCCTCCGCCGGCTTGTTCGGCGTGGTCGGTGCCGTGGGCGTCGCGATGGCGCCACTCGCCGGACGTGTCGCGGACCGCAAAGGTCCGTGGATCGTCATCTCACTGGGTGCGGCAGCCACCGTCGTGGCGTGGGGTATCTTCGCCGTCTGGCCGACGCTCGCCGGTCTCATCGTCGGCGTCATCGTGCTCGACTTCGGCGTGCAGATCGCGCTGGTGTCGCATCAGCACCTGATCTACGGTCTGCATCCCGAGTTCAAGAGCCGTCTCAATACGTTGTTCATGACCACCATGTTCGTCGGTGGAGCGATCGGTTCGTTCGCCTCCGCCGAAGCGTGGCGCCGTGCGGGGTGGCTCGGCGTGTGCCTGCTTGGCGGCGGGTTTGCGCTTGTGGCGCTGATCGCGAGACTGCTGCATCGACCGGCAGCACTTCCGGCCCATTAAATGCGGTCCCATTCCATCTTTACCTGGGCGCGCGCCGCACACTGCGCGCCCATGGTGATCAAGGTGCTCACACCGCCGAGGACCAGCGTCGTACGACGCCGATCGGGCACCTCATCCTCCTGAAGCGACTCCATCACCAGATCCGTGATGCCCCGCGCGTACTGCAAGCATTCGGTCGCGTCGTTCAACAGCGCATTGATGCTCGCATCCGGATCCAGGCAAAAGCTCCCTTCACCCACCGTTCCATACTTTTCCATGTGTCTCTCCAAAATTGCTGTAGCAACAGAGTCCACCTGCTCCGGTAGGAGCCAGCCCTGCTGGCGATAGGACCCGCCCCGAGTTGTGGCATGCCTCAAATCACAGGCATGCCACCATCGCTCAAACGATGAGCCTCACCGGCCTGCCCGAGACCGGGCACCGGGTGGTGTGATCGAGAAGTGGATCGCGACGTCCGTCGTTGCCAACAGGCCACACGACTACGCGCCGGATGGCATCGGCAAGAAAAACCTCAATAACAACGGCAGGCGCCGGGGTTCTTCAACCGTGTCCGCGACGTGTGCGGACGGCCCGATAACCGTTGAGAGGATCGCCGCTGGGAAGCGGCGGAGGGGAGAATGCCTTAGTATTTGGCATAGCCGTGGTCAACCTGTGTTGTTGATTAGGGTCAGCGGACCTTGTGGTGCTCTAACACCCCTGGTCCGCGCTCTCACCGCCTTGAGCGATGGTTGCCTGCGATGCGTGGAATGCGATTCCGCAGGCAACGGGTACAAGCTAGCAAAAAAAGTCGCGCGGTGTATTGAGAATCGAGACCAATGTTCTCTTTTTTCGATCTTTGAGAAACATCTGGATCATCGTTGGTGGGTTGACGTGTTCCCATAGACTTGTTCATCCTTCGGCCCCTTGAAGAAATGGAGCGCACCGTACGCCGTGAGGCGATTCGAATGGGATGAAGAAGTCGAAATACAAATTCGCTACGTGGCCGATTGCGTGCCTCCTATTGTTCGTCAGCGCGTGCAGTCACAAAACGACCTCATCAGGACCTGGCGATATTCCGGTACGGCGCGCGTTTCCCCTCGACAAAGCCGGAAGCACGCTGACGCTCGACTTCTGGCTTCGCGAAGGCGACGCCAACGTGTCGCGGCGTTTCATGGTTGCGGTCGAACATCCACACTCATTTCGGAGCGCTACCCGTCTGATCGAACAGACGCGGCCGGCAATTCGCGTTGAAATTTCCCGGATCGATGGCGAGATACAAACACCGATCGATGTCTTTGAACCTATGTCTATTAACGGATCTTGCGGCGAAGTAAACGCGAGGCTCTCAACGCCGATCCTGTCACGACCGGAATTGAATCTCTACCCGTTCGTGGGGGACGCGATCAGGGAGGGCAGCGTCGTAGGTGCGTTCTGCGCCGATCGTTATGGGCACTACGTAGCACAAGTCCAAACTTTGTTCGATGTGGATTGGTTGAAAGCGGTGCCAACGGAGATCGTGATCGGTCAGATGTACAACACAGGAAAGTAGGAGAAAAAGGATGTCAGGTGGGTTGTATTCGGTAACGGTTTATGTTGCCGCTCCGGGGACGCGTCTGCGTGAGGGGGGCGAGTCTCTGCCGGGACATATGTATTTCAGTACCCGCGATCCGGATGGAAAGGTTTCCAGCTACGGGTTTGCGCCGAAGGAGCACGGGAGCATGAGTGGTCCCGGTGATCGTGTTCGCACCGATGCCACTGATTACATCGATCCGTTATACGCGCGGACGATGGAGGTGACGAAAGATCAGTACGACAGGCTTCGAAGATTTGGTGAAGACCCGGCGAGCCTCGGCTTCAACATGCAATATCAGGACGTGCGAAACAACTGTGTCGACTTCACATGGGCTGCCCTGAATCATGCGGGCATCCATCGCGAGCAGCACATTGTCCTTCCTGGCGTCGGCGGGTCCGGCCCGGAAATTCGGGTGCCCTCGGGTGCTGACGTGTCGGGCAAAAATGCCCTACGTCCCACCCATAACATCAAGGACATCCAGAGCATTGAGGCCCCGGTGCCGCACAGCCCGTTAAATACGGAGAAGCGCAATCCGATGCCGAAGGATCAGTCGCCGATGCAATGGCTTCTGAGCGAAGAACGCAGCCTCGACCAGCCAGCGCATCCAGCTAACGGCATGTACCGCCAAGCCTTGCAAGGTGTGGCAAAGCTCAATGCCGAGTACTGCGTCGTCCCCAGTGCCCGAGATTCACGTTTTGCAGGCTCGCTGACCGTAGCCGCCACCGCGGAAGGCATGCGAGGTATCGATAACGTCATGCTGAGCGATGATGCGAGCCGGGCATTTGCGGTGGAGGGTAACCTGCTAAGCGTCCATGGCCTCGACCGGAAGATGGCGTGGGTCGAGACGATGCAGGCCCTTGAGACCCCGCTTGATCGAAGTAGCGCGGCCTGGCCGCAGGCCGAAGAGCAGGGTAGGGCTCTGGTTCAACAGCAGCAACAGCAACAGGCACAGCAGGAAATGACGCGGCATTCGTCGCGGGCGCCGGTCATAAGCATGGGATAGAGGGAGTGCAGCCCAGCGGGACTTTTCATCCGCAGGACGGAAGACGGAGTTCGCCAAGCGTCGCGAGGAGACGAAAAAATGAAAAAGCGGAAACATTTATGGACGAAATGGCCGCTCGTTCTTGTCGCGACGATGACCACCGCATGCGGACTCGAAGAACCGTTGCCCGAACGGCGGGCTACAGCTGCAAGACAATCGTTTCCCTTGGGGGCGGCCGATAAATCCACAACAATCGATTTCTGGATCCGCGAAGGAGATGCGGATCTGGGAAGGCCGTTTATGGTAGCGATCGAGTTTGCAACAGGTTATCCGCGCCAGAGGGAGTACCTGATTCGTTCCGAGCCTCCGCTCCGGGTACGCGCGTGGCGGGTCGACGCGAAGTCGACATCAGAGCTCACAGTGCTTGATATGGATGGAATCAACAGCGTGCGTGGAAGCTTTGACCACTGGAAGAGGACCGCTGCTGAACCTGTTCGATCCATGATGCATTTACATGTCCACGGGCATACCGCTACGAAGAATTTGGTGGTTGCGGCAGGATTTCGCGTATCTGACTTCGGTCACTATCGTGTGAGTGTTGTGACCGTTTATGACCTGCCGATGATGGATGATGTCCCGACGGAAATCGTTGTTCGCGATTTTTACAATATGGGCAAGTAGGAGAGGCTTGATCCCATCGTCTTGGTTGCCAGCCACGGCAGAGTAGTCGTCCGGTCAACGGCGATCGTGCTGCGCTAGTCCCCTTGGGTCAGTAGTCCCCGAGGCGGACCTTCAGGTAAACCGGCTTCTGACCCAGATTGATCCCATAGTCCGTCTCATCGCCGTTCCACCAGCGACGCGCCTTCCACACCCCACCTTCGTAACCGCCTTCCTCAACCCGCAGCACCTGACCCATCCGCTTGTCGGAACGATCCCGCTCGAACTCCACTCGTGCATGGAACCCAACGAGAAAATACTCGTCTTTACCCAGCGGAATAAACAGCACATGCCCATCGGCGGCGGGGTTACCCGGCAATTCCGGCGGTGCGTCGCCCCACGAAGGTGCCCCATACGACACATGTGCCGTCCAGCCACCGCCCAGCGCAACGTCCGACTTCGCCTGCCCACGTCGCTCGACGGCAGCTTTCAGTGTCCCGCGAAACGCTGCGTCGGCAACCAGCCCCTGAATCGGCCCAACCAGCGCGAAGTTCCGCGCATGCGCCTCGATAGCCGCTTTCACCTCAGGCGTATCCGCCGGATGATCGATACCGAAAATCGAAAAACCCACGCCGCCGTGCGCAAGTACATGAAACAGGTAAGGCGCATTCCCCGCCTCGAACCCCGTCTCGGAGATCCACGGCGGATTGTCCGCCCGCGTGTACTGCCCGACGACCTTCGTAAACTCGTTGTAGTCGGTGCTGTAGAGATCGGTGCCGATGAAATCGATATGGGGCGCGCTGGCCTTCCAGGTGTCGAGCACGTTCCAGGTGGCGCCGCCGCTGGGATAGTCGTAGCCAGGCATGTGTTTGCCCTTGTAGCGCAGCCATGTGTTGACGTACATCGGTAACGGGTAGCGGGCCTTGCCAGCGGAGGCGACCTGATCGATGTAGCGCGAGATGCCATAGGCGTTGAACTGCTCGTCGGCGTCGGCGCCGAACGTTGCCGTCCAGTCGCCACCGGGAGGACGATGAAGCGCCCGCGTCAGCGCATCCGGCACCGGCGCGGCAAAGGCCTGCTCAGCGGCCGGCGAATGGTCGCGGATCGCACCGATGCTTCCCGGTTCGTTCTCCACCTGCACCATGATGACCGTATGCCGGTCGCCGTCGACCTTGCGCAGATGATCCATGAGTGCGGCGAATGCCGTCTCATCCGCATGCAGGTTGGATTCCGCGTACGGCGACATGTCTTCCTGCGGCGTGCCGTGTTCGTCGAGCGCCCGTGGGTAATGCACCGGGTCGGATTTCATCCATTCCGGCACATAGTGCATCTGCCCGTTCTTCCAACTGCCGAACCACAGGACCACCAGACGAATCCCGTGCGCCCTCGCGCCCGCGATGAGGGCGTCGAGGTTGGTCGTATCGTATTTGCCGGGAGATGGCTCGAACTGCTCCCAGTACACCGGCGCCTCAAGCGTATTGGGATGCAGGGCAAGCACGTCGTCCCAGACCTCGGGCAGCACCGCCGGCCACGCACTGGAGTTGTGCAGCTGCACCGCGAGCACCGTAAACGGCTTGCCGTCGACCTGCAGCGCGTGCCGCCCGTTCGCGTGTACGACGCTGGGCATCTCCGTGGCGAGCGCGGAAGCGCTCGCCACGGCAAGGCAACACCCGGCCAGAACGGCGCGGATCAAAACGACACCGTCGCGCGGACCCAGTAATAGCGGCCGAGCAGGTCGTAGGTGGCGACGTCGGTATTGGCGTTGGTCACGTTGTTGGAATAGTAGAGGGGCGGCTGTTTGTCGGCGACGTTGTCGATACCCAGGTCGAAGCGGGTATGCCATGGCTGCACGTTATAGCCTACCTGGATGTTGTGGTAGACGTACGCGCCCACCTTACGCTCGACGCCCGCGACATCGGAGTCGGCCGAGAGACCCTGGGTCAGGTCGTCGCTGCCGATCTGCGAGCGGCCGACGTAACGCATGCGCCATGACGCGCTCCAGTCACCCATCGACCAGTTGAGGGTGCCCAGGCCGCGCCACCGCGGGAAGTTGCCATACGAGTACGTGTACATGCCCGCGTTGTGGATCACCACCGAGCTGGGATCGGTCGTGTCCGGGTTGACGTCGTAGCGCTTCATGTACGTGCCGTTGAGCGACGCGTTGAACTTGCCGAAGCTCGTTTCAGGAAAGCGATAGGCCAGGCCGAAATCCGTTCCCGCCGCCCACAGCTTGCCGAGGTTGACGGTGGGCTCGGCGATGTAATTGATCGTACCGTTGCCGTTGCGGTGGATAAGGGCGCAGAACGCGCTGGACGGATTGGAATAGCACTGGTTCATCACCGTCTGCGCGGAAACCGTGGAAATCGTGTCTTTCAGGTTGATCTTCCAGCTGTCCACGCTGAAGGACAGGCCGTCGAGCCAGTGCGGATCGTAGACGAAGCCGACATCGTACGAGCGACCGGTCTCCGGCTTGAGCTGATAGCCGGCGAGCACCGAGCCCGACGCCTTGCCCGAAACCTGGCCGTCGGCCTGGCGATACGAGCCGTCGGTCGGCACGTTGGCGCAGGCCGCCTCATGGCCGCCGGTATAGCCGTTGCAGGGGTCGTTGGCGGTTGCCGCGTCGCCGGCCACCCCCGCGTAGAGTTCACTGGTGTTTGGCGCGCGGAAGACCTGCGAGACCGTGCCGCGCAGCAGCAGGTCGTCGACCGGACGCCACTCGAGCGAGACCTTGCTGTTGGTCTTGCTGCCGACGGTGCTGTAGTCGGACCAGCGCGAGCCCACGGTCAGATTCAGAGAGCGGATGCCGGGCAGGTCCGAAAGCAGAGGTACGAGGGCTTCGGCATAGGCTTCCTTGACGTTGAAACTGCCTGCCAGCGTGGACGCGCAGTACTCGATGACGCCGCAAAGCCCGTTTTCGTCGCCGGTCCAGAGGGAGTCGGCCGAGGTGGACGTGCTCTCCTTGCGGTACGAGAGGCCCGTCGCGAGGCTCACCGTACCGGCGGGCAGGTCGAAGAGATCGCCGTTCGCGTTGGCCTCGAACTGCTTCACGGTGTACACGCTGGTGACCGTCGGGTTGACGATCATCGACTGCAGCGTGGCGAGGCTGGACGCCGAATTGAGGTTGAAGATGTCCAGCGGCGTGCAGCCGGCGATGGCATTGCCCGCGGTACCGCAGCGCACGCTGCCGTCGCTATCGAGAAACGACGGGCCGACCGCCTGATTGAATGCGTCGTAATCGAGGAAGCCGTTGTTGCGCGAGATCTGACGCACGCGGCCATAGTTGATATCCGCGTCCCACTGCCAGCTGCTGTTGCCGAACGAGCCGCGCAGGCCGGGATTGAGCTGCAGGTTGTACGTGTTGTACTGGTAACTCCGGTTGCCGAGGACCGTGGCCCGCGAGTTGAGGTCGTTGTACGAGGTGCCGGTGGTACGGTCGGTACCGAAGTTCACGCCGTACGGGTTGTAGTAGCTGTCGGCCGAGACGAGAAAGTTGTCCCCGTTGGCGAAGATCGGAATCGGCGCGATCACCGACGACGACCTGGTCTTGCTGAAATAACCGTTGACGTATGCCTGCACCGAGGGCGTGATCTGGTATTTGCCCAGTACGAAGGCATTCGTGCGCTTCTGCGGGGTCTGCAGCAAGTTATAGGGCTGGTAGTTGTACGAATCGCTGCCGCCATAGCAGTGGAAGTCGCCCCGGCCGGTCGCGCCGGTCACACCCGGGTTGAGGGTGACGCGTGAGCAACCGGACGACGCGGCCAGGGCATCGGAAGCGGCGGAGCCGTCGTTGAAGTTGATCGAGCCGCCCGGCGTGGCCGACGAGCCTTGCTTCACCGACGCGCCGTCGATCAGGTAGAGCGCGTCCTTCGAATAGTCGCGCGCCGCGGCCGAGACCGCGTCGATGTCGCTGTAGGAGAGGCCGGCGATGATGCTGTAGTTGCTGCCGGTGTGGCCGGCGGTCAGCGAGAAGTTGCGTCGGTTGCCGTCGCTCTGCCGGCTGGTTCCGAAGTCGCTGGAGATCTGCACCCCATCGTAATGATCGCGCAGGATGAAGTTGACCACGCCGCCGATGGCATCCGAGCCGTAAACGGCCGAGGCGCCATCGCTGAGCACCTCCACGCGCTCGATCATGCTGGCGGGAATGGCGTTGACGTCGTTATAAGCGAGACGTACGCCGTTGACGAGGATCAGCGTGCGCTTGTCGCCGAGGCCGCGTAGCGAAACGGTGGACGCGCCCGTACCGCCGCCGTTGTTCGTGTTCGGGTTGGTCGCGTTGCCGGCGATCGAAGGGAGTTCCTGCACGAGATCGCCGAGGGTCGGCTTGCCGGTGGCTTCGATCGCAGCACGGTCCAGCGTGACCACGGGGTTGGCGGTTTCGGTATCGACGCGGCGGATACGCGAACCGGTGACGGTCACGGCATCCAGTGTTTTGGCGTCGGAGCTCGTGGCGCCGGTGGTGTCTTGGGCAAACGTGGCGCCGCTGCTTCCCAGCAGGGCGAGACAAAGCGCGGCATTCAGCGTCGTGCCGGCGAAGCGCCTGGAGGAGGTCGGACAACACGAGCGGTCGTACCTGGTGCGATGACGTGAATACATGGCTTCCCTCGTTGGCGGTGGCGATAGGGTGCAAAACTCCGTCGGCCGGTCGGCAGACCGGTCGCTGGGCAGGTGGAGCGTTTCCCTGCGCGCGCTAGCGCGTCGCACCGGGCCCGGTGCGTTTCCTCGTCGAACGGCGTGTGGCCGTTCCCCCGGTTCAGCCAGCGTCGGTGGCGGACCCTTCGGTCTGCCAGTACACGGCGTAGCGTTCACCCTGGATCGTGTTGAGCGGTGCGACATCGACCACGCCGTGGCGTGTGGTGGCGCGGTAGGTCAGCGGCTTGTCCCCGGGGACAAGCCATGCAAGCGGGTCCGCCTCGTCCGGCGCGATCTGCGGGGCGGGTTGCGGCTTCGGCTCGGGTGAGGGGCCCGCGTCGTAGCGGCCGTATTGCTGGTCGTGCGTGAGGCCTTTCGCGCCGAGGCGCGCGGCGAGCACGATCGGCCCGTATGTGATGGCCTGCAGATGATCGTCACCCGGCAGCGGCACACTGCGCAGGGTCATGGGCAGCGTCAGCGACACACGATCGCCGGACTGCCAGGTACGCTTGATGGTGAGGTAGCTGCCGGGCGAGGCGAAGGTGTCGAGGGCCTCGCCGTTCACTTCGACGCGCGCCCCGGGCGCGATCCACGAAGGGATGCGAAGGTTCAGCGCGATCTCGCGAGGCTGCGTCAGCGTGAACCGGAGGCGTGTGGCGGCTTCTCGCGGAAAATCGGTCTCCTGGCGGAGCGTGAGACCCATCTCAGGCCAGTCGAGTTCGGACGCGATAAAGAGGTTGACGTGCAGCGCATCGTCGTCGCGGAAGTAGATCGCATCGTTGAAGCGCGCGAACTCCTCGGCGCCGCTGCCCGTACAACACCAGAACGAGTCGGTGGGGGAGTTGTAGAACTTGGCTCCGCCGGGGCGCAGCGAGTAGTAGTAGAGCTTCATGCCCTGCGCGTCCTGCGTGCCGAGGCGCGCGTTGTACAGGTTGCGCTCGTAGTAGTCGAAGGCGCGCGGGTCGCCGTTCCACGCGTAGACGTGGCGCGTCAGCTTGAGCAGGTTGTACGCGACACAGCACTCGGCGGCATACAGTCCCAGCTGGCCCCTGAGGTCGCCGGGACCGGTGTTCCAGAACTCGTCGTTGCTGGATCCGCCTGTCGCGTAGGTGCGGTTCTGCGTGACGGTCTCCCAGAAGAACTCGGCGATACGACGGTAGCGTGGTTCGCCGGTCAGTTCGTAACGACGTGCCGCTCCGATGATCTTGGGGATCTGCGTGTTGCTGTGCAGTCCCTTGAGCTCGTCGCGATGCGAGGCGAGCGGTTCGAACAGAGAGGCCTGGTCGAAGCGGTGCGCGGCATCGAGATAGCGGCTGTTTCCGGTGATGGCGTAGAGATCCACCATCGACTCGTTCATGCCGCCGTATTCGGTTTTCAGGATGTGCGCCATGTCGGCGTCGGAAAAACCGTTGAGCCAGCGCACGGTCCAGTTGCCGATGCCGGTGGCCACGGCGAGCGCCTGCTTGTTGCCGGCCAGCCGGTACATGTCGAGCATGCCGGCCTGGATCTTATGGAGGGTGTAGAACGGCGCCCATACCTTTTCGCCGGCGCTGAGGCGATCGAAGAACGATTCGGGGAAGGCGCTGAGGTACCCGTTCGGGCGCTGGCAGCTGGCCAGGATGGCGACCAGTTCGTCGCCGCGCGCCTTCATCGTGGCGTCGCCCTGCGCGGCCCAGGCCAGCGCCGCGGCGGAGAGGTAGTGGCCACCGGTAAAGTGGCCGCGCAGTTCGCAGTCGGGTTTTTCCCAGCCGCCGAACGGTCTGGCCGAGGATGGCTGACCCGCCTGCACACGGAAACTGTGCGCGAGCCGGTCGACCGGCAGACTATGCAGATACTCGAGGTTGATCGCCGCGGCACGGCTGAAGTCGCTGTCGAGTAAACGGACCTGATTCAGGGCGAAGGGTTGCATCCGGCATACCGGCTTTTCGCGTGCCGCGCTGGCGGCGACGCTGGCCGGGTCGGCGGTGTCGAAGGCGCGCACGCGGGGTACGGCGAGGGCGCTTGCGAAGGCCAGTGCCCCCGTCTTCAGAAACCGCCTGCGTTTGTCGGAACCCTGCATGCCACCCCCGATGCTTATGGAACGCACCCCCCGATGCGCTGTTTCATCGTGCCGTCACATGGACGGACCGTCTTGTGTCATTTGCGGTGCACCGATGCGGAATCCCGCACACCGGTGTCATGAGAAGTGAAGTGTGACCTCGAGACGCTGCCCGGCACGTCCTCGCAGGCGAATCTCGTCGCCACGACGATCGGCGGCCGCCACCGCTTTGCCGTCGACGTGCGCGTTGCCGGCGGTGCGTCCGTCGGGTGCGCGCAGCGTGAGCCAGATCTCGCGCGGCGTGCCGCTGGCGGGGAGCGTGACCGACGCCGTCAAGCCATGCTTTTCTCGCCGGATCGCCAGGCCGCAACGTCCCCAGCGCGTCGGCGCGTCGACGATCGACAGCGGCTTCTCCTCCACCAGCCACGCCGAGGGAAGCGCACGACCGAGCAACAGGACGTCGCCCGCGCTGTCGTCGAACACGAAGGCCCAGCGCAGCAGCAACGGAATCGTCATCTGGGCGGGTATGCAGAACAGCGGCATGCCTCCGGTGATATCGGTGACCTCACCGGCGGTCCAGCTGCCCGGCGTGTGCGCGTGATAACGATGCGCGTAGAGGAACAGCAGATACTCGTCCACCCGGCCAAGGCGCAGCAGCTGTTGCGCGTAGCCATAAGAAATGAAGCCGAGGATGTCGCGACTTTTCGGATCGACCGGGCCGATGTTCGCGACCACGCCGAGACTGGTCGCGCCGTGGCCACGCATCGCGTCGATCACGAGATGGGCGAGATCGTCGGGCAGGACATCCGCCTGCAGCAGTTCCGCATAAGCGCGGTGCGGCCATTGCTGTTCGCTGGGGTGCTCTTCGGCCAGCGCTTCGCGGAACGTCCGGGTGACGCCCGGCAGCGGCCCGACGTAGGGAGGCTTGAGGTCGTGGCGTACGCTGACGCGGACGCTTTCGGTCACACGTTGGCGAAGCGTATCGGCTCGCCGGGTCCACAACAACGCGTTCGCCGCGTCGTCGGGTGCGATGCGCTGCCAGATGGCCGCGATGTCCGCGAGACCGCGCGCGGCGAGGGCGCTGTTGGCGAAGTAGGGTTTCCACCAGAGCGAAGGATCGGGGAACAGGCAGGCGTCCGACTCGTTCCATCCATGGATCAGGCCGTAGCCGGGTGCGCTCGCGGCGAGCTGCAGGGATGCGTCATGCAGTTCGATGAGGATGGCCGCGGTCGCTTCGATCTTGTGTCGATGTTTGCGGCACAGCGCGACGTCGCCGGTGTAGGCCACGTAACGTGCGATCAGCGACAGGGTCAGCCCGAACTGCGCCGTCTCGGCGCCGCGCATGTTGATCATGCCGTCGTCCTGGACGAAGTCGCTGAAGTAGCCATCGAACACCGCGGTGGCCTGGGCGAATCGGCCCCATTCGAGATTGGCGTAAAGCGAACTGGTGAAGGTGTCCTGGAAGCCGTCGTATTCGTTGCCGTAGTAGTCGCGATCGACGGCGCCGTATTTGGGGTAGGTGCCTTCCGGTCGCACCACCAGTTCGCGCGCGAAGGCAAAGCGCGCCATGTCGGCCCAGCCCGGTGCGGGGATCTCGGCCTGGGACGCGTCGGCCAGCTCGGCATGCCAGCGGTCGTGAAAGCGCAGCAGAGCGGCGTAGAACGCCTCCGCTCCGGGCGGTTCGCGCCGGGGCGGGTAAGCCGGGTAGCTGTGCCCGTAGACAACTTTCGTGATCGCGCCGCGCTCGACCAGCGCGGTACGGTGCCAGGTCTGTACGACGAAACGATCGCTGGCATCGACATCGGCGAAGACGATCACGTCGTACCAGCGATGCTGATCGAGCGGTACGACCTTGTGTACCGCGGGGAGCCAGCCGCCGAGGAGCCCCTCGCGGCGACGGGCGACCTTCTTCGGGTCATGCAGATCGGCGAAGACCTGATCGGCGTGGTACCCGCGCGTGCTGCCGGAGGTGTAGACCGGCATCGTATCCAGGCACTGCCGCGTGCCGACGAAGGTCGTCCACGGGAGGCGGCCGTAGTAGTTTTCGGGGTCCAGTACCGACGCCGGGGGTGGGGCGGCGAGGCGTACCTTTGCTTCGTCGGGCTGGCCGGAGGCGAGCAGGCGGTCGGCGAGCAGATCCGGGCCGGCGACCGCGATGTCGGCAAGCGCGAGGCCGAGATAGGGCTTCGGTGCTTCGTCCCAGGTGGCCTCGGTGCGCTTGTGCAGGACGACCGCTTGTTCTCCGTCGGTGAGCACGAGCGCGCCATCGGGGTGGGTGAGGTCCTCTTCGACGTGCCAGGCCCGGTCGTCGAGCGAGAAACCGCCCAGGTGGGCGAAGCCTTTGCGAGGAACCTCATTGAGCGGGACGCGGGGAGCATCGCCAGCAGGGCTGGCTCCTGCATGAGCGGGTAGAGGACTCGCTGGCGATGGCGTGCCTGCTGTTGTAGGAGCCAGCCCCGCTGGCGATGCCAGGTCGCCCCGAAACAGCCCTTCAGCCGACACCGTCCCAACCCCCACCGCGGCACTCGCCGCAGCGAGAGTCCGCATGAAATCCCGCCGGCCCATCGCCGCGCGTTCGCTCTCAATCATCGTCATCATCCAAAGCCAGCGCGGACGCAGGTAACCCTGTCGCCGCGCCCCAGTAATAAATGCCCAGCGACGCGACAAACACCGTGACGGAATCCCACGGATGCGCCACCGCGCCGTTTCCGCCGAAGGTCCCGAACGCCGACACCAGCATGATCACGAGATAGAACCCGATCAGCCACAGCGCCGAACGCACCTGCTGTGCGAGCACGTCACGCGCCGCGCCCACGGCGCGTTTCACCACGACATAGACAACGAACGCGGCGACCTGCAGTCCGAGCAACCACGACACCGTGTCCCAGCCGGACCAATAGACGATCAAGCCGGCCACCGCGAACGACACCGGTCCGATCACCGCGAAACCGCGGACACGAAACGGCCGGTCGAGCTCAGGCGCGCTCCGGCGAAGCGCGGCGACCGTGACGGGGGCCACGGCATAACTCAGCACCAGCGCGGCGGACACCACCTGGATCAGCGCCTCCCACGACGGAAAGGGCAACGTCCAGAAGATCGACAGGGCCAGCGTCAGCCATAGCGCAGGACGCGGAATGCCCGACTTGAGGTCGATCCGCGTAAGCGAGGGCAGAAAGCCGCCACTGCGCGCCCAGCCGTAGACGATGCGCGGTGTGGCGTTCATGTAGATGTTGCCGGTGCCGCTGGGCGAAATCACCGCGTCGCAGACCACCAGCGTCGCCAGCCAGCCGAAACCGAGCGCGAGCGCGATGTCGTGATAGGGAAGGGCGAACGCCTTGTCCATACCGCTCCAGCCTCCCGACAGGAGGTCGGTCGGGATGCCACCGAGGAAGGCCAGCTGCAGCAGCACGTAGATCACTGTCGACAGCAGCACCGACAGGATCAACGCGATGGGAATCGTCCGTTGCGGCTCGCGCACCTCGCTGGCCACGGACACGATCGGCGTCAGGCCGAGGTAGGCGAAGATGATGCCGCCCGCCGACACGGCGGCTTCGACACCGGACAGCCCGTTCGGCATGAGGCCGTGGATGCTCAGGTTGCCCGGATGAAAGTGGGTCAGCAGCATCACGATGACCAGCACGGGTACCACGAACTTGAAGACGCTGATGATGTTGTTGGCTTTCGCGAAGGTCTTCACGCTGTAGTAGTTCAGCGCGAAGAAGAGCAGCAACAGGGCCAGCTGCACGAACCAGCCGAGGACGCTCGCATGGGTGCTGCCGGGCACGTTCAGCGCGGGTAGCCACGCGGCGGCGTACTGCCGGCATGCGACGGTCTCGATGGCGATCAGGCTGGAAAACGCGATCAGGGTGATGAAACCCATCAGGGAGCCGAGCAGCGCGCCATGCGAGTACTCCGGGTAACGCACCGCGCCGCCGGCTCGCGGCAGTGCCGCACCGAGTTCGCAGTAGACCAGACCGAGCAGCAAGACGGCGGCTCCGCCGATCAGCCAGGAAAGGATACCGGCGGGTCCCGCGAGTGCGGCCACATGCCCCGCCGCGAAGAGCCAGCCCGAGCCGAAGATCGCGCCCAGTCCGATGAAGGTGAGATCGACCAGCGTCAGTCGCTTCTGGAAATGGCCTTGTGCGTCGCGGGGTGCATCGCTCATGTCAGTGCGCCTCCTCGGCATACGGTGATTTGCCGCCGCCCGCGATAAACGCGTCGATACGCTGGTTGAGCACCGGCAGCGGCACGGAACCGGTGGACAGCACCGTGTCGTGGAACGCGCGGATGTCGAAGTGTTCGCCCAGCGCCTTCGTCGCACGCTCGCGTCCGTCACGGATCGCCATCTCGCCGAGGTAGTACGAAAGCGCCTGCGCCGGCCAGGCGATGTAGCGATCCACCTCGGTGTCGATCTCGTGCTCCGCCAGCGCGGTGTTGTCGCGCAGGTACTGGCGTGCCTGCTCACGCGTCCAGTGCAGATGATGGATGCCGGTGTCGACGACCAGACGGGCGGCGCGCCACGCCTGATAGCTGAGATAACCGAACCGCTCGTACGGCGTGTGATAGATGCCCATCTCCTGACCGAGATACTCGCAATAAAGCGCCCAGCCCTCACCGTATGCCGAGATGTAGCTGAAACGGCGGTAGTCGGGCAGGCCGGCGGTCTCGGCGGCGAGAGGCATCTGCAGGGCGTGCCCCGGTGAGGATTCGTGCAGGGTCAGCGCGGGCAGGGAGTAAAGCGGTCGAGCGGGCAGGTTATACGTGTTGACCAGATAGATGCCCGGCCCGCCGCGGCCACCCGTGTAGATCGGTGCGAGATCGTCGGGTACGGGTTTGATCGCAAAGCGGCGGCGCGGCAGCAGTCCGATGTAATCGCCGACCACGGCGTCCACTTCCTTGGCGATCCACGCGGCATCCTTCAGTAGTTCGTCGGGCGTCTTCGCGTAAAAGCGCGGGTCCGTGCGCAGGAATTGCAGGAAGTCGGGAAAACTTCCCTTGAAGTCGACCTCTTTCATCACCGCCAGCATCTGGCCGTGGATGTCCGCCATTTCCTTGAGCCCCAGCGCGTGGATATCGTCGGGACTTCGGTCCAGCGTGGTGTACTCGAGGATCTGCGAACGGTAAAACGCCTTGCCGTCGGGCAGGTCCTCGGCCGCGAGACCGTCGCGCGCCTTCGGGTAATACTCATTCTTCATGAAGGCCAGCAGCTTCGCGTAAGCCGGGCGGACCTGCGCCGCGATCGTCTTCTTCGCTTCGTCGCGCAGACGTGCCTGCTCGGCGGCGGGAATCGTCGCCGGCATTTTCAGGAATGGCGTGTAGAAGAGATTGGCGTCGCCTTCCGCGTCCGCCACCGTGCGTATGCCGTCGTACTGACTGCTCACCACGAGCTTCGGCTGGCTGAAGCCACGTGCCAGGCCCAGCCGCATATCCGCGATCTGTTCGTCGAAATACCGCGGTACATCGCGCAGGCGCCCGAGATAATTCCGGTACGCATCCGCGTCGGTGAACGTGGCGCGCGCGCTGAAGCCGAGGTTGCTCCAGAACGCCGAGTCCGCGTTGAACGGCATCTGCCACGTCCTGAAGCGCTGGTCGGCCAGCAGGACGTCGACCTGCTGGCGGAAGACCGCGTAGTTGACCGGGTCCTCGCCTTTCAGCTGCGCGGGATCGATCGCCTGGAGCTGTTCCACGACCTTCGTCCAGTAGGCCTCGCGTGCGGCCTGGGTGGCGGCGTCGACTTTGGGAAGGCGGTCGGCCGGTCTGGCCGGACCGTTTTCGTCATCCGCGCCGGCGAACTGGGCCTGGCGCCACGCGTACTCGCGGCTGGCTATCTCATGGAACCGTTGAGTCGCGTCGTCGGCGAGCACAGGGGCGGCGAAAGTGACGATGCCGAGCAGGCAGGCAAGACGGGCGAATGGACAGGCCATGAGGCTCTCCGATCAGTGCGAGGTGGGCTTTGTGGCCTTCTGTGCGGCGATCCATGCATCGGTGCGCGCATCCAGCAGTTCCAGCGGCATGGCGCCGCCCGAGAGCATTTCATCGTGGAAGGCACGGATGTCGAAGGCGGCGCCGAGGGCTTTCTCGGCCCGCTGACGAAGTTCCAGGAACTTGAGCTGGCCGAGCTTGTAACCGAGCGCCTGGCCCGGCCACGCGATGTAACGGTCGGTCTCGGCCTGCATGCTCGGCTCGTCCTCGGCCGGATGGGCGTGGAAGAAGTCGATCATCTGCTTGCGCGTCCAGTGCAGCGCATGCACGCCGCTGTCGAGCACGAGACGATCGGCGCGCAGCAGATCGCCGCTCAGACGCCCGTAGTCGTTGTACGGGTCCTTGTAGAAGCCGGCCTCTTTGGCGAGGCGCTCCGCATAAAGTGCCCATCCTTCGATGTACGCGTTGTACCCGGCCTGCTGACGGAACGGCGGTAGCGGCAGGCTCTGCGCAATCGAGATCTGCAGATGATGGCCCGGTACGCCTTCGTGATACGCGGTGTCTTCGATGGTGTAGAGCGTGCGCTGGGCGAAGTCGCCCGTGTTGACGAAGACCACGCCGGGACGCTTGCCGTCGGGCGTACCCTGATGGTATTCGGCGCCGGCGGCGTCTTTCTCGCGGTAGGCCTCCACGGCCTGCACGTACAGGGCCGTTGTCGGCAGATGGCCGAAGAGTTTCGGCAGTTCGGGCTCCATACCGGCAATGTACTTGCGGTAGCCGTCGAGAATCTGCTCGCGCGAGGTGGCGTAGCGTTTCGGGTCCTTTGCGACGGCGGCGCGGAAGGCGGGCAGGTCGGCGTAGCCGAGCTGTTTCGCGATGGCGGTCATCTCGCCTTCGATCCGCTTTACTTCATCCAGACCGATCTGATGGATGCGCTTCGGGTCGAGGTCGGTGGTGGTCTGTGTGTGGATGGCATAGCGATACCTTGCGTCACCGTCGGGCAGGGACCAGATCCCTTCCTGCGTACGGCCGTGCGGGGCGTAGTCGTTGGCGACGAAGTCCGCCAGTTTGCGATACGCGGGGCGCACCTCGTTGTCCACGGTGGCGAGGATCGCCTGTTTCAGCCGCGCCTTGTCTTTCGCTGGCACGCTGTCCGGGATATGCGCTGCCGGCTGGCCGAAGACATTGGCTTCGCCCGCCGGATCGGCGATCTGCCGCGCCTGCACGGCGACCTTTTCGAGCAGGTAACGCGGCTGCATGAGCCCATCGGCCATGCCTGCGCGCGATGCGGCGATCAGCTGGTCGACGATGCCTGGGATCGCCCTGAGGCGGGCGAGGTAGTCCTCGTAGTGGCGTGTGCTGTCGAACGGGATGGTCGGAACGAAGCCGGGAAGCTGAAGCTGCACGCCACCGATCTGATCCAGCACCATCTCGTGATTCTTGAGGCGGATGGCTTCGAGGCGGTCTTTCAGCTCGCGCACGGCCATGGCCTGACTGAGGCGGCGCTGCTCGTCGAGCTGGGACACGTCCACGGCTTCGAACCGGCGCAGGAAATCGGCGGTGGCCTTGCCGTCGACGGCGACGTGAGCCAGCGAATAATCGGTCCAGCGGTCGTTATAGCGGTAATCGCCGATGGTCGTGGCGAGTTCCGGACTTTCCTTCAGCTGGTATTCCCAGCGCTCGGCGACGAGCGCGTCGAAGGCCCTGGCAGGCGCGTCGGCCGCTTGAGCGGAGGCGTATGGCGCGGCCAGCAGGCACGCGAGAACGAGGCCGCGGACGGCTGGAAAACGGGTCATGCGATTCCCCTCTGGAACGTATCACCCGATGCTCGCGCGAGCGTCACCGGGCGGCTAGAAGACATTGCCCGGTGACGATGCGGCATTGTGCACAATCAGGCAAACGGTTGCTCGATCGAAGGCGACGGCTCGGTGAACCACGCGCCACCGTCGTCGGTGACGTAGAAATGGTCCTCGAGGCGGATGCCGAAGCGGCCGGGAACGACGATCATGGGTTCGTCGCTGCAGCAGTTCCCCGGTGCGAGAGGTGCCGTGTTGCCACGGACGAGGTACGGCGCCTCGTGGATGGCCATTCCGCAGCCGTGGCCCGTACGGTGCGGCAGACCCGGCAGGCGATAGTCCGGCCCCAGGCCGCCGGCTTCGATCACGCGCCGCGCGGCGGCGTCGATGTCCGCACAAGGCACGCCGGGGCGCACCGCGTCGAAAGCCGCCTGTTGCGCCGCGCGTTCGAGGTTCCAGATGCGCGACTGCTCGGCGTCCGGCGCGCCGAAGACGTAGGTACGTGTGATGTCCGACTGGTAGCCGGCCACGCTGCAACCCGTATCGATCAGGACGACCTGGTCTTTCTCGAGGTACTGCTCGCCCGGCACGCCATGGGGATACGACGTGGCCACACCGAACTGCACGATGCAGAACGTGGAACCGTTGTCCGCGCCCAGCGCGCGATGGGCGCCGTCGATAAAGCGCTTCACGTCACCGGCGGCGATGCCCTCGTGCAGCATGCCGGCGGCGAGCGCCTGCACTTTCAGCGTCATCGCGCAGGCTTGCTTCATCAGGGCGAGTTCCGTCGCCGACTTGCGTGCCCGGCACCCGTCGATCACCGGTGTCGCATCGACGATATCGCGGGTCCCCAGTGTGTGCGCGAGCCCCGTGAACACGTTGAACGGCGCCGCGGGGTCCAGGGCCAGCGTACTCGCGCCGCGTGAGGCCATGCACGCGGCGACCAGCGCGCAGGGGTCCTCGTGCTCTTCCCAGAACGCCATCGTCATCGGATGGGCCAGTTCGGCGCGCAGCGAACCTTCCTCGAACGCGGGGCAGATCAATACCGGCTCGCCCCGTCGCGGAAGCAGCATCGCGACGAGCCGCTCGGTGGCGCCCCAGGGGATCCCGGTGAAATAACGTAGCGACGTGCCGGCCGTGACCAGCAGCGCACCTGCGCCAGCGGCATCGAGCAGGCGTTGCGCGCGCTCCAGGCGAGCAAGGTACTCGTCCCGGCCGATGCGTGGCGCAAGTTGCGTCCACGGTGTGCAGGCCTCGCGGGCCTGCTCCGGGGTCAGGTGTCCGATCTGCGTGCTCATGCGGCGTCACCCACGTCCGCATCGGTCCAGCGGCCGTCGATCCGTCGCTGCACGCCGCCAGGATTGCGGTCGCGCAGTTCCGGCGGAAGCAGGGCATCGGGCACGTTGTCGTAGCTGTGCAGCGCCGTGAAGCGGTGAATCGCCGACGGCATGCCCACGGCGGTGAAGCCGGCATGGCTCGTCGAGGGGAACGGGCCACCGTGATTCATGGCGGGGCTGACCGCCACGCCGGTCGGCATGCGATTGGCGATGAGGCGACCGACGCGCTCGCGCAGATGCCGGGCGATGGATTGCCACGACGCATCGTCGCTGCCATCCGTCGCGCGGTACATCGTTCCGGTGAGGTTGCCCTCGAAGGCTCGCGCGATGGCGGCAAAGTCGTCATCGCCGTCGGCACGGACGAGCAGACTGACCGGACCGAAAGCCTCCGTCTGCAACGCGCCTTTATCGGTGACGAAGGCCGCGGCATCAACGCTGAGCAGGGTCGGCTGGAAACGGTAACCCGCGTCGTCGCCGGTGGCCCCACCGGCGAGCACGGTGGCGCCCGCTTTCCTCAACGCGCCCACGGCGCGCATCAGGCCCTCCTGCACACCGCGCGAAAACAGGACGCGGGGCGTCGCCGCGGCGAACTGCGCCGTGGCGCTGGCGACGAACGCATCGCCATTCTCACCGGTGGGCACGATGACGATGCCGGGGTTGGTGCAGAACTGGCCGCTGCCCATCGTGCAGGACGTGAAAAAGGCCGTGGCGAGTGCTTCGGCATCTTCCGCAAGCGCACCCGGCAGCAGGAACACCGGGTTGACGCTGGACATCTCGGCGTAGATGGGGACACCCGCGCCATCGGCGGCGGACTTCAGCGCGAGGCCACCGGCGCGGCTGCCGGTGAAACCGATCGCACCCAGCCGCGCGTCGGAAGCGAGGGCCGCGCCGATCGCGTTATCGAAGTGATACAGCATCTGCACCGATGCGGCCGGCAGGCCCGAGGCCAGGACCGCCTCGTGCGCCAGCTCGGCGAGCCGTTGTGAGGTCGCCGGGTGCGACGGGTGCGCCTTGGCAATCACGGGATTGCGTGCCGCGATGGCCGAGGCGAAGTCGCTGCCCGCGATCGCGTTGAAGGCGAACGGAAAATTGTTCGGTCCGAACACCAGTACCGGCTTGCCCAGCGGTGCGCGATGCGCTCGCAGACCACTGGCCGTGTCGATGACCGGATCGCTCCAGCTGTGTTCACGCACCGCGCGTGCCGCCTGACGCAGCTGTCCGCTGGCACGCGGGAGTTCGACCGAGCGCAGTCGCGGCTCGGCGGGCAGTGCCGTTTCCGCGGCGGCCAGGGATACGAGCATTTCGGCATCGGCGTCGATCGCCGCCGCGTAGCGCTCGAGGAAATCGGCGATGCGCTCGGGCGGCACGGCGGCCAGTTCACCGGCGACGGCGGTGGCGGCGGCAAGCGCCGCCTCCACGTCGTCCGCGCCGCTGACGGGAAACGACGGCCCGATGGCTTCACCACGCGTGGGATCTTCCGCGTGGAACGAGCCGGTGGGCGCGTCGGCGGCGCGCCACTGGCCACCGATCAGAACCTGCGGCTGCTCGGCCATGGATCAGACTCCCGGCCGGGTGGCGACCGCGTGGTCGATCACCTTCATCGCCGCGTCGCGCTCGGCGCCGGCCACCGGCAGGCGCGGCGCGCGCACGGTTTCGCTGCCCATGCCGACGCGCGACTGCACCAGCTTGATCAGCTGTACGAAGGTCGGCACGGTATCGAGGCGGAGAAGCGGGAGGAACCAGGCATACAGGGATTCCGCGGCCTTGGCACCGCCATCGCGGGCCAGCTCGAACAGCTTCACCGATTCGGCCGGATACGCATTGACCAGGCCGGCGATCCAGCCGACCGCACCCATGCTGACGCCTTCGACCAGCGCGTCGTCCATGCCGACAAGCAGTTCGAGACGATCGCCGGCGAGCGCACGGATGGCGGCGAAGCGCCGCACATCGGCGGAAGATTCCTTGACGGCCTGCAGGTTGGGGAACTGACCCGCCAGCTCGGCGATCTGCGCCGGCGTGAAGTCGGTCTTGTACGCCACCGGGTTGTTGTACAGCATGCACGGGAGGTCGGTCGCGGCGATCACGGCCTTCACGTGCGCGCTCATCTCCCGCCAGTCCGTGGAGTAGACGTATGGCGGCAACACCATGAGGGCCGAACAACCGATGGCCCTGGCGTCTTGCGCCAGCCGTACGGCTTCGTCGGTGGAGAGCGAGGCAATACCCGGAATGACGGGCGCGCGGCCGTCGAGCGCCTTGACCAGCGTCCGCAGGATGGCCGTCTTCTCGTCGTAGCTCAGCGTGGCGGCTTCGCCGAGCGAGCCGAGCGGCACGATGCCCTTGCAGCCGGCGTCGATCATCTGCAGCGCATGTTTGGCGAGAAACTCGTGGTCGACCTGGCCATCGGCCTTGAATGGCGTGGTGATGGCGGGAAGGACGCCGTGCCAGAAAGTTGCGTTGCTCATGCTTGGATGCCTCTCGATGCAGGAAGGGAACTGGGAAAATCCGGCTCGCCCAGGGTGGACAGGCGGGCAGGGAAAAAGGGCGGGCGCGCATCGGTGCGCGCACCCAGACCGAGCTCGGTCATGGCCGCGCCGCATACGCGGCCCTGGCAGGCGCCCATGCCGCAGCGCGTGGCGAGCTTGGCGCTGCGAGGGTCCCCATGGGCGCGGACGGCACCGAAGGACACGTCTTCGCAGCGACATATCAGGGTGTCGTCGCGGGCGAGCTCACGGACGCGCGGTGACAACGCGAAATGCTCGCGCAACAGGGTCGCGAAGGCCCGCGCGTGATCGCGTCGACGCAGGAGCGCATCGGGTATCGCGACGCCGGCAGCGGCCAGCCCGGCGATCCGGCCTTCGAGACGCGCGCAGTCGCGGCCACCGATACCGCAGCTCTCGCCCGCGGCGAACGTATCGTCGAGGCTGGTGCGCTGATGGGTATCGACATCGACCTGAGGATGAAGCGTGTCGGCGCGCGTCGCGCAGCCGATCTGGCGGGCGAGCGTCAGATCCGGGACGAGACCGAAGCCCACCGCGAGTACGTCGCAGTCGACGCGTTGCACATGCCCGGCGCGCTCGATCAGTGCGGCCGACACGGCGTGCTCGCCGACGGCCTCGGTCACGACGCTGCCGTGGCGGTAGTCGATACCGCGAAGCGAGACCTGCAAGGCGGCGGCCTGTGCGAGCTTCGCCGGCCAGCGCCAGAGGCTGCGGGCGAAGCGGTGAAGCTCACCGGTCGACGCCTGCTCATGAATGCCGGTGACGATGGCGCCGTGCTTTCGTGCCGTCGCCGCGGCGGCAAGAAGCAGCGGTCCGCTACCGGCGACAAGTACACGTCGTCCACGCAGGGCCCAGCCTTGCTTGACCAGGGCCTGCAAACCACCCGCCCCGACCACACCCGGCAGCGTCCAGCCCGGAAAAGGCATGAGTAATTCGCGTGCGCCCGTCGCGATGATCAGCGAACGGTACGGCAGCAGGTAACCGCGTCGCGGATCCTGCAGCAGAAGATGGCTGGCTTCCGTGGCGATGACCTGCGTCTCGGCCAACCAGGTCACACCACGCGATGACAAGGCCTCACGGATGCTGCGATCGGCCATGGCGGGATAGCCGTGTCGTACGTCGTGACGCCATACCTGGCCGCCGGGCCTCGGCTGGCTGTCGATGAGCACGACGCGCCGCCCGTGTGTGGCTGCGGCGGCCGCCGCGGCAAGACCCGCGGGACCCGCACCGACGATGGCGATGTCGAAGGCGTCGCTCATTCGCTGTCTACCGTCATGCCATCGCGGACCGTGACCTGGCAGGCGCGCTGTTGCGCGACGCCGTCGATACGCACGCGGCATTCGAAACAGACACCCATGCCGCACAGAGCGGCACGGTGTTGACCGCTGACGGAGCGGCGGAACGGCAGGTCGAGGCTCAGCAGGGCGGCGGCGACAGTGATGCTGGCCGGTACGCGCCTGATGACGCCGTCCACGATGAGACGTGCTTCCCGCGCCGTCATGAAGCCACCCGCGCTGGATCGTAAGGCGCGGCGTCGATGGCCGTCGGTCGGCCGAGCAGCTGATCGATAAGCAAGCGTGCGCTGCCAAGCGACGTGGTGACGCCCAGCCCCTCATGACCGGCCGCGACCCAGGTGTCGGCCATGCCAGGTACGCGGCCCAGGTACGGTAAGCCGTCGGTACTGACGGGGCGGAAGCCCGTCCACACGCGCAACGCATCGAGCTCTCGCAACCATGGAAGGAACCGGAAGCTTCGCTGCAGCATCATCCGGACCATATCCATCGAGACGTCCGCATCCGCCGCGTCGTATTCGCGGGAGGAGCCGATGAGGATCTGCCCGGTCGGGCGCGGCTGCACGTTGAACGCGACGCTTGCCGCATCGGCACCGTGAGCGCTGTCCGCATAGCCGAGTTCGAGCAACTGGTGATTGACTCGCTGCCCGTAGCGTTCGGTAATCACCAGGTGACCTTTCCGCGCGCGGATCGGCAGTCGTGGCAGCAGTCGCGGCAAGGCGCATCCGGTGGCGACGAGTACCGGACCGTGCAGCTTGCCTCCGTCCTGCAGTACGACACCACCCGGTTGCAGCCGGAACGCGTATTGCCGGTGCAGCGTGGCCCCACGTTCGAGCGCGAGGTCGACCAGATGCCGCGCGACGGCCGGTGGATAGACCACCGCTTCCCGCCGAATCAGCAGCCCGCCGCGCAAGTCGGCGGCGAGCATCGGCTCGAGTTCGTACAGACCGGCGGCGTCCACGGCTTCGGCGACGACGCCCGCGTCGGTCAGACGTGCCAGCTTGTCGGGAATGCGTGCCAGTTCATCGTCGTTACTGGCCACCCACAATGTGCCGCAGCGGCTGAACTCCGCGGCGGGCAGTTCGGCGAAGGCTTCCCACAGACCGAGCGAATATCGCGACAGTGCGAATTCCGCCGGGTCGTCGTCCATGGCCACCAGATGACCCATGGCGGCCGCGGTGGCGCCGCCCCCGACGGTGGCGGGCTCCACGATCGCGACCTTGAGGCCCTCGGCGGTGGCCTGCTCGGCGCAGGCGGCGCCGACGATGCCGGCACCGATGACGATCAGATCGTACGTGCTCACGCGGCGCCGATGCCCCAGGCCAGCGGGTCGGCCTCGTCGATCAGGATGGTGCCCTGCATGGTCACGTGCGCGCTGCCCGTGATACGCGGAAGAACGCCGCGCTCGCCGTGCTTGTAAGTCGCCTCGAACAGGCTGCCGAGGATGCCGGCCTGGCGCCACACCTGACCCGGATCGAGCTTGCCATCGGCGGCCAGGCACGCGACTTTGGCGCTGGTGCCTGTCCCGCAGGGCGAACGGTCGTAGGCCATGCCGGGGCAGAGGACGAAGTTGCGTCCGTCGCCGCCGCTCTCCTCGTCCGGGCCGTTGAGCTCGATATGGTCGATTTCTTCGTCGTTCGCGCCGGTGATGCCGTCGCGTTCCAGACCGGCGCGGATCGCTTCCGTGTACGCGGTCAGCGCCCGCTGGTTGGCCAGCGAGAGGGGCAGGGGAGACTGGCTCGTGATGAAAAACCAGTTGCCGCCCCAGGCGACATCGCCCGTGACCGGGCCATGGCCTTCCACAGCCACCGATACGTTACGGCGATAGCGGTAGCTCTCGACGTTCTCGATCGACACGCGTCCGTCGTCCAGCAGCTCGATACCGACAACGCCGACCGGCGTCTCGAGACGATGCCGGCCGGGGGCGATGCGGCCGAGATGCTGCAGTGTGCGGATGAGGCCGATGGTGCCGTGGCCGCACATGCCGAGGTAGCCGACGTTGTTGAAAAAGATCACCGCTGCGCACGACGACGGGTCGGTCGGTTCCAGCAGGAGCGCGCCGACCATCGTGTCCGAGCCGCGCGGCTCGCACGCGATCGCCTGCCGCCAGGCGTCGTACCTTTCGCGCATGAGCTGACGGCGACCGGCCAGTGGGCCGTCGCCCAGATCGGGAAAGCCGGAGAGGACGACCCGGGTAGGTTCGCCGCCAGTGTGTGAGTCGATGAATTCGATGTGATGCATGGCTTCCATGCTCACCGGGGCGGCCTGTCTGCGTATAGAAAGCTTTACCGATGACGGATGCGGAATTTGGCATAACGTCCGATCCGCCGCCAGCGACGGGGTGGAACGCTGCGAGGCTTGCAATTCCCGGTTCTATCGGCTTTATGATGCGTTGCGGCATCTCTTCATTGCCGTGACAGGTCGCCGTTGCCGCCCCGGAGGAGCCCCAGGCCCATGAAGATTTCCGCCGATGAGCTCGAACCGCTGTTCGACGCGTTACCCGACGTCGTGTTCTTCGTCAAGGACACCGAAGGGCGGTACACGCATGCCAATCTGACCCTCGTGAGACGTCTGGGGCTGAAGCGTCGGGGCGACATCATCGGCCGGGGAGTCACGGAATTGTTTCCGGCGATGATGGGCGGGTCGTATGCGGCTCAGGACCGGCGCGTACTGGCGGGCGAAGTCATCGAGAACCAGCTGGAGGTGCACATCTTCAGCAACCGCGCGCCGGGGTGGTGTCTCACCTGCAAGCGCCCGCTGGTGTCGTCGCGTGGCGACATCCGCGGGGTGATCGGCATCTCGCGCGATCTCGGTCTGCCGGACGGCAAGCATCCTACTTACGAACGGTTGCGACGCGTTCTTGCGTACATGCAGGAGCACCACGGCGAGGGGGTGCGCATCCCCACCCTGGCCGAGCTGGCCGGGTTGTCGGTCGCGCAGCTCGAGCGGCACTTCCGCCGCGTCTTCCAGCTGACACCGCAGCAGGTGCTGACCAAGCTGCGCATCGAAGCGGCCATGCGTCTCCTTGGCGGAGACGACAACGTGGCGTCGATCGGCATGGCCTGCGGCTTCGTCGATCAGAGCGCGTTTGCGCGCCAGTTCAAGGCGACTGTCGGTATGACGCCAAGCGACTACCGTGCGATGCAGGCGGCCGTGGGAAGCGCAACGCAACGTTGACGTGGGCATGGGCGCGCGTTTCCCCGTCGATACGCGTCATGGCGTCGACGTGGGCGTGGCGTCGGGGTGCGCATCCAGCCAGTCCAGTACGAAGGCCTCGAGCGTGACGCGCGGTGGTGGAAGGAGCTCCGCCTCACGCGTGAACTCCATCGCGGCCTTCAGGAAGGCCTGCTTCGCTCGCGCCGTCGCCTGCCGGGCCGCCGCCTGCCTTTGCCGCAGCTGGACGACGTGAGCCGAGGGCTGTCCCGGCCTGGCGAACTTCTGGTACCGCCGCAGTTCGTCGGCGGCCAGGGCGGTGTCACCGGCCGACTGAATCATGGCGGCGCGCGCCTCCACCAGCCGGGGCAGCCAGAGGCTGTTCTCAAAGGGCCTCGGTGCGGTCATGGAGAGTCCAGGCGAATACGGCGGGTGAAAACGTCGCTGTGGCCGCTGAGCCAGAGCGCGACGTCCTTGAGGACATGTTGAGAGGGAAACACGCGGCCATAGCACAGTACGAAGATGGCCACCGCGCCAAACGCGAGGATGAGGATGCGCCGCCGTGCGTCGGAGCGCGACTCGTGGAGGGTCGGTTCAACGCCGCGTACGAACCAGGCCATGACGGCGGTTCCCAGCAGCGCGCCCAGCCAGACTTCCGAGGGACTGTGCACCTTCAGTACCAGTCGCGAGACGGCCACGCCTGCCCCGATCAGGCAACCCGCGGCGATCGCTGTGCGTCGTATGCGGACGTTGCCGTCCCGCGCGAGCAGGGCGCCCAGCGAGGGCCATACCAGTATCGCCAGCGTCGTATGACCGCTGAAGCCGGTGTAGTTGAGTCCGGGCGGTCCGATACCCCAGGCCATGAACAGCAGCTTGGAGAGGCAGACGATGCCGCCCGCCGTCGCGACGGCGAAGCCCCAGCGCCGGACATCCCGCCACTGGGCTGCCGGCACCAGCAGGCAGATACCGGTCCATGCAATCAGGGGAAGCAGTAGTGCGCTGTCGCCGAAACTGGTGATGGCTTGCCACAGGGTCATGCCATGCACTCGTGTGTCGCTATCATGTCGGTTGCGCTCATCGCTTATGTCTGTCTACGACCCGGAGTATCGCAGCACCTATGTTCGAACGGATACTGATTGTCTGTGTCGGCAACATCTGCCGCAGTCCCACCGCGGAATACCTGCTACGGCATCGCCTCGGTGGCGATCATCGCGCCCAGGTGAGCAGCGCTGGCCTCGGCGCACTCGTTGGCCACGCGATGGATGCGACCTCGCTGGAGCTGTTGCGTGAACACGGCGTGGATGGCGCGGCTCACCGCGCCCGGCAGGCCGATAACGCACTGCTGCGCCAATCCGATCTGATCCTTGCCATGGAGAAGCGACACATCGCGGAAATCGGTCGGATGGCGCCTGAAGTAAGCGGGAAGGTCTTTCTGCTGGATCGCTGGGGCGCGGGAGCCGACATTCCCGACCCCTACCGCCAACAACGCCCGGCCTTCGAACATGTATACAAACTGATCGATGGTGCCGTCAGCGGATGGTTGAAGTACTTATAGGCGCGCGTCGTGACGTCAGTCAGTTTTCAGTCCGCATCGGTCATGTAGTGTTCGTAGGGTAGATCCACTGTCAGTGTTGTCCTCGCATCGCCCCGTTTGCCACGACGCCGGGGCTCGACATTTACTTAACGGACCCATCACTGATTTTGGCTTGGCCTGAGACACAACGCGCCCGCGTCGCGCTAAGTTTTCTGTTCCCCGGTGGGTTCGCACTGGTGCTGGCGTTGCTCGCCGGTTGCTCGACGGTGTCGCTTGGCAGTGTCGAGAGTGTGCGTCTCGCGTTTCAGGGAGACAAAGTGGATGCCACCCCCGAGTCGGTGGCGGCCTCGCCGTATTTTCAGTTGCAGGCGAATTCTCCCGCCGGCCAGGCGATTCTGATCCTGGCGAAGACGGAGCAGGGCGAGCTCGGCTGGTACGGCGGCAACCACGATATCGTGTTCACGCGAGACGGCGTGATCGCCCGTACCGTCGGCCTTCCCCAGAACCTGGATGCGTCGGCCTTCCCGGGCGAAAACCCCTTTCATCAGGGCCTGCAGCGGCTCAGCGGGCCAGTCAGCTATAGCCGTCGGATGGACTGGTCGCCGGATTACCGGTATGGCGTCATCCTTCGGGCGCAGCTCGAGCCGAAAGGGCTGGAAGATGTCGAAATCCTGGGCAAGGTGCATCGTCTGAGACGTGTGGACGAGTCGCTGACCGCGCAGGGCGTGCACTTCGACAATCGCTACTGGGTCGACCCGGCGGACGGTTTCATCTGGAAGAGCCGCCAGTACGTGGCCCCGGATTACCCGCTGGAGCTGATCCAGCTGCGACCGTATCGCGAGCCCGCCGCGTGAGGGGCGTCGCGCTGTTTTCGCTGCTCGTGGCCATGGCCGGGCCGTCGTTCGCGCAGAGCGGAGTGACCGTGACCGTCGATGGCGCCGTGGCCCGACCGGGTTCGGACGTCTATCCGGCTGGAGCCCGCCTGTCGGCCCCGGCACTGGCGGCAGGCGTCTCTCCGGATGCCTATCTGCTCGGCGCCGCGTGGCTTCAGCCCGCCCTGCGGCGCGATCAGCTGCGCCTGCGCGCGGGTCTGGAGTATGAGCTGGGTGCCATCCGTCGCCTGGCCATGGCGAAGGGTCAAAAGGATCTGTCGATCGGCGCGGCCGCTTTCCAGCGCTGGTTCGCCAGGTTGCCGGTGACGGGTCGCCGGACCCTGTCCGCTCTGGATCCGTTCCGCCTCGAGGTCACGCCGGCCGACAACTGGCCGGTGCATGACGGCGATCGCCTTTTCTACCCGACGCGTCCGCAGGACATCCGGGTGGTCGGCGCGGTGAATGAACCCTGCCGTTTGCCCCAGGTCGGCTTCCGTGACGCCCGCGACTACCTGAAGGATTGTCCCGTTTCAAAAGCTGCCGATCCCAATATGATTTTCGTCGTGCAGCCCGACGGCGCGGTATTCCAGCAGAACATCGCCTTGTGGAATCGCGATGCGCCACGGGTACTGGCGCCGGGGGCCTGGATCTACGTGCCGTTCGATAACAAGGCCATCGCCGGCGCCGCCGACGATGACTTCAACCATGACATTGCCGCGTTTCTCGCCACGCAGTTGTTGAACGACGAGGGCGCGCGCTAATGCGGGCGCCTCGACGTCGACGGCGCGTCACGCGGCGGGTCGCGCTGCATGGCTGCTGCGCCGGCCTTGCCCTCTGGGCGGGCGGAGCGACGTGCGTGCTCGCGCAGGAAACCTATACGCAGAGCGACTTCGGTGGCGTGGGCCTCCTGCAGTCGCCCACGGCACGCATGGCGCAGGAAGGCGAGTTCAGCTTCGTCCTGAGCCGTACGACGCCCTATACGAATTACAACGTATCCATGCAGCCGCTACCCTGGCTGGAGGGGTCGTTCCGCTATACCAACGTAAGTAACCGGCCGTATGGACCGGCTTACCTCAGCGGTAGCCAGACGTATAAGGACAAGTCGATCGACGCGAAGATCCGCCTGTGGGAGGAAAGCCGCTGGCTTCCCGCCGTGGCGGTCGGCGCGCGCGACATCGGCGGTACCGGCCTGTTCTCGAGCGAATACATCGTCACCAGCAAGCGAGCAGGGCCATTCGATTTCAGCCTGGGTCTGGCCTGGGGCTACATCGGCAACCGCGGCGATATCGCCAACCCGCTGAATATCATCAGCGACAAGTTCAGCACGCGGCCGAGCAGCGGTTCCGGTGCGACGGGTGCGCTGAGCATCAACAAGTTCCTGCGTGGACGCCCGGGGTTTTTCGGAGGCGTCGAGTACCGATCGCCGTGGGACTGGCTGATCCTCAAGGCCGAACTCGATGGCAACGACTACAAACATCAGCCGCAGAGCAACAATCAGCCGCAGCGGTGGCCGATCAATCTGGGCGCCGTATTCCGGGTCAACCGCAATGTCGACCTGACGCTCGGCTACGAGCGAGGCAAGGTGGCGACCGCCGCGATCAACCTGCACAGCAATCTGGCGACGCATGTCGATCCGCCCAAACTGAACGATCCGAAGCCGGAGGCCGTGGCGTTCGAGAGCACGCCCGTGGCGGCTCCTCCGGAAGCGACCGGTGACAGGGCGATGAGGGGAACGGCCGATTCGGCATCTCCGGAAGCGACGCCGCCACCCTCGGGAGCCGTGTCACCGGGCGCTGAAGGCGGGGGCAACCTTACGGCGGACTCGTCGGCTCGTTCGCGACGTCCCCCCGATCAGGTCGACTGGCGCGAAGTGGCCAGGACCCTCAACGACAACGCCGGCATCAACGTCAGCAGCATCGGTCGTCGCGGCTCGGAGCTGGTCATTCATGGCCAGCAGGATCGCTTTTTCTATAACGCCGAGGGCGTCGGCCGCGCGACGCGCATCATCGATAACCGCGTCGACGGCAGCATCGACTGGCTGACCGTAAGGTCCGAACGCAATGGCCTGGCCACGGTGGACACCAGCGTCCATCGTCCTAAGTTCATCGAGCTGCTGGACAACCGCATCGACCTGCAGACGTTCCGTCGCAGCGTGGAGCAGGACCCGGTGACCGCGCAGGAAGAGGAGGTGCTCTACCGGGCGCCGCTCAAGCGCTTCTCCGGCGGGACCTCGCTCGGCTATCAGCAGAACCTCGGTGGTCCCGACGCTTTCGTTCTGTACCAGATCTACGGCGCCGCGTCAGGCACGTTCAACATCACGCGCAATCTGTGGGTGGACGGGGTGCTGGCGGTCAACATCGCCAACAACTACGACAAGTTCAAGTACGACGCGCCCAGCAATCTGCCACGGGTCCGCACCAATGTCCGGCAGTATCTGACCAGCTCGGATATCACCATGCCGAACTTCCAGGTCACGGGCACGCACAAGCTGGGCGAGGACCTTTACGGCCTGGCGTACGCGGGCATGCTCGAAAGCATGTATGGCGGTGCCGGTGGCGAAGTCTTGTACCGTCCGTTCGGTCAGCACTGGGCCTTTGGGGCGGACCTGAACTGGGTCAAGTCGCGCGGTTTCGATCAGGATTTCTCCTTCCGCCGCTACCACGTGATTACGGGGCAGGCTACCGGATACCTCGATACCGGATTCCATAACGTGACGCTCGCCGTGAGCGTGGGCCGTTACCTTGCCGGCGACTGGGGTACGACGGTCGACGTGTCACGCCAGTTCGCCAATGGGGCACGCATGGGCGCGTACGCCACGATTACCAACAAGTCGGGCAGCGCGGGCTACGGCGAAGGCAGCTTCGACAAGGGCATCTATGTGTCCATTCCGTTCGACATGCTGCTGCCGCGGTCGTCGCGCAACCGGGCCACGTTGCTGTGGGAGCCCTTGCAGCGCGATGGCGGAGCGCGTCTCAACAAGCGCTACACGCTTTACACGATGACCAACGATCTGGACAGCGATCTGTTCGACAAGAACCTCAACAAGATCGGCGACTGACCGGTATTTCAGCTGCAAAAAAAGCCGCGTCCCTTTCAGAGCGCGGCTTTCTTATGTCGCTGAAGCCCTGCTTCAGCGCTTTAGCGTTGTAGCGAACGCCCGCGGCCGATGCCGTAATAAGCGATACCCGCTTCTTCGACCGTCACCGGGTCGTAGAGATTGCGCCCATCGAAGATCGCCGGCGTCTTCAGTGCCGCCCTGATCCGTGCGAAGTCCGGACTACGGAAGGCTTTCCACTCGGTGACCAGCGCCAACACATCGGCCCCATTGAGCGCGTCGTATGCGCTGTCGCACAGCACGAGATCGTCGCCGCGATCGCCGTAGATACGCGTGGTTTCCTCCCTGGCCTCCGGGTCGAAGGCGCGGACTTTAGCGCCCGCTTTCCACAGTGCCTCGATCAGGCGGCGGCTCGGCGCTTCGCGCATGTCATCGGTATTGGGTTTGAACGCCAGACCCCACAAGGCGACGGTCTTGCCTTTGACGTCACCGTCGAAGTGGCGCTGGATCTGCGCGAACAGCCGGGTCTTCTGGTCGGCATTCACCGCTTCGACCATGCTGAGCAGGCGCGCGTCGTAACCGTGACCGCGAGCGATCCGCTCCAGTGCCTGTACATCCTTGGGGAAGCAGGAGCCGCCATAACCGGCACCGGGATAGATGAAGTGGTAACCGATGCGCGGATCCGCGCCGATGCCCTGGCGCACCAGTTCGACGTCGGCGCCGACACGCTCGGCGATGTTCGCGATTTCGTTCATGAAGCTGATCTTGGTCGCGAGCATCGCGTTGGCCGCGTACTTGGTCAGCTCCGCGGAGCGCTCATCCATAACGACCATGCGGTCATGGTTGCGGTTGAACGGCGCGTACAGCTTGCGCAGGCGCGCCACGGCGCGCTCGCTGGACGAGCCGACCACGATGCGGTCCGGGCGCAGGCAGTCTTCGACCGCATCGCCTTCCTTCAGGAACTCCGGGTTGGAGACCACGTCGAAGTCGACCTTCGCACCGCGCTCTGTGAGGACTTCGGCGATCGTAGTCCTCACGCGGTCAGCCGTACCTACCGGTACGGTGGATTTGTTCACGACCACCGCGTAGCCATCGATATGCTTGCCGATGGTGCGGGCAACGCTCAATACGTACTTCATATCGGCGCTGCCATCTTCATCGGGTGGCGTACCCACCGCGATGAAAATCAGCTCGCCGTGCGCGATAGCGGGTTCCGGATCGGTCGTGAAATCGAGCTGCCCGGAAGCATAGTTACGCTTGACGATCGGCTCGAGGCCGGGCTCGTAGATCGGAATGACGCCGTTGCGAAGCCCTTCCACCTTGGCCTCGTCGACATCCACGCACACCACGTGATTGCCCATTTCCGCAAGGCAAGCACCGGTGACCAGTCCCACGTAACCGGTGCCGAAAATAGTGACCTTCATCGATGTCGCCTGTTTAGCTCGTAAAAGTGAAGCGGAACGCGATCAGAGCTAGAGCTGGCTGTCGCGATCCAGGTTGTATTGCGTCGTGGCGGCATTGCTGATCAGGCCCGAGAGCGGCAGCAGCTGGCTGATGAAGCGGTTCCAGCGCGTAATTCCAGCGGGTCCGACGAAAATGACGTCGCCCGGTTTGACTGAGAACTGCGACGCGACGGCGAAGGACGCCGGGGAGGTGTTGTCCAGCTGAAAAATAGTTGCCGGCGCCTTCTCCATGTCTTCGACGCCACGGATGACATAGACCGACTTGCCGTTCGCGCTGGTCTGGCTGAGACCGCCCGTGCGGCCCAGGGCCTGGGTGAGAGTGAGGTCGCTGGTTTTGAAAGAAATCGCCTGCGGCCTCAGCACTTCACCGATCACGTATGCCTCGTGACGGTCGTTGTAAGGCAGGTAAACGCTGTCGCCGCCTTTCAGATAGATGTCCTTGCCGCCGTCGCGGGAGCGCGACAGCGCGTCCAGGTCGATGTGGTATTCCCGGTTGTCGCGCCGGAGCACGACATCCGACAGATCGGCCAGCTGGGCATTGACGCCTGCCGTCCCGACCGCCTGAGCGAGCGTGAGCGGTGTCACGGTGATGTTCTGTGGATCGGTCCTGACGAAGGCACCGCCCAGTGTGACCCGCTGGCTGGCGTAGCTGATGATGCTGATGTCGACCTGCGGCTTCTCGATGTACTTCGTCAGGCGGTCCGTGATGGCCTGGCGAAGCTCTTCCACCGTCATGCCGCCGGCGTTGATCAAGCCGACATAGGGATAAAAGAGCGTGCCGTCGGGCCGCACGAGTCGTCCATTGGCACCCGTCTGCTGCTGTGAACCGGCGGGGGAGGTGAGTTCCGGGTGCTCCCAGATCGTGATGTACAGCGAATCTCCCGGACCGATGCGATAGGGATCCGGCTGGTAGGAGATGAGACTGGGGTCGACGCCCCGCCCGGTGGCGGTGGCGCGATCCATCGCGATCAGCTTGGGCGTGATCGGGACGAGCTGGTAGCGGCTTCCGGTCGCGCTTTCCTTGTCGTTCAACTCACCGGTCTTCATGTGCTGGCCGGGTGCCAGGACGCATGCATTCAATAGCAGGCACCCGGCCAGACCGAGAATCGGCAGGAACTTCATCGTGTACGGGATCCTTCAGTCGGAGCGCCAGGCGGCGATTGCTTAACGCCCCACTTAAACCGATCGAGCATTAATGGCTCGGGAACGTGAATGGACATTTAGACGTCCAGAACCTGAGTCGATGCCCGCTCAGCGCGTGCCTCCCGTGCCGCCGGTGCCGCCGGTTCCACCCGTGCCACCCGTACCGCCGGTGCCACCCGTACCGTCATTTCCGGTGCCGCTGGTGTTGTTGGCCGTCGCTCCGGTAGCAGCCGCCATCGCTGCGGTGCCTGGTCCGACACGGGCCGGTGCGAGCGACCCCTTCGATGCCTGACGTGCCTGGTTCGGATTGGCCACGCGGGGCTGTTGGCCGTTGTTTTGCGGGTTCCCGGGCGTGCCGGGCTGGGTTGTGGCACGTTGACTCTGAGCCCAGATCGGAGCCGCAACGGCAAGAATCGCGCAAGCAAAAAGCAGACGTCTCATGGTCGTCATCTCCAGTGGGTGAATCGATGCGTACACGCGTTGCAGACATTCATGAACGCGGTTTATTCGCGCAAACGCGGGATCCATTCACTGCCATATCGATGTTAAGTGCAAGGCAATCAGCTGAACGACAGAATGGGGCGATTCTTTTTGTGACGCGAGCCGCAAATTAGGATATGTTGGATTGCCGCCAATTTTCTGGCGGTGCAGCATGAGTTGTCGAAAGACTCACACTGAGAAGTGTTGAATGACGGATTCCGGCGGAATGCCGGAGTCCATCTGAAACGTGTTGGGCCGTTGGGCGTCCCCGGACAGGACAACCCGGTTCCACAGGGGGCACGTACCTGGGCAGGCCGTTAATCACGGCATTGTCGCGTCGGAAGAAGGTACCTGTCATGCAACTGACCAAATTCAATGCGTTAGTGGATCTAGAGCTCCGTGCGAGCGATCCTATCTGCGCAGTATCGGCCGGTTTCCTGGCCTACTACGTCCGATTCGACACGGTAGCGATGAACAGCGTCTATTCAGTGGCGCTCGTTATACTGTTGTTGTCGACGCTCAGTGCGTCGGCCGCATTCCGTGTCTATGACCAGCCCATCGGTGAACGTCCCGTCGGGCAATATTGCCGCATCGCAGCATCGTGGTCTGTGGCGTTCGCTGCGCTCATTGCACTCGGCTATCTCCTCAAGGTCAGCGATTTGTACTCGCGTGGCTGGGTATCGCTGACGTTTATCCTGGGCCTGTCATTCATGGCGCTGGTTCGAGTCGTCGCCCATCGCGCTACGCACCGTCTTCGCGAACGCGGCGTGGGCATCAGTCGGTGCCTGTTGATCGGTGCGACCGATTCCGGACTGCACATGATCGATCAGGTCGAGTCCAGTCCGGCACTCGGCATGAAGATCACGGCGTATGTCCGCACCAGTTACGACAACGGCGTGCCAGGTGGCGTGCCGCTGGCGGGTGCGTTGCTCGACCTGGACAAAGTGCTCGCCTCGGGCGAGTGGGACCAGGTTCTCGTCGCGCTGCCGGTCAGCGCCAACCGCGCGATCAACTACGTGCTCGATCGTATGGACCAGCACGTGATGACGGTGAAGTTCGTGCCGGACATGCTGGGCCGTCAGTTGATCAATCACCGCATGGAAGACGTGGCGGGCGTGCCGCTTGTCACGCTGCGCGAGAGCCCGCTATTGGGCAATGCCTGGCTGCTCAAGGACATCGAGGACCGCCTGATCGCCGGCGCGATCCTGCTGATGATCTCGCCGCTGATGGTCGCGCTTGCGATCGGCGTCAAGCTGTCCAGTCCCGGTCCCGTCCTGTATCGCCAGCGTCGTGTTGGCCTGGACGGCAAAGAGTTCGAAATGCTGAAGTTCCGCTCGATGCCTGTGGACATGGAGAAGAACAAGGCCGTGCAGTGGGGCAATGCGTCGGCCAAGACGGTCACCCGCTTCGGCCGCTTCATTCGCGGCACCAGCCTGGACGAGCTCCCGCAGTTCCTCAACGTGCTCCGCGGCGACATGTCCATCGTGGGTCCGCGCCCCGAGCGTCCGATGTTCGTCGAGAAGTTCAAGGGCGAGATCGCGGGCTACATGCACAAGCACATGGTCAAGGCCGGCATCACCGGCTGGGCGCAGATCAACGGCTGGCGTGGCGACACCGATCTGGTCAAGCGCATCGAGCACGACCTTTATTACATCAACCACTGGTCGGTCGCGTTCGATCTTCGCATCATCTTCCTCACGATCTTCAAGGGGTTTGTGCATAGCGAGGGCGGCAGCGCCTCCCCGTCACCCGGAAACGCGGCGCTGCCGACACCCTCGGCCGCGGTCGAAGAGTCGCGCTGAGCCAGCACTCCATCCACGAAAACCGGGAATATCGCTTGAAGCTTCTGATCTGTGGCGGAGCGGGCTATGTGGGCTCGCATATGGTGCGTTACCTGCTGACCAACCAGCATGAGGTGGTGGTCTACGACAATCTGTCGACAGGCCACCGTCAGGCGGTCCCCAGGGGCGTGACATTCGCCCATGGCGATATCGGCGATGCGGCGCGGCTGGCTCGCGTCTTCGCGACGCATCGTTTCGATGCGGTGATCCACTTCTGCGCGCGGTCGCTGGTGGGTGAATCGGTAGTCGATCCGTACGCTTACTACCGGAACAACGTGGCCAATACGCTGGTCCTTCTCTCCGCCATGAACGAGGCGGGCGTCCAGCGTCTGGTGTTCTCGTCGACGGCGGCGGTATTCGGCAATCCTCACGCGGAGCACATCGACGAGGGTCACGCCACGGCGCCGATCAATCCGTACGGCCAGAGCAAGCTAATGATCGAGCACGTGCTCGAGGATGCGGCCCGCGCGTACGGACTGAGGTCGGTCGCGTTGCGCTATTTCAACGCGGCCGGTGCGGATCCCGACGGTTCCATCGGCGAGGCGCACGATCCCGAGACCCATCTGATTCCCAACGTCCTGAAGGCGGTGCTGGGGCAGAGCGCGGCGCTGAAGGTGTTCGGCGACGACTATGACACCCGCGACGGGACCTGTGTCCGTGACTACGTTCACGTCAACGACCTGGCGTCGGCTCACTTGCTCGCCATCGACTACCTTGCCACGCATGAAGGCGCATTCCGCTTCAACCTGGGCAATGGCGAAGGCTTCAGCGTACGGGAGGTCATCGCCGCGGCCGAGCGCGTAACCGGCAAGCCGGTGCCTCACGAGATCGCGCCACGTCGCGCCGGCGATCCGGCGACCCTGGTCGCATCCAGTGAACTGGCGCGGCTCGAGCTAGGGTGGGAGCCACGCATTACGCGCCTCGACGACATCCTCGCCAGCGCGTGGCGCTGGCATCTCGACCCCGGCTTCGGCTGATGCAGGCGCGGCCCAGGGTACAGCTTGATTTCATCGATGCCCTGCGTGGTGTCGCCATTATCGGTGTGCTGCTGAGCCATGCGCAGCGCAATGTCGAGATGTACCAGGCCATGGGGCACCAGGCGAGCATGTCGGGATGGCTGAGTCGCTATGCCGCCCAGGGCGCGCGGGGAGTGCAGCTGTTCTTCGTGGTCAGCGCGCTCACGTTGTTCCTGTCTGCCGGTAAGCGTGGCGGCGAGTCGCATGAGTGGCTGAACTTCTACATCCGCCGTTTTTTCCGTATCGCACCGATGTTTTACCTCGCGTTCGGCGTTTACTGTCTGGCACCGGTGGTCATGAAAGGTCAGGCGCTGCCGCCGCCGGGAACGTTGCTGGGCACGCTCGGCTTCATCAACGGATGGAACCCCGCGTGGCTGCTGGGTGCGAACGATGTGGTCCCCGGCGGCTGGTCGATCGGCGTGGAGATGTCGTTCTACATCGTCTTCCCGCTGGTATTTCTTGCGCTTCGCGATTTCCCCAAAGCCTTCGCCGCGCTTTGCGTCATCCTGCTCGTCGATGTCCTGACCTGGCCCGCGCTCGTCGCCCATCCGCCGATCGCCGATGGCGAGCTTTGGGAGCGCTTTGTCTTTGTCTGGCTACCCAACCAGCTGCCGATCTTCCTGTGCGGCATCTGCGCGTACTTTATCCTGTTCGGACAGACCGGCGCACTGACGCGCTTCTTCCACGAGGGGAATCGGCGCGCCAATGCGGCGCTGTTCGCGCTGGGCGTCCTGACCCTGCTGGTCGTTCCGCAGCTGACCGACGATCCGCGGGCCGTCTTTCTGTACGGCCTGGCTTTCGGCCTGATCACGCTGTGCCTCTACCGTCAGCCGTATCGCTGGCTGGTGACCGTGCCGATGAGGCATATAGGGAAGATCAGCTTCAGCGGTTACCTGGTGCATTTCTTCATGCTGCAGGTGGCCCGCAAGCTGCTGGCGAGGGTGCATGCCGGCGATCACCTGAGTCCGGACATGTACTTCGGCGCCACGGTCGTCGTCGCTCTGGCGGGGACGGTGGTGCTAGCCACGATCACCTATCACCTCGTCGAGGTGCCGGGTCAGGCGCTCGGAAAGCGCCTCATCCAGCGGCTGGCGGCCCGCCGCGCACCCGCGCCGGACCGGGCCACCGTACCGCGGACCTGACCCTAGCCGGTCAGCTTGCCGATCAGCTCCAGCGCATTGGGTACCGGCTTGCCGTTGGCGAAACAGGCCTTGACCAGCGCATTGACCTGGGCCAGCGAGGGCCGGTGCTCCCGGAAGCGTGCGAGCATACCCGTGTCGGCACGCGCGGTGCGGAGCTGACTGGCCGATGCCATGACATCCCTGTCCGCAAAGACGGCGTTATCCCCCAGCTTCGTCTGGGTGGCTTTGCTCATGTCGATGCCCGGGGCTTGCGGCGACACCACGATGTTGTCGTGGATCGCCGTGTCGTCGGGCACCCCTTTCCAGCTGGTCGCCTTGAAGACGGTGACTTCGGCGCCGGCGATCGGCTTTTCGGGAATGATGATGATGTTGTTGTAGATCTGGCTGCCCGCCACGGGGCCCGAGATCCTCAGTGACGCGCTGTCGGTCTTGCGCAGGGCATCGTTGATGCTGACGTTGAAACGCACGATCGTACCGGTGTTGCCGACGTCGGACGCGTTGCGGCCATCGTTGCAGACCAGCGCCATGCCACCGATATTGTCGTGGCTGTAGTTGTACTGGATCACCGTACCGCGGCAGTTGAAGTCCGCGTCGTACGCCTGGCCGTCGGCATACGCCTTATGGTCGCTGACTTCGTTGTACTGGATCAGCGTGTTGTCGCTGTCGAACGGCCAGATGCCCGCGGCCGCTTCACCACGGGGAAGGGCGCCACACCGACTCACCGTGTTGCGCTCTACCAGCGCGCCGTCGCAGCCTTTCACCAGAATGCAGTCGCCGGGGACGCCGCTGATGCGATTACCGCGCACCACCACACCCGTGGCCAGCCCGGCCTTGCGGCTGCCGGCGCCGAGGAACAGGATGCCGTCCCGTGCAGTGCGCTCGATCGTGTTGTCGGTGATGGACAGGTCCTGGTAGCGCGTGGGCTTGTCTTTCGTCTTTGCCTGGACGAGGATCGCGCTGCCACCGCCGTCCTTCTTGACCGGCGTGCCGTTCACATCGTGGATGTGCAGACCTTGCAGGACGATGCCGTGGGCGATGCCAAAGTCCTCGTGATAGAGGTGCACCGCCGTGCGCCGCGGTGCCATCTGCGGTCCCTTGTTCGAAATCTCCAGATTGCGCACCGTCCAGTATTCGACGTTCTGAAGGCGCAGGGTCGACGGGGCGCCACCGTCCGCATGCAGATGCGGCAGCGCTCCCTCGCCATAGGCATCGACGACGACGGGCGCGTTCGCACTACCGGAGCCCTTCGGCAGAAACGCTCCCGGATAGTCACTTCCACGCCTGAACAGGATGCGGTCGCCCGGCCCGAAGCGGGTTTTGTTCAGTCGGTCGAGGCTACGCCAGGCCTGCGTGGCGCTGCTCCCGTCGTGTCCGTCGTTACCCCCGCCGCCATCCACGTAGTAAGTCTTACCGGTGCCCGCGCCAGCGGCGCGAAGCGAGGTCAGGGGCAGAACGGCGATCGCGCCTGCGGCCCATACGGACTGACGAAGAAAACTGCGACGGTGCATGGTGACGTCTCCGGTATCAGCGGCGCTCGCTCAGCGAGTAGCGGTACACGCCGCCATGCTTTTTCAGCATGTAGGCGAAGCCGGCGAGGTGCTTGATGGTGAGGCGGGAGAACTTACGTGTTCGACGCTTGTAGTCGTGCACGACGGAGATCTTCCGGCTGTAGTAGTTGCGCAGGCCCAGCTTGCGGGTGCGCACGCAGAACTCGGCGTCTTCCGGACCGAAGAAGATCCGGTCGTCATAACCCATCAGCAAGGCGGCGACCTTCTTGGTGAACGTCTGGTTGGCGCCGAGGACGTAGTCGACTTCAAGCGGATCGTTGCTGTCGTCGAAGGTGGTGTCCACCATCAGGTGGCGGTCCAGTTCGCGCTGCACGAAGCCGAGCTTACGGGTGGCCGCGATACGCGCCGCGATGGGCTGATAGAAACGCGGGAAGCGGCGGGTGGAGTCCTGCCGGGTGCGGTCCACATTCAGCAGTTCGAAACCGACCACGCCCGCATCGGGATGCGACTGGAAGAATTCGTCGACGATGGTGCCCGGATCGCTGGTCAGGAAGATCGTGTCGTTATCCAGCGTCATGCAGTATTTGCCGCGCGCGAGGAACAGGCCCCGGTTACGTGCGGGGCCGACGCCATAATTGCTGTCGAGCGGAAAATAACGAATCTGGGGCAGCGTGGCCACGAATTCGGCGCTGCCATCGCGTGAGCCGTTGTCCACGACGATCACTTCGTCGCGGCTGAAATCCACCTTGTCCATCAGGGAGTGGAGGCAGCGCTCCAGGTTCCCGAGTTCGTTCCAGGTGATGATGATGATCGACAGGCGCACATCGGCCTCGCTCATGACGGTGCTCCAACGTTGGGCGGGGTGAAGGACGATGGGGTGATGACCGCGTTGGCCTTCACCACGTAGTTATCGGGGATGACCACGGGCCCAAAGATGCAGGCCCCCGTGCCGATGGTCACGTTGTTGCCGATGGTGGGCGTACCGTCGCCGGGGAAACGGTTGCCAAGGCACACGCGCGCGTAGATCGTGCAGTTGGACCCGATCGTGCTCTTGCCGTTGATGATGATGCCGAACGCGTGGTAGATCACCAGCCCCGGACCGATCGTCGCGGTGGTCGGCACATAGCACTTGAACATGAATTCCGCGATCTTCTCGAAGACGCGGAACGGCGTGTGCAACACCGTGCCCCGGGTGCCGGAGATCAGGCGATAGGTCAGGATCACCCAGAACGACTGGTCGAGCATCCACCAGACCAGGCCACGGTAACCGGGCAGCGACTTCAGGCGGCGTACGTCGGCGCGAAAATCATCAAGCATGGTTCGGATCCGGAGCGGGCAGGGTGTCGCGATGCTTAAGTACGTTGGCGCGGATCTTCATCCGCTCCTTCGCTTCCTCACGCAGGCGAATCTTGCGCAGGTCGTGGCGGGCGTAGAACATGCCGACGAAAAACCAGAAGTAGGCCTCGTAACCGCTGAACTCGATGAAGGCCAACATCAGGTAGCACAGCAGGAAGAACTTGATGTTGCGCTGCTGGCCCTCCGTACGCGTGAACAGGATCTGTGCCGCCATCAGCAGGAAGAGCAGCAACGACTGCACGCCGCCTTCCAGAAGGAACTGGAGGTAGATGTTGTGAACGTTGTTCTCGACGAAGGTGAGGCCGGACAGCTGCTCCATCACCGGCACGCCGTTGCCGACGCCGTAACCGAGAATGTTCTGGTGCAGGGCGGTGCCCGCGGTGGTCCACAGCGCCAGGCGGCCGACGTTCTTGTGCGCGAGCTGGGTCTCGGCGTTGAGGTTGAAGCGGTCCAGCACGGGGATGTCGATCACCGACGACAGCACCAGGCCGACGAGCAGCACGCCCATCGCGATGCCGAAGAAGTTGAAGAAGTAATAGTGGCGGGATTTGCGTGCACGCCAGCAGGCGATGCCGATCGACACGGCGGCACCCACCAGCCCCGCTCGCGACAGCATCATGCCGCTGGTCAGCAGCGCGATGCCCGCCGCGATCGGATAAACACGGGTGCCAAGCAACAGAATGGAAAGCAGGGCAAGCAGGCTTGCCTCGATGTTGCGGCCACCGGTCGACATGTACAGGATGCTCGACGCGCCCTCGGTACGCGCATAGACCGCGCCCAGGCTGCCGGCGTAGACCAGATCGCGAAGGATGACGAAGGTCAGGCAGCAGCCCAGCATCCAGATGAAGATCTTGCGCAGCTCGATATCCTGCAGCTTGCGCCCGAAGACCACGCCGAGGAAATACGACGCCGCCACGAACAGGATCAGCGTGGAACGGACGCCGCCGCCATAGGTCGCGGAGGCGGCGATAGCCGTCGCCGTCATCGTGGCGATAAACGCCGTGGCGGGGTTGAGCTTGAGGTAGCGTGCCGCCGGGATGTACAGCACCGGCATGAGCAGCAACAGGAGGTGGTAGACGTTGACGTGCGATTTGCTGGTGGTGCTGTGCCCCAGCGGAATCTGCACGAACAGCATCGCCAGCAATACGATGGCGGCGCCGCGCGTCTTGTTGATCGCCAATGCCATGCCGGTCAGCCGATCGCCACGCCGAAGAACTTGTGCAGCAACACTTTCAGCGTCGACTTGTAGCCGCCGACGGAGATGTTCCGGGCGATGTCGCCCAGGGGCGGTCGCTGCTTGTTCATGACGTACTGGATGTTCCGGTGGTTACGCCGTTGATCGGCGCTCATCAGCCGGGTGTGCTTGGCGATAAAACGCTCGCTGCCCTCGGCGCGCTTGGTCGAGTTGCGAATTCGGGCGCGCGACCGGTCATCGTCGACGAACGACAGCAGCTGACGTGTGCGCAGCGCGGGACCGAAACGCTCGGCCAGGCGGATCCACATGTCGTAGTCCTGCCATGAGGGCATCGCTTCGTCGAAACCGCCGAGTTCGCGCATGCGCGACAACTCGGTCAGAACCTGGTTGCCGGCGAGATTGGCGTAGAGCAGGGCGGACAGCGTGATCGGCTCGACCTTCTCCAGTTCCGCCTTGCCGTACTGACGATCGCGCAGCGCCGCGATCTGGGCGTCGCTCTGGAAATAGCGGAACCGGCTGCAGACGAACGACACCTTGTTGCGCCGGTACAGGTCGACCAGGCATTCGATCCGCTGCGGATGAAACAGGTCGTCGTCGTCCAGTCCGGTGACATAGGTGCCGGAAGCCTGCTCCATGCACCGGTTACGCGCGCGGCAGGCGCCCTGCGGCGTCTCGTTGCGAAGATAGGTGAACTTGCCGGGGTAGCGCTGAATGTAGTCGGCGACGACCTCGGCCGTATCGTCGGTCGAGGCCTCGTCACAAATCAGAATCTCGATCTCGGGGTAGCTCTGGGCCAGCACCGAGTCGACGGCCCGGCGAAGCAGCGCCGAACGATTGCGGGTAGGAATGTAAACGCTCACCAGCGCCATGGCGTCATCGCTCCTCGTCTGCATTGCGTCGGTCGTCGTACTCATGCGCTCACCGCCTGGATCTGTTTGTCCAGCAAGGTGTGTCGGCTACGCCAGATCACCCACACCAGCGGCGGCGTGGCGATGGCGAAGCGCACCGCGCTGGCCATCCAGCCGTCGCCCGGGTAAACGAAGACGGCGAGCATGAGGAACGCGTAGGGAACGAAGCTCTCGATCGTCCACGCATTGAAGAACTCGCGTGCGGTGATCCGGATGAGCTTCGACGAGAAGAAGTAATACGAAAACACGGTGGCCAGGATCTGGCTGATGGCCAGCGCCACCGCCATGATTTCCAGCGACCGGGACGCCGCGCCGGCGAGGCTCACCGCCAGCGTGATGCCGCAGATCTTCAGGTTCCAGCCGAACTCGATGTCCGACCGGCCCTGGCTCTGGCTCAGGGCGCCGATCAGGGAGCCCAGCGGGCGCAGCATGCCGAACAGCAGCATCAGCGGAATGAGCTGGGCCACGCCGTCGTAGCGATGGCCGTACAGGATCGACACCGCCGGTGGCGCGAACACGGCAAGCATGATGAAGACCACCGCGCTGAAGATCGCCACACCGCGCAGGCCGACGAGGTAGATGCGACGCAGCGCTTCGGGATCGTGCTGCAAGGTCGCCAGTCGCGGCAACGCCAGACGGCCCGCCACCGGCATGATCAGCTTGGTCGGCTGGAGGACCAGTTCCTTTGCCAGCGAGTACACGCCGAGCGACGCCAGGCCGAGAAACTTGCCCAGGATGATCTGGTCGGCCTGACTGCGCAGCTGGTTGATCACCTGCGACCCGAGCTGGAAGGCGCCATAGCGGAACGCCTCCCGCATGATGCCCCGGTCGAATCCGCGGCCCGGGTGCCAGTCGGGCTCCGACACGGCCAGGAAGCAGCCCAGCCGGACGAGGCTGTTGACGATCATGGCGTACACGGCGGCTTCGATGGACGCATGGAAGACCAGCACCATGACCAGCAGCGTGGCCAGACCCGAGAGGCGTCCGACCACTTCGATGCGGGCCAGTCTCGGCAGCTGGAAAGCCTTGATCAGGCTGGCCTGATACTGCGCGGCCACCCCCAGCAGCACGAAGTTGATCGTCGACAGACGCATCAGCTGGCCGAGGACCGCCGACTGATAGAAGTACGCCACGGCGTAGGACACGAAGAAGAGCACGGCGGCCGAGACGAGACCGAGACCCACGCTGATCATGAAAAGCGAGGTGCGCTCTTCACGGTTGATGTTCTGGCGGTGGATGAGGTAGCTGCTCAGGCCCATGTCCTGCAGCAACGTGGCGATCGCATTGACCACGTTGACGATCGCCAGCGCACCGAGCATGCGTGCATCGACGTGATGAGCCAGCACCGCGATCTGCAACAGCTGGCTGGCTGCGCTGATGACGGTGGACCCGGCGGTCCAGATGGCGTCGCGTTTGGCGGAGGCCATCGTCAGTCCTCCAGGGCCAGCTGCGCGGCGAGCTGGTCGTGCAGACGGCTCTGGTTGAACCGGGCTTCCACCGTTTCACGTGCGTGGCGCGCGATGGCCGGGAGGTCGTAGTCGCCGTTCTGAATGCGCGCCAGCTTGTCCGCCAGCGCTCCGGCGTCGCGCTCGGGAACCAGCCACCCGGAATAGCCGTCTTCGATCAGTTCGGGAATGCCGCTGTGCACCGTGGACAGACAAGGCACGCCACTGGCCATGGCTTCCATCAGCGAGACCGGGATGCCCTCCTGATCGCCGTCGGTCGCGGTGACGCTGGGCAGGGCGAAGATGTCGGCATCGCGCAAGGCGGTCTGTACGAAGCTCTTGTCGCGCCGGCCCAGGATATGGATGTGCTCGCCCATGCCTTCATCGGCGACGAAACGCTCCAGGGTCGGCTGAAGGGGGCCGTCGCCGATCACGTTCAGTTCGACGGGTACGCCGCGCCTGGCCAGTTCGGCTACGGCCTGGCACAGGTAGAGCACGCCCTTTTTCTCGACGAGACGGGCGACGCTGACCACGCGCAGCGGGCGGGTTCCGGCCGACGACACATCGCCCGGGGACACGTAACGAAAGCTCTCCAGATCCACGCCCATCCGGTGCACCTGAATCTTTTCCGGCGCGCAGCCCATCGCCTCGAGCTTGCGACTCCAGCGCGTGCTGATCGGCAACATCCGCTCGCCCTGCGCGAACAGGCGACGGTAATCGTCGGCATGGCGGGCAAGCACGCTGTGCTGCGAAAGGTCGAAGCCGTGAAACACCGTGTGGATCGGACCCTCGATCAGACCGAGGGCGCGCAGATTGGCTGCCAGGACGCCGGTGGGACCGAAGTGGGCGATGATCGCCTTTGCCTTCAGCGGCTCCCTGATCCGGCGTACGGCACCGGCCAGCACGAGGCTCTTCGCCGCGTGGCCATAGAGTCGTACGGAAAGCGCCTTGCGCACGCGCGCGCTCGGCAGTCCGGGAAGCACCTGACGCAAGCGGCGCACCAGGATCTGCCAGTGCTTCGACGCGCTGGCGGAATGATCGAAGATGAACGTCGTCCGTTCCATCAATCCCCGCGTGGCGACGAGGTCACCGGGTGCGGGCTGCGGTCCCCGGCTGATCGCCAGGATGCGCACGTCGAAGCCGCGGTCGAGCAGGCCGACGATCTGGTCGATGACGAAGGTTTCCGAATACTTGGGAAACTCCGGGAGGACGAACAGGATCGGCATGGTCAGGCTCCGATCCCCAGCGTCGCCAGTACCGACTCACGGGCGAACGCCTTCTCGCGGGCGACGGCCGTGGCGACGCGTGGCCGCAAGGTCTCGTCCTGCAGCAACGCGAGCACCTTCGTGCGCAGGGTGCCGTCGAGCAGGGCTTTGACGGGAATGGCCAGGTCGTCCACACCGAGACGCTTCATGATGCCTTCGGACTTGTGCTCGTAATTGAGCGCCACGGACGGCGTACCGAAGTTCATCGACATGATCGCGCTGTGCAGCCGCGTGCCGATGGTGAGCACGCAGGTGGCGAGGCGGCGGCCGATCTCGACATCGTTGAGCTCGTTCATCTCGACATGGAAGGACTCCGGATGGCGCAGGCGCGCGCGCACCTTGAGAGCGACCATGCGGTCGTCCTTGGGGTAGCCGTCGATGGCCGTGCAGGTGGAGTAGGCGACGACGCGGTAGCCCGCTTCGATCACGGCATCCAGCAGCTCGGCGAACGCCGTTTCGTACTCGGCCTGCGTCACGCCCAGACGCTTGTCGAACGGGGCCAGCTCACGGAAAGTCACGGCCACCGTCGGCTGCGCGGTATTGACGGGCTCGTTGACCCCCGGATTGACCAGCCACGCGGTATCCGACGTCCAGCGCACCTTGTCCTGCGGGATGCGCCCCTCGGTCATATAGCGCGCGCTGACTTCCTCACGCAGAGCGACCGCGTTGACCCGGGTCATGACGTCTTCGGAGATCTGCCGGAAGAACGGCTGCTGGAAGGGCCCGACGCTGTGGCCGATCATGTAGACCGGACGGCCCGCCAGCAGGGCGCAGATGGACTGGTCGTACTGCGTGGGGCCATACAGGTCCACGAAGAACGAACCGCCGACCTGAATGACCAGGTCGTACCCTTTCATCCACTCGATGGTCTCGCGATGGCGCTGCGGCAGCTTTACCCAGCGTGCCCACCAGCGTTCCATGAGATGCCCGTGCAGGATGCGCGGAACAAGGCGGCGCAGCACCTTCGGCCGCAGGCCACCGAAGCGCTTTTTCGCGGCTTCGTTGTAGTAGGCATTCAACGTGTCGGGCAACAACCGACGCCCGATAAGGTATTCGGAGCTGGTCGGGAAGCGGCTGGTCACATCGACCTTGCTCCCCGGCAGCGCCTCCGCCAGACATTCCAGAAGGCCGCGCAGAATGGCGCCGTCGCCCCGGTTGCCGCACGTGTGATTTCCGACGATCAGGATGCGCGACATAGTGCTCTTTTCATGCTGGGCCCCGTGGTAGCGGGGCGGTTCAAGCCGGATCGGCCTTGTATTTGTAGTACGCGTACTCGGAGTAGCCCGCCGTGCGCTTTTCCACCGCGTTGAAGATGGCACCCTTCAGCTCGACACCGTTCTGTTCGAAACGTTGCTTGGCCAGTGCCAGCTCGCGCTGCTTGTTGAGACCGAAACGCGCCACGAGCAGGCTGGTCCCGACGTGATGGCCAATCACCGCCGCATCGGTCACCGCCAGAATGGGCGGCGTATCGATGATGATCAGGTCGTAGGCGGGCACCACCGCCTCGATGAAGCGCGTGAAGTGCTGGTGCATCAGCAGTTCCGACGGATTCGGCGGCACCTGGCCGCGGCTGATGAAGTCCACGTTCTCCGTCGGACCCTTCTGCACAACCTCCGCCAGTTCGGCCTTGCCGACCAGCAGATCGGACAGCCCGCGTCCCGTCTTGACGCCGAGCAACTGGTGCAGCGTGCCGCGGCGCATGTCACCGTCGACCAGCAGCACGCGCTGCCCCGCCTGGGCAATGACGGCCGCGAGGTTGGCCGAGACGAAGGTCTTACCGGCGAACGGGCTGGAGCCGGTGATCATCAGGATGTTGTTCTTCGCTTCCAGCCGGGCGAAGTGCAGGCTGGTGCGCAGGCTTCGGATCGATTCGATCGCCAGATCGGCCGGGTCGCTGATGGCGAGCAGGGGGCCACGCGCGCCGTGCTTGTGACGGGTGCGGATGGAACGCGCGCTCTGGCCGGAGCTGAGCGGCACCGATGCATACACGGGCAGGCCAAGGTCCTCGATCAGCGCAGGGTCTTCGATGCCGCGATTGAGGATCTGCTTGAGGAAGACAAAGGCCAGCGCGAGGAAGGCACCGAGGAAGGTCGCGATGATGACGATCAGCGCCTTGCGCGGCTGCACGGGAACGTTGGGATCCACCGCCGCCTTGTCGACGATACGCACGTTGCCGACGGTGCCCGCACGGGCGATGTCGAGCTGCTGCGCCTGATTGAGCAGGCTGGTGTACGTATTGCTGCTGACCTGGACGTCCCGGTTGAGCTTGAGCAGTTGCTGCTGGGTGTCGGGCAGGGCGCCGACCTCCTTCTGCATCTTGTCCTTCTGTGCCTGCAGCTGGCCCATCTGCTGCTGCAACGCCTTGTAGGCAGGGTGGTCATGCGTAAAGCGGCGATCGATGTCCGCTTCCTGCATGTGCAACTGCTGGATGTTGTTCTCGACACCGACGATCTGATCGAGCAGGCCTTTGGTCTGCATGCTCAGATCGACGGAGTGGGACTGTGTCTGGAAGGCGTTCATCGCGGCCTGGGCCTTGTCCAGGTCCTGCCGCACCTTGGGCAGCTGGTCCTTGACGAACTGCAGCTGGCTGGCGGCTTCGGCGGAGTTCCGCTCGACGTTCTGCCGCACATACGCGGTGGTGACGTGTTCCAGCACCTTCCGCGCCAGCTCCGGATCGGCGTTGTTATAGGTCAGCCCGATGATCCCGGAGTCGTTGCCCTGTTCGAGGGCGACGACATCGGTCTGCAGCTTGGTCGTGGTGGTCAGCGCGGGCTGCACGACGACGTCGAAGCGCGTCCCCGGGTTGGCTACCAGCTGGCGGATCTGCACCGTCACGCCCTTGCCGTTGATCAGCTGACCGACGGCGCCCTGCGCCACACGCTTGCCATCGTCGTCGTACAGGCTGAACTGGTGATTGTCTTCGGCGCGGAGCTCGAACTTGCCGCCCATGGTCGGATCGGGCAGATCGAGCTTGAAGATGTCGACGACCTCGCCGCCCCAGCCATAGCGACTGAGTCCGAAGCGAGGCTTGCCAAGCTGGCCGGGTTTATGCCCGCGGGAGAGGTAGTCACCGATCACCGGCATGCGCTGCGGTAACGCCTGCACGTTCAGTCGCATGTCGTCGACCGTCTGTCCGACGACCAGCCGCGACGTAATCAGCGCGATCTCGGTGACGGCCTGCGATGCGGTCGTGCCGAGCGATTGCGAAAGGTCGCTCAGCCCCGGAAGGCTCGGCGTCTTCTGCTCGACCTGCACCACGGCGGTGGCCTGATAGATAGGCGTCGCCAGCAGCGTATACAGCACACCGATCACGAAGAAGACCCCCGTGATTGCAACGATCAGCCACTTGTGATCGAGCAGCGTACCGAACAACGCGTTGAGATCGATGGTGTCGTCATCATGTGCCTGCTCAATCTTCGTCGTCATGCGGCCGCGTGTTTCCTGGAGATGAATTGGACGTCTAAGCGTTTATACCGGAGCGAGAATGAATGGGCCGAAAAGCAGATGGCCAGCCAACGTCCTGTATTTCCAGCGTTTTACGCACACATCTCCATGCACCGGCACACAGCTGGCGCATGACACACCCCCTTGGATGCGTAGGATGAAACCTCAGGCGGGCGTCGACGGGCGGCCGTTGGGGATGCCGATGTCGACGCCATTCGTTGAAAGAACGATGTCCTTCGCCTTCTTCGATGCCAATCGCGTACCACTGATCCGCGCCGAAGGACTTTCAGCTTAGACGGGGTCGCGTAGGCCTCAAAGTGAAAACCGCCAGTTTTGCGACCTGCGTCAAGGAACCATCGCTTATGGGGACGCTAGAACGCAAATACGTTATTAATTCGTTATATGCGTCCTGATGTATCTACACACACCACTAATGAATGGTTCATTCCGCAGTCACTAATTGTTGCACTGCATGGTCACCACTCCGATGTGTGCGTCGTGTATACGCGCTTATTCGGCAAGGTCGCTTCCGCATCGCAGCAACGCACACACGGCGATCTCCGCCCTGGTGATGGCGCTCGGCCCGTCAGCGGCGCACACTCGGCGGCTAAGGGCGGTCCACCGGCCGCATCGGGAGCAGCTCATGCATGTCGTCGCGATGTTAACGGCGGGTCTATAGACCTTTTCCGGCGTAAGCGCGTCCGGGAAACCGCGGGCGCGGAACGCGAGCCGGCCTTACGAGCCGAACTCTTCAATGCCGAACAACTCGAGGCTTACGGCGCGCAACTCGCCGCCAGGCATCGTCTGGCTGCGCGCCGGCTACCCGAATGGCTGCTTCCCCGTCTTGCCGACAACGAACGGGTGATCCTTGGGGCGTGTCGCGGCCTCATGGTGGCCGCACGTCGCGGGGAGAGCGCGACGCCCGCCGGCGAGTGGCTGCTGGACAACCTCTACCTGATCGAAGAGCACATCCGCAGCGCGAACAAGGATTTTCCCAAAGGGTACAGTCGCGAACTCGTCCAGCTCGATGGCGGCGCATCCCATGGTCTTCCCCGCGTCTACGACATCGCACTGGAAGTCATATCCCACGGCGATGGACGCGTCGACGCCGCTGGCCTGGCGCGTTTCCTCGATGCCTACCAGACCGTCGCGCCGCTCAGTCTGGGCGAACTCTGGGCGGTGCCCATCATGCTGCGGCTCGCGCTGATCGAAAATCTGCGTCGCATCGCCGTGCGCGTGACTCAGGATCGCTCGCGCCGTCGACGTGCCACGCGCTGGGCGGATGCCATGACGCGCATGGCGGCCGACGATCCGAAGAATGTGGTGCTGGTGGTCGCCGACATGGCGCGCTCCGACCCGGTGATGAGTGCACCGTTCGTGGCCGAGCTGGTGCGCCGGTTACAGGGGCAGGGGCCGGCACTGGCCATGCCGCTGGGCTGGGTCGAGCAGAGGCTCGCGGAATCGGGCCGCAGCATTGACTACCTCGTGCAGGCCGAATCGCAGCAGCAGGCGATGCACCAGGTGTCGGTCGGCAACAGCATCGGCAGCCTCCGTTCGCTGGCGACGGTGGACTGGCGCGACTTCGTCGAACACGCGAGTCTGGTCGAGGCATCGCTTCGCGACGATCCCTCCGGCGTTTATCCCGCGATGGATTTCACCAGCCGGGATCGCTATCGCCATGCGGTGGAGCGCCTGGCGCGTGCGACACGTCGCAGCGAAGTGGATACCGCCCGTGCGGTGCACGCCGCATGTCTCGCGCAGGCGGCTGGTGTCCACGATACGACCCGGCGGCACGTCGGTTTCCATCTGGTCGGCGCGGGGGCAACGGAGTTCGAGCGTGCGCTCGGCGCAAGCCGGGGCTGGAAAACACGGTGCACTCGCGCCTTCACACGCGCACCGTTCGCGGTGTCGTTCACCGTGTTTCTCCTGCTCACTGCCGCGCTCACCGCTGGCCTGGTGGCGACGGCGGCGGTCGTTTCGGCGTCAGCCTGGGTGTGGATGCTGCTCGGCGCAGGGTGTCTGCTCGTTGCAAGCCAGCTCAGCCTGAGCCTTCTGAACCTCGGCGCGTCGCTGATCGCATCGCCCGATTACCTGCCTCGTATGGACTATGCGTCCGGCATGCCCGCGGCAGCGCGGACCATGGTCACCGTGCCGACCCTGCTCGGCAGTGTGGAGGACGTCGACGAGGTCGTCGATGCACTCGAGGTGCGTTTCCTCGCCAATCGCGACGATGCGCTGCATTTCGCCTTGCTCACCGACTTTCTGGATGCCGATCGGCCCGCGCTCCCGGACGATGAGGCGATCCTCGCGTACGCAGGACGTCGCGTGTCGGCACTGAATGCCCGGTATCCATCGGTGGCAGCGGACCGTTTCTATCTGTTTCATCGCCCCCGGGAATGGAGCGCGACGGAACGACGCTGGATGGGCGCCGACCGCAAACGCGGCAAGCTCGCCGCACTGAACCGGCTGTTGCGCGGCGAAGGCGCGGAACGCTTCGCGCTCATCGTCGGACGAATCGCGGATCTTCCCCCCGTCCGTTACGTCATCACGCTGGACACCGATACGCAGCTCCCGCGCGACGCCGCTCATCTGATGGTGGCGGCGATGGATCATCCGCTGAACCGCCCGGTGTTCGACGACGCGTCGAACACCGTGGTGTCGGGTTACGGCATCCTGCAGCCGCGCGTGGGTATCGCACTGCCGGCGCAGGCGCGCTCGGTCTATGCACGCCTGTACGGTGCGGATGCCGGTGTCGATCCGTATACGCGTGCCGTGTCCGATGTCTACCAGGACGTCTTCCACGAAGGCTCGTTCACGGGCAAGGGCATCTACGACATCGATGCCTTCGAGCGTGCACTGGCCGGGCGCCTCAAGGACGAACGCGTACTCAGTCACGATCTGATCGAGGGCTGTTTCGCGCGCTCGGGGCTGCTCAGCGACGTCCTCGTCTTCGAGGAGATTCCGGGGCGCTACGCGGATGACAGCGTGCGAAGGCACCGCTGGACCCGTGGCGACTGGCAGCTCTTGCCCTGGCTGATGCCGACGGTGCCCAGCGTTCATGGATGGGTTCGCAACGATCTGAGCAGCCTGTCGCGCTGGAAGATCTTCGACAACCTGCGCCGCAGTCTCGTGTCGCCGGCCGCCCTGGCCTTGCTGGTAAGCGGTTGGCTGTGGATCGGCCCCGTCGCGACGTGGACTATCGCGGTCCTGTCGATGCTGTTCGTACCGGTTCTGCTCCACGTGCTGATGGACGTGATTCGCAAGCCACACGATGTGACCTGGCCGGTGCACGGCCGCGTCGCCCTGGACGCGGCGGGACAGCATATGGCACGCCTCGGCCTCGCCGTCGCATGGCTGCCGCACGAAGCTCGCCTGAGCGTGGATGCGATCGCGAGATCGCTCTGGCGTGTGCTGGTGAGTCGGACGCATCTGCTCGAATGGCGATCGTCCGGCGAAGTGGAGCGACAGGGTCGCGGCACGCATACGATTCCGTGGCGCGCACTGTGGGCCGGTCCGGCCGTGGCGTTCGGCGTGACGGCGGCGCTCGTGGCCGTACGACCGGCCGCGTTGCCCGTCGCGTTCCCGCTGCTCCTGCTCTGGCTGGCCTCGCCACCGTTCGCCTGGTGGGTCAGCCGCGCGCAGAGCGCGCAAGTCTACGCGCCTACGGACGCGGACCGGACGTTCCTGCGTCATCTCGCCCGCCGCACATGGGCTTTCTTTGAAACGTACATGGGGCCCGACGATCGCTGGCTGCCGCCGGATAACGTGCAGATGATGCCGGCGCCCCGCGTCGCGAGGCGCACGTCGCCGACCAATATGGGCCTGGGGCTGCTTTCCGCCCTGTCCGCATACGATTTCGGTTATCTCGGGGCGGGGGCGCTGGTCGAACGTCTTGGCCATACGCTTGGCACGATGCGCGATCTCGAGCGATATCGCGGCCATTTCTACAACTGGTACGACACGGAGCACGGTACGCCGATGCATCCGCTCTACGTGTCGAGCGTCGACAGCGGAAATCTTTCCGGCCATCTGCTTACGTTGCAGCGGGGGCTGCTGGCGATCGCGGACGCACCGGTTTTTTCGGTGGCGTCGATCGCCGGCCTGGCCGATAGCGTCGGAATCCTCGCGGAAGAGGCCGGCGGCGCGTGGCGAGCGGACCTCGCCGACTGGTCGGATCAGCTCGTTCAGGCGATGGGCAAGCCACCCGCGACGCCGATGGATGTATTCGTGTTCGCCACCGCGCAGCGACACCAGCTGGACGGACTTGTGGGTCGCCATGGGAGCGACGGCGCGGAAGAGACGCGGTTCTGGCTGTCCCGGATCGCCGCGCAGTGCGACGATCTCCTGGACGAAGCCCAGGCATGGCATACCGACATCGTCGGTGACCGCATCGCGTCGCTGGCGGAGATCGCGGCCGACGTGAAGGACCGGGCGCGCGCCGCGCGCGCCGCCACGCGTCTGGACGCGCTCACCGCGGCGGCGGCGCTGGCCGGCGACCTGGCCGTCATGGATCACGCCTTCCTCTATGACGACAACCGCCGCCTGCTGTCGATCGGCTTCGATGTCGAACGTCGCGTGCTGGACAACTCGTTCTACGATCTGCTGGCCTCCGAGGCTCGACTTACGACGTTCGTCGCCATCGCGCAGGAGCAGATACCGCAGGAGAGCTGGTTCTCGCTGGGCCGCCTGCTGACGAATGCCGGCGGTCTGCCGGTGCTGTTGTCCTGGACGGGCTCGATGTTCGAGTACCTGATGCCCATGCTGGTCATGCCGACCTACGAAGGCAGCCTGCTCGAGCAGACCTGTCGTGCCGCGGTCGCGCGCCAGATCGAATACGGCAAGCAGCGCAACCTTCCGTGGGGAGTGTCCGAATCCGGATACAACGCCGTCGACGCGCAGCTCACTTACCAGTACCGGGCCTTCGGCGTGCCGGGTCTGGGTCTCAAACGTGGACTGGGTGACGACCTCGTCGTGGCCCCTTATGCGTCCGTGCTGGCCCTGATGGTCGCGCCGGCGGCAGCCACCGGCAATCTGCAGCGGCTGACCGCGGATGGCGTGGCCGGTCGGTTCGGCCTCTACGAAGCCGTCGATTACACGCCATCGCGCCTGCCGCCGGGACAGCACTCGGCGATCGTGCGGGAGTTCATGGCCCACCATCAGGGCATGTCGTTGCTGTCGATCGGGCATGTGCTGCTCGGACAGCCCATGCGCAAGCGCTTCGAAGCCGATCCGCGTGTCATGGCGACGAGCCTCCTGTTGCAGGAACGTGTGCCGCGCTCGGCATCGGAGTACCTGCACGCCGTCGGGCTGGGCGAGGGCGCGCCCGCACCCGCGACATCGGAAGCCCGGCTGCGCCTGTTTACCGATCCGGACCGTCCGCGGCCGGCGGTGCAACTGCTGTCCAATGGCCGTTATCACGTCATGGTCAGCAGCGCCGGTGGTGGGTACAGTCGACGCGACGGCATGGCGCTGACCCGTTGGCGCGAGGACATCACCCGCGACCGCCATGGCATGTTCTGTTACGTGCGCGATCCCGACTCGGGTGACGTGTGGTCGACTGCCTACCAGCCGGTGGCACGACAGACCGACCACTTCGAGGCCATTCTGGCCGAGTCGCGCGCGGAGTTCCGCGTACGGCAACGCGGCTTCGAGACGCATACGGAGATCGTCGTCTCGCCCGAGGACGATATGGAACTGCGGCGTACCCGCGTCACCAATCGCGGCCGCACGCGTCGTACGATCGAACTGACCAGCTATGCCGAAGTCGTGCTGGCCGATCCACGCGGTGACGCGGCCCATCCGGCCTTCAGCAAACTCTTCGTCACGACCGAGATCGTGCCCAGCCTGCAGGCGCTCATCTGCACACGGCGTCCGCGCTCGGCGGACGAAGTCCCGCCATGGATGTGCCATCTGGTCGCGGTACACGATGCGGATGTCGATGCGATCTCGTATGAGACCGACCGCGCCCGTTTCATCGGGCGAGGCCGGACCACGGCTCAACCGGCCGCGCTGGATGCCGTCTGCGACACGTTGTCGGGAAGTCACGGCGCGGTGCTCGATCCCATCGTCGCCATCCGGGTACGGGTGACGCTCGATCCCGACCAGACGGCGACGCTCGACTTCGTCACCGGCGTGGCGGATGTGCGCGAGGGCTGCGTACGTCTGATCGAGAAGTATCGCGACCGGCACCTGTCCGACCGCGTCTTCGACCTCGCATGGACACGCAGCCAGGTGCTGCTGCGCCAGGCCAACTCGACGCTTGCCGACGCCCAGTTGTACGAGCACATGGCGACATCGATCCTCTATCCGAACCTTGCCCTGCGCGCCGAGCCGGGCCTGATCGCGGCAAACCGGCGCGGCCAGTCGGGGCTGTGGGGGCAAGCCGTTTCGGGTGACCTGCCGATCGTCCTGCTGCGCATCGCGGACATCGCGCGTCTGGATATCGCCCGCGATCTGATCCGCGCGGCCGCCTACTGGCGCCTCCGCGGTCTCATGGTCGACCTGGTGATCTGGAACGAGGACAGCACGGGGTACCGACAGACGTTGCACGACGCGCTGACCGGCCTGCTGGCCTCGGGCGCCGAAGCCAACCTGCTCGACCGCCCCGGCGGCGTCTACATCCGCGCGGCACAGCCCTTGTCCTTCGAGGATCGACTGGTGATGGAAGCCAGCGCCTCGATCGTGGTGGTGGACAGCCTGGGTTCCCTGCAGGAGCAGATGGAGCGTCACCGGCTGGGCGCTCACCCGGTCGCCGCGGAGCCGGCCAGCTGGCCGCGCCGTCCGGTCATCGAGCCGGTCGCCGCTTCGGCGCCGAAGGGCGCTTTCTCGACCGACGGTACCGAGTACGTGATAACGCTGGCTCCCGGTGCGGTCACGCCCGCGCCCTGGTGCAATGTGCTTGCCAATCCGGACTTCGGCACGGTGATCTCCGAAAGCGGCAGCGCGTATACCTGGGCAGAGAACGCGCACGGTTGCCGACTGACGCCGTGGCAGAACGACCCGGTCGAAGACGCCTGCGGCGAGGCGATGTACCTGCGCGATGAAGCCACCGGTCATACGTGGTCGCCGACGCCGCTACCCATGCGCGGGGTGGGTGAATACACCACGCGGCACGGCTTCGGTTACACCGTGTTCGACCACGCGGAGGACACGGTTTCGTCAAGCCTGGCGGTGTTCGTCGCCATCGACGCGTCGGTGAAATTCCAGGTCCTGACTCTCACCAACGACGGTGACGAGTCACGGCGCCTGTCGATCACAGGTTACGTCGAATGGCTGCTGGGCGACGTGCGCGAGAGCAGCGCGATGCACGTGGTCACCGAGATCGATTCGATGACCGGCGCGCTGTTCGCACGGAATGCCTACAACAGCGACTTTCCGGGACGCGTCGCCTTCTTCGATGTCGAAGATCCCGACCGCGACGTCGGTGGCGACAGGACCGCCTTTCTCGGGCGCAATGGCCACGCGGGCGCGCCGCTGGGCATGCGCCGTCCGGGCTGGCATAACCGCGTCGGGGCGGGACTGGACCCGTGCGGTGTGTTGCGCAGCTTCGTCGTCCTGGCGCCCGGCGAATCCCGTGACGTGATCTTCCGCCTCGGCATGGGCGCCAGCGAACCCGAGGCGCGTGCGCTGGTCCAGCGCTTCAGGCAGACCGGTTCGGCGACCGCCGCCCTTGCCGCCGTACGGCGCCACTGGAGCGACACCCTTGGCGCGGTCCAGGTCGCTACGCCCGATGCGTCGATCGACGTCTTCGCCAATGGCTGGCTGCTCTACCAGACCATCGCCAGTCGCCTCTGGGCCCGCAGCGGTTACTACCAGTCCGGCGGGGCCATCGGTTTCCGCGACCAGTTGCAGGACTCGATGGCGACGCAGCACGCGGCGCCGGCCATGGCCCGGGCGCAGTTGCTGATGTGCGCGGCGCATCAGTTCGTCGAGGGTGACGTGATGCACTGGTGGCATCCGCCCGGCGGTCGCGGCGTGCGTACGGGATGTTCGGACGATTACCTCTGGCTCCCCCTGGCCACCAGCCGCTACGTGCAGGCCAGCGGCGATACCGGGGTACTCGACGAGTCCGTCGAGTACATCGAAGGCCGTCCGCTGCGCCCCGGGGAAGAGTCCTATTACGATCAGCCCCGGCCTTCGGGCCAGCGGGCGTCGCTGTATGACCACTGCGTCCGGGCGCTTGAACACGCCGCGCCGCGTGGCGTTCACGGCCTGCCGCTGATGGGTAGCGGCGACTGGAACGACGGCATGAACAAGGTAGGTGAGGCCGGGCAGGGCGAAAGCGTCTGGCTTGGCTTCTTCCTCGTCCATGTGCTGCGCGAGTTCGCACAGGTGGCTCGTCAGCGCGGTGACCTCTCGTTCGCCGGGCAATGCGTCGCGGGGGCCGACACGCTGGCCGCATCCCTCGAAGCGAGCGCCTGGGACGGCGACTGGTACCGGCGCGCCTGGTTCGACGATGGCACCCCGCTGGGCTCCGCAGGCAACGACGAATGCCGGATCGATGCGATCGCACAGAGCTGGTCGGTCCTTTCGGACGTGGGCGGCGACGACCGGCGAGCACGTGCGATGGCGTCGCTGGACCGGTATCTGGTGCTCGACGATCCGGGCATGATCCGCCTGCTCGATCCGCCGTTCGACACGTCGGCCATGGATCCCGGTTACATCAAGGGCTACGTGCCCGGCGTGCGGGAAAACGGCGGCCAGTATACCCACGCCGCGGTCTGGGCCGCCATGGCCTTCGCGCACATGGGCAACCACGAGCGGGCGTGGGAACTGACGAGGATGATCCATCCTGCCAGTCATACCGGGGACGCCGCCGCGATCGGGCGCTACAAGATCGAACCGTACGTCATCGCGGCGGACGTCTATTCCGTCGCGCCGCACACGGGACGGGGTGGGTGGAGCTGGTACACCGGGTCGGCGGGCTGGATGTACCGCCTGATCGTCGAGTCGTTACTGGGTATCCATCTCGACGGTGGCCGGTTGCGGATCGTGCCTCGCGTTCCGGCGGCCTGGCCGGGCTATACCGTGCGCTACCGCCAGGGACGAGCGACCTACGTCATCGACCTGCGTCGTGCACACGAGGGTGAACCGGCGAGCCTCTTGCTGGACGGGGTGGCCTGTGGCGCAACCCTGGCCCTGAAGGATGACGGAGCCGAGCATCGGGTGCAGGTGATCTATGCAGGAGGGTAACGGTGGCGTAACGCGGCTACGCGCAGCGTCAGTGCAGCCGGGCGTACCGGCGGATCGGGAGATCACGCTCATGTCTCAGGAATCGAACGATCCGTCGCCCGCGCCCCAGCTGCGGGAAGACCGGATAGCCGCCTATAACGTGGCCGCCGCCACGCATCCCGAGGCCTGCGTCGTGCGCCGCGTGGATGCGTCCGGCGCTTGCGTGCCGGTCAAGGCGCCGCCGTCGGCCTCCGGGAACGCATCCGGGCAAACAACATCACCGCCAAAGGCGTAAGCAGCAGCGGAAGGTTGCTGCGCCCCGGCCACGAGGGATTGTAACGGCGCAACAGCCCGAATACCCGGTGATGCGCGGCCCACAACGCGCCGACGACGATGAAGCTGAGGAAGAAACCCGCCAGCTGCGGAATCAGGTCGACCAGAGCCTGTAGCCAGGCCTGGTCCGTACGCGACTCCGGATGAGGCACGTGCACCTCGATGATCAGCAAGGTGATGGCGATGGCGAACACCGCGTCCGAAAAAAAGGTCAGCCGCTCGAGCTGCTGATCCTGGCCGTGCTCCGACATGCCGAACTCCCCCTGTGATTTCTTGCGGATGATCGCCCGCCACGGGTCTTCAGGGGAAGGGGGTGCCCAGGAGCAGACGCGGCTTAGACATCGCCCGGATCAGCATGCGCAACGGGGGCCTCGTCCGCTCCACCAGTCCAGGGAGATCGTCACCATGCATTCTCATGTCCTGCCACGTCGCAACGTGGTGGCCAATGCCATTTACGGCCTGCTCAATCCGATACCGTTCGGATGCTTCGTGGCGGCACTGATTTTCGATATCGTCTACGCCCGCACCGGCGTGATCCTCTGGATGAAGGGGGCCGCCTGGCTGATCGTATTCGGCCTGCTCTTCTCGATCGTGCCGCGGCTGGTCAACCTGACGCAGGTCTGGATCACCTCCCGTCATGCCGCCGTGCGCGGTGAGCGACTCGACTTCTGGCTCAACCTCGTGGCCATCGTCGCCGCGATCTTCAACGCCTTCGTTCACAGCCGTGACGCGTATGCGGTCGTCCCGGAAGGGGTATGGCTCTCCGCCGTCACCGTTCTGCTGCTCGCTATCGGGCACATCGTGCTCGCGGTGCGGGCGTCCGACCGGGGAGTGCTGGTCCATGATTAAGCACATCTGTCGCAACGCGCTGGCGCTGGCGTGCGTCGTCGCCCTCGGCGCGTGCAGCGAGAAGGCTTCCTTCGAGCCACCCCAGCAGTCGGGCACCGATCCGACCTTGCCCAAGGCACAGAACTTTCTCGTGCCACCCATGCAGGTACCGGACAAGGCGGGCTGGAAGCAGGGGCAGGCGCCGAGGGTAGCGGCCGGTCTGAAGATCGAACGCATCGCCGACGGCCTCATGCACCCGCGGCAGCTGTACACGCTTCCGAACGGCGATGTGCTGGTCGTGGAGTCCAACGGTCCCGGCAGCGAGCCCGTGACCACACCCAAGCAGCTAATCGCCAGCATGGTGAAGAACCAGTCGGGCAAAGGCGGGAAGGGTGGCAATCGCATCACGCTGTTGCGCAAGAGCGCGTCGGGACCGTGGGAGAAGCATGTATTTCTCGAAGGGCTGAATTCGCCCTTCGGCGTGCAGCTGATCGGCAGCACGCTTTACGTCGCCAACACCGATGGCATCGTCAGCTATCCCTACCAGGAAGGGCAGACGCGGATCACCGTGCCGGCGACGAACTTCACCGATCTGCCGAACACGATCAACCATCACTGGACCAAGGCGCTGCAGGCCAACCCGGACGGCACAAAGCTGTATGTCGGCGTCGGCTCCAACAGCAACATCACCGAGAACGGCCTCGATATCGAATACCGGCGTGCCGATGTGCTCGAGGTCGATGTCGCCACCGGGGCGAGTCGCATCTATGCCGCGGGCCTGCGCAATCCCACCGGTTTGCAGTGGGACCCCGTGAGCAACTCGCTCTGGGCCATCGTCAACGAGCGCGATGAAATCGGCGCCGACCTCGTGCCCGACTATCTCACCTCGGTGAAGGAAGGCGGTTTCTACGGCTGGCCCTACAGCTATTACGGCCAGCACGTCGATACGCGGGTCAAACCGCAGCGGCCCGATCTCGTGGCCAGGGCGATCAGGCCGGACTACGCCATCGGCTCGCACGTGGCGCCGCTCGGGTTGCTTCTGACCCAGAGCAACGGTCTGCCTGCGAAGTACCACAACGGCGCTTTCATCAGCGAGCACGGCAGCTGGGATCGTTCGCCGTTGAGCGGATACGAAGTGGTCTTCGTCGCGTTCAGGGATGGCAAACCGGAAGGTAAGCCGGAGACCGTCGTGAGTGGCTTCTACTCCAGCGACGAGAAGCAGCTGTATGGCGCGCCCGTGGGCGTCGTGCAGGACAAGGACGGTGCGTTGCTGATCGCCGATGATGTCGGTGACACGGTCTGGCGTGTGACGGACGCGGCACGCTGAAGAGACGGTCGGGGCGATACAAGACGGGTGGGGTCGTGCCCGTTGAACGGTCCTGGCTGTGCGCCGCGTCGCATTCCGGGGTGGTCACGCGGGGCTGACGCGCTACTGCAACATGGATAGTGACAATCGGGTACCGGCCAACACCGGCCGGACGACGTGAGGCCAGGGCATGCCCCCTATCGACGATATCAAGCGACGCCGATTCCTCAAGATGGGTGCGGGCACCGCGGGCGTCGCAGCGCTTTCAAGCTGGCCCGGTCTGATCGAGAAAGCGCTGGCGCTCGAACCGCACAATCCCACCGGTACGCCGGGTCTGGCGGATATCGAGCACATCATCGTGTTCATGCAGGAGAACCGGTCGTTTGACCATTACTTCGGCATGCTGCCGGGCGTGCGCGGCTACGGCGATCCGCGACCCGTTCCGCTGCCTAGTGGCAACTACGCCTGGTACCAGCCGGAAGGCCTCGATGCGTCAAGCCGCGGTTTCAGCGATCACGTGGCCCATGCGGAGTGGACGCAGCCGAAGGGCTGGTACGACACCGATCGCGCGGCGCAGTCGACGAATTACGTGCTGCCGTTTCGCTTGAACGCGCCAGGCAACGTGCAGTACCAGTACATGGCCGATCTGGATCACAGCTGGAAGGCTTCGCAGCAGACCTGGTCCAACTGGGACACGTGGGTGCCGCTGAAAAGCCGGCAGGCGATGGGCTTTCTCAACGCCGACGACCTGCCGTTCTACTACCAGCTGGCCAACGCGTTCACCGTATGCGACGCCTATCATTGCTCGATCTTCGCGGCGACCGATCCGAACCGGTTCTGCCTGTGGTCGGGCACCGTGCCGCCGCCGATGAATTTTCCGGACAACTACGGCAGCTGCGGTTACGTCGCGGACATCGCCTGCGACATCAACAAGGACATCACCCCGGCGATGCTCGGCCAGTCGCCTGAGGCGAGGAACGCGGCGGTAGCCGCCGGTATCGCGGACTGGAAGACCTATCCGGAGACGCTGACCGAGAACGGCATCACCTGGAAGATCTACCAGGAGTACGACAACTACGGCGATAACTACCTCCAGTACTACAAGAATTTCCGGGTCGATAACACCGGCAAGCCGATCGATACCTCTGACGATCCGACGTTCCAGACCTTGTATCGCCGTGGGCGCGTCTTTGCGGAGCCCAGTGGCAAGACCGGCGACGCGCTGGTCGCGCAGTTCGCGAAGGACGTCGCCGCCGGCATGGAGCCGGACGATCCCGCACCGGGTGAGGTGAAAGCGGGCCTGCCGCGCGTCTCGTGGATCGTGGCGCCGTCCGCGTTCTGCGAGCATCCCAGCTCATCGCCGGGCGACGGCGAGTCGTTCACCGCCAGGTTGCTGGACGTACTGGTCAACGACCACCCGGAGGTCTTCCGCAAGACGGTGTTCCTGTTGATGTACGACGAGAACGACGGCTACTTCGACCACGTGCCGCCACCGGTTCCGGCGACCAGCGATGCCTACGGCGAGATGACCCTGGAGGACGCGGGTGCCGCGGAAACCATGGATGCGATCCCGGTAGGACTCGGCCCGCGCGTGCCGATGGTGATCGTGTCGCCGTGGACCGCCGGTGGCAAGGTGCATTCGCAGCTGAGCGACCATACCTCCGTGATCCGCCTGCTCGAAGCGTGGTCGGCGGCGAAGGGTCTGTCGAATCAGGGTCGCGAAAAGGATGCGGTGCGTTGCGATGCCATTTCGCCGTGGCGACGTGCGGTCTGCGGCGATCTCACGGAAGCTTTCGATTTCCGGCCGTCGCTACCACGCCGTATCGATACGGCGACGCATTTCCGGAACGGTACCGAAAGCGCGGCCGTGCCCGCGCCACAGGTCTTCCCGGTCCAGGCACCCGCCACGCGGGCAGCCTGTCGTACGGACTACGCCTTTGCGGCGGACATGCGGGTCGACGGAGGTCAGCTGGCGCTGCGCTTCGCCAATACCGGGGCGATCGGCGTCGCCCTCATCGCGTTTCATCAGCCGATGTCCGCGGCGCAGACCTCCGAACACTTTACGATCGAGGCCGGAAAGTCGCTTTCAGCGGTACGGCCCGTTGCCGACGACGGCCGATATGACGTCGCGATTCATGGTCCCAACGGCTTTCTGCGCGAGTGGCGAGGCGATCAGCGGGCCATGGGGTCCGCAGGACTCGCGGCGAAAGTCAGTGCGTCGCATCAGGAGTGGAAGGGCAGTCTCTCCATTCGTCTCGACAACCGGGCCAGTGACAAAGCGTGCGTGTTTCAGCTGGGCGATAACGCGTATTACGAGAATGGACCGATGCAGGTGCGCGTCGATGCCGGTTGCGAGCGGACGATCGAGTGGCAGGTGAGCCGTGGCTGGTACGACGTCGCCGTGCGCGTCGCGGGGCAGGCGGGTTACCTGCGACGCATGGCCGGCTATGTACCGCAGAAGCTGCGGGCTCCGGTCACCGACCCGGCCATTGGCAACGACCGGATGTTCCACGCGCTGGTGTCGATCCAGGGCGAGGGCTATGCGGGCCGTCGCTTCGACTATGCGGTGCCACCTTGGCACCACCGTCCGAAGAACTGGATCGGTGTGTTCGCCGCGGGTTCGGAGCCCACGAAAAAACACCTGCTGCGCTGGGTGTATGCGCCGCGTGGTGTCGGCTCGGTCATGCTGGCTGACGCGTCGGGCGATGCGCTGCCGCCTGGCCGCTACGAAGCGTGGTACTTCTTCGACGACAGCTACACCGTGCTGGGTGGCAAGCCCATACCGTTCCGCATCTGACGTCTCTGTCTGCTCGTCTAGGGTGTCGCGCTTGCGTCGACCCCCTGGATCAGCCGCTTCGCCAGCCGCGGATCGCGAAACTGGTCCAGCCACCAGGCGAGCGCACGACCTTCGTGTTCCTCTCGCCATGCCACGTACAGCGTGTTGGGCTCGCGAGGATTGGCCACCGTCTTCTCGATGAGGCTGCCGTTCTTCAGCAGGCTGAGGATGCGGTCGCGCGGCAGCCAGCCCACGCCCAGGCCGTCGAGTTGGGAGCGCATCTTCGCGCGCATGCTCGGCACCGCCAGCGTGGGCTGGCCGCCGACGACGCCGTAGCCGCGACGCTGGCGGCGCGACGAATCCGCGACCACGATCGCCCGATGGTGGGCCAGGACGTCCTGCGTGAGCGGGCTCGTTTCCTTCGCGAGCGGATGGCGCGGTGACACGGCGAAGACCCAGTCCATGGTCCCCAGTTCGAACCAGCGCAGCCCCGGAATGGCCGGTGGTTCGTTGGTCGCGCCGACGATGAGGTCGGCGCGACCGTCGGCCAGGGCTTCCCAGGTGCCTCCCAGGACTTCGTGGGTTACGCGCAGCGTGACGCCGGAACCCAGTGCGTCGAACGCACGGATCGATGGCAGCAGCAGTTCGAACTCGAAGATCTCGTCCGTAACCAGCCATAGCTGTTCCTCCCAGCCGCCGGCGATCTGCTTGACCCGCTGAGTGAGGCGGCCGACGTCCGCGGCCAGTCGTGCGGATTCCTGAGCGAGCAGCTGGCCGGCGGGTGTCAGCTGCAGACGGTAACGACGCCGGTCGAACAGCAAGGCATCGAAACGTGCTTCCAGCTGCCGTGCAGCGTGCGAAATGGTCGAAGGCGCCTTGCCCAGCCGGCGTGCTGCGCGCGACAGGCTCCCGGCCTCGCGAATGGCCTCGAGCAGGGCGATTTCATCGTCCGAAAGCATGAGACGTTCGACCCCTTCGAACGAGTGCGTCGAAAGCATGGTACGGCAAAAGACACGGCACGGCGCAGCATGCTTCCATCAACCACCCCACGGGAGTCATGTCATGAACCGTTTCAAAGACAAGAACGTTCTGGTCACCGGCGGCACCACCGGCATCGGCTTCGCGGTGGCTCAGGGCTTTATCGCCGAAGGGGCGCGGGTCATCGTCACCGGCCGGGACCAGGCGGGTATCGACCGCGCCGCCGCTGAACTGGGCCCGCGCGCTACCGTCATCCGCAACGACGCCGGTTCCATCACCGATGCCCGTGCGCTGGGCACCACCGTGGCCGACCTCGGGATCAAGCTGGATGCGGTATTCATCAACGCCGGTATGGCCCGCTTCGCCTCGCTGGCCGAGGTGGATGAAGCGTTCTGGGACCTCAGCTTCAATACCAACATCAAGGGTGCTTTTTTCCAGATCCAGGCGCTGGCACCTCACCTCAATACCGGTGCATCGATCGTGCTCAACGGCTCGATCAACGCCCACATCGGCATGCCGAACTCGTCGGTGTATGCGGCGACCAAGGCGGCGCTGATCTCGCTCGCCAGGACCTTGTCCGCCGAGCTGATCCCGCAGGGCGTACGCGTGAACGTCGTAAGCCCGGGCCCGGTGCAGACGCCGCTCTACGGCAAGCTCGGCATGGATGCGGCGACGCTGCAGGCCACCGCGGACAGCATCCAGTCCCAGGTGCCGATTGGCCGCTTTGGCCGTCCGGAAGAAGTCGCCGCGACGGTGCTTCACCTGGCCTCGCCGGAGTCGGCTTTCATCGTCGGCACCGAGATCATCATCGACGGCGGGATGAGTCAGCTATGAGCACGCCGTCCACGATGAAAGCGGCCTGGATTGCGGATGCCGGGTCCGGCGATCTCACGATCCACGTGGGCGAGACGCAGGTGCCCGCCATCGGCGACCGCGTCGTCGGCCTCATCCACTTCTGGCGCAACGAGGCTGCGGCCGAGCAGGCCAGTGTCCTGCCGTCAGAGGTCACCCGGCTCCCTGACATGGTGACTGCCATCGAAGCGTCCACGTTGCCGATCGGTGCACTGACCGCGTGGCAGGCGCTGTACGACATCCCTTCGCTGCGTGTCGATGCGTTGCCGGTCGTAGTGTTTTTCGGCCCGATCCTGTAACCACGTGACGTAGCGGCGCAGGGCCCGACCGCCGCTGCGTTCACGGCTTACGGTTGCCGCGAAAGTCGACGACGTCGCGCGCTTCCATCAGGTCGAACCAGCTCGTAGCCAGCTTCACGTAGAGCTGTTGCTCCGTGTCGGCCATCTGCCAGTTGGCCTGATCGCTCGCGTGGCTCGCCTGGTCCAGCGCGACGCTGTTGGCTTTTCGCCAGAGCGGCTGGTTCAGGCTGAGCTGGCCGGTGTGCGCGTGGTACGTGTCATGCAGCGTCGGCGTGACCCCTGTACGGTCAGCATTTTCGCACCCCTAAGGTGGCGTTCCGAGTGCGCCTTCACGACGCTACAATGCCCTACGGTCCGCCGACGGCGCCGACTGGAAACAGGGGAAAACAATGAAACGGATGCTTTGTGCGGTCGCCCTGGCGATCGCGGGCACCGGCTGCCAGACGACCGGTCACAAAATCACGCAGATCGATATCGGCGCGAGCCGCGACCAGGTGGTGGCCACGCTTGGGCGACCGGATTCGGTGCGGACCATAGGCGATTTCGAAGTCCTGAACTACCTGGACCGGCATCGCACGCGGGTGTCGATGGGGCACACCGATTATGCGGTGGTGCTGCTGGACGGGAAGGTGAGTCAGTTCGGGCCAGGGCAGGTGAGGCGGGATGAGTTGCGGTCGGTGGTGATTGATTCGGGAGTTCGATGAAGTGAAGCGATTCGTCTGGGTTTTCGTGCTTCTGTGCTTGCTGCCGGCGGTGGCGCAGGCTGGAGATCCCCTGAATGAACAGGAACGCCTTCGCTCCGTTCTGCAAAGGGAGGTTCCAGACGATGACCTTGGCGCCTATGAAAGGCTTTGGGCGCTTCAGGCCGCGAGTGGCCAGGCCTATGCGCCTGCATTGCGTACATGGATCTGGCGACGCAGCCTGACCGCCATTGATGGCTCACCGCGACCGCCTACGACGGTGAAAGAAGCCATTGAATCACCCATGGCCGATCAGGCAGCGTACCGCAACGCGGCGCAGGCCTATCTGACCAAGACGTTTTCCATTCGATTCGGCGTTGACGATGCAACCGGTCGGCCATCGGGTACTACCCGTGAGGCACCGGGCATTTTCACCAGGCGATCTTCAAAGGAAGTGTTCGTGAAGGCGACGGTGCAGAATAAAGGTCCAATAGAGGCCCGCATTCGCATGCGAGTCGCTCATGGAGACGTGGATCTGAGGTGCAATCTCTCACAGGTGAAGGCGGGCATAACGATTCCCGTTTGGTGTGCCACTGTGCTCGGGCACGGCAGCGTAGATCGGCAACTTGCCGGGATCGATGCATTGCTGAACTCACCAGATGGCGTCGTTCCCGAGGCCGAGATTGACATCGGTTCACCCACTCGCCACGTGACGCTGGCGAATGACCCCACCCTCGCCACCGACTGGGAAACGACCCTGAGAGAGGGTGATCCTGCGTTCTCGGTCTATCATCCTCCCACGCCGCTAAGTCAGATCACCACGGAGAGTGGTGCGCCACGAGCGGCTTGGGCCATGTTGGTAGTGATCGCGATCCTTCTTACGACCGGCGGCACGGCACACTACCGTTCGGCAAACGGCCCCGTCGTCTCGCGTGGATGGTTCGTCGGGTACATGATGCTAGCCGCAGCGGCCGTTGCCCTGGGAGGACTCGATCAGAGTACGGGCGCGCCGATGAGTGGCGTATTGTCCGTGCTGGTCGAGATAGTCGTCGGGCTTCCCTGGTCGATCTCTTTGCTGACGACGGCTAATCATCTGCCAAATGGGTCGGGTTTTCCTTGGCTCTTCGTCGCTGGGAACGCGGCTCTACTATTTGTCTTGAGCACGCCTGGACGTCGGTATAAAGCGAAGTAGCCAGTCGGTTTGACTTTTCACCGAGGGCCGATGAGTCGGCTTGGGCTGCGGCAGGTGAGGCGGGATGAGTTGCGGTCGGTAGTGATTGACTCGGGAGTTCGATGAAGTGATGCGATTCGTCTGGGTTCTCGTATTGCTGTGCTTGTTGCCGACGGTGGGGCAGGCCGGCGACCCGTTGAAACAGCAGGAGCCGCTTCACTCCATCCTGCAGCAGAATGTGCCGGATGATGACGTCGGCGCGTACAAGCTCCTTTGGCAGATGTACGACGCAAACGGAGACCTATGGACGCCTTCACTGCGGACGTGGCTGTGGCGACGCGACCTCACTCGTCTGGAAGGTGGCACGCCGCCGTCTATGACGGTGGAGCAAGCGATCGACTCGCCGCTCGCCGACAGTGGTGCATACCGGCAGGCTGCGATGGCTTACGTGGCCGGACGGTTCAGCATCCGCCTGGCTGTTGACGGTGTCGCTGGAATCCCGCCTGAGACCGTTCGTTCAGGGGAGGGAATCTACGTCACCCGCACTGGCGACCACGTGTTTGTTGCGGCTGTCGTGACGAATCGCGGATCGTTGGATGCAGAGCTAGGTGCTCGTGTTCAAGTCGACGACGCGTTTTTGTCGTGCGCTCCGGTCCAGATCAGCGCGGGGGGAGAGGCCGGAACGTGGTGCAGGGCTTCTGGCCCTGGCGGTACGGTGGCTGGACAAGTTGCCTATATCGTGGAGGCGCTCAAGCATTTTGATGGCATCGTAAAACGAGTCGATCTCGCGACCGGGACCCCGACCCGGCATGTCATGGCAGACTCTGGTGCTGACTACGCCCCGTCATGGGAAACGGCGTTGGGCGTCCGGGAGCTCGCAGGCGTGGAGATCGCGAATCGAGTTCGCGCCATCGAAGCGGCCAGGAGCCCGGTACCGACGACAGCCTGGGCCGTACTGGTCGTTATCGCGGCCTTACTGGCGACCGGAGGTGCGGCACATTACAACTCCGCCCATCGCGCCATCCTGCCTCGTGGGCTGTTCGTCGGCTACGTGATACTGGTGGTCGTGGCCCTCTGCGTTGCGGGCCTTGATGAAAGCACGGGAGCGCCGATGAAGGGCGTGCTTTCTTTGATGGCTCAGATGGTGGTGGGGTTGCCTTGGTCGCTTTCCTTGCTGTCGCCGGATAATCGATTGCCGAATGGGTCGGGTTTTCCGTGGCTGTTTGCTGCAGGGAACGCGGCGTTGCTGTTTGTTTTTAGTTCGCCTGGGCGCCGGTATGAGGCGGGCTGACGGTTATGTCCGGGATACTGGAGGAGCGACGAATGCCGATACGTGTTCTTTGCCGGCTTTTCAGGCGGGCTGCTTTAGCTATCACGGTCATGACGGTGTTCAGCAGCATCGCGAAAGAACGGGTGCCCGATGTCGCTGCGCGCGTTTGTGGTGCCGAAATCATCGAAGCGGTTGCCGGAGAGCTGCGCTTGCCTACCTTCGACCCGGCCTTGTCCTCGTGCCGTCGTGATCCGGTCACGTCTGGCACCTCTATTGTCGCCATCGTTAGTCCTGCTGACGACGAGCATTTTAATCTGGACGTGGCTATCTGGGATCTGCGTGCCCGGAAAGTTGTGGCAAAGCGACGAGATCCAGCCTATCTCGTCTCGGATGCTTCCTCCTTGCGGGCGACGGAAGTAGATACGGCGCGCTATCAACTTGCCGCGGACGTTCGTGCGTTCGGTGTTCGCGACGTCCACTACCCCTACAACACGCATTCGAAATGGAGTGAGACGCGCCTGACGATGTTCGTTCGGCGCGGCGAGGCGATTGACAGGATCTTTTCGAGCCAGGTTGAGCTCTTGACTGATGGCGGTAGTTCACCTGGGTGTGATGACGCTACGCGTGCGGTCCGCTCGGCGATCACGATCGCGCCGACCAGCAGTCGTGGCTTCAAGGATCTTCTCGTGGTTACGCGTGACAGCATTGAATCGGGTGTTCCGGGTAAATCCTGTAAGGTGGTAACGATCGAGCGTCAGCAGATCGCGTATGACGGAGCGACGTATGGATCGTTTTCTGCACCGAGCTACGGTGAGTAGAAGTCGATGTCCGCGTCTCACGGGTAACGTCCCCAGATCCATACATGTCCGTCTTCATCAATAGCGGCACTGTGGCCATTATCGGCAGCGACCGCCTTTGCCGTTGGAATGCCTTCGATGCGCACCGGTTTGCCCGAATAGGGATCGAGGCCGCCGCGCTGGGTGCTCGACACACAGGTTTGCCCGCCAAAAGGGAGGGTGGCTTTCGTTGCCAGCTGGCCAAACTCGTTATCGCCGGTAGCCCAGATGCTGCCGTCAGTGCCCAGAAACAGCGCATGACGCCGGCCGGCGGCCATGGCGGTAATAGGTGGCAGGCCCTCGATGATGGCGGGCGCATACTGGAAACCCCCTCGTTCGACGAGGGTGGTGGGGTCGCCGCCGAGCTGTCCGCAATCGTTGTAACCCCAGCCCCAGACGCGGCCTTTCCGGTCCAGCGCCAGGTCGAAGCCGTGAAAGCTTGAGATCGCCGTTATCGGCGGCAAGCCAGCGACGGGCTCAGGCGTAGGATTCGCTGCCTCGGGGAGGTGGAAGGGATTTTCGTAGCCACCACAGTAGACGGCATCGAGGGTAGGTTGCGGCGGGGACGACGATTCGATCAGAGGATGAGAAAGGTTTCCCCACGTCCACACACGGCCATCCTTGCCCAGGGCCATGCTGCTTCGCTTGCCACTGGCGACCTGAACTATGTCGCTAAGGCCTGGCACGAGATCGATATCCAGTCGCGGTGCAGCCAGGTGGGGCAACGGTCGGCCGGTTTGTCCGCAGTCGTTCATGCCAGTGCTCATGACGCTACCGTCCTGTGTGACCATGAGTAAGTGCGACGCGCTGCCCGTGATTTCGCGAAGGCCAGTGATATGTTCTTTCAGGAAGGCGCCGCAAACACTGCCACGGATTCCCGAGGGACACATCCGGGTTCTCTCCTGCGCTTCCCAAGTCGCAAGGGTCCCTGTGGACGTTATTCCAATGGCGTCAACCGCCGAAGGGGCGATCCGACTCATCGGGGAATGCGCGGGATCGATGGACGTGGCTTGCCCTTCGCACGTAGGTGACTGTGTGACGAGGTACGACCTCATCCTTCCTTCGCCATCGAGGACGACAAGATGGCTACTCTGGAAGGCGATTGCCGTCGCACCTTCCATGCCAGGAATTCGGAAGGGTTCACGGCGTACGCCCATGCAGTTTAAGGCCGCCTCCGGGGCACCGGTGCGGGAGGCATGGCCGGATTTCCATGAGCCGATGAGTGCCGTGCCGATCCAGATGATCAGGATGGCGGCAAGCGCCGAGACCCCGTGAATGGGTTTGATATTTTTCATCCGTCGAATCCCTAGTTCAAATCCCTTCGTGACGTGCGGAGGATCCAGTCCGTCCCGAGCATGACGGCACGTCACCGGCCGCCTGGCAGAGCCGGGCGCGGGTCGGATACTCGGTGAACGATCCCCTGTGATGCGGTCATGTTCGCACCCGCAAGGTGGCGTGCCAAGTGCGTGTTCGCAACATTACAATCATTCGCGGCCAGCCGAAGGCGCCGACCGAAATCTAGGGGAAGACAATGAAACGGATGCTTTGTGCTTTGGCTGGCTTGGCCACAACATTTTTGAGCCTAACGGTCCACGCGGATCGCGCGCGAGCCACAGAACTAGGCGACTTGCGGTCGCAGAAAGTGCCGACTGACGTTCGCGAGTCGTATACGCTGGTGGCCGAACTTCAGAATCTCCGCGACCCTGCCGCATCGACGGCGTTGAGAGTTTGGTTGTGGCGGCGCGATCTCTTAGCGCTTCAAGGGGCATCGCTACCTCAGTCACCGACAGTGGAGGATGCTATTGCTTCGCCTCAGGCGGACGAGAAGGCATATCGCGAGGCAGCTGCCGCGTATGTAGACGAGACGTTCACCCTACGGCTGCGTCCGGCCGGACAAGCACCGGCGGACGTAGGTTTTCGAAGGGAGCCTGACGGTTACTATTCTCGCGGAACTTCGGATCGGGGCACATACATCGTGTCGCTGGAGATCAAGAACAACGCATCCGCGGACGCCTCGCTGCTTACCCCTGGGGTCACGGTCACCTTATCACGCGGCACTTCCCAGCCTGATGGCGTGTGGCTGCAGTGTGAGCCTGTATTTGTCGCGGCTCGCGCCTCGGCAACAACGTGGTGCAGAGCCGCCAGCCAGCCGTATCTTGCCGGGATGCTCGTCGATCTTATGCGAGACCGTGATGATGCCAGTGATACCAAATTGAAGCTAAGGTCGGACATTGCCATGGGTACTGTTCCATTGCACATCTGGCTCATTCAGCTGGACAGCGCGCCAACTGCCTGGGAGCGCAAGCTTGGCGTGATCGACAAGGGGCTTGGCGAAAGCGTCGCAAGTGTAGATGTAGAAAATCTTCGGCCTTCCGGTCAACTCTACCTTCCCACTTCCGTGTTGAGCATGCTCATAGCGTCGTTTTCACTGCTCGGTCTCTGGGCGGGTCGCCACCTGGTCTCCGGCAGGCGTCGAATTATTCCACGCTCACTGTTTGTGTTTTACCTGGCGATGGTTGTTCTCATGCTGCTCCTGAGCATTGTGGATCGCCCAAGTGCGGGACCAATGGGCGGAACGGTGACTACGCTTGTGCAGATGGTATTGGCATTGCCGTGGGCTGTTTTTCTCGCCCACCCAAATGTGGCAGTGCCCCGCGACTCGTTTTTACTCCTCCTCTTGATCGCAGGCAACGCCATTTGTCTCTTTGTTTTCAGTTCGAATGGTCGCAGTTTTGGAACGTCTGAAAAAGCTGCGACAGGCGACAGATGAGGGGTTGATATAGCCCTGGACTGACGCATTCGTATCGCGCACTGGTGAGGAGCCCTGGATTCTTCCGGGCGATAAGTTAGTGACTACTCAAATGTGGGTTCGTCGCCCCAAATGGAGTCCTTGGAACATCACTATGGCTGCTCTTTGTACTGGAGGTTGGCATCAATGAAGCCATTCATGCCTTTGACGTGGAAGTGCATCTCATCCACTTCGTCGCTATCGAAGTTCTCAAAAGTCACTAGATCGGCCAGGACGAAGTGCGTCATTTTCTCCACTCTTTTCCTGAGCAGGGTCCGCCAGACAAGTTCGTTTCCTGTCAAGTAATTGATGCTGCTTCCATAGTCCGACACGGTTCCGGTCGCGTCGTCAGCACGTGACTGGTCGCGCCGTTTCTCACCAATGAGAGTGAGCTTGCCTTCAATGAGCTTGAACTTATAGTTGCTTTCCCAGACGAGCTCGCACGATGCCGCGCAACCCTTCGAATAGACGAGCACGAAGTTCCGTATCGAGACGCGGTCCCAGCGCCGCTCTGAGGCACCCCATCGCTTCGTTCTGTACGCGATGCGGTAATCACCCTGCGATGTCCTCACTGCCACCATGATCTCCACGGTCTGGTCGCGATCGCAATCCACAACCATCGGGACAGCCATCGCCCCGCCAGGCATCAGCGCGCCCGCCGCATCGTTCGGCGCATCGATTGACGCGTTAGGGCAGATGGCGTGAACAGCGTTTGCCGCGCCTTCGGTAACGACATCCGCCCTGGACACCGGGCTCAGGGTGATGAGCGTTAGTACCGATGTCGATAATGCGAGTGACCTGAGCGAGGGCGAGGGGATACCGCTGACGGGAGAATGCGGATGTCGAGTCATTTGAGATTAGATGCTCCGCTCACGCGAATTCCCGCGCTTCCAATAAAGTAAGCACCACCGCCCGCGACTCCAAGCGTGAATACTTTCACGGATAGACGCGTCCCATCATCCGGCATATCAAGCGGCTGGTTGACATACGATTTCAGAAGTCGCCATGTCGGTCCAGAAAAATCGATCACGTGACCGATCGTGTCCATCGTGGGCGCGACCGGAAACCAGCCGACGCCGGGCCGTACCTCGAACACCGGCGAGACCAGTTCAACCGACATCAACTTGCCGTCGTGGCACCGCAAGCGGTCTCCGAGACGTACCGCTCGAGTCGGTCGCCAACCGTGCTGCTCAAGCCAGACGCTCTCGTTCGTCGTTGTGAACGTCGTTGCGGATCGGCCTGGCGTGGCGGGATCGGCATAGATCAGCGCGACAATCGCATCGCACGGAGTTGTCGAGACGTAGGTGACAGAGGCGTGCTCGTTGTCGGCGCCATACTCATTGGGAGGCGCAAGAAGCACGTCTCCGACGCCGATCTGATCGATGGGCACCAGGCCAGACCTGGTCCACACGGGCGTGCCGGCGATAAAACCGATGGTGTGTTCAGTTCCCACTGTATTCGTATCCCTTGTCAAAATAGCCGATCTTTTCGGCGCTTCTTTCCATCATCCAGATGCTACCCGCTTGCCGCGGTCGACAGGGACCATAAGGTGCCTGCGGTCATCGAGTAGGTCCTCATAACCGTGTCATGTAAGTTTCTTTACGGATAACGGCCCCAGATCCATACATGTCCGTCGCGATCGAGTGCGGCGCTGCGGTCGCGTCCCGCCGCGATACCCACGATAACGGGCAGAGAGGGTACCTTCACCGGCACTTCTGAATAGTTCTCGTCGGCACCGAGTTCTTCGCTCGACGCACACTGTCGTGGATCCGTATGTCGGGGAACCATCGCTCCCAATTGCCCCGCGCCGTCATTACCCGTCGCCCAGACCACGCCGTTCTTGTCGAGAAATAGCGCATGTCGGACGCCCGCGCTGACTGCGAGCAGAGACGGCATGCCCTCGATGCGTTGTGGCTGCCTCTGAAACGTCGCCTGCGCCGCGAGGGCCTTCGGATCACGCCCGGTGACGCCACATTCGTCGTAGCCCCAAGCCCACGGGTGGCCGTCGCGATCGATCGCAAGTACGAAATTCTGGAACATATCGATCGAACGAACAGATGGAAGCCCCGTGACCTGCACGGGTAACACATGCGGGGTTTCGTCCAGGCCCATGGCACTCCTTCCTGCGGGTCGGCATAGCGGGGCCATCGGCTCGGCGTGGTAGATTCCGCCTGCAAGAGCCCACGATGTCGAGAGACTGCCCCAGCCCCATACGCGTCCCTCTTCATCTAGCGCCGCACTGTAGCGACTTCCGGTCGCCACGGCGGTGATCTTCGGCAAGCCAGGCACACGGCCATAACCGCGCGATTCGGAAGAGAACTGCCCCTGGCGGTCGAAGCGGCCCAACTGGCCGCAATCGTTCATTCCCTCGCTCCAGACAGCGCCCTCTCGATCAACGGCGAGCAGATGCTCGTGACTTCGCGACACATCCGTCATGTCCCGGCGAACGTCAGTAATTCGATCCTGGCAGGTTCCGGGATGATGACTGCCATGTGGGCATGCATCGTTGACGCGGTCGTGGTACCAGCGCACAACGCGCCCGTCGTCGGACAGCCCGATGGCTTCCGATGTCGACGACGCGAGTTTATACATCCGGGTGGCTGACGGATCGTCGTCGCCAGCGTGACGTCCTAAATAGACATGTTGTGGCGTGCCGATGCAATACTCGGTTGGTTGCGCACGATACGACCAGGTGCGGCCTTCACTGTCGATTGCCGCCAGCCAGCCGCCCTGGTAGGCGATAGATACGATGTGATCGAGGCCAGGGATCTTCCAGGGCTGGGTGCGTTCATGTGGACAAGCGGCGCCGGCAGGACGCGTCCCCTGCACCTGGAGAAAATGGCGCCCGCTTTGCCAGGAGCCGATCAGGCATAGCCCGCAGGCCGCGAGTGCAACGAGTGCCAGAACAATCCAGCGCAGCTTTGCATTATTGAGTAAGGCCGGCCGTTGAGTTAACAACTCTGATCCTTTCTGTTGCGATAGCAGCGAAGTTTTGCCGATCGTCACCCGCCGTACTCGTAGCCGTTGTCGAAGTACCCAACCTGTTCGACTTTTTTACCGACGGCCCAAATGCCCACGCGCTTGCCACAATCGACAGGAACGATGAGATAGGGTTTGTCGGCAAGGACAAGGCCCGTGGGGCGAGCGGGCAATTCGGCAGCCCGACGGAGTATCCCGTGTTCGCGAGTGAAGACGGTCTCGGCGGTCGTTGCGCAGTCGTTTTCGCCATTACCGTCGGGAACGTGTCGCGTACCTGCCATGAACAACAGGGATGAGCCGTCTGGCAGGCTGATCGTTTCGATCGCCGCAGAATCGAGGGACGGGTCGAGTGCTCGTACGGACGCAACATCCACGGGCACGGCTTTAGCTATGGAGGGCTCGAATAGCTTGAACGCGGTCGTCGAAAAAACCACCGGGAGCGCAAGGCCCTGACCCGCGCCACCGAGAGCCGCCGGATCGACTCCAAGCACTGCGAGGGTGTCCCCCTTGGTGACACGGTTGCAAGCGACCGGGTTGGTTTCGCCAGCTACCCATACACCACCGTGACTCGAGCAAGCAGCGAACAGCGCATCGGAACCGTCCATTGGCACGAGAACCCCGTAGCGTCCGGGTGTTTTCTCGCCACCATCGAAGGCCACGGGCACGCCGAGGTAAAGGGGGCCAGAGTGGTGGTATCCGTGCGCATTGTCGCAGCACGGCTCGTCTGCGACCGCCGGGAACGGGACGGCGCAAAGTAGGAGCGCGAGGGAAAGACCGGCGATGAAGGCGGGATGTTTCATGGCAAAAGCCTTCCGGGAGGAACGTCGACGACTCTTCCGCCTGGACCGACCATGCGGATGGCGTTGAAGCCGGCGACCGACGCTGGCTGGCGAAGCCATTCCGTGAGAGCCATGACGAAGCCATGTGGCAGCGTGTCGAGGCCGGTTTCGCTGGACCAGATGAGAAGCGAACGGCGCGCCGACGTCTTGGCATCCTGGTAGAAGAAATGGACGAGCGCACCAACGACCACGCCGTCACTGGACGCCCAGATCAGGCTCTTTTCCTCGCACGATTGTGGTCGGCACGAGTCGACCTGAACGGAACCGTCGCTTCGTTCGACCGGCCATCCTTGCGACGTCGTCGCGGCGACTGCGTAAAGCAACGGCTCAGGCCGGTCGTCTTCGCTCATGCCGAGATAAAGATCGACCTTGGGAACCTCTGCCTCCAGTGGCATACGCCACCGCTTGCCCAGAGCCCCCATGTACGTGTGTGTATGTGCGGCATCTGCGAGCACAGACCGCACGCTCCCGTCTGACGTCCGGTCGGTAGCCGATACGGCACCGCATAGGAGAGCCGTGAGCATGAGAACGCATTGTCGAACTACTAGTGGTCTGCTTCCAGGCTTCATATGACTCTTGTCTCAGGCGAGTGCCTCAGGCACCAGTGGTGTCAGTAGCCGAATGATTCGAAGGTCGTGACCGGGGTTTTGTCGATAGGAATAGCGGGCCCAAAGAAGCGTTCGTCCTGAAGCATTCCCGAATAGATGACTTGATCGGCTTCGCACTGCTTATTCGCGAGAAGTTTTCCTGCTCGTTCGATAAGTATGCCGCCTCCTTCCGTACCGTCTTCTCGCCCGTATGACGACGAAAACGCATCGTGATAGACGGTGTATGTCACGTCGGCGTTCTTCATGCGCAGGAACTGCATGGAGCCACGCCCCATATTTCCGCGGCTGCCGCCCGACGCGCTGGCCTGTGCCGGGACGTCGTTCGACGGAAACGCCAGATCAAGGCTCTGGCTTGACGATCCGAACCTGTATTGAAGTACTCCAAAACGATTGTCGGCTCGAGGTGAGGCGCATACGGCGACCTTCTTTTTCTTGATGTTGCACGCAAACATGATGGTCTCGTTCTCTTTGCACAACGTACTTTCGACAACGTGACCAAAGTAGATCTGGCTCTTTGCCTGTGCGGAATGCAAGGCGAGCACGAGAAGCGCCAGAAGCGTTAATAGATGCCGGTTGAGGATCTGGGACTCCCTTGGCATCGAACCGTTCATTTGCTTGCTTTCCTCAGTAAACGGCCGTTGCCTGGATAGTTTACGAAGCCAATGGGTGCATGAGAGACGAATTGCGCGTCTCCATAGGTAGGGGCGTCTCGATTTGCAAGACTTCCCAACGTCCCATAGCTGTTTCGTCCCCAGCAGCGGACACCACCACCTTCTAACAGTGCGCAACCCTGTTCGGCACCGACGCTTATGCCGACAGCGTGCTCTACTCCGGATACGAAGACTTTCTCGACCATACCGGTGACCGGCGTGCCGAGCTCGACGGTCTGCGCCGGTTCGATCAGGCAATCGTAAGACGGGCCGGGCGGTGTCGCCGGCGCGGCGCGGAGGGGCAGGGCGAGAGCGACGGCCGCGCTCACGGCCCACGCCAGTCGCCAGGTGCGTCCTTCCGGCCGGGGCCATGCCCGCAGCGCATCATCATCGTGACGAAGCTTCAATCCATTGCCCCTGACAGACCCCCGCAAGCACCACGGATGCGGCGCCCCCTGTACGGTGGTCTGGCCGCGAAATCTAGCGGAGCGCAAAGCCCTCAGCAAGCCTGAGTTGCGTAAAAAAAACGAAAGCGCTAACGCAGTCGGGATGGGCGCTCCGTCAAAGGATATGGATCAATGTCTTGCACGATTTTCCTCAACGTAAGTCTGCGACGGCCAACGAGGGCTCCTTTTCGCAAGTTTGTGTCGCTGGCCTCTGGCGGTGCCCTTGAGGCGGGGGATCAGAAGAACCTCACGCTCGCAATCGGCAAAGGCCGCCACCGCCATCCCGTGTCTGAATCGATTCCGACCACGCGAGGCGCCATAGCGGCCCGTCTTCAAGCCGCCTGCCAATGGTGCGATGCCGCATCACGACGCGGTTTGGCGACCTTTGACCGGTGAGACCGTCGGGAGCGAACGCGTCCCTGCCTGAACTTCGATGCCAATCACGGGTTGCAAACGCGCGAGTGCCTCTTGCAAGTTCGGGACGTCCCCCTGCAAAGCGAGCCTTGCATGCCAACACAGCCTTCACAGATCGACCCCGCGGCCTACGTGCTCCACCGCGCTCGTCCGCATTTGCCGCTCATCGCCACGGTGGCGGCGTGCGCCACGTTCGTCGTCGCCTCCGATGCGCCGAGCCGGCTGGACCTCTGGACGGCTGAATGGTTCGGCACGATGGTCGTGCTTGCGGCACCGCCCGCGATTCTCATGCGTTGGTTCGGCATCCGAGATTCGGTCCCCATGCTGATTCTGACGCTGGTGCTCGCGCTGGGCCTCGTCCAGGCGCGTGACGCGGGTCGGGGCGCCGACGACGCCGCGCGGAAACCCGCTGTGCAGCCACCCGCGACGCAGAGCAAGTCGCTGCCGACCGCTTCGGACGGGTTTGGCGCGTATACGAAAACCCCTGACACGTCGCGCAGCAGCTGACGCCAACCATCGAGGAGAAAAACCATGCTCGTTCCCGGCCATGCGCACGTGAGTCACCTTTGGCGGTATGTCGGCGTTCCACTCCTGATCCTGTTCTGCTGGGACGTACTGGTGACAGCCGCCTGGTACGTCACGCAGGAGTCGTGGGATACGTTTCCCGCGCTACCGCTCACACTGTTCGGCACCGCCGTAGCGATCTACCTGAGTTTTCGCAACGCCACCGCGTATGCGCGCTGGTGGGAGGCGCGGACGCTCTGGGGCGCGATGGTCAACTGCTCACGTACCCTCGTGCGCGACGCCTGGACCTTGCTCGACGACGCCCGCGTGGCCCGCGAAATCTCCTACCGGCAGATCGCCTTCGTCCACGCCCTCCGTCTGCATCTTCGCCGACAGAAGGATCGTAGCGAGCTGGACGGTCTGCTGTCGGAAGAGGAGATCGCGGACCTGTCGTCCGTGGCCAACGCGCCCAACGCCATCGCTTTGCGTACCGGCGCGCTCCTGAGCGATGCGTCGCCCGACTCCATCATCCGTGCTGCCTTCGCGCGGACGCTGGCGGAGATCTCGAACGCGCAGGGCGGGATGGAGCGAATCAAGAACACGCCGTTACCGCAGCAATACTCGGTTTACCCGGTGGCGTTCACGCATCTGTTCTGCGCCTTACTGCCGTTCGGCCTGGTCGAACAGCTGGGCCTGCTGACCCCACTGGGTTCGACGGTCGCCGGCGTGCTCTTCCTCGGCCTTCTGCAGTCCGGTAACGATCTGCAGGACCCGTTCGAAAACGGCGTCAACGATGTTCCGATGAGCGCCGTCACCCGCGGCATCGAGATCGATGTGCGCGACGGACTGCGCGAGAACCATCAGCTGTCGCCGTTTCCGATCGAGGCGGGTGTCCTCAAATGAGCAGGCTGGCGTGGCGCCTCAGAACGTCGGATGCGGCGCCACGCCGACCACCTTCATGCACAGGCCTTCGTACGGATCCAGGTGAATCTGCAGGACACCGTCTTCGCCGACATCGCCCTCCAGGGTCTCGTTGAGCAGATCCACGACCGGACCGGCGGAGACGTTCTCGAGAATCAGCTGCTCGTCGATCGGCTCGGCGCTGAAGTTAAGTGCGGTGATCTGGACGCCGCGCCCGGCGGGCAGGTCGTGCAACATGACGAGCAGTCCGGGGGCGATCACGTCGGGAATGGGACGCTGGTGACCACCGGGCAAGCCGGTGGCCTGGCGTACCGTGAGGATGCGACGCACGCGGCTGGCGAACGAATCGTGCTGCTCCAGCTGCTCGCGAAGGCTGCCGTAAAGCGCACGCGCACGCGGCAGGCCCTGGCTCGACGCGGTGGCCTCGGGATCCAGATCCATCAGATCGTAGGCGCCGCGGTTGATCCAGCGCGTGTCGCCGTCGGCCATCAGGGAAGCGACCTCGTCGGGCGGAAGGGTGAGGGCGCCGACGATATCCCAGCCGGAAATGGCGAAGACCCCGGGCTGCAGCGCGTTGAACATCACCAGCAGCAGATGCAGCTTGCGGATCCGTTCGATGTCGTCCTCGGTGAGGGCGTCCATGTCACGCAGGCCGAGCACGGCGGCGGCAAGGCTGGCGGTGGTGCAGGCGATGCCGTTGGTGACGAAACGCAGGTTGTAAGGCGCGTGCTCGCCGCTGAGTCGCTCATACATGATTTCGCGGATCTGCTCGCGAAGCATGGCGCCGGGCATGGTCTGGCCCTTGAAGAAGAAGGGTGTCGTCGCGTGCGTCGTCCAGAAATGGACCAGCTCCAGCGTCATCTCGTCGTGGTTCTGCATCGCGTGGATCAGCGAGGCGGGGTCGATACCATGCTGGTGCACGCTACGCAGCATCAGCCGCAGGAACTCGGTGTCGCCGGTCGCCAGTGCGTGCTGCACCGCCGGTCGGGTGATGAAGTCGTAGGACAGGTCCGCGCCGCCACGCGACATGGCCGCGATATCGTCGACCGTCAGGTTGAGCTCCTGGAAGCTGAAGCCGCCCGCCTTGCGCACCATGCCGGCGATGATCTGGTTGCCGGTGATCGACAGCGGGTGGCTCTCCGACCAGGCCGGGCCGCCCGCCCGTCGCTCGATGCCGAGAAAGCCGTTGGCGTCGAGGCGAAGGCCGCGTGCGCCCATGACATCGAGGCTGTGCAAGGCGTCGCCGATCACCAGCTGCTGGGCGGCGAACGACGGATCGAGCCAGTTGAGCGCCGGCTGGCCTTCCTTGAAGTAATGCAGGTAGACCCAGCGGCGGACCTTGCCGTCGACGCCCGTCACAGGTGCCGTCGCGCTCCAGTCGGTGTCCTTGACCCCGGGCTCCAGGAAAATGACCCGCTGCAGCTGCCCGACGATGTAACCCTTCTCATGCAGGGCATCCACGACCAGGGGTCCGAGGTTCACGGAGTCGCGCCCCTCCAGCACGTCCGGCAGCAGGCTCCAGTCGTCCTCGCGGATTTCCACCATGTGGTACAGGCCGGGGAAGTCGCCATACGCCATTTCCGCGAGACGGAAATCGGCACCCTTACCGGTATGCGATGGGATCACGTCGTCGATGACGATGCCGCTGAATACCGACGCCATGCGCGAGATGTCCGAAAACTCCGCGCTCGTGCCGAATTCTTCGTCGGTATCCAGACCAATGCGGTCGAAGTGACCATCGATCGTCGGCGTCTTTTCGCGCCCACGCAGACCGCCGGCCTCCTTGGTGGGGCCCACGTGCATGCCCTGCACGCCGAGCACGGACAGCGCGTGCCACAGGTCGTGCTGACCCAGAGCGGCCAGCACGGACTGGCCGGGGCGCGTCACGAGGGACGCCGGATAGGCGGTGAACCAGACGGACGCCATCTCCGACGCGCTACGGCCCCGGCTTTCGGCATACGGAAACGCCCACAGCCGCGACTGGCCGCCGTAGAGCCGCGCGCGCTCGCGCGCCTTCATCAGCATGGAACGCTCGAGCAGCCATGCCACGTAATCCTGGGTTTCGTCGGTCATTTTCGATGTGTGCAAGCAAAGTGAGGGCGGAGCGTAGAAGGGTTGAAGTGCAGGGGCGGTGTAGCCATGTCCCGAGGGTCGCGTCCCCGATGGCGCAAACGAGAAGGTTACCGCGTCATGCCCACGCCCCTGAAAATCGACTTCGTCTCCGACATTGCCTGCCCCTGGTGCGTCATCGGCCTGGGCGGCCTCGAAATCGCCCTCGAGCGTCTGAAGGACGAGGTTGAGCCGTCGCTGGTCTTCCATCCCTTTGAGTTGAACCCGAACATGGTCGCGGGTGGTGAGAACACGCTGGAGCATATCGTCGGCAAGTACGGCATCTCGGCTGACGAGGCGCGGGTCAACCGCGAGCGGATCGCGGCACGGGCGGCGGACCTGGGTTTCACCATGAGCACCTCGGATGCCAGTCGCATCTACAACACCTTCGACGCGCACCGTCTGCTGGCCTGGGCTCGTGAGCAGGGCAGGCAGCTCGAACTCAAGCGTCAGCTGTTCGTCGTGAACTTCACCGAGCAGACCGACCCGGGCAACCACGACGCGCTGGTCGACGCCGCCGCGAAGGTGGGTCTGGATCGTGACGCCGCGCGTGCCGTGCTGGATTCCGACCGCTACGCGGAAGAGGTGCGCCGCGATGAGGCGCTCTGGCAGAGCCGGGGCATCTCCGGCGTCCCGGCCGTGATCGTGAACGACCGCTACCTGATCTCCGGTGGCCAGCCCCCGGAGGAGTTTGAGCGGCAGTTGCGCGGTATCGCCGCCGAGGCTCAGACTGACTGAGGGCCAGACCCATCGCCGCGCGTGTCGAGGAGGATCGGATGAAGCGAGTCACCGGTATTGGCGGAATCTTCTTTCAGGCACGCGACCCCGTCGCGCTGCGCGCCTGGTACAAGGCGCACCTGGGCATCGACGTGCAGGACTGGGGCGGCGCGGAACTCCGCTGGGCCGATGCGGCGACCGATCCTGCCGCGGGTAGCACGATCTGGTCGATAGGTGCCGCCGGGGGCGACCAGTTCCCCGTCGGCGCCGCACCTTTCATGATCAATTACCGCGTTGACGACCTGGACGCCTTGCTCCAGCTGCTGCGCGATGAGGGCTGCGAGGTCCTCGAGAAGGCCGACGACTCCGGGTACGGCAAGTTCGGCTGGGTGATGGATCCGGAGGGCAACAAGGTCGAGCTGTGGGAACCGCCGGAATAAATCTACCTGTCTAACGACCCATGACCGGAACGGACCGGGCCGGTATCGTTGCCGCGCGATTCCGCCTGTCCTGACGGTCTTTTCCGGTATGCGATACCCCCTCCTGCTGGGCCTCGGCCTTGCGCTCGGCACCGTAGCCTGCACCCCTTCGGCTCCTCCGGCGCCGCCGCCGCTGACCGACTACACCCGTAACTCCGGTGCGCCGCGCGCACCCGAGCAGCTGGCGGTGACGTTCGACCATGCCGATCTGGGCATTCGCGTCGACCCCGTCAGGCACTGGATCGAGGGCGACGCCCGGCTGACCTTCGGGGTGACCGCGCCGCTGAAGCGCGTCGTGCTGGACCTTGACCGGAACCTGCCCATCGACTCGGTCGAGGTCGACGGCAAGGCGTTGCCGGTGAGCGGGTATCGCAATCCGGACGGCCGTCTTTCCATCGACCTGCCGCGTCCGCTCGGGGCGGGCGCAAAAACCACCGTGCGTGTCGTCTATCACGGCAGTCCGCATACGGCCGTCCATGCGCCGTGGGACGGTGGATTCGTCTGGGCGACCACGCCGGACGGCAAGCCCTGGGTGGCCACCGCGGTGGAGGGCGAGGGCTGCGACCTGTTCTGGCCTTGCATCGACCATCCGCAGGGCCGCCCGAAGCTGGTGGACGAGCACATCACCGTCCCCGCGCCGCTGGTGGCTGTCGGCAATGGCGTGGCCATGGGTATGGACGAAACGAACGGCATGCGTACGTATCACTGGCGCAGCCACGACGTGAGCACGTATGGCGTCGCCCTGAACATCGCGCCGTATCGCGAGCTGTCCGCGTCGTATAAAAGTCGCTTCGGCAACGTCATTCCGCTGCACTACTGGTACGTGGACGATGAGAAGAAGGCGAAGCAGCTGTTCGCCGAGTTCCCCGCCATGCTCGACTTCCTCGAAAGCGCCGTCGGTCCGTATCCCTTCGGGGCGGAGAAGATGGGCGTCGCCGAGACACCGTTCAAAGGCATGGAGCACCAGACCGTCAACGCCTACGGCAACGAGTACGCGAAAAACGTCTATGGCTACGACGACCTGCTGCAGCATGAGCTGGCGCACGAGTGGTTCGGCAATCAGATGACCAATGCGAACTGGGATGACATGTGGTTGCATGAGGCCTTCGCGACCTATATGCAGCCCGCTTACGCCGAGTCCATCGGCGGGAAGATGTCGTATTTCGCGAGCCTGATGCAGATCCGCAGCCGGATAGCCAACCACCATCCGATCGTGTCCGGCACGCCGCGTCGCGAGGAAGACGTGTACGAGGACGAGCGCGGTGGCCCGGGCCAGGACATCTACAACAAGGGTGCGCTGATGCTGCACACCCTGCGCAACCTGATCGGCGACGAGGCGTTCTACCGGGCGGCACGCGAGCTGGTGTACGGCACGGATCATCCGGTGCCGGGCAACTTCGCGCCGCGTTACGGTACGACGAAGGAATACATCGACATCGTCGACAGGGTCACCGGCAAGGACATGCAATGGTTCTTCAACGTGTATCTCTACCAGACGGCGTTGCCGGAGATCGTCGCGACCCGTGAGGGGGAGCAGCTTCACCTGGCCTGGTCGGTGCCGGGCAAGGGCCCATTCCCGATGCCGGTGGACGTACGGATTGGCGATCGCATCGTGACCCTGCCGATGGCCGACGGACGAGGCGACGTCACCTTGCCCGAGGGCGCGTCCTATACCATCGACCCGGATTCGAAGCTGCTCCGCCGCGATACGGGGATCGAGGCGTATCGCGATTACATGGACAAGCGCAAGCCGAGGCCGCACTGATGCCCTGACGACGGACGTGCCGGAATCAGCGCCACCAGGCGACCATCTCGTCTGGTGCCTTCATGTCCACGCGCTCGCCCATCATCGGCGTGGTGATCTGCACGTCCGCGGCGCTGGCCAGCGCGACAATGCGTTCAAACGGTTCTTCCCACGGATGTAGTGCGAGATCGAAGGTGCCGTTGTGGATCGGTAGCAACCATCGGCCGCGCAGGTCCAGGTGCGCCTGCAACGTCTGCTCAGGCTGCATATGGACGAACGCCCAGCGTTCGTCGTACGCACCGGTTTCCATCAGCGTGAGGTCGAACGGCCCATACGCGTCACCGATGGCCTTGAAGCCGTCGAAGTAACCGCTGTCGCCGCTGAAGAACACGCGCATCTCGTCATCCTGGATGACCCACGATGCCCACAGCGTATGGTCGCTGTCGCGCAGTCCACGACCCGAGAAGTGCTGGGCTGGCGTGGCGGTCAGGCGCAGGCCCTGGACTTCGGTGGACTGCCACCAGTCGAGTTGTTCAACCTTGGCCGGGTCGATGCCCCAGGCCACCAGCTGGTCGCCGACACCCAGCGGAGCGATGAAGCGGGCTGTCTTCGCCGCCAGTTGCATCACGGCCGCGCGGTCCAGGTGATCGTAATGGTTGTGCGACAGGATCACGCCAGCGATGGGCGGCAGATCGTCGATAGTGATCGGCGGGGCGTGGAAGCGCGCGGGGCCGGCCCAGCTGACGGGCGAGGCACGCTCGGAGAACACCGGGTCGGTCAGCCAGAACTGGCCGCGTAGCTTCATCAACATGGTGGAATGACCCAGTCGATAAAGGCTGCGGTCGGGCGCGGCCTCGAGTTCGCTTCGCGTCACCGGGCGCACAGGAATCGGGCGGTCCGGCACCGTGCCTGCGGGCTTGCCCCGGACGAACAGCCAGGTAAGTTTCAGTCCTTCCCAGAACCCCATCGCTGGACGAGGCCGGGGATTGGTGAAACGCCCCTCGCGATACTGCGGCGAGCGGTCGTGGTTCGGAAGCGGGCGCTGGCGGCAGAGGGCTAAGGTGGTCACTCGAGGTTCCGGGGCGGGGAGGGATGTGGGGGGGGGCAGGTAATAAACTATACCAGCGGGTTCAATTAATCGCACGACTCGGCATCGCGGGCTGTCGCCGTGGACGACGCACGGCTTGCCAGGACACGGCGTGCGCGGCATGTTGCCGCGTACGTGAGCAGCCGAAGGGTAGGATAATCGCGATCTCTGGACGTGGGTCCAGACTTATTTCCAGCCAAGGATCATCAATGGGTTCGCGTTACCGCATGATCTGGCGATGGCACTTCTACGCCGGACTGTTCTGCCTGCCTTTCATCGTGTGGCTGGCGGCCACCGGCATGATCTATCTGTTCAAGCCGCAGGTTCAGCCGTGGCTCGAGCGCGACTACGCGCACGTGGCACATGGCGCGCCGCAGGCGCCGTTCGTCCAGATCGCGGCGGCTCTCGCGGCGGTGCCGGGTGGGGTGCTCAACGCCTATGAACTGCCGGTCACGCCCGATCAGGCCACCCGCGTGCTGATCGGCAAGGGGCCCCGGGTCATTCGGGTGTTCGTCGATCCTTCGACCGCTACCGTGCTGCATGTCGTCGATGAAAACGACCGTTTCATGCAGATCGTCTTCTATTTGCATGGCGAGCTGATGGCGGGGACGCCCGGCTCGATGCTGGTCGAACTGGCGGCGAGCTGGACCATCGTGATGCTGCTCACCGGGCTTTACCTCTGGTGGCCTCGGGGAGCTCGTCTGCGTGGTGTATTGATTCCACGGCTAAGCAGCGGCTCGCGGATCTTCTGGCGTGACATCCATGCCGTGACGGGCATCTGGATATCGGTCATGGCCCTGACTTTGTTGCTCTCGGGCCTGCCCTGGGCAAAGTCATGGGGCGGGATGCTCAAGGAAGGTCGTCAGCTTTACGCACAGACCACGATCACGCAGGACTGGACCATCGGCAGCGCCGCCGAGCGCAAGACCAATCGCGCGGCGAATACGCCTGTCATGGACGAGCACGCGCACATGGCAGGCATGAGTGCCGCGTCCGGCACCGTCATGGTCGATCCGGACGCCTATAGCCCGGTCGACGTCCTTGCGCCGAAGGTCGCCGCGCTTGGATGGCCCGCGCCCGTGCTGATCAGTCCGCCGTCGGCGTTGAACCCGCATTGGTCGGCGCGCAGCGATACGCAGAACCGCCCTCGACGTATAGAGGCGCGGCTGGATCCGCTGACCGGCGCCGTTGTTTCCCAGGTGCGTTTTGCCGATCGGCCGTTCCTCGATCGTCTGATTGGCTACGGCGTGGCGATGCACGAGGGTCAGCTGTTCGCGCCACTGAACCAGATACTTGGCGTGATCACGGCCCTCGGCTTGCTCACGATGTCGGTGAGCTCGGTCGTGCTCTGGTGGCGACGCCGTCCGGTGGGGGTCCTTGGTGCGCCTCCCGCGCGTCGGGATACACGGGCGGGAGGCGTCCTGGTGGCGCTGATCGTCTTGCTGGCGGTCTTTCTGCCGCTCTTTGGGGTCACGCTGCTGCTCGTACTGCTGCTTGAACGGTTCGTCGTGCGTCGATGGGAACGCGGACGCCATTTCCTTGGCCTGTCCGGGACGTAGTCCGTCCCGATGAGCGGACTCAGGCGGGTACTCAGCTGGCCGTTTTCGCCCAGACCGCCTGCGCGTTGGTGAACTCGCGCAGGCCGAAGTGCGAAAGCTCACGCCCGTAGCCGCTTTTCTTGACGCCACCGACGGGGATGCGCGCGTCCGATGCACTGAAGCCGTTGATGAAGACGCCGCCGGTCTCGAGCCGACGTGCCACGCGCTGCGCCCGGGCTACGTCACCGGTCCACAGGTTGCCGCATAGCCCGTAATCGCTTGTGTTAGCCAGTTCGATGGCGTGCTCCACATCGTTCGCGATGGTAATCGCGGCGACCGGACCGAAGGTCTCTTCGTCGAAGGCGGCCATGCCCGGGGCGACATCGCTCAATACGGTGGGCTCGTAGAAGTTTCCGGCTCCCGGCAATTTCTTGCCACCCAACAGCAGCTTGGCTCCCGCCGCAATGGTTCGTTCGACCTGATCATGCAGTTCGTCGCGCAGGTCCTTACGCGCCATCGGGCCAATTCGTGTTGCGGCGTCCATGGGATCGCCGACTTTCAGGGTTTTTGCCGCCTCGACGAACTTGCGCGTGAACTCTTCTGCGACGGGACGCTCGAGGATGAAGCGCTTGGCCGCCAGGCAGACCTGTCCGGCATTCTGAAAGCGCCCGCGGATCGCCGCCTCGACGGCACGATCGATGTTCGCATCGGCCAGGACGATGAACGCGTCGCTTCCACCGAGTTCGAGCAGGCTCTTCTTCAAAGCCTTGGCTGCGGTCGACGCGACAGCCGCTCCTGCGCGCATGCTGCCGGTCAAGGTGACAGCGGCGATGCGGGAGTCTTCGATGACGTGCGCGACCGTCTCGTTATCGGCGTTGAGGTTTGCGAACAACCCCTTGGGAAAACCGGCCTCCTCGTAGATTTCCTGCAAGGCGTGAGCGGCACCCATCACGTTGGGCGCATGCTTGAGAACGAAGCCGTTGCCTGAGAGCATGACCGGCCCTGAAGCGCGAAGAACCTGCCAGATCGGAAAATTCCACGGCATCACGGCGAGAATGGTGCCGACGGGCAGGTAAGACACGTAGACCTCGTCGTCGCCGTCCACGGTAACGGGTTCGTCGGCGAGAATGGCCGGTCCGTTCTCGGCGATCCAGTCGATCGTCACCGCGCACTTGGCGACTTCGGCACGTGCTTCGCCGATCGTCTTGCCCATCTCGGCGGTGATGAGCGAAGCGAGCGCTTCCGAACGTTCCCGCAAGGTGGATGCCAGCCGACGGTAGGCTGCCACTCGCTCGGTCATCGGCGTGGCACGCCACAGGCGGAACGCGGAGGCGTTGTTATCGAGCAGCCGCTCGACTTCGTCCGGGGTCTGGTAGGGGTAAGTCGCGATGAGCTCGTCGCTGGCGGGATTCCGGGACACGCCGCCGTTGGCGTAGATCGCGGCGGGGCTGTTTGCTTCGTTGGTCATATCAAGCTCCAGAGGGTTCGCCCCGGGTTATGGCGGGCGGCATTCATCCCGGTTCGCTGCTTTTATCCTGCGCCGTTCTGGTTCACGTCGCGTCGCTACCGGTTGTGGGGAATCGTCGACCAGTGTAGTTCGGGTCCTGGCAGCGGGACAGCCGCGCGCAGCATTCCCCTGGCCAACATGCGAAAATGCCCGGTCACGCCGCCAGACCGCCCCGTCCATGATCCGACTCACCGACATCAAGCTCCCGCTCGACCACGCCGAAGGCGCGATCGAGGCGGCCATCCGCGCCAGGCTGGGGCTCGGCAAGGGCGGCGTGCTCGGTTTCACGGTGTTCCGCCGCGGTCACGATGCCCGCAAGCGCGGCCACATCCAGCTGATCTACACGCTGGACGTGGAGGTGGCGGACGAAAAGGGCCTGCTCGAGCGCCATGCCGACGACAAGCACGTGCAGCCGACGCCGGACACCAGCTACCGGTTCGTCGCCCACGCGCCGGCCGATCTGAAGCAGCGTCCGATTGTCATCGGTCTTGGGCCCTGCGGCCTGTTCGCCGGCCTGCTGCTCGCGCAGATGGGGTATCGACCGATCATTCTCGATCGCGGCAAAGCCGTGCGCGAACGCACGGTCGACACGTGGGCACTCTGGCGCAAGCGCAAGCTGGAGCCGGAGTCCAATGTGCAGTTCGGCGAGGGCGGGGCAGGGACGTTCTCCGACGGCAAGCTGTACAGCCAGATCTCCGATCCGCTGCACCACGGTCGCAAGGTGCTCACCGAGTTCGTCAAGGCCGGCGCGCCGGAAGAGATCATGTACGTCAGCAAGCCTCACATCGGCACCTTCCGTCTGGTGACGATGGTGGAGTCGATGCGCGAGACGATCGAATCGCTGGGCGGCGAGATCCGCTTCAACCAGCGTGTCGAGGATCTGCTCATCGACACCGCCGCCGATGGCTCCCGCCAGCTGCGCGGCGTTACGCTGGCCAGCGGTGAGCAACTGTTGAGCGATCATGTCGTGCTGGCCGTGGGACACAGCGCGCGCGATACGTTCTTCATGTTGCACGATCGCGGTGTGTACATGGAAGCCAAGCCGTTCTCCATCGGCTTTCGCGTCGAGCATCCGCAGTCGATCATCGATCAGGCCCGGTTCGGGCCGCAGGCGGGGCATGCACTCCTCGGTGCCGCCGACTACAAGCTCGTGCATCACTGCAAGAACGGCCGCTCGGTGTACAGCTTCTGCATGTGCCCTGGCGGCACCGTGGTCGCCGCGGCCTCCGAGCCGGAGCGCGTGGTGACCAACGGCATGAGCCAGTACTCACGCAACGAGCGCAACGCGAATGCCGCGATCGTGGTCGGCATCGACCCGGAAGACTTCGCCGCGTTCGATGACAGCGGTAGCCCGCTGGCCGGCATCGCCCTGCAGCGTGCGCTCGAATCGCGCGCGTATGAGCTGGGCGGTCGCGATTACAGTGCGCCCGCTCAGCTGGTGGGCGACTTCATCAAGGGCAGAGCGTCCGAAGAGTTTGGCAGCGTGCAGCCGTCGTACAAGCCGGGTGTGCGTCTGACCGATCTTGCACCGTCGCTTCCCGGGTATGCGATCGAGGCCATTCGTGAAGCCTTGCCGGCGTTCGATCGGAAGATCAAGGGCTTCGGCATGAATGACGCGCTGCTGACGGGTGTCGAGACACGTACGTCATCGCCGGTACGTATCCGCCGGAATGAGACGTACCAGAGCCTCAACACCCGAGGGTTGTTCCCCGCGGGTGAAGGCGCGGGGTACGCGGGCGGCATCCTCTCCGCAGCGGTCGACGGGATCCGCGTGGCGGAAGCGGTGGCGCTGAGTATCAACGGGGGGAAGTGACGTCTTCTTCAGAGTGCGATCGCGTCGCTGACCGTCAGCACGAGTTTGCCTCGAGCCTGACCCGCCAGGCTTATCTCGAGTGCGTCGCGCCAGTTTTCCAGGGCGAAGGTACGGGCGACAGGGATATTGAAACGCCCTTCGGCGGCCAGTTCGCCGTAGCGCTCCAAAACGTCCCAGCGAAGCCGGAAGCCGCCCTCTGCCTGCACACGTTCCGCTCCGGTGCGTGCCCCCGTTTTCGCCGCGCCCTCGAAATCGGCCGCGGTGATGACTCGGCTCGGATCGCCGTCCACGATGTCGATGAGGTCGGGAAGAGCGCCGACCGATCCTGGTTTCAAGTTGATGGGGGCCGTGTCGAGAATCACGTCTGGGCGCTGTCCAAGCGCCCGAACGCGATCGACCATTCCGTTTCCATGCGCGACCACGGTGGCTCCCATTGCACGCAATCGATCGGCGAAGGTGTCACCGGCCGTGGCGATGACACGGATGCCTTCGAACAGCGCCATCTGCACTGCGGCGAAACCCACCATCGACCCGGCGCCGTTGACGAGGAGCGTCTGGCCTTTCTCGGCGCCCGACCAGGTCAGATATCGCGCTGCTGTCTCAACCACCATGGGTAGCGCGGCGGCATCGACATGCGTGAGGCGGTTAGGGAGTCGGTTCCAGTAATAGAGGATGGCGACGCGGGCGGCGCCTGCCGTGGGGTAGTTCCTGAAATCTGCCGGTCCGTACACCGCATCACCGATGGCTACGTTAGTGACGCCCTCACCGACGGCCAGAACCGTGCCCGAAACATCCAGCCCGACGCCGCAAGGCAATTTGCGGGCGGACAGGCCGCGGCAAAGAGCCCAGTCGGCGGGATTCAGCCCGCAGGCGTGGACCTGCACCGCAATGTGGCCGGCTTGCGGCACGGGGAGAGGCGTCTCGTCGAGTCTCAGGACCTCGGTCGGTTCGCCATGAGCGTGGAAGGACAGCGCGTGCATTGTTTTCGTGGTCACAGAGGTTCTCCATCCGGCGGAATGCGCTAAAGTCAGTGACTGACATTTATAGCCGCAATGTCAGTCACTGACAATAGAGAGTCCGAACGTGCCGAGAAGTCGAAACAATGTGCGCCGCCGCATGCAGGAGGCGGCCCTCGAACTCTTTCTCGAGAAGGGTTACGACGGCACGACCGCGGCCGAAATCGCGGCGCGAGCCGGAGTGACGGAGCGGACCTTCTTCCGACATTTCCCGGATAAGCGGGAGGTGCTGTTCGACGAGGCCGAACTGCACGCCAGGCTGGGGGATGCGATCGAAAGGGCACCGGCCGAGCTCGGTCCGCTTCGGGTTGTGCTTTGGGCATTCGAGGCGACGGTCACGCTGTTCGAGGAGAACCGTCCGCTCGCCGGGCCGGCGCAGTCGGTCATCGCGCAGACGCCGGCGCTTCAGGAGCGACAGTTGGCTAAGTCGGCTGCGGTTACCCGGACTGTAGCGGGAGCGTTGCTTGGCCGCGGAGTCGACCCGACAGTTGCCGACTTGACTGCGTCGACGGGTATGGCCATCGCTGGCCATGCGCTCGGTGCCTGGTTCGAGGACGAGTCGGTACCGCTGGCCGATCAGTTCCGGCGGGCGTTCTTCACGGTAGAGAACATGCCTGCTTGCAGCCGACGTCCGGCCCGTTAAAGCCGATGTGGCCGACGTCTCGGACATCGATGCGCTCCGGTGCGCTCGTAGCGCTTCTGCCCGCGTGGAAGCAACCGGCCGGCGAAGTTCGAAGCCGTTGCCAGTTATTTGCGCATGCGCTACCCGAAAGAGCGAGCCTTCATCGATCCTTTTCAGGGTCGTCGGGACAATCGATGCTCGTCTCAGGAGACCGCTGCATGAGTGACCCGACAGAGCGGGTGCCTACCCGTATCGATTACGAGGGAGTTGACCATCCGGGAAGTGACATCTTCTTTGCGGCTGTCTCGACGACACGTATGCCGATGATCGTCACCGACCCGCGAAAGCCGGACAACCCCATCATCTTCGCGAACCCCGCGTTTCTTCGGATGACCGGATACTCGACCGATGAGCTCATCGGTCGGAACTGCCGGCTTCTGCAGGGCCCCGGAACCGACCGGGTGACCATCGCGGCCATCCGCGATGCGGTCGCCGCCAAGCAGGAAATCGCTACTGAAATTCTTAACTACCGCCGCGATGGATCGACGTTCTGGAACGCGCTTTTCGTTTCACCTGTCTACGATGGCAAAGGCGAGGTGGTCTATTTCTTTGCGTCTCAGCTCGATGTCAGCCGGCGACGTGATGCGGAAGACGCGCTGCGTCAGGCGCAGAAGATGGAGGCCCTCGGGCAGCTGACGGGTGGCATCGCGCACGACTTCAACAATCTTCTTCAGCTGATGATCGGCTACGTCGAATCCGTCGAAGTGGGACTGACCCGGCCGCAGATCGAGCGCGACAAGCTGCTGCGCTTCATCGCCGGCGCCAAGTCCGGTATCCAGCGGGCCTCGACGCTCACTTCCCAGCTTCTTGCCTTTTCGCGAAAGCAGACGTTGCAGGGTCGCGTCGTCAATCCCAACCAGGTTGTCGCCGACATGCAAGACATGCTCGAGCGTTCCATCGGTGCCGACATCGATCTGGAGCTAGACCTCGCTCCGGATACGCAAAACGCGCGCCTCGATCCAACGCAGCTGGAAGTCGCATTGCTGAACGTGTCGATCAACGCGCGTGATGCGATGGAGGGGCGGGCCGGCAAGCGTCTGACGCTTCGCACGAGAAACGCGACGCCGCTGGAAATCAACAATCAGGGGGAACTTGCCACGCGTGGCGACGCCTTCGTGGCGATCGACGTCATCGACAACGGGTCGGGCATGGCGCCAGACGTCGCGGCCCGCGTCATGGATCCCTTCTTTACGACCAAGCCCGAGGGCAAGGGAACGGGCCTTGGCCTTTCGATGGTCTATGGCTTCGCGAAGCAGTCGGGCGGCGCCGTGGCCGTTTCTTCGGAGGAGGGCAGGGGAACGACCCTGACCATGTATTTCCCCGTTGCCACGGAAACCGACGGTCGCGGTCCGCAGCCGGTCCGCCGCATCGACCGGGCTGCCGACCGGGAGGGGCACGAGCGTGTCGTGGTCGTCGACGACAGGGAGGATCTTGCCGAGCTTGCCCGGACAATCCTCGAGTCTCATGGGTATCGGGTCGAAGCGTTTACGGATCCGCAGAAGGCGCTCCAGCGCATTGGGGACGATCTCCCGTTCGATATCCTTTTCACCGACATCGTCATGCCGGGCGACCTCGACGGCGTGTCGCTCGCCCGCAGGGCGAGGGCCATTCGTCCTGGGGTGAAGGTGCTCCTGACAACAGGCTATGCGTCGCAGTCACTTCAGCGGACCGATGCCGGAGGCATCGCGTTCGATGTGCTGAGCAAACCGTATTCCCGCATCGACCTTTTACGGAAGATACGCTTCGTGCTCGATGGCCCGACCGGCGTGAGCTGAGTCAGATATGTGGTTGCTCCTTGCCTGCGGCGCGGACCGGATCTTCGCTGCCGCTGGCGATGGACTGCTTCAGGGCGACGGCATCCTCGAGACGAGCCGCGCGCGCGGTGATCAGTGACAGCTCCGCGTCGCGCCAGGCCTGTTCGGCGGTAAGGAGCGCGATGAGGCTCATGTCGCCGGCGGCGTACTGGGTCTGGGCGATGCGGTAGCTGGCCAGCGCGGTTTCCCTGGCCGTCTGCGCCAGGTCGAAGGCGCGCCTGTCCGCTTCGACGGCATGCAGCGCGTCACCGACGTCGGCGAACGCATTGATGGCCGTGCTGCGGTACAACGCAGCCGACCGGCGGTTGTTGGCCTCGGCGGAGCGCTGCTGATGCCGGAGCGTGCCACCGTCAAGGATTGGCGCCGCCAGATCGCCGGCCAGATTCCAGAAGGCCGTGCCGGGCCCGAACAGATCGCCGAACCGCGCCGCGGACGAGCCACCGCTGGCGCTAAGGGTCAGCGCGGGCAGGCGGGCGGCGACCGCGACGCCCACCTGGGCCGAGGCCGCATGCCATTGCGCCTCGGCTGCCTGGATATCCGGTCGTTGCTCCAGCCATGCCGACGGCACGCTGGTTGGCAGATCCGTCGGCAAGGTGAAATCGCCCAGTGCGAGGGAGCGCTCCCCGGCATCGACCGTGTGGCGACCTTCCAGTGCCGCGTTGCGGTCACGCTGCTTCAGCCACTGTTTCTCGATCGCGGGGCGCTGGGCCTGTGTGGCGGTCAATGTTGCAGACTGGAGCAGTACGTCGCTCTGCGCCGCATCGCCCAGGGCATACCGCTTGCGGGCGATCTCCAGGGACTGTTGCTGGACCCTGACCGACTGATCGATGGCGTCCAGTTGCGCCTGCAGGCTGGCCTCCTCGATAAGACCGACGCACAGGTTGGCGATCAGGGTGAGGCGTGCCGCCTCCCACTGGTAGCGCTGCTCGTCCGCCTGCGCGACTAACGATTCGACGGCGCGCCGGTTCGCGCCGAAGAGATCGGGGGAGTAGCCGATCGACAGCTGCGCCGTGTGCAGGCTGTACACGTAGCTTCCGTCGGCGGGCACGCTTGACAGCGCGCCCGATGTCTTCTGCCGGGTGGGATTCACGCCAGCCGTGACGGCAGGAAAGAATGCGCCCCGCTGCGCGAGCGCCGTCTCCTGCGCCGCCAGCAGAGCTTCTTGCGCCGCCTGGATATCGGGGCTGTCGCGCAGCGCCCGCGCCACGCGCTCGTCCATCGCTGGCGCGCCGAACGATGACCACCAGTGGTCCCGCTCATCGGGCGAGAACGTGGCCGGGACGGTGGGCGACGGAAAGGCCTTCGCCAGGTCCGGTTTCGCGAAGTCGGGGCCGACCGCACAGCCGGCCATCGACACGAGAAGCCCACCCATCAGGAGAGACGCAAACAGGACTTTGCACAGGTTCATACGATGCTCCTCGACCGGGCGGCGCGGCGCTGCGCGCGCTCTTCGATCAGGCAGTAAAGCGAAGGCAGGACGAAAAGGGTCAGCAACGTGGCAATGCCCAGACCACCGACCACGACGGTGGCCAGGCCGCGCTGAACATCGGTTCCGATTCCCGTGGCCAACGCGGCCGGGAGCATGCCTGCCGTGGCCACGGTAGCGGTCATCAGCACCGGGCGGAACCGCTGCGTGGCACCCGCCAGCACCGCGGCTTCGATGGATGCACCTTTCTCTCGCACCCGGTTGAAGTTGGAGACCATGATCACGCCGTTCTGAACAGCCACACCGAACAGCGCGATGAAGCCCACGGCGGTCGCGATGTTCAGTGTCTCACCGCGCACGGTGATGGCGATCAGTCCACCCACGGCCGCGAGCGGCACGACGCCAAGCACCAGCGCCGCCTGGCGCAGCCTGCCGAATTCGGAAAAGAGGAAGATCGTCATCACGGCGAGCACCATGACAAGCGCCAACGCCAGCCGCGACTGCGCGCGTCGCTGATTTTCGAACTGGCCACCCCATTGCAGCCGGTACCGGCTCTTGTCGAAAGTCACCTTCGCTGCGATCTGGCGATCCGCGTCGGCGAGGTAATCCGACAGCGCGCGGCCACGGTTGTCGATCCGCACGATCAGGTTCCGCTCGCCCATTTCGTGCGCCACCGTCGCCTCACCGGATTGCTCCCGTATCCGCGTGACCGAGGACAGGGGGACCTGCGCGCCCTCCGCGCTGCGCAAGGTCAGGGCACCCAGCTTGTCCGGGCTGCTGGCGATGTCGCGCGAGACCTTGGCCGTCATGTTGTAAACCCGGTCGTCCACGTACACCTGCGACACGGGGGCGCCGCCCAGGGCCGTCTGGATCAGCGCGTCGACGTCGCTTACGTTGATGCCATAGCGTGCGGCGGCTTCGCGGTCGATCTCGATCGCCACCTGCGGCACCGGCGGCTCCTGGAACACCGAGGCGTCGGCCGTTCCGTCCAGGCCCTTCAGCACGCCGACCACGGCATCGCCGATGCGGCGAAGCTCCCTGAAATCGTCGCCGTAGATGCGCAGCACCAGAGGGCTGTGCGCACCGCCTATCTTGTCGTTCTCGCCATCGATGATGGGCTGGCTGATGCCCACGCTGATGCCGGGAATGGCCTGCAGGCGGCGGTTGAGCCTGGTGATGAACTGCGCCTTCGTCTCGCCATGCGGCCAGCTGTCATAGGGTTTGAGGCCCACACCGGACTCGATGTGCGAGGGTGTCCACGGGTCCGTACCGTCGTCGTTGCGACCCAGCTGGGTCACCACATACGACACCTCGGGAAACTCGCGCACCGCGTCGCGATACTGGCTGGCCATGCTGCTGGCCTTCTCCAGGGAAAGGCCCGAGGGCAGCTGCACCTGCACCCACAGTCCACCTTCGTCCAGCTCAGGCAGAAACTCCTGACCGACGCTGGCGCCCAGCGATACGACGCAGATCAGGGCCGCCACAACGATGATCACCGCCACCGACGGCCGGCCAATCAGACGCTTCAGCGCACGTCCATAGGCGTCCTGCAGGCGTTCCAGCGGTCGGTTGTGGAAGATTTTCCTCGGCCTGCGGAACGCCATGTAGGCAAGCGAGGGGACGAGCACCAGCGTCGTCACCAGCGCGCCGAGCAGGGCGAAGCCCACGGTGTACGCCATGGGAGCGAACAGCTTGCCTTCGGCATGCTCGAACGCCAGCAGCGGCGCATAGGCCGTGATGATGATGAGCGTGGCAAAGAAGATCGGACGCGCCACCTTGCCCGTCGCATCCAGCACGGTTTCGGGCGTGAGCGTCGCCTCCGGATCGGCCTCGCGGCGACGCAGGATGGTTTCGGTCACCACGATCGCACCGTCGACGATCACGCCGAAATCGATGGCACCTAGGGAAAACAGATTCGCCGGCGTGTGCGTCAGGTTCATCAGGATGAACACCACGACCAGCGAAAACGGGATCGTGACGGCGGCGATCAGCGCGCTGCGTGGGCTGCCCAGAAACAGGATCAGCACGATACAGACGAGGCCCACACCCTCGATGACCGTATGCTCGACCTTGTGCACCGTCGCCTGCACGAGATCGTCGCGGTCGATATAGGGAACGATACGGACATCCTCCGCCGCGAGCTTCCGGTTCAGCTCATCGACGGTCGTGTGAATGCCCTGGAGCACGCGCGAGGCGTTCTCGTGCAACAGCATGTCCACGATGCCTTCGATCGCATCGGGATTGCCGTCCTTGCCCAGGATGCCTTCGCGTGTCTGGTGACCGTAGGACAGCTGCCCAAGATCGCGCAGCATAACGGGCACGCCGTTGCTGTGACTGACAACGATGGCACCCATGGCGTCCAGGGTCCGGACCAGACCGATACCACGCACGACGTACGACTGCTCGCCACGCGAGATCCGGCCGCCGCCGGCGTTGGCGTTGTTGGCGCTCATGGCGGCGATGACATCGTTCATGCCCACGCCGTAGCGCTGCAACGCATCGGGGTCGACCGTGAGCTGGTACTCCTTCGTAAAGCCGCCGAAGTTGTTGACGGCGGCCACACCGGGCACCTTCTGCAGCGCCGGGATGACGGTCCAGCGTTGCAGTTCCGATAGCTGCATCAGGTTCTTCGATGGGGATTCGAGCGTGTAACGGTAGATCTCGCCCGCCGGGCCGGTCACGGCATCCAGTCCCGCAGACACGCCGGCCGGCAGTGTCACGTTTTCCAGTTGCTCACGAATGCGTGAGCGCACCCGGTAATCCTCGCTGCCCTCGCTGAACGTCATCGTGATCAGGGACAGCCCGAATGAACTGCTCGACCGCATCGAGGCGAGCCCGGGCACACCGGCGAGCGCACGCTCGATCGGCGTCGTGATCTGCTGCTCCACCTCTTCGGCGGCCAGCCCGGGGGCCTGGGTAGTTACCTGGGCGGTGACGTCGCTCAGCTCGGGGTAGGCTTCGATGGCCAGCTGGGTCGAGGCGTAGTAGCCGTAGCCCAGGGTTAGCAGCATCACGGCGAACACCACGCCACGGCGGTGGAAGCAAAAGGCGATCAGGCGCGCGATCATTGCAGCAGCACTCCGCCACGCACGACGACACGATCGCCGGCTTGCAGGCCGTGAACGACTTCCACGGTCGCGCCTTCGTCGCGTCCCGTATCGATATCGCGACGCTCAAACTGCCAGGGCGCGCGCTCGATGAACACACTGCGCCGGTCGTTATCCATGACCAGAGCCGTCTGCGGTACGAAGAGGCGAGGGCCACCCGGAACCGCGAATGCCGCCGTCCCGAACATATTCGGCAGCAGGCGGTGCCCGGCGTTGTCCACCCTGAGGTGAACCTTGATGCGTCGCGTGGTGCTGTCGAGCACCGGATCGATGACATCGACCTTGCCCTGCAAGGTCACGCCTGGCAGTGCGGTGAAAGTAAGCGTTGCAACACTCCCGCCGGACACCGATGCGCTATCGGCCTCCGGCACGTTGGCGGTGACCCACATCCGATCGAGGTCGGTGACGGCCATCAGCACGGTGCTGGTGTCGTTGATCCGCGATCCCGCTGCGACACCGAGCGAGCTCACGACGCCATCCATGGGCGCACGAATGTCGAGGACGGACGCGTTTGACGCCGTGCGTGAGGTACCGGTAAGCGCCGCCACCTGAGTATCCGCCCGGGTTCGTTCCGCCGACGCCTGCGTATACGCGCTCCTGGCCGCCTCGAGATCCTTCGTGGCTGCGCCACCCGCTTCGGTCACCCGCTGGGCACGGGTCAGCGCCTGCTTCGCAAGCGCTTCGGCGTCGCGCGCCCGGGCCTGGTCGGACCGGGCCTGAGCGACATCGCCGGAGGTCATCGTCAGCAGGACCTGTCCTTCCCGTACTTTTTCACCCAGGACGACGTCGACCCGGGCGATCCGCCCGGCACCCGGTGCGAGCACCGTCACCGAGCGGGCAGGGTCGATCTCCGCCGTCGCGGGCCAGCTGACATGCATGGGCGCTGTGTCGACAGCGACCGGCGCGATGCGAAGCTCGCTCCGCAGCGGTGAGCGCGGGCCGACCTCGATGCGGTTTCCATGGACAGTGAAGGCCGGCGCGGCGTCGGACGCGACATCGGGTGTGGCCCGGTCACAACCGGCCAGCAGGAGCGCAGCCGCCAGAGCGGCAGCGATGAGGGCAGGGTGGTTCATGGCACGACCGGGTACGCGCACGCACCGGCATCCGCGCCGGGCCAGGGTGGCCGGCACGCTATTTTTGATGTTGTACATCGCTCTGCTCCGACAGCGGCCGGGAGCGAGCGGGATCAGCCCAGGCGGATCCGGCCCACGCCTTGCGCGCAGGGGGTTGGATGATGGGTGGCCATCAGCGATACATCGATCGCGATGATCATTCGACTGGGATAACTGTCCATATATTCCGGTTGGATAACTAAGCCCGCTTGGTGGCGGGCGGATGGTAGGCGTGATCCTCTGTCGTGTCAAACGCACTGATGACGGGCACGATTGATCCGCACTTCAGCAGCAAGTGGCTAAGTGTATGCGTACGGATTTTTCCCGAATCTTTCGGTGTTGAAGAATTTACACTTTCTTTTCGCGATCGCGGCCGGGTGGGACGTTTAGCCATGCAGACCAGCAACGATTCAAGAATCGCGAGGGAACGGCAGGGAATTCATGCGGCCTTCGGGTCGAGCCACGGATAGTCAGCTTCCGCCCATCGGGATGCGCGTCAGTCCACCGCCGTGCGGCGATGGCACTTTCATCCGTCGAGGAACTCCAGATGCCATTGGTCGACACCGCAAAGCTTCGTATTCACTATGCCGAGGGTGGACCTCGGGACGGCCAAACCGTGCTGCTTCTTCACGGCTGGCCGGACGATGCCAGCGCGTGGAGCGGGGTCGTCCCGCATCTGGAAGCGGCAGGTTTGAGGTGGATTGCCCCGGACCTGCGGGGGTTTGGCAAAACGCAGTTTCGCGACGGCGCAACCATTCGCGATGGCTCGGGGGTCGCCATTGCTCAGGACGCGTTCGATCTCATGGACGCCCTTGGTATCGGCGCCTTCCATATTGTCGGCCACGATTGGGGCGGCCGCGCCACCTACCATATGGCGGCGATGGCGCCTGCGCGCCTCTTATCCGCCACCGTCCTTGCCATCGGCTATTCACCTCGCGGGCGGTTCACCGTCCCGGCTTACCCACAATGTGCTCGCTGGTGGTATCAGTGGTTCATGACGGCGGAAGCGGGCGCGCAAGCGGTGCGCAACGATCCCATCGGCTTTGCCCGACGGCAATGGGACACGTGGGGGCCGACGGCGTGGATCACCGAAGACGCCTTCGCGGTGGCGGCACAAGCCTTTTCAAATCCGGACTGGGTCGCGGTCACTCTTCACGGCTACCAGTCGCGCTGGGAACTCCGTCCGATGGACCCCGACTACGACGCGGCGCGCGCCATGGTCGATGCGACCGAAACGCTCGAGGTGCCGATGCTGTTCTTGCAGGGCGGCTCCGATGAATGCGACCCGCCCGAAGAGTCCGAAGGACTCGAATCCTGTTTCAGTGGCGGCTATCGACGTCAGGTCCTTCCTGGGGTGGGTCATTTCCCTGCGCGTGAAGCCCCTATGGAAGTAGCGCATCTCGTCTGTCAGCACATCCGCGGTCACGCGCACGGTTGATGACTGAGGAATGGAGAGGGTGGTCGCTTACGCGATTCACCCAGGCGCGGAGGACATGGCTGGGAGCCGTTGTGCTGAGTGGTTAATCAGCAGCGCGTGAGTTCCCAGCGTAGCGCCGTCACGGTTATCACAACTTCGCATAATGTATATTATGTAAAATTTTGTAATCGCCTTCGCAAGGCCTTCAAGGCACTCGCTGGCATTCTGACGCGCCGACACGGATGTCGTCGGTCGCATTCGATGTCGTTTGGTCATTAACCTCGTCGTACCCCTCATACCTTGTCATTTCTCGATGCTTGGAATGCTTAAGGGATTGATCTGTCTAGCATGGATCTCCCGTTCGCGACCTCAGCTAGGACGCCAGCCAGCGCAGACCCACCGTCACGGTCATTAACGACATCGTCATTCCTCACAGGCGACTTGGCTAGCGACATCTGTGAGGCCATGGCCGCGGATACCCTAAGGTTTCTTTCCCGTGGACCGAGCTGGCGATTTCCGGCTGCGTTTTGCAGGTGCATCGACGACAACGGCGTCCTTCGCTTTTGAACGTTGTGGCGTGACACCCCGGCCTTTGGCCAGAACCTTCTCTAACGCCGACGCGACTCCCTTGGAGCGAGCCACCTCGTTATCCGCCTTCCGCAATTGATCGCGTAACAGGTCACGCTCGGTCTGAACTGTAGCAAGGGCGTTCTGATGCGCTCGCTCCAAGGTTTCATAACGGTGTTGCCACTGCTTAGCGTCTAATCGAGCACGATCGATCTCTTGGTGCGCTCGGTCTTCGACATTCCGCAGATAGGTTTCTTTTTGCTCACGATCCCGTCGGAGTTCGCCATCTCGTTCGGCGAGTAGCATGCGAAGTTCCTTGATCTCCAGAGCCTGCTGATCGCCATAAGCCTGAAGACGGTCACGTTGCTGCACAAGGTCGGCGCGAAGCGCCTCGTTGTCATTTAGCTGAGTGTCTAGCGTCTGACGGGCGCGTTCGGCCAGCTCTAGAGCCGCTTTAGCTTGGCCGGCTTCAGTGGAGGCTGCCTGCAAATGGGCCTCCCAGCCCTCCCTTTCTCGAGCCAATTCGGCGCGCGCCGACTCCAATGCGGCAGCTTCGTTTTTGAGGCTGGCTATGACTTCATGATTGGCATGCTCAACGGCCAACCGCCATAGCTCAACCATCGCCTGCCCTACCGCACCAGGAACGTCCGGAAGCTCGCTCATCTCGCGTAATCGCTCACCGAGCCTGTTTCGCCAAGCGTCGAGCATGCGCGTGACCGTATTCGGAGAACCTGTGCCGAGCGCGGCACGAATCTTTTCGACCGTTGGATTCTCGCCCGCCCCGAGGATCACATCCGCGGCCGCGTTGACCTGCTCTTGGGTGATGCCCCTGCGCATGAGATGGTCTCCTCGATCGATGCCCTGCCCGCTAGGATTAGTACTCGCGATAAGTGATGATTATCGTGGGTAGACGCTCTATGTCGTAGTATATATTACATAGTATGAAAGATATTTCACCGATTCCGACCTTGGCGCAACCCGCTTCGAGTCTGGCGTTGCCGATCCAGCTGGCCCAACAGGCGGCCGACGCCGTGCGCGAACTGCTTGCCGAAGCCGCGGCCGCCAACACCACGCGTAGCTATGCCAGCGCCCTGCGCTACTGGGCCGGCTGGCACGCCGCGCGCTACGGCGTCGAGCTGACGTTGCCGGTGCCCGAAGCCACCGTGCTGCAATTCGTGGTGGACCACGTGGTGCGCCGGTCGGCCGACGGCGAGCTGGCCTGGGAGCTGCCGCCGGCCGTCGATCAGGCCTTGGTCGCGGCGGGACTGAAAGCCAAGTTGGGCCCATGGACACTGGCGACGGTTCGGCATCGGGTCGCGGTGCTGTCGACCGCGCATCGCCTCAAACACGTGACCAATCCCTGCGAACAACCGGCGATTCGGACCGTGCTGAGTCGCGCCGCCCGCGCCGCGGTCAAGCGCGGCGAACGGCCCCGCAAGAAGACGGCTATCACTTTGGCCGAGCTGGAAGCGATGCTGGCCACCTGCGACGACAGTCTCGAAGGCCTGCGCGACCGCGCCCTGCTCTGCTTCGGCTTTGCCAGTGGTGGGCGTCGGCGCAGCGAAGTGGCCGCCGCCAACCTGCGCGATCTGCGCCGGATCGGGCCGCAGGGCTTCATCTACCGGCTGGAGCACAGCAAGACCCAGCAGGCCGGTGTGACCGCCACCTCGACGCCCGATAAGCCGGTGCTGGATCGCGCGGCCCAGGCCCTGGAGGCCTGGCTGGCCGCCGCCGGGATTACCGAGGGGGCGATTTTTCGGCGGCTATGGAAACACCGCCTGGGCCCTGCCCTGTCCCCGGCGGCCGTGGGCGAGATCGTGCAGCGACGCGCCAAGCTCGCCGGCCTCGAGGGCGATTTTGGTGGGCACAGCCTGCGCTCGGGCTTCGTGACCGAGGCGAGCCGCCAGGGCGTGCCGCTGCCGGCAATCATGGCGATGACGGAGCACCGCGCAGTGTCCAGTGTGATGGGGTATTTTCAATCTGGTAGCGCAGCGGACAATCCGGCGGCCAGACTACTTGATGAGCCAAGGCCGCCCGATCGATAGTCGCAGCGTGATCAACCTGTCAGCGTGTGCGGCTTGTCTATATGCTTGCATCCGGTATGGCGCGCTGAAGTAAGCCAAGAAACGGCGCGTTATAGGGAGCTGCAGGAGTTTAGGGGGTTTGGCATGCTTAGAAGATTTCGCCTGGAACGTTTGGGGGCGTATGAGCGACTCGTCATTGCGCATCGCCTTGCCCAGATGCTCGACTGCTTCATCGAAGGGCGACCGGCAGCCGTGGAGATGGGGAGCGAGCAAGGCGGCATTCCCCACTGGGACGATTTCGTAGTGAGGCACCAAGACGATGTCTTGGAGCATGTCCAGATCAAGCGTCAGATTACTGATTTCAGCACGGGACCCGCGCAGCGCGCCGGCACTTCGGGGACGCTTTCCCCTTTGGACCATGCGCTCGCCAGCTTAGCCAATTGGTCTCGGCCCGGTAACGGCAGTGCTGGCGACTCCCGCAAGTTCATTCTTGAGATTCCGACCCCCGCTGCAGAGATCAAGCGTGACTTGCGTGTGTCGCACCTAGAGGACCTGTGCACTGTTTGTCGCTTGCATGGCACAACAGTCGTCGGCCTGGAGGCGCGGATGGCCACCGATGGTCCAACTCGGCGCGCCTATGAATGGCTAACCAGTTGGTGTGGGTTTGACGACTGGGCGCATATTCTTGCCGCGTTGCGACGTGTGACGGTCCAAGCGGGTGGCTTGGATGCTGATTTGCACGATAAAACTCGGAATCTGTTGGCGCGTCATTTCACCGATCCGACGCGGGCTGAGGAATTACTGTTGTCGTATATCGGCAACGAATCGGCTGACGTTACCTCGATCACCTGTCCGCCAGTGCTGAGGCACCTTCTTCCACTCGCTCGACCGGATCTCGTAACGTGGACCCAATACCGACGTGACCATGCTGGCGCGAGCTGGAGCATCTCGGGAACACATGGCATTCAAGGCGTCGAGATTGAAGCCGCGCAGCTGGTCGTCGATGGACTCTGGCAACCGAGCGGGGCGCTGCGACGCCTGCGGGTGGCTGCTGGCTGCCCGCAGCAGGATCCGTCCAGCCCATCTATAGCAGCCGCCATTCTGCGGCTGGCACTGCATCTTCAGGGCGGGAGCCAAGGGTTACTGACTGGGGAGCCTGGATGGCGCGCCCGGGCGAGCCAAGAGCTTGGCCACACGCTGGGTGTCGGCGAGAGCGACCTAGACCACCTCACTTGGGTCGACGATGCACAGAAGCTCAACCCCAGCTCGCAGCGTGCCCTGCCGAGCATCGTGGCTGCTCGGGAGGAAGCTGGCGCCCTGGGTGTGGCTATGGACAATGCTGTGTGGCAGCAGATCATCGCCAAGATGCAAGATCGCCTAGGCGTCGTCGCTGATCCGCCTTTGCTTGAAGCGATGGAGGTAATGTGGACAGCTTGGCGTGAGGCATTGGATCAAGCGCCTGCCGAACGCGCGCAGCTTCTAGCGCTGATGCTCTACCCTGTTGGCGAGGGGCGAAACGCCGCTCATGCGCTCCGCGTGGGGCCTAAAACAGTCGACCTGCTAGCAATGGCTTTCGAGACGATGCTTCTCGTTGCCGTGGCCGTGGGTGGCGATGACTCCTCTTGGAGGGAGTTCACGGAGTGTGGCGCTGTCACTGCTATTGCATTGAAGCGCTGGTCGGGGCCCTCGGGCTCTCCGAGTGCCGTACGTGAGGTGTCTTCAGACGGGCTTGCGGCTCTATTGGGGCCAAACACCTCACCGGTGGTTGTGCTATCTGGCGTCGAAGATCCTCCGTCATTGGTGCTGGAGATAGGACTCGCCGACGACGCGAGCGTCGGGACAAGTATGGGCGCGCCGCGCCAACCACAGTTGCTCGTAACCCGATCACGCATTCAGCGGCATCTTCGCCAAGGCACGTTGGAGTCCGTCCGTGATCACTTCCGTGCGCAACGGCACGGTCACATTGAAGCGCGCCAAACGGCTATCCAATCCTTTGACGCGGGAGCTTAAGATGCCAATCGATTCCATGATCGCCGCGATCGAGGCGCGTGCGTACGGACGGTTTACCGTCGCACCCGGAAGCAATGAGCTCATGCCTGCGTCTAGCCAGCTCACAGAGTTCGCGTGCACAAGTGTCTCCCGCCTGCAGAGAAACGGTAGTTCTGCGGGTTGGCGTACGATTTTGTTGGCCGAGGTGCAGTTCACCTCTGAGGCGATCCAAGCGTTGTACAGCTGGGCCGCGGACGTGCGAGAGCAATTACCCGAGCCAGAGACTGCTGATCTCTACATGTTCTTGCTCATCAATGGGATTCCAGACGAAGAGGCGGCACGCATTGAGACCGATGATCGCTTCTGCCGCAAAGTTGTGCAGCGTGATTCCGAGTCCTTCGCCGATCTTCTAGACCGAACATTTCTTGCCTTGATCTCCCACGATGCAGGTGCGGGGGTGATTGGGGATCCATTGCAGGCAGCATTGACTGGCTTGGCCGACGAGCACCCTTGGACACAGGGGCACATCGACGTTTGGCGCGAGATTCTGCTCTCGGGCAAGACGGGCGCGGATCTCGCCCGCGCGCTTGCATGGGTGGTGAAGCCGGGGGGATTGGCACCGTGACCAAGTTGACAACTCTAACCCTTTCAAACATTCGCCGGTTTGGCCCTGAGGTCACGATCGACTTCAGTCCAGGCGCAACAGTACTGCTGGCACCCAATGGAACAGGTAAGACTGCAGTATTTGAGTCGATCGAGCTGGCGCTAACCGGCAGCGTTGCGAGGCTACAGAATGACCTGACGCCGCTTATCCGCGACGGCAACGATCAGGCGCAGGTCCGGCTGCTCCTTGAGGAAAATGAGCGTGTCGTTCAAATCGACCGCAATCGTCCCATCCAGATCCACGGAACTCTCGAAGGGGTCTTCGGCAATACCGATCAGGCCGACTTGCCCTTCCTGCTAAGGCTGACGCACCTACTCGATCAGCGCGAGCGCGATTGGTTTGTGCACGCAGAGGCTAAAGCAGCTGGCTCACAACTCGCCAAGCTTCCGATAGGTCGTGACGGTACTCAAGCGAATTCGGTATTGGGTTCGGCGCGGCGGTATCTCAGTGATCAGCTCAATCAGGCAACTGAGCGGGTCAACCAGGCAGCTTCTGAACTCGATGAATGGCATCACCTGCTACGCGAAGCCGTCTCGATGGTCGCCATTCACTTAACTGCAGACCGGCAAGACTGCCCGGTTTGCGGAGTGCATCATGGCGCGGAAGAGCTGCGGCAGCGTGTCCATGAGTCGCTCAGCGCCATCGATCCGCTACTAGGAGCTGCCGAACGAGAACTTCAAGACGCCGCCGAAGGATTGAAACGTTCCGAGGCTTTGGTCTCCGACACCAGAGCTGCACTCCAGTTGGCCCGAACGGCATTATCGCGGGCCGAGGGCCAGCGCGCAGCTCTTGCGGCCGAGACTGATGCCATTCGAGCGAATCGCCTCGTCGCGGCCGACACTGTTGCTTCGGCCCGCCAAGCCATCGGCGATCGCGCGGCGCAACTAAGCACCGCTCAGCGTGCGTTGTCGGATGAATTGTCTGCTGCGCCGATTCCGGTGCCACTAGATGAGTTTTCACAGGCAAAAGCGGCTTTGGATGTTGCCAGTCAGCGATTGGAAGGCGCTCGTCTTGCAGCCGCAGAGGCTCGTGTGCAGCTTGATCATGCGACGCGCGTCTATGCGTCGGCACGAAGTGGCGCCGAAGCGAGTGCAAGCTTGCAGGAGTTGTCGACTGCCCAGCTAGACATCGATCGCGATTTAGCGGCCCTGCAAGCTGCGTACAACAGCGATAGTGAAACACTCTTGCGTCAGCAAGGGCAGCTGAGTGAGTTGGAATCGCGCGCAGTCGAAATTGAGCAGCAGGTGGCACACGCGCAATCGCGATTGGCGTCGATCCAGACCTCTTGGAAGCAGCTTAGCTTGCCGGGCGAACCGTCGGCCGAAGTAGCGGTAGCAGTGGAGGCACAACTTACATCAGAACGAGAGGTTCTTGAGCGTCAATCGACCCAGGTTGAGGCGATAGAGACCGAAATTGTCCGGTGGCAAAAAGCCGAGCAGAATCGTTTGGCAGAATCCATGCTCGAACGCCGTCGAGGCGGTACCAGCGAGTCAGAAGTCACGGCGCAGCTGAGCAAGCGCGTGGACGATGGTATGGCGTCAGTCGGCCACCTCGCTCAAATGTCGCGTGCGCTCGAGGCACTTTCCGGCCGTCTCTCCACAGAAATCGGCAACATTCACGACCATGTGGTGGCAGTCGTGCCACTCTGGCGCAGCCTGTTGAAGCGGATCGTTCGCGATCAACGCTTTGCTCAAACGGATCTGGACTTCTACAGTCACTACAAGAAGGAGCACGCATCTGTCCTCGTGCCTCTGCATGGCACGTCGGTACCGGTTCCGTCGATTGCAAGCGAAGCACAGATGACAGACCTGCAACTCACCTTCCTTCTTTCAATGGCTGTCCGTCACCACTGGTGCTCTTGGCGCGCCCTGCTCTTGGATGACCCAACTCAGCATCACGATTTGGTACATGCTGCATCCGTATTCGATGTCTTGAGAGACTACATCGTGGACCAAGGGTTCCAGATCGTTGTGGCTACGCATGACGCGCTACAAGCGCGCTTCCTCATGAGGAAGCTACAAAACGACGGCATACCTTCCAGGCTTTGGACGCTGACTCCTACAGCCAAAGGGGTTACAGCGATCGCTGGCAAATAGGACAAATTGCGCCCCGTCCTCGGTGGTGGGTGCTTTTTTTAGGTAGACGGTTCTTGCCCTGCGTTGGGGCAAAGCTAATCCGAGAAGAGTTGAGCCCGTCCACAGAACTTCTCCCTCCTCTACCCCCGATAACACGGGCTAATCGCCCTGCCCTGACGCCCGATTTCGGCCGGAAGCTGACAAAGGCAGAAATGGCAAGACGATGGGATTCGAGACCCCAATTACAGCTAATGGGGAAGGCACCGGACTAGGCCCGGTGAGGACTTCCGGTTCGGGGTCCGGAAACTCCGATATGTCGGGGTTCCGAGCTGCTATCCCCCACTTCCGCCGCCGCGACATTGGCAAGCTCACCTTTCTTTATCGCTGCCAGCACGCTCCGATCTGATTTTCAGCGCGTTTGCCGGTTTCGCTTAGGGCTCCCGCGGAAGCCTTCTCCGGCGCGCGGGAGAGGAGGTCCCCAGCGGTCGGCCTGAAGGTGTCCGCCACCTCGAAGTCGAGCGAGTCCAGGCGGCACCCTGTAATCCGCTCATGGAACTCCCGAAGGCTTGCGGTGGTGGTCTTTGATAGTTGCCGCTCTAGTGTGGAGAAGCACCACAAATTTGCGCAGACGCATTACGCCGACCGCGCCGAGCCCATCGTCCCCTAATGGCTTGTTCTGGCGCGACGAGGTTCAAGGCTTTGATGGACCGAGGCCCCGTGGTCCCAGGAACAGATTCTCGGGGTCGAAGGGCCCCACGTCGGCGGCCAGCTTTACATGGAGCGTGCGTTTGAGCACGAACAAATTTCGGATGGGCGCCGGTGGTACGTGACCTTTCTCCAACACCATCGGCATCAGCAAGTAGGCACCCACGCGCTCGTAATCCTTCAGGAAGCGGCTGAGATTGACCTCATTGTCCGGCTCCATCGACAACGACCGCGAGACGAGGGTGGAAAATTTCGGTCGCGAGTCGCCATCGTCCGGGAGCCGGGCCGTTACCACCATGCCGTAGTGCGCCGGATATTCAACTGAGTACTGTCGAACGATGCCGATGTAGATCTCGTCGGACTCGTCCCTGCTGCCGAAGCGTTCCCGCCAGCGCTCGAAGATCTTGGTCGCGGCATTCTGGTTCTTGAACGTCAGTGCCAGGAACGGCGGCACCGCATCACCGAAACTACCGAATGCTGTTCCTGTCCAACCCGCCTGATCCCACAGGTGCACATCGATTACCGACCGCACCGCGACATCGTTGTGATTGTTGACCTTCGGTCGCGCACCCGCATCAGTGCCGCCGTTCCCGAGTGGGCGCGCAGCCGCGGCCTGCGTCATCACCGTGGGATGGTCAGAGCGCAACGGGTACTTCTGCGGACCGTGCTGATCCCATTTGCTCAGCCGCGCCACTCCCCCAAACATGCGATGCCGGCTTAAACATAAGGACGCAATCATCACGAGCCGGTCCGCAGCCGAATCGGCCCCCAAGAGGCGATCCACTGCATCGCCGTGGCTATTGGTGTGGCAGGTCGCCCAGAAAATCCTCGCAGCTACTTCGAACAACATGCGCTGGAAGTCCGCATAGATACCGGGCGAACCTGGGAACACCCCTCGGGGACAACGCACAGTCATTCGCATGTGGTCGAGATCGGTCTCGACGAAGAAGTCGCGGGTGTCCGATTCCACCACCCGGACATCGAATTGCTCGACGTGGCCGAAGGCCTCTAACTCAAACGCGGTCGCAAAGAACGCCTCGATCGATGCCGCGATGGCTTCAGCGACAATGATGGCTGTGTCGGTGGGCTCATGCGAAACATCGATTCGCACGCCCAACACCGCCGTGGCGCACGCCTGTGTCAACTCGCCATTGAGTACCGCCGGCCGCCAGCGGGCCACGCCCGTGGCCTGCCCGGCCATCTGCGCGAAGACGTTGGCAACGTCGTCTGTCGATTCACTGGCGGGAATCCACCCCTCCGCCCGGAGCATGTCCTCATAGCCCAGTCGGTACATTAAGGCAGACCAACTGTGAAGCAACTCCAGCCCACGCAGGACGTCTGGCACCGACGACAAGCACGACAGCTCCGTCTCCGACAGTGTGACCAGCTGGCAGGCAAGCACCAGGTCGAACTCCTGCAGCTGTTCGCGGGCGAGCGCCGCGGACTCATCGTCAAACGACAGTCCGGCCAGGCAGCCGCGAGCTACCTGGATGGTGTCGAGCACCTCAGGCAGATACTTCAGCGCTAGTGCCGTCCACGCGACGTTCATGAGTATTGGGAAGACGCTGGATGGGAGCTCACTCCCATCCTCTGCATCCACGAACGTCGTCACCGCCGCGGAAGTCGCGCTTGCCCGGGCCGCCCACGCCAACCCAGCGCTTTTGTACGCCACGGAGAGCTCCGCCAGCGCCCGCAACTGCTCCTGCGCATGCTCCTTCTTGGAGAGCAGCCGCGCCGCACGACCCAGCAACCGGATCATCTCCATGTTCTGGTCGAAGCCGAGCTGCCGGGCGCGGCGCAGCAGGACCAACGCGCCTTCGCACTCGCCGGTGCGCTTGGTGGTGAAGTCGGCCAACTGATCGACCAGATCGCGATAGCCTCGATCGTCACCGGCAACGTCCCCGAACCGCTCGATCAACTGCGACAGCCGTGCGGCGTCGAATTCGCCCAGCCCTTCCGCTTTTAAAAGTACATCACCGAACCGGGGCCACAGGGAAGCGAGCGTCGCCCGGTCCTGCGCGAGCATCGCCAGATTGACCCGAATGACTAAGAGCGACGTCGCCGCCTCGAGGGCGTTGTTCGGTCTCTCCGCGTCCTTTGCCAGAGCATCCAGCCTGGAGGACAAGCGCCGGATTCGCGGTTCCAGCTGCACTTGTTCTGGTGCCATCTGGCCGCTGACTACCGTGGTGAAAAGGACCTGCGCCAGATTGCACAGCAATCCCAAATTGGACGCCTGGGTGTCGTCGAGCACCAGAGCCTCGAACGCGTCATACTCCGACAACAGGGAGGGTATATCGTCGTACCACCAAACTCCGGTCCAGAGCGCCTCATAGCGGGCCGCCAGCTGCTGGCGACGCGTGCCGCCGTCACCGGCCAGTCGGATCGCCCGCATGAAGCGACCCTCGACGTCGGTTCGCGGCAGCTCTACGCCACGCGCCAGCTTGGCGGCAACTAAGGCGTCGGCTGCTCGCTGCATGGGCATGCCGACAAACGCCGTCGGATCCGCGAGCTCCCGTTCGATCTCGTCCAACTGCCGGGAGCGCGAGTAATCCGACGGGCCCAAGTCCTTGGCACTGGTTTCCTCGCCGATCCCCAGATAGTGAAACGCCAGGTCGCGACGGTCCTTTTCGACGACTTCCTCAATGATCCAGGAGCGGTCGTGGATTGTGACGGGGATGCCGTATTCGTTGGAGAGGGAGTCTTCAAGAGCGGCCCGATCTTTGGCGCGGGCCGCGCGGGAGGTGACGAAGATGATCCGCGTGTAGCCGCGATTGGTGGCGGCGATGCCGGCCACGTCGGATCGGACCTTCTCGGCCCACTTCTTCTTAGCGCTGAACGCGAACGCCCAGCGCTCACTGCCGTTGTTAGCCTTGCCAACGTAGGTGAGCTTGCTGATTTCTTCCGCGACCGGTGTCGTTTCCGTATCGGCCTTGCTGTCACCGCCGCCTTCGGGACCCGTTGCGGGACGCAAATTGGGGCAAATCGTTCGCTCGCACAGCTTCCGGCAGAACAGCTCGAAGTCGTGCGTCTGGTTTCGCTCGGTGATCGTTTCCAAATGGTGCGAAAGCACTTCTGCATTGAGGCGGTACCGGATTCGCGATGCCGAGTCCGAGTAAAGCTCCGGTCGCAAGGTGCGCATGAATTGCGACGGCGTGGGGCGATTGGCGGGATCCTGCATTTGCATCCTTCCAGCACTGGTCAGTGATTCAAGAAGGTCAGTGTACTAGCCCGACGTGGCTCCCTCGGGCATGGCCTGGCTCTCTGGGACCTTGAGCCGCCCGTCGACCCGTTTGAGGCGCCGCCTTCGCACTGCTTGGTCGCTGACTAACGGCGCGGGAGACAGCTCCGCGAGATGAAGCTTAGGGTGCTCGGCGCGTCCGCTTCGGGACCGAAGGAGACGGCCGCTCTCCCCCCGATAACCAGCCCTAATCGAACTGCAGCAATCAGTATTTAGCGACGCGTGTTTGGTGCTGACCTGAGCGTGCCATCGCTCAGGCTTCAATTGTCCCAAGTTTTTACAGGTTACCCGCATCACTTAAGCCACGCCATGCGGTCGCGTTCGATCGCTTTGCGCAGGCGTCCAAGCTGATGGCCCGGCGACCAAGTGACACCTCGCTGCAGCGTCCCGGGATCAGTCTCCCGCATCGCCAACGAAATGCCGCTCGGGGCCAGTTGCTCCGGAAAATCAGGTAAGGTCAGAGGGGCAGTGATCCGCACCGCTCCCTGACGCCAAGATGGAGTACCGGCATGGCGTGCCGCTTCCCATGGGCTGGCTCGCCACGGCGGAGTGTTCGCGGCGTACCCGATGCAGCGACGCAGTCCCAGGACCTAGCCAGAGGAATTGACCGACTACCATACTCATTCCGCTCTTCAGGTGGCTCAAGCAGTGGCAAAACAACGCGTGCGCTTCGTAGTCACCGGGCCGTCACTGGGAAGGCTGCGGTAGGCGTCCGAAGAGATACCATTCCATGGTTACGGCGGGCTCATGCCGCCTCTATCACGAGGATGCTCGCATCGCCGAGGGATCGGATCGCACCGGCCTGCTCAGTTGAAGTTGCCGCGGAACTCGTCGGCTGCATCCGAGCGGGTGTTGAGCTCGACCGTCACTCCGCCCGGCGCGCGCAGGAAGAAGCGCGATCCGCAATCATTGTTGAAGATCTCGGTTTCGGCATCGAAACCATCAGCGGCCAGCTGGTCGCGTATCGTCGATGCCGCGGGGGAACGCGGCGAAACCGACGAAGTGCGTCTGCGTCTGCGCGTTGCGCGCGCTGTCTACGGCGATCTGGGGTTGACGCAGGCGAGGTAGCGCTGCCAGTCAATGGATGACGCGTCCCTCATCAGTGCGATCAAGAACGAAGTCGCTCATCTTCAGCAAGGCTCGACCCTACTTCACGTTGTCACCGGCACACGCCGCACTTAATCTCCCGCCACGACCCCTACATCACGTGTGGAAACCGATGAATCGTGGCTCCAGGACGTCCCTTGCTCTCTGCATCGCGCTCACCAGCGCCGCTCAGGCCCAGTCGCTTCCGCCGGATCCCCAGATTGTCAGGACACTGCGTCACAACGACGAGCTGCTTCTCGAAGCCGTTCACCGTGGCGATCGGGAGACATGGCGCCGGTTGACGACGTCCGACTTCATGTACGTCGAAGAGGGTCACGTCTCGCGTCGCGCCGAGTTCCTGAGTGAGCTCGCCGAAGATGGCTACAAGGCGCTGATCATCGTGGCTTACGAAGCCCAGCAGATCGGCGATACGGTGCAGGTCTTCCATCGCGACGATGTTCCACAGAGGGCGGGCAAGCAGTCGACGAAGGACTCGCATCTGTTGATGACCGAGACCTGGCAACGCGTCGACGGAGAATGGCGGCTGCGCCTCGTGCATACCGATCGGATACGCCGGAATCCTCCGGCAATCGCGCTTAACCCGCAGGACATCGATCCATGGGTCGGGACGTATCGGAACGGCGACGCGACATACCGGATCGAACGGCATGGCCTGAAAATCTCAGGTCAACGCTCCGGCAAGCAACCCGAGATCCTCGAGGCCGAAGCCCGCGACGTACTGTTCCAGCCAGACAACCTCTACGTCCGAAAGGTCGTGCAGCGTGATGCCGGAGGTAAGGTCACCGGCTTCGTGGACCGTGACGAGAATTCCGATCGGCTCTGGACGCGCGTCGACCGGTAATCTTCGTGAGGCCTCCGGCGCGCTAGACCCCTTCGGACAGCATCCCGCGCAGTTCGGCCCGTCGCCGCTCCAGTTCCGCGATCTGGCGCTCGATGGAAGCGAGCCGCCGGCGTTGCACGTCACTGGTTTCCGGACAGGCCGCGGCACCTTCGATCATGCGCATGCAGTCGGGAAATCCGCGAATCTCAGCCAGACTGAATCCCGCAGCGATCAGGCGCTGGATCTGCCGGACCTGGGTCACGGCAGCCCGGGAAAACAGCCGGTAGCCATTCAGCGCACGAGCGGAGGTCAGGAGCCCGTTGTCATCGTAATGTCGGATCGAACGCAAGCTTGCGCCGCTCTCCTTCGCGAGCGCGCCGATGGTCATTTCTGCCTGTGGCATAGACATGGAAGGCGACACCGTTTTTCGCTTGACAGTCACATCAGTGTGAGGGTTCAGACTGGGCTTGTCCAACCGACCCAGGAGTCATCATTTATGTGTCTGTCGAGGTTCTATCGCGCGTTCGGTGCGCTGCTGATCGTCTTTGCGATGCTGGCGGGATCGCCGGCGGCGCATGCGGAAAACAAGGCGTACACCGTCACCGCCTCCGATGGCGTCGTCCTCGCCGTGCAGGAAACCGGCGATCCCGCCGGTCCTCCGGTCATCCTGATCCATGGCCTGCTCGGAAGCCGGCTCAACTGGGAAAAGCAGCTGCGGGATCCTAGCCTGCGCCATTACCGGCTGATCACGTATGACCTGCGCGGGCATGGCCTGTCCGGCAAGCCCACGGATCCCGACGCCTACCGCGATGGACGGCGCTGGGCCGATGACCTGGCTGCAGTCATCGAAACGACAGGAGTACATAAGCCCGTGCTCGTAGGATGGTCGTTAGGCGGTGCGGTCATCTCGAATTATCTGGCGACCCATGGCGACGGCGACGTCGCCGGCGCGGTCTATGTCGACGGCGTGATCGAGTTGAAGCCCGACCAGATCACGGCCCACCCGGAGGTTTATCGCGACATGACCTCCACCGACCTGAGGACCCACCTGGACGGGGAACGCGCATTCCTCAGGTTGTGCTTCCACGACGAACCGGACGCGACCACGTTCTCGCGCCTCTTGGCGAATGCGGCGCTCGCTTCCTGGGAGATGCAGCGCGCCGTGCCATCGATGACGGTCGATGCTGCCGAAGGACTGAGCAAGGCAAAGATCCCACTGCTGCTGATCTACGGCGAACACGATGCCCTGGTCATGCCGGGGCCGAGCGTCGCGAGGGCGAAAGCCATCAACCCGAGGATTCAGAGCAAGCTCTACGCCGCATCCGGCCACGCACCGTTCCTCGAGGAGCCCGAGCGCTTCAATCGCGATCTGTCGGCCTTCGTTCGTGCGGTCACACTGCCTCGCGCGCAGACCCAGGGGGGACAACTGATGCCGGACCGCGGCTCTGGCATCACCAGCCCGGCAGATCAGAAAAACGAACCCCTTTACAACGACCACCCTGCCCGGTAATCCCGTCGCAGGAACTGATTCGCCTCCGCCATATTGGTGACCCGCATATTCTGCGCATCGTATTCGATGCGCCCACCCGCTCGCAGCGACACGACGCCCAGCAACATCACCTCGGTCAGCCGCGCGGCGTATTCAAAAGGCGACGTCGTCTCCCCCTTGCCCTTGCAGGCATCCACCCAGTTCATTTCGTGCGAGGTTTCGATGCGGGCGAATTTCCGCGGCGGCGTACCCACCGACTCCTGCAGCGAGTGCGGTAGCAGGCGCGGGTTGTCGCCATAGGTTTCGTGCACCAGCTTGCCCTTGTCACCCACGTACAGCACGCCACCATCGTGCATCTGCCCTGCCCCAAGCGCCTCGAGCCCAGGCGGCAGCAGCGCGCCGTCGTACCACGTGAGCCGGACGGGCGGCTTGTCGCCTCGAGCCGGAAAGTCGTAGTACGTCATCGTCGCGGTGGGGTACGACTCGTGGTTGAAAGGAGTCGAGACCGTTTCCACCGAGGTCGGGAAGCCGAGGTCGAGCGACCAGAACGGCGAATCGATCAGGTGCGCGCCCATGTCGCCGATCGCACCCACGCCCCAGTCCGTCCAGCCGCGCCAGTTGAATGGGTGATAGAGCGGGTGGTACTCGATGACGGGGCCCGGGCCCAGAAACAGGTCCCACTCCAGACCTTTCGGCATGGGATAGTTGCCGGCCATGGCATTGGCAAGGCGGCTGTTCACCGCATCCATGTCCCAGCTTGCGTCGTCGGGCTTCGGTACGGCGCGCGGACGTGGCACGCCCTGAGGCCAGTAGCCGAGCGGCCGGTTCGTCCATGCGTGCACCTCGCGCACCTCGCCGATCGCGCCGGCGTCGATGTATTCGTGGATCAGGCGGGTGTCGTCGGTGGAATGGCCCTGATTGCCCATCTGCGTGACGATCTTCGGGTTTTCCCGTGCTTTGCGTGCCATTTCACGGGCTTCGAAGATGGACCAGGTGAGCGGCTTCTGTACGTAGACGTGTTTGCCCAGGCTCATGGCCGCGCTGGCGATCACCGCGTGCAGGTGATCGGGTGTGGCGATGACCACCGCGTCGATATCCTTCTGCTGCTCGAGCATCTTGCGGTAATCGGTGTAGCGCTTGATGGAATCGAACTTGCCGGACAGCAGCTTCGTCTGCGCGATCCGGTCCTCCAGTTCCTTGCGCCTGGCAGCGGTCGGCGCCCTGGCAAGCCGGGCCTGGAGTTCGCCAACCCCGGCGAACATCTTGCGGAAGGATGTATCCGTATAGCCCCAGTCGACGTCGCACAGGGCGACGATGTTTTCGCCGGCCAGGGCGCGCATGTTGGCGGCGCCCATCCCACCGACGCCGATGCCAGCGATATTCAGCCGGTCGCTGGGTGCGGTATGGCGAGGACCGCCGAGGACATGGCGGGGCAGGATCAGCAGCCCGGTCGCCGCCATGGCCGTGCCGGCGATGAAGCTGCGGCGTGAACTGTTGACGCTGTCCGGATGGCCCGCGCTAGTCTCGGCGGTGCGGGTGGGCTGCGCTTTCTCGATCTTTGGTTCGTCAGTCATGGAGAATGATCGCCTCTTGCAGTGCAACGATTACCGGTCCCGACGAGGACCCGTGGAGCCACGGACAACCAGATCGGCTGACAGCACGCGCTTGCGCGGAGGCACCTGGGGATCGTTGAGGATTTCGATGAGCATGGTCATGGCTTCGCGGCCCAGCGCGTTCTTCGGCTGGGACACGGTGGTCAGCGGGGGTGACGTGTAGCGGGAGAAACGTATGTCGTCGAAACCGACGACCGAGACGTCCTCCGGAATGCGCAGGCCTGCGGCGGTCAGCGCGCGCATCGCGCCGATGGCCATTTCGTCATTCGAGCAGAACACGGCGCTGAAGGACCGACCCTGCGACAGGAACATCTCGACGGCGCGCTCCCCCGCTTCGATGGAGAAGTCACCGATGGCGGTCAGCGCCGGATCCGCAACGATCTTCGCCCGCTTAAGAGCGAGGCGGTAGCCCTCTTCGCGGTCGACGCAGATGGGGCTGGAGCCGGGGCCGGCGATGAACGCGATATCGCGATGGCCCAGTGTCACGAGGTACTCGACGGCCGCGGCGGCCGCGCCGACGTTGTCCACGTAAACGCTGGAAATGGCGCTGTCCTTGACGTACTCGCAAGCGTTGACGAGCGGCAGACGCCCGTCCATCGGAATGGCGGGCACGCGATGGAACATGGTGATGATGCCGTCCGCCTGGCGCGCCGCGACCATGTCGGCATAGGCCTGTTCCCGCACCAGGCTGCTCTGCGTCTCGCCCAGGAGAACGGAGTATCCCTTCTCGTACGCCACCTGCTCGATGCCTCGGATCACTTCCGAGAAGAACGGGTTGGCGATGTCCGGGAGCAACGCGATGATCAGGCGTGTCCGGGCCGTGCGCAGATTGCGCGCAAGAGCGTTCGGTGTATAGCCGAGCCGCCTGACCACCTCGTGGATGCGCAGCCTCGTCTCTTCGCTGACCAACTCGGGACGCTGCAGCGCGCGAGAGACAGTTGCAACGGAAACTTCCGCGATGGCCGCGATCTCCTTCACCGTACGCACGCGTGCAGGACGCGGCGCAACATCGGCGATGGCCTCCTTGTCCGGAGCGGCCCGTTTCCCTTTCCGCTTTGTTTCGTCGGCACTCACGCGATAATCATCCTTCTGCACAGCCTTTTCGAACTGGCCAGCAAGCGCTGACCGCACTGAAAATATGCTGCGCCGCAATGTAATGGATTACATAAAATCGTTGCAGGTCGCTTCGTACGTCTGATACATATCTTGGCATGTTCAGGGCGCGGTGCCATCACCCGGCGCGGTGAATATGGGAAATCCATGCAGGTCGCACTTCTTTCGCACCGTGTGGCATCGAATGTAATCGAATACATTTCGGCGGCATAAGACCGTCGGGGGGAAACATGGCAAGCCAGTCGCTATCGACAAGCGCCAGGACGAACGATCGATGAGTCTCGGCATGGGGCTCGTCGGCCCAGGCTTCATCGCAGCCCATCACCTGGACGCCGTGCGTCGGCTGGGAGATGTCGACATCGTCGGCATCGCTGGCTCCCGTCTCGAATCCACGACGAAGCGGGCGCGTGAGTTGAATGCCGGCAAGGCGTATGCGGATTACCGCGAACTGCTTGCCGACCCTGCCGTTCAGGTCGTGCACAACACCACGCCGAACCATCTGCACCGCGAGGTTTCTCTGGCGGCCTTGCGCGCCGGCAAGCACGTCATTTCCGACAAGCCGCTGGCCGCGACGATGCAGGAGGCACGGGAGCTTTACGAAGCCGCACGCGAGGCGAATCTCGCCCACGTTGTCACCTTCAACTATCGCGGCTATCCCCTCGTGCAGCAGGCGCGTGCCATGGTCGCCGATAAGGCGATCGGCAAGCCTGTCTTCGTGCATGGGTGCTACCTGCAGGACTGGCTTACCGACGAGCGCACGTATAGCTGGCGGCTGGACCCCAGGCTCGGCGGGGCCAGTTCCGCGCTCGGCGATATCGGCTCGCACTGGTGCGATCTGGCCGAACATGTGACAGGCGCGCGGATCACCGCCGTACTGGCCGACCTGCACACGGTCGTGCCGGTACGTGAGGCGCCGGATGCTTCGGCGAAAGCCTTCTCCGGCTCCGCGACGCGCTCCGGCAAGCGACGCAAGATCACCAGCGAAGACCTCGCGAGCGTGCTGCTGCGCTTCGATAACGGCGCACGCGGCTGCGTCACCGTGGGCCAGGTGCTGCCCGGTCACAAGAACGATCTGCGTCTCGAGGTGAACGGACGCGAAGGCTCGCTGGCGTGGCGGCAGGAACAGCCCAACGAACTCTGGCTGGGTCATCACGATAAGGCCAACCAGGTGCTCACGCGCGATCCTGCCTTGATGGAGCCCGGCGCCCGTGCGTACGCCCACTTGCCGGCGGGCCATCCGGAAGCCTGGGCGGATGCGTTCCGCAATGTGATCGCGGATGCCTACGCATGGATCCGCGCCGGCGCCACGGCCAAGGCGAAACCCCTTGCGCTGCCGACGTTCGCCGACGGCTACCGAAACAGCCTCGTCGTGGACGCCATGCTCAGAAGCCATGCCGCCGGCGGCGCGTGGCAGCCCGTTGAAGATCCACTCGCCCCCACACGACCCACGAGGAAACGCGGATGAAATGGCGCCTTAGAGTGATGATGCTTTTCGAGTTCGGAATCTGGGGTGCGTGGTACGTCACCGTCGGCACCTGGCTCGGCAAGACGTTGCATTTCACCGGCACGGAAATCGGTGCTGTCGCGGGTACTACCGCCGTCGGCGCGATCATTTCACCGCTGTTCGTCGGTCTGCTCGCCGATCGCCTGTTCGATACGCGGCGGGTGCTGACACTGTTGCATCTGCTCGGTGCCGTCCTGTTGGTGGTTGCCGCGCAGCAGACGACGTTCGCGATGGTCTACGCGCCGCTGCTTGCCTACAGCCTGTGCTACATGCCGACGCTGGCCCTCACGGCGTCGCTCGCCATGCGCCACATCGCGAGTCCGCAGGAGGAATTCGGCGCCATCCGCGTGTTCGGCAGTATCGGCTGGATCGTGGTCGGCCTGGTGGTCGGCGCATGGGGCGTGGAAGCCACGGCATCTCCCCTGCTCCTGGCTGCCGGCCTCTCGGTGGTGATGGCCGGTTACTGCTTCACTCTCCCGCCGACACCGCCGCTGGCTCGCCATACCCGTTTTGAACTGCGCCATGCCCTGCCGCTGGAATCGCTGCACCTGCTGCGCGAGCGTTCCATGTTCGTGTTCGCCCTCGCCTCGTTCCTGATCTGTATCCCGCTGCAGTTCTATTACGCCTTCACCAACCTGTTCCTCAACGAGGTCGGTGTGGTGAATGCCGCCGGCAAGATGACCGGAGGGCAGATGTCCGAGCTGTTCTTCATGTTGCTCATTCCCTGGTTCTTCCGCCGCCTCGGGGTGAAGTGGATGCTCGCGGTCGGCATGCTCGCCTGGGTGGTGCGCTACGGTATGTTCGCCTTCGGCGGCAGCGGCGAGCTGATGTGGATGCTCTGGTTGGGCATCGTCCTGCACGGCGTCTGCTTCGATTTCTTCTTCGTCGTCGGCCAGATCTACATCGACCGCGAGGCACCGCCAGCGCTGCGCGCGGCCACGCAGGGCCTGATCACCTTCCTCACGTACGGCCTGGGCATGTTCGTGGGCTCGTGGCTGTCGGGCATCGTGGTCCAGACCTATACCCGCGCCGATGGCAGCCATGACTGGCATGGCATCTGGATCATCGCCGGCGCCTTCGCCGCCGCCGTCTTCGCCCTGTTCGTCCTGCTGTTCAAGGATCGCAAGGCGGCCATCGCCAGTGGCGTCGTCGGCGCCCACTCACCCGGAACTCGTCCCACATGATGAATCGCAGGCAATTCCTCGCGCGCTCCGCGGTGTTCGGCACCGCGCTGGGCCTCGGCCTCGCTGCGCCAGACAAACTCCTTGCCGCCGCATCGACGGGCAAGGGCCTCGGCATCCAGCTGTACATGGTGCTCGACGCCTATCAGGCCGATCCCGCCGGCACGCTCAGGACGCTCAAGGCGATCGGGTATACGGAGATCGAAGCCATCGTGACCAGCACGGCCGAGACCCTGCGCGACCAGTTGAAGGTCGCCGGTCTGGGCTGTCCGAGCCTGCACTTCGACAGCCTCGGCTTCGAGCCGGGCATAAAGGCCGCGCATACGCTCGGCGCGCAGTACATCGTCAGCAGCTCGCTGCCGTCGATCCTGCAAAAAGAAAGCGGGAAGCCGGGCGAGCCGACCTACACCCTGGATGACGCCAGGCGCATCGCCGCACGTGCGAATACGCTGGGCAAGAAAGCCCACGAAGCCGGCCTGCGCTACGCGTACCACAACCACCACGCGGAGTTTACCGACGTGGGCGACGGGAAGACGTTTTACGACATCCTGCTTGCGGAGACCGACCCCACGTTCGTGCACTTCGAGCTGGACTGTGGCTGGGCGCATGCGGGTGGCAAGGACCCGGCCGCGTATTTCAAGGCCAACCCGGGCCGCATCGCGCTGATGCACGCCAAGGATTTCCTCCCCGGCCATGCAGGTGATTACCCCGGCGCCGAGCTTGGACGCGGCACGCTGGATTACAAACCGATCATGGCGGCGGCCGATGCCAACGGACTGGAGCACTGCTTCGTCGAGCAGGAAGGCCCGTACACCCGCATGAGTTCGCTTGACGCCGCGCGCGTCGATTTCAACTACCTGCATCCGCTGCGCTGAAGGCTTGAGCATGGAAAAGAACACATACGACGCGATCGTTGTCGGCACCGGCGTCAGCGGTGGCTGGGCGGCGAAAGAACTCACCGAGAAGGGGCTGAAGACGCTCGTGCTCGACCGCGGCCCGATGGTGAAGCACCTCGACTACCCCACCGCCATGAAGGCGCCGTGGGAATTGCCATACGGTGACGAGCCGACGCAGGAGGACCTCGCCCGCTGGCCCAAGCACACGCGCCCGTCGTTTTACGGCATCACCCAGTCGACCAAGCACTGGTTTGCCGACGACATCGACAACCCGTACGAAGAAACCAAGCCGTTCGACTGGTTCCGCGGCTACCACGTCGGCGGACGCTCGCTGATGTGGGGCCGGCAGAGCTACCGTCTCAGCCCGATGGACTTCGAGGCCAACGGCAAGGAAGGCGTGGGCGTGGACTGGCCCATCCGATACGACGATATCGCCCCGTGGTACGACCACGTCGAGCATTTCATCGGCGTCAGTGGCAACAACGATCATCTGGCGCAGTTGCCGGACGGCAATTACCTGCCGCCCATGGACCTCAACTGCGTCGAGAAGGATTTTCAGGCCAAGCTGGACAGCAAGTTCAGGCGCAAGCTGATCATCGGGCGTACCGCGAACCTGTCCGCCCCGCTCAAGCATGACCAGAGCCCGCAGCGTGGCACCTGCCAGTACCGCAACATGTGCATGCGCGGTTGTCCCTTCGGCGGTTACTTCAGCAGCAACTCGTCCACCCTGCCCTCCGCCGAGCGCACGGGCAACATGACGATGGTGACCGACGCCATCGTGTACGAGCTGATCTACGACAACGACAAGGGCAAGGCCACCGGCGTGCGCGTGCTCGATGCCAACACCGGGCACCAGACCGAATACTTCGCCAAAGTGATCTTCATGTGCGCCTCCACGTTCGGCACCGCACACATCCTGATGAACTCCACCTCCACCCGCTTCCCGAACGGCTTCGGCAACGACAGCGGCGAGCTAGGCCACAACATCATGGATCACCTTTTCGGGACCGGTGCGCGCGCCATGGTGGAGGGTCATGAAGACCGCTACTACGCCGGCCGCCGCCCCACGGGCTTCTACATCCCGCGCTATCGCAACATCGGCAGCGACCGGCAGAAGTACCTGCGCGGGTTCGGCTTCCAGGGAGGCGCGGGCCGCCAGGACTGGACCCGCCTCGTCGACCAGGCCGCGCTGGGTGAAGACCTGAAGCGCGCCGCCCAGGAGCCCGGCCCGTGGTACGTCTCGATGATGGGCTTCGGCGAGATGCTGCCCTCGCACAAGAACTTCGTGACGCTGGATCGCAGCCATAAGGACAAGTACGGCATGCCGGTCCTCAATTTCGACGCGGCCCACCAGGAAAACGAGATCGCGATGGGCAAGGCCATCATCGACGACGCGGTGGAGATGCTCACCGGTGCGGGTTACCGCGACGTGAGCCACTTCACGATGAAGGCGAACGTCGGCGCCGGCATCCATGAAATGGGTACGGCACGCATGGGCCGCGATCCGAAGACCTCGGTGCTGAACGGGTGGAATCAGATGCACGCCTGCAAGAACGTCTACGTGACCGATGGCTCGGCCATGACCTCATCCGGCTGCCAGAACCCGTCCCTCACTTACATGGCGCTGACCGCACGCGCGGCGAACCACGCCGTGGAAGAACTCAAGCGCGGCAATCTCTGAGGACCGCCCATGAATCGTCGCGAATGGTTGAAAAGCATGTCCGCGCTGGCCATCGGCGCCATCGCGGGACCGTCCCTCCTGGCGGTGTTCGACGCGCACGCCGCGTCGCAAGCGCCGGCCGCCAGGCCCGAATTCTTCGACCCGGCGCAGTACAGCCTCGTTGGCGCCGTGTCGGACATCATCATCCCGCGCACCGATACGCCGGGCGCGGTCGACGCCGGCGTCCCTTTATTCATGGACCAGCTGTTCAAGGCGGTCTATGCAAAAGATGAGCAGGCGCGCTACCTCGACGCCGCGGCCGCTTTCGACAAGGCCGGTGGCAAGCCCTTTCTCCAGCTGAGCGACGCGCAGCGCAAAGCGCTGGTAAACAAGCTTCACGCCGAGGCGCTCGCCACCCCGAAGGGTGGCAAGCTGACCCCAGCCAGCGACTTCGTGCTCATGACCAAGAAACTCACCATGCTGGGCTTCTTTCTCTCCCAGCCCGGTTGCACGCAAGTGCTTCAGTACGACCCGGTACCCGCCCGCTGGCAGCCCGATATCCCGCTATCGCAGGCCGGCAACGGACATGCCTGGGCGGTCGAAGCCTCACTGAAGATCTGATATGAAGACACTCAAGGGTCCTGGCATCTTCCTCGCCCAGTTCGCATCGGACGAGGCGCCCTTCAACTCGCTGCCCGAGATCGCGCGCTGGGCCTCGTCGCTTGGCTTTGTCGGCGTGCAGATTCCTTCCAACGACCGACGCCTTTTCGATCTCGAGCAGGCCGCCGCTAGCACGGCTTACTGCGACGACATTATCGGGATGCTGGCCAGGCACGGCCTTCAGGTCACGGAACTTTCCACTCACCTGCAAGGGCAGCTGGTGGCGTCGCACCCTGCCTACGATCGCCTGTTCGACGGCTTCGCTCCCGCGGAGCTGCGTGGCAAGCCGCAGGAACGCCAGGCGTGGGCCGTGCAGCAACTCAAGCTCGCGGCAACCGCCAGCAGGAACCTCGGCCTCACGGCGCACGCGACGTTCTCCGGTGCCCTGGCCTGGCAGCTGTTCTATCCGTGGCCCCAGCGCCCTGCCGGGCTTGTCGACGAAGCCTTTGCGGAGCTGGCCCGGCGCTGGAAGCCGATCCTGGATGCCTTCGACGAGGCGGGCGTCGATGTCTGTTACGAACTGCACCCGGGTGAGGACCTGCACGACGGCGCCACCTTCGAGCGCTTCCTCCACGCCGTGGACCACCATCCGCGGGCGAACATCCTGTTCGACCCGAGCCACATGGTGTTGCAGCAGATGGACTACCTGCGGTTCATCGACCACTACCACGAGCGTATCCGCGCGTTTCACGTGAAGGACGCCGAGTTCCGGCCTGACGGACGCTCAGGCGTCTACGGTGGCTACCAGAACTGGATCGACCGGCCGGGACGTTTCCGTTCCCTGGGCGATGGCCAGATCGATTTCGGTGCCATCTTCAGCAAGCTCGCGCAATACGACTACCCCGGCTGGGCGGTGCTCGAATGGGAATGCTGCATCAAGGACGCGCAGCAGGGCGCGCAGGAAGGTGCTCCCTTCATCCGCGACCACATCATCAAGGTCACCGAACGCGCCTTCGACGATTTCGCTTCGTCGGGTAGCGAGCGTTCGTTCAATCGCCAGATACTGGGGCTCGAATGAGCATGCGTGACGACACCACCGATATCGGGCGCCGTAACGCGCTGGGCCGTATCGCCACGGCCGCGGCGATGGCGGGCGCAGCGCCCCTGCTCGCCTCCGCCGCGACAAGCGGCCCCAGGGTGGGAGCCCCGGCTATCGGCGGTGGCCGGCTCAGGCAATCGCTGAGCCGCTGGACCTCCAGGGCCCCGCTTCCCGAGCTGTGCACGCGGCTGAAGGCCCTCGGTTTCGCAGGCGTCGATCTGCTCTACGCCGATGAGTGGTCGGTGGTGACGGATCACGGCCTGGCCGTATCGATGGGTTATCCCGCCAGGCGGGACAACTTCATCGAGATGGGCTTCAACGATCCGGCGAACCATGCCGTTCTGATCCGGGAGATCGAGACCACGATCCCGCTTGCCAAACGCGCCGGCGTCACCAACATCATCACCATGTTCGGCAACCGCAAGGACGGTATCGACGACCAGCGGGCCACCGACAACTGCATTGCCGGACTGGGAAAGATCGCGCCGTACGCCGCGGAAAACGGCATCACGCTGTGCCTCGAGCTGCTGAACAGCAAGGTGGACCATCATGGCTATCAGGGCGACCGCACCGCGTTCGGCGTGGCCGTGACCAAAGGCCTCGGTTCGCCCAACGTGAAGTTGCTTTACGACATCTACCACATGCAGATCATGGAGGGTGACGTGATTCGCACCATCCGCGACAACATCCAGTGGATCGGTCATTTCCATACGGGCGGTGTACCTGGCCGCCACGATATCGACGGCACGCAGGAGCTCAACTATCGCGCCGTCGCCACGGCCATCGCCGATCTGAACTACCAGGGCTTCATCGCTCACGAATTTTCGCCATCGCGCCCGAATCCCTTCGATTCGTTCGCCGAGGCTTACAGGATCTGCACCGTATGACATCTTCCAGAGGAATGCCCATGAAGCGCATCGGCGCCGCCACGTTCACCCTCTTTACCGTCGCGAGCCTGGGCTCGTCCTGCGCCCTGGCACAAGACGATCCGAAGGCGACGGAACGATGGGAGCCGGTACCGAAGGTGGTGACTCCAGGTGCAAAGGAGAACGCGCCGCCGTCCGATGCGGTCGTGCTCTTCGACGGTCGCGACCTCCGTGGTTGGGAGGCATCGAAAGACCAGTCGCCGGCGGCCTGGAAGGTGCACGACGGCATCGTCACCGTCGACAAGACCACGGGCAATATCCAGACCCGGCAGCGCTTCCACAGCTATCAGCTGCACCTGGAATGGCAGATTCCCAGGGACATCACCGGCGAGGGCCAGGGCCGCGGCAACAGCGGCGTGTTCCTTGCCTCCACCGGCCCCGGCGACGAGGGTTACGAAGTCCAGATCATGGATTCGTTCGAAAACGCGACCTACGTCAACGGGCAGGCGGCGAGCATCTACAAGCAGGCGGCCCCGTTGGTCAACGCAGCGCGCCATCCTGGCGACTGGCAGACCTACGACATCGTGTGGACCGCGCCGGTGTTCGCCGCGGACGGCTCGGTGAAGTCACCGGCCTACCTCACGCTGTTCCACAACGGCGTGCTGGTGCAAAACCACACCGAACTGACCGGCGAGACCTTCTACATCGGCAAGCCGAAATACAAGCCGTACACGACGGCGGCGATCAAGCTGCAGGCCCATGGCGACCATTCGCAACCGATCAGCTTCCGCAATATCTGGGTGCGTCCGCTGGACTAAAGGCGCCCCCGCTCCGGACGTCACATCCCTGTAGCCGGTGAGCCACCGGACAACGGTAAGGTCGAATCAGTCGGAATAGTTGACGACACGCCCCGCGCACGCTTCGATCACGTCGCACCAGACACTGTCCGCGCTTCTTCATCGGTATGCGTGAGCGTACCGGTTTCATCGGGCGTTTCTTGCCGGTCAGCGGCTACAGGGTTTTTCTATGAACACCATTCACACCGAATCGGGTTACTCCTCACCAGGCAGCGATGCCTATGCTCCATTGCTCCGGCGCATTTCCTGGGGATCCATCTTCGCCGGCGTCATCATCGCTGTCGTCATCCAGCTCGTGCTGAGCCTCATCGGTGCTGGCGTTGGCCTCAGTGTTGCCGATCCGGTGCATCACGATTCGCCGGATGCGTCCGCCTATGGACTTGGCGCGGCAGCATGGTGGGGCATCAGCAGCGTGCTTGCTCTCATGGCTGGCGGCTGGGTGGCAGGGCATCTGGCGGCCGCGCCTGGCCGCACGGATGCGATGCTGCACGGGCTCGTGACCTGGGGGCTGGCCAGCCTGATCAGCGCGTACCTGGTGGCCTCGACGTTCGCATCCGTCGTAAAGGGCGGCGCCACGGCGGTCGGTGCGACAGCGGCGGCAGCGGGAAGCGGCCTTGCGGCAGCGGCGGGTCCGGCGGCGGACGAAGCGAAGAAACAGCTGGCGGCGAACGGCATCACCATGGATTCGCTGAAGGCTCAGGCTCAGGAGCTGATGGCCCAGACCGGCAAGCCGGCGTTGCAGCCGGAGGCCGTCAAACAGCAGACCGAGGGCGCGGTCAATCAGCTGAATAACGCAAGCCAGAATGGCACGGGGGAAGATGTGCAGGCGGTAGCGCAGCGCATCATTACGTCGGGAAGCGACACGGTTCAGCAGGCCGACCGTCAGGCCCTGGTGAATGTGGTCATGGCACGGACCGGTGCCAGCCAGCAGGACGCCGAGCAGCGAGTCGACGCGTGGGTTACGCAGTATCAGCAGACCAGGGCCAAGATCGCGCAGGCGACCGCTGAAGCCGAAGCGAAAGCCCGCGAAGCTGCGGATGCCGCCGCGAAGGCCGCAGCCAAAGCCGCTCTGGGCAGCGCCGTCGCCTTGATCCTGGGTGCCATGGCTGCGGCGCTCGGTGGCGCCCTCGCCGGCCGACGCTATGTGGTCGTTCACGACGCGGCCGGTACGGCTGGCGTTTACGGCCGCTAAAGGTACCGTTGCCTGAGTGACGTTTGCTATCGAACCCTCCCTGGCTTCGGCCCGGGAGGATTCTCGACATCGACGCGGTGAGGTCCTCGCGTCCCCGCTAAAGCCTGAGATTAAGTTCCTAAATAGCGATCCAACGCATCGTCCAGGCTTGGCATCGAAAATCCGCGTTGACTGCCCAGGGCGCTGTATCGCGGCAGGACGGCGGCGATGCCGCTCCGCCGGGCAGCGCGGTCACGCAGTCTCTTGCTGTCGACGCCCGCCCGCGCGGCGGCCCGCACGGCGAGTTGCGACCACGTGACGGCGTCTCCGTTGGTAATGTGCCAGATGCCCGCTTCCCGGTCGATCAACAGATCCAGACACGTGTCGACCAGGTCCGGAACGTAGGTGGGCGAGATCGTGACGTCGTGGGCCGCCTGAAAGGATTGGCCTGCCCGCAAAGCGCGAAGTGCGGATGCGACGAAGCTGTTCTCGTGGGACGGGCCGAACAGTGCGCTGGTTCGTACCACGAGCGCACCGGGATATCGGTCGAGCACGAGAGTCTCTGAGCGCGCTTTGCTTAACCCGTAGACATTCAACGGCGATACCGCGTCGCTTTCCAGATAGGGAGAACGGCGCTCTCCGTCGAAGACGAGGTGGCTCGAGAACGTCAGCAGTTCGATGCCCTCTCTTGCACAGGCGCGCGCCAGGATCTCCGGCCCTAACGCGTTTTCCCGGAAGCATCGCGTCGGATCGCGCTCGGCCTCGTCGACACGCGCATACCCAGCCGCGTTTATGACGGCCCATGGGCGGAAACGGACCAGAGCAGCGCGTACGGAATCCGCATCCGCGATGTCGAGCTCGCTCCGGTTCAACAGGCGATGGTGAAGGTCTCGTTCGGCACAGGCGCGTGCAAACGTCCGGCCCAACATGCCGTTGGCACCGATGATCACGATCGATGGGCGTTCGTTGTCGGCGCGTAAGCGCGGCAAAGGGCTCACACGCAGGGGCGGCAGCCCGATAGCGGGTGACGCCGCTGCTTCGCCGCCGAATCGTTGCGGCCTTTGCCACCAGCCAGTGCCGGAAAGTGCGGGATGCGTCGCCGTCTCGCGAGAGGCCAGAGCGCGCATCAGGCCGGTGAGCGCTGTCCCTCGTGGCTGCCCGCTGCGTACATCGAAAGCCCCTGTTTCGTAATACCCCTGGCGCTCGGTAAGCAGACAGTTCCAGTCGTATGAACCCAGCAGACTCCACGCGGTAACCGCCTGTATATCGGCGCCCGCGCGCCTGGCTTCGTCCGCTCCGGTCCATAGCCCGGCGAGCCAGCGCATCTGACCTTCCCGCCGGGCGTCGATATGCGCTTCCGTCACTGCGACAGGTAAGCCATAGCGCCGCCACGCCTCCATCAGAAGCGGTGCGATGTCACCCACCGGCCCGGCGACCGCCCGCGCGGCCTCGACATCCGCGTAGCGTTCACGACCGTTGCCACCGTGGCAGGAGGCGGGATATTTCTCCAGATTTCCATCCAGAAAGCGATCGCTCGTGACGTAGTGGTTGACGCCGATGACGTCCGGCGGACGCGGATGCTCAGCGAACCAGGCGATGTCCGCCTCACTCGCCTGGCAGGCGTTCCGCAACCACGGCCACAGCGGGTGATCCTGCCCCACCCTTCCGCAAACCAGGTCCCAGCCCAACCAGCGGAGCCGATTGTTGAAGTCCGCCTGATACTGCAGCGCAGGCGTGGCATAGGTCGTCCCTAAGTCATCGGTTTGTATGAGGCGCGCGGCAGGGTTGACGCGCTCGATCGCACGCATGGCGAGCACGATGCCGCGACACTGATTGAACAAGGCTTTCCGGAACGTCACCACGTCGCGCCCGTGCGGATACCAGAGCCCGTAAAGTCCGCTGAAGCGGGCCGTGGTCAACGGCTCGTTGACCGGCGTGTAGTCTTCGATCCAGGGATAGCGCCGTGCGACCATGCTTGCGTAGCGCGCAAGCTTCTCCGGAAACTGCGGATCGACGAGGCTGGTGTCGCGAGGGCCGCTGCCGTGATGCACCAGCCCGACGATCGGCCGCATCGGCAACTGGCGAAGTGCTGCGAGATGCGCGTCGGACCACGCCCAGTCCGCCCCGCTCCCGCCGTCAGTCATCACACGCTCCCAAAGGACGGGATAACGCAGCGCACGAATACCCAACTCGGCAAAGCGATGCAGATCCCCTTCTCCACCGACATAGGGGCGCTGGTCTAGCTGACTGAAATAACGGTCACCGACACGGTTGACGGTACACTCGATGCCGCCCCACAGTTCTAGCCCGCCGACCTCTGCCCGTGCGTCCATAGCGCCCCCACTCAGGGCCTAAGGATCACAGGAGCGTCAGCTCCCGGGACCGGCTGCGCGCCCGGTGAGTCCGGAGCCACCCGTCGCCCCAGCTTCTGCAGCACGTATTCCGCTGCCTTCATCGCGGCACCCACGCACTGATCCATGTTGTAGTAGCGGTATTGGGCCAGACGCCCCACGAAAGTTACGTCGCGTTCTTTCAGGGCCAGGGCTTCGTAGCGCTTGAACAGCGCTTCGTTCTCGGGGCGCGGTACGGGATAGTAAGGCTCCCCGTCGGCCTGTGGAAACTCCCGGACGATCGACGTCCCGGAGTGGACCTGCCCGGTGACGTGCTTGAATTCGGTGATCCGGGTGTAGTCGAAATCGGTCGGATAGTTGATCGTGCCCACGCTCTGGTACTGCGCGGTATCCTGCAGATGCTCGTGTTCGAAGCGGATCGATCGATAGGGCAAGGCGCCATAGCATTGCGCGTAATACGCGTCGACGGGGCCAGTGAAAACGATGTGCGATGCCTTTATGCGTTGGCGCATCCTGAAAAAATCCACACCCAGCTCAAGACGGATTCCTGGCTGATCCAGAAGCCTGGAAAAGAGCGCTGTGTATCCCTCGAGGGGCATGGCCTGGAAGGTGTCCGTGAAGTATCGATCGTCTCGATTGACACGGGTGGGCACGCGCGCGGCGACCGAGGCGGCTAGCTCGGACGGATCCAGGCCCCATTGCTTGCGCGTGTAACCGCGAAAGAATCGCTCGTAGAGGTCGCGACCCACCGCGTTGAGCACCACGTCTTCGCTGGTGCGAATCGGATGGCGAGGCTCGCGTACCCCGTCAAAAAACGCCTGAATCGTCCGCTCGTCCAGATCGAGACCGTAGAGGCGATTGACGGTATCGATGTTGATCGGTATCGGCAGCAGCAACTCCCCCGCCCTGGCCAGCACGCGGTGTTCGTAGGGACGCCATGAGGTGAACTGAGACAGGTAATCGAAGATTCGCTGGCTGTTGGTGTGAAAGATGTGCGGCCCATAAGGATGTATCAGCACGCCATGAGCATCGTGCCGGTCATGTGCATTGCCGCCGATGTGGTCGCGTCGGTCGACCACAAGCACGTTCAGACCCCGGCCGGCGAGTTGCTCGGCCACTACCGCGCCGGAAAAGCCCGCACCCACCACGAGCACATCGGTCTTCATGGTGCGTCGGTCGCCTCGATCGCGAGGCGCCCTGTCGCGTACGCCGGAACCTGCAGCGCCGATTGAACATCGGCTCGCATCGACGCGACCGTTGCGGACCATGACGCCTTACCTGCACGGTTCAAGCCCTCGTCCAGCAAGGCGCTGTCCGGAGTCTCCCACGCGCGATGGACAGCTGCCAGGAAGTGCTCGTGCGACCGGGCGACGTCCACCACCGGCGTAAAGTTGCGCACCACATCTGCCACCGCGGTCGACACGATCGGCTTGCCCGCCGCCATATACTCCAGCGTCTTGGTCGGATTGATGTATCGCGTCGCATCGTTCAGGGCGAACGGCATGAGGCAAACGTCGAAACCCTTTACCAGGTTCGGCAGTACGTCGTACGACTGCTGGCCCAGCCAGTGGATGTTGGGCAGATCGGGCAGCTGCTCGGGGTCGACCTTGACCACGGGGCCCGCCATGACGATCGACGCTTCCGGGTACGCCTTAGCAAGGCGTTCGATCAGTGGATAATCGAGCCGTTCATCGATCACGCCGAAGTAGCCGAGTACCGGATGCGGCAGCGCCGCCACGGAGGCCGGTACCGTCGTGTGATCGAGCCGGGCGCGTCCGAAATGCGCCACATCGACGCCGCAGCCGTAGAAATGCACGTTGTCATGGTGACGACTTTTGGACTCGAACAGTTGATGCCCACCGGTGAAGACCACATCCGCACGCGATAACAGAAAACGTTCGCGCTCGACGATATCGCGTGGCGCGAAACGAAAGTTAGCCAGTTCGTCCATACAATCGTAAACGGCGCCCCGTGCGCCGAACTGCCCGAGCAGGCTGGGCGCGGTCATGGCCGAATAGAACCATTGCACGGGATCCTGAAACTGGTTCCGCAACAATGGATGAGTCCGAAGGGCGGCTTGCATCAAAACCAGCACGGCCGCGCACTGATCGTCGACGCTGACCATGGTGGGAGGGAGCACGGGTACGATCCTCACGATATTTCGCTGCGGTTCGGTAATTTGCAGACGCGGGCCCGCGCTGTCGCCGACGAGTGCCACCACAGGCTCTTCGATGTATGCGATCCGATGATGGTCGGCCAGCCGGGAGAAAATCTGCTGCGGTCGCTGCCAGACGAAATCCCAGCGCAGGTGACAATGGACGATGATGGGGAAATGCTCTTCCCAGGCCGACTCGTCTTGCGCCTCCGGGCCTGCGGAGTAAACGTCCTCAAGGGACTCGGCGAGAAAGGCGTTCTTATCCATGTCAGTGATTCCTCTTCGGGTCACTACTATGGCCGTGCTGCCGGGGACGGTGGCGTGAGGGGTTGATCGAAACTATTTCACTTCACACGGTTTCCTTCGTGCCGGGGCCTGCGCACCGTTCGCGTCGCCGCCTTCGTGAGCCGCCCGTCACTTCCACGCCTCACGACATGCACGACGTATGGGCGACAACGAAATCCGATCCACGTCGAGGGAAATACGCTGCGCATCTCAGCGCGAACTTTGCAAGCCACCAGTCCGAGATGGCTTGGCTGCCATGCAAATGTTCATGGGTCGAGGATTTTCGGATCACGATTTAGCCCGGCACGGAGCGTCATGACGACGTCACTCGGGCCCGCTCGCGCAGGACGCACCAGAGCCCACTAAGCCGGTGGCACGCGGCGAACTGCCGCGTGCGTGCCGCAATGGGCCAACCGACGAAACCGCGTTCGCTATCAGCGAACGCCTTCATCGCGCTTGGAAGCATCGTCCATTTTTTCCTCGCCTTCCTTGATCTTCTTATCGCGCTTGTCTTGCTCAGGTTTGTCCTGATTGGCTACGTAATTGAGATTGCGATCGCCGGACTGCGGTTTGTGGTTCTGATCAGCCATGGGTCTCTCCCGTTTCAGCCGTGGGTTTCGTCGTCGTGCGTCTGCTGCGGAGATTCTTTGTCTTTCGGCTTCTTCTCGACACGCTCCGCCGCTGATTCATCGAACTCTCTCGGCGTGGGTAACTTACTGCTTTTGTCACTTTCTGACATGACTAATTCTCCGGATGATGAGGCACCACAGTGCTCTCAATGCCGTCATGCTCGCAGTAAGGTGGCGTGAAGAAGGGGCACCGTCCTTGGACGCTCCGGACCGTCGGAGCCACTCGGCAACCGGAGATACTCAGGAACTATGGTCGCTGTTGATCAGCCAGCGACCGTCCACCTTGTGCATCAGCAGCGTCGAGAGCCCTGACGCCTCGGCGCCCGTCTCGGGCTTGAGATGGTAGCGGACCACCGCAAAGGCATACTGGGAACCGAGTTCCTTGACGTCGATCACGTCCAGCTTCAGCTTGCCCAGACCGGCGCCAGGCTTCTTATACGTCGATGCGTACATGGCCTCGATCGCATCGTAACCGACGACAGTGCCACTCGCGCTGACGAAGCGGGTGCCCGGTGAGCGCTCGTAGCACCCCATAAAGGTCTTCAGATCGCCCGCCGACCAGGCGGCTGCGCTGGTGTCGAGCGTCTGCTCGATGGCTTTGGCGGTCGGGACCGCCGGTGTCTCGGCCGACACGCCGGCGACCATCGCCACGGCGCTCGCGGCGCAGAAAAGAACGGACATGGTTTTCATGGCACCCCCTTTTGATTCCGCATGATAGGCATGCTGAGACAATTTGTCCCGAATGTATGGAGATTGTTCGTAGGTAGCATGCGTTGGAGGACGGCATCATCGGCGTTTTGAGGGCGATTTCCTCACGACAGACAGTGGCAAGTCATAGCTGGGAACTAAGAAAGCATGGATTGGGTCCCTATCGCCTTTATCATCTTCAAGGTCGGCGTCTTCGGCACAGGCATGTTCCTGGCCATCAAGTGGCATTACGAGCAAGGAAAAAAGGGGAGACCGATCGAGCGGCGAGCGGTACTACGCGTGGCCGGCAAAGTGGCGTTAGCCGTCGGGGTCTTCGTGATATTGCTCGCAGGACTGCTGTACGCCACCTTCGCCGTGAGCCGGAAACTCGGTCTGGCGATGTGAGCCAGTACCGGGCAGCTAATGACCGCAGCGACATTTTGACCAATACCGCCGTCGCGAAACAGGCATACGCTTACCCTATCTTTCGCTGGAGCTTGACGCGTGTCGATACCTACCGACCAGGCACTCCTTCTCGCGCGATGGCAATTCGCTTTCACCGTCTCCTTCCACATCATCTTTCCCGCCATCAGCATCGGCCTCGCCAGTTACCTGGCGGTGCTCGAAGGTCTGTGGTTGAGGACGAAGAATACGGTCTACCGTGACCTGTTCTTTTTCTGGTCGAAAGTATTCGCCGTGGGCTTTGCGATGGGTGTCGTCTCCGGCGTGGTGATGAGTTACGAATTCGGTACGAACTGGTCAGGGTTCTCCTCCATAGCCGGCTCAGTGACCGGTCCCCTGCTGACTTACGAGGTGCTCACCGCATTCTTCCTCGAGGCGGGGTTCCTGGGGATCATGCTGTTCGGCTGGCATAAGGTAGGGCCACGAGCTCACTTCTTCGCCACGCTGATGGTGGCCACAGGGACGTTGATCTCGACGTTCTGGATCCTGGCCTCCAACAGCTGGATGCACACCCCACAGGGATACGCCTGGCAGGACGGCCGGATCGTTCCGGTCGACTGGCTCAAGATCGTTTTCAATCCGTCGTTCCCTTACCGCCTGATGCACATGGCGCTCGCGGCATTCATCGTGGCCGCGACGCTGGTCGCCGCCTGCTCTGCGTGGCACCTGCTCCGTGGGCGGAAGGATGCCGCCATCCGCAAGGCCTTCTCCATGGCATTGTGGCTTCTGCTGGTCGTCGTTCCCATCCAGATCGTCGTCGGCGATGCGCACGGCATCAACACGCGCGAGTACCAGCCCGCCAAGATCGCCGCCATCGAGGGTCTCTGGGAGACGGAGACGGGCGGCACGTCGTTGAATCTTGTCGGCTGGCCCGACATGGACAAGGAAGAGACGCGTTTCGCGGTCAAAGTCCCGCACCTGGGCAGTGTGATCCTGACTCATTCGTGGGACGGTGAGATTCGGGGGCTGAAGAGCTTCCCCAAAGAGGACCGGCCCAACTCCACCATCGTGTTCTGGTCCTTCCGGGTGATGGTCGGCATGGGGATGCTTCTCCTGCTCATGGCGCTCGCAGGCCTCGTTTTACGCCGCGGTGGACGTCTTTACGAACAGCGGGCGTTTCAGCGCTTCGTCCTGCTCATGGCCCCGTCGGGGCTGATCGCCCTGCTGGCTGGGTGGATCACGACCGAATCCGGACGGCAGCCCTGGGTCGTCTACGGCGTATTGCGCACCCGCGACGCGGTTTCGGCGATCTCCGCTCAGCAGGTCGGCACCTCACTGATGATCCTGATCCTGGTGTACTTCGCGGTGTTCGGCACGGGTATTTATTACATGCTGAAGCTCATGCGCAATGGTCCGGACCTGCCACGCGACGCCGCGGAAGAAGATGCTTCCGACACCGGCAAGGGGCAGCCGCGTTTCGACCACCGGCCGCTTTCGCGACCGACCGACCCTATTGACGAGTGAGGTTGCCATGTCCTTCGATCTACCGATGGTCTGGGCGGCCATTATCGCCTTCGGTGTTTTTCTGTACGTGCTGCTCGATGGCTTCGACCTCGGCATCGGGCTGCTGTTTCCCTTCTTCGATCGCGAGCACGACCGCCAGGTGATGTTGAACACCGTCGCCCCTGTATGGGACGGCAACGAAACCTGGATGGTCCTTGGCGGTGCCAGCCTGTATGCGGCCTTCCCTGTCGCCTATTCCGTCCTGCTACCGGCGACCTACCTGCCGATCATCGGCATGGTCTGTGGATTGATTTTTCGAGGCGTCGCCTTCGAGATACGCGCCAAAGCGAGGCGTTCGCAGCGGCTCTGGGATCTCGCCTTCATGCTCGGCTCGGCCACGGCGATCTTCTGTCAGGGCCTCGTTCTCGGGACGCTGCTTCAGGGCATCCCCGTCGTGAACCGACAGTTCGCCGGCGGTCCGTTCGACTGGCTCTCACCGTTCGGACTTCTCGCCGGGCTGGGTCTGCTCGTCACCTACGCGACTCTCGCATGCGGCTGGTTGATCATGAAGACCGACGGCGACCTACAGCGGCGCATCTACGTCGCGATGAAGCCCCTGGTATGGGCCCTGCTCGCGATCATCGCCGTGGTCAGCGCATGGACCGTCCTCGGTCAGGATGCCGTGGCCCGGCGCTGGTTCGCAATGCCCGACCTGTTTTTCTTCCTGCCTGTTCCGGTTCTGGTACTGGCTTGCGTCTTTGGTATCCAGCGCGCCATCCGGCAGAAGCGTGATCGACAACCGTTCGTGCTCACGGCGGCGATTCTCTTCCTCGGCTACACCGGGCTGATCATCAGCATCTTCCCGAACATCATCCCGCCTTCGCTGGACATCTGGGCCGCGTCGTCTCCGCCGTCGAGCCAGAAATTCACGCTGGTCGGCGCGGCCATCATCGTGCCGATCATCATCGTCTACTCGGCCATGTCGTACTGGGTTTTCCGCGGCAAGGTGCGCCACGACGACCCCGGATATCACTGATGGACGCGCGCAGGCGCGGGTGGCTGGGACGTGCGGGCTGGTTCGTCGCGCTTTACGTGGGAGGTGTCGTGGCCGTGGGCCTGATCGCCCTCGCGTTCAGGCTGCTGGTGCCGCATTGACGCCGAGCCGCTGGCATGGGATCGGTCGCTTTACTTATCGCTGACCTCGTCAAATCCGGCTACGCTCGGCGATGCGGTCATCGTGACCGGCATGTGGGGCCGGGCTGCGCGGCCTGTGCTCGGCGCAAAGCTGCTCGACCAGTGTGCGATGATCCGGCAAGTCATCCAGCGCCCTCACCGCCGCCTGCTGAATCATCCCGAATTCCCGCCGCGCCGCCTCCACATCCGGATAGGCGCTGCGCATCGGCTCCAGATCGGTTCTGAACTCCATCCCGTACAAGATGTACTGCCAGCTGGAGGTCATGAACATCTCCAGGTCGCTGACGAAATCCAGCCGATGCGGCGGCCTCGTCTTCCACTTCTCCAGCTTCTCCCGCAGCGTCTGCGGGATGCTCGAAGGATCGGCATTCTCAAGCCAGAAGGCCGAGTCGCGCCTCTGGCTCAGGCAGTAATGCATCTTGATGAAGTCGATGATCCGGTCATATCGCGCCACCATCATCTCGTTGTAGTGCCGTGCCGCGCTCTCCATGTCGTCGGTGTCGCCGGGCAACAAATGCGTGAGCAAATACGTCGCCAGCTCGATCAGGGCAATGCCGGTCGACTCCAGCGGCTCAACGAAGCCCCCGGCCAGGCCCACCGCGACGCAGTTCTTCCGCCAGTGCTCAGGCCGATACCCCGTCTCGAACTTGATCTGCATGGCCTTTCCGCCCTTCCCTGCTTCACCCAGGTACTTCCGGAAGACCGCTTCGGCTCGCTCGTCATCGGTATGCCGCGACGAATACACATACCCGACGCCACGCCGCTTCTGTAACCCGATATCCCAGATCCACCCCGCTTCCTGGGCGGTCGAGATGGTGTAGGAAGGAATCGGCGTATCGGGCGCGTCGTAAGACACCTGCATCGCCACCGCCCGGTCGGCGAACAACACATCCGCCCGACTACGGAACGGCGACTGCATCGCCCCGCCGATCAGCATCCCCCGCAGCCCGGTGCAGTCCACATACAGGTCTGCGGTCAGCTCGCCTTCTTCCTTCGTCACCACGCGCGCGATGGCACCGTGCTCGTCGAGCTCCGCACGCTCCACCGTCGCCGTATGCCGAACCACACCAAGCGTCTCCTGACCGTGCTCGGCCAGCACGCGTGCAAAGCACGCCGCATCGAAGTGGAAGGCGTGGTTCATCGGTCCTTGATAGTCCGCATCCTTCACGCGCTTGGGGGCACGCGAGTGATCGACCAGCGTTGTCTGCATCGACACCGCATCGGCGAACGGCATCCCCGCCGGCGCGGCGCCGAGCAGCCAGTACGGCAACAACTCGGGACCGCCCGGCCGCTGACTGGGCGCATTGAACGGATGAAAGAAGTGATCCGCACCCGGCGCACCCGGCGGCCGTACCCAGTGCCGATAGTGGATGCCTTGCTTGTACGTCGCGGTGGCGCCAACCAGAAAACGTCGCTCGTCGAGGCCGATGGCGGCCAGCGTTCCGCGTATCGACGGGAACGTGGCCTCCCCTACCCCAAGCAGGCCGATGTCCGGCGATTCCACGAGGTGCACCTGCACACTTCGCGGATCGACCGCGTTGACCGCTCTGGCCAGGTAGCACGCGGTCAGCCAACCCGCGGTGCCACCTCCAACGACCAGCACCTTCTTCAGACGCGCCATGCTGTCTCCCTGCCTTTCAGCCCGTCAGAGCCAGACGCCAAGCTGCAGGCCGTACGTACGCGGCGCGAGGTACTGCGACACGTACTGCAATGAGCCGTCGGCCATGGTGAAGCGGCCTGCGCTGGTCCGGATACGCCCATCGGACACGTTCTGCACGTATGCGTTGACCCACCACTTGTCACCCGGCTCGCTGTAACGCAGGGACACATCGCCACGCGTATACGCCTTCTGCTTGTCGCCCGCGCCCAGGTTGAAGTAGCTCAGCCACTGTGCGCTCTGGTACTGCGCGCTGAGGCGTGGCGTGAGGCGCCCGCCATTGCCGAGCTGAAAGTCGTGCTCGTAGATGGCGGTGAGCGACACCTTCGGCGCGTGAGGCAGATCGTTACCGGTGACGTCCGCGCAGTTCGCGAGGTTCGACTCGGGCGGGCACGCCGGCAGACCCTGATAGTCGTTGGAACCGGCGTAGATCAGCTTGCCGAGCTCTTTCTTGGTAATGGACGAGAAGATCAGATTGAAGCGATCGCCCTTCTGCTGGTACGCCAGCTCCGACTCGAAGCCGATGACCTTGGTGCTGCCGCCCACGTTTGAGAAGCCCAGGCCGTGGTTGCCGTCCGGATAGACGATGGGCGCGGACAGCTGGAAGTTCTTGAAGTCTTCGTAATAGACCGCCGAATTCCAGGTCATGTGGCCGTCGAGGAAGACGAACTTGGTACCGACTTCGTAGTTGGTCAGCGTCTCGGGTTTGTACAGCGTGCCCGCGTCCTGCGTGCCGCCGGATTTATAGCCGGTGGACACGCTGGCGTAAGCCAGGCCGTTCTCGCTCACGTCGGTATCCAGGCGAACCAGCCACGTCGGCTTGCCCTTGCTGTACTTGGCCGTGTTCCGCTGCGAGACGCTGAAACCGTTCGACGGATCCGGATACACGTCCGGCGAGATCGGCACCTGCGGCACGGTCGGATCGTATGCCCAGCCCCAGTTGACGCCGCCCTTGTTCTCCTTGTCGTCATGCGACCAGCGCGCGCCGCCGGTGAGGCGCCAGTGGTCGCTGAGATGCCAGGTAGCCTGACCGAACAGCGCATACGACTCCACGGTTTCCTTCGGCTGGATGAAGGACCCCTGCCAGCTCACCGTGCCGTAGCGCGTGCCATTCATGATGGGGATGTCGAAGCGGATGTCGTTGTCTTCGTAGCCGTAGTACGCACCGAGAATCCAGTCCACGGTCTGCGGACCGGTGGACTTCAGGTTGATTTCCTGACTCCAGTTCTTGTAACCCGAGCTGTTGGTGCGGTCGTCCTGGTAGACGCCGTTGGTGGTGAAGCTGGTGGGCACGCTGACACCGACGTCCTGATCGAAGTCGCTCTTGCCGGAGTAATGGTTGTAGCCGGCGATGTAGCTGAGCTGCATGCCGTCGCTGATGTTCCAGTCCATGCGGCTGCGCACCGTGTTGGACGTGCGATGCAGATACGGTGCGGTATCGATGAGCGCCGACCAGAAGTCCTGACCCTGACGTGGTGTCTGCATCAGGCTCATGCTGGGCGTGCCGCGGTCGACGAAGTACTCGTACGACAGGTTCCACTTGAACGCCTCGCTGGGTTGCCACAGCGCGCTGACGCGTGCCGCGGACTGATCCTGTGCGTTGTACTTGTCGCCACCCTGGACATACTGGCCCGGATCGATCGGCTTGAACCCGGCCAGCGTGCCGCCTGAGGCGGACGAAGCCAGATACGCCTGTTGCTGGTCCGCGACGCTGGGCAGCTGACCTGACGGCTTCTGGTAATCGACGTAGCCGTCGTGCTGCTCGTGCACCACGGCGACACGCATCGCGAAGGTGTCGCTGATCGGCAGATTGAAGGCGGCACGCGAGCCGAACTGGTGGAAGTTGCCCCCGCCCACCTGGGCATTGCCATAGAAGCCCGCACCGATCTCCGGTTTGGCCGTCTGGAAGCTGATGGCACCGGCGGTGGAATTGCGACCCCACAGGGTGCCCTGGGGACCGCGCAGCACTTCCACGCCATCCATATCAAGCAGCAGGCCCGAGGCGGCTTCGGCACGCGGCGCGTATACGCCGTCGACGAAGGTGGCGACTTCGGGGTCGGCATACTCGGTCTTGGCGCTGTCGTTGCCGATGCCGCGCAAGGTGAGTGTCACGACACCATGGTCACCCTGCGAGGTGCCTTGCAGGCCGGGCACGAGCTTGGTCAGGTCCTGGACCGTCATGACCCGCTCGCGATCGAGTGTGTCGACGGCGATCGCGGTCACGGCCACCGGCGTTTTCTGCAACGGCGTATCGCGCTTGGTTGCGGATACCGAGACGGCATCCAGGTTCTGGATCTTCTTGTCCGCGGCCTCGGGATTTCTGGGCGGTGGGTTCTGTGCCGTGGCGTCCTGATCCGCCGCTAGCAGCGTACCCGGCGCGAACGCGAGTGACATGGCGACATACATCAACTTGTGACGCAGGTTCATCTGACTCTCCCTCGATGATTCGGATCTGTGTGGTCCGTCTCGGACGACGGCCATGACACGATTTCCCCACTCCCCTTGCGCGCCGTCATTTAAGATGACAGCGCTGTCATTACTGGATAGTAGAACTGTCTCGCAATGAATGCTTGCTGCGTGGCAGCAAGCCGACAAGGCACTTAAGAACGTCTTGCCGGGTCACGGCGCGGCGCCATGACCCGGACACGTCAACGTACGGTCCGCTACCGTGCCCAGCGACACCTCGGCGATAGCGATCCGCCCCGCGCTGTGGCTGGACCATTCAAAGGGACGGTCCACCTTGCTCATGTTGGCGCCGGCATCGCGGAAGCATTTCAACGGAATGCCGACGCGAAGCCATTCCCCCTTAGGCAGCGCGGCCAGCTGACTCCCGACGGGCACCGAGCCGACGCATCCGGTACCGCAGCCGATGGCGACGCTCGACGTATCGTCCGCTGAGACGGCATCGATCTTGAGCATCGTCACCAGCAGCACGTCACCATTGGTTTCACGATCCACATCGAGTGGCGTCGGCGCCACCAAAGCGACGCTCGCGTCACGTGAACCCTTACCGGACCAGCTGAGGCTTCGCGCGTCTTCCTGTGCCTTGAAGTCGAGCGCAGCGACATGCAGGCTGCCGTCCGCCGTGGCGGCGGGTGTGGCTTTGACATCGGAGGTGACGCCCTCCGCGCCGGTCAGACGCACCACGAAATCCTGGGCCGGCTTGCCGCGAGTGAAGTAGACGCCGGCTTGTGCCGAGCTGAGGACGAGCCCCGGGTTCTCGGGCAGCTTTCCGGTCGTGCCACCAGCGGCATACGTCAGTCCGAAGCCGTAAGGGAACTGCGGACGGTCACCCTTTGCGATCGCACCGGGAATCTGCAGCGCATTACGCGGCCAGGCATAGGCAAGCTTGCCGTGAAAGTCATGGGCGACAGATCCTTCGCGGGTACGCAGCAGCACATCGGCGATACCCTCGCCTTCGCTGCCCGGTAGCCACGCGACCACGAACGCGTCGGCGGCATTGATTTCGCGGTTCATCCAAAGCGGGCGGCCGGTGAGGAACACGGCGACCACGGGCACGCCTTGTCCGCGCAGTTTGCGAAGCAGATCCAGGTCGCGATCGTTGCCGGGACGGTACGCGAGGTTCGGCAGGTCGCCCTGAAACTCGGCATAAGGATCCTCGCCGAATACCACGATGGCGACGTCCGGCTTTTGCGCGTAGTTACCGTCGACGGACAGTTCGGCGCTACCGCCGGCCGCTTCCACCTGTGCGCGAAGGCCGGCCCATACGGATGTGGCGCCCGGGAAATTGGCATTCGTCAGCCCCGTTCCCTGCCAGGTGAGTGTCCAGCCACCGTTTTGCCGGGAGATGTCGTCGGCGCCTTCGCCAGCGACCAGGACCCGCTTGCGCGGGTCGATGGGCAGCACGCCATCGTTCTTCAGCAACACCAGCGCCTCGCGCACGGCACGGCGTGCCACGGCGCGGTGCGCCGGGCTTCCAACTACCTCGGCCGACTTCACCGCCAGCGCGTTGGTGGACGGCAGTCCAGCCTCGAACATGCCGAGGCGCATCTTCACCCGCAGGATGCGAGTCACCGCGTCGTCGATGCGGCTCATCGGAATCACGCCCGCCCTGGCCTCAGCCAGCGTGTTTTTATAGATACCTTTCCACGAGTCAGGCGCCTCGAGCATATCCAGCCCGGCGTTATACGCGGCGGCGCAATCCTCGTTGGTGCAGCCGGGTACCTGGCCGTGCGCGTTCCAGTCGCCGAGAACGATCCCATCGAAGCCCATGCGCTCCTTCAGCACGCCGGTGATCAGTGCCTTGTTGCCGGCCATCTTGACGCCGTTCCAGCTCGAGAACGAAACCATCACCACCTGAACGCCCGCCTTGATCGCAGGCGGATAGCCTGCGCCGTGAATGTCACGCAGCGTCGCCTCGCTGATCCGTGCGTCGCCCTGATCTCTGCCATCGTGCGTGCCGCCGTCGCCGAGGAAGTGCTTGGCGGTGGCGATGACATGCCCGGCATCCAGGAACGACGGCGTACCTGGCTTGCCTTCCAGCCCTTCAACGACCGCCGCGGCGTATGCCGCGACTATCTCGGGGTTCTGCGAATAGCCTTCGTACGAGCGCCCCCAGCGCACATCCTGCGGCACGGTGAGTGTGGGCGCGAACGTCCAGCCGATGCCGCTGGCACGCAGCTCCTGCGCCGTGACCTCACCGATGTCGTGAATCAGTTGCGGATCGCGGGTGGCGCCGAGCCCGGAATTCTGCGGAAACAGCGTGCTGCCGACGAGATTGTTGTGCCCGTGCACGGCGTCGATGCCGAACAGCACCGGGATGGCCTTGCCTCCCCGCGACGTGTCCATCGACGCACGGTAGAACGCATCGGCCAGCGCCTGCCATTGCGTGGCCACGGGAAACGGCTGCCCCGGTGGCTTGGAATTACCGCCTGCCAGGACCGAGCCCAGTCGATACTCGCGTACATCGTCCGGCGTGACGTACTTGATGTCGGCCTGGATCATCTGGCCGACCTTTTCTTCCACCGTCATCGTCCGAAGCAGCGCATGGATGCGGGCTTCGAGCGCGGGATCGGGCGGGAGCGGCGAAGCACCCTCCGGCCACTGTTCGGGATGGACGGCGGCGTCGCCCGCCATGGCGGGAATGGCAGACAACAAGGCCCCGGAAAGCGCTACGGGCAAGCGTCGCGATAACAGACCCAACGGCTGCAGCAATGGCACAAGCAGGCTCCATCCACGCGCACCGGCGGTACGCTTCCGAGGCGCATCGTGGCAGGAATGACAGCGCTGTCAATTTGCGATGCAGCATCTCACCGGCGCCGACCGGCGCCACGGGTCCACTCAGGGAGCGAGGGCGGTGGAGCCTCGGATCTGCAGGGAAAACGGCATCTGGACCAGCTTACCCGTGCCTCGGCCGCGCAACTCGGCCAGCAACTGCTCGGCCGCGATCCTGCCCATCTCGCGGCTCGGTTGCAGCACGGTGGTAAGGGCCGGCCACAGCTGACGCGACAGCGGCGTATCGTCGAAGCCGCAGACCGAGACGTCGTCAGGCACCTTGAGGCCGAACTCGCCCGCCGCCCACATCACACCGGTCGCCATATCGTCGTTGGCCGCGAACACCGCGGTCGGTCGGTCGGCGAGCGAGAACAGATGGCGCGCCGCCTCCACGCCCGAGGCGAAGGTAAAGGCGCCCTGCACCACCAGCGCCGGATCTTCGGGTAATCCGGCCGCCGCCATGGCATCACGGTAGCCTGCCAGGCGCCATCGACTGGCGCCATGATTCGCGATGCCAATCACATGGGCGATCCGCGTGTGCCCGAGTTCGAGCAGATGCCCGACCATCGCACGCGCGGCGCTCTGCTCGTCCATCATCACGCCGAGGGTCTTGCTTCGCTTCACCGGCGACACCGCGGAAAAAGGAACGTCCGCCTCGCGCAGGCGTTTCAACAGCGGCGCGTACTCGGTAATGGGTGGCGTCAGCACCACGCCATCGGGGTGATGGTCGGAGATGAGTGTATCGAGGCGGCGGATGAAGTCGCTGTCGCGCATGCGCAGCGGTCGCACCATCATGCTGTAGCGATGCGCGTCGCACGCCTCGAGCACGCCGTCCTGGATCTCGGCCAGATACGTCGATGCCGGATTGTCGTTGTTGTCGTACAGCATCGCGACCAGGAACGAGCGGTTACCCGCCAGACTGCGCGCCGACGGATGGGGGCGATAATCCATTTCCTCCATGGCCGCACGCACGCGCTCACGCGTGGCGTCAGTGACGTTGGCCTCGTCGTTGAGCACACGCGACACCGTCTTGGGCGATACGCCGGCTTTGCGCGCCACATCTTCGAGGCGTACCCGCATGGATTCTCCGCTGTCGTGACACTGTCCAACGACTATGCCGTCAGATCCCTCCGGTTTACAAGCGCAACATCCCGTGGCGATGCTGCGCCCGCAACATGCGGCCTGGCCCGGTCCATGACATAACGGTGACTGGAGAGAGGGACCCATGACCCGGAACGACCATGCAGACCCGCTACGTGCGCGCTGAGCATATCCCTGACGGATGTGCCGGCTACGTACGGATGACGAAACGCTCCGCGCTTTCGTTCTGGCAGATCTGGAACATGTGCTTCGGCTTCCTCGGTCTCCAGTTCGGCCTCGCATTGCAGAATGCGAATGTCAGCCGGATATTCCAGACGCTGGGCGCGGACGTCAACGACATCCCCGCGCTATGGATCGCCGCGCCGCTGACGGGTCTGATCGTCCAACCCATCGTGGGTCACTACTCCGATCGCACCTGGAACCGGCTGGGCCGGCGTCGGCCATACTTCCTGGCGGGCGCGGTATTCGCTTCGCTGGGCCTGCTCTGGATGCCTAACGCCCCGGCCTTGTGGATAGCCGCCGGGCTGCTATGGATTCTGGATGCGTCGATCAACGTCTCGATGGAGCCGTTCCGCGCCCTGGTCGGGGACCAGCTGCCGACGAGGCAGGGTCCCGCGGGTTTCGCCATGCAGAGCTTCTTCATCGGCGCGGGGGCGGTGGTCGCTTCGCTGTTGCCCTGGGTGCTCGCGCGCTTCGGCGTCGCCAACGTGGCGCCGCACGGAGGCATTCCGGATACGGTGAAGTACGCCTTTTACGTCGGCGGCGCCGTGCTGCTCGGCGCCGTGCTCTGGACGATGCTGACCACGCGCGAGTACTCACCCGCGCAGCTGCGCTCGTTCGCCGATGCCGTGCCTGAGCGGCCGCCGGTCGACGTGTCGGGCGCCGGCAGACCCGGTGCGCTCTTGCTGCTGGCAGGTGGCGTTGTCCTGGTCGCGATCAGGCACTTCTCGCTGGAAAAGGAGGTCTACCTCCTGGCGGGCGGACTGATCGTCTTCGGACTTCTGCTCAGCTGGCTCAGCCGGACGGGTAGCCGGGGCATGCTGCGCGAAATCACCGGCGATCTCTACGGCATGCCGGAGTCCATGCGGCGGCTGGCGGGTGTGCAGTTGTTTTCGTGGTTCGCGCTGTTCGCGATGTGGATCTACGCCACGGCGGGAGTGACCCAGACGATGTACGGCACGGGCGACACCAGCTCGGCCGCGTACAACGAAGGCGCGAACTGGGTGGGTGTTCTGTTCGCCGCCTACAACGGCTTTGGCGCCCTTGCGGCGGTCATCATCCCGCTGATGGTGCGCCGGTGGGGGCTCCGCATGAGTCACGTGGTGAACCTCTGCCTTGGCGGTGCGGGACTCCTGTCGTTCCTCTATATCCGCGATCCCCGCTGGCTGCTCGCTTCCATGGTCGGTGTCGGCTTCGCATGGGCATCGATTCTGTCGCTGCCTTATGCGCTGCTGTCCGACCATTTGCCGACGGCGAAGATGGGCGTGTACATGGGCATCTTCAATTTCTTTATCGTGATCCCGCAGGTGCTGGCGGCAAGCATCCTGGGGATGTTGCTGCGGCTGTGCTTTCACAACCAGCCGATCTGGGCACTGGGCATCGGCGGGATCAGTCTGGTGATGGCGGCGTTGTGCACGCTCCATGTTCCGGAGCCGGAAGGGCGGGTTCAGTGAAGAGCCGCCTGTAGGAACGATCCCGCCTTCCGGTCCGTATGCTTCGCAACGCGTGGCGGTCAGAACGCCTTGATCAATCGCGCCGATACCATCTGCGCCTGATCCCGCTGCCCTCGCTGATAATCATAGCCAAAGTCCAGCGACGTAAGCTCCGACAACGCCGCCTTCAAGCCGACATTGAACAAGCCGCTGTAGCGCGACAGGCCGATCCCCACCAGTGGCTGGTACTGCTGAAGCCCCACGAAGCTGGCCTCGAACACATCGCCACGCGACGCCACGGTCCGCTGAAACTGCGCACTCATCCGCAAATCCAGTGAGCGTCCACCGCCAAAATCCCAGCGTCGACTGGCGCGCAAGCCGACACCGGCCTGCCACCGGTCCACCGTCTGTGCATTCGCCTGCAGACCGAATCCACCGGCACCCTGCTCCGCGAACCCGTCGCGTCGGATGTTCGCGTACTCGACATTGACGAACGGCAAGACCCGCGTGCCCGCCCAGTCCAGGTTCAGACCGCTTTCGCCGTAGGCGACGTTGTAATCGCCGCCGTACCGTGTCCCGACGCCCTGGGCGCTCGTCCCAAGCAGCAGCTGACGATTCACGTCCTGCTGGAAGTGGCCAAACCCGATACGCCCCTGCGTGTACCAGTTGCCGTTGAACGTTCCTGCGTAAAACATGCCTTCGGTGTTCCGGCTGCGATTGCGGTCGGAACTCCGGTCGAGCTGTTGACGCGCCTGGCTCTGCCCGAACGCGAAACCCGCGACCCCCGAGCTTCCGATCTGCTGATCGCTACCGACCATCCAGCCGTTCAACTGGTACCCGACGCCGTCGAAGCCGGACCGCCCCATGTCGCCGCTGGTGCTGAGGTTGTGCGTCCACATCCCATAACCTGCCTTCTTGTCGAGCAGGTCGTCGAAGTGATCGGACATGGCACGGCCCGACGCATCGATCGCCTCGAACGTCATGGCGGCGCTGGCCGCATGCAGCTCGCCTGACAGACTCTCCAGCGAGAACTGTGCCGCCTGCACCGTGGGCGCTTGCTGGAACTGCCCTGCCGCCTCGACGAAGTTCGAGGGAACCGCCGAGACGGTCCCACTGGCGATGCGCGTGTCCAGCTGCGTAAATGCGCTCTGCACGCGCTGGGCGCTGGCCAGCGAGGCGCGGGTCAGCACCGCTCCCCTGCTCTGCATGGCGGCCGTGATGTTGAGGCCCGTCGTGTCGAGCCACACGCTGTTCGGGCCGTAGTTGATCGTGCTGGAGGTGAAGACGACACCGGAATCCTTGACCAGCGCACCGAACGTGCCGGTGACACCGCCCGTTGCGGTAAGCACATCCGTGTGCGTATTGCTGACATACCCGTTGTCGGCACCGGTGACCTCGAGCGTACCGTCGAGCGCGGCCGAACCGGTAACGGCGAGTTTGCTGCCGAGACTCACGGCAAGCCTGCCGCCGGACGCCTGGCCGAAATTGCCGCCGACCGATGTATCGCCGCCATGCAAGGCGACCTTGCCCGCGTTGATGAGGTTGCCATGGACCCCGGGAACGGCGTCGAGCGTGCCTCCCGCATTGACGGTTACGTTACCCGCGATCGCCTGCGAGGCACGCAGCGAACCCGCGTTGATCGATGTGTTCGTCACGCCCTGCAGCTGATTGTTATCGAGCGTCCAGGTACCGGCGCCGTTCTTGATCAGGCTTCCGCCAAATGTCGTACCGCCTGTCACCGCTGTCGAATACAGCTGGCTGCTGCCGGCACCACCATCGAGCGTCAGGGTGGATGCCGTATTGCTGCCGATCTTCAGTGCGCCGTGAATGTAGCCGCCGGCGATCAGCGTGATGTCGTTGACGCGACCCGGGTCCATCTGCACGTCGCCCAGGATGAAACCCGCATTGGACAGGGTGAGTGTGCCCACGGAACCGTAGTTGCCGACGCCACCGTAGACCGGCACGTAGATGGCACAGGCCGGCGTCCCCGAGCAATCGCCCGATGCCGGTGCGGTCGTCTCGATCGTCGAGCCTGCGCCATTGTTCACGACACCGCCGAACTCGAGCCTGATGCCCGTCTGCGTACCGGTGATCCGGGCGCCATTCGTATTGTTGACGGTGGCGATCGTCAGGTCCTGGTTGTAGGTGGATACACCGGTACTGCCCGAGATGAGGCTGCCGCCGTCATTGAATACCGTGCCACCATCGTTCAGGGCGACGCCAACGCGCTTGCCAACGATCGAACTGGCGCTCAGGTTGCTGATCGTTGCGTCGTGGCCGTAGGAGAATATGCCGGCGCTGATGGGAGCGGTGGGCAGCCGCGAGTCGTTCCCCGAGGTGATCTGACCGCCATTCGTATTCGTGACCGCGGTCATATGGCCATTGATGCCGTCATCGGTCATACCGGTGATGGTCCCGCCGTCGTTGGTGACCACGCCCGACGATTCCACACCGATGGCTCCGCGAATGATGGCGCCAGAGGCATTGATCAACGTGCTGTTCGCGCCGAGATTGACGGCGCCACCGACGTAACCCACCTGGGGTACCGTCTCGATCACGCCACCGTCGTGGTTGAGCACGGAGGCGGCACGGGTACCACCCACCGCCGTGAACGCATCGTTCGTATGCACGAGGCCGGCGTTGTCCAACGTGGCGCCGTCGGCAAGCGTCGTGTACGCGATGGTCGCGCCGTGGTCCACTTGCAGGACCGCATGGGCGAGGTTGCCGCCCACGGTGGTCGAGTACTTCAGCGCCGCTCCGCTCGCGATCCTCAGGGTGCCATCGACCACATCGGTGCCGAACCATGGACCGCCACCACCGCTGGACACGTTGCCGCGGGTGAGCGTGAGCGTGTTACCGCCGAGCTTCACTACCTGGCCATCCCCGCTGATGTTCCCGCTGAAGGTCTGGTCGTCACTGCGGTTGAACGCCAGCGTGCCGCTGACAAAGACATCGCCCGCCAGCGTGCCCGACGTTCCACCATTGCCGATCTGGAGCGTGCCGAGCGCGACGTTCGTTCCGCCCGTGCTTGCCACATCGCCGGTCAGGGTGAGCGTGTTGAAGCCATCCTTCCGCAACGCGCCGGTACCCGTGACCTGATTGGCAAAGGTCACATTGTCCGACCGGTCGAACCCCAGGACGCCATTGTTGGTAATGGCGCCGGTCACCGACCCGGTGGTGCCGCCCGCACCAAGTCGCAGCGTACCGCCGCTGATCAGCGTGCCGCCGGTGTAGGTGTTGTCACCGCTGAGGACGAACAGGTCGGATCCCTGCTTGATCAGGTTACCGCTGCCACTGATCACCGCATCGGTGCCGCCACCGACGCCACTCGGATAACCGAAGTTGAAGATCAGGGTGCCGTTGTTCGCGATGCTTCCGGTGCGCCACGAATTGCCGCCGCCGTTACCGATCTGCAGGGTACCTCTGCTGATGGTGATATCGCTGAAGATGGCGGTGTTGGCCAGGATCAACGTGCCCGTGCCCGCCTGGGTCAGTGAGCCCGTGCCGCTGACGATGCCGCCAACGGTCACCGTGTCGCTCCGGTCGAAGACCAGCGCGCTGTTGTTCGTGATGTCACCAGCGATCGAGCCGGTGGTTCCGCCGTTGCCAATTTGCAGCGTGCCGGCGGTGATCACGGTCGGGCGTGTCGAGGTGGTGGCGCTGTCCTCGGTGATGGAACCCGTGACGATCAACTTGCCGGCACCATCCTTCAACAGCGAACCGGTACCGCTTATGTTTCCGCCGAAGACGACATCGTCGCTTCGGTTGAACCTGACGTACTTGTTGTTGACGATGTCACCGACCAGCCAGCCGGTGGCACCTCCGTTGCCGATCTGCAGGATGCCATTGTCGACCGTGGTCCCACCGGTATAGGTGTTGTTGCCAGTGAGCACGAGCGTGCCGCTGCCGATCTGCCGCAGGGAGCCGGCGCCGCTGACGATGCCGTTGAAGCTGCTGGTGTCGCTACGGTTGAAGGCGAGCACGGCGTTGTCCGTCACGTCGCCCGCAAGGCTGCCGGTGGTGCCACCGTTGCCCAGCTGCAGCACGCCGCCACTGATCGTCGTGCCGCCTGTATAGGTATTGCTGCCGCTGAGCACCAGGGTGCCCGCATCCGTTTTCACCAGGCCCGACGACCCGGTCAGGACGCTGTCGATCGTTGCCGTATAGCCCGATCCAGCTGTGCTTCCGTCGCCCACGCGGATGATCGACTGCCCCGGATCGGTCGCGCTACCGGTCAGATGAATCGCATCACCCCTAACGATATAGCCGTTGCTCGCGAACTGCATGCCAGCAACGCTGACGTCGCCCTGGCTGGCGTCGACAGTGACCGTGCCGGGTGTGCTCTGGAACACGGCGAACGATCCATCGGCGAACCCGGTGTTGGTCACGCCGTTGGCGTCCGTCCAGTTCGCTCTGGACGCGGCGTTGCCGCTTTGCCACGTGCCATTGCCGCCATTGACCACGTTGTCACTGGCCGGGCCGGCATCGCCATCCCAGAAGCTGAGACGCGTGCCCTGGGCATTCACCAGATTCACCTGGTGCGCCACGCCGGTCTGCACGAGCCAGCCGGCCGCTTCGTCCAGCCCGTTGTTCACCAGGCTGCCGCCGTAACTCATGAGTCGATAGACGCCGGGCCCCGTCGCGGAACCGGACGCCGGGCTTCCACCGAGCGTGCCATCCAGCGTCAGGTTGCCTTTGACGTCGACAAAATCGCCCAGACCGTAGTCCAGCCGGGAACCCGACGACAGACTGAGGTTGCCGTTGACGGTGAGCGTACCGATCGCGCCGCTGCTGCCCGGCGCCAGGGTCGCGCCGTCGGAAACCGTCACGCTTCCGCCGATGATGCCCTTGCCGCCGAGCGTCGCGCCGCTGGCCACGGTCGCGGCCCCCGTGGCGGCCGACTGATCGCCATCGACATAGAGACTGCCCGCCTGCACGAGCGTCGTCCCGGTGTAGCTATTGGTGCCGGTGAGCGTGAGCGTGCCCGCGCCGCCTTTTACCAGATCGGTCGACCCGGTCAGGTTGTCAGCTCGCACGACGACGTCGTTCGCGGCGACGTCGATTTCGCCCGAGGGCGTCGTGCCGCTTCCGCTCGAGGGCGGCGACGTGGGCTGGACCGGCTGCGTGGGCTGTGTGGGCTGTGTGGGTCGGACGTTGCCGCCGCCCCCACCGCCGCCGCCGCACGCTGAAAGCCCCAGTGCCAATGCCACAGCCAGCGCCATGGCGCCCAGCTTCATCCCCACGCCGGACGGCAGGTTGCCGTGGGCGCTCACCCCTTGCGATGCTTCCATGTATCCCCCTTGTTGCGCAATATCTTGCAACAAGAATCCACGGGGCGCCATGTGCGCTGCGGCATAGGATCGCCGGACCATCCGGCTCGCCGCGCACGGTCAGAATAAATCGACGGGCTGAATATCGTACGCATTCTGCGCTTCGCGAGCGCGGCGGCGGGGCTAGCCCAAAAGGCCGCTCCTGAGCATGCTCTTGGCAGCATCCACGATAGCCACGCGTGGCGTCTTCGGATTCCATCCAAGCATCCGCCGCGCCTTTTCGTTACTGGTCTGTTTCGCGTAGCCGAGATCGCGCACGAAGGGGCGCAGCTCCTTCCGGAAGCGTGCCACGATGCGGACGACTACGCTCGGCATGGAACGAGTCGGCACACGACGGGCAGCCTCACCCAGTTCCGCCCTGATGATGGCCCCGATGTCCTTCATCGCGATGGCCGGACCGTTCGACAACAGAAAGCGCTCGCCTGCGGCTTCGGGATGCGTCATCGCGAGGATGTGCGCCGCCGCCACGTCGCGCACATCGACGATCGGAATGTACAGGTCCGGGAAGGCGCGCAGCGTCCCCGTCAGCAGTCGTTGCACCACGTGGTTGGCACCGGTGACTTCTCGCCCCATTACAGGCCCCATGACGGCGACCGGCAGCATGGTCGTCAGCTCCGGCGCACCGCCGTGAGAGGACACGAAGTCCCAGGCGGCTCGCTCCGCCAGCGTTTTGCTCTTTCCGTAGGCATCAACCCCCGGTCCGTCTGGCACCGTCCAGTCCTTCTCGGTGAACACGTGGTCCCCATCAGGATGGCCCCAGCTCACAGCATGAAAAGCCGACGTAAGCACGACGCGACGGACACCCGCATCGCGTGCCGCACGCAGCACCCGCAAGGTCCCCTCACGCGCTGGCACGATCACGTCGTTCTCGTTATCGACGTGTCCCGGCATCACGGGTGAGGCCACATGCAGGATGAAATCCATCCCGGCGACGGCGTCCGCCCAGCCGGTATCTTCGAGCAGGTCGGCAGCGGCGAAACTCAGATGCTCGCCGTGGATCATTCCCGCATCTTCGAGAGTCTTGCGCGCTGACGCTTCCTTCGCGAGGGAACGCACGGTCGTTCGCACGGCGTAGCCCTGGGCGAGGAGCTGGAGTATGCAGTGCCCGGCAATGAAACCGGATCCACCGGTGACGAGCACACGTTTACCGGTCATGATGAAACCGCTGCGTCGATCATGGATTGATCCTTGAGGTAGCGCTCGCGCCAGTGGGCGGGCGTGGTTTTTTCCCACGCATGAAATGCGCGGGAAAACGAATTGGGTTCGGCGAAGCCGATCAGCATGGAGATCGCCACCGCATCGAGGTCGGTGTTGGCCAGAAGCCGCGATGCGGTCGTTCGTCTCACCGCGGAAAGCTCGTACTGGAAACGGGTGGCTCGCTCAGCCAGTCGACGCTGCAGCGTACGGCTGGTAAGGCCGAGCCGGCGCGATATCTCGGCGACGCTTACGCGACGGCCCTCACTGAGCTGGCGAGCGATCGCAATGCGCAGCTCTCCGACGAGAGCCGGGGCGTCATCCCTCTGGGCCATCTGCTTTTCGAGTCCATCCACAAGACGAGAAAAGGCTTCGCCATTGGCTGTGGTGAGCGGCACATCCAGCGCGGATCGCCGGAACACCATCGCGTCGCACGGCGCACCGAAGCGGACGTCGCATCCAAAGTGCGCGCGGAGGAGCTCGCGGTCCGCGGGACGTCGCGTCAGCTCGAGTCGGATGGGCACTACCTGCCCCGCCGTTCCGCGTCGGGCCAGCTCGCGCAGCGATGCCATGGTCATGTCGACCAGCAACCGCGGCACCTCGCCCGTCGCCTGAAGCCACCGGTAGCACACGGCGACCTCGTCGGACCGCACGTCGATCTCCACGAGTTCGGGGCACGTCAGGCGTTTGTACCGCGCGATCGCAGAAAGCGCATGGCGAAAGTCGGGCGCATGAAGTCCCACGACGGCGGCCACGCTGTACCCCCTGGTGACGCCGTCGACGCCGAAGCGCAGCCCGGCGGCGCGATCGTCGATGTCCCGATCCGCCGCCGCCCAGAGTTTGAAGAAGTCAGCCGTCACCCAGTGCGTCGCGGGCGCGACACCTGCGCGCTCGCATAGTCGATCGAGCGAAATGCCAGCGGCCGCAAGCGCACGCGGCGAGACAGGGAATGTGTCGGGAGGAGCCATGGACCGAGCTTAGGCAGGCCAAGGGGCACTGACAAATCCGATCGCGCCACGCGGCCGACCGTTATGTACCGTAGGTAGCGGCTCCCCGACCCTCGCCGCTATGGAAACCGGCAGCGCTCGCCTGTCGCGCGCATCGTTCCAGCCAGAGGAACGAGGCGAGCGCGGACGTTGCCGGGTGAGACAGCGTCGCAGCGACATGCCGGACCAGGCGCGCGACAGCGTCCCGGTCGATCAGCCCGAGGTCCGCCAGTGCGCACTCCCGCAGCTGCGCAAGAAGGCGGTCGGCATGCCGCGCGACGAGGGCCGGCAACACATGGGCGAACGTTTCCTTGAGATAACCCTTCGGAAAGACATCGCCCCCCAGCCGGCTCTCGAGGTAGCGCCGCATGACTTCCCTCCCCTCGCGGCTGCTCCGTGGCAGCCGGTGACACAGATAGGCAAGCTGAGGATCGCTCAGCGGATGAACCGGCCACTGCCCGTGCTTCAACAGATCCGGAGAGCGGCACGCATTGGCCAGCAGCGATGTCACGGGTACCGGACTGGCGGGCGCGTCGAAGAGCGGCCGGCTACGTGCGACCGCCTGCGCACGCGTCGTCAGCAGTCCTTCCGCATAGCTGCGGGCGTCGCGCCCCCAGAGGGGGCCCTTCGCCGCTTCGGCGGAGATCTCGTCGAGGTAGGCGGGAAACAGCTCGTCGCCGCCGACACCGGTAAACAGGGTGTGGCGTCCTTTGTCGCGGGCCGAGGACCAGAGCGCCGAACACGCTTCCAGATAGAACTCACGGCAGAAGCCGTAAGTCTCCCGCGGCGTGTCCAGATCGAGACTGGGCGGATAAGCGCTGATGTCGACGGTGTGATCGGCCAGACCGAGGCGATCCGCGATCTGCCGGCGTCGCCTTACCTGCGGAGCACGTACCTCGCCGTCGAGCAGGATGCCCTTGCTGTCGATGTTCCGGTGCAGGCTCGCGAGTGCTGCCGCGACCGTCGCCGAGTCCATTCCGCCACTGAGCTCGAGGGACACGCTCCCTTCGAGCCACGGACGCAGTGAGACGGCTCGCTCCAGGGCGGCGGCGAATGTCGGCAGCGTGTCCTTCCCGTCGTCATCGACGGGCACCGTATCCTCGACAGCCTCCGGATAGCGATACCGCGCGCCGCCCGGCTCGACAAACAGCGACGCGCGCTCGGTCAGCAGAACCACGCCCGTGTACAGCTGCCGTGCCGCATAGGTCGTACGAAGGACCAGCTGATGAACCGCCACCTCCGTATCGATCACCGCGGGCCCGCGGGCGAAATCCGCCGAGTCCCACGAGACGCTGACACGGTCGTCGGTCACCCTGCAATACACGGGGGCCGTGCCGAGCACGCCCGCACGGATACGCAGACGGTGTCCCGCCTGTGCCGCCTCGATCAGCACGTAGTCGAGCGGCCAGAGCAGACAATCCCGATGCAGGGCGTCATACGTCGCGTCATCCTTTGCGTCGACGACGGTAGCGCGGGCGTCCGAGTCGCCGCTGGATATGGCCATGCGCTCTCTGACAACCAGAAACCATCGACCCGGCATCCGCACCAGGCGTGTCTCCAGCATGGGATGGCTATGAGGAACGAGGTAGCTCGAGCCCAGAGTAAGGCGTGCCTCATGCATGACAGGGGCGAACGACAGGTCGGCCAGCGCCATCTCAGCCTTGATCACTGGCAAGCTCCTTCACGAAAAAAGCCGCCTCGGTGACGAGACGGCTTCGGTGATATACGGCGGATCGAAATAACGCCCGGACACTCAGCCCCAGTCGCCACCGCTGTGCGTGGAGCCGATCCGGCCGATATCGCCGACATCGTCGATCTTCGGTGCCCACTTCTTAGACGTGATGCCGGCAGGCATCGGGGCATCCATCTGGACACCGAAGGGATTGACGTTTTGCGTCGGCTGGTCGCGCTTATCCATGATAACGCTCCGAAGTTGAGGGGGCCGCCTGATGCGGCCCGAACGAAGCTAGCACAGCCATTCGTAGTCGCCACCGGTCACGACTACGCGGTATCGGCAGGAATCGCGCCTTGATTGACGCAACGCAACATGGCAAGGTTGCGGGTTGAGCCGTCTTTTCGAGTCCGCCAGCCGTGTATTCCATCGTGTCGCTTACGCCACCCTGACCTGACGCCCACGCTTCAGCGATGTGCCGTGCCGCAGGCATGGCCGGGATGATTCGCGCCGCCTCAGGCGTGTGCCACACAGGAAAACCGCATGACCCGCTCTTTGCCTTCCGTCCGCCAGAACGTTCTGGCCGGACTCACCACCGCGTTCGCGCTCGTGCCCGAAGCCATGGCGTTCGCGCTGGTGGCGCACCTCAATCCCCTCATGGGTCTGTACGGCGCGGCGATCATCGCGGCGCTGACGGCGGCCTTCGGTGGCCGTCCCGGCATGATCTCCGGCGCGGCCGGCTCGATGGCGGTCGTGATCATCGCCCTCGTTGTTCAGCGCGGCAGCGAGTACTTCCTGCTCACGGTGCTTCTCGGTGGCCTCATCCAGCTTCTGTTCGGCCTGCTCCGCCTGGGCAAGCTGGTACGCATGATCCCGCATCCCGTCATGCTGGGCTTCGTCAACGGACTGGCCATCGTGATCGCCAGCTCGCAGCTGGAGCACCTGCATGCGCCCGGCGGCGGCTGGCTCAGCGGCAACGCGCTCTACCTGATGCTGGGATTGGCGCTGGTCGCCATGCTTGTCGTTTATGTCCTGCCGAAGCTGACGCGGGTCCTGCCCTCGGCGCTGGCATCCATCGTGATCGTCAGCCTGCTCGTGCAGGTGTTCGGTCTGCACACGCGCGACGTGGGCGACATCGCCTCCATCAAGGGTGGGCTGCCTGTCCTTCACTGGCCGCAGGTACCGCTGACGCTGGACACCCTCAGAATCGTCTTTCCCTATGCGCTCGTGATGGCCATGGTCGGCCTGCTCGAAACGCTGCTGACGCTGAATCTGGTCGATGAGATCACGGCGACCGAAGGCCAGCCCAATCGCGAATGCATCGCGCTCGGCGCCGCAAACGTCGTCTCCGGCCTGTTCGGTGGCATGGGCGGCTGCGCCATGATCGGCCAGACCATGATCAACCTGACCTCAGGCGGGCGCACCCGCTTGTCCGGCATCACCGCGGGCGTGCTGGTGATGTGCTTCGTCCTGTTTCTGTCGCCGCTGATCGAGCGCATTCCGCTGGCCGCTCTGCTGGGTGTCATGCTGGTGGTGGCGCAGAAGACCTTCGCCTGGGGCAGCCTGCCTCTGCTGCGCCGGCTGCCGTTGGCCGACGCGCTGACGATCGTCGCGGTGACCGTCATCACGGTGCTGGCAAACCTCGCCACGGCCGTTCTCTGCGGCGTGCTGATCGCCGCGATCGCCTTCGCTTGGAAACATGCGGACCGTCTCAGCGTGACGCGCGAGGCCTTGCCCCATGGAGGTCGTCGTTACCGGCTTCATGGCACGTTGTATTTTGCGGCCACGGCACGATTGCAGACCATGTTCGACGTGGAAAACGATCCGGCATATGTCGAGCTGGATTGCTCCGGGGCGCATCTGGACGATCACTCCGCCGTCGAGGCCATCGAAGCGCTACGGCGCCGGTATGCGCAGCAGGGCAAGCAACTGCGGGTCACGCGGATGAATGACGCGTGCGAGGCCCTGCTGACGCGTGTGGGCGGTGCCGAGGCGCACGGAACCCCGGATGACGCCCGTTAGAGCAGGGCTCGCGCCATGGACAGGCGCGCTTCCCACGATCCGGTCAGAAGCCGGTAAGCCATGTTACGAGCCTCGAGTTCGCGCACGTACCACTCGTGCTGCCATTGTCGGAAAGCTTCATCCCGCCGCGTGCCGTCCTGTACGAACGGCACATCCGGCGAGCAAAGGAAGACGAGGTCATACGCGCGTCGCGACAACGCGTCGAGTTCGTCAGCTACCGCGTCGAACATGACCTCCGCGTATAGCGCCGTCGTCAGCGGCGTCGTATCGCAGATCAGATAGCGGTTTGCCTGGGCCACCAGCGTTTCCTCACGGGCGATCTGGGTGCGCGCGATGTGCAGCATGTCGTCGTGCACCAGCGCACCCTGCTTCGCTTCCCATAACTCTCGCCCGTATTCCGCGGCGTGGACGGTGCCCATGGCTGCCGCCAGCTGTGCCGCGAGCGTCGACTTTCCGGTGGACTCGCCGCCGATGATCGCCACGCGACGCACGAAGTCCCTGTAGACCACGGGGGACAGATAGTGGCGTGCCGCATGCACATCGTCACGGATCATCGTACCGGACACGGGCACAGCCACGCGCTGCGGGTCGACCATGACATGAGCGACGGCAGGTCCGCCGTGCGTACGCTGCTCCGCCGAAAGCGCCGAGGCGAACCCATCGCCATAGTCCTCGCTGGTGAAAACGGCATCGACCACCGTGTCCATCAGGTGCCGCAGGACCCAGGCAACGAACCGGCGCTGCACGGCATCCGCCGCATCGTTGTCGGGAAGCGAGACCGCAGGTAGCCCGCGCAGGCGGCGAGCTTCCGCAAGCCGGACGTCGTCCAGCACACAGCGGATCGCATCCGGGTACAGGTCGGCCAGCCAGCGCTCACGCCGGGCGGGCTCGCAGCCTGGAAATTCGGGCCGCGTGTAGCTCAGAATCACCAGCTGCTCGCACAGGGAGCGCGCGCACTCGATCAGATATTGATGGCCGCGATGCAGTGGGCAAAACTTGCCCACGATCAGTCCCCGCGCATACCGGGTCACGCGGGCGAGGCCTCCGTCCGGGAAAAGCGCACCCAGTGTCGCCACGCGACCAGGGCATTGACCCAGTACGCGGCGTAAAGCACCGCGGTGACGGTCAGACCACGCGAGGCGTAAAGCGGCACCGCGACGGTGTTCACCAGTAGCCAGACCGGCCAGGTCTCGATACGCCGGCGCATGAGCAGCAGCTGCGCGAGCACCGACGCAGCCAGCACGAAGGAGTCGGCAAACGGCGCGTATGCGTCGGTGAACCGATGCAGCAACGTGCCGTAACCCACCGTAGCGACCGCCGCCGCGAGCGTCATCCACGCGAGAGCGCTCGCTCCGGTCCGATGCACGTTACCGTCACCCTCGGCACCCCGCCGGCTCCAGTGCCACCACCCCACGATGCTGGCGACGACGAAAAACACCTGCAGCAAAACGTCGGCGTAAAGCCTCGTCTGCCAGAACAACACGGCGAACAACGAACAGCCCGCCATGCCGGTCCACCACGTATGTACGCTGTTCCTGCCGGCAAGAAGAATCGACAAGGTAGCCAGTGTGTTGGCCGCCCCTTCCAGTAACGTCATCGCGTCAGTCCTTCCGGCACATCGGTGGTGTATTGCAGCACTTTGTCGTCGCCGGCGAGCGGGACGACCGTCACCTCGGCACCGTGCAATGCGCTGGCGAGGCTCGCGGAAGCTTCATCTGCATGCACGACGTCACCGGGTGCCAGTCGCAGCAGAACGCGTCGATCGGCGTACTGATGCACCGTATAACGCGACAGCGGATACGCCAGCAGCGCATGGGTCAGGTCGATGTTGTTCACCCATGACCCGCTGGCGGTCTGGTAACGCACGGGCTGACGTCCGTGCAGCCGGGCGATCACCGGACCCTCGCCGCTCGCCACGAGTGCGCCGTGATCGCCGGTGCGGTAACGCAGGAGCGGGAGGCAGAAATTGAAGCCGCCGGTAAGCGTGATTTCACCGGTCTCACCGGGCGCCACAGGTCGACCGGACGCGTCGACGACCTCGACGAACATCCCGGGCTGCAGAAGAAGATGCCCGCCAAGCGCCTCGTCGTAGACCGCGAGTGGCCCGGCCTCGTTCATCGAGTAGATATCCAGCACGGGGCACGCAAAACGCTCCTGAAGTGCGGCAGCCAGCGACGGCGACAAGGCCATCGAGACCGATAGCAACGCTGTCGGCCGGTGCCGCACAGGCAGTCGAAGCAGCTCGGCGAAAGAAATGGGATCGCCGGCGATGACTTCGGGCCGCATGGCGTCGATGTACCGCGCACGATCGCCCGCGTCACGCCAGTCATCCGGGTGAAGATTGATCTTGGCCAGCCCGGACTCGTCCATCGACGGTGTGACGGACACATAGGTGAAGCACGTGCGTTGCATGCCGAGCAGCATCACCCCGACGTCCCCGCGACCTTGCCGCAGGGTGATTCCGGCCCGTCGCAGCGCTCGCTTGTGATAGGCCAGGTAGCGCCCGGCCACCACCGGATGCGATGGCAGGACCAGGGGATGTCCCGTCGTCCCCGTCGTTCGAAAGTTGATGAGTCGGTCCAGCGAAACGGAATCGGGCACGAAACGGGCGACGTCGGCAGCGAGATCGCCGCGGTCCACGGTGGCGATGCGGTCGAACGAAGGCGGCAGGCCCCGGCTGCGGTAATACGGTACCTCGGCGTGGACGTGGGCGACGAAAGCGCCCAGCCAGGGTGGCGTCACACCCGGCGACCACGCGAACGGCGCCTGACCTTCATTGCGCTCATAGTCGCGCAGCCCCTCGACTTCTTCGTGCAAGAGGCGATTGCCACTCCGGTTGCGGAACACCGGTGCATGCGGATGCTCGGTCATATACATCAGCACGGCGCGCCCCGCGTCGGACAATGTCGGATACCGGTCCGCATCGGTGGGCTCACGACTCACTCGCGTGTCCACTTGTCCGCGGATTCGGCGGCCGCTTTCGCGGCCAGTGCCTCACGGATGGCTCGTGCCCGCTCTTCGGCGGCACGGCTTGCCTCCAGCAGGCGGCGGCGTTCGACGCCACTGACGCTGGCGAGCCGGTCCGCCGCCTGATGGGCCGTCTCGCCCTCGGGCAGCAATGCCAGCCGTGCCAATACGGTGCGCACAAGCTCTTCGCGACGGTCGGCCTCGAAGACGTAGCGCGCCGCGTCCGCCTCGGCCGCCAACGCGGGAATGGCGTCGGTGAACAGGGCCGGCATGGCAGAAGGCACGGCGCCGGCCGCCAGCCAGCGCTCGTCGGCCAGAAGCCAGGCCAGTACCGCGGAAAGCGTGAGCTGCGCCGCACTCACCCCCACCAGATCCCCCGAGAGGGTCGCAAGCAAGGCGGGTGGCGTCGTCTCACCGTGGCGCGTCAGCATGTCATTGACGACGGCAGCCACATGCACGCGCCCTTCCCTGCCTCGCCGCGGCGGATCGAGAAAGTCAGACGGCACGTCGATCAGGCGCCGCAGAAGCCATTCGAGGGGGAGACCGTTGCTCATACTCATGTACCGAACTTGGCGAACACCTGGGTGGACGGACAATCCGCGCAGACCGAGGCGGCGCGAGCCCGCCGTCCCGCGGCGAGGCGCTCGCGGAGGTGGCTCACGTCGTCCACGGTGAGCACATCGCGTGTGGGAATACCGTACGTGTCGAGCGTGAAACTGCAGGGAGCGATGCGGCCGTGCTCGTCGATGAACAACGTGGGGCGAAGTGACTCGCAATCCGTCACCGGCACCGCGCGCCCCGACGCCGTCGCCGCGAAGCGATCGAGGTAAGCGTCGCTCGCGCACAGCCGCACACCACGCTCGCTCATGCGCTGAACCTGCTCCGGCAGCCGATGCCGCAGGGTCGTGACATCGTCGACGCCGAGCGAATGCTGAGGAAAGAAGTCCGGCCGGTCGCGTCCGCCAAGCTGATTGAAGGTGATTTCATCGATACCCCAGTCCGCCAGTCGCTCACAGAGCGTCGGGAACGAAGCCAGGTTGTCACGCATCAACACGACGTTCGCGCGGAGCCGCGGTGAGCCGTTCGCGTCCCGCAAGCGGCGAATACCGTCCGCCAGCTTCAGCCAGCCGCCGGGCCATCCACGTAAGCGTTCGTGATCACCCTCGAGGGCGTCCACGCTGACCGTGATTTCGTCGAATGCCGCCGCCAGCGCCCGCGCAGCGTCCTCGCGCCCCAGTGTCGTACCGTTGGTGGTGACGCTCACACGAATGCCGTGTGCTTCGCGCAGGCGTCGCGATAGATCCAGGACACCCGGCCAGAGTAAGGGCTCACCGCCGAGCCAGCTCAGCAAGACATCCTCCCCGCTGATCGCTCCCCACTGGCCAAGAAGCGAAGCCAGACGTTCCACCTCGGCGGCATCGACGTGGATCCGGGGGACGGAAACGCGCCTGTCGTAGGCGCAGAAGCCGCAGGCAAGGTTGCAAAGGGTGGTCACCCGCCAGAGCACGATCATGCGCCCATCCGTCCGTAGTGGCGCTGGCTGAAGTCGCGCGCGAAGGTCAGCAACTGCGCCATGTCGCGTACCACGTGAATCCTCCAGCCTTCCGATCGCGCCCGCAGCAGGTCGGCCGTCCAGCCCGTGGCGGCCTTGTCGGCGACATGGTCGGGTAGCGGACTGTAGAGATTCAGTGCCATGGTTCCCCCAGCGCGGGCTGCGCTGAGCGCGTGGGCCGCGATGTGCCAACCGCTGTTGCCCCGCTCGTCGTTGGCGAACATCGTGGTGATGCCATCGTCGGACAAATGAAGTATGTGCACGGCGCGATCGCGTGGGGTACGCGTTTCGTAGGTGCCACGAAGCCGGTGGATCGGAAAGGCGGTGGCGCCGCCGAAAAAACCGGTGAGCACGCGAAGGATCGCGTCCTCCGAGCGGACGAATCCCTCGGTATGCATCTCCTGTTGCGTGCCGCTCCACAGGGTAACCTGCACGCGCGACCCCGCTCGCAGCGCGGATAGCGCGATGACGGCACCGGCGAGCGCAAGGTATGAGGTATGCGTCTGAGGATTGGGCATGGAACCGGAACTGTCGACGTACAGGTCCAGGTCGACAGGCTCACTGCCCTGTTCGCGTCCTGGTGCGAGTCCGTAGGTCCGCTGTACCGTGGTGAGTCCCGGAATGACCCGGGGCGATTGCATCACGGTCTGCATCCAGTCGATCGTGTCGAACGGATCGCCGAGATCCCAGGGCTCGAGACCCTCGGGCTGCGGCTCCATCGACTCGGGCTGTGGCCGCACCGGGAAGCGGATCAGGTGAGGCAACGCACGTTCCCGGTAATATCGCACCGCGATGTCGTGGTCGGTGAGCTGGAGGCCCGCCGCACGCAATATCTCACCATACTCGAACGGCTCGCGTGCTTGCGCACCGTCACCGGCATGTTCGGCCGCGGTCGACACCGTAGCGGCCTGGCCTTCGTGCGGAGGCCCCAGTGCCGGAGGCGCGTCTCCCGTCACGCGCGGATCCAGTGCCGGATGCATGACGGGCGCGAGTTCGTCGCTGTCCAGGCGATCCAGGCCGGACGGGTGGCTGCCGAGGCCGGCATGCCGTGTGTCCATCAGTGCTTCGATCCGTGTATCGCTCGTGGATTCGACGAGGTACGGCAGCAGCAGGGCGGCGAATCGCGTGGACCCGTCGAGCCAGTCACCGGCGTAGTTACGTACCACGCGCGCGCCGAGCCACGCGTCGCCTTTCATGGCATCGTCGTCGACCGGACCGCCGAGCGAGCCCGCGCTCAGCGGCCAGAGCTGTTCATAGATGCCCATGTACAGCATCCATACGGACGACCGCCCTCCTCCCGTGTCGCTCGCCGCGAGGCGTCGGTAGATATCCGCCATGCGCAGCCCTTCCTGCCGCTGCAAGCGGTCGTTGATGAGCAGGTCGGCATAGAGATTGGCCACCATCGGCGCCTGCGCTTCGAGCGTCGGCAGTGCGCGCCGGATGCGGGCCAGGAGGCGCGCGTGGTCGGTCGCCGTGGCCGGAGACAACACATGGTGCCCAATTTCATGGGCGAGAATTTCGAGAGCGTAGTCGTGAAGGCTCAGCCGGGAGACTTCTTCCAGATCGATCACCACGCGCTGATCGACCAGCCGGATCATGGCGAAGCTGCCTTGCAGGCCTTCCTTCGACGCCTCGGCACGCGTGCCACAGAGACGTGGGTCCTGCAGCCGGGTGAAGCGACTCCAGACAGCCAGCGCCCGGGGCCACGCCGCTCGCCAGACGGCCAGCGGATCGTCGGCCGGCAAGGGGGCGCTCACGCGGACACCGGCAGCACGTGGAGATAATGCGTCAACGGCGAGAACAAGGCGGCGCTGTGCCGGCCCAGCGCCGCCGAGGCGCTTTCGCCGGGTATCCGCACCGCTACGTCGCGCCCCGTGACGTTGACCCCGCGTGGCGTGATCGGAAGCGTTTTCACGGACCCAACGTCCGCCTGCGTGAACTCCGCCGCGGTCGCCGGAAGGACCACAGCACCGAAGGCGTCGCATACCACGAGAAACCAGCGCTCACCACTTTGCACGACGAAGCCGTCAGCGGTGGCGCGTGCGACCGGCGGCTCGGCGAACGGTCCGCCAAAACCCGTAAACCCGCCCACCGTTCGTCCCTGAGAGGCCACGCCGTGTTCCGGGTGCCACCATCGATCGGCGCGCAAACGCGGTTCGAGGTCGGTCCAGGCCTGATCGGGCGCGCCCACGGCTGCCGCCGCGAGCGACGGATCGATGCGGCCGGCCTGATCCAGCGCCGCAACCCGCAGGTGTGCCATGCCGGCTCGCCAGGCGCAAAGGGCACCGACCGTGCGCAGTGCCTCCAGCGTCGCGCAGCGCGGCGCGAGCGTGGCCAGGTCCGAAATCCATCGGCCGACGTCGATACCCGGCACGCCGCCGAGTCGCACCACCGCATTGCTCACCGTACCGAGTGTGTCCGCCGGTGCCGTCGTCAGCAGGTGTCGCATCGGCAAGGCGAGCTCCCGCCAGGCGCGGTCGATCCACGGCTGCCTTGCGCCGGGTCCGGCCAGACCCTGTGCCACCAGATCCAGGCCGATGCCGAAGGCAGCCTCGATGATCGCTACCGTCGCCTGCTCATCGACGCTGCCCAGGTCGACGCACATGGGATCGAGCGTGTCCGAAACGAACGCGCGGAAGGCCGGAAGGTCCATCCCCGGCGTCCGGTGCCGGGCCTCGGCGACCCGTTGATTGAGCAACGGGCGGCGCGCGGCCAGCACGTTGGCCAGAAGAGCCGAGACCACCTTAGCGCGCCTGCTGCCAGTGCAGGTAATTGGTGTATCGCTGATGCAGGTACTTCAGCTTCAACAAGTCGTCATAGAGGTGGCCGTAGAGTTTGCGCCCCTTGACGCGCTCTTCCACGAGCCGTTCGATACGCACGATGCGTGAGCGCGTATCGCGCTCGCTCAGGCCGTCGAGTCCCCTGGCAAACTCCGCGGACAGATCCCCCACCGGATCGTTGCGATCGAGATCGAGGCGATCGTACTCGGCGTTGGAGGCGTCCAGCAGCCAGCGCAGCCAGCTCACACGGTCGGTCCGGTAGGCCGCGTTCTCGGGCAGCGCGAAGAATGGCGCATCCGGATCGGGCTGCAGTTTGTCGTTGAGCACGAACGGCAGCACCTGTCGCACGTCGTCCAGGGCCACAACCGTCTGCCCCCTGAAATAGGCCAGTGCCTTGGCGAACACCAGGATCGTCATGAGGTTCCGCACGGACAGACCGTTGAGCGTCTGGCAGCCGAGATCCTTCAGCCGGTCGCGTCCACTGTCCGCGGCCACCACCTGGGCCCAGTCGATGCCGGCCAGGCGAACCGTGTCCTTGGTCAGGTACTCGAACTGCGCGCCCGCGCCTTCCATCAGCTCGAACTGGCTGCAGAAGAATTCGATGCGCCGACGCACGTCGTGCGGAACGTCGATCCCGCGAATCTCTTCCACCATGCGGTCCGCTTCCGCCTCGGTGAAGATGATGTCGCGCGGCATCACTTCCTCGGGGTGGATGTTCTCCTCGATGCGCAAGAGCATCTCGTCGAGAAAGCGCGGATTGAACGCGAGTGCCTGGACGACCACGTCGATACGATCGCGCAACGCCTCGATGACCTGGTACGTACCGCCGCCGCGATCGTCATTGGCCGTGAGGTACCAGGCCGAGTCCGGGCACTCGTAGACGTGGTTGAGCACCTCCGCGTAGTTGTCCCCCATGACCGTGAGCAGGGCACTCTGGGTGCGGGTGGGAATGCGGTTGTACTCATCGATGATCTTCACGCGCATCGAGAGCCACTTTCGCCATGCGATGCGGATGTCGCCCATGTCCTGCGCGGCAACCAGGTCGGCCGGCAGCGGATTGCCCAGCAGGTCGGCGATGGTCATCTGCGGATGCCCGTGCTGCATGGCCCGGCGGACCTCGCGCACCGGGTAGCCCGCCAGAACGCCCATGAGGATGGCGCTGGCGGTCTTTCCGCGTCCCGGCCCTCCGATGAAGAGGCATTTTCGCCGGGTGGCGAACGTCAGCAGCGGCAGCAGTACATAGCTCGAATAGCTCTGAGCCGATGGAAGGACCAAGGGGCGCCGGGTGTCGCCCACCGGAAACGATGCCGAGGGGCCGTCGTGGTATTCGATATCGTAGTGCGGGCTGATGATCGCGTTGTTGACGATCCAGAAATATGCCTGGCGCAGCTTTTCATCGAGGCGGACCGCCGACTCCGCAGTATCCGTCGTGAGTTGCACCGGTCCCTCGTACAACTCGGCCACGTCGAACGCCCGTGGCGCCTGCTCCGCGCGGGGGTTGGTCGGTGCCCGCGAAACCCTTTGGAATAAGTTGAACGGCGACACGCGATCCTCCGGTCGTCAAGGTCGCGATCATAACCCATTGTCTGCGACGGCCGCATCGCCGGTGCGCGGAAGCGGCTATTTCCAGCGATGCCAATCACGGGCACGATGAACGCATGAAGACCATCGCCCCGCTCAACCAGCAAGGCCCCGTGGAACAGCTACGCGCCGGTAAACTCGTTCGACGCCTCGTGCAGCTGATGGTCGGGCTGTCGCTGTACGGTCTGTCGACGGCCATGATGATTCGCGGCAACCTCGGCCAGGCCCCGTGGGATGCACTCCACATCGGCATTACCCAGCATCTTCCGGTGAGCTTCGGCTGGGTCGTCGTGGGCGTGTCATTCGTCGTGTTGCTGTTCTGGATCCCGCTACGCGAAATACCTGGCCTGGGCACGCTCGCCAATTCGGTGACGATTGGAACGGTGGCGGGCATCGCGCTGGATCTGCTCAGGTCGCCCGATGCGTGGTGGGCGCGCTTCGCCCTCACGGCCGGCGGAATTTTCCTGTGCGGGCTGGGTTCCGCGTTGTACATCGGCGCCCAGCTGGGGCGTGGCCCGCGCGATGGCCTGATGACAGGCCTGCATCGTGTGACCGGGCTGTCGCTTCGACTGGTCCGTACCGGACTCGAGGTCACCGTACTGTTCGCCGGCCTGCTGCTGGGCGGCGTCGGCCTGTTCGGAATCGGGACCGTGCTATTCGCGCTGTGCATCGGTGCGCTGACGCAGGCAATGTTGCCGTGGGCACTGGTGCCCTTGCCGGTCAAGGGCACCGTGGAGACGCCGTCGGTGGACGACGCGATCTGATTCGCCGAGTCAGTGGTCGCCGTAATGGAACTTACAGCTGACGACATCGATGCAAAGGTCGTCGAAGGCGTATACGAGACGATCCTTCTTGTTGATTGACCTGGACCAGAAGCCTGCAAGGTCGCCGCTCAACTCATGTGGGTTACCCAGTCCTTCATTGGGCGTTCTCTGCGCATCCTTGATAAGCGAATTAATCTTTTTCAGAGTCTTCTTGTCTTCAGCCCAGTCCTGGTAATCCTTCCAGGCTTCATCCGTGAACTTGACACTTCGCGCCATCAGGCGGTCTCCTGGTGATCCTCTTCAATCAGCTCTCGTTTTTTCGACCTGCCCGCCTTGAACTGGGCGATTGATTTGGCAAGGTGATCGCGGTTTGCTTTGTTACTAAGCAAGTGAATGGTGTCTGCCATCGAGTTGTAGTCAGCGAGAGACATGACTACGGCGTCCTCATGGTCACGACGATGAATGACCGTAATAGAGCAGTCGCTTGCTACGGTATCCAATACGTCCTTGAGGTTGTTACGGGCGTCCGAAAAACTGACCACGCGCATTGGGTTCTCCTGTCCTTCTAAACCTTTCTATGTGTCCTCGGCCCCAACAAAGACTTGTACAGGACCTTGCACATGTTAAGTCTAGACGATAACCCCAGACGTAGCAAGCTTCCGGAGTCTGAATCGCAGGGTCGAATCGTGCTTATTATCAATGAATTACGATTCGTTTTTGAGCTGAATTGAACCCGACTGGCCGCAGGTCACCAGTCGGTCGGGCGGTAGTCCTTCAGGAACTGCCCCCACACATGCTCGCCCGTGTTGATCCCGCTGATGATCGGATCGACGATCCGCGCGGCACCATCGACGATATCCAGCGGCGGATGGAACCGTTCTTCCAGTACCTTCTTCGCCGCGAGACCCGCCGGATCCTCATCCGTCACCCAGCCGGTATCCACGCTATTCATGTGAATACCGTCGTTGTGGTAATCGGTCGCCGAGGTGCGCGTCATCATGTTGAGCGCGGCCTTCGCCATATTCGTATGCGGATGGCGGGTAGTCTTGAAGTTCCGGTAGAACTGCCCCTCCATCGCCGACACGTTGACGATGTGCTTATCGCGTTCCGGCGTGCGCATCATCAGCGGCTTGAGGCGAGCGTTGATGATGAAGGGCGCGATGGCGTTGACCAGCTGCACCTCCAGCAACTCCACCGACGACACTTCCGCCATCAGCAACCGCCACGAATTGCGCTCACGCAGATCGATCTGCTGGAGGTCCTGGTCGAGTCTGCCTTCCGGGAACAGATGGCTCTGGGCCAGCAGCTCTTCGGGCAGCAGCGGAAGTTGGGATAGCTCGGCGGCGCGGGTCAGCCCGGAGAGGCCGCCGTTCCGATCCGCCAGCGCATTCGCCGCCACACCGGCCTCAGGCAGGATGTGGGTGCCGCGCAGGCCTTCGTAATGACCGACCAGCTTGCGTACGTGCTCGGGCGTGTCGTGCAGGGCGGCGCGCTCGCCGTCCATCATGTGCGCATAGAAGTCCGGCGGGCGACGCACGGTCTGGCACGCGTTATTGATGATGAAGTCGAGCCGTGGGCGCGTCGCGACGAGTTCCTGGCAGAAAGCTTCCACGCTGGGCGTGTGGCGCAGGTCGAGGCCATATACCTGCAGGCGATGACCCCACTCGGCAAAGTCCGGCTCTTCGGCATAGCGAGCCGCCGAATCGCGTGGGAAACGCGTAGTCACGATCAGCTCCGCACCGGCGCGCAGCAGCTTGAGGCCCGCCTGATAGCCGATTTTCACACGGCCACCGGTCAGCAACGCGACGCGACCGCGCAGGTCGACCAGCTCGGTGCGCTTGGTGTAATTGAAGGCGGCGCAATCCGGGCAAAGCTGATCGTAGAAGAAATGGATCGACGAGTACTTCTTCTTGCAGACGTAGCAATGTTTCGGCTCGATCGACTCACGCGGCTGCGTGGCATCGACATCGGGTGGGATGTCATTGGCCTCGAAACCCTCGGGCGCGAAGACGTTCGGCGTCGTGAACACCGGCTTCCGGCGCAGCGCGCGGATGCCCGTATTGTTGAGCACCGCATCCTCGGCCTGGATCTTCGACGCGTGCCGGGCTTTCTGGGCCGCCTTCAGCCGGACCCGGCGCTCGGCGGGGTCGGGATGATAGACCTGCGCCACGGCCTGCAACAGGCGCTGACGATCGTCGGCGGGCAGTCCTTCCAGCAGCAGACGGTCGGCGGCAATCGACTCAAGCAGTTGCGCGGCGGCGCGCAAACGCTCCAGCAGCGCGCTGTCGGCCTCACCGGCCGCGGGTGTCATAGTGGTCAAGATCTTGTTCCGTAACGAATAAATCCGCGCAGAGGGGCGTGCCGGAAGATGGCATCGCAGGCGACGGGCCGCCTATTTTGACGGTTTCCAGGCCGGTTGTGGGATTTCTGCCGTGAAGAACCCCTGCTCCGCCCTGCGCGTCATGCCGACTCTCGGTAGCGCGCGTAGCTCCTTTCCAGCTTGCCCTCGAACGCGACCTCTCCCTCATCGACTAGACCGATACGTTGGGCGACCTTGATGGAAGAGACGTTGGACGGCGAAATAATGGCGTGTACTTTGGGCTCACGACGAACGTCGAACGCATAAGCCAGTGCACACGCGGCGGCTTCGCTAGCGAAGCCCTTGCCCCATGCCTCACGGTACGTGTTCCAACCAACCTCCATGACCTTCGATCCGTCGCGGAAGAAGGCGCCGACGTTTCCGACCAGTTCGCCGGTCTCTCGTGACTCGATAGCCCACCAGCCGGCTCCTGCCAGCAGCCACAGGCCTGCATGCGAGCCGAATATCCGCCACGACAACGCACGGTCCCGCACGGCGAGGTGGTTCATGCTTTCGGGGTCGGCAAGGTGGGCCGCGAAGGCGTCGAAATCAGCGGGGCGATATTCCCGGAGCATCAGGCGGTCGGTTTGCAGGCGCGGAACGGAGACGGTGAATGCGGGCGGCATGTACAGGCTTCCTTTGGACGTGGACGCACGACACTAGCGGCGTTCTAAAGACCATGCAGTGTAGAGCCTATGGATGGCAGCACTCGACGAGGCGAAGACACATGGGAGCATCAGTCTCTCAACAAGAGCGGCATAGTTTCTCCGCTTTCCGGAACTCGAAAACGCGATATACCGAATCATCTCCCAGGTGACCCGTTCGCCCGCATTCTCCAGGCCACCGATACGACCGCGTTCGAACCACGTACGACGGAGGTAACGCCCGAGACTCCTGACCGTCGACACATCGAGAAGAATCACCCCGGAGGCACGGGCAAAGCGCGACGGCATGCACGAGGAGTAGTTACCCTCGATCACCCAGTGATCCTGCATGATTGCCCCGTCATGCAGCGCATGAAACTCCTCTGTCGGCCTTGGCATCCAGTGTGTGCCCGGCATGTGGTGAAGCTGATCGAGATGCACCACCTGCAGGCCGGCCTTACGCCCGATCGCGTCAGCCAGCGTCGACTTACCGCTGTTAGACGGGCCGAGGATGCAGATGCGGGGTCCGAGATCGGCGAGGCTCAGCGATGTCTCTGCCACCAGCTATCTCCATATCCACGGAAGACGGCCTGCGAGGACGCGGCACGTCGTTCGACCGTCAGGGCACGATCGGATTATCCCTCGTATCGAACCGCAAAAGCAGGTACGGCGACCGGCGAAGGTTTTCACCATGGTTGAACGACGGCAGGCGCTCCCACTGACCGGCAATGACGTAGACCGAATGTTCCGTTGCGAAAATGCCGTCCGCCCAGACCAGCCTCGGGTCCCGGCCAACGGTATCGAAATGGCCATCGGGCCAGCGACGCAGCACGGCGTCGTGCTCGCTGTCCGTAGACAACGCGTTCGCTGTCGGCACGCAACCGGGCATCGCAGCCAAAATTGACCCAGGTCAGGATCGATCGGCAATTGCCGCCCTATCGTTCCGCCATGACCCCGAGAACCCCCTTAGCCCACTGGGCCCGTAGTGCACTAGTCGCGGTGCCGCTCATCCTTCTGAGCGGCTGCAAAATGGTGGTGATGGATCCCACCGGCGACATAGCCATACAGGAGCGCAACCTCATCCTTGTCGCCACGGGCATGATGCTTCTGGTGATCCTGCCGGTCATGGCACTCACGGTCATCTTCGCGCTGCGCTACCGCAAAGGTCGCAATCCCAAGGCATACGACCCCCACTTCACGCACTCGACCCGGATCGAACTGGTCGTGTGGACCATCCCTCTCCTCATCATCGCCTGCCTTGGCGTCATCACCTGGACGAGCACACACCTGCTCGATCCCTTCCGTCCGCTGGACCGGATCTCGGCGACCAAGCCCCTTCCCAAAGACATGAAGCCGCTGGATATCCAGGTCGTGGCCATGGACTGGAAGTGGCTGTTCATCTACCCCGAGCAGGGCATCGCGACGGTGAACGAACTCGAGCTGCCCGTGGATGTGCCGGTGCGCTTCTCGATCACCGCGACCAGCCAGATGAACACGTTCTACGCGCCCACGATGGCCGGCATGATCTACGCCATGCCGGGCATGAAGTCGATGCTGCACGCGGTGCTCAATGAACCGGGCGAGACCTGGGGCTACTCCGGCAATTACACCGGCGCAGGCTACTCGGACATGCGTTTCATACTGCACGGGGTGGATCAGGCGGGCTTCGACGCCTGGGTGAGCAAGGTCAGGTCCTCTGGCGAGTCCTTGTCGACCGAACGTTACCTAACGCTCGACGAGCCCAGCGAAAAGGTGCCGGTGATGCACTTCGCCACCGTCGAGGCCGACATCTTCAACCGGGCGGTCAACCGCTGCGTCAAGCCGGGCACGCCCTGCATCGCCGATGTCATGGCGCTGGACCGCGCCGCCGATCAGGGTCGCTACCAGGCACCCAGGGCCGCCGCCAGCGATGCGTCGATGCATGACGACATGTCCCACGACGCCATGCCGGACGGCAGCCCCTGAGCGAACCCTCGCGCCGACACCCTCTTCTTCCTCTCCGCCCCGGCCGCCTCGTGTGGGCCGCGGGCCTGAACCCCGGGCCGACCATGCTAGACCAAGGCTTCCTCAAGGCACCACTCGGGCGGTTATCGCTCGATTCCCTCCCACTCCACGAGCCCATCCTGATCGGTACCTTCATCGGTGTCGCGGTGCTGGGCCTCGTCGTCGTCGCCGCGCTCACCTGGCTCGGCCGATGGGGCTGGCTCTGGCGTGAGTGGCTCACCAGCGTCGATCACAAGAAGATCGGCATCATGTACGTCATCCTCGGCATCATCATGCTGTTGCGCGGGTTTTCCGACGCGCTGATGATGCGCGCCCAGCAGGCGGTCGCCTTTGGCGCCAACCAGGGCTACCTGCCTGCCAGTCACTACGACCAGATCTTCACCGCGCACGGCACGATCATGATCTTCTTCGTGGCGATCCCGCTGGTGGTAGGCATCATCAACTTCGTGATGCCTCTGCAGATCGGCGCGCGCGACGTGGCTTTTCCGTATCTCAACAACCTCAGCTTCTGGCTGACCGCGTCCGGCGCGGTGCTGACGATGATCTCGCTCTTCGTGGGCGAGTTCGCACGCACCGGCTGGTTGTCGTATGCCCCGCTGGCCGAGCTGCAGTACAGCCCCGACTCCGGTGTCGACTACTACCTGTGGTCACTGGAGATAGCGGGTGTCGGTACGACGCTGTCCGCGATCAACATGGTGGCGACCATCATCAAGATGCGTGCCCCCGGCATGACCCTGATGAAGATGCCGGTGTTCACCTGGACCGCGCTGTGCAGCAACATCCTGGCGATCGCGATCTTCCCGGCACTCACCGCGGCGTTCTTCCTGCTGATCCTGGATCGCTATGCCGGCACGCAGTTCTTCACGAACGAGCTGGGCGGCAGCCCGATGATGTACTGGAACATGGTCTGGATCTGGGGTCACCCGGAGGTGTACGTCCTGATCCTGCCCGCTTTCGGCATCTACTCCGAGATCACCTCCACGTTCACCGGCAAGCGGCTGTTCGGCTACTCCTCGATGGTCTACGCCACCGTGGTCATCACGCTGCTTTCGTACCTTGTCTGGCTGCATCACTTCTTCACCATGGGCTCCGGCGCTTCGGTGAACTCGTTCTTCGGTATCGCGACGATGATCATCGCCATCCCGACCGGCGCCAAGGTATTCAACTGGCTGTTCACCATGTATCGCGGCGAGATCCGCTTCGAGCTGCCGATGATGTGGGTGGTCGCGTTCATGCTGACCTTCGTGGTCGGTGGCATGACCGGCGTGCTGCTGGCGGTGCCGCCGGCGGACTTCGTGCTGCACAACTCGCTGTTCCTCGTCGCCCACTTCCACAACACGATCATCGGCGGCGTGGTGTTCGGCCTCTTCGCCGGCATGACCTACTGGTTCCCCAAGGCCTTCGGTTTCCGGATGGACGAGTTCTGGGGCAAGGTCGCCTTCTGGGGCTGGGTGGTCGGTTACTGGGTGGCATGGACGCCGATCTACATCGTCGGCCTGATGGGTGTGCCGCGTCGCGTGCACCACCTGGACGATGCCTCGCTGCGCCCCTACTTCGTCGTCGCGGCCATCGGTGCGGTCATCATCCTGATCGGCATCCTCGGCTTCGTCATGAGCATCGTCATGGGTATCGTGAAGCGCAAGGCACTGGCCGACGTTACCGGCGATCCATGGAACGCCCGCACGCTCGAGTGGTCGACCTCGTCGCCGCCGCCGGCCTATAACTTCGCCTTCCAGCCGGTCGTGCACGACCTCGACGCCTGGCACGACATGAAGGAAAACGGTTATGTCCGCCCGACCACAGGCTTCAATCCGGTGCATATGCCGCGCAACACGGGTGTCGGCATCTATGTGGCCGCATTGAGCCTGACCCTCGGCTTCGGCATGGTCTGGTACATCTGGTGGCTTGCCGCGATCAGCTTCGTCGGCATCGTGCTGGTCTCGATCCTGCACACTTTCAACTATCGCCGCGACTACTTCATTCCCGGGCACGAGATCGCCGTGACGGAAGACGCGCGCACGCGTTCACTGGCCACGGGAGCCTGATATGAGCAGCAACGTAGCCATGCCGAGCCGCCACGACGGTTCCGTAGCCACCCGCACCTGGTTCGTCGCCACGGAAGATCACGCACACGGTGGCGGAGCCACCCTGATCGGGTTCTGGATCTATCTGATGAGCGATGCGCTCATCTTCGCCTCGCTGTTCGCGGTGTTCGGCGTGCTCGGCCGCAACTATGCCGGCGGCCCCGGCCCGAAGCAGCTGTTCGACCTGTCGCTGGTCGCCCTCAATACCGGCTTGCTGCTGGCGTCGTCCATCACCTTCGGCATCGCGATGATGGCGATGGAGTCGGATCGCGTGAAGCGGACGATGTTCTGGCTCGTCATCACCGGCTTGCTGGGCCTCGGCTTCCTGTACGTCGAGATGCACGAGTTCGCCGAACTCGTCGCCCAGGGCGCCACACCCCAGCGCAGTGCCTTCCTCTCGATTTTCTTCACGCTGGTCGGGACCCACGGCGCCCATGTCGCATTCGGTCTGATCTGGCTGGTGACCATGCTGATCCAGATCGGTCAGCGAGGCCTCCACGTCGAGAACCGCCGCCGCATCGTCTGCCTTTCGATGTTCTGGCACTTCCTCGACATCGTCTGGATCGGCGTCTTCACCTTCGTCTACCTGTATGGAGTCATCCGGTGACCACTTCCGCCGCCTCCCGTCCCGCCGACCACGGCCACAGCCACGGCAACAAGCAACGTTTCATCACCGGCTCCGCCCTTGCCGTTCTGCTCACCGCGATTCCTTTCTGGCTGGTGATGAGCGGCGGACTGCACAGCGGCAGCGCCACGGCCCTGACGATCTTCGCCTTCGCCATGGTCCAGATCGTCGTCCATGTCGTTTACTTCCTGCATGTGGACACGAAGAGCGAGGGCGGATGGACGCTGATGGCGACCCTCTTCACGGCCATCATCGTCGTTCTGACGATCGTCGGTTCGATCTGGGTGATGTATCACCTGGACGTCAACATGATGCCGATGCCCACAGCGCCGGGCGGCATGGGCGCGATGCGCTGAGTGTCCGTCGGGCCGGGGCGGACCGGGAGCGATCGTCGACATGAACGGAGGGATGTCGTTCGCAAGAAGTTGCTTCGGGGCGTGGCTACACTTCGCCGCACGTCGCCGCGATTGATCTTCAGGCGTGGCGTCCGCACATCCGGAACAGGACGCCTCGCACGAACTTTCCGTCGTGCGGCGACTCAAACCGCCATCCCGCGCTTCGGACACACACATGAAAAAGACGTTGCTTGCCCTTAGCCTGATGTTTGTCGCCGCGGCCGCCAGCGCCGGCGATTCGCCGAAGGACGTCCAGGCGATGATCGCCCGTGGCGACTTCCCCGCCGCCGAGACGGCGTTGCGTGAGGCCGTTTCGGAACACCCGCAGAGCGCCAAGGCGCACTACGTGCTCGCGGAAGTCCTGGCGCACGAAGGCAATATCGGTGAGGCCCGGGCGGAAGCCAACAAGGCCGCCACGCTGGATCCGGCGACCCGTTTCACCGATCCCGCCCGGTTCCAGCAGTTCCAGAGCAAACTCAATCAGGCCATGGCGCCGACGTCGGCCGGTCGCCCGGCTGCCCGCCAGGCGGCTTACGGCGGTGCCCCGGCGGTGGCACCTCCGAAGGAGGCGTCCTTTCCATGGTCTGGACTTCTGATCGGCGCAGGAGTTATCGCGCTCATCGCCTTCCTGTGGTCTCGCCGCCGCCGTGATGTTGCGCCGCCTTTCGCCGGCGCGCCTTATGGTTCGCCCATGAACGGTGGCCCGGGTTATGGCCCGAACTACGGTTACCCGCCGCAGGCTCCCTCGTCGGGCGCCGGTGCCGCGGTGGCCGCGGGTCTGGGTGGTCTGGCCGCGGGCGCCCTGCTCGACGAGGCGTTCCGTAGCCACGGCTCGGGTGAGACCTCGCGCGAGGCGGGCTTCGCCAATCCACCGCCGCAGCAGGACGCCTCTCCGTCCGGTCAGGCGTATGACGACCTGCGCGACGATCCGATCGACATGGGCAACAACGACAGCTCGTGGGATCAGGGCGATTCGGGCGACAGCGGGAGCTTCGACGATAACCAGTGGTAAAACCTATGCTACGTTTCCCGCGCAGGGGGCAGTTTGTCGCGGGAGAACGGGCGCATGGCTGTCATCGTCGGGGCGGGCCGCAAAGGCCTGTGGGTGGGGTTGTTCGGTTGCATGATGGTAAACACGGCGCCCGCTGCATTCGCAGCGGCGGCGCCGGGTTTCAATGTCGGTTCCGCTAACGTCGCGGTAGCCGACCCAGCGGTACCGAGGCCGCCGGGCAAGGCGTGCACGGTCGAGCTGTTCGAGGGTTTCAGCTTTACCGACTTCTCCAACCACCCATATACGTATGCGCCACCGGTGGGCTGCGGCAAGTCGTGGTCGAAGGTCGTGCTGGAAGCGGATTTCTCCGTCACCGCGGGACGGCAGTTCGACCGCACCGCGTCCTTATGGCTCGGCGGTGCGAACCTCTATTTCGGTACCACGCAGGAACCTTCAGCCGCCGTCTCGCCGAGCTGGCACATCGAACGCGATGTCAGCGACTTCGCGAGTCTGCTCGGCGATGCGCAGACGGGTCAGGCCATCCTGGGCAACGTCGTCGACGGAACCTATACCGGTGTGATCAGTGGCTCGGCTCGGCTGGTCTTCTATCCCGCGAACGTACTGGCACCGAAGGTCGATGCCCCGGATGCGGTATTCCCGCTATCGGACGGCACGGCGGGCGGTCCGGTCACCCTGAACACCGGCGCGGACGTCCTCTCACGCACGCTGACCTTGCCGACGAACGTCGAGCGCGCCTACCTGGATGTCTTCGCCCAGGGCCAGGGTGGTGACGAGTTCTGGTACTCCTGTGTGCCCGATGCGCTGGCTGAGGAGGCTCAGAGCTGCGGCGGCGGTTCGTACCGCGAGGTGCAGGTATCGATCGACGGAGCCGCGGCAGGCGTCGCGCCGGTGTATCCGTGGATCTTCACCGGTGGCATCGATCCGTACATGTGGCGGCCCACGCCAGGCGTGCAGACACTGAATTTCCTGCCCTATCGCGTGGACCTTACACCGTTCGCCGCGTTGCTCAATGACGGCAAGGCGCATGCGGTGGCGATCGGCGTCACGGGAGCCAATGGCTATTTCGCGGTGACGGGCAACCTTTTTGTCTATCTCGATCGCGGTCGCAAGGTTCTCACCGGCAGCGTCACGGCCAATACGTTGCAGGGTCAGGCAGCCGTCGCCGCGGTCGACAACCGGCTGACCGACAACGCCGGAGTCGTCGCGGGCTCGGTGGCCACCCAGGCGTCGCGTCGCTTCCGCACCGCGGGCTATGTCGATACGTCTCACGGCAGGGTCACCACCGACGTGACGCAGACGGTGGCCTTCCGCAACACCCAGACCTTCGCCATCGACCCATCGCGGTATGACCAGCGCATCGATCAGCTGTCCACGGTCGACAGCACGACCAAAACACGGCAGGGTCCGTTCGGCGTTACCGTCACCAGCGAGGCGCATTTCGATTATCCACTGGTCGCCAGTTTCCGTTACACGTTCGACGCGGCCGGCAACGTCGCGACGGCGCCGAGCGCTGTTACGCAGGCCTATTCGAGGCAGTTCACGAAGAAGCTGGGCAGCCTCGTTCTCTATCGCAGCGACGTGGACAACAGCATCGATACCGCGGACACGCTGGTTTTCACGGACGGTGCGGTGACCAGCCACACCGGCCAGCGCAGCACGCAGGTGTTCCGCTTCAAGGACAACCTTGGCAGTTGCTACGGAAGGGATATCGCGACCGCGACAGGCGTACTGACCGCGGCGACGGATGGCGGCGATTGCGCGAAGGGGCGTAACCAGGTGCTGTGGTTCACACACCCGGATGGATCGCCGGATACGTCACGGACGGAAGACCCGGGTCTCTTCTGAACCAGGCTGTGGTGGGAGCCCGCCGTCATTGCGGCTCCCTATCACAGGGATGTGTCGATACGGGTGGCGTCTTCGGATCTATAATGGGGAATTCATCTGTATCGGTACCCGTCCGGGCATGGCTATCCTGAAAACGAATCAAGTCCTCGTCACCGTCGGCACGGCCTGCACCTTGTCGGCCGTCGGTTCGACGGAAACCTATCAGGCCCTCGTCGCCCGGTCGGAAGAATTCCTTCCGCTGGCCGCGTTCGACGCGGGTCTGGTGGAGATCGATCCGGAATCGGCCAGCGCAGCGGACGGCATGCGTTGGGCCGGCGGCGAACACGCAGGTGAACCTGTCACGCTGGACGAACTGAAGCGCCTGCACGGCGACAGTCTCCGCGCCAACAGCGGCATCCGCCATGTGCCCAACGTGCGCGAACTGGCGCCGCGCGTGGTAACCGACATCGCCGCACCGTTGCCGCACGATCTGGAGACCGTCGGACTGCGTCGCCTCGCCGGTCTGCGATACGAGGATATCCGCGCGTCGAAGCTCAAGGACATGCACGGTCTTTTCCAGGATGATCCGTTGCTCAGCCCGTCGTTGCAGGCCCAGCTGTTCGCCTATGGCGCGCTCGGCGCGCTGGCCGGTCTGCCGCGCCCGCTGTCCGAACTGGTCCCCAACCCGTTCGGCTTCCGTGTGGCGTCAGCGACGGCATTCGGCGGTAACGAAGCGCTGGGCCAGTGGCTGCGTCCGGATGCGCCGCTGCCCGAAGGCGGTTTTCCGAAGGACACCTTCGCGGTCCGGCTGGCGCACTCGCTGGGTTCGCACGGCCCTGCCCTCGTCTCGACCATGCTGTCGCCGTCGTACAGCATCAGCCGCGTTCTGAAGAACCCGGAACTGCGCGAATCGCTGCGCTCCGACGATGTCGGCTTTATGCGCGTTCCGCAGGCGCCGATGACCGCCGTGGGCGCCTGCGCGTCGAGTCTGGTCGCGCTGGCGGACATCGCGCCGCAACTGCTGTTCGACTACCCCGGTTTTCAGAAGCCGCAGATGGTGCTCCTTACCGCGGCCGACGCCGCGCTGCAGCCACGCTTCGGCATCCTCGAGGCGTTCGGCGGCGGTGCGCTGATGACCGGCGACAAGCTGGCCGCCAAGAACGCCGCGCACGACGACGGCAACGTTCGCAGCGTGCACGATTCGCTCGCGCCTTTCGACATCGATGCCGACGGCACCGTGGTCGGCCACGGAGGCTCGGGCCTGCTGGTGACGACCCTGGAGTTCGCCCTCGCCAACCAACTGGATATTACGTCCATCATCGTCGGCTGGGGCCAGAGTGCGGAAGCCGGTGGCAAGGCGCATTTCGCCGGTGTCGGCTTCGGCGGTGAGAACGCGCTGGTACAGGCGCTCGACATGGCCCATGCCGGCCATGGTTACGGCGTGCACGACTTCCAGTACCTCGCGGCGCACGCGACGGGCACGCGTACCAACTCCAAGACCGACCTCGGCACCGCCCTGGCCGGTCTACGCGGCGCGGCGCAGCGTCAGGGTGTCGAAGGTGAACTGCCCAGGCTCTTCGTGGGCACGCCGAAGGCCGTCGGCGATGGACACACGATGGGCGAGACCGGCCTGAAGGCGCTGTCCCAGGCATTGCAGTTCGTACTTGGCCGCAAGGCGCCCGGCGTCCCGACACTGCGTCGGCTGGACCCCGACCTGGCCGATGTCGCGGCGCACTTCCATCTGCAGGCCGACCCGTCCGACGGCAACGCTGACGGCGGCGCCATCTGCGCCACGCAGGGTTTCGGCGGCTACAACGGTGCGGTGGCCCTGCGCTCCGCGACACCGGCGACGATCGCGAAATACGAAGGCGATCCGGCGGTACTCGAGGCGTATCTCGCCGCGTGGCCGACGATCCGCGCCGACCGCGAGAAGCGTGAGCGCGTCGCCCGCCGTAGCCCCAGGCTCGCCCTCAACATGGCCGAGACGCACCGCTGGATCGGCCTGGACTGATCACGGGGCGGATGCGACGAGGGGCAGCTCGATCAGCGCGAGCAGCCCCCCTTCCACGCGATTCGACAGCGTCAGGCGGCCGCCGTGCTCCTGCACGATGTCGCTGACGATCGACAGGCCAAGGCCCAGACTGCCCGGTCGCGCGTTGCGGGACGGGTCGAGGCGGACGAACGGCTCGATCACTTCGGCCAGCTGATGAGCCGGGATGCCGGGGCCGTCGTCCCCAATCGTCACCGCCGCCAGGTCGCCGGCGGATGTGGCGATCACATCGATGCGCGAGCCGAACGCGATCGCGTTCTCGAGGAGGTTGCCGACCGCCCGCTGGATCGCATTCGGTTTGCACACGACCGTCAGGGCATCCGGCCCGGTGTAGTGGATCTCGACACCGGCATCCGCGTACTCGTCGCAAATCGTCTGCAACAGTGCCGCCAGATCGAGCGGCTCGAAGGCTTCCGACGAACTCCGGTTGCCTAGATAGCCGAGTGCGGAGGTCACCATGTCCTGCATCAGGATGGTCTCGCGCGACAGCTTCTGCACCATCTGTGTCGGTTCCGCCGTGTCCAGCTGGAGACGCATGCGGGTCAACGGCGATCGCATGTCGTGACTTATCGCGGCCAACATGCGGGTGCGGTCCTGGATCGAGCGCGTTACGCGCTCCTGCATCAGGTTGAACGCGTGCGCGGCACGCCGGATCTCGAGCGGACCTTCTTCCGCCAGTGGCACGAACGACATCTGTTCACCGAACGTCGTGACCTGGTCGGACAGCCGCCGCAGCGGACGTATGACCAGCCATACCGCCCATGCGGACATGAGAACGACCGCGACACCCAGAAAGACAAGTGCCCCGACCAACGGGAACGTCAGCCGTCGACGGGTGCCGTTGACGGCATGCGTCCGCACCGCAAGCGTCTGCTCGCCCAGGCCGACAAGGATCTGCACACGGGTCTCGAGCGGTGCATCGCTGCATTCGCGCACGCTGACCTTCCCGCTCGTGGCGGCAAGGTCGTCCTGGAGTACCGCTTCCAGCTCACGCGTGTCTTTGGATAACGCATCGCACACCGATGCCGCCGTCGCCAGTCTGGCCTCGGTAAGCGGCCAGCGCACGCCGGCCAGCAACGCGGCGCGATCGCGCTCCGGGACGCCACGCAAACCGTCCACCAGACTTTCGATACGAAAGGCGACCGACCACGGCCACGGTGGACGCGGTGGCGCGTTCGGGTAAAGCCACGAAAACAGCGCGAGGGAAAACAGAAAGGTGACCGTCGACGAACTGGCCGTGATCATCAGAATCTGGCCGACAGTACTGCGGAAGAAGCGGCCGATCATCCGGCGGTCACATCGCGCTGAAATGCATAACCATCCGACCGCATGGTGCGAATGGGATCGTCGAGCGGATCGGTTCCGGCCAGCTTGCGACGCAGCCGACTGATGAGCAGATCCACCGAGCGCGCGGAGATCGGAAAGCCCTGGCCACGGGTCAAGCCGATGAGCTCGTCACGCGAGAGCACCTCGCGCGGATGCTGACACAGCGCGAGCAACAGATCCGTCTCCGTACCTGTCAGGGGAATGCGCACGCCCGCGTCACTGCGCAGAAAGCGTTTTGCCGGGAAAAAGGTAAAGCCCTGGAAGCGCAGCACCAGGCCATCCGCGCCGCTTGCGGCGACCGTGGGAGCATCGGCCGTCATGGGTCGACGCAGCACGGCACGGATTCGCGCGACCAGTTCACGCAGATCCACCGGCTTGGTCATGTAATCGTCCGCGCCCAGCTCGAGCCCGACCACTTTGTCGGTGGACTCACCCAGCGCGGTAAGCATGATGATCCGCGGCGAACCCCTGGCCTGCATGCGGCGGCAGAACGACAGCCCGTCCTCCCCGGGCAGCATCACGTCGAGCAGCATCACCTCGACATCGCCGCGTGCCAGCAGGGGCTCCGCCGCTTCCGCGCTGTCGGCTTCGGAGACGACGAACCCCTTCCCTCGCAGGAAGTCCGCCAGCGGCTGGCGAATACCGGGGTCGTCCTCGACCAGGAGAATGTGCGGAGTGGCCAACGCGCCCTGCCTTTTTGCGGTTCGTCGATATTCTGCGGCATCACCGAGGCGGATAACCAGCGAATGCGGTGTTTGTTTAAATACTGACACACTGTGTAAATGTGTTTTGATATCAACAAGATGCATTGTCGCGACAAGGGTCCGGTGTCACCGTGTCGACCATCCGAATCTCCCTGATGGCCCGCCATGCACCCGCGCACCGAACCGCAATCCTCCTCCACCCCGTCACGCCGTCGCGTCGGCCTTTGGGTATCCGTCGTCGCGGTCGTACTCCTGATCGCCGCGTTCATCGCGTGGCGGGTGGTGTCGGGTACGGGCGGTAGCGGCCATCAGGGAGGTCCGGGTGCACAGCAGACGGCGACCTCGGTCGGCGTGGCGACGGCCACCAGGGCCGACGTCCCGGTCACGCTGGAATCGATCGCCACGGTCACATCGCTGGCTACCGCCACCGTGAAGGCGCAGATCAGCGGCTACCTCACCTCCATCGCCTTTCGCGAAGGCCAGACGGTGAAGGCGGGCGACGTACTCGCGCAGGTGGACCCGCGTCCTTACCAGATCGCCCTGGCGCAGTATCAGGGCCAGCTGCAGAAGGATCAGGCCACGCTGGAAAACGCGCGCCTCGATCTGCGGCGCTACCAGCAGCTGATGAAACAGGACTCGACATCGAAGCAGACGGTGGACACCGCCATCGCTTCGGTGCACGAGTACGAAGGCACGGTGCGGACGGATCAGGCTCAGGTCGACACGCAGAAGCTCAACCTGACCTATGCGCGCATCACCTCGCCGATCGACGGCAGGACCGGCTTTCGCCAGGTGGACGTCGGCAACTACGTGACCTCGTCGGACACCGATGGCGTCGTGGTGGTGACCCAGATGGATCCGATCTCGGTCGTGTTCACGCTGCCGGAAGATTCGCTGGCCGCCGTGCTGAAGCCGTCGGCCGACGGTAAGCCGAGGCCGGTGTCCGTCTGGGACCGTACGTTCAGCACGAAGCTGGCCGATGGCACCCTGGATACGATCGACAACGCGGTCGATACGAGCACCGGCACGGTGAAGCTGCGTGCCTTGTTCGCCAATCCTGACGGGCGTCTGTTTCCCAACGAATTCGTCAACGCGTCGCTGCTGGTCGACACCCTGCGCGATGCCGTGACGGTGCCGACGACGGCCGTGCAGACCGGTACACCGGGCACCTATGTCTACGTGCTCAAGAGCGACCGCACGGTATCGCTGCGCAAGATCACGACCGGTCCTTCCGCCGACGGCAACGTCGCCGTGACCTCCGGACTGAACGTGGGCGACGTCGTGGTCGTGGACGGTGCGGATCACCTCAGTGACGGTGCCAGGGTCGTCGTGCCGGACGAGAAGAAGGCGTCGGTCTCCGGTAAGGCAGCCGCCACGGCCGCCCCATGAATCCGTCGCGCATCTTCATCCTGCGGCCGGTGGCGACCACGCTGCTGATGGCCGCCCTGCTCATCGTCGGCCTCGTCGCATGGCGCTCGTTGCCGCTCTCGGCCCTGCCGGCCGTCGAATACGCGACGATCCAGGTACAGACGTTCTATCCCGGTGCCAGTCCGGACGTCATGACCTCGGCGGTCACAGCGCCGCTCGAGCAGCAACTGGGCACGATGTCGGGCCTGAAGCAGATGTCGTCGCGCTCGTCGGCGGGTGCATCGGTGATCACGCTGCAGTTCGACATGGCCGTGACCCTGGACGTCGCCGAGCAGGAAGTGCAGGCGTCGATCAACGCGGCCAACAGTCTGCTGCCCAGCGACCTGCCCGCACCGCCGGTGTATGCGAAGGTGAATCCCGCCGACGCGCCGATCATGACGCTGGCGATCACCTCACCCACCCTGCCCCTGACCCAGGTGCAGACGCTGGCGGATACGCGTATCGCCCAGAAGATCTCCCAGCTTCCCGGCGTGGGCCTGGTGACGCTGAGTGGCGGCAACAAGCCGGCGATCCGCGTGCAGGCGAACATCCGCGCCATGTCCGCTTACGGTCTCAATATCGACGATCTGCGCACCACGCTGGACAACATTAATGTCAACACGCCCAAAGGCAGCATCGACGGCCCCAGACGCGCGTACACGATCGATGCCAACGACCAGATCCAGGATCCGGCCGACTACCTCGAGACGATCATCGCGTACAAGAACGGCCGCCCGGTCAAGCTGAAGGACGTCGCCACCGTCGTGGCCGGATCGGAGAATGCGGAACTCGGGGCGTGGATGAATACAACGCCCGCCATCATTCTCAATGTACAGCGTCAGTCCGGCGCGAACGTGATCCAGGTGGTCGACAACATCAAGTCGTCGCTGACCCAGTGGACCGCCGGGCTGCCCTCGTCCGTCCATGTGGCCGTGCTGACGGACCGCACGACCACCATTCGCGCGTCGGTCGAGGATGTGGAGTTCGAGCTGGTGCTGGCGGTGGCGCTCGTCGTCATGGTCATCTTCCTGTTCCTGCGCAATGTCCGCGCCACCATCATCCCGAGCCTGTCCGTGCCGCTGTCTCTGGTCGGCACGTTCGGTGCCATGTACCTGTGGGGCTTCAGCCTCGATAACCTTTCGCTGATGGCGCTGACCATCGCCACCGGATTCGTCGTGGATGACGCGATCGTGGTGATCGAGAACATCAGCCGCTATATCGAACAAGGCATGCGTCCGCTGGAAGCCGCGCTGAAGGGTTCGGAAGAAATCGGCTTCACGATCATCTCGCTGACCGTGTCGCTGCTGGCGGTGCTGATTCCGCTGTTCTTCATGAGCGATGTCATCGGCCGACTGTTCTATGAGTTCGCCGTGACCCTGGCGGTGACGATCGTCCTGTCCGCCGTGGTGTCGCTGACGCTCGTGCCCATGATGTGTGCACGGCTGCTTCGTCAGCATCCGGCCGAGCCGAAACAGCCCGACGCCGGAAAGCGGCCGGGATGGTTCGATCGCGTGATCGGCGGCTACGACCGCATTCTCACCGTGGCGCTCGACCACAAGTGGATCACGCTCGGCGTGGCCGCAGGCTCGATCGTGCTGACGGTCCTGCTCTACATCGTGGTCCCCAAGGGCTTCTTCCCGAGCCAGGACACCTCGGTGATCCAGGGCATCACGCAGGCATCCCAGTCGATCTCCTATGACGACATGCGCAAGCGTCAGCTGGCGTTGGCCGAGGTGCTGCTGAAGGATCGCGACGTCGTCAGCCTGTCCTCCTTCATTGGCGTGGACGGAACCAACACGACACTGAGTTCGGGCCGTTTCCAGATCAACGTCCTGCCCAAGGATCAGCGCGACGATTCCATCGACGAAATCATCCGCCGCATCCAGAAGGACGCCGCGAAAATCGCCGGCATCACGCTCTACATGCAGCCGGTACAGGATCTGACCGTCGATACCGAGGTCAGCGCCACCCAGTACCAGTTCATCCTGGACAACCCGTCGCTGGACGAACTGTCCACCTGGACGCCGAAGCTGCTCGCCGAGCTGCGCAAGTCCTCCGAACTGGCGGACGTGACGAGCGACTTGCAGGACAACGCCCTCGCGGCCACGGTCGTGGTCGACCGCGCCACCGCCGCGCGTTTCGGCATCACGCTGGCGACCATCGACAACGCCCTCTACGACAACTTCGGCCAGCGCATCGTCAGCACCGTGTTCACCCAGTCGAGTCAGATGCGGGTGATCCTCGAAATGGATCCGACGCTCGGGCGCGGCCTGAAGACGCTCGATTCCATCTATCTGCCTTCGGCCACCGCCACGACGGGCCAGGTCCCGCTGAGCTCGATCGCAAAAGTCGTGGTGACACATAAGCCGAACCAGATCGGCCACCTCGCACAGTTCCCTGCCACCACCGTATCGTTCAACCTGGCGCCCGGCGCGTCGCTGGGCGCGGCGGTCGACGCCGTGAATCAGGCGCGTAAGACCGTCGGCCTGCCCGGGAGCTTCGGTGTGAACTTCCAGGGCGCGACCGATGCGTTTCAGTCGTCGCTGTCCAACGAACTGTATCTGGTGCTGGCCGCGGTCCTGGTCATGTACGTGGTGCTGGGCGTGTTGTACGAGAGCTTCATCCATCCGCTCACCATTTTGTCGACGCTGCCGTCGGCGGGTATCGGAGCGCTGCTGGCCATGGAGATCAGCGGGTCCGGGCTCGATATCATCGGCATCATCGGTATCGTCCTGCTGATCGGTATCGTGAAGAAGAACGCGATCATGATGATCGACTTCGCACTGGCCGCCGAACGCGAGGAAGGCCTCAGCCCACGCGAGGCCATTCACAAAGCCTGCCTGCTGCGCCTGCGCCCGATCCTGATGACGACGATGGCCGCGCTCATCTCGGCCGTGCCACTCGCTCTGGGCCATGGCAGCGGTTCCGAGCTGCGCCATCCGCTTGGCGTGGCGATGATCGGGGGCCTGCTGGTCAGCCAGCTGCTGACGCTGTTCACCACACCGGCGGTGTATCTGGTGCTGGACCTTGCCGCGCAGCGGTTCCGTCACCATCGCGCCGGCCTGCCCGGTCACGAGGCAAGCCAATCGTGAACCTCAGCGCGATCTTCATCCGGCGCCCGGTCGCGACCATCCTGCTGACCGCGGCCATCGCCGTGGCCGGTGTCCTGGCTTTCCGTCTGCTGCCGGTGGCACCGCTGCCCAACGTCGACTTCCCGACCATCCGCGTGCAGGCGCAGATGGCCGGTGCCAGTTCGGACACCATGGCGTCGACCGTGGCGGCTCCGCTCGAACGCCGGCTCGGCCAGATCGCGGACGTGACGGAGATGACGTCGCAGAGCAGCCTGGGCTCGTCGAACATCACGCTGCAGTTCGGTCTGGACCGCGATATCGAAGGCGCGGCACGCGACGTGGAGGCGGCGATCAACGGGGCCCGCGCGGATCTGCCCGCCAGTCTCAAGGCCAACCCGACTTACCGGAAGTTCAATCCGGCCGATGCGCCGATCATGATTCTGTCGATGACCTCGGACAAGCTGACCACCGGCCAGCTCTACGATCAGGCCTCGAACATTCTCGAGCAGCGTCTGCTCCAGGTGCAGGGCGTCGGCAATGTCGACCTCAACGGCGGTTCATTGCCCGCCGTACGCGTGGAAATCGATCCCGGCAAGGTGTTCAAGTACGGCATCGGTCTGGAAGACGTGCGTGCCGCGTTGTCCGCCGCCAATGCCGACAGCGCCAAGGGCGTGGTCAACGAGGGCAATCTCCGTTACCAGCTCTACGCCAACGACCAGGTCTCCGAGGCCAGCGACTATCGCGATCTGATCGTCGCCTGGCGCAACCAGCGACCTGTCTACCTCAAGGACATCGCAGAGATCGACGATTCGGTGGAAAGCCTGCGCAACGTCGGCATGGTCAATGGCAAGCAGGGCATCATGCTGTTTATCTTCAAACAGCCCGGCGGCAATATCGTCAACACGGTGGACGGTATCCGCAAGGTGCTGCCGCAGCTGGAGGCCGCCCTCCCCGCCGGCACGCATATGACGATCGCCGCGGATCGCAGCAGCACCATCCGCGCCTCGCTGTCGCATACCGAAGAAACGCTTGTCGTCGCCGTGGTCCTGGTGGTCCTGGTCGTGCTGGTCTTCCTGCGCGAGTGGCGAGCCACGTTGATTCCCGCCGTGGCGGTGCCCGTGTCGATCCTCGGGACGTTCGCGATCATGCGTCTTTGCGGATTCACGCTGGACAATCTGTCGCTGATGGCCCTGACGATCGCCACGGGTTTCGTGGTCGACGATGCCATCGTCGTCCTGGAAAACATCACGCGTCACCGCGAGGCGGGTATGCCTCGCGTCGAGGCGGCCCTGACCGGTGCCAAAGAGGTGGGCTTCACCGTGCTGTCGATGAGCGTGTCGCTGATCGCGGTATTCCTGCCTATCGTGCTGCTGGGCGATATCGTGGGACGGCTGTTCCGTGAGTTCGCGCTGGTACTGTCCGTCGCCATCGGTATATCGCTCGTGCTGGCCTTGTCGACCACTCCCATGATGTGCGCGCTGCTGCTGAAGGATGAAGCAAAGCCGAAGCGGCCAGGCCGCGTCAGTCGCTTTATCGAACGACGCATTCAGGCGGTTCACGACCTGTATGCGCGAACGCTCGGCATCGCGCTGAGGCACCCGCTGGCGGTAATACTTACCTTCTTTCTGACCATCGGCGCCACCGTCGTGCTTTTCACGATCATTCCGAAAACCCTGTTCCCTCAGCAGGACACCGGACTGATGATGGGCGGCATCAACGCCGACGAAAGTACGTCGTTCCAGTCGATGCGCACCAAGCTCACCGAAGCGCAGGCCATCGTGCAGGCGGATCCGGCCGTGCAGACGGTGGTCGGGTTCACCGGCGGCCGCGGTACCAGCACGGCCAACGTCATTGTCGCGCTGAAGCCGCTCGAGGAGCGGACGGCATCGGCGGCACAGGTCATCGCCCGGCTGCGCCCGAAGCTGGCGAACATTCCCGGTGCCCGGCTGATGATGTTCCCGATGCAGGACCTGTCCGCCGGTGGCCGACAGAGCTTCGCGCAGTTCCAGTACACGCTGCAGTCCGATGACAGTGCGCTGCTGAGTGTCTGGTCGAACAAGCTGCTCGACGCACTGAAGTCCAACAAGATGCTCGCCGATGTGAACTCCGACCAGCAGACCGGCGGCCTCGAGACCCGGGTCGTGCTGGACCGCCCGACCATCGCGCGGCTCGGCCTGACACCCGACATCATCGACGCGACGCTTTACGACGCTTACGGCGAGCGTACGGTGTCGACGATCTACAAGGCTCAGAACCAGTACCACGTCGTCATGGAACTCGCGCCGCGGTACCTGCAGGATCCCGAGACGATCAAGGGCATCTACGTCGGCACGTCGGGCGAAGCCGCCAGCGGCACGTCGTCGACCAATGCCACGTCGAACACCACCAGTGCGGCGAGTACATCCGCAACGTCCACGTCCTCCGCAGCGACGAACGCCGCGACCAACTCGATCGCGACCAGCGGCGGACGCGCCTCCAGCGGCTCCGCGGTCAGCACGACGGCCGGCACCATGATTCCGCTCTCCTCGTTCGCCACGCTGGCCACCGGCAATACGCCCGTGCAGGTGAGCCACCAGGGCCAGGCCGTCGCGACCACGCTGTCGTTCAACCTGGCGCCGGGTTATGGACTGGCGGATGCGACCAGGGCCATCGAGCAAGCCACGCAGGCCATTCGCATGCCGGTGTCCGTGCGTGGGTCGTTCGGCGGCACGGCAGGCAAGTCGCAGTCGATCATCGCCACGATGCCGCTGCTGATCGGTGCCGCGCTGCTTGCCGTCTATGCGGTTCTGGGCATCCTCTACGAGAGCTACGTCCATCCGCTGACGATCCTGTCGACGTTGCCGTCCGCCGGTGCCGGTGCCGTACTGGCCCTCTTGCTGACCGGTACCGAATTCAGTGTCATCGCGCTGATCGGTGTGTTCCTGCTCATCGGCATCGTCAAGAAGAACGCGATCATGATGGTCGACTTCGCCCTTGAAGCCGAACGCAACGAAGGCCTCGAACCACTCCAGGCGATCGAGCGTGCCTGTCTGCTGCGCTTCCGTCCCATCCTGATGACGACCTGCGCCGCCCTGCTCGGTGCCCTGCCTCTGGTGCTCGATCACGGCATGGGCGCGGAGCTGCGCCGCCCGCTCGGCATCTCGATCATCGGCGGTCTCGTCGTCAGCCAGCTGCTCACGCTGTACACGACGCCCGTCGTCTACCTCTACCTCGACCGCTTCCGCCATCGCTCGCTGGGCTTCTGGCACCGGGCGTTCCCCGGCGCGGCCCTGCCGGATACCCGTCCATGAACCGACTGACCCCCATCTTCCTCGTTGCAGCGATCAGCACCGCCCTCGGCGCCTGCGCCGTCGGGCCGAATTACGAACGCCCGTCGGCACCGGCGCCGACCGCGTTCAGGGAGGCGCCGGCCGGATGGCAGGCGGCGCAACCGAAGGACGCGGCGCAGCGCGGTCCCTGGTGGAGCGTCTATGGCGATCCCTTGCTCGATCGGCTCGTGTCCCGTGTCGCCATCGACAACCAGAACCTGAAAGCCTACGAAGCCGCGTATCGCGAGGCCGTGGCCGTCGTGGGCGAAGCGCGCGCCGGTTTGTCGCCCACGGTGGACCTCGCGCCGACCGCCAGCCGCCAGCACAGTGCGCGCAGTAACAGCACCACCCGCGCGGCGACCGCGTCGGGCACGTGGGAGCCCGATCTGTGGGGTAAGGCCCGTCGGCAGATCGAGAGCGACACGGCCTCCGCGCAGGCAAGCGCGGCTGAACTGGCCGACCTCACCCTCTCCGCGCAGGCGGAGCTGGTCACCGATTATTTCGAACTGCGCTATCAGGACTCGCTCATCGTGCTCTACCAGCGCACGGTGAATGCCTATGAGCGCAGCCAGCGCATCGCGCGGAACCAGTACGACGCGGGCACCGTGGCACGTTCGGATGTGATCACCGCACAGACCACTCTCGCCACGGCCCGCGCGTCCCTCGTCGGCGCGGAGCGCCTGCGTGACCAGTACGAACATGCGATCGCGCTGCTGGTCGGCAAAGCGCCGGCTGAGCTGACCATTCCGGCGGCCGCGCTGGACACGCCGTTGCCGGAGGTGGCCGGTGTGCTGCCTTCCGCACTGCTCGAGCGCCGGCCGGATATCGCGGAAGCGGAGCGCAGGATGCAGCAGCAGAGCGCCCAGATCGGTGTGGCGCAGGCGGCGTATTACCCGACCATCGACCTGTCGGCGGAAGCCGGATACTCGGGTCTGGGCAAGCTCCTGTCCGCCCCGAATGAGCTCTGGTCGCTGGCGGGAACGGCGACGGAGACCCTCTTCGACGGTGGCCAGCGCAGATCCACGGTCGAAGCCGCGCGCGCGGCCTACGACCAGAGTGTCGCCAGTTACCGGCAGACCGTGCTCGCCGCCTTTCAGGACGTCGAGGACGAGTTGTCCAACCTGCGCGTGCTCGCGCAGCAGTCGGTCGCGCAGGATGAGGCACTGCGCCTCGCACGGCAGGCCGAAACGATCGCGACAAACGAATACCAGGCGGGCACCGTCGACTACACCACGGTCGTGACGGCCCAGGCCACCGCGCTCTCAGCCGAACAGAGCAGCCTTCAGATCACCGAGCAGCGCCTTGTGGCGACGGCGAGCCTGATCCGCGCCCTCGGTGGTGGCTGGTCGACGGCGGACATGGCCAGGGCGCCCTGAGGTCGCTGAATGTCGCGCGGGTCAGAGCCACACCGATACGTTCGAGGTATTGCCCGCACGAATATCGTATGAGCAGCGGAACGTAAACTTACGCGTGCCGCCCGATCCGTCGCGAAGATGCCCTCCGCCTGCGATGTCGGTCCTGCTTTCCGTAGCGGGCGATGCGTGCGCCTCGTCGACCTCGACCTGACTGGCCATGGCGTTGCGCGACCGCACCTCGCGATTCACGGCATCCCCGCAGGCGCTGATGGCGACATCGTCCGTCGCGCGGTGCTCGCGGGCCTCGGTGAATGACGACTGTGCCCAGCCGACGGCTGGCACGGCCGCAGCGATGCCCATCCACAGGAATAAACGCACGAGCCCCTCCTTCGGCTCCGTGGCCGAGGTGTTGTCCGGGCTCGATCTTTTGCCCGCACCGGTGCAGCCGCGGTGAAATCCAGGTCGTTGCCGCAGGAAGCCGCCCTTCCTGCAGGAAATCGCAACCTGTCGTGGCATTTCACGATGCTGATGAGATTTTTCGTGAGAGCGCGACGGATTTCAGACGTGACGACCGAAACCTGGCGAATATCGAATCATCTCGCGGACGCAAAAAAACGCGCTATAGCATTTGCATATTCGCACCGTGTTTTTAGCTGTCTCATGCATGGTCTCATTCACTAGATTGCGCGCATCGCACCATCACGGAATGCGCACTACGCATATGTGCTGGCGGCAAAAGGTCACACCTCGTTGCCACCCCATCATTGCGAAGCTAGCATTTCCCCGATTTATTTCGATTTAAATTCAAGGGTAAGTATGGCTTCGCCAGGACATGTCAGGGGCGTGTCTTTGATCGAGGTGCTGATGGCGGTGCTGGTTTTCAGTGTCGGACTCATCGGACTATCGAGCCTTCTGATCACATCGTTCCGGTCTAATCAGGTCGGTTACCAGCGCACTCAGGCCGAATTTCTAGCGATGAGCATGGCCGATCGCATGCGTGCGAATCCGCTTGGCGTCTGGTCCGGCAGCTACAACTCCGCGTCCTATCCCCTCTCGATCACACAGACATGCAATAAGGCCAGCGCATGTCCGCCGACTAAAATCGCGCTGCGCGACCAGTCGATGTGGAGCACGCAGCTCACCACCTTCCTTCCCAACGCCACGGCATCCATCGCGTGTACGAACGGCGCGACGGCGAATGCCACGCAGCTGCTGGTCCGCCCACCCTATGCGGGCAACTGTGTGATGCGTATCAACTGGACTGAGCGCGCGGCCGGCGACAGCTCACATCAGGACGCCGGCATACGGACTTACGTGTGGAATTTTCAGCCATGACCGCGATCTCGCCCCTGCGCGCGGGCACGTCGCGAGGGCTCTCCCTTATCGAACTGATGGTCGCGCTCGCGCTCGGGCTGCTGGTCGCGGTCGGTATCGTCAATGTCTTCCTCGTTACGTCGCAGAGCAGCCTGGTCCAGACCCAGCTCGCGAAACTGCAGGAAGAAGGTCGTTTCGCGATGACCGCCCTGACGACGGACCTGCGCATGACCAACGCCCAGTACTGCAACAACATGGGCGGGCAGTCATCCACCCTGTCGAACGGCGTGATGTCCCTCGACCGCTACCTCAGGGCACCTCAGGTGCTGGTGTCCGGCGCCACTCTGCAATCCGCGCTGCATGACGACACGACCATCTGGGCGTCGACCAGCGGCAGCAACACCTACCCCGCCTCGCCGACCGCCGCCTTCGCGATGCCTCCGTTCCTTTCCCTGCGCGGCTACGACTGCACGGTGAGCACGTGTACGCCGGGAGACCCGTCGACCTCGGGCGACACCTCGCCTCTCCCCGCTCAGGGCACGGAGGTGGGCAAGCGGGTGCTGGGAAGCAGCGTGATTACGCTGCGCTACCTCGATGGCTCACGCGGGTGGGCGCTCGACGGCAACCACAGCACGATGAACCTCAGCGGCAGGACCGTCACGAGTTTCACCATCGCGCCGCAGACCGGCGAGCCACCGCTGACCGATTACACGGCGGGCGATCTGGCGATGCTGTCCGATTGCAACGCGTCGCAGATCTTCGCGGTAACGGCCTCCGGCGCGACTTTCACACCAGCTGCCAGTAACTACGCATCCGTGACACAACCCTCGGGCGTGATGCCCAGGCTCTTCGATTTCAACCGTGACTTCGTCACGGTCAGCTACTACCTGCAGGTTGTCGACGACAACAACGGGCATACGACGGGCGCGCTGATGAAGCGGGTGAACGGTGTCAGCGCGGAGGTCGTGCGCGGCGTCGAACGTCTCGATTTCCTGTATGGCGTCATGGACGCCTCGGGAAACACCAGCTATCAGACGGCCGCCCAGATCGACAGCGCTACGTCGTGCGCGTCGTCGACGGTCACGGTCACCGGCACGGATCCCGGCTGCCTGTGGCGTTCCGTCCAGGACATCGAGGTGCACATACTGATGGACGGCCAGGTTGCCCAGTACGGGCTGGCCTCCACCGACCTCCAGTACCAGTACTACGGCGACAGTGCGGTCACCGGACTCGCGGCGCCGGACAACAGCGCCCGCGCCGTGATGCCCAGCCAGCAGGGTTTCGACAATCACATGCTTCGACGCGAGTTCTCGGCGCTCGTCGCGGTCAGGAACTACAACCCATGAAGCGGCAACGCGGTGCGGTACTGGTCCTGGCCATGATCTTCCTCCTGCTGCTGACGATCGTCGCCATCAGCACGTCCGGACGCTCGCTCCTGCAGGAGCGCATGGCGGGCGCGCTGCGCAACGCGCAACAGGCCGAATGGTCCGCGGAGAACGCTCTACGCGGTGTCGAATGGAACCTGTTCAGTGGCGCAGGCGGGATCGCCTGCTACAACTCCAGCAACCCCGCGACGATCAGTCCGAAGGTCTCGGCCTTCCGCCAGTCCTCGATCTGGCTTACCGACGGCGCGACCGAATACAAGGGAGCGGGCGTCAGCATCGATTACACGACCGCGTCCTCCGACGCGGCGTTGTCGACGGCCGTCATGGCCCGCAATCCCTGGTACATCGTCGAATACCTCGGTCAGGATCTCTCGCCCAACAACGCCACCAGTGCGGCGAAGGAAGCGGGCTCCAGCGGAACCGCGACCGCCAGGTTTTACCTGTACCGGATCACGGCGCGTGCCACCGGCGGCAGCCCGAACACGATCCGTGTCGTCGAAAGTATTTTCGTCACACCCAACCTCGTCGCCTGCACGCTGAGCTGAAGGATTCGATCATGTCCCTGCCCTCCTTCATCCGGCGCATGTCACTCAGCGCGCTTGCATGCCTTCTCGTCGCCATGCCGGCCGCGGCCACGACGGTGACACTGAGCACGACGCCTCCCGGCGTCACCTCGAAGGTGGCGCCCAATATCGTTGTCACCTTCGACGACTCGGGCTCGATGAATTCCACCGCCATCCCCGACGCGATGGATGCGAGTTACGCCACGAAGGTGTACTACTCGGCAAAGGGCAACCCGATCTATTTCGATCCCACGGTGACCTACGTCGTACCGCCGGACGCGACGGGTGCCCCGCTGGGAACGCCCACGTTCACGGCGGCGTGGCGTGACGGCTACTGCGCCAACACACTGACGAAGAAGTGCTGGGCTCCCTCGAGTGGCAAATATATCGCGCCGAACGTCGTCGATCTGAGCACGGCCTTCTACGCCGGCTTCCTGGCCAATACGCTGGCGGGCAACTCGCCCTGCGCCAGGGACGCCAACGAACTGACCACCTGGTACGACAATGGCTCGTGCAGCCAGATGGATATCCCGACGTCCGTACGTGGCGCGACCACGACGACGACGACGTCGACCGCCAATTCGACCTGCACGAACACCGGTTGCGGCAGCGCCAACGGAACCACCGGCACCCACACATACACGGGCAGCGACGGCAGCAGCTCAACCTATACGTGCACGGCAACAACCTCGGGAAGAGGCAACAACAAGACGACGACGACCAGTTGCAACGTCGCCACCACGACGACGAAGACGTCCACCACGTACGACCAGGGTGGTTTCTATTACGTCTGCACCTCGGCGACCAGCGACAGCACCTGTACGTACCATCTGGTCGCCAACGAATCGGCTGCGACCCAGCAGAACTTCGCCAACTGGTACAGCTTCTATCGCACGCGCAATCTCAACGCCCGTGCCGCCGTGGGCCGCGTCTTCGGCAGCATCGGCGACGGCGCGGTGCGCGTCGCCTGGCAGACGCTGCAAAGCCAGTCGGCCAGCGGCAGCTACAACACCACGGGTTCCTATAGCGGCCCCTCGTACGGCCCGCTGGCGTCCACGAGCAAGATTCTCGAACTGGCGAATGCCACCACGGGATGTACGGCGACCAGCACGAGCGACAGCTGCTGGCGAAGCCAGTTCATGAACTGGCTGTACGGCGCTCCCGCCAGCGGCGGCACGCCGACGCGCGTCGCGACGGTGGCCGCCGGCGAGTTCTTCAAACGTACACTGAAGACCTCGCCGACGTCGCAGGACCCTTACTGGAACGGCAGCACCAGCACGCCCGGCGAGCTGTCCTGCCGCAAGAACTTCAACATGCTGGTCACCGACGGCTACTGGAACGGCGACAATCCGTCGACGGTCAGCCCGAACGACAACAAGGCGCTGACGCTTCCCGACGGCACGTCCTATTCGATCAGCGACGGTACGTCGAGAATCTTCTGGAATCAGACCGGCACGACCAATCCCTCGCTGGCGGACATCGCGTTTGCCTACTGGGCCAATGATCTGCGCAGCGACCTCAAGGACAACGTTCCGGCTTACTACCCCGACCTGACGACAGGCATCACCGGCAGCGCCGCCACGGTGAATACCGCGTCCCCGGGTGCCACCCCCGAGGTGTATTTCAACCCGTCGAACGATCCCGCCACGTGGCAGCACATGTCGCAGTACATGGTGACGATGGGTATCTCCGGCAGCCTCACCTACCCCGATGACTACGCGGCGCTCCGCACGGGGAGCAACGGCAAGAAATGGCCGACACCCAATACGTCGGGTGGCGCGACCAACATCGACGATACCTGGCATGCGGCGCTCAACAGCCGGGGTGGCTACTTCAGCGCGGCGGATCCCACATCGCTGGTGAACAGTCTCAGCACGATCCTGTCCTCCGTCATCGCGAGCAGTTCCACCGCACTGACGCTGAGCCTCAGCACCAATGTACTGACGACCAATGCCGTCGCCTACTACGCGGGTTACGACACCACGGGCTGGAGCGGATCGCTGCTGGCCAAGGCCGTGGGCACCGATGGTTCCATCGGCACCACGCTCTGGTCGGCCGGCACCTTGCTGACCGAGCGCGCCGCCAGCGATCCCCGCATCCTCACGACGGGTACCGGACCGGGCACAGGGACCGGCGTCGCCTTTGCTTACGCCAACCTCAGCGCGACCGAGCAAGCCGCCATCAACTCGTCCGATGGCAGCGGCTCCACCGCGACCACCGATGGCCTGGGCGCATCGCGCGTCGACTGGCTCAGTGGCGTGCGCACGCTGGAAGGCACCTCCCTGCGCACCCGTACGTCGCTGCTCGGTGCGGTGTTCGGTTCGCAGCCGGCCTTCGTCGACGCGCCCACGGGTGGCTACAGCGATACGTTCCCCAGCGGTTCGCCCGAGGCGGTGGCGCTGAAGAACAGTTCCGCCAACAGCTACTCCCGTTTTCTGGCGACCTGGGCGAACCGGCCGTCCACCGTTTACGTAGGCGCCAACGACGGCATGCTGCACGCCTTCGACGCCCGCCTCGCGTCGGTGAGCGGTGCATCGCCCGGACGGGAAATCTGGGGATACGTACCGGCCAGCGTCTACGCCAACCTGCCAGCGCAGTCACGACTGAATAAATTCGCCTTCACGCCGACGGTCGATGGAAGCCCGGTCACCGGTGACGTTTTCTTCAACGGCGATAACGCGCAGAACAACTCGTCCGCCGGATGGCATACGTTGCTGGTCGGCTCGCTGCGCATGGGTGGACGCGGCGTGTTCGGTATCGACATCACCGATCCGTCGGCGGCGACGCTGAGTTCCAGCGCCGCGGTCGCGAAAAAGGTGCTCTGGGAATTCAACAGCAGCAGCGTCTCCACAGCGGGCACGCCGGCCAACCTCGGTTACACCTTCGGCACGCCGGTCATCGCCCGCGTGGCATACACCAACACCGACAATTCGGTCGGGCGCTGGGTGGTGCTCGTCCCCGGCGGTTACTTCCCCGATGGCAGCACGATCAGCGCCGCATCCAATACCTACAGTTCGCTCTTCGTGCTCGATGCGCAGACCGGAACCCTGCTCAAGGAAATCCGTACGCCGACCGGCACCGGCGCGGTCGCCAGTCACGGCCTCACCACGCCGGCCGTCGGTGACTACGACGGTGATCAGGTGGCCGACGTGGCTTTCGCCGGCGATCTGGATGGCAACGTGTGGCGGATCGACCTGTCCGCCGCCTCGCTGGCCTCGACCACCCAGTCGCAAGGTGTGAGCCTCCTGTTCCAGCCGGACACCGCCAATGCGCAATCGATCACGACCTCCCCGCGACTCCTCGCCGACCCGACCTCCGCGTATTTCATGGTGATCTTCGGGACCGGTCGTTTCCTCAGCACGGCGGATACCTCCGACACCACCACGCAGGCCTTCTACGGAATCCGCGATCCGGGCAAGGCGGTGACCACGCCGACCACGGTCGCCGGGGGCACGCTGATCCAGCAGACCATGACCGTGGACAGCGCGACCGGGGCGATAGGTGTCACCAGCAAAGCCGTCGCGTCCACCAGTGCGGGCTGGTACCTGCCGCTGAACAACCCGTCGGGTGAACGCGTGGTCGTGACGCCCGCGCTCGACTCGTCGAACAACACCGTGACGTTCAGCACGTTGATCCCGACCGCCAACGACCCCTGCACGACCTCAAGCTCCGGCTCGGTCATCGCCCTTGACGGGACGACCGGCGCCGCCGCCATCGGTGTCTCGATCGGCAGCGCGGTGTCGTTCGGGACCGGCTACTCCCTCGCCGGCGCGCACGTCACGGGTGCGGCCAGTTCGGGCTCGCTCTATACGGCGGCCAGCCTTTCCGGCGGCACCGCCTACGCGGCCGGCCAGCTGACCTCGGCGGGCAGCACCTTCGGTACCAGCATCCCCACGGCCCGCCGACGTGCCTGGCGCGTCCTGAACAGCGAGAACTGATATGAAGACGCCACGCCGCGCGGCCGGCTTCACCCTGCTCGAACTCATGGTCGTCCTCGTCGTGATGGCGATCCTTGCAGCCCTCGCGTTCACTTCGTACGCGCGTTACGGCTTCCGTGCCCGGCGCCCCGACGGACAGAAGCTCCTGATGGCGATCGGCAATGCCGAAGAGCGCTACTACGCCCTGCACAACATCTACGCGGACCTTGCGACCATCGGTTACGCATCCACGACAACCGCCACCTCGGACAGCGGTTTCTACACGGCGTCCGTCACCGTCGGTACCGTCAACGCGCTTGCCGGCCAGGGCTATACGGCGACAGCCGTGCCCGTCGGCAACCAGGCCAGAGATGTCTGCGGATCGCTGACGCTGACCGATACCGGCGTCAGGAGCCAGACCGGCACCACCGGCAACGGCAATTGCTGGTGATGTCCATGCCGTCGCGACCGCGTTCCATGAGTGGCTTCAGCCTGCTCGAACTGATGGTGGCGATCGTCGTCGCCGCCATCCTCGCGGCGATCGCCGTGCCGTCGTTCCGGGCGAGCATCCAGCGCCACCGGTTGCTCGCCGCGGCCGACGAGCTGCAGGCTGCCGTGCAATACGCCCGCACGGAAGCGGTGCTGCGCGCCACCTATGTTTCGCTGTGTCCGAGCACGGATGGCACCAGCTGCGCATCGTCGACCACCTGGGACACGGGCTGGCTCGTCTACAGCCACCCGGTGGCGACAAGCAAAGCATCAGATGCCTACTCGGCCACTCCTGCCAGCGGTATGCAGGTCCTCCGTGCGGCGGCAGCCCTGGCCCTCGTGTCAGCACGCGGCGTCGATACCGGCGTCGTAACCTTCGGCCAGCAGGGCCAGCTCGAAGCGGTCGCGTCGCGCACCAACGCCGGCCAACCCGTGGCCTTCGTCCTCTGCGCGATGCCCTCCGGTCAGCCGGGCAGCGGCCTGGGGCAAAATACGACCCGCCTGCCGGGCACGCGCATCGGCGTCAGTCCTTACGGCGGCATCGCCTCCACGAAGCTTGCGAGCACCGACAGTTGTCTGCCCTGAGGTTGAAACGGAGCGTTCGCACGCTGTCCACATTCGTGAACGTGACAGCAAAAGCGCATGGCCACCACTCGAGGTGAAGCGATGCCGTGGGATGTTTTGCCGTAAAGGCCTAGCTTCTACCGAATAGACGTAAAGCGACGCGCGTGCACAGCCTATACCTGAATCGCACTTCCGCTTTTCAAGGTTTCATATGGCTTCGGCAAGACATGTCAGAGGTGTGTCTCTGATTGAGGTCTTGATGGCGGTCCTGGTTTTCACGGTCGGCCTTCTCGGACTTTCCAGTCTCCTCATCGCCTCGTTTCGCTCGAATCAGGTCGGGTACCAGCGCACCCAGGCTGAATTCATCGCGATGAGCATGGCCGACCGCATGCGCGCCAATCCGCTCGGGGTCTGGGCCGGCGGTTACAACTCCGCGGTATATCCGCTGAGCGGATCGCAGGCATGCACGGCCGACCTTGCCTGCACGCCGGCCAAACTCGCGCTGCGCGACCAGTACATCTGGAGTTCGCAGCTCCGGACGTTCCTGCCCAACGCCAGTGCATCGATCGCCTGCAGCAATGGCACCACGGCGAATGCGACGCAGCTCCAGGTACGCCCGCCGTACGCCGGTAACTGCGTCATGCGGATCAGCTGGACGGAGCGCGGTGCCGGTGACAGTAAGCATCAGGATGCCGCTCCGAGGGTCTATGTCTGGAATTTCCAGCCATGAACCGCCCCTACGGTTTCTCCCTCGTCGAACTCATGGTCGCCATGGTGCTCGGCCTCGTCGTGGCGGGCGGCATCGTCAGCGTCGTTCTCACTACCACCGGCAGCACGGTCACGCAGACCCAGCTGGCAAAACTGCAGGAGGAAGGACGCTTCGCGATGACCGCGCTGACGACCGACCTGCGCATGACGAACGCGCAGTACTGCTCGAACGTCGGCGGTCAGTCCGCTCCCTTGTCGAACGGAGTCGTGTCACTGGACCGTTACCTGCGAGCGCCTCAGGTACTCGTGTCCGGCGCCGTCTTCCAGGCCGCCATCAGCGACAACACGACGACGTGGGGCTCGACGAGCGGGACCAACACGTATCCCGTCGCGCCTGTCGCGTCATTCGCGATGCCATCCTTCCTCGCCTTGCGAGGGTACGACTGCACCGTCTCCGCGTGTACGCCACAAGATCCGGCAGACCCGGCAGGCAAAGGTATTCCTCAGCAGGGCACGACCGTCGGTAATCGCGTGCCTGGCACCGGCGTCATCACCTTGCGTTACCTGGACGGCGCACGAGGCTGGGCGCTCGATGGCACCACGAGCAAGCTGACGCTGAGCGGAAGCTCGGTCGCCGGTATCACCGTCGTCCCGCAGACAGGCGAGCCGCCGCTATCGGCCTATGCCACCGGCGACCTGCTCATGCTCGCCGACTGCAATTCGGCCCAGGTTTTCGCCGCCACCCTTTCGTCCGCGACGTTTACGCCATCGACCAACTACAGCGCTCCGGCCCGGCCGTCCGGCGTCACACCGAGGCTGTTCGATTTCAACCGGGACTTCCAGACCGTTTCGTACTTTCTACAGGTCGTCGACGACAACAACGGGCACAAGACCGGTGCGCTGATGAAGCGGGTCAATGGCGTGAGCGCTGAAGTGGTACGCGGCGTGGAACGGCTCGATTTCCTCTACGGCGTGATGGACGGCTCAGGCAACACCAGCTATCGCACCGCGGCGGAGATCGACAGCTCGACGGCGTGCGCGTCATCGACGGTGACCGTTTCCGGGACCGATCCCGGCTGCATGTGGCGGTCCGTACAGAGTATCGAGGTTCACATTCTGATGGACGGACAGCTCCCGCTGTATACGCTGACCCCGACCGACCTCCAGTACCAGTACTACGGAGACAGCGCGGTTACCGGACTCTCGTCGCCCGACGATACGAAGCGAGCGGTGATGCCCAGCCAGCAGGGTTTCGACAATCACATGCTGCGGCGGGAGTTCACCGCCGTGGTGTCGATCCGGAACTACAACCCATGAACCGGCAGCGCGGTGCCGTGCTCGTCCTGGCGATGATCTTTCTGCTCATCCTGACCATCGTGGCGATCAGCACATCCAGTCGCTCATTGCTGCAGGAGCGCATGGCCGGAGCGATGCGCAACGCGCAACAGGCGGAGTGGTCCGCCGAGAACGCCCTGCGCGGCGTCGAATGGAACCTCTTCAGCGGTAACGCCGCCGTCGCCTGCTACAACTCCAGCAACCCTTCCACGATCAGCGCGAAGGTCACGGCATTCCGGCAGTCATCGGTCTGGATGGTCGACGGCGCCACCGAATACAAGGGCGCCGGCGTGACCATCGATTACACGAAGAAGAGCAGTGACGCCGCGCTGTCGACCGCCGTCATGGCGCGCAACCCCTGGTATGTCGTCGAATTCCTCGGTCAGGACCTCGCCCCGGGTAACGGAACCAGCGCCGCTAAAGAGGCCGGATCGAGCGGATCGGCGACGGCGAAGTTCTATCTGTACCGGATTACCGCACGCGCCACCGGGAGCAGTCCCAATACGATCCGCGTCGTCGAGACCACCTTTGTCACGCCGAACCTCGTCACATGCACCCTGACGTGAGGCCCCAGCCGATGATGAAAGAGAAGCCATCCACCGCATGGGCCGCTCTCCTGCTGGTCGCGCTGGTGTGGGTGGCGTGGATGCCGAGCGTGATCGCGGGTACGGTGACGGTGAGCAAGACGCCGCCCAGCGTCACCTCGAGGGTCGCACCCAACATCGTCGTGACCTTCGACGATTCCGGCTCGATGAACGCCACGTCGATCCCCGATGCGATGGACGGTTACTACGACAAGAAGTACTACTACTCGGCCAAGGGCAATCCGATTTACTTCGATCCGACGGTGACCTATGTGGTACCGCCCGATGCCAATGGTGTTCCTCTGGGCACGCCGACGTACAAGGCGGCCTGGCGCGACGGCTATTGCGCGAACACGTTGACGAAAAAGTGCTGGTCGCCCAACAACAGCGGTTACCTCGACCCGATCGTGGTCGACCTTTCGAAGAATTTCTATGCCGGGTTTCTCTCGAATACCCTGGCCGGCAACGCCCCCTGCGCGCGCAACGCCAATGAGCTGACGACGTGGTTCTACACCACCACCAACCCGCGCGGAAATCCCGTCAACGCCTGCCAGCAGATGGATATTCCGGAGGTTGTGCGTGGGAAGACGACGACCAGCACGACGACGAGCGATACCTCGACCAGCGTCACGACGACGACCTGCACCACCTTGATCCTCGGAAACTGCGGCACGTTCAGCGGTTTCACCGGCGTCAAAACGGTGGTGAACAGCCCCACGAGCGTCAGCGTGTGGACCTGCAACACCGTGATCAGCATCGGCGTGGGCGGGATCCGGCTCAGTATCACTACCTGCACCATCGTCACGACGGTAACCACCACCACAACGACCACGACGACGACCACGACGACCGATACGGGCGGTTTCTACTACGTCTGCACATCGCCCACGGATGAAAGCACCTGCGTCTACCACCTGGTGGCGAACGAGTCGGCGACCATCCAGCAGAATTTCGCCATCTGGTACAGCTACTACCGGTCGCGCAACCTCAACGCCCGTGCGGCGATCGGACGCGTGTTCGGCAGCATGGCCGATGGTTCGGTGCGCGTCGCATGGCAGACACTGCAGAGTCAGTCGGGTTCGAGCACCTATAACGCGTCCGGCTCGTACAGCGGTCAGTCTTACGGGCCGCTGATGTCGACCAGCAAGATTCTCGAACTGGCCAACTCGACCGGTTCGAGCTGCCTGACGTCCAGTACCAGCGACCCGTGCTGGCGCAGCCAGTTCATGAACTGGATCTACGGCGTGCCGGCCAGCGGCGGAACCCCGACCCGCGTCGCGACGCAGGTCGCCGGCGACTTCTACAAGCGCAGCCTCGCCACATCGGCCGGAGCGCTGGACCCGTACTGGAACGGCAGCACGAGCAATCCCGGCGAGCTTGCCTGCCGGAAGAACTTCAACATGCTGGTCACCGACGGCTACTGGAACGGCGACAGCCCGGCGGCGGCCGGGTCCGACGCCGTCTCGACCACGCTGCCTGACAAAGTCGCTTATTCGACATCGGACAAGACGTCCAGGATCTTCTGGAACGAGGCGGGGACGACCAGTCCATCCCTCGCGGATATCGCCTTTTATTACTGGGCGACGGATCTGCGAACCGACCTCAGGAACATCGTGCCGCCCTATTACTCGGACCTGACGACCGGCGTCACCGGCGCCACGTCGACCGTCAGCTCCACCAACCCCGGCAGCAACAGCGAGGTCTACTTCAATCCGTCCAACGACCCCGCAAGCTGGCAGCACATGTCGCAATACATGGTCACCATGGGCATATCCGGCACGCTGGCCTATCCGGGCGACTACGCGGCGTTGCGCGGCGGCGGCAAACAGTGGCCGACACCGACGACGGGCGGCGGAGCGAGCAATATCGACGACACCTGGCATGCCGCGGTGAACAGTCGCGGCGGCTATTTCAGCGCCGCGGATCCCACGTCGCTCGTCAGCAGCCTGACCACCATCCTGTCCTCGGTGATCGCCAGCAGCTCCAGCTCACTCACGCTCAGCCTCAGCAGCAACGTGTTGACCACGGGCGCGGTCGCCTACGCCGCCGGCTACAACACGACCGACTGGAGCGGATCGCTCACCGCGAGTCTGCTGAACGCCAACGGCAGTGTCGGCGACGCGCTCTGGTCGGCGGGCGACATCCTCAACGCCCGCGATCTCAGCAAGGACCCGCGATTCATCGCTACCGCGACCGGGCCTGGCACGGGCACCGGCATCACCTTCGCCTACACGACGTTGAGTGCCGCTCAAAAGGCGATCCTCGACTCCTCCGACGGGACGGGGTCCGCGGCCACGACCGATGGGCTGGGCGCCAAACGTGTCGACTGGCTGTCCGGTGTCCGGACGCTCCAGGGCACCACCTTCCGTTCGCGCACCTCCCTGCTCGGGGCGGTGTTCGGTTCCCAGCCGACGTATGTCGGCGCACCCAACGGCGCGTACGGCGATGCGTTCCCCGCCAATTCGCCGGAGGCGCTGGCGCTCAAGACGGACCAGACCACCAGTTATTCCGCCTTCCTGGCGAAGTGGGCGGCGCGCCCGGCAACCGTGTATGTCGGTGCCAATGACGGCATGCTGCATGCCTTCGATGCCCGGCTCAGCACCGATGCGAACGCCATTCCGGGTCGCGAAATCTGGGGGTACATCCCGGCCAGCGTCTATGCCAACCTCCCCGCCCAGACGCGTCTGACCAACTTCAGCTTCACTCCCACCGTCGACGGAAGCCTCGTGACTGGCGACGTCTTCTTCAACGCCGCCAACACCGCGAACAAGACCACCGCGGGATGGCACACGCTGCTGGTCGGCGCGCTGAGACTGGGTGGACGTGGCGTCTATGGCATCGACGTGACCGATCCGTCGGCGGCCACGCTCAACACGAGTACCGCCGTAGCGTCGAAGATCCTCTGGGAATTCAACAGTGACAGCGTATCGACGGTCGGAACCCCTGCGAACCTCGGCTATACCTTCGGCACGCCGGTCATCACACGCGTCGCTTTCAACAACGGCGACAGCAACAGCACCGTCGGGCGCTGGGTCGTACTGGTACCCGGCGGCTACTTCCCGGACGGCAGCACCGCCGCGGCCGCAAGCAACACCTACAGTTCGCTGTTCGTTCTCGACGCCCAGACCGGCACGCTGCTCAAGGAGATCCGTACCCCTTCCGGTACCGGGGCCACGTCGAGTCACGGCCTCAGCACACCCGCGGTGGGTGACTACGACGGCGACCAGGTTGCCGATGTCGCGTTCGCCGGCGACCTCGACGGAAACGTCTGGCGCATCGACCTGTCGGCGACCACCCTGGCGGCAACGGCCCCCTCACAGGGCGTGAGCCTGCTGTTCAAGCCCGCGACCGCCAACGCCCAGTCGATCACGACATCGCCGCGCCTCCTGGCCGATCCGACATCCGCCGCCTTTCTGGTGATATTCGGTACCGGGCGCTACCTGAGCACGGCGGATACCGCGGACACCACCACGCAGGCGCTCTACGGCATACGCGATCCGGGCACCGCCGTGGCGTCGCCGGTCACGGTCGCTGGCGGCAACCTCGTCAGGCAATCCATGACGGTCAATTCGGCCAATGCGATCGGCGTCACGAACAACGCCGTGGCGGCGACCCGGTCCGGCTGGTATCTGCCGCTGGATGCGACCGCCGGGGAGCGCGTGGTGGTCACGCCGGCCCTCGATTCCAGCAATAACACGGTGTCCTTCAGCACGCTCATTCCGGCAGCGAGCGACCCATGCACGACCTCCGGCTCCGGCTCGGTCATCGCGCTCGACGGCACGACCGGCGGCGCCGCCTTCGGCGTTTCCATCGGCGCCGCGACGACCTTCAGTGCGGGCTACTCACTGGCCGGTGCACGTGTCAGCGGCGCCGCCAGCTCGGGCGCGCTTTACTCCGCGGCCAGCCTGAGCGGCGGCATGTCCTACCTGCCTGGCCAGGTCCTCGCCTCGGGCGCGACGGCCGCCAACAGCATTCCGACCGCGCGGCGTCGCTCGTGGCGCGTCCTGAACAGTGAGAACTGATATGCACGCACCCGACCGACGCCGCGGCTTCACCCTTGTCGAACTGATGATCGTGCTGGTCGTGATGGCGATACTGGCCGCCATCGCTTTTCCGGCGTACACCAAGTACGGCTTCCGGGCGCGTCGCGCCGACGGACAGAAGTTACTCATGGCCATCGCCAATGCCGAGGAACGGTATTACGCACTGCACAACGTCTATGCCGACCTCGCCACCATCGGCTACGCGGCCACGACGACGGCGACGTCGGAGAGCGGGTACTACACGGCGGTTGTCACCGTAAGCGCGGTGAACTCGCTCGATGCGCAAGCGTATAACGCGACCGCGACGCCGGTGCCCGGTGCGGCTCAGGCGCGCGACGTCTGTACGACGTTGTCCGTGACCGACACGGGCGTGAAGTCCCCGACCGGCCCGACCAGCAACGGAACCTGCTGGTAATGCGTGCGCGTCCGTCCGCGGGCGGCGCTCGTGGGTTCAGCCTGCTGGAGCTGATGATCGCCATCATCGTGGCCGGCATCCTCGCGGCCGTCGCCGTGCCGTCATTCCGCACGACCTTGCAGCGCCACCGGCTCCGGACCTCGGTCGACAACCTGCAGGCGGCGGTCCAGTACGCGCGGACGGAAGCCGTGCTGCGCGCGACCTATGTGTCGATATGCGCGAGTACCGACGGCGCGACCTGCTCCGGCGCGAGCACCTATGAAACGGGATGGCTCGTGTACGTGCATCCCGTGGCGACGACGAAGGCGAGCGATGTCTACTCGGCAAGTGTATCGGCGGGGATGCAGATCCTTCGCGTCGGTGGCGCCTTGAATGACGTCTCGGCACGCGCCGTGGACGGATCGGTCGTGACCTTCGGACAGCAGGGTCAGCTCGCGCCCGTGTCGACGCGCACCAGTCCAAGCCAGCCGATGGCCTTCGTTCTGTGTGCCGGTGTCGCCACGACGACGGGGCTTGGCGTGAACACCACACGCCTGCCCGGATCGCGTATCGGCATCAGCCCGTTTGGCGGCATCGCGTCGACCAAGCTGAATAGCACGGACAAGTGCGTGCCCTGATCTCGCGCGGAGGCTCAGGCCAGCGTCGTCAGCTCGACCGGCACGACCGACTCGCCGCTGATCACCTGGGCCTGACCGTCCTGCACCATGAACTGGATCTGCATCGTGCGCTGGGTCAGCGCGGCGAGCGCCTCCACCGTGGCGGGGGCCACGTCGACGACGGACACGTTCCGGGTGCGCGCCACGGCGGCGGCGGTCTTCTTCCACCACACTTCGGCGCTGCGTCCGCTGTAGCTATAGATGACGACGCGATTGGCCCGGCCGGCGGCACGGCGGATGCGCTGCTCGTCCGGCTGGCCGATCTCGATCCACAGATCGACCTCGCCGGTCAGCTCCTTGCGCCAGAGATCCGGCTCGTCTTCCGAGCTGATGCCCTTCCCGAAAACGAGAGCATCGTCCGCATTGAGCGCGAAGGCCAGGACGCGGACCATCATGCGCTCGTCGGTTTCCGACGGATGCTGGGCGATGGTCAGGGCATGGCCCTGGTAATAATGCCGGTCCATGTCGCTGACCTGCAGGTCAGCCTTGAAGACCGTGGATTTGAGAGCCATGAGATAGCTTCGCGGGCAAAGTAGCCGACAAGCCTACACGCATTTTTGTAACCGGACGTATGGTGAGACTATGCCTGCATCCGCCCACCATCGAATCCACGAGGAGCGCTGCGTGAAGAAGCTGATCAATGATCCGTTGAAGGTCGTCGACGAGATGATCGAAGGACTCGTCCTCGGCGACGAGCGACTGGCCCGCATCGAGGGCGAGAATGTCGTACTGCGCGCCGACCACGCCGCGCACGCCGCTGCCGGAAAGGTCGCGCTCATCTCCGGCGGTGGTGCGGGTCACGAGCCCGCGCATGCCGGTTACGTCGGCGCCGGCATGCTCACCGCCGCGGTGGTCGGCGAGGTGTTCACCTCGCCCAGCGTGGATGCCGTCATTGCGGCGATTCACGCCGTAGCCGGTCCCGCCGGCGTCCTGCTCATCGTCAAGAATTACACCGGCGACCGGCTCAACTTCGGCCTCGCCGCGGAGCTCGCACGCGCGGCGGGCATCGCGGTGGAGGTGGTGGTCGTCGCTGACGACGTCGCTCTCGATGACGACCATGCCGTCGGTCGCCGGGGTATCGCCGGCACCGTCCTCGTGCACAAGGTGGCCGGCGCCGCCGCCGAGGCCGGGCTGAGCCTCGCCGGGGTCAGGGACGAGGCACAGGCCGCCATCGACGCGGTCGTCAGCATGGGACTGGGTCTGGGGTCGTGTACGGTACCGGCCGCCGGTAAGCCAGGGTTCGAACTGGGCGAGACCGAAGTGGAATACGGCTTAGGTATCCACGGCGAGCGCGGCGCACAGCGCGGCCCCATCGCGCGGGCCGACGAGATGCTGGATCGGCTCATCGAACGCCTGCTGTCGCGCGGCGCCATCGGTGGCGGGGACCGTGTCGCGCTGCTGGTCAACAACCTGGGCGGCACCGCCGTGCAGGAGCTCGACATCGTTGCGCGCCACGCACTGACGCGGCTCGCCGACCTCGGCGTCGAAGTATCCGCGGCTCTGGTCGGTACCTATCTCACCGCACTGGAAATGCCCGGCTGCTCGCTCAGCCTGCTCAAGCTCGACGAACACCGCCTCGGGCGCCTGCTGGCACCCGCCGCCGCCGCGGCCTGGCATGCGCCCTTGCGGCCGACGACGCGTCCGTCGATCGTTACGGTCGCCCCTACGGAGAAGGCGGCGGACGCCGCAGGCCCGGCGTGGCCCGACACAGCCCAGGCCGGTCGCTTCACCGCCAGCCTGCGCGCCGTGGCAGCGGCTCTCGAAACCGCCGAGCCCGAGCTCACCGCACTGGACTCCGTCGTGGGTGACGGTGACATCGGCCTCAGCCTCGCGCGCGGCGCCCGCGCCATCGACGATGCGTTGCGAACGCTCGACGTCGCCCATCCCGCCGGTGCCCTGCTCGCCCTTGCCGGGACCTTGCGGCGCGTGCTCGGCGGCACGTCCGGACCGCTCTATGCCGTGTTCATCGTGCGTGCCGCAACGACCCTCGCCGAGGCGGGCAAGGTCGACGCGCCCCTGGCGTGGGCTGCGGCTTTCCGTGCCGGCTGCGAAGCCGTGCAGGCGCTGGGCGGTGGCAAAGCCGGCGACCGCACCATGCTCGACGCCCTGCTCCCCGCCGCCGATGCGATCGACGCCGCCGTGGCGAGGGGCGATGAGACCAGGGCCGTCGTCCACGCCGCCATCGCCGCCGCCGAGCAAGGCGTGGAGGCGACCAGGACGATGCGGCCACGCCTGGGCCGGTCCGCCTATCTCGGCGATCGGACGCAGGGGCACGCCGATCCGGGTGCGCACGCGGTCGCCGTGTGGCTGAAAGCCGTCGGATCGGCGTTCTGACAGGTAAAATCGTCGATTGCCTGCTGCTGGAGTTCGCCTGTGTCCCACTATTCCGGTCCGCTGCTCACGCGTCCCATCGTCGAGGCGTGGGCCGCGGCGCGACAGGACGGCACGGGCAAGTGGCGTGGTTCGCTGGATCTGGGGCGTACCGATGACGATGTATCGCTTGCCGCGGACACGTGGACCTGGCGCGACCGGGTCTACCCGTGGCCTGGCAAGCTCAAGGACCGGACCCTTTACTGGTGGGATGGGGAAAGCTTCGAACCGGTGTCGAGGTTTTCGGGCTCGCTGATCAAACTGGTTCCCACCGAATGGGGCGCGCCGACCTTCGAAATCGATGGCATCAAGATGCTGCCGACGTCGAAAGAGTCGCCGGTCGACGATGCGCGGCGGAAGGTGGCCCTGGTCGAACCCCGAGGAAAGGTCGTGCTGGATACCTGCGGCGGACTCGGCTATTTCGCCGCCTGCTGTCTGGATTCCGGCGTCGCGCGCATCGACTCGTTCGAAAAGAACGCGGATGTGCTCTGGTTGCGCACCATCAACCCGTGGTCGCCCGACCCGGAAGCGCCCGAAACCGGAGGACGGCTGACTCTTACGCACGCGGACATCTCGCAGGCCATCGCGCATATCGCGGACGCGTCCGTCGATGCCCTGCTGCACGATCCGCCGCGCTTCGGCATCGCGGGCGAACTCTACTCGCAGGCCTTCTATGGCCAGCTGGCCCGCGTGCTCCGTCGTGGCGGGCGTCTCTTCCATTACACCGGCAGCCCCAACAAGCTGACCAGCGGACGTGACGTGCCACGCGAAATCGCTACACGGCTGACCAAAGCCGGCTTCACGGCGGAGCTGGCACTGGACGGCGTGTTCGCCACACGCCGGTAAGGGCAAGTAGCAGGCGAATAGGAACACACAAGGCATGCGAACGAGGTAGACCGGGAAAGGAATCGCGTCACGATGCCTGCACGGCACCAACGCGCATCCTGACGGCGATGCTGCACGTATGAACTCCATGACGCCCCTTCGCCACGAGGTCCCATGCGCCATCCAGCCGCTCTCTCACTCATCGCCTTTTCGGCGTACGCCGCCGCTTCGCCCTCTTTCGCGATGGCGCAATACACGGGCGAGGCCTTCGCCCGTGGCAGCGACACGCTTATCTATCGGGAAGTCCACATCGAAGATGCGTCACGGCACGCCATCGTCTTTCAGTGTCCTGATGGCAGGGCCTTCGCCCGCAAGCGGCTAAGCACGGCTGGTGCGCCGACACAGCCGGACTTCGACTTCAAAGATGCGCGCAACGGATATGAGGAGGGCGTCCGTGGCGAAGGCGGCCAGCGTGTCGCCTATGTACGCAAAGTCGATGGCCAGCGCAGTGAGCATCCATTGAGCATCGATGCCGGCGCGGTCATCGATGCCGGGTTCGATGCTTACGTACGGGCCAACTGGGATCGCGTCATTCAAGGCGGAGCGTCCGTCCCGTTCCTGATGACGGGACGCGGTAAGTTTTTTCCCGTGAAGATCACCGCCGCCCCTGCGCAGGGGCCGGACCGCAGGATCGATCTCAGGCTGGATGCCTGGTATGGCTTTGCCGCACCGACCATCAGCGTGACCTATACCGAGGCGACACGATTGCTGCGGCGGTACGAAGGGCCCGGCACGATACGCGACGAGCATGGAAAGCCCCTCGACGTACGCATCGAGTTCAGCCCGTCCGAGCGCAAGAGTGACGTCCCGTCCCACGCGTGGGACGACGCCCTCGCATTACCGCTTGACGGTCGCTGCCCGGCCTGACGTCAGGTGTGCGAGCGCGACGGCAAGCACCGCCATCGCGACAGCCCAGGAAACCGCCAGCCACGCGTATCCTTGCCAGACAGGTGCCGGAAACGTCACCGCGCTCCAACCCCTTTGCGCTCCCGCGTACGACAACGGCCCGCCGATGGCTCCCAGCAACGCCGCCGCCACCGGACGGCCGGACAGCCAGCGCATCGGTCCCGGCAGCGTTACGGCGAACGACGCCCAGAGCCCGAGGATCCAGCACGGGGGCCCACCGGGAAAGGGCATCGGATCTTTCGCCGCGTAGCGCACGACACCTGCCACCGTCGCACCTCCGTCCACAAGCATGCCCAGCAACACCGCGAGAACGGCAAGCCGCCAGACGACGGCGCGCTCGGCTGACGCGATCGATTGCCAGAGAACGAACGCGAGACATGCTGCGCAGGCAAGCCAGCCGCGGTCGTGTCCTGCGGCGACGACCACGGCGAACCACAGCGCCTGGTAAGCGATAAACGTGAGGACACGCGTGTTCATGCGGATTTCTTAAGTAATCATGCGTTACCCGTCATTACGGCATGGAAACGTCGGCGGATGCATCGCATCAACACCCAAAAATTGGCAAATGCACACTTCGCCGCATCTGTGAAGATGATTGCGGGCGATCCGAGAGACTGTTAGCGTCCTCATTTCCAGGGGGGGATAGGCGTTCCATCGCCGTGATCAACGAGTTCAGGAAAACTTCTTCGCTGGTCCGGTCCATCGGCTTCGCGGTAGGCATGATCATCGGCATCGGTCTGGCGGCCGTCCTGTTTCAGGATTACCGTCACCGCGTGCAGGCGGCGCATGCTCAGGCGCAGGCTCTCGCGGACGGTGCACAGCGTCTGCTCAGTGCGCGCCTGCATACCATCGAGCGCGCGATGCAGGCCGTCGCGGCCAATGCCCGCGATCTCGCCAGCACCGTTCCTGCGCAGGCGCAGGCACTGGTCGCCGATAACCTTAAGGGCGTCATGGCACGCCATGAGCAGGTCGAAAGCATCGTCCTGGTCGACGCGCAGGGCCAGCCGATCAGCGCCGGCGATCCGGAACCCTCTATCCGCCAGTGGAGTGGCGACGTCACGCGCGGTGCGGACCTGCGTACGGGTCCGCTCGCACGACACAACGACGGTTGGGTCATGCCGCTGGCTGTGCCTCTGTCCGATGGGGGCTGGGTACTCGTCCGCCTCAGGCAGGCCGAATTCCAGGACGTCGTGGACAACCTCCACGCCGGCTCGCAGGACGTGGCCGCCATCACCGATCGCTTCGGCGTGATCGTCGCCCGGACGGGTGCGAATGCCGAACTGACCGGCAAGCCGGTCGACATGCTGTTCGCACCGGACGACGTCCGTCTGGGCCGCCGCGTCAGTCGCATCGACGGCGTGGAGCGTCTCATTTCCGCCGCGGCGCCGGGACGATATCCGCTGTGGGTGGGATTCGGCACGGCAAGCGCCGCCGTCGTCGAAAGCTGGTACCCCGTGGTTGCGCTCACCGGCGCGCTCTACCTGCTGTACTGGATCGTCCTGCTGTACATCCTGCGCCGCATCGGTCGCGCCGAACGCGACCACCTGCGCTATGTCGAACAGATCGAAACGGCCGAGCGCCGGTTCCGCATCATCTTCGACAAGAATCCGATGCCCTGCTGGGTCTACGACGTCGACACACTGCGCTTCCTGGTCGTGAACCAGGCGGCCATCGACGCGTACGGTTACACGCGGACGCAATTCCTTGCCATGACCCTGCTGGACATCCGGCCCGCCGCCGACGAGGGTGCCCTGAAGGCCGCCGTTACGAACCGCGACGTTCGCGCCGCCGAAAAACATCCCTGGACACACCGTCGCGCGGACGGAAGCCTGCTCCAGGTACGGGTCCACGCCTCCGACATCGACTTCCCCGGGCACGCCGCGCGTCTGGTGGTGGCCGAAGATGTCACCGAAAGGTTGCGTAACGAGCGTGTTCTGCGTCACAGGGCCACGCATGACGCCACCACGGGTCTGCACAACACGGATGCCCTGCTCGAATTCCTCGACGACGACCGTCGCCGCTCGGTCGGTTACGAACTGGCCTTCGTTCAACTGCGCGGCCTCGAGCTGATCAGCGACACGTTCGGGCAGGCCGTCGGTCAGGACGTGCTCCGCGTGATGGCGGACCGCTTCGCGGCCCTCAGGGGCCCCGACAGCGCCGTGGCCCATCGTCCCGCGGAAACCTTCGTCCTCGCCATTTTGAACAATGAGCGCCGTGGCGAGATGCTGGCGGCGCTGATGCGCGCGGTAACCTCGCCCGTCAGCGTCCATGGCATGTTGCACGTCCTCGAACCGCGGGTTGGCCTCGCCGTGCACCCGCGTGACGGCGAGCGGGCCGAGAAGGTCCTGGGCGCGGCCGCCCTCGCGGCGCAGATGGGTAACGGCGCGCCGGGCACCTGGCACGTGTTCGAAGCGGCCATGGCGGCGGCATCGATCAACCGTCTGAAGATGGCGGCGCAGATCCGTAACGCCCTGGATCAGGACACCTTCATCGTCCACTTCCAGCCGATCATCCGCAGCCGCGACGGCCTGATCGTCAGCCTCGAAGCGCTGATCCGCTGGCCACTGCCCGACGGCGACTTCGTCGCACCGGACGTCTTCATTCCGCTGTGCGAGGAAACCGGCCTGATCGTTCCTCTCGGCCATCGTGTGTTGCGCGAGGTCGGACGGGCGTACGTGACCATGGCGCAGGCGGGCTTCGCGGACATCGCCCTCGCGGTGAACGTCTCGGCCGTGCAGCTGCAGCGCGACGACATCGTCGATGCGATCCGCCAGACCATCGCCGATTACCATCTGCCGACGGGAGCGATCCAGGTCGAACTCACCGAGAGCGCCGTGATCGGCGATCAGGCCCTGCGCGCGATGGATGCCCTGAAAGCACTGGGCGTACCGGTGCACCTCGATGATTTCGGTACAGGGTTCTCCAGCCTCGCCTATCTGCGCGATCTGCCTATCGATGCGCTGAAAATCGATCGCGCGTTTGTCGCCGAAATCGACTCCGAAGTCCGCTCGGCATCCGTCTGCGAAGCCATCCTGACGCTCGGCCATACCCTGGGCCTGCACGTGATCGCCGAAGGCGTGGAGCGCGAATCGCAGGCGGAATGGTTGATCGCGCATGGCTGCGACTACCTGCAAGGCTTCCATGCCGCCATGCCCATGTCCGTCGACGATGTGATCGTCTTCATGCAGGAGCGGCGGGCGGCAAGGGCGTAGAATGGCGGTCTTTGCGCCCGGAGCCCGAGCCTGTGACCTTTCCCTTTTCGCTGGTCATCTTCGATCTGGACGGCACGCTGGTCGACAGCGCCGCCGACATCGCCGAGTCGGTCAACCGCACGCTGACCGACTGGAAACTGCCCACCGTCGACACCGCGCGCATCACCGAGTGGATCGGTGAGGGCTCGCGCAAGCTGATCACCTACGCGTTCCGCGATGCCGGGAGCGACGCCGATATCGACGCGGTGATGCCCGGTTTTCTCGAGCACTATGCCGAGACCGCGCTCGATGCCGTCGCCTATGACGGCGTCGTCGAAACACTGGCGGCGCTGCATGCGCAGGGCGTGAAGATCGCGGTCTGCACCAACAAGAACGAAGAGTTCGTCCGTCCGCTGCTCGAGGTTCGCGGCATGCTGCCGTACGTGGATACCATCGTCGGCGGTAACACGCTTCCCGAGCGCAAGCCCAGCGGCGTGCCCTTGCTGCATATCGCCAAAGCGGCGGAAGTCGCCGTGTCGGACGTGCTCATGGTCGGCGATTCGGAGAGCGACATGCTGGCGGCGCATGACGCGGGTGTGGCGCTGGTCATGGTCAGCTACGGCTACCGCAAGTCGCTGGATCTGCAGAAAGCCGGTGCACTGGCCGTGATCGATCGCATGCCCGACCTGCTTTCCATCCGCCCGCGCTGATCGCCGCCCGCCCCGCCCGCGTGCCAGGCCCGGCGGCGCCGGGCCTGGATCAGGTCACATCAGGCCGCGCGTCGGGGCAGTACCCAGTCCGGACGGATGAAATGACAGGTGTAACCGCTCGGATACTTTTCCAGATAGTCCTGGTGCTCCGGCTCGGCTTCCCAGAAATCCCCCGCCGGGGCGAGTTCGGTCACGACCTTGCCCGGCCATAGCCCCGATGCATTGACGTCCGCGATCGTGTCCTCGGCGACGGCTTGCTGCTCGTCGTCCAGGTAGAAAATAGCCGACCGGTAGCTCAGCCCGCGGTCGTTACCCTGGCGGTTCAGCGTGGTCGGATCGTGGATCTGGAAGAAGAACTCCAGGATCTTTCGATAGTCGATCTTCGCCGGGTCGAACTCGATTTCGATGGCTTCGGCATGGGTGCCGTGGTTGCGGTACGTCGCGTTGGGCACGTCGCCACCGGAGTAGCCGACACGCGTGGCGATCACGCCGGGCTGCTTGCGGATCAGGTCCTGCATACCCCAGAAGCAGCCGCCGGCCAGAATGGCGCGTGACGTCATACGACACCTCCTTTTTCGTTGGCGAACAGGGCCACGTAATCCGGATAGCCTTCTTTCTCGAGATCGGCCACGGGGATGAAGCGCAGCGAGGCGGAATTGATGCAGTAACGGAGCCCGCCACGGTCGCGCGGGCCATCGGGGAACACGTGACCCAGATGACTGTCGGCATGCGTCGAACGCACTTCCGTGCGGATCATGCCGTGGCTGATGTCGCGGTTTTCGACGACATGCTCGTCCTCGAGCGGACGCGTGAAGCTCGGCCAGCCGCAGCCGCTGTCGAATTTGTCCAGCGACGAGAACAGCGGCTCGCCCGATACGATATCGACGTAGATACCGGGCTCATGGCTGTCGTGAAAGGCGTTCTGGAACGGCCTTTCGGTGCCACTCTGCTGGGTCACGCGAAACTGTTCGGGGGTGAGCCGGGAAAGGGCTTCGGGAGTCTTGCGATAGTCGGACATGGGGACCTCCTCGAGGGTTCGTCACATAATGCGGGCGGACCGCGTGGATGCAATGGCAACGTCGTCGCACCACCGGAGAGACCCGGCTCTGGCGTCTCCGGCCTGACGGAGGTCAGGCCGAAGGCAGCCGGATCCGGAAACGAGCGCCGCCACCGGGCGCGTCCGTCACGCCGATGTCGCCGCCGTGTCGTGCCACGATTTCCTGCACGAGATGCAAGCCCAGGCCGGTACCGACGCTGCTCGGCTGAAGCCGATAAAACGGAGTGAACACGCGCGCACGCTCTTCCCTGGGAATACCCGATCCCTGATCGCTCACCTGGAGCACGCCGTCGTCGTGGACCTCGACATGAATGAGTCCCCTGCCCCCTGCGTGCACGATCGCGTTCTGGATCAGATTGGTCAGCGCGCGCGACAGCGAAAGACGATCACCGACGATCTTCACGGGGTGATCCGGTGCGTCCATGGCCAGCTCGTATCCCGCGTCGAGCACCAGCGGCGCGACATCCGAGCTGACCTCACGCGCCAGGGCGACGAGATCCAGAACACCGAGGGTGTCGGGCTGACGGCCAAGGCGCTGCAGATCCAGCAGCTGCTCGGCGATGTTCGCCAGACGCGCAAGGTCGGTCAGCAGCCTCGTCCTCGAATCGCCGGGCGGAAGAGCCGCCAGACGGGCTTCGAGGATGGCGATAGGCGCGCGCAGTTCGTGGGCGGCATCCGTCAGGAAGCGGTCGCGCGCGTCGTAACCTTCGGCCAGCCGGGCCAGCGCGGTATTGAAGGCACGCACCAGAGGCTGCAGTTCGCGAGGCACCGCACCGTCCTCGAGGCGCGCTCCGCGATCGGCGATATCGATGTCCTCGGCCTGCCGGGCGACCCGACCGACGCCTGCCATCGCACGATGGATGATCCAGGGCACGGCGATGAGGGTCAGCAAGACCAGTGGCAGGCCGATACGCCATCCGAGGTAAAACGCGATCCTCGCGACGAGCACCGCGGGCCCGGAAATAGGCACACCGCCCACCATCACGTGTATACGGTCCCCGTCCCGCTCATCGACCGCCAGACGCATCGTCATCACGTAGGGCGGTTCGCCGCTGTGGATCTCCGACGCTTCCAGTGAAGGCAGCGCGGCGACGAATGACGCGTACGCCGCTGGGACATGCCCATATTCCAGATGGCGCCCCTGTTCGTCCGCGGCGGCGAACCAGAGACCGGGCGACTTCGTGAGCAGCATCGCCATGTCGCGATCGTCGTCCAGACGCAACGCCCCGCCTTCGACGACCAGCGAGCGCAGGATGGTCTTCGACACCGCATCGTCGATGTACGATGCCCGCGCATTGATCAGACTCCACGTCAACGCCGCGATCGTCGCCACCAGCGTCAGCGTCTGCAGCACACTGAGGCGCCAGGCCAGCCGTTTCGTCAGTGACTTACCGGGATGATGCATTCGCCACCTCTCGCAACAGGTAGCCGACGCCGCGAATCACGTGAATTTCCACGTGTGCGCCCCCTTCGGCGAGCACGCGGCGAAGCTTGGATACGTGCGCGTCCAGCGCATTGGACTGAATCGCATCGTCGAAGCCGTAAACGGCTTCCTGCAGCACCTCGCGTTGCACTGTCCGTCCGTGCCGGTAGGCCAGTGCCTCGAGCAGCAGGAGCTGCCTGCGCTGCAGGCGCAGGGGCTCGCCATCGACGAAGACTTCCCGCGCACCGAAGTCGTAACGCAGGTTGCCGATGGAAGCGACCGGCAATGCGATCTGCGCCGGCCGGCGCGAGATGGCGCGTATGCGTGCGAGCAGCTCTTCGATCGCAAAGGGTTTGACCAGGTAATCGTCGGCGCCCAGGTCCAGCCCCTGAATGCGATCGGTCAACGTACCGCGCGCCGTCAGCATGATCACGGGCAGGTCGACGTGTACGGCACGTGCCTTCGCCACGAGCGTGGCTCCATCGCCGTCGGGGAGCTGACGGTCAAGCAGCAGCAGGTCATGCACCCTGCTCTGCAAGGCCTCCGTCGCATGCGCGATGTCACCCGCCAGATCCACCAGCATGCCGTGCCGATGCAGGGCTCCCTGAAGGGCCTCGGCCATCTCCGGCTCGTCTTCCACCAGCAATATGCGCATGCGCGACCCCGCCCGGCCCGCACCGCGGGCATGAAGGGGGGCGATGCTAACACGCGCTAAAGGCCTGACCGGACGCGCAATGTTGAGGCAATGTGGGCTCGCCACCATGCCCGACATCGTCCCCACGGTTACCTTGCATGCCGCTGCCCCGCTTCCGCTCCCTGCCCCTTGTCGCTGTCCTCGCCGGCGTCGCCGTCCCCGCGGCCCACGCGCAATCCTCCACCGATGGCCAGGCGCACTGGACGCTCGGCATCGGCGCGACCTGGAGCCCGAGCCCGTATCGCAGCTACGACAACAAGGCCTGGCCACTGCCGCTGGTCAACTACGAAGGCAAGTCGTTCTACTTCCGCGGCGCCTCGTTCGGCTATCGCTTGTATAAGACACCGAACGATGAGATCTCGGTCCTGGTGTCGCCGCTGGCCAACCGCTTCCGTCACGACGACAGCAACGATGCGCGGCTGCGCCGCCTGTCCGATCGCGATATCTCCGGCATGGGTGGCATCGCCTGGAAGCACACGGCCGACTGGGGTGTCCTGCAGGCCTCGGCGCAAAAGGAATTCACCGGGCATGGTGGCGGCACGTCGCTCGATGCGAACTACGCGTATCCCATCCGCAAGGGCGCGCTTACCCTCACCCCGACTCTCGGCGTGACCCGCGCCAATGGGGCGCTCAACGACTACTACTACGGCGTGAGCGGACGCGAGGCGGCGCGTAGCGGCCTGGCGTCGTATCGCGCCGGCAGCGGCACGGCGCCCTGGCTGGGTCTGGCGGCCATGTACCGCCTGTCGCCGTCGTGGATTACCGCCGCCGGCATGCGCTACACCGTGCTGCCCGACGCCGTGAAAGATAGTCCGATGGTCGGCGACGACCACACCCAGAGCTTCTTCCTCTCCCTCAGCCACGTCTTCTGAGCCATGCGTAACGGCATCATTCATCGCATCGCCGACATCGCAAGGCTCATCGAGCCCGACCGCCGCGCCGTCTGGGAGTGGTTGCTGCGCACGCCTATCGGCGAGTTCGACGGCCGCACGGCCATCGAACTCGCGCACGTGGGCGAGGGACAGCGGGTCGTCGATCTTCTAGAGTCGGTTCTCTCGGGCGCACGCAGCGCCTGAGCCGTGCGCGTTGGCGATGTATGACCCAGCGCGCCGATGAGGCGCATACTACCTGACCATTCCCTCCCTACATGGTTGGCAAGGTGACACGGACAACCTCCCTGCAGGGTATCGACTGGGCCGGCGCGCTGGACGAAAAGGGACCGCGCTACCTGCAGGTCGTCCGCTTCATCGAACGCGCGGTCGCCGACGGAAGGCTTCGTCCCGGCGATCGACTACCGCCGCAACGCCTGCTCGCCCGCGCGCTCGGCATCGACCTCACCACCGTTACCCGCGCCTATGCCGAAGCCCGTGAGCGCCATCTGCTCCACGCGCGCGGCGCGCTGGGGACATTCGTCGCGGCGCCTCGGTTCGACACGACACAGGTCGTGGACCTCGGCATGAATCTGCCGCCCCCGCCAGACGGAATCGATCTGGCGGACCTGCTGAAACGCGGTATCGATCAGGTTCTGACGCATGCGGACGCGCACCTGCTGATGAGCTACCACGCCGGTGGTGGCAGCGCCGCGGACCGCGCGGCCGGCGCGCTCTGGCTGAAGCCCATGCTCGGGAAGCTGGATGAAGGACGTATCGTCACCTGCCCCGGCGCGCAGACGGCGCTGGCCGGTCTGATCCTCGCCCTGACCGTTCCGGACGAGGCGATTCTGACCGACGCGCTGCTCTATCCCGGCATGATCACGGCGGCGGCAAAACTGGGGCGCCGCCTGATCGCCGTCGCCGGCGATGCGGACGGGATGCTTCCGGACGAGCTGGCAAACGCCGCGGCGCGCGAGAACGCGCGGGTGCTCTACCTGAATCCGACGCTATGCAATCCAACGGTCCGGACGGTACCGGAGACGCGCCGGATCCAGCTGGCCGACGTGGCGCGGATGCACGGCCTGCAGGTGATCGAGGACGACCCGTACTGGGCGCTCGCGGACGACCCTCCGCTGCCCCTCGCCCGACACATCCCGGAGCGCACTTACTACGTAGCGACCTTATCCAAGGCGCTGACACCGGGGCTGCGTACGGCTTACGTGGTGTCGCCCGACGCGGCGGCGCGTGGCGCGTTCCTGACCAGTCTGCGCGCCGTGAGCCTGATGCCTGCTCCGATGACGACCGCCCTGACCACGCAGTGGATTCACGACGGCACCGCGGCCGCCGTGCTGGAAGGCGTGCGGCGTGAGGCGCGTGAAAGGCAGCGCATGGCGGCCTTCGCGCTGAGCCGTGTCGACGTCGCCTCTCAGGGTATTCACCTCTGGCTTCCCCTGCCCGCCCGCTGGACGGCCCGCTCGCTGACGACCGCGGCGCGGCTGGACGGCCTCGCCGTGACACCGGCCGAGGCGTTTTCCCTGGACGCGCCGCCGGCCGAGGCGATTCGTGTGTCGCTGGGAGGAGTGAAGGAGCGCGTGCCACTGAAGCAAGGGCTCGATCGCCTCGCCACGCTGCTGGAGCGTGGCGAGGCGGGTGAAGCCTCATTGGTCGTGTAAGCGCTCAACCTGGCGGGAACCGGCCTGCTGGCGACGACTCAGGCCGCGATATCTTCTACCCAGACATGCCCCGCCTGACGCAGCAGCGCCCGGGCCGAATCCGGTCCCCAGGTGCCCGCCTCGTAGGCATCCGGTCCCGTCTGGTCGTCATGCCAGGCTTCGAGAATGGGCGTCACCCACTGCCATGCGGCCTCGGTTTCGTCCTTACGCACGAACAAGGCCGGACTGCCCTTCACCGCATCCAGCATCAGCCCTTCATACGAATCGCGATAGACGATCCGCGAGGGCTCGTTCAACTTCGAGAACGCATCCACCTCGTCCAGCGCAAACCGGTTACCCGGCTGCTTCACGAACAGCGGCAAGGTCACGCTCTCGTTCGGCTGCACACGAATCACCAGACGGCTGCCCGGACGTGCCTCACCGAACAGGCCCGGCTCCGCCGCGCGGAACTGGATCACCACCTCGGTCAGCTTCTCCGGCATGCGCTTGCCCGATCGCAGGTAAAACGGCACGCCATGCCAGCGCGGCGTATCGATCTCCGCCTTGAGCGCGACGAAGGTTTCGGTGTTGCTGGGCGTTTCGCCGGGCAATTCCTCGCGATAGGCCGGCACCGGCTTGCCCGCGTTGGTGCCCTGCACGTACTGGCCACGCGCCACATGGGCGCTGAGATTGTTCCGGTCCAGCGGTTTGAGGGATTTCAGGACGCGCACTTTCTCGTCGCGCAGCGCGTCGGCATCCAGCGATGACGGACGCTCCATCGCGACGACCGTCAATACCTGCAGGAGATGGTTCTGGATCATGTCGCGCAGCGCGCCGGAGCCGTCGTAGTAACCACCCCGGCCTTCCAGACCCACCGTCTCGGCCGCCGTGATCTGCACGTACTCGATCGACTCGTGGTCCCACATGCGCTCGAGCATGGGATTGGCGAAGCGCAGCGCGATGATGTTCTGCACCGCTTCCTTACCGAGGTAGTGATCGATGCGGAAGATGCTGTTTTCGGGGAAGTGGCGACCCACGCCCTCGTTGACCTTGCGCGCGGTATCCAGGTCGGTACCGATCGGCTTCTCGAGCACGATGCGCGACGTTTCGGTGCGCAGACCTTTTTCGTCGACGTTCTTCGCGATATCGCCATAGAGGTCGGGCGAGGTGGCGAGATAGAAAACGCGGATGCGGTCATTCGTCGCGCCGTCGTCCAGCAGCGACTTGAGGCCGTCCCAGTTACCGCCGGACTCGGCGCCATTGAGGCTCACATAGTGAACCAGCTCGAGGAACCGGTTCACCGTGTCGTCCGAGTATTCCTCGGCGCGGATGAATTCCTTCAGGGCTTTCTGCGCCCGTTGGCGGTACGACGTGTCGTCGAGCGGCGAGCGCGCGGTACCGACGATGCGTGAGTCCGACGGCACCTGGCCTTCAGCGAAGCGGCGATACAGCGCGGGCAACAGCTTGCGCATGGTCAGGTCGCCGGTGGCGCCGAAGATGACGTAGTCGAACGAGTCGACGGGTTCGAGTGCGGTCGAAGTGCTCATGGCTCGGGAGTTCCAGAAGGGTATGCCGTTCATCAATGCGGCATTGCATCATGGATTCAACCCCGGCGCACCTAAACAATCTTGCGTACGCCGCATAAGTGTTATGACGCGGCGCCTATGACACCCCTGCCCTGGCGACCCCATGGATAGCTCTTCGACGGCCAGATCGGCGGTCATTCAAGGAACCACTCCCATGAGCAAGCTGAAAGACAAAGTCGCGCTGGTCACCGGCGCATCCAAGGGTATCGGCGCCGCCATCGCCAGGTCGCTGGCCGCCGAAGGCGCGTCGGTCGTCGTCAACTACGCTTCGAGCAAGGCGGGCGCGGACGCGGTCGTGGCAGCCATCGAGGCGGCCGGTGGCAAGGCTGTCGCGGTAGGCGGTGACGTCTCGAAGCAGGCCGACGCCGAAGGGCTCGTTGCCGCCGCCATCGAGCACTTCGGCCGTCTGGACATCGTCGTCAACAACTCCGGTGTCTACGAGTTCGCATCGATCGAGGCCACCACCGAAGAACTGTATCGCCGCATCTTCGACATCAACGTGCTGGGCACCATTCTGGTGACGCAGGCCGCGTCGAAGCATCTGGGCGAGGGCGCGAGCGTGATCAACATCGGATCCGCGGTCACGCGTATCACACCGGTCGACAGCAGCGTCTACACGGGCACCAAGGGCGCGGTCGACGCGATTACCGGCGTGCTCTCGCGCGAGCTCGGCCCGCGCGGCATCCGCGTCAACTCGGTCAACCCGGGCATGGTCATCACCGAAGGCACGCACACGGCGGGCATCGCCGGCGGCGACTTCGAAACCTGGGCTGCCAGCCAGACCCCGCTCGGCCGCGTCGGCAAGCCGGAAGACATCGCGCCGATCGTGACCTTCCTCGCCTCGGACGACGCGCGCTGGGTGACCGGCGAACTGATCCTCGGCTCGGGTGGCATGCGCTAAGCGTCTTCCGCCGCGACCAGCCCGTAGAGTTCCGGATGCAGGAACGGCGCCATCGCCAGCATGATGGTCTGCGTGTACGCGCTCTCGCGCGTCACGTGACCATTCGTGACCAGGCCGATGGCGCCACCCTGCTGCTTGATGTTGACGGTGCCGAACAGGCGATCCATGACGGGACCGAGCTCCTCGCCATCGACCAGCGCCTCGTAAACGGTCGGCGGCAGGGGCAGCCACGCGCTGCAGCCGACCGATACGTCATCGCCCCCGGCGATCGCGACATAGCCCATGGTGCCCGGACCATCCGCGGTGACGTCCACGCCGCCCTCCAGCGCCACGTAAAAGTCCGCCTCGGCGCCGTGTGCGCGGCAGTATTCCATCCGGTTGATCGCGCCTTCGCGAGTCTCGGCGGCGGTCATCGGTTGTTCCGGCACGCCCGACGGTGCGTGCATGCCTTCGCATTCGATCAGCCGTCCCGGAAAAAGCGGTGCGATAGCGTTGCGTACCGCGCCGATCTTCACGGGATTGAGGGAGCCGACGACGACCTTGAGCGTGCTTTGGGGTGACGACATGACGGGACCATGGGGGCGATGAAAGTCCCCCATTGTACCAAGCGCCCCTTATCTCAGAGCCTGAACCCGCCGACCACCGCTTCGAGCGTACGCGTCTGGTCTTCCATCGCCTTGGCCGCGGCAGCCGCTTCCTCGACCAGCGCCGCGTTCTGCTGGGTCATGTCGTCCAGCTGGGTGACCACACCGCTGACCTGGTCGATGCCCTGGCTCTGCTCGGTGCTGGCCGCCATGATCTCCTCCATGAAAGTAGCGACGTGGGCAACGCTGCCGGTGAGTTCACCGATGCGCTGGCCGGCGACGCGGACCAGCTGCGAACCGCGTTCGACGTCGTCGACCGACTCGGCGATCAGCGCCTTGATGTCCTTCGCCGCCTTGGCGGAACTCTGCGCGAGACTGCGGACTTCGCTTGCCACAACCGCGAACCCGCGACCCTGCTCGCCCGCCCGGGCCGCTTCCACCGCCGCGTTGAGCGCCAGCAGGTTGGTCTGGAAGGCGATACCGTCGATCACACCCACGATGTCGGCGATGCGTGCGGACGACTGGCTGATCGCGTCCATCGTCACGACCACTTCGTTCACCGTGCCGCCGCCATCGCGTGCCGCGTTGGCTGCCTCACGCGCCAGCGTATTGGCCTGACGGGCGTTATCGGCGTTCTGGCGCACGGTCGCCGTCAGTTCTTCCATGGACGCAGCCGTCTCTTCCAGCGAGCTGGCCTGCTCCTCGGTACGCTGCGAAAGATCCATGTTGCCGCTCGCGATCTGCGTGGCCGCCGACGAGATGGCCGACGAACTGTCGCGCACCTGACGCATCATGCCCTGCAGACGGGCGATGAAGCCGTTGAAGCTCTCGACCACGCCGTTGTATTCGCTGCCGCTGCCGTTCGCCAGGCGACGGGTCAGATCGGCGTCGCCGGAGTTGAGGTCGTCGATGTTGGCCTTGAGGGTCGCGAGCTGCTTCATCAGCGCACGGATGCCCAGCACCAGCGCCACGATGAGCAGAAGCGCCAGAGGCACCTGCACCGCGGCGAGCTTGGTCAGGATGCGAGTGCTGTTCTCGGTAAGCAGCCGGGTCGGGAGACTCGTGGCCAGCACCCACGGAGTGCCGGCGATCGGCTTCAGGAACAGCGTGTGCGACTCGCCATCCGCGTCGTAATCGAGCTCGACCTGACCGCCCTTGGCCACCTTCGGCAGGGCGTCCTTCACCTGCGCGATCATCGCCGAGCCAGCGGCCAGATCGGGGATCTTCTTCAGGACGATATCGTCCTTGATGTAGGTGCTGTTGCTGACCACCGTGCCGTTCGGCTCGACGATCAGGATCTGACCATGGACCTTCTTCTCCATGTCGGCGACCAGGCGGTTGAAGAAGCCCAGCGTGACGTCGATGGTGGAGACGCCGAACACGTCATCGCCCTTGTAGATCGCCATGGCGCAATTGGTGCGCGGCTGTGCGCTGGCATCGTCCTTATAGGCATCGGCCCAGAGACAATGACCACGCGGAGCGCTGAGGCCATTCTTGTACCAGCTCTGCTCCCAGTACTTGAGCGCGTCAGGCTGATTCCAGTGCGTGTTGACCACGAGCTTGTTGCTGGCATCCCGGGCGAAGAAGGTACTGTCGCGCTCCTTGCTCGCCTCGCGCTTGAACGGCAGCGGCCAGATGCCACCACCGAACACGTCGGGATCGCCGTACTGGTCGACCAGACCCGGCTGGAGACGGTCGATGGACGCGCTGTCCATGAGCGCCACCGTCTGCGTGATGCTGCGCTGCTGCGCTTCGACCTGCTTGAGCTTGTTGGTGATGACGGTGCCGATCTCGTCGACATTGCGGCCGACGAGTTGCGCCTCGGTCGCGCGCAGGTCGGGGCTGACGAACAGCCGGACGACGACCAGGGTGAGGACGACCAGTACGATAAAAGAGCCCAGCACGGCTACGGTATAGCGGGCCTGGGTCGACTTGAGAAAATTCACGCGAGTGCCGTTAGTAAGGGGACCCTTACCTATCGGCTTGACGAGGGCTTAACTTTAGCCCTCGTCAACACCTTAGTTTCAGCTGAGAGCCTTGTCTACCATGGCCTGCGCCTCAGCCAGCACCTGCTGGAGGTGATCGTTGCCGCGAAAACTTTCGCCGTAGACCTTATAGATGTCCTCGGTGCCCGACGGACGGGCCGCGAACCATGCCTCCGCGGAAATCACCTTGATCCCGCCAATCGGCTGGCCGCCCGCCTGATTGACCACCTCGACGATCGGATCGCCGGCGAGCGTCCTGGATTCGACCTGGTCCGGAGCGAGCTTCGACAGCTTCGCCTTCTGCGCGTGGGAGGCCGGCGCGTCGATGCGCGAATTGGCCGGATTACCCAGTTCGCCGGTGATACCCCGGTAGATCTCACCGGGATCCTTGCCCAGCCGCGCGGTCATCTCGCCGGCAAGCAACGCGGCGACGATGCCGTCCTTATCGGTCGACCATGCCCCGCCGTCCTTCGACAGGAACGACGCGCCAGCGCTTTCCTCGCAGCCGAAGCCGAGACTGCCGTCGTAGAGTCCTGACACGAAGTACTTGAAGCCGACCGGCACTTCGCGCAGCGGGCGGCCCAGATGCGCGGCGATGCGGTCGAGCAGACCCGTGCTCACCGCCGTCTTGCCGACGGCCGCGTCCGCGCGCCAGCCCGGACGGTTCTGGAACAGATACCACGCGGCGGCCGCCAGGTAGTGATTGGCCGGCAGCAGCCCCGTGCTGGGCGCGACCACGCCGTGGCGATCGTGGTCCGTGTCGCAGGCGAAGGCCACGTCGAACTTGTCCTTCAGGCCGATCAGCCGCTGCATCGCATAGGCGGACGATGGATCCATGCGGACACGGCCATCCCAGTCGAGCGACATGAAGGAGAAGGTCTTGTCGACGGTCTCACTGACCACGGTCAGGTCGAGCTTGTAACGCTCACCGATGGCGCGCCAGTAATGGACGCCGGCGCCACCCAGAGGGTCCACGCCCATCCGGACGCCCTTGTTCCGGATGATGTCCAGATCGAGCGCATTGCCCAGATCGGCCACGTAGCGTTCCAGGAAGTCGTATTCCTGCGTCGTCGACGCCTTCAGCGCCTGTGCGTACGGCTGCCGCTTCACGTCACGCAGGCCGCCCTCGATCAGCGCATTGGCGCGCGCCGCGATCCAGGATGTCGCATCGGTATCGGCGGGCCCACCGTGCGGCGGGTTGTACTTGATCCCGCCGCTCTCGGGCGGGTTGTGCGACGGCGTGATGACGATGCCGTCGGCACGGCCGCTCTCGCGCCCATGGTTGAACACCAGGATCCCGTGCGAGACCGCGGGTGTGGGGGTGTATTCCCCACCGGCCGAGATGTAAGTCGGCACGCCGTTCGCGGCGAGCACTTCGAGCGTGCTCTCGAACGCCGGGGCGGACAGCGCGTGTGTATCGATGCCTACGAACACAGGCCCGTCCACGCCTTCCTTACGGCGATACTCACAGATCGCCTGGACCACGGCCTGCACATGCCAGGCGTTGAACGAACGGTCGAACGAGGAGCCGCGGTGGCCGGACGTACCGAAGACGACGCGCTGCTCGGGTACCGACGGATCGGGTCGCAGGTCGTGATACGCGGCAAGCAGGGCGGCGACGTCGACCGGAGTGGTTTCCGTAGCGGGCTTTCCCGCCAGCGGGCTGATCTTGGCACTCACCGATAGCTCTCCTTGGGCGGTGCCGTCAGGGCACCGGACCGGGGCATTGTAGGCATGCCGCCTGAATGGCGTTGTCAAACCGGTGTGCACTTTTGAGATTTTTTCTATGTCCGGCGCGGCCGCCTGCGACTATCTTGTTTGCCATCGCTCTCATCGGCCGGCGGTAACCGCAGCCGGTCGATGTATTCGAAGATCTCAGCATCCGTGTCCAGCCGCAGCTTGCGCATGGCATTCGTCTTCTGCTGGCTCACGGTCGAAAGACCACGGCCCGTGGCGCGGGCGATGTCGGTCACGCTGTTACCCGCGGCGAACAACCGCAGGATCTCCAGCTCCCTCGGCGACAGGTCCGCCAGGGTGCCCTTGCCTACCGGCTCGCCCTGCGGCGTAACGATCATCTCGCGAACGGAGGCACCCAGGTACACATGGTTGGACACGATCTGCGCCAATGCCTCCGGAATTTCCCGGGTGTCGCCCGACTTCCCGATCAGTCCGCGGACGCCCGTACCGAGAATCTCGCGATACAGCGCGGGATTGGCCAGCGTGGTGATCACCATGATCGGCAATGCCGGATAGAGCTTCCGCACTTCCGTAAGCAGCGCGAGGCCGTCCCGTCCGGGCTCCGGCATGCTGAAATCGGTAATCAGCGCATCGCAAGGCTGCGCGGCGAGCGCAGCCAGCAGTTCATCGGGCGATTGCGCCTCGCCGACCACGTCGGCAAGGCCGTCCTTGGTCAGGGCCAGGCTGATGCCCTTGAGAACGACGGGATGATCATCCGCAAGAATGACGCGGTGAACCATGAGTAATCCTTTCTCCGTAGCCAGTCCGTGCGGCGGGGCGCAGAGTTGAGCACATCGCCGCCGGCATCGCCACTACGAATGCGCCTGCGCGCGCGAGTTCACGCATGGCGCGAACGCATCGCCCGGGCCTGCGTCCGCATGGGTGCGAGCGCTGACCTGCCCGACCTGCTGACGCGCGTAAGCCACTACTACACGGGCCTCGCCCGGCAGCGCGGCGGCACGCTTCAGCTCGAGCTGGACGCCGCCCTGGCGCCCGATCTCGTCGGTCCTTACGCAGCGCTCGGTGACGTCCTCTGCCTGCTGCTCGATCGCGCCTTCGCCGTCACCGTCCATGCACATGTCGCGCTGCAGGTCGATGTCGTCGGCGATGTGCCGGACGGCCAGCTGGTCCACATCACGGTGGCCGATCCCGGCGAGACGCTCGACGACTGTCCAGGCCTGGACACTGCCGCCCGGCTGATCGCCTCGCTCGATGGCGTCCTGCACAGGGAGTGCGCGCCGGATCGGGGTACACGGGTCATCATCGAGGTCACGCTGACCTTGCCACGCCATCCTCCGCGCATCGACATCGAGACCCTGCGGGCCACGCTCGGAGGCACCCATGCGCTGCGCGAAGTGATCTCGGCACTGGATCGCTCACTCAGCCGCGATCTTTCCGAACTCGACGTCCTGCTCGCCCAGCCCGGCATCGCCGATCTGCAGGCCTGGCTGCACCGGGTCTCCGGTGCGCTTGGTATGGCCGAGGCCACCGACCTCGCGCGCCTGGGACTCACGCTGGAGCGCCGCCTGGCGGAAGAACGGGATGCCAGCGTCGACGCGGCAATCCGGCGCTTCGGGGAAGACGCCGCGCATGCGCTTCAGGTGCTGCGCAAACACAGCTGAGCGATCGGCTATAGTGCCCGGCACTGTGAGTACCCTGCACACCTTCATCGACACCCATCCGCGCCTCTTCGTGCTGACTGGCGCAGGCATCAGTACCGATTCCGGTATTCCCGACTACCGCGATGGTCGGGGCGCGTGGAAACGCAGCCCGCCGATGACCCTGCAGATGTTCATGAGCGGTCCGCCGGCCCGGGCACGCTATTGGGCGCGTGGCATGATCGGCTGGCGCCATTTCTCATCGGTGAGCCCCAACCTCGCGCATCGGGCACTGGCACGGATGGAGCACGAGGGGCGCATCGAACTCCTGCTGACCCAGAACGTCGACGGGCTGCACGAAGCGGCCGGCAGCATCAATGTGGTCGACCTCCACGGACGCCTCGACCGCGTGCGCTGCATGCAATGCGGCGATATCACGACGCGCGCCGCCATGCAGGCCAGACTCGAGGAAGCTAACCCCGCGTGGCTCGCGCTGCAGGCCACGGTGGCGCCCGATGGCGACGCCGACCTCGACGAGGTGGACTTCAGCGCATTCGTCATCCCGACCTGCACGGTCTGCGGCGGGATCCTGAAACCCGATGTCGTCTTCTTCGGTGAAAATGTCCCCCGCGCCCGTGTCGACACGGCCTGGGCACATCTGGCCCGGGCCGACGCCATGCTGGTGGTCGGCTCGTCGCTGATGGTCTACTCCGGCTACCGCTTCGTTCTCGAAGCCTCGCGCAAAGGTCTGCCGATCGCCTCGGTCAACCTCGGCGTCACCCGCGCGGACGCACTGATCGACGTGAAAATCGAGCAGTCGGTCACGGACGCGCTCGCGCCCTACGCCTGACCTTCAACCCGTGGCGCCTGGCGCCTCGCGCGGAAGAACTCGCGCAGCATCGTGCTCGCCACGTCAGCCCCGAGGCCGCCCTCGACCCTCACCCGGTGGTTGTGCAACGGCGAAACCAGCGTGTCGAACACGCTCCCGGCCGCGCCGGTCTTGGGATCGGTCGCGCCGAAGACCACGCGTCCGACCCGGGCGTGGATCATGGCCATCGCGCACATGGTGCAAGGCTCGAGCGTTACATACAGCGTGGAGCCTGGAAACCGGTAGTTGGCGACAGCCTGGCCTCCGGCCCGCAGCGCCTGGATTTCCGCATGCGCGGTGGGGTCGTTGAGGGTGATGTTGCGATTCCAGCCTTCGCCGATCGCGACGCCACCCTGCACGAGCACGGCACCAACGGGCACCTCGCCCTCCGCATCGCGCGCGTGTTCCGCCAGCTGAAGCGCACGGGCCATCCACGCGCGATCGGCGTCGGTAAAGCGGTCGTCGCTGGAAACCGGAGGTGCGGACAAGAGCGGTCTTCCGTCAGGCAGGCCGGGGATTCTACGTCGTTTCGTCAGCGACGGAAGCAGTCGAGGGCGTGGTCGTCGACGATACCCACGGCCTGCATCCAGGCATAGGTGATGGTCGGACCGACGAACTTGAAGCCGCGCTTCCTGAGGTCTTTCGAGATGGTGACCGACAAAGGCGTCTGCGTAGGCGCCGTACGGCCGTCGCCACGAATCACCTTGCCGTCGGTGAACGACCAGCAGTAGCTGTCGAAGTCTTCGCCGCGGGCGTGCATGTCTTCATAAATGCGCGCCCCGTTGATGGTCGCCTCGATCTTGGCGCGCGAGCGGATGATGCCGGCATCGTCCAGCAGGCGCACGATGTCCTTCTCACCGAAGCGGGCAACCTTGACCGGATCGAACCCTTTGAACGCTTTGCGGAAGTTTTCGCGTTTGCGCAGGATGGTAATCCACGAGAGCCCAGCCTGAAAACCTTCCAGCATCAGCTGCTCCCAGAGCATGCGCGAATCGTGCAGAGGCTCGCCCCACTCCGTGTCGTGGTACTCGGTGTAGAGCGGGTCGGATCCGGCCCAGGCACAGCGTGTGGGTTCTTTGGTGGGCATGAGAGGCGATCCGTCTTTGCCGGAGATCAGGACGTAGGGGCGGCAACAGTTCGTACATCTTAGCGCCCGGCACTTGTCCGACAAGCCACCCGGGCCACGGCACGCCTGAAAATGCCGGGCTGGCCCAGCGACCGCGACAGAACGATCGCCCCCTGAATGCCGGCGACCGCATCTTCCGCCATCTCGCGCGCCATGACCCGGGGCTGTCCCAGCCGACCAAGGCATTCGCTCAGAGCATCGATCCAACGGACAAAATAGTTCTTCACCGCCATCGCGAAGCGGTCGCGTGTCTCATCCAGGGCGAATGCCCCGACCAGACACACGCGTCGTCCTGAATCGAAATAGGTATCCACGGCTTTCCACATCCCTTCGATCGCCAAACCCGGCTCGGCGTCACGCAACGGCTTGAAGATGTGTTCATCGAACCAGGCATCGATATCCGCAAGAACGGCCGCCGCCATCTCTTCCTTCCCACCGGGAAAAAAATGATAGAGGCTTCCTTTGCCCAGCCCGGTACGCTCGGTGATACGGCTCATCGTCGCCCCGTCGTAGCCGAGTTCCCGAAACGCCTCGGCCAGCAGCGGGATGACCTCCGCACGCTCATAGACCTCGCGAGCCATCCCGCTCAAAGTCCCAGAGCGGAGAGCCCCGGATGATCGTCCGGACGACGCCCCTGCGGCCAGCGGAACTTGCGATCGGACTCAGCGACAGGCAGATCGTTGATGCAGGCGTAGCGGCGCTCCATCTCGCCCTCCGCGCTGAATTCCCAGTTCTCGTTGCCGTATGAGCGGTACCACTGACCGCTGTCGTCGTGCCATTCATAGGCGAAACGGACGGCGATGCGGTTGCCGTCGAAGGCCCAGAGCTCCTTGATCAGACGGTAGTCGTGCTCCTTCTCCCATTTGCGGGTGAGGAAGGCGACGATCGCCTCGCGGCCATTGACGAACTCGGCGCGGTTACGCCACTGGCTGTCACGGGTGTACGCCAGCGCGACCTTCGCCGGGTCGCGGCTGTTCCAGCCGTCTTCGGCCATGCGGACCTTCTGAACGGCGGTAGCGTGCGTGAAGGGAGGAAACGGAGCGGCCACGATCGGATTCCTGTGTCGATGGAGGTCGCAGTGTACCGATTGGTACAGAGATTCGCCTGAACGAAAATGCCGCAGGGGTCGACCCTGCGGCACGTCGGACCGGCGCTGCTTGCCAGCGATAACTCAGCGGTAAGCGCCACCCTCATCCCGCCGCCACGCGGCCTGCGGTTCGACCAGCCCTTCGACGTCGAAGAGGTGGCGATGCCGCGACGGCTGCGAACGCAAGTACTGCTTGGGCGGATGGACCGTGCCGCCCAGTTCGGCGGCGGCATGCCAGGGCCAGCGCGGGTCGTAGAGAATCGTGCGCGCCAGGGCGATCAGGTCGGCCTCGCCCGTGGCCACGATGGCTTCCGCCTGCTCGGGGCTGGTGATCAGACCGACAGCCACGACCGGCATGTCGACCGCTTCCTTCACACCGCGCGCGAACGGCACCTGATAGCTCGGTCCGACCGGGATCTTCTGGTGTTCGTCGAGGCCGCCGGTGGAAACGTGGATGGCATCGCAGCCACGCGCCTCCAGCGCCTTGGCGAAGGCGATGGTTTGCTCGAGGTCCCAACCGCCGTCCACCCAGTCGGTCGCGGAAACACGCATGGTCACGGGGCGATCGACGGGGAACGCGGCGCGCACGGCGTCGAAGACTTCCAGCGGGAAACGCATGCGGTTCTCAAGCGAACCGCCGTATTCGTCGCTACGCTGGTTGGACAGCGGCGAGAGGAACTGGTGCAACAGGTAGCCATGGGCCCCGTGCAGCTGCACGAACGCCAGGCCCAGGCGCGCCGCACGCACGGCGGCCGCGGCGAACGCGTCGCGCACCCTCGCGAGGCCGGCCTTGTCGAGCTCGGTCGGGGCCACATCACCCGCGTGGAAGGGAATCGGCGAAGCACCTACCGTCTGCCATCCGTGTACGTCATCCGGCGCCAGCTGATGGCCGCCGGCCCAGGGTGTCTCGGTGGACGCCTTACGTCCGGCATGGCCGAGCTGGATACCGATCGGCATATCGGACCAGTGGCGCACACTCTCCAGCACCTTGCCCATGGCCGCCTCGGTGGCATCGTCGTACAGGCCGACGTCACCCCAGGTGATGCGACCTTCCGGCTCGACGGCCGTCGCCTCGATAGTCAGCAAACCCGCACCGGACAAGGCCAGCTGCCCCAGGTGAATCTGGTGCCAGTCGGTCATGCGGCCATCGTTGTCGGCCGAGTACTGGCACATGGGAGCGATCACGATCCGGTTGGCCAGTTCGAGGTTACGTACGCGGAAGGGTTTGAAAAGCGCGGGCTGCGCCATGAGTGGCTCCGGAAAAAGGGTCGGGATGGCTCCCGACATGGTGATCAGCAGGGGAATCGGCAAGCACGCGAGCGAACGAGAGTCACGCGGCACATTCAGTCGCTCAGTTCATCAATATAGTTCGATCGGCAGGCCACTTGGCTTGGACGATCGTGAGCTGCCGTGGTCAGGACGTAATATGAAAGCTGGTCGCCCGGGCGACAAGGCGTCCCGCGGACCGACACCCGTTCCTTGAATTCACGAATAGAGGTTTTTTCATGGATAACCGCGCCGGTGAAATGGAAGCGTTCATGCGCGTCGTGCAGGCCGGCAGTTTCGCCGGCGCCGCCCGCGCCGCGGGCCTCTCACCGTCGGCGATCAGCAAGCTGGTCGCACGTCTCGAGGCGCGTCTGGGCACCCGTCTGATCGTACGCACCACCCGCACGCTGCAGCTCACGCCTGAAGGCGAGGTCTATCACGCGCGCGCCTTGCGCGTCCTGGCCGATATCGATGAGGCGGAGCGCCTGGTCGCCCATGGCGCCCGGTCGACGCCCTCCGGGCGGCTCAGAGTCAGTGCCTCGGTGTCGTTCGGCGTGCGCAAGGTGGTGCCACTGGTGCCCGACTTTCTCGCCCTGTACCCGCGCGTCGAACTGGACCTGTCGCTGAGCGACAGCATCGTGGACCTGGTGGACGATCGTGCCGACGTCGCCATCCGCGTCGGCACCCTGCCCGACTCCGGCCTCAAGGCCCGCAAGATCGGCGAGGCCGGGTTCGTCGTCTTCGCTTCGCCGGCCTATCTGAAAAGCCATGGCGTACCCACCACGCCGGATGACCTGGCCTCACATAACTGCCTGGCCTTCAACCTCGGTCCGGCGTTTACCTCGTGGCCCTTCCTGGACCCCGCTACGGGACAGGTACGTCAGGTGCCCATCGGCGGCAATTTTCGCGCGAACAACGGGGAGACGATGCGGCGCATGGCGATGGAAGGCGTGGGCATCGCCCGCCTGTCGAGTTACCACGTCGAGCGCGACATCGCCGAAGGACGACTGATATCGATCCTCGACGCGTTCGCTACGGGCGAACGCCAGGCCACGCACGCCGTATTCGTGGGACATCCGCACCTGGCATCGCGCATCCGGGCCTTCGTGGATTTCCTGGTCGAGCGGGTTCCGATGGGCGAACAGGCCGCCTGAGCGATCGCAGCGGATACACCACCGGGCATCGCATATCGTGCCGACGCGCTTCTACGCGTCTCTGAATTGCGTCGGCGGCATGCCCACATGACGCGCGAAGGCGACGCTGAACGCGCTCGCCGAGCTATAGCCGACACGCCCGGCGACGGTAGCCACGCCCATGTCTTTCCCACGCAGCAGCCGCCTGGCCAGAGCCATACGCCACGACAGCAGGTATTCCATGGGAGCCACCCCCACGGCGCGGCTGAAGCGCTCGAAAAACACCGAGCGAGACAGCGCCGCGATCTTCGCAAGCTCCACGACGGTCCAGGGCTTCTCCGGACTTGCGTGCATCTGCCGGAGCGCGAGGGCCAGGCGTGCATCGGTCAGTCCCCGTACCAGCCCGGGCGACGCCGCCGTACCGGTCGATCGCAGTGCCTCGATGAAAAGCAGTTCCAGCAGATGAGCGAGTACGACATCGCGCGCCGGCCGTTGCGCGCGCGATTCATCGCGCAGGAGTTCGACCAGCGTAGCGAGGCGACGCTCGCCACGCACCAGCACGATCCGGGGAAGCAGCGAGACGAGCAGATCGGCGTCCGGCGAGCCGAACGCACAGTGACCGATCAGGTATTCCACATCCGCCGGCGCGTCGATGGTTCCGAGACGGAACCGGCCATCGGGCATGGCCGCGGGCAAGCTATCCGGCGCATCGTCCGGCACTTCCACCAGGCCCGACATGGTGAAGTCGAAGGCTTCGGGAATCAGGATGAAGTCGCCTGCCTCGAGCGTGATCGGCGCCTCTCCGTTCGTCTGCATCCGGCTGGACCCATCGAGGATGACGCAATAAAACGGCTGCCCCGCCTCTTTTCGGCGAACGCGCCAGGGCCCCGCAGCGCTGACTGCCTTCGAAAACGTCGGCTTCGGCTGTAGCAAGGTGACGACATCGGCGAGCGGATCGACCACGACCGGACTCCTACGAACGATAATGGGACGAATGATTGTAGCAAGTCCGGATGCCGGGCCGTATCGTGACTCTCTTGCACACCCACCCAGGAGATCCCATGAAAACCGTCCTGATCACCGGCTGCTCGTCCGGCTTCGGCCTCGAGATCGCCCGCTACTTCCTCGACCGCGACTGGCATGTCGTCGCCACCATGCGCACGCCACGCGAAGACGTCCTGCCCCGCTCCGACCGCCTGCGAGTAATCGCACTCGACGTCACCGATCCGGCCAGCATCCGCCGGGCCCTGGCGGGCGCCGGCCCGATCGACGTTCTGGTCAACAATGCGGGGATCGGCATGCTGAACGCGCTGGAGGGCACGCCAATGGACGTCGCCCGCGACGTATTCGAGACCAATACGCTCGGCACCATCGCCGTGACGCAGGCTTTCGTTCCGCAGATGCGCGAGCGCAAGGACGGCGTGATCGTCAATGTGACCTCGACCGTGACACTCCGCCCCCTGCCTCTGCTATCCGTCTATACGGCAAGCAAGGCGGCGGTGAATGCCTTCTCCGATTCGCTGGCGCTCGAACTGGAGCAGTTCAACGTACGTGTTCGTGTCGTGCTGCCGGGCCGCGCGCCTGACACGCGGTTCGGCGAGAACGCCCAGCCACGCATGGCGGCGGGTTTCCCCGAGCCGTACGCGGTACTGGCGAAGAACGTATTCGCCAGCTGGCAAGGCGATCATCTGATCACGCGGTCGGTGCAGGTCGCCGAGGCGGTATGGCTTGCGGCGAACGATGCGGGAAGTCCGTCACATATTCCTGCTGGCGATGACGCGGTGGCGCTGGCTGCAACTAACTGATCCGAGGTTCGCGACCACAGTTATCTGATATACGAATATTCGCCATTTATTTGAATTAAAGATAAATTGTATTTATTCGGATATCAGGCCAGTCGCGCGTGTCCCATCTGGAACAGCACGCCGACCAACGCAGCGTGGCTCAGCTGCTGGCATGTTCCACCGCGTCTCCCGCCGGGAATGCGCCTGCGGTGATCTGACCGAAGGTGAAGCATCACGCCTGCAGCTCAGGTGTCGCAAGCGCCGCCCGGCTTGGATCATTCTTCGGGATCGGCTAGTCGAGCGAAGCGTCGATGCGCAGGATCAGTCCCCGGGCGTCGACCGAAATCTCCAACAGGCCGGTCTCGCGACCAAAATCCCCGGTGAAATCGACTCGCACGCGCGCCCGGTTGTCGTCGAGGAACTTGATCGACACGAACTTTGTCACCGTGTGATAGCCGATGAAATACTCTTCGATATAGCGCCGGATGCCAGCGTGGCCGTCGAAGCGATGGCCGGTGGACGGGTCGTCGATCACCGCATCCGCTGTGAACAAGGCCAATGTCTTTTTCACGTCGAAGGCGTTGGTCGCAGCGATGAGGGCATTCGCGATCCTTCGTAGGTTTGCGGTCTGCTGAGTCATCCCATCAGGCCCCGTGTTGCCAGCTCTTGTAGACAAACTCCAGGCTGTAGCCATCCAGGTCCCTGACCTGCGCAGCGTAGTAGCGGGGATCGTAGTGAAGCTGCGGCCCGGGCGCATGGATCTCGGTCGCACCGGCGGCCAGGGCCTTCGCGAAGGCGGCATTCACCACGTCTTCGGAATCCGCAATGAAGCCAATGTGCACGGCACCGGGCGCCGCAACGCCTTGCCGTAGCCAAAACGACATGCGGCCTTTTGCGCCGAAACCCTTCAGGTCGGGATGGCCCACCGGGCCGTCCTTCCCGTCATAGTCGAGCCGGCTGGTGATTCCGAGGATGGGAAGCACTGTCTCGTAGAAGGCAACCGAGCGATCGGTGTCCCCCACGGTAAGAAAGATGTGATCGATCATGGGATGGCCCTCAGACGACGTAGCCGCCGGCGACTTCGATGTTCTGGGAGTTGACCCAGCCACCGTCCACGGTCAGCAGCGACGCGATCGCACGAGCCACTTCTTCTGGCTCGCCCACGCGCCCGAGGGCGGTTTGAGAGGCAAGCAGCGCCTCGAACTCAGTGTTCAGTCCCCCGCCGAGTTCGGTGCGGATGGGTCCCGGCGATACCGAGTTGGCCCGGATGCGGCGTTCGCCGAATTCCTTGGCCATGTAGCGCGTCAGTACCTCCAGGCCCCCCTTGAATGCGGCATAGGGCGCAACGCCCGCAGTGGCCACCCGCGTGGTCGCACTCGTCAGGTTGACGATGCTTGCGCCTTCGCCCAGCAACGGCAGCAATGCCTGAGTGAGGAAGAACGGGCCTTTCAGATGCACGTTCATTAAGCCGTCGAACTGGTCTTCGGTGACGGTTTCGATGGGATTGAACAGACCGTAGCCCGCATTGTTGACCAGGCCGGCCAACTGGCTCACTCCCCATGTGGATACCAGCGCCTGTTCCACTGAGCTTCGAAAGCCTGTAAAGGTGCGGACATCGGCGACATTCAGCGGCAACACAACCGCCTTGCCTCCCGCGACCGCAATGCTGCGAACCACGTCTTCAGCAGCGCCTGAGTTCTGGTTGTAGGTGAGGATGACGCCTAATCCGCGCCGCGCGCATTCGACTGCGGTGCTCGCGCCAATGCCCCGGCTGCCGCCGGTGATGAGGATGATTCCCATGAATGGCTCCTTGAAATTCGGTATCGATACGATAGGTGCGCGTGGCGGTGCTGGCTCACCCGATCGTGCCTCATTCCTGCCTATTTCTGCTCGATCGCTTGCCGTCAGCCGAAAGTCGAAGTCCAATGGGTGTCATGGAAAACCTATTGACCGAACTGCGGAGCCGTGCCGCTCACGCGCAAAATCGTCGAACCGAGACTGGCATCCCGCGCGTGGCGATGGTTCAGGGAGCCGTTCCGGAACACGAGCTTGCCGCCGTCTACGAGCCCATGGTCAACGTGATCCTGCAGGGTAGTAAGTCCATGACCGTGGGCGGACAGACCCTGCACTATGATCCTGCCACCTATTTCGTCATGTCCGTCGACCTGCCTGCAGCCGGCATCGTGCGCAGCAGCGATTCGGGCGCGCCCTATCTCGCGGTAAGCCTGACGCTCGACCCGTCGCTGCTGGCGGAGTTGCTGTCCGATTTGCCCAATGCTGCCGCGGCAAGACGCCGCGAAACGGGCTTCTCGGTCGCTGCCATGACCGTCGAATTGCTGGATGCCTGGGTTCGCATGCTGCGCCTGATGAACCATCCGATGGATATTGCGGCCCTTGCACCCGCGTATGAACGCGAGATCCTTTACCGCGTGCTGCAAGGTCCAATGGGCTGGATGCTTCATGACATCGCGACGCCGGACACCGCCCTGGCGCGCATGAACCGGGTCATCCAACGTATCCGCCAGGACTATGCGCGCCCGCTGCGGATGGAAGAACTGGCCGAGGAGGTTGCGATGAGCGTATCGGCCTTCCACCGTCACTTCAAAGCCGTGACAGCGCTAAGTCCGCTGCAGTACCAAAAACAAATTCGCCTGCTGCAGGCGCGCAAGTGGCTGGTTACTGCGGGCTACAGCGTCACCACGGCGGCGCATGAAGTGGGCTACGAGAGTCCGACCCAGTTCAGCCGCGAGTACGCTCGTGAATTTGGATTGCCGCCAGCGAAGGACGTACTGCGTATTCACAACGCAATGCGTAACAAGGACGGCGCCACCAACATCAGGCCTTTGCAGAATGCGGATGCGACCTGACGGTTCGCGGATGGGCGATCTATCTGCAGCCCTCCTGAATGCTCGTAACCGATGCCTTCCAGGATGGCGACGGTAACGAGAAAGAAGCTGAAGCATTCGGCTCAGCGGCCGAAGATAGTTCTCGACTGGGCAGCAGATTGCGCGCCAGGATCATGCGCTGCGCGGCCTCTGGCAGTCGCTGCATGATCCCGATGTCGAAGCGCCGTGCTAGCCACTCAGCGCCAACATGAAGCGCTGATGGCCCCCTTGCACTCGATCAGTCCGACGGGCCAGCTCACTCCCACTCAATAGTAGCCGGCGGCTTCCCCGAAATGTCATAAACGACGCGAGAAATACCACGCAACTCGTTGATAATTCTCGTCGAGCACTTATCAAGAAAGTCGTACGGCAGGTGCGCCCAATGCGCAGTCATGAAGTCGATCGTCTCCACGGCACGCAGCGCGATCACCCACTCGTAAGCCCGGCCGTCACCGACCACGCCCACCGAGCGCACCGGCAGGAACACCGCGAAAGCCTGGCTCACCCGGTCATACAGGCCGTGGCTGCGCAGCTCCTCGATGAAGATCGCATCGGCCCGCTGCAGCAGGTCGACGTATTCCGCCTTGACCTCGCCCAGCACGCGGACGCCGAGGCCCGGACCCGGGAACGGATGGCGATAGACCATCTCGCGCGGCAGGCCGAGCTCGACGCCGATGCGGCGGACTTCGTCCTTGAACAGCTCGCGCAACGGCTCGACCAGCTTGAGCTTCATGTGCTCCGGCAGGCCGCCGACGTTGTGATGGCTCTTGATGACGTGGGCCTTGCCCGTCTTGCTGCCGGCGGATTCGATGACGTCGGGATAGATCGTCCCCTGGGCCAGCCACTTCACGCCTTCGAGCTTGGCCGACTCTTCGTCGAAGATCTCGATGAACAGGCGGCCGATGACCTTGCGCTTGGCTTCCGGGTCTTCCACGCCAGCCAGCGCGTCGAAATAACGCTGCTTCGCATCCACGCGGATGACATGCACGCCCATGTGCTCGGCCATGGTGGTCATGACCTGGTCGCCTTCCTGGAAACGCAGCAGACCCGTATCGACGAAGACGCACGTCAGCTGGTTGCCGATGGCCTTCTCGAGTAGCGCGGCCACGACGGACGAATCCACACCGCCGCTGAGACCCAGGAGCACGCGATCGCTGCCGACCTGCTCGCGCACGCGGGCGACGGCGTCTTCGATGATGTGTGCGGCGTCCCACAGCGTAGCCGAGCCACAGAGGTCGACGACGAAACGGCGGAGGAGCTCCATGCCGCGCTTGGTGTGGGTCACTTCCGGGTGGAACTGGACGCCGTAGAAGCGGCGCGTGTCGTCGGCCATGGCGGCGAGCGGCAGGCTGGACGTCGACGCGGTGACCCTGAAACCTTCCGGGATCGCGGTGACGCGGTCGCCGTGCGACATCCATACACCCAGCGCCTCACCGTCCTCGACCACCGTGTCGAACAGCGCGCAGCTGCCGAAGGTGATGGTGGCCGGACCGAACTCGCGATCGTGGCCGGCCTCGACCTTGCCGCCGAGCTGTTCGGCCATGGTCTGCATGCCGTAGCAGATGCCCAGCACCGGCACGCCGAGGTCGAAGACCTGCTGGGGCGCGCGCGGCGAGTTGTCCTCGGTCACCGATTCCGGGCCGCCCGAAAGGATGACGCCCTTCGGGTTGAAGCCGGCGATCTCGTCCGGTGCGTGATCCCAGCCCCACACCTCGCAATAGACGCCGATCTCGCGGATGCGGCGGGCGATCAGCTGCGTGTACTGCGAACCGAAGTCGAGGATGAGGATCTTGTCGCTGTGGATATCGGTCATCGTGGCGGCCTGGCAGTATGAAATTTCTGGCGGCCCCGCGCGCTGCGCGTTGGCCTGAAAAAGCAGAACGCCCACTTGCGGCGGGCGTCCTGAGTCACCGGCGTCGAGCGCGTGAGCGCATCAGTCCCGGCGGTAGTTCGGCGCTTCCTTCGTGATCTGGATGTCGTGCGGATGCGCTTCGAGCACACCGGCGCCGGTCACCTTCACGAACTGCGCCTTCTCGTGAATCTCTTCGATCGAGGCCGCGCCCATGTAACCCATGGAGGCACGCAGCCCGCCCATCATCTGGTGAATGATGTTGCGCAGCGGACCGCGATACGGCACGCGACCTTCGATGCCTTCCGGCACGAGCTTGTCGGCGTCGGCTTCGTCCTGGAAGTAACGGTCCTTGGAGCCCAGCTGCATGGCGCCAATGGAGCCCATGCCGCGGTAGCTCTTGTAGGAGCGACCCTGGAACAGCTCGACCTCACCCGGGGCTTCTTCGGTACCGGCGAACATCGAGCCGAGCATGACCGAGGACGCGCCGGCGGCCAGTGCCTTGGGGATGTCGCCCGAGTAACGGATGCCGCCGTCGGCGATGAGCGGAATCTCGCCCTTCAGCGCGGTGGCGACCATGTCGATCGAGGTGATCTGCGGCACGCCGATACCGGTGACGATACGGGTGGTGCAGATGGAACCGGGACCCACGCCGACCTTGACCGCGTCGACACCGGCGTCGAGCAGCGCACGCGCCGCCTCACCGGTGACGATGTTGCCGGCGATGACCTGGACCTGCGGGTAATGCTTCTTGACCCAGCCCGCGCGGTCGATGACCGCCTGCGAGTGACCGTGCGCCGTGTCGACCACGACCACGTCCACGCCGGCGTCGACCAGGAGCTCGATGCGACGCTCGGTGTCGCCACCCACACCCACGGCGGCGCCCACGACCAGGCGCTCATGCGAGTCCTTAGCGGCGTTGGGATTGTCGCGGGCTTTCTGGATGTCCTTGACCGTGATCAGACCGCGCAGCTGGAAGCTGTCGTTGACGACCAGGACCTTTTCGATGCGGTTGCGGTGCAGCAGTTCGAGGACTTCGTCGTGCGAGGCACCTTCCTTCACCGTGACCAGGCGATCTTCGCGGGTCATGATGTTGCGCACCGGGTCGTCGTGCTTGCGCTCGAAACGCAGGTCGCGGCTGGTGACGATGCCGACCAGCTTCTCGCCGTCGACCACCGGCACGCCGGAGATGTTGTGCGCGCGGGTCAGGGCCATGACGTCGCCGATCGAGGTGTCCGGACGGACGGTGATCGGGCTGCGGATGACGCCGGCTTCGAACTTCTTGACCAGGCGTACTTCAGCGGCCTGGAGCTCGGCGGTCATGTTCTTGTGGATGATGCCGATGCCGCCGTTCTGGGCCATCGTGATGGCGAGGCGGGCTTCGGTCACGGTGTCCATGGCGGCGGACACGATGGGAATATTCAGGCGCAGGCCGCGCGTGAACCGCGTTGAGGTATCCACATCACGGGGCATAACCGTGGAGTGGCCGGGAACCAGGAACACGTCATCGTAAGTGAGTGCCTCGGCAAGGATGCGCATAGCATTAGTCCCGCGAGTAAATCGCGGCATTATAGCGTGCGTTGCAGCAAAACGACAGCGCGACGAGTCCGCTCCCGCAGGAGCCGGCCCTGCCGGCCATCCCTTTCCCCCTCAACCGTCGAGAGCCTCCGCCGCCTCCAGCGTGTTCTCCATCAACGTCGCCACCGTCATCGGTCCCACCCCACCCGGCACCGGCGTGATCCATGACGCACGCTCGGCCGCGGGGGCGAATTCCACGTCGCCCACCAGACGCCCGTCCTCCAGGCGATTGATACCTACGTCGATGACCACGGCGCCCGGCTTGATCCATTCACCCCTGACCAGCCCCGGCTTACCCGCGGCCACGACGAGGATGTCCGCCTGCGCCACGAAGCCTTCGAGATTCTGGGTGAACTTGTGGCAGCAAGTGACTGTACTTCCTGCAATAAGAAGCTCAAGCGCAAGCGGCCGACCGACGTGGTTAGAGACGCCGACGATGACCGCGTGCTCGCCGCGTACCGGGCGATCGGTATGACCCAGCAGCGTCATCACACCCTTGGGCGTGCACGGACGCAGACCGAAACGGCGCAGCGCAAGGCGGCCGACATTGACCGCCTGGAAGCCATCGACATCCTTCATCGGATCGATCCGGTCGACCAGCGCCTCTTCATCGATATGCGCCGGCAGCGGCGACTGTACGAGGATGCCGTGCACCGCCGGATCCGCGTTGAGCTTGTCGATCAGCGCAAAGAGTTCTTCCTGCGACGTTTCGGCCGGAAGGTCGTAGCCGAACGACTTGAAGCCCACCTGCTGACAGGCTTTGCGCTTGTTCCTGACGTAGACCGCAGAGGCCGGGTCTTCGCCGACCAGAACCACCGCGAGTCCAGGTGCGCGATGCCCCTCGGTAACGCGTTTGGCGACACGACGCCCGATGTGCTCGAGCAGTTCCTGGGCGATGCGCTTGCCGTCGAGAATACGTGCGGTCATGGGATATCGCCCTGTGGAAACCGGACATTATCCCCTGAGCTTACGACGCTTGCATACTCTCCGGCATGGCCATCGAAACCCTTCCCTACCCAAACGCCCTGACCGATGGGCAGGTCACGCTTCGCCCGCACCGTACCGGCGACATGGAGGCCCTCGCCGAAGCCGTACGCGAGTCCGTCGCGACCGTCGGCCGCTGGCAGGACTGGTGCCATGCGGGATACACGCCCATGGACGCGGCGGCATGGATCGCAACCTGCCAGAAGGCCTGGCTGATGGGCGAAGGCCATGAATTCCTCGTTTTCGATGCAGCGACGGACGCACTGCTCGGCGGCATGGGCGTGAACCACCTCAATCACGAGCACCGTTTTGCCAACCTCGGTTACTGGGTGCGTGAGTCGGCTCAGGGCCAGGGCGTCGCGACACGGGCGGGCAAGCTCGCGGTCCAGTTCGCATTCGAGGCCGTGCGGGTCTCGCGGCTGGAAATCGTCGCGGCCCACGACAACGTGCCGAGCCGGAAGACAGCTGAACGCATCGGAGGCATATTCGAAGGAATGCTTCGTAAACGATTGGTTTTACGAAATAAACCTGTCGACGCTGCGATGTATTCCGTCGTGTCCGGGGATCGATTGTGAGCGAGTCGTCCGGCTTCCCGTAAGGATGAAGCCCGCAGCCGACCCGCAACGCCTCAGCCGGCGATCGCGCACATCCGCTCGAGATCCACATAGCCGTCGAAGGACGCCCCGTCTCCGCAACCCGGGCACTGCGGATCGCGCCTCAGCTTCAGCTCGCGGAAACGCATGCCGAGGGCGTTGTAAGTCAGCAATCGTCCGACGAGCGTTTCGCCGACGCCAAGGATCAGCTTCATCGCTTCGGTGGCCTGCACCATACCCACCAGTCCGGGAAGCACTCCCAGCACACCGGCCTCGCTGCAGTTGGGCGCATCGGCGGCCGCCGGCGGCTCGGGGAACAGGCAGCGATAGCAGGGAGAATCCTCGCGCCGCGGATCGAACACACTCGCCTGACCGGTGAAGCGCTCGATCGCGGCATAGACCATCGGCAGTCCCAGGCGCCGCGTTGCCGCGGCCAGCAGGTAGCGCGTGGCGAAATTGTCCGCACCATCGATCACCACGTCGTGCCCACCGATCATCTCTTCGACGTTGTCCGCGCGAAGGCGCTCGACCACGACACGGACATGAATGCGCGGGTTGAGCGCAAGCAGCGTCATCCGGGCCGACTCCGCCTTGCTCATGCCCACGCGCGCGTCCGCATGGACGACCTGGCGATGCAGATTGGATCGCTCGACGCGATCGTCGTCGATCAGGGTGAGGTGCCCGACGCCGGCGGCGGCGAGGTAAAGCAACGCCGGAGACCCCAGGCCGCCCGCCCCGATCACGGCCACGCGAGCGGCGGCAAGCCTGGACTGCCCAGCCTCACCGACCTGCGGTAGCAACACCTGTCGGGCGTAACGCTCAGCGGCGTCGCTATCGAGCGCACCCGCAAGCACCGGTAAGCCCGCGACCTTCCACGCCGCCATGCCGCCCGCGACCGACGACACCCGGGCATAGCCCATGCGCTGCAAGGCCTCGGCGGCGAGCAACGAGCGCTGGCCGCTGCCACAGAGCACGAGGATCTCGCGCTGCCGGTCCGGCTCGATCTGCTCGATGCGCAGCTCAAGAAATCCACGTGAGAGCCCGCTCGCACCTGCCGGCGTGCCCTCGCTGCGCTCGTTGTCCTCACGGACATCGATCAGCAATGCCCCGTCCAGCTGGCGGGACAAGGCATCGGTCGCGGCGATCTCGGGCACCCGCTGGCGCAACTCGGCCAGCCAGCGATCCCTACCCAGGTCTTCGGTCATGCGAGGCACCTCTGCGAGGGCGACGCTTACTTCTCGCGTCGCTTCGCGTTGCGGATCATTTCCCGGCGGCGGCGCTGCTGGCCCTCCGTCAGGACGTTCTTCTTGCCGGCGAACGGGTTCTCACCATCGCGGAAATCGATACGGATGGGCGTGCCTTCCAGCTTGTAACGCTTGCGGAAGAACCCTTCCAGGTAACGGCGGTAAGCCGGCGCGATGTGCTTGGTCCGGCTGCCGTGGATCACGATCGTCGGCGGATTGAATCCGCCCGGATGGGCGTAACGCAGCTTGGGCGCATGCCCGCGCACCAACGGCGGCTGATAGGCCTCGTAAGCCTGCTCGAGCGTCCGGGTCAGTTCGCTGGACGTCAGTACCTTCGTCGCTGCCCCGTGAGCACGGATGACCGCCTTCATGAGTTCTCGCAGGCCGGAGCCGTGCAGCGCGGAAATGAAGACCGTCTTCGCCCACTCGGCGAACTGCAGGCGGCGCTCGAGCGCTTTCTGCGTCTGCTCGCGGGCATAGGAATCCATGCCGTCCCACTTGTTCACCGCGATGACCAGCGCCCGGCCTTCTTCGATGGCGTGCCCGATGAGGGTCAGGTCCTGGTCGGCGAGATTTTCCCGGGCATCGATCAGAACGACCGTCACCTGCGACGCAGCAATGGACTGCAACGTCTTGATGACGCTGAATTTCTCTACCGCTTCCTCGACGCGTGCACGACGGCGCACGCCGGCGGTATCGATCAGCGTGTAGCGCTTGCCGTCACGCTCCAGCGATACCGGATCGGATCGCGCGTGGTGCCGGCGAGGTCCGAAACGATGAGACGATCCTCGCCCAGCAGACGATTGATCAACGTGGACTTGCCGGCATTGGGACGACCGACGATCGCCACGCGGATGCCCTGATCTTCGAGCGCGGGGTCGTTATCCCTGTCGTCCGGCAGGTAACCGATGGCTTTGGCCACCAGCACGTCGACGCCGCGGTTGTGCGCGGCGGACATGGGCAGCGTTTCGGCGATGCCGAACGAAGCGAACTCGCCCAGCGCCACGATTTCATCGACGCCGTCGGTCTTGTTGACGACGACGATGACCGGCTTGCCACTGCGGCGGAGCTCGGTGAGGATGCCGGCATCCAGCGGGAGGACGCCATCACGGGCATCCACCACGAAGACGAGCAGGTTGGCCTCGCTGATCGCGAGACGAACCTGCTGCGCGGTGAGGCCTTCAATGCCTTCATCACTACCGGACAAGCCGCCGGTATCCACGACAACGAACGGTCGGGGACCGAGACGACAGACACCGTAGTGTCTGTCACGAGTGACGCCGGGCATATCGGCGACAAGAGCGTCCCTGCTACGCGTCAGCGCATTGAAGAGGGTCGACTTACCGACATTGGGACGGCCGACCAAAGCGACGACGGGCAACATGGGAGTTACATCTATCCTGTGGATCAGTTCGTCGCGATGCGGTAGGCGCCGATGTGGCCCTCGACATCTTCAACGAACACGGTGTCACCCACCACGAGGGGCTGGGCACGAATGGCTTTCTTGGACAGGCGCTCACGTGCGGCGATCTTGCCGTCGCCGACCGCCAGCCAGTGGATGTGACCGTCGAGGTCGCCGACCACGGCATAGTTGCCCTGGATCGCCGGCCCGGTCAGCCAGCGGTACTTGAGACCCGCCTGCTTCCAGATGTTGGCGCCGCTGCTCTTGTCGAAGGCGAAAACCTGCGACTGGTCGTCGACACCGTAGACGGCGTTGTCTTTCACGTCCAGCGAGGTGAACGTCGAGAAGCCGTGGTTCCACAGCGGACGCCCGCTCGGGCCGTCGATCGCGGTGAGGTTGCCATGGTACGCGGCGCCGTAAAGCGTGGTGCCATCGAGGACCAGCGAGCCATCGGCGTCGTTCAGGCGATCGATCTCGGTACGGCCTTCACCACTGGCGAGCGTCTGCTCCCAGAGCTTTTCACCGTTGTCCAGGCGAATGGCGATCAGCTTGCCGGCATCGCTGCCGACGAACACCACGCCGTTGGCGATCAGCAGGCGACCGTTGCCACGCAGGCTGAGGAGCGGCACCTGGGCCTGGTCGAACACCCAGCGGCGCTCGCCATTGCTGGCGTCGATGCCGTAGATGCGACCGTCGTTGCAGCGAACGACGACCAGACCGTTGACGATGACCGGTGCCGTGATGACTTCCGACGACAGCTCGGACGACCAGCGACGCTCGCCGTCCTTCGCGTTGATACCGTACAGATGTCCATCCAGCGTGCCGATGGCGACGAGGTCGCCGGCGGCGCCGGGGCCGCCGGAGAAGCGCGCGTCTTCGCGCTTGGCGTCGCCCCAGCCGAACCAGCCGTGCTGGCGGGTGCTCTTGGACCACAGCTTCTTGCCGGTCGACGCCTCGAAGGCGGCGATCTTGCCGTCGGTGCTGGCGGCGTAAAGCACGTTGTCGACGACGGTCGGACGCATACGCACACCGGACTCGGCGGCGCCGTCACCGATGCTGGACTTCCAGAGACGCTCGACCTTGAGGGTCGGCTCAAACTTCTTGTCGAGCGGGGTCGGCGGTTCGACGTTTTCCTTCTTGAACGAGTGGCAGCCGGCCAGAACGACCAGCGACGAAGTCAACGCGATTGCCCAAAAACGTTTCATGCACCCTGCTTCCCGGCCACTGCCAGATCATCGAGCTTTGTTTGAACCACACCGCGTTGCGGTGAGCTGTCGCCCATCGCGGCGATCGCCGCCTGATAGGCCTTGCGTGCGTCGTCGTGGCGTCCAAGCTTGACCAGCGCATCGCCGCGGAGTTCCTGCGCGATGGCCACAAACGACTTGCCCGGCATCGCGTCCAGCGCGGTGAGGGCGTCCTGTGGCTTGTTCTGGGCAAACTTGAGTTGTGCGACACGAAGCTGCACGAGTGTCTTGAGCGCGTCGTCCCTGGCATGGGCCACGGCCCAGTCCAGGTCGCCCGAAGCCTTGTCGAGCTGACCGGCCATGACGTTGCGCTGCGCCCGCTCGCCCGCTGCGAAGACGGACCAGGCGGTGTCCGCATAATCCTTCAGCAGCGTTTCGGTGTGGACGTCGATCGCATTGGCGTTGTTCTGCGCCACGGCCGCCTGAAGCGCCGAATATTCGCCGGCCGCCGCCTGCTCGTGACCGGCGCGGTGCGACTTCCACTGCTGCCAGCCAAAGATCAGCACGAGGCCCAGCGCGATGCCGACGGCGATCGAAACGCCGTTCTTGCGCAGCCACTGCTGGACGCGTTCGCCTTGTTCGTAGTCGTCGTATACGTCGAAAGACATGCAATCACCCACTGCGCTCCGCGCAGCACATCCTGAAGGGAACAAGCCCGCACCTGCCATCTGACGATGACGGGGCGGATCAATAGGCAAGGATAACCGAAAAGCGCGGGCCGGCGGCGCCGCGCTGAGACGGAACCACGCTCGCGGCGATCAGTTGGAGACCGGCGTCGCCTTGCCGTCGCGGATATCCACACGGAAACGGGCGACGTTGGCGCGGCGGAACGCGTCGATCTGCACGGCCTGCCCGTCCACCGAGGCCTGGGCACCCGTGGCATTGCCGATGCGGACATCCAGAGGGCTGTCGCTGCGGTAGGACTTCTGCGTTCCGGCCGGCAGGATGCCGTACTCCAGGCGCGAGCCATCGGCGGCCGTCACTTCGACCCAGCTCGCGGACGGCAACGAAAGAGAAAGGCTGTGCGCGCCCTGCCCCTGAGCCTTCGCCGCGTCATCGACGACAGGCGCGGCGGCGGCGGTAGCCAGCGGCGCCCTGGCGGCACCCCGGTCCAGCGGCGGGAACATGGCCATCGACGCCAGCAGCGGCTGCTGGTCCTCGGTGCGGGGCTCGGACACGGCCGCCGGCCTGGCGGGGGCGGCATCGCTCGCGACCGCGGCGGACGATGAGCCGGCCGGGGCATCCTGCTGAGCGACGGGAGCGGCATCCAGCGGAGCCAGGCGCGGCATATCGCGATCGAGCGTGCCGCGTACGCCCAGCCATACCATGGGCACGACGATCACCGCGGTCAGCACGACATACGTGGCGGCGGTCACATAGCGCTCGAGCAGATAGCGCGAATGGGACACCCCACCGGTAACGACGAGCTCCGGCTGGCGCGGGGTCAGGCGCGCGAGCTCGGCCTGAATGGCTTCCGGGTCGACGCCGAGATGGTTGCCGTATTTACTGAGATAGCCGGCCAGATAAACCTGGTAGTCGATGCCACCGTACTCGCCCGCTTCCAGCTGGCGCAGCAGGCGCGACGGCAGACGCAGCGCCTGGCCGCAGGCCTCGATGGTGTAGCCACGCGCCTCCCGGGCGGCACGCAGACGGGCTCCGAAGCCCGTGGTGCCAGCGCCGAGGTCGATGAGGACGCGACCGCCCTCGTCAGCGTTCACATCGAGCTGGGGATCCATGGCTTGCTCCGTGTGTGCGTTCGGCGCGAGCCCGGCGAACAGATCCTGTTCGCGATCGTCCCGACCGGAAGAATTCGAAGGTACGGATGTCATTGACGTGCGCTGGCTTCGAGTGAGCGCGCTTGTTCCGAATCCGGGAACTGTGAGCGCAACCGTTTGGCATAGTCCTGGGCAACCTCCCCGTTGCCCAGACGGAGCTCGATATCGCGACCGAGCTTCAACGAATCCGGAGTGGGCCTGGCCAGCGCCTCGTAGCGCTGCATGAAGGCCCGTGCCCGGAAAGCATCGTTCTTAAGGTACAACAGGTAAGCCATCTGATACAGGGCATCGGCGTTGTTGCCATTACGCTCGAGCGCTTTACGGAAGTAACCTTCCGCGGCCTCGTAGTCGTGAGCCTGGATCTGACAGGTGCCCGCGTTGGTCATGGCCAGGTCGGGCGTCTCGTAAAACGGATCCGCCAGGGCACGATCGAAGAACGGTTTGGCCTCGCCGGCACGTCCCTGCTTGCACAGGAACACCGCAAGATTGTTGTTCAGCGAACCCTTTTTCGGATCGAACTCGATCGCCTTACGGTAGTGCAGTTCCGCATTGACCGGATCGTTGATCCGCTCGTAGAGCACCGCGATCACCGTGTGGGCCGGCACGTATCTGGGATCGAACGACAGGGCTTTCTGCAGTTTTTCCATCGCGCCTTGCAGGTTGCCGCTCTCCATGTAGCGCTGACCGAGCTCGGTGTGCACCTGAGCTCCCTTGGCGCGCTCATCCGCCGCCGTGGCGGGCTTCAGAACCGAGCCGTCACCCACGCAGCCGGTGCACGCCCACACGAGCGCCACCAGCATCCCCCACCGCTCAAGCCGCATTCACCACTCCCTCTTCGAGCTTCTTGCGGAATTCCGCCTGCCGGCGCGTGCGATCGACCACCTGCCCCTTCAGCTGGCCGCATGCGGCGTCGATGTCGTCGCCACGGGTACGGCGAAGCATCGTAAGTACACCGGCGTTGAGCAGCTGGGTCTGGAAGTTGCGGATGTCTTCCTGATTGGAGCGCTCGAAGCGCGTTCCCGGGAACGGATTGAACGGAATGAGGTTGACCTTGTTCGCGCCCGGCAGGCGGCGCATGAACTTGATCAGCTGCCTGGCATGTTCGGGGCGATCGTTGATGCCCTTCATCAGCGTGTATTCGAACGTGATCGAGGTGCGCGGCGCACGGTTGATGTAGCGCTCGCAGGCCGCCATGAGCTCCGCCAGGGGATAGCGCTTGTTCAGCGGGACCAGCTCGGTGCGCAGCTCGTCGTTGGCCGCATGAAGCGAGACGGCCAGCGAGACGTCGCTTTCGGTCGAAAGCTTGTCGATCATCGGAACGAGGCCGGCCGTGGAGAGCGTGACGCGCTTGCTGGCCAGGCCGAAGCCCAGGTCGTCGCGCATCAGACTCATGGCCTTCACCACGTTGTCGAAATTGAGCAGCGGCTCACCCATGCCCATCATCACCACGTTGGTGATGCGGCGTTGCTGGTGAGGCACGTTGCCCAGATGTTTGGCCGCGACCCAGACCTGACCGATGATCTCGGCCGTCGACAGGTTGCGGGAGAAACCCTGCGTTGCCGTGGAGCAGAACTGGCAGTTCAGGGCGCAGCCGACCTGCGACGACACGCAAAGCGTGCCGCGGGTCGGCTCCGGGATGTACACGGTCTCGATGGCGTTGCCGCCATCCATACCGAGCAGCCATTTCTGGGTGCCGTCGACCGCGGTCTTTTCGAACGCGGTCTTGGGCGGGCCCACATAGCAGCTGGCGCTGAGCTTTTCACGCAACGCCTTGCCGACATCGGTCATATTCTCGAAATCGCTTTCGAGACGGTGGTAGATCCACTTCATGACCTGTTCGGCGCGATAGGGCTTCTCGCCGAGCTGGGCGAAGAAATCGCGCAGCCCCTGGCGATCGAAATCGAGCAGGTTGACCTTGTCAGCAGGCGTATTCACGGCGTGTCTCAGTGCGAAACGACTTCCGAGTCGTTGAAGAAGTACTTGATCTCGTTCGCGGCGTTCTCGAGCGAGTCCGAACCATGGACCGCGTTGGCGTCGATGGACTCGGCGAAGTCGGCGCGGATCGTGCCCGCGGCGGCTTCCTTCGGATTGGTGGCGCCCATCAGGTCGCGGTTCTTGAGGACCGCGCCTTCGCCTTCCAGGGCCTGGATCATGACCGGGCCGGAGATCATGAAGTCGACCAGGGCGCCGAAGAACGGACGCTCCTTGTGGACGGCGTAGAAACCTTCGGCCTCTTCGCGGGTCAGCTGCTTCAGCTTCGCGGCGACGATCTTGAGACCGGCCTTTTCGAAGCGGGTCAGGATTTCACCGATGACGTTCTTCTTGACGGCGTCGGGCTTGATGATCGAAAGGGTGCGCTCCAGCGCCATACGTTTGCTCCGGGGAATGGGAAAAGGGTGAACGAGTCTGCCAGCGTCCGCGGGGACGCCCGGTGAAAGTTTGGGGCCAAAGCCGTCAGGAATGACTGACTTAGCTCACGAAATCTTGACAGATTCTAGCTCAATCGCAAGCCGTTTGCAGGCCTCCGGCGTCATGTGCGTTCGCACATTGACCCTTTCGCGGACCCGGGCGTATTCTCAAACGATCGTTTGATTCAAACCTGCCGCCTGCGGAGTCCGCCGACATGACCAGCGCACCCTACGCGTCCCGCGAGCGGACCACCAAGGAACGCATCCTGGGTGCCGCCGAGGCCCTGTTCGCCACGCATGGCTTCGCCGGGGCGTCGCTGCGCCAGGTGACGGCTGCCGCCCGGGTCAATCTGGCCGCGGTCAACTACCACTTCGGTTCGAAGGACAAGCTGATCGAGGAAGTGTTCCGCCGCCGGCTGGACGAGCTGAACAGCCGGCGCCTGGCGGCACTGGCCAGGGTGGCTGGCAAGGCCGGGACGTCCCTGGAGGACATCCTCGACGCCTACATCAGGCCGGCTCTGGACCTGTCCCGGAACGACGGGGGCGGCGCCGCCTTCGTCCGCGTACTGGCCCGGGCCTATGCCGAGCACAACGAGACGCTGCGCCGGTTCCTTTCCGAGAACTACGGCCACGTGCTGCGGCAGTTCGCCGCCGAGTTCGGCCGCCTGCTCCCTGGTCTCGCCAAGGAGGAGATTTACTGGCGCCTCGACATCGTCACTGGCGCGCTGACCTATGCGATGGCCGATTTCGGAATCATCCAGCGCAAGAACGACGTGGACGAACGCGACCACCGCGAGAGCGCCGCCGAGCACCTCATCCGCTTCGCCGCCGCCGGCCTGCGAAGCCCCACCGTTTCGAACTCCACGGCCACGCGCTGACCGTGGACGAATCCCAAGTACCACCGGAGATCATCATGACCGCAACACCGTTACGCATTCGCAAGGCCGCGGTACTCGGCGCCGGCGTCATGGGCGCGCAGATTGCCGCTCACCTGACGAACGCCAACGTTGAAACCGTGCTGTTCGACCTGCCCGCGAAGGAAGGTCCGAAGAGCGGCATCGCCCTCAAGGCGATCGCCAACCTGGCCAAGCTGTCGCCCGCCCCGCTGGCGGAGAAAACGCTTGGCGCCGCGATCATCCCGGCGAACTACGAGGACGATCTGGTCCAGCTGGCCGACGTGGACCTGGTGATCGAAGCGATCGCCGAGCGCATGGACTGGAAGCTCGACCTGTATCAGAAGATCGCCCCGCACGTGTCGAAGACCGCCGTGCTGGCGTCCAACACGTCGGGCCTGTCGATCAACGGGCTGGCCGAGGCGCTGCCCGAAGAGATGCGCCACCGCTTCACGGGCGTGCATTTCTTCAACCCGCCGCGTTACATGCATCTGGTCGAGCTGATCCCGACCAGACTGACCGACAAGGGCGTACTGGAAGGCCTCGAAGCCTTTCTGACCACGACGCTGGGCAAGGGCGTCGTCTACGCCAAGGACACCCCGAACTTCATCGGCAACCGCATCGGCGTGTTCTCGATGCTGTCGACCATGCACCACACCGAACAGTTCGGCCTGGGCTTCGACACCGTCGACGCGCTGACCGGTCCGGCCATCGGCCGCCCGAAGAGCGCCACCTTCCGCACTGCGGACGTCGTCGGCCTCGACACACTGGCGCACGTGGTCAAGACCATGGGCGACACGCTCCCGGACGATCCGTGGCACTCGTATTTCCAGCCGCCGGTCTGGCTCAAAGGTCTGATCGACAAGGGCGCGCTCGGCCAGAAGACCGGCGCGGGTTTCTACCGCAAGGCCGGTAAGGACATCGTGGTGCTCGACCTGCAGAAGCAGGACTATCGCCCGTCCGAGCAGAAGGCCTCCGACGAGGTCTCGGCCATTCTGGCAATCAAGGATCCCGCCGAGAAGTTCGCCCGGTTGCGCGCGTCGCAGGATCCGCAGGCCCAGTTCCTCTGGGCGGTGTTCCGCGATCTCTTCCATTACACCGCCTTCCACCTGGCCGATATCGCCGAGACGGCGCGTGACGTCGATTTCGCCATCCGCTGGGGTTACGGCTGGAAGCTCGGTCCCTTCGAGCTCTGGCAGGCCGCCGGCTGGCAGCAGATCGCCGGCTGGATCGCCGAAGACATCGCCGCCGGCAAGACCATGAGCAGCGCACGCCTGCCCGCCTGGGTCACCGACGGTCGGGCCGGCGTGCACGGCAAGGCCGGCTCGTACTCGGCCAGTGCCAACGCGGAGAAGCCGCGTTCCTCGCACCCGGTCTACGCGCGCCAGGCCTTCCCGGATCCGATCCTGGGCGAGAAATTCGACCAGGGCACCACGGTCTGGGAGAACGACGGCGTGCGCCTGTGGCACTCGGGCGACGACATCGGCGTGATCTCGTTCAAGACCAAGATGCATACGGTCAACGATCACGTGCTCGACGGCATCCAGCATGCGATCGGCCTGGCGGAGCAGCAGTTTCGCGGCGTCGTGCTGTGGCAGCCGTCCGAGCCATTCTCGGCCGGTGCGGACCTCAAGGGCGCGCTGGGCCTCCTGCAAGCCGGCAAGCTGGCTCAGTTCGAAGCCATGGTGGCGAACTTCCAGGCCACCAGCATGCGCATCAAGTATTCGCTGGTGCCGGTGATCGCGGCCGTTCGCGGCCTGGCCCTCGGTGGCGGCTGCGAGTTCCAGATGCATTCGGCGCGTACGGTCGCGGCGCTGGAAAGCTATATCGGTCTGGTCGAAGCCGGCGTGGGCCTGCTGCCCGCTGGCGGTGGCCTGAAGGAGTTCGCCGTGCGCGCCGCGCAGGCCAACCCGGAAGACCCGTTCGAGTTCCTGAAGAAGATTTTCGAGACCGTGGCGATGGCCAAGGTCTCGACCAGCGCACTCGAAGCCAAATCCATGGGTCTCCTGCGCAAGGACGACATCGTGGTCTTCAATTCGTACGAGGTGCTGCACGTGGCCAAGGCCCAGGCGGTCGCCCTGGCCGAGTCCGGCTATCGCCCGCCCATGCCCGGCCGCGCCATCCCGGTCGGCGGCGACGTCGCCACGGCCACGTTCAAAGCCTCGCTCGCGAATCTCGCCGAGGGCTATTTCGCCTCGCCGCACGACATCGACATCGCCAGCCGCATCGCCGACACCCTGGCGGGCGGCAAGATCGAACGTGGCTCGCTGGTCGATGAGACGTGGCTGCTCGCGCTCGAGCGTCGCCACTTCGTCGAACTGGCACAGACCGAAAAGACCCAGGCCCGCATCGCGCACACGATGACGACGGGGAAGCCGCTGCGTAACTGACGCGCTTCGCGCTCTTACGCATCCGACTTCACCACTTAAAGGAACCAATCATGAGCAAGCAAGTGCAAGACGCGTACATCGTCGCCGCCACCCGCACCCCGGTGGGCAAGGCGCCGCGCGGCGTGTTCCGCAATACCCGCCCCGACGACCTGCTCGCGCATGTCATCCGCGCCGTCATCGAGCAGGCCCCGGGCATCGACCCCGCCCTGATCGCCGACGCCGTCATCGGCAACGCGATGCCGGAAGCCGAGCAAGGCATGAACGTCGCACGCATCGGCGTGCTGCTGGCCGGCCTGCCGGAGCAGGTCCCGGGCGTCACCATCAACCGCTTCTGCTCGTCCGGCGTGCAGGCCATCGCGATGGCGGCCGACCGCATCCGCCTGGGCGAGGCCGACCTGATGCTCGCCGGCGGTACCGAGTCGATGAGCATGGTGCCGATGATGGGCAACAAGATCGCCATGAATCCGGCGATCTTCGACAACGACGAAAACCGCGCCATCGCGTTCGGCATGGGCATCACGGCCGAGAAGGTCGCCGAGCGCTGGAAGGTCAGCCGCGAGGATCAGGACCGCTTCGCCCTGCAGTCGCACGAGCGTGCCTTCGCGGCGATCGCCGCCGGTGAGTTCAGGGACGAGATCACCCCGTTTCAGCTCGACGACCGCTACCCCGACCTGAAGAACCACAGCGTTCGCGAAGACCGTCGCGTCATCGACACCGACGAAGGTCCGCGCAAGGACACGACGCTGGAGGTCCTCGGCAAGCTGCGTCCGGTGTTCCGCAACGGCCAGTTCGGCGGCTCGGTCACCGCGGGCAACTCCTCGCAGATGTCCGACGGTGCCGGCGCCCTGCTGATCGCCAGCGAGAAGGCGATCAAGGACCACGGTCTGACCCCGCTGGCGCGCTTCGTCGGTTTCTCCGTCGCCGGTGTGGCGCCCGAAGTCATGGGCATCGGCCCGAAGGAAGCGATTCCCAAGGCACTCAAGCAGACCGGCATCACCCAGGATCAGCTCGACTGGATCGAACTGAACGAGGCCTTCGCGGCGCAGGCGCTCGCGGTCATCCGCGATCTCGGCCTCGATCCGTCGAAGGTCAATCCGCTGGGCGGCGCCATCGCGCTGGGCCACCCGCTGGGCGCTACCGGCGCCATCCGCGCCGCCACGCTGATCCACGGCCTCCGCCGCCGGAAACAGAAATACGGCATGGTGACGATGTGCATCGGCACGGGCATGGGTGCCGCCGGCATCTTCGAATCGCTGTGAGGTGAGCCGGTGTCCGGCGGGGATCAGGCCAGCCTGGCCCCGTTCGGCACCGCCCGCTCCGTCGTCGTGATCACCACACCTTCATCGGTATGAAATCCGGTCAACAGGAACTGCGACCGGAACGGCCCGATCTGCTTCTCGGGGAAATTGATCACCCCGACGATTTGCTTGCCCACCAGCTCCTCGGCCGCATAGATCGCGGCGACCTGCGCACTGGTCTTTCGTTCGCCGTGCGGACCGAAGTCCGCCCAGATCTTGTAGGCCGGGCGCCGTGCCTCGGGAAAGGCCTCCGCGCGCACGATGGTGCCTGCGACGAGCATGACCTTCTCAAAGTCGGCCCAGCTGATTTCCTCGCTCATGTCATCCTTCCAGTCGCGACTTGAACCAGTCGCGGAATTCGTGATTCCAGTACGTACCCTGAGCCGCAAGATAACCGAACGGGCGATGTACGGGATCCAGACCAAAGTCCGCGTAGGCCGCGAGGGACGTGTCTCCGCCGGCGATCGCATCGGCCAGCGCTTCGCCCGCCGCGCAGGTTGGTGCCAGCCCATGGCCTCCGAATGCCTGTGCGTACCAGAGTCCGTTGCCGTGAGTGCCGACCTGGGGCATCTCATGGCGTGCATAGCTCATCAGGCCCGACCAGGCTTTCTCGATCCGTGCGTCCTTCAGGGACGGGAAGACGCGTGCCAGATCGCGCCTGAGCAATCGCTGCACGGCGCGCGGCGACCGGTCGCGCACCGAGATGCGACCGCCCCAGAGCAGCCGCGTGTCCGTCAGGGGACGGTAATAATCGAAGGCGAAGCGTGTGTCGTAGATCGCCGCGCGCGTCCGCAGGCACGCACCCAGGCTTTCGCCCAGCGGCTCCGTCACCATCACATACGTCGCAATGGGAAGCACGGCGCGGTCTATGTCGCGATCCAGCCCGGCCAGATAGCCGCCGCAGGCCAGGACGACGTTCGGCGTTTCGATTTCCGCATCGCCCACGCGCAGCGTCCAGCGTGGTCCGCGACGCTCAAGCATGCGCACCCGCGATCCCTCGTGGATGGTGACTCCTGCGCTCTCGGCGGCGCGCGCCAGTCCGCGCGCATAAGCCAGCGGGTCGATGTGCAGGGCGTTCCGCTCGTACAGACCATCGTGATAGCGAGCGCTGTGAACGAACTCGTGCATGGCGTTCGCGGGTATCCACTGCCAGTCGGCCCCGTACTCCCGCGCGAGCAGTTCCTGGCGCGCACGCAGCAGGCCGGCATCGCGGAACCAGTTCGCCCAGACCACCCCGGCGTCGACCATGTCGCAATCGATGGTCAGCGTGGAGATGCGCTCGCGAATGAGGTTCACGGCATCCACCGTGCGGCCGTAGAGCTGTCTTGCACGGCCGGGGCCGGCACGTTCCAGCAGCGCGCGCTCACCCAGTGAGTAACCGGCGAAGACGAAGCCACCGTTGCGGCCGGACGCGCCGAAACCGATGGTCTCCGCGTCGAGCAACACGATGTCGCGCACGCCCCGTGCGGCGAGACCGAGGACGGTATTCAGCCCGGCGAAGCCGCCGCCAACGACCACGACGGCCGCCTCGCGCCTGCCCTGCGGCGGCGGCCGGCGTTCGGGTGCGGGGACCCGGTCGTGGTACCACGACGGCATGGGCGGCGATCCAGTGACGAAAGAGCGCAGTTGTACGACAGTGCGGGCCACGACGGGAAGTACCCGAAGACACCGGAGTATGATTCCGTGACTTCTCATACGACGCCCGGCCATGAGTCTGCTCCCCCCGATCGACCTTCAGCGATGGATCGACGACAACCGCGCGCTGCTCAAGCCGCCAGTCGGCAACAAATGCATCGTCGATGGCGATTTCATCATCATGATCGTCGGTGGCCCGAACGCGCGCACCGATTACCACTACGACGAGGGCCCGGAGTTCTTCTATCAGCTCGAAGGCGAGATGGTCCTGAAGGTGCAGGACGAAGGTCGGGCACGCGACATACCGATCCGTGCCGGCGAAGTCTTCTACCTGCCCGCGAGAGTCCCGCATTCACCGCAACGCATGCCCGATTCGGTAGGCCTCGTCGTCGAGCGGCGGCGGCTGGCGGGTGAACGGGACGGATTGATGTGGTTCTGCGAAAACTGCAACCACAAGCTGTTCGAGACCTATTTCCCGCTGGACAGCATCGAGAACGACTTCCCGCCCGTCTTCGAGCGCTTCTACCGGTCGGTCGAGGCGCGCACGTGCACCGAGTGCGGCACCCTGCATCCGGCGCCGGCGAGATACCAAGACTGAGGCACCGCGCTACGACATCAGCGTATCGCGCATGACGAGCCACTTCGCCGCCATGCGTCGCAAGGACACATCCGCTTCCGGATCCGCCGCGATATCGGCGACCGGACGCCACGCCAGCGCGAGTGCTTCCTCGTTGACGACGAACGTCTCGTCGCCGCGCGCGACCACCACGTAACGCACGTCATGGTGCCAGTGCTCCGGCTCGTGTCCCCGTGCGGGGATGCGATGGGTATCGACGTCGAAGATGACGGGATGAACCTCGAGATCCCGCAGTCCGGTCTCTTCCCGCGCTTCGCGAAGGGCGACCTCGGCCAGGTCGGGATCGCCATCGGCATGACCACCCGGCTGAAGCCAGCGGCCGAGCTTGCGATGCAGCATGAGCAGAACGCGCTCGCCGTCGCCGCTGACCAGCCATGCGGAGCCGGTGAAGTGCCCGGCCAACGTCTCGCGATGGAATGGCTGCTCGCTATCGCGTAACCAGGCGACACATCGCTCCACATCCGGTTCGGCTGGCCATCGCTCGCCATAGTGACGAAAAGCATCGAGCAAGGCGTGGCGTTCGGCGTGCATGCGGACCCTTCGGTGGCGGTCGAGCTGAGCATTCTCGCACGACATTTTAGGACTAATCCGATGTTTTTCAGGGGACGTGGCCGCCTAGGATGGGTCCGTGCGCACGACGCGCATGGCAGTTCAGCCCAGCAAGGAATCGCAGCATGCGCTACATCCCCAACGTCACCGCCCTCTTACTCGCCCTGACGATACCGCCAGCCTTCGCCGCACAGGCGTCGCCGGAGCAGGAATCGCCCCGCTTTACCGGCCCGCTCGTGACGCCCGCCGTCAACACGATGCCGATGGGGATGCTCAACATCGAGCCTTACCTCATCCATACGAATACGCGAGGCAGCTACGACAACACCGGCCACCGCCGCGAGCAGCATCCGATGTACCGCCAATGGCAGGTCGCCGTTCCCATGACGTACGCCCTGACCGACAGCAGTGCGGTTCAGCTCACGCTGAACGCCTCGCGCACGTCCGGCGGCGGACGGCACACCGACGGTCTTCGCATGGGCGACTCCGTACTGCGCGTGCAACAGCGCCTGATCGCCCCCGCGGCTGACGGCACCGGCCTGGTGCTGGCCCTGGCGGTGGCGCAGCGCTTCGTCACCGGCAAATACCAGCGACTGGACACCAATCCGCTGAATGCAACGGGCAATGGCGCCGCGCGAACCACGCTGAGCCTCGGCGCGCAGCAGCTGCACTGGCTGCCGAACCACCACGCCTTGCGCTGGCGCGGGCAACTCGCCTGGAGCCCGTCGCCGGGGCACGTCAAGGTTCACGACAGCAGCGTTTATGGCACCGCCGAAGGATTTCGCGGCCGGGCACGCGTCGGGCAGGCCTGGAACGCGACCCTTGCCGCCGAATATGTCCTCGACACGCGCTGGGGCCTGGTCGGCGAAGCCATCTGGAACCGCGCGAGTGCGGTGTCCGTCAGCGGTCGGTCGCGCCACGGGCAGACGACCCGCCATCGTGTCGCAGCATCCCATGACATCAGCCTCGCCCCGGCGGTGGAGTACCACTTCAGCCCCACGGTGGGGCTCATCGCAGGCGTCCAGTTCACCGTCGCGGGCCGCAACGCCGGCGACTACGTGGCACCGCAGGCCGCGCTGAACATGGTTTTCTGAGAAAGCAGCACCGCGCCATGCACAACCGCCGTAAGTCATGCTCGACATCCGCACCCTGTCCGTGCAGGGCCTTGGCACGCCCCGCATCGCAGCTTGTACGGCCAATGCCCGCTGGGCTATGGTGCCGTGCCAGCGCTTTAAGACAGCGGCGTGTCCACCGTGAGTCACGCGGCGGTCCCAATAATAAAAGGCTACATTCCGGTAGTAGGGGAGACACATGTTGAAACACCTGTTCGCGACGCATCCGATCGAGGCCGCGCCGCACGTAGACGCCGGTGAGCACATCAGCACCAGCGCCCACGGAAATAACGAGCTGAAGCGCGTACTCACCGCGAAGCACCTGATCCTTCTCGGTGTCGGCGCCGTCATCGGTGCAGGTATCTTCGTCATCACCGGCCAGGCCGCCGCGCTTCACGCGGGTCCCGCACTGGTCATCAGCTTCCTTATCGCCGGTTTCGCCTGCGCCCTTGCAGGCCTCTGCTACGCCGAATTCGCGGCCATGCTCCCGGTCTCGGGCAGCGCCTACTCCTATTCCTATGCCACGCTCGGCGAGTACGTCGCCTGGTTCGTCGGCTGGAATCTCGTCCTCGAATACCTGTTCGCCGCCGCGACGGTCGCCGCGGGCTGGTCAGGCTATTTCAACGAACTGCTCGGCATGGTCGGCCAGTTCACCGGCAGCAATCTCGCCCTGCCCGCCGCGCTCGCGTCGGCGCCGTACCAGTTCGTCGAGGGGCATATCCAGGCGACCGGCACCCTGATCAACCTCCCCGCGGTCTGCATCATCGCGGCGCTGTCGGGCCTGTGCTACGTCGGTATCACTCAGTCGGCCTTCGTCAACTCGATCATCGTGGCGATCAAGGTCACCGTGATCCTGCTGTTCCTCGCTTTCGCCATCCAGGTGATCAACCCGTCCAACTGGCATCCGTTCATCCCGGAAGCGGAAGGCCCGGGTACCTACGGCTGGGGCGGCATCTTCCGCGCCGCGACCATCGTGTTCTTCTCCTATGTCGGCTTCGATGCGGTCTCCACCGCCGCCGGCGAAGCGAAGAACCCGCAGCGCGACATGCCGATCGGCATTCTCGGCTCGCTCGCCATCTGCACGGTGCTGTACATCGCCGTCGCGCTGGTCCTGACCGGTATCGCCCCGTTCCGCATGCTCAACACGCCGGAGCCGGTCGCCACCGCGCTTGGTCTGTATCCGCATCTGTCCTGGCTGAAAGCGCTGGTCATCCTCGGTGCGATCACCGGCCTGTCCTCGGTCATCCTCGTGATGCTCATGGGCCTGCCGCGCATCTTCTTCTCGATGGCGAAGGACGGCCTGCTTCCGCAGACCATGGCCAAGGTCCACCCGAAGTTCCGCACGCCGTATATCGGCACGATCATCGTGGGCGTCGCCGCGGCCGCCATGGCCGGTCTGTTCCCCGTCAGCGTGCTCGGCGAACTTGTCTCCATGGGTACCCTGCTCGCCTTCGCCACCGTCTGCATCGGCGTGCTGATCCTGCGTTACACCCGTCCGGAGCTGAAGCGCAGCTTCCGCGTTCCGTTCGTCTGGCCGATCTGCATCATCGGCGCCCTCGCCTGCGTCTACCTGTTCTGGCAGGCGTTTGAAGAACACTGGCGGCTGATGTGCGGCTGGATCGTCATCGGCCAGCTGATCTACTTCGGCTACGGTTACGCACACAGCAAGTTGCGCAAGTCGCTCTCCTGATCGACACGCGCACGTGACAAGGCCGGCGGGCTCCCGCCGGCCTTTCCGTTTGCGGCTATTCTCTTAACGTCTTTTCTTTCCGGGCCGCCCATGCTCAAGCAGTTACTCGCCAAGAAAGCCCCTCAGGCTGAACCCGACGACGCGCACGGCCCCGCCCTGCGCCGCACCCTTGGCCCCTGGGGTTTGACCGCGCTGGGCATCGGCGCGGTCATCGGCGGCGGCATCTTCGTCATCACCGGCGTCGCCGCGGCGGAGCACGCAGGCCCGGCGATCATCATCTCCTTCATCCTCGCGGCCATCTGCAGCACGTTCACCGCGCTGTGCTATGCCGAGTTCGCCTCGATGATTCCCGTTTCCGGTAGCGCGTACTCCTACGCGTACGCCACCCTCGGCGAAGGTGCCGCCTGGTTCATCGGCTGGAACCTCGTCCTCGAATATGGCGTCTCGGCGTCCGCCGTCGCTGTCAGCTGGACGGGCTATTTCGTCAGCTTGCTCGACCACGTCGGCATTCATATCCCGACCGTCCTGACCAACGCGCCGCTCGATTACGTCGATGGCCACCTGGTCACCACCGGCGCCCTGTTCAATCTTCCGGCCGTAGGTATCGTGCTGGCTCTGACCTGGCTCTGCTACGTCGGCATCCGCGAGTCCGCCGGCATCAACATGGCGATGGTGCTGCTGAAGACCGCCCTGATCATCACCGTGATCGTGGTCGGCGCACAGCACATCGATACCGCCAACTGGCACCCGTTCATCCCTGAGAACCAGGGAGAGAACAAGTACGGCTGGTCCGGTATTCTGCGCGGCGCCTCCATGGTGTTCTTCGCCTACATCGGCTTCGAGGCGACCTCGACGGCGGCGCAGGAATCCAAGAACCCGCAGCGCGACATGCCTATCAGCACCCTCGCCTCGCTCGGCATCTGCACGGTGCTGTACATCGCCATGGCCGCCGTGCTGACCGGCCTCGTCCCGTTCACCGAGCTCGGAACGTCCGAGCCGGTCGTCACCGCCATCCGCAACCATCCGGAACTCGGCTGGTTGCGCGGCGTGGTCGAAGTGGGCGCCCTCATCGGCTTGTCCTCGGTGGTGCTGGTCATGGTCATCGCCCAGCCACGCATCTTCATGATCATGGGTCGCGACGGGCTGCTGCCGAAGGTGTTCACCACCGTGCACCCGAAGTACCGCACGCCGCACCTCAACACGGTGATCACGGGCGTCGGTATCGCGTTGCTCGCCGCCGTCTTCCCGTTGAACGTTCTCGGCGACCTGACCTCGATGGGCACGCTCATCGCCTTCTGTGCCGTGTGTGGCGGCGTCCTGATCCTGCGCTTCACCGCACCGGGGCTCCCGCGTACTTTCCGTGTGCCCTGGGTCTGGTTCACCTGCCTCGCCGGCATCGCCAGCTGTATCGCCCTGCTGTTCTACATGAGCTGGTACAACTGGGCGCTGATGGGCGCGTGGACCCTGATCGGCATGGCCATCTATGGCGCGTACGGGTATCGCCACAGCCGGCTGAAGCACGGCTCCTCACGCGTGTAAGCCGCTAACAAAAATCTTACAGAAAGTATTAGGTTTTCGTTATAAGGTCTTGTTTTGCGACGAGATAGGCAGAAATTAGCCTGTCATTTAACTGCCATTGGCAGCCTGCGGCGGGAGGGGAGTATGATCCTCAGTCCGCGGGTAAATCACTTGGCAGTGGGCCCCGGATTGCCGCCCAGCGCGTCAGGCGGGTCAGCTCCTCGGCCTGACGCGCTTGGGCTGCATTTTGCGATTCCCATGATTTCATGGGCTGGAAAGGCCGGCTGTGGAGCTGGCCTTTTTCTTTGGTTGGGCTCGGGAAAGCGGTCCGTCCGGCCCACCACAAAAAAAGCGCCCGAAGGCGCTTTTCCCTTTTCCACCGTCAGGCCGGCATCACATCATCGCGGCGTGCGAAACGCACCAGCCCTTGGCGGCCACGGCCTTGCCGGGGAACAGCTGGCATGGGCCCCATGCGGCGCCGGCCTTTCCGCTGTAGAAGTTACAGTTCATGCAGGCGTCCTTCGGATCCTTCTTGCCAGCGGCCTTGCTGCCGTCCTCGACGTATTTCAGCGCCGAAGCCGTCGGGTCGCTCGTGGCGAGGTGCGGCAGGTCCTGCGCGTTCGCGAAACGCGGCACCGTCCCGAGGACCGCCGCAGCGGCCACGCCGCCAGCGGCGGCCTTGAGGAAGCGGCGGCGCCCCTCCATGTTCTTATCGTCTTGCGACATTGGTTAACCTCCGTCGATAAAGCAACCTGCGGGCCAGATGGCTCGCACCCAGTTGAAGCGTACGCGATTTGCCAAAATAGCAGTGGTTCGCATTCCGCTCCGCGACGTCTGGTCGCAGCAGACCGGAAAAAAAGTCCGCCTTGGCGTGCGTGATACACTTCATACCCGTTTGGACGTCCAAATCTCCATGTCGAAGACCCTGTCCCACCTCGATCCCGCCCTGCTCGCCGAGCGCGCCGACGCCATCGCCGATGCGGCACGCGAGCTTGCGGCCTTCGGCTGGACTCCGGCGACCAGCAGCAACTTCTCGATGCGGATCGACGACGAGCTCGCCGCCATAACGATTTCCGGCCGCGACAAGGGTCGGCTGGGACGCGACGACATCATGGTCGTCGACATGGATGGCAAGGCCGTCGGCTCGGACAACCGACCTTCCGCCGAGACCGGACTCCATACGCAGGTGTATCGCCGTTTTCCCGAAGCCAACGTCGTGCTGCACACGCATTCGCGAACGCAGAGCGTCTGCTCGCGCCTGTTTGCAGATGAGGGCCGGGTGCGCCTCGAAGGCTGGGAGCTGCAGAAGGCCATCACGGGCTACACCACGCATGAAAGCGTGCTCGACATCCCCGTTTTCCCCAATACCCAGCACATGCCGGAGCTCGAAGCCCGTGTGGACGCCTGGATCGACTCCGGCAAGCCGCTGTATGCCTACCTGATCAACGGGCACGGCATCTACACGTGGGGTCGGGACATGGCCGAGACGCGCCGTCACCTTGAGGCACTCGAATTTCTGCTGGGCTGCGAACTCGACCTGAGGAGGCTAACCCCATGAGCCGTCTGCGCATCTACGAAGACAACAAGCACGAAGGGCCGGTCGCGGTGCTCGAGAATCATGCCGACATCGCAGCGGCGCTCCATGCGGTCGGCGTGCGCTTCGAGCAGTGGGAAGCCGGCCAGCCAATCGCCCCGGGTGCGACGCAGGACGAAGTCATCGCCGCCTACCGCACCGACATCGATCGGCTGATGGCGGAGAACGGCTATCGGTCGGTCGATGTCATCAGCCTCAAACCCGATCACCCCGATCGTGCCGCGTTCCGCGAGAAGTTCCTCAACGAGCACACGCACAGCGAAGACGAAGTACGCTTCTTCGTCGCGGGTGCCGGTCAGTTCACCCTGCATCTCGACGGCAAGGTGTACGAGGTGCTTTGCGAAAAGGGCGACCTGATCGGCGTACCGGATGGCACGCCTCACTGGTTCGACATGAGCGAGTCGCCCTACTTCGTGGCTATTCGCCTGTTCACCAACACCGAGGGCTGGGTGGCGAACTTCACCGGAACGGATATCGCGGAGCGCTTCCCGCGCATGAACCCGCACGCGTCCGCCGGGCAGACCAGCGAAGCCTGAGTCCTGCCCGCGACGGGCTTCGGCCGGCGCGCACGACGGCTCTCACCACCTCGCGGATGACCTCCGCGAGGTGGTGGCTGGGGTTGGATACCCCGCCTTAGCCAGCGAGCCTGTTCACGTTCCGCGACCTCCCGTGACGCCCGGCCATTCCGCCGGCCCTGGTCGTCGTTTATCCTGCATGGTCTCCCCGCCCCGCAGGCTTCCCCCGCATGTCCGACATCCGCGCCGTCCTCACCGACATCGAAGGCACCACCAGCTCGATCGACTTCGTCAAGGACGTGCTGTTTCCGTATGCCCGTCAGCACCTGCCGGCCTACGTGGAAACACATACGGACGAACCCGAGGTACAGCACTGGCTGCACGAAGCCGCCAAAGAGGCTGGCATCGTCGAGGCGACACGGGGTGAGATCATCGACCTGCTGATTCGCTGGATCGACGAAGACCGCAAGTCCACGGCCCTGAAGGCGCTGCAGGGCATGATCTGGCGTGAAGGCTACGAGTCGGGTGTTTACACCTCCCACATGTATCCCGAAGTGGCGGCACGCCTGCGGGCCTGGCATCAGCAGGGGCTCTCGCTCTACGTGTATTCGTCGGGTTCGGTGCCCGCGCAGAAGCTGCTGTTCGGCTTCACGGAAAACGGCGATCTCACTCCTCTGTTCTCCGGCTACTTCGATACGCAGACGGGTCACAAGCGCGAAACGGAGTCTTACCGGAAGATCGCCGAAGCGATCGGTCTCGAACCCGCGCAGGTTCTGTTCCTTTCCGACATCCGCGAAGAGCTCGACGCCGCCCGCGATGCCGGCATGCGCACCACCCACCTCATCCGTCCGCCGCTTCCGCTGGTGGACGCCGGCCACCCCGCCGTAACGGATTTCGATGCCATCATTCCTTGATCCGCGCCGACGCACGGCGATCTACGTGCTGGCCGCGTTCGCGGTCGGCGTGCTGGGAACCGTCGGCGTCCTTCGTTTCGGGCCTGCTCCCGTGATGATGCGCCCCGTCTCCGCTGTCTCCGCGCCCCGGGTCGCGCCGGCGGCCGGTGCGACGACAGCCGGGCCAGCCCGGCCGGCAAGCACGTCCGCTCCTGCGACAGCGATCGATGACGCCGACAACGATCAGCCCGTCGAGCTCGACGCGAGCGCATGGCCGGACGATGCTCCCACGCCAGAGCAGGTTTTCTCCGCACAGCCTGATCAGGTCAGAGCATCGCTGGCCAGGCTGGCGAAGCGCCGACCGGGAAAGACCAACGTCTACGCCATCGCTTTCGCGGGCGACGGCTCCGAGGACGTGTTCCGCAACGAGGCCGAATACCTGGATCGCCTGATGACGACGCGGTTCGCCAGCCCAGGGCATACGCTGGTGCTGGAGAACAATCCGGCAACGCTGTCGACCCATCCCCTCGCCAGCTGGACCAACCTCGAGGCCGCCCTGACCGGACTGTCGAAGGTGATGGACCCCAAGGAAGACGTGTTGCTGCTCTATGTCGCGACCCACGGCGGCAGCGACCACTCCCTGCTCGTGGATATGGACCCGATTCCGCTGGATCAGCTCGACGTCGACGGCCTTGCCGATATCTTCGCCAAGCACCCGTTCCGCTGGAAGGTCGTGGTGGTCAACGCGTGCTACTCCGGCGGCTTCGTCCCGAAGCTGCGCGGCGAAGGCACCCTGGTCATGACCTCGGCGCGCACCGACCGCACCTCGTTCGGCTGCGGCGCCGACTCGGACATCACATACTTCGGCCGTGCCTGGCTCACCGACGGACTGAATGCCACCAGCGATTTCGTGGAAGCCTTCGGTAAGGCGAAGACGGAAATCGCGGCGTGGGAGAAGAAGGATTCGCTCGAGGCGTCGGAGCCGCAGATCGACGTCGGTGAGGGCATCGAAGACAAGCTGGCAGCGTGGCGGAAGGGCCTCAAGGCGGGGCCGGTAGTGCCGTTCAGCGCGCGGTAGGAGCGCGCCCCGCGCGCGAAAAGCCAACGAAGCGGCGACGCCGGACCCCACCACGCGCAAGGCGCGCTCCTACATCCGGTCAGACCGACACGTCCAGAGAGAACCGATCCGCGTCCATCCAGGCAGGAAACCGCTCGCGGTGCGCCTGCAACGGCTTCGGATCGAGCACGAGGGTGACCACCTGCTCCTGCGGCCCAAGTTCGACCAATGGCTCGCCCACCGGATCGATGACCGCGCTGTCGCCCGCGTACGGATGGTCGTTACCGTCCACCCCGACGCGATTCACGCCGATCACGTAAGCCAGGTTCTCGATCGCCCGCGCACGCAGCAAGGTGCGCCAAGGCTGACGACGCGGCGCCGGCCAGTTGGCGACGAACAGCGCGAGGTCGTAATCCATGCCGCCCGCGGCTTCCTCTCGACGACCGTTGCGCAGCCACACCGGGAAGCGCAGGTCGTAGCAAACCTGCGGAAGGATACGCCACCCCTTGAGCTCGACGATCAGGCGCTCGTTACCGCCACCGTAGCGGGTGTGCTCGCCCGCCATGCGGAACAGGTGTCGCTTATCGTAGTAAGCCAGCGAGCCGTCGGGCGACGCCCAGATCAGCCGGTTGAAGACCGTCTCGCCTTCGCGGATCACCAGACTGCCGGTGATCGTGGCATTCACTTCGCCGGCCAGCGCACGCATCCACGCGACGCTCGCGCCGTCCATGGTCTCGGCATTGCCGAGCGTGTCGTTGGTGAAGCCCGACAGAAAGGTTTCCGGCAGAACGAAGAGGTCGCTCCGCGCGGCGCCGCGCACCAGCGCGCCGTAATACTCGCGATTAGCCGCCGCGTCGTGCCAGCGGGTCGCGCCCTGGATAAGCGTGACGGTCAGAGTTTGCACAGCAGCTCCGCGGCGGCTTCCATGGTGGCGTCGTTCTTCGCGAAGCACAGCCGGACCAGCCGCGTGTCCGGGGCGCTTTCGTAGAACGGGCTCAACGGAATCGCGGCGACACCGCCCTCGCGCACGAGCCATTCACTGAAATTGATGTCGTCGAGATCGCGGATCGCGCTGTAATCGACCAGCTGGAAGTATCCGCCCGGCACGTCAAGCAGTTTCAGTCGCGACGGTGCGAGCAACTCGCGAAAACGATCGCGCTTGGCCTGATAGAAGGCGGGAAGCTCGAGGTAATGCTCCGGCGTGGACTCGAGGAACTCGGCGAACGCCTGCTGCGCCGGGTTGAAGGTGCAGAAGGTCAGGTACTGATGCACCTTGCGGAACTCGGCGGTCAGCGCCTTCGGCGCGATGGCATAGCCGACCTTCCAGCCGGTGCAGTGATACGTCTTGCCGAACGACGACACGACGATGCTCCGCGAGGCGAGTTCCGCATGGCGCAGCACGCTCTGATGCTCGGCGCCATCGAACACGATGTGCTCGTAGACCTCATCGGACAGCACCACGATGCCGGAGTCGCGCACGATGGATGCGAGCTCGTCGAGATCGGCGCGAGAGAGCACCGCACCCGACGGGTTATGCGGCGAATTGATCAGGATCATGCGCGTCTTCGGCGTGATCGCATCGCGAACCCGCTGCCAGTCGATACCGAAGGACGGCAACGTCAGCGGAATATGCACCGCCGTCGCGCCCTGCAGTTCGATGGCCGGCTCGTAGCTGTCGTAGCACGGATCGAAGACGATGACCTCGTCACCGGCGCGCACGACGGCGGCGATGGACGAGAACAGCGCTTCGGTGGCACCGGAGGTGACCGTGACTTCCGTATCGGGACTGACCCGGTGGCCGTAGAGTCGCTCGGTCTTGAGGGCGATCTGCTCGCGCAGCTTCGGGATACCGACGCCCGGCGCATACTGATTTTTGCCCTCGGCCATGGCGCGCGTGACCGCGTCGCGCAGTGCCTCCGGCGGCTCGAAATCGGGAAAACCCTGCCCCAGATTCACCGCCTTGTGTTCCAGCGCGAGCTGGCTCATGACACTGAAAATCGTCGTACCGACCTTGGGAAGCTTGGTTTCGAGCTGCATTGAACGCCCTTATTCGTTTGGACGGCCAAATGCCGCCGAATGATCCGATCCTAACATGCGCGCCATCTGCAGCGCCCCTGCCTGGGCGGGATCGCCCGCCACCGTCTCGCAGTCCTTATGGAAGTCCGACCGTGCCTTGGGCAGCCGTTCGGCGAGGAAGTCGACGAAACTGCGGATCGCCGGCAGCAGGCCACGCCGGCTCGGGTAGACGAAGTGCAACGTACCCTGGGCGGTGGTGTAATCCGGAAGCACCCATTCCAGCTGACCGTTGGCGATCAGCGGACCGCAATACTCCTCGGGAAGCAAGGCCACACCGCAACATTGGACGGCGGCGGCGATCAGCACCGAAAAATCGCCGCTGACCAGACGCGGCTTCACTTCGACAGCGGCCTTCTTGCCGCTGGCATCGACCATCTCCCACACCTGCGCACCCTCGTGCTCGAACATCGACAGCGCCGGCACCTGGGCCAGATCGTCCAGCGTCTTCGGTCGGCCGTAGCTGTCGAGAAACTTCGGACTCGCCACGAGCAGGCTGCGCGCGTAGCCGATGCTGCGAAGGACCAGCGTGGCGTCGCTGTCCAGCTTTTCGCGCACGCGGATCGCCACGTCGAAGCCCTCACCGATCAGGTCGACCCGGCGATTGGTCGCGGTAACGCGGACCTGGACCTTGGGGTGCTCGAGCAGAAAAGCCGGCAGCATCGGGCCCAGTACGTTCTGGGCAAGGGAGATCGGGCAGCTGACTCTGACCACGCCACGGGGTTCCGTGCGCAGTTCGTCCACCGCATCCTGTGCGGCGCGGGCCTCTTCGAGGACGGCGCGGCAGTGCTGGTAGAAGCGTTCGCCGATCTCGGTAACGACGAAGCGGCGCGTCGTGCGCTGCAACAGCCGGACTCCCAGACGGTCTTCGAGCTGGGCGATCCGCTTGCTGAGGCGCGACTTGGGGATACCCAGGGCCCGCCCCGCCGCCGAAAAACCCCCATGTTCCACCACCGAGGCGAAGAAATAGAGGTCGTTGAGGTCCTGCAGCGCGCCTTCCATCGGGGAGTCCGTCGTTTCTCGTTTAGAACAATCAGTCTACCTCACGCCGACTAATCAAGGCATTGTGCGCGGGGTAACTTGTCGGCATACCGCCACGGCGGCCCTTGTCGAGGAATCTGTCCATGAAACTCCTGCATATCGATGCCAGCGCGCTGGGCGCCCACTCGGTCTCCCGCGGTCTGACTTCGGCCATCGTCGCCGAATTCGTCGCCAACCATCCCGATGTCGAAGTCACCTATCGCGATGTCCACGCCGAGCCGTTGCCGCACTGGGCATTGCCGGCCGGCGAAGACGATCCGCAGGCCGCCGAAGGCGCCAGGGTGATGGAGGAGTTCCTTGCCGCCGACGTCGTGGTCATCGGTGCGCCGATGTACAACTTTTCCATCAGCAGCTCGCTCAAAGCCTGGATCGATCGCATCACGGTCGCCGGAAAGACCTTCCGCTACACCGCGACAGGGCCCGAAGGCCTGGCCGGCGGCAAGCGTGTCATCGTGGCGTCGTCGCGAGGCGGCATCTACAGCGCCGGCAGCCCGGCGGCGGCAATGGATTTTCAGGAGCCCTATCTGAAGGCACTGTTCGGCTTCCTGGGCGTGACCGACCTCGAATTCGTCCGCGCGGAAGGTGTCGCCATGGGCGACGATCACAAGGCCCAGGCGATCGGCGGCGCCGTGGCCGGCATCGGCGGCCTGCTGCGCAAGGCCGCCTGATCGTCAGCGGCGCCGGGCTTCGTGCTTGAAGAAAGGCCGCGCATCGCAGGATGCGCGGCCTTTTTACTAGGAGCCCTGCTTACCGGGCTTGTCGTTGGGCATGTTCTGGGATTCTTTCGGATGCCCCTCGCCCGGAACCTTCGGCGTGCCGTGCGACGGCTTGGGGTTGTCCTCGCGGTAGCCCGGTGTCGGCTGTTTAGTGTCGTTGCTCATTGTCGGTACCTCCGGATCGGTGGCGCTGCTGACACGCGGCGTGCCCACATTCGCAGCCGGCGCCTCCCATTTGGCTCTCAGACGCCATGCGGCAGCTCTCGCTGCAGAAGTCCCTGGACACCGGCACCTGGCAGTTACAGCCGGCGTGATCGCAGGGTTTCGTGGCTTCGTTCATGACGCGAACTCCTCACCGCATGGTTTTGATCCTCGTCGAGCGTGCGCGGCCCGGCGTCTATTTTTTGTAATCGGCCAGCGAAGCCGCCAGGGCGTCCTTCGCCGCCCAGCCATGCGCCTCGATCAGGAGGCCGCTGAGGCTGCGCACGTCCTGCAGGTTATGGTCTGCGACGCGGATCAGGTCCGTCGATGCGCCGCCACGCAGGTAGGAGAGCCACGCACGTGGCGCTTCAGACCCCGGCAGGTCGTCTTCGCGGACGATACGCAACAGCCGACGTTCGGCCGTCTGCATCTTGCAGTTCTCCCAGTCCTGCCTGTAGCGCCGCCGCATCGGGTGCAGCAGGTCGACGTGCGTCAGGCCGGATAACGGATTCGTAAGCCGGGCCAGCCGGTAACGCGTGGCGAGCAATGGCGCGTCGTACGACTTGCCGTTGTAGCTGACGAGCACCGTGTGCGGATCGATCCATTCGGAGAACGCCTTCAGCATCGCCGTCTCGGCGGCCATGGTCGTGATGTAGAGCTGACGCACGCGGAGCGCGCCGTCGTGCCAGTCGGCGGCGCCGATCATGAAAGCGCGTGTACCCGTCCCGCCGGCCAGGCCCGTGGTTTCCGTGTCGAAGTGCAGCAGGTGCTCGCGCCGCGCCGTGGCGAGACGCGCGAAGGTCAGGTCGAACTCGGCGGGCGGTTCGGACGAGGCGAAACGCTTCTCGAGAAGACGCAGGCCGGGGGAAAGCTCATCGCCGGGAACGTCACGGGTGTACGAGCGCAAAGGAGCGCGGGGCTGACTGACGCGTTCGCGTACGCCAGCCATGCGGCGCAGCGCGGCCAGATCGATACCGGGACGAGGCTCTTTCGCCGACAGGGTTGGCTCCCGCCGGGCCGTCTGGCCCGGTGACTCGGACGAAGCATCCCCGGTGGATCGTCCCCTGGCGGGAGCCGATCCTGTCGGCGCTGGCCCGGACTCGCGAATGCCCGCCTGCTTCCTGAGCGCCCGCAGCCGCGCGGCCAGATCACTCATGCATCGCCACCGATCCGCGCATCGGCACCCAGCAACCTCAGCACGCGAGCCGTCAGCGCACGCGGCGTGTTCTCACCGCGCGCTTCATCAGCTGCCAGCACCGGTCCGACACAGGCCGGACAGCCCGCCTTGCACTCGCAGCCTTCGACCGTCGCCAGCGCATGCCGAAGCAGCTCCGACGAGCGGTGAAACAACGGCTCGCTGAGGCCGACGCCGCCGGGAAAGTTGTCGTACAGATAGACGGTGGGCAGGAACCGCTCGAGCGCGTCCGGCAGCGCGATGCCTCCATCAGGCGCATGGATCTGCCCGCGACCGGAGGAGTCCACCTGCGCTGACCATCCCCCGTCACCCGAACCGACCGCTTTCTGCAGGTCGCGCGCCTCGGCCATGACTGCGACGATGGCCGAAGTGTGCAACGCATACGCCGCACCCAGAAACCCGTCCAGGGCGTGCTGACGCGAACGGAACGCTTCGTCCAGTACCGTCTGCGGCAGCTGCCACCACACCGCGGTGGAATGCAGTTCCTGATCGGGCAGGTTCACCGGCCCGTAGCCGATGTTCTCGTGCGTGTAGTAACGAATCTTCTTGTAACCCGATACCCGACGCACGACGTGCACCTCACCGTGGCGCGAGCTGCCCTGCCCTGCCTTGCTGCCGTCGAAACACTCCAGCTCCTTGAGCTTGGTGTAGTCGATGGCGTCGGTGTAGTAGTCGACACGCGTTCGCGTGCAATACGCCTTGCGGCCTTCCCAGTCGAGCCTCTCGACCTGGTAGGGCACCGACTGGATCATGTGGATCGCACCCTCGTAAAGCGTCAGAGCGGCGGCGGAATAGTCGACCTCGGCGATGATCGTCTGGCGCCCCTCCGTCCGGTCGACGACGACGAAATTGCCGTCCGCGACCGAGCGCAGGCTCACCGCGTTCGCCGGGTAGGAGTCGGCGATCCATTCCCAGCGGTCACCCTCGCGATGCAGCACCTCCGACTCGGCGAGCACCGTGAGATAGGGTTCCGCGTCATCGGGACCGAAGGTATCCCCGGCGAGAAAAGGCAGCTCGAACGCGGCGCAACGGATGTGGTCGAGCAGGATGAGCGGCTGGTCCGGCTGGATGCGTGCGTGCTCGGGCGTCGCTTCGGTCAGGAAGGCCGGGTGCCGCATGAGGTACTGGTCCAGCGGAGCACTGGTCGCGACGAGCACGCCCAGAGACGGCTGCTGGCGGCGCCCGGCACGACCGAAGCGCTGCCATGTCGCCGCGATGGAACCCGGATACCCGTTGAGGACGACGGCGTCGAGGCTGCCGATGTCGACACCCAGTTCGAGCGCGGACGTCGACACGATCCCGTCCACGTCGCCGGCTCGCATCGCACGCTCGACTTCACGCCGCTCCGTCGGCAGATAGCCGCCCCGGTAGGCGCGAATGCGTGCGGGCTTGCGGGTGTCGTGATCGAAGACGTCCTTCAGGTACTTGGTCAGCACTTCGACCATCAGCCGTGACTGGGCGAACACCAGGGTTTTCATCTTCGCCTTGATGGCGACGCGGGCGATCAGGTTGGTCTGCGAGCGCGCCGACGCCCGCAGGCCCAGATCCGGATTGATCACCGGCGGATTCCAGAGCAGCACGTGCTTGTCACCGCTGGGCGCACCGCTGGACGAGATGGTGACCACCTCGTCCTCGATCAGCGCCTGCGCATGCTCGGTGGCATTGCCGATGGTGGCCGAGCAGAGCACGAACTGCGGCGTGACACCGTAGAAGGCGCAGATCCGCTTCAGCCGGCGCAGCACGTTGGCCAGATGGGAACCGAAGACGCCCCGGTACGTGTGGATCTCATCGATTACCACATAACGCAGGTTTTCGAAGAACTGCGCCCACTTGGTGTGATGCGGAAGAATCGCCTGGTGCAGCATGTCCGGATTGCTGACCACCACGTCGCCGTGCAGGCGGATGGCCTGCCTTGCGTCGCCCGGCGTGTCGCCGTCGAAGGTGAAGGCCTTGACGCCCAGGTCGCCCGCCCGGTTGATATCCAGCAGTTCGGCGACCTGGTCCTGCGCGAGCGCCTTGGTCGGAAAGAGGTACAGCGCCTTGCCGCCGGTTTCCAGAACCGAGGAAATCACCGGCAAGGTGTAGCAGAGCGTCTTGCCGGAGGCGGTCGGCGTGGACACGAGGACGTTACGCCCCGCACGCGCGGCATCCCAGGCCTCCTGCTGGTGGCTGTAGAGGCGTTCGATGCCGCGGGCGGTAAGCGCCCGCGAGAGTCCTTCGGGCAGGTCCGCAGGCAACGGGACGAAACTGCCCTCCCGTCCGAATACGGTGAACGCCGTGGCGACCCGGTCGCCGTATTTATCGGTGAGGCGACTGGCGAGCGTACGCCCGTCGTGGCTCGTGGCCAGAACCGAGTCGGCCTCGTCGGTACGTCGGGCTTGAAGATAGGCGGCCATGAAGGGCATCCGGACAGGAAGATGCCCCTTATCCCCCAGCCCGATCTCATATCCTGCGACAGAGCGACCAGGTGCCGTCAGACAGGGCCAGCGGCTTCCATGTCGGCGGCCTGCCAGCGCCCTGATTCATCCTCGATCTTGATGTCCACCTGCTGGCCCGACTGGGCACGCAGCGCCGCCGTCAGGCTCATCGCGTGCCGTAACGCGTCTTCGCGGGTCGGGTACTGGCCGACCAGCTCGGCGTTTCGACGCAGGATCCAGGGACCGCGCGTCGAGGCGTTGAAAGGGACGTAGAGGGTCGTGTGCTGCAAGGTCGGCTCCGCCTGAAGGGGCCGGAGGCCCATGGGGGCGAAGCTAGGCGGACGGTCGTCGCGGCCGCGTTATGGCGGAGTCGCCGGATCAGTCACGTCAACGCGTCAATGCGCCGCGTGACGCGACGAGCCAGTCGGCGTGCCTGACGCCTCGCTCCATCGCCGCATCGACGGCGACGCGCTCGTCCTCGAACTCATCGAGCAGAGTGATCATCACGAAATCGCGGGGGCCGGCGCTCATAGCCGGCTCAACGATATAGGCGGCTTTCCAGAAGCCGGCGACGGTTCGCAGCGTGCGGACCTCCACGGAGTACTGACCCACGGTACGTCGATGCACGGAACCCCCTTGCCGGTGTCGCGGCGACAGGTCGATTCTTGCGCCTCCGCGACGCCGATGGCAAGTCTTACGCCCTGGGCGGCGCCTGCGTGCCTAGCCCCTGACCACTGGCCGGGATGGAGAAGTTCTTCGTTTCGCCCTGCCCGACGCTGGCGTCGACGTCGACGCGATCGGCCGAGCACGACCCGTGCGGAAGAAGGCTCAGCTTCCGCGTACCGGAGGGCACGCGCAGCACCAGCTGTTCGCCGATCTCCATGTCCGCCACGGCCTTGTCGTCGAGATAGATGGCGCTCGAGCATCCGGCGCCCCACAAGCCCTGGTCGCGCACGATGTTCAAGGTGGCATCCCCGTCCGTCGGGGACTGGTTGGCGAAGACGGTGCTGGACGGAACGTCGTGGATGCCGACGTGACGTTCGTTCTGGGTCGCGCACCCGGCGAGGAGAGCCACGCCGGCGAGCCCGGCAAGACGGAGATGGCGCATGGGGAAAACCTCGTTGATGAATGTGAAGAGCATTGGTTTCGCAACGTCGACGCTCGGTGAACGGGTGCCCCCGTCCCTGACGGATCGTGCACATCCGACGCCGAACAATCGCGCGCCCCTACCGATTACTATCATCGTCCTGGAGAAATACCTCAATGGCCAGCCGCGACTGGATCGACATCGACTCGTTTGAGGCCGTGGACGATACCGAGCAATTCGACCGCCCCGACATCCCGCGCGTGGAAGCCATACTCTCCGGCGCTCCCGAGCGGGAGTGGCAGCAGTTCTTCCTCGTGCGCGCCCGCGAACTGGAGCAGACCCATCCCGGGTTGCGCATGGAGATCCTGGCCGATCGCCTGGGCTTCCACACGCGGGCCGCGTCCGCGGAGGAGACCTGCCGGCTGGTCCATGCCACCGTCCAGGGCACGAACCACGATTTCGCGGCGCAGAAGGCGGCAGAGGAGAAGCGGATCGCCGACCGCAACGACGAGGTCCGCGACCTGATCGCACGGATGAAGGCGATCAATGCCAGCTGGCCGCCCGAATCTTCGCAAAGCTGAACCACCCGTGCGGGGCGCGCCCGGGATAGAATCGCGCCATGAATGACTTCGCCAGCCAGCCAGCTCTCGTCTTCGACCGTGCCGCCATGGTCGCCGAGACCGTGGCCATGGTACTCAGCGATGCGGGCTACGACGCACGCGGCGTGGTCACGTACCGGGCGGCGAAGCAGGCCTTCAATGAAATGGACGACCTCGCGCTGCTGGTCATCCATGCCGATACGCCCGGAGAAAGGCGCGGCAGTGTCCTGCTGCAGGCGACGCTGCGCGAACGCCCTTCCACGGCCATCGTCGTCATCTCCAGCCGGCTTCCGCAAGACCTCGCGCCGTTTCCGCGCACTGCGGTCTTCCTGGAAAAACCGTTCGACCGCGCCCAGTTGCTCGACGCCGTGGATCGCGCGCGCAGCGCCCGTCCGGTCGCCTGAGCCTCACTCCTCCATCCCGATGAGCTTCTCGATGTCGTCGATGGCGAACTGACGTGCGGCGCGTTGCCGCTCACGGCGGCCCATGGCCTGGCAGGCGGCGCCCAGTGGCCGCGCCCGGCGAAGCCGTCCATCGCGACTGATCCGGTAACCTTCGGTGTCGTACTCCACGAGGTAAGTGGCCTGCTGGCCCAGCGTGCGCCGATAACGGACAGATTCCATGTTTCCTCCGAGCGATGATCGTCACCCCCGGTCGTCGATCGGAGCAGCATAAACATCAAGATCACGCGAAATCGCTACGCTCGAATCATGTGCGGACGCTATGCCACCTTCGGCCCTGCCAGCCTGTCACGACAGGGTCGCGACGTACTCGAGCGGCTCGAGCTCGATCTGACCAGCGAAATCAACCAGCGCGACGACCGGTTCAATATCGCTCCCACCCAGCGAGCACTGATCGTCACCGCCGGCGATCGCCGCGCCGACATCGGACTCGCTCGCTGGGGGCTCATACCTTCCTGGGCCAGGGACGCCTCCATCGGTGCGAAGACGATCAACGCCAGGCGTGAAGGTCTTGCCGAAAAACCTGCGTTCCGTGCGGCGGTCAGACGGCGTCGCTGCCTCGTACCCGCGTCCGGTTACTACGAATGGACCGGCGAAAAAGGCAGCAAGCAGCCGTATTTCATCCAGGCCGCCGACGGAGGGTTGCTTCTGTTCGCGGGGCTATGGGAAGTCTGGCGAGGACCGGATGACGAGCCGTTACGCAGCTTCACCATCGTGACCGGCGAGCCTGGCAAGGTCACAGGCGACCTGCACGATCGTCAGCCCGTCATGCTGGCGCCGGAGGCGTGGGAGGACTGGCTCTTCGCGCCCGTCGAACCGGCACTTGAAGCCCTTGCCTCGGCGGCCGGGCCGGACCTCGTCTTTCATCCGGTCGGCAAGCGCGTCGGCTCACCTAAAAACGATGGGCCCGAACTGGTCGAGCCCATCGTCATCTAGTACCGGGCACCGCGTTTACAGGCAGGAAATGGCTTCTTCGCGATAGCGGCCGTCGTACTCGCCGCCCTTCACCTTCTGAATTTCGTACATCACCACCTGGGCACCCGCGCCGCTGGCGGTCACGTCGAGGCGCTCATGCTTGCCGTTGTCGTTCGCGGTGACGCGGCCTTCGTCGTCCTTGGCGTTGCCCTTCGCGTCCTTGGTGAGTGCCTGCCACTTCGGTTCGACGCACTGCACATAGGCCGTGACATTCTTGCCCGTCTTGCTGCTGAGCTTGGGCAGGGTATCGGTCATGCCGCTGGTGGCGCAGCCGGCCAGGACGACACAGGCAGCGATCGCAAGAACGTGTTTCATGCTCGATTCCACGGTTAGGGTCCGGGAATTCTAGCGCGACCAGCGAGGGAGGATCAGATCCCGGCGCGCGCGACGGTGTTGGCTTCCACTTTGGCAAGCTGGCCGTTGCTGCACTTCAGGTAGTGGGAAGAGGCCAGCCAGCGTTGGTCGGGGTAGTACGAGAAGACCATCTGGCCACCCTTCAGCGCGTCGATCAGCTTGTGTGCGATGGCCGTGCGAACGGCGGGACAACCCCAGCTGCGACCGATACGACCGGCGACTTTCGCCATCGCCTCATTCACATAGGCGGCGCCATGAATAACGATGGCCCGCGCGAGTGCCTGGTCGTTGACGCCGGGCTCCAGGCCCGACATGCGCAGGGAGTACCCGTTCTTCCCCATGTACGTATCCGACGTACGGAAGAGGCCGATGCTGGATGCGAGGCTTTCGGGCGCATTGGAGAATCTGGTGGCGTTGGCGTCGCCGCTGTTCTTGCCGTGCGCGACCAGTTCCTGAAACAGCAGCTTCCGATTCACCGTGTCGAACACCCAGAGGCGTGGCTGCGACGACGGCTTCGAGTAGTCGATCACCGCCAGGCGGTCCGACGGCGCCCCGCCCTGTGTCTGCGCACACTCGGCTGCCTTCACCGCGAGATCGATCACCTTCGGATCGGCGGAGGGAGCGAGATGAGCCAGAGCTTCGCCGAGGGAGTCGGCGGCGTGGGCCTGCGCGGGAAGGAAGAACAGTGCGCCAACGAGTGGCGCCGACGCCAGGAGCGTCCGAAACGATCGAATCATGCGACCAGCCGGGTGAAGTGCGACAGGCCATCCTAACGCGCTGATCATTTATTGACCACAAAGCCGTCACATCTCTGCCATTCATATATGTGAAATGCTTAAGTAAAGCCCGCCGTTCCACCGGAAGCGATAGATAATGACTATGGAAGCCAGATTTCGCAGCGCCACGCTCCTCGCGTGGTCCATCTTTCCGCTCGTCGCCGCAGCGGGCCCGCAGGTGCATCCGACGACAGCGGCATCGGCCGCGTCACCGCCTCCCATCGTCGCGCCCGACCCCGCAACGGCGGCGTCTACCCCTGCTCCGCCAGCCATCGACGATCCCGTCGCCCAGGCCGTTTACGCGCGCATCCAGCAGATGGCGCCGATCCAGGGTAGCCCGATTTCACGGCAGGATGCCGCGCTTGGTAAGGCGCTCGCCGACTTCTACATGCAGCGCCACTACACCGCGGCATGGACGGACGACAGCAATGTCCAGCAACTGCTCGGAGGCCTCGCCTCGGTCGACGCCGACGGGCTTCTTCCCGAGGATTACCACCTCAGCGAGCTGAAGGCGCTTGCCGAATCCCCCGACCGCGCCAGCGCCACGCCCGAACAGAAGGCCGATTTCGACATGGCCGCGAGCAGCGCTTACATCACGGCACTCGTACAGCTGGCCCGCGGCAAGGTCGACCCCGTCCGGCTCGATCCGACCTGGAACTTCGATGCCGCCGCCATCGATCCCCAACAGGGTATGTCCATGCTGCAGACATCGGTCGATGAGCGCAGCGTCGACCAGGCGTTCGCCATGGCGAGGCCGCAAAACCCGCTCTACGCCAAATTACGCGATGCACTGGCGCAGCTGCGAACCACCGCCGCGCAGGGAGGATGGCCCAGCGTCCCCGAAGGCCCCACGCTCAAGCCCGGCATGAAGGACGCTCGCGTCGAAGCCTTGCGCGCTCGCATGGTGGCTGGTGGCTACCTCGACCCGACGCTCGCTCACGGACACCACTTCGACAACGCGTTGGCGGACGCGGTCAAACGCTTTCAGGCCGACCAGTATCTCGACGCCGATGGCAGCGTGGGCGCCGGCACGCTGGCCTCACTCAACGTCCCCGTCCAGGAACGTATCGGCCAGGTCCGCGCCAATCTCGAGCGCGCACGCTGGCTGCTGCATTCGCTGCAGGGTACGTTTGTCGTCGTCGATGTGGCCGGCTACAAGATCAGCTTCTACCGTGACGGAAATCCCGTATGGAAGTCGCGTGTGCAGGTCGGCAAGCCCTATCGAAGCACGCCGATCTTCCGGTCGCAGATCACCTACGTCACGTTCAACCCGACGTGGACCGTGCCGCCGACGATCCTGAAGAACGACGTGCTTCCCAAGATCCGCAGCAATCCGTCGTACCTCGCCAACAACCGCATCCGGGTACTCGACAGCGGCGGCAATGTGGTGGCGGCATCCAGCGTCAACTGGGCCAATCCGCGCGGGATCACACTGCGGCAGGACGCGGGCCCGGGCAACTCGCTGGGACAGGTGGTGATCCGGTTCCCGAACTCCTTCGCGGTGTACCTGCACGACACGCCGCACCAGGAGCTGTTCTCCAAGGCCAAGCGCGACACGAGTTCCGGCTGCATCCGCGTCGAGCATCCTCTCGACCTGGTCGAGCTGCTGTTCAACGATCCGGACAAGTTCAGCCGTCAGGCGATCGATGAGCGCATCGCGACGAAGAAGACACAGAACGTCACCTTGCCCACCGCGGTGCCCGTGCTGCTTGCCTATTGGACGGTGGACATCGCCGACGACGGTAAGCTCAGCTACAAGCCCGACATCTACGATCGCGACGGGCCGCTGGTCGCCGCACTGGACAAGCCGCAACCGCTACGTGCGCCCTGAGCCGGGAGTGCATCCGCATCGTGTCGGACCGGAACGCGCCCGACAGATATCGGTAAGGCATCCGGGGCCGTTTGCCGCACGGCGCAAGCAAGGGTCCCGGTCGTATACTGTGTGGATGAACCCCTCTCCCACCGCGACCGAGACGACCTTACACGACCAGGTTCGGGATGACGGCTTCGCCTTCGTCCAGGGAGACGACATGCGGGAGCTGGTGTCGAATATCGCACCGCTCGCGGACTGGGACACCTTTCGTGCCAGCTGGAACGCCCTGGAGCCCGACACCTATCTGGCAGCGACAGGACGGTTTCGCCGTCGTCGCCACGCCGTCTATGCCGCCTCTCGCTTCGGTCATGTCGAGCAGCGCCCGCATCAGGCGCATTTCCAGACGCTGGCTTACAACACGTTGCAGGGCGACATCGCCCGCTGGTTCGAGCCGGTGCTTCCGGAGATCGCCGGGGGAGCGACGCTGCGTGCGATCCTCGAATTCTGCCGCGACTTCTTCGGTGGATTGTCGCCGGAGATCGAGCAGTGGCACGTCGAAGTCCATCAGTTTCGCATCGAAGCCACGGCCGGCGCAGCCGGTGAACCGACTCCCGAAGGCAGCCATCGCGATGGCGTCGACTATGTCCTGGTTCTGCTGGTCGACCGCGAAAACATCGCCCGCGGCACGACGACCATCCACGCACCCGACGGCACGTCGCTGGGCGAGTTCACTCTTGCCCGCCCGCTGGATGCCGCGTTGATCCACGACCCCAGAGTGTTTCACGGCGTGACGCCGGTGACGCCGCTGGATCCGGGTCAGGCATCGCATCGCGATGTGCTGGTCGTGACATTTCGCGCCGCCTGATTCATCCACCGTTAGCCTGAGCGAAACTCCCGTCGCGCGGATTGCACCGCCGGTTCACGGCGTCTGCCGCGTACTGCGCCCTCCCCCGCGACGGAGTTGACGCCGTGACCTTTCGTATCGCCCCGCTTCTCGCCTTCGCCGCCCTGATCAGCGCACCCGCGTTCGCCCAGGACACGTCGAAGGTCGACAACACGCAGATCAATCAGCGCGACCGCCATACCGAGCATGCGACCCCGTTCGATCAGTCGAACGACGCTGCCGACATCAAGCTGGCGGCCAGCGTGCGCGCCGCCATTGTCGCCGATGACGGCCTTTCCAGCGCCGCCCACAACCTCAAGCTGATTGCCGCCAAGGGCGTGGTCACCCTTCGCGGCCCCGTCAAGGACGCCGCCGAGAAGGCGCGGGTCGAAAGCATCGTGCATTCCGTGGCCGGCGTGAGCCAGGTCGAAAACCAGCTCGATATCAAGCACTGAAAGCGAGGACCGTCATGAAAGCATCTGTCTACTGCACCACCCGTACCGTCGAGCAGGCCGAGCACATCGTGCTGGAACTGAAGCAGGCGGGCTTCACGAGCGACGACATTTCGGCGCTCCTGCCCGACCGCCGTGGCACCCGTGACTTCGCACACGAGCACCACACCAAGGCGCCCGAAGGCGCCACGACGGGTGGCGTCCTCGGCCTGGGTCTGGGCGCAGGCCTGGGCTGGCTTGCCGGCGTTGGCGCGCTCGCCATCCCCGGCGTGGGCCCGTTCATCGCGGCCGGACCGATCATGGCCGCCCTGGGCGGCGCCGCTGTGGGCACGGCCACCGGCGGCATCCTGGGTGCGCTGGTGGGCATGGGCATCCCGGAGTTCGAGGCCAAACGCTACGACGCGAAAGTTCGCGAAGGCAGCATTCTCATTTCGGTGCACACCGAAAGCGGTCGCCAGCGCGACGTGGCCAAGGATGTCTTCAAGCGAAACAACGCGGACGACATTTCCACCGGCTCGGAAGCCACCGCGCCGACGTGATGCAATGGACGGCACCGGCAAACGGTGCCGTCCGCCCCTACCGATATGGGGGCTCAAGGACGACGCCCCTGATCGAAGTATTGCCCGATCCGGGGCAATCCGTCTCAGGCCGGAATGGGATCGTCGTGGCACAATGGGCCGACCCACGATCGAAGCATGACCATGAACTCGTCCGGCAAATATGACTTCAAGCAGTTCCAGGACGAACTGGCCGCCCTCGACCGATTATCCGGCAATGCGACGACGAAGCCGGTCGTCGCGCCCGAGCCGGTAGTGCCTGAGCCGGTGGCGCCAAAGCGCCGCGGCCGGCCCCCCAAGGTCGATCCCCTCGCGCCCGCCAGGGCGGAGTTCGAGGCGCTGCGGCTTCGTTACCAGCTCAGTGTGGCTGACGTGGTGGCATGGTTTCCGCCTGAGGAGGGCATCGCGTACCTCCAGGGCCTGATCGCCAGCGCGGAACCGAAGCCGCGCAAGCCGCGCTCCAAGAAACCGTCCGTCGACGAATGACCCGCACCCGCACGCCCAGCCTGCGCTCGCTGCTTTTCTCCCTGAGTGGCGTGCACGGGTCGATCGTGCCCATGATCTGGCGTCGCGTCCTCTACACCGTGCTTCTGTCGCTGATCGTGGTCCTGCTGGACCATCGCCTCTTCGCGCTCAAGGCCGGTCTCAACGCGGCACCGCTGACCCTCATGGGTCTCACGCTCGCCATCTTTCTCGGCTTCCGCAACACGGTGGCCTATCAGCGATGGTGGGAGGCCCGCACGCTCTGGGGCGAAATGATCATCGCCATGCGTAACCTGGCCCGCCAGCGTGTGGCATTTCTGCCGGGCATCGAAGCAGCGGACTCGCGCCGGCTTACGTATCACCTGATTGCCTATGCGCACACGCTGCGTCATCACCTGCGCGGCAGCGACCCCGCCACCGAGCTCGGGCGCTGGCTCGACCCGGCATCCTGCGAGGCCGTCCTCGCCATGCCCAATCGCCCGTCCGCCTTGTTGGCGCGCACCGGGGCCGCCTACGCGGAGATCGCCCGGGCGCTTCGCGTCGAACCCATCCTGCTGGCCGCGATCGACGCCGAACTCGGCAAGCTGTCGCATGTACTGGGTGGCTGCGAACGCATACAGGGCACACCCATCCCGTTCGCGTACATCCTGCTGCTGCACCGGACGGTACACATCTACTGCTTCCTGCTGCCGTTCTGCCTGGTCGGCCTGATGGGCTGGTTCACGCCTCTGGTCGTGGGTGTGCTGGCGTATACCTTCTTTGGCCTGGATGCGCTCGGCGACCAGATTGAAGATCCTTTCGGCACGCTGCCGAACGATCTGCCACTGGAGGCTTACAGCACCACGATCGAAAACGATCTGCTCGCCTTGCAGGCCTCTCCCGTCTAGAAGACGTGACGCAAAAGCCAGAACAATCCCGCGGCCAGGGCGATGGATACCGGCAAGGTCAGCACCCACGCCATCAGCATGCTGCGCACCGTGCTCCACTGCAGACCCGAGCCGTTCGCGACCATCGAGCCGGCCACGCCCGAGGAGAGCACATGGGTCGTGCTCACCGGCAATCCGAAGCGATCGGCGGCACCGATCGTGAGCATGGCGACCACCTCCGCGGACGCGCCCTGCGCATAGGTCAGGTGCTGCTTGCCGATGCGCTCACCCACGGTGCGCACGATGCGCCGCCAGCCGACCATCGTGCCAAGGCCCAGCGCGATGGCGACGGCGACCTTGACCCAGGGCGGAATGAACTTGGTCGATTTGTCCAGTAAGCCGTGGTAGTTGCCGAGGATGGCGCTGTCCTCCGCACGGAACGCGGGCTTCTTGTCCTTTTCCATCAGGCGCAGCGCTTCCGAACTCAGGTACATGTTGTTGCGAACGTTGTTGACTTCATGTTCGGGCACGTCGGCCAGCGTGGGCCGGTTGGCGACCTGCGCGCCGATGCTGTCCGTGAGCTGGACCAGGGCGGCCATCGTCGTCGGCGTCGCCTCGCGCGACTGGATGTAGCGCTCGATCTCGCTGCGTGCCGATGTTACCGGCGCCGCACCCTGCGCGTACTTCTGCAGTGTCTCACTCGCATGGTGGGCGACCGAGACGAAGCTCTGCGTCTCATCTTGCGTCACCGCCCGATTCAGTGCATATGCGCTCGGCACGGTACCGATGAGAATCAGCATGATGAGGCCCATGCCCTTCTGGCCGTCATTGGAGCCATGCGCGAATGACACGCCGGTACAGGTCAGAATCAGCAGACTGCGTACCCAGAACGGCGGCGGTTTGTCGCCATGCGGTTCGGCGTACAACTCGGGTGCCTTGACGAACTTCTTCAGCAGCATCAGCAGGGCGAAAGCGAGACCGAAGCCGATCAGCGGCGAGAACAACAAGGCCTTGCCGACGCTCAGTGCCTGACTCCAGTCGACGGCGGCATTCGCATTGCCGGGATTCATCATCTGGTTCATCAGGCCCACGCCGATGATCGAGCCGATCAGCGTGTGCGAACTCGACGATGGCAGCCCGAGATACCAGGTGCCCAGATTCCAGACGATCGATGCGAGCAGCAAGGCGAACACCATCGCGAAACCGGTCCCGCTGCCTACGTTGAGCACGAGTCCGATCGGTAGCAACTGCAACACGGCATAGGCCACCGCACCACTCGAGATCAGGACGCCCACGAAGTTCCAGCCACCGGACCAGACCACGGCGAAGGTAGCCGGCAACGATCGCGTGTAGATAACCGTCGCCACCGCATTGGCGGTGTCATGAAACCCGTTGACGAACTCGAAGCCCAGCGCGATCAACAGCGCGATGCCGAGCAGGACGTATTCGAATACCGGGCTGGTAGGCGCGACATGAAGGTCGTGGCCGAGCTGCATCGCAACGTAAATGGTTGCAACGAGCAATACCAGCGTAAAGATTCCCAGGCTGAGCAAGCGGGTTCGTGGCGACCCCGCGGCTTGTTCGGTCAGGACGGTACTGTTCATGGCTCGCCTCCGGTCTTGGTCGCCCAGAGGTAGCAAGCGCGTATGACACATAGGTGTCAGTCGCACCGGCGCGGTGTGAAGATGGTTTAAGCATGGTACTAATGCGTCATGCCGACCGCCCCGAAACTCGCCACGGCTCTCGCCACGTTCGCCGCCAGCGAATGTCGTCGAGCCATTCGGTCGCTGGGCGACAGCAAGCAGCCACACAAGGGCATCCACGAAGCCCGCAAGGCTCTGCGGCGCCTGAAGAGCCTTTTGAGACTCGGGGCGACCGTGTTCGACGACGCCCTGCCACCACTCGAAATCGCCATCGATCGCCTCGCCGTAAGCCTCTCTTCCGTGCGCGACGCGCACGTCGCCGTTCTCACCGCCCGCCTGCTTGCCGGCGCCGACCCGTCCGATGGATGGAAGCACGCCATCGACGCGCTGGAACTACGCAGCGAGGGCCGGCTTACCGCGGCGCTGATCAAGGATCCCCGGTTTCTTGAGCGCCGCAAACGGATTCGCGAACTCGCCCACGCCATCGCCGCGCTTCCGTGGCGGAAACTGTCACGGCATGCCGTCGAACACGCGCTCGCGAACTCGGAAAAGCGCGTCGCCAAAGCACGCAAGCGCATGCGCACGTCGGCGACGACGGCCAACCTGCACCGTTGGCGCAGGCGGGCCCGACGGTTGCGCATGCAACTGGAGTTGATCCGTAAGGCACGCAAGGCGGCCGGCATGACCGCCTCGCACCATGCGGAACGCGACAAGGCACTCGCCAGGACGATGTCCGCCCTGTCCGACACGATAGGCAGCAAGCAGGATCTGCGCGCGCTGCGCAAGACCCTTCGCACCATCGTCGATCCCGACACCATGCCGGCGCTGATCGTCGAGATAACGCACGAGCTGAAGAAGCACCGCACGCCCACGATCGAATCGCCGCCTCAGCATCAGGGCGAATAGACCGGAATACCCTTTCTCCGTCCCAGCCCGACCGACGATCCCGCCTTCCGCCACCGTGCTCTTTGCCTGACCGCCTATGCGCTTCCGGCAAGTCGGCTCGCGACCGCGACGCCGTCACGCCGATCGATTGACCCACGTTGTCATGCGGGACATTTGAGCCACTGCGGTGGACGCAAAGTGGCTTGCGCAGTGCATCACGACCGGGACATCGCGTATACAGGATTGAGGAAGGAAATACCCTGCGATGCCGCAAAACGGGCGCTGCGGCTTTCATGGCGCCCGTCACATTTCGTCACATTTCAAATAGACAACGTTGTCATTCGGGACTAAACCGTAAGCGCTCAATCGTGGTTGGTCGTATCGCGCAAGGACGCGGTCAGGGGACGTGGACGCCGGCAATCCGCCGTGGTCGCGCGCGCCCCTTCCTTTTCAAGCACCACTCGATCCGGAGGCGCTCCATGTTCCCGAAAGCATCAGCTATGCGGTCTCGTGCGGTACTGGGCGGATGTACAGGCAGTCTCGCCCTCGCCATCGCGCTCGCTCTTTCCTCGGTCGTCCCTGTGAATGCCGCGCACGCGGCCACCGCATGCGCCGCCGCCTGGCAGGCGGGCACGGTTTATACCGGTGGCAATGTGGCCAGCAAGAATGGCACCAACTACGTCGCCAACTGGTGGACCCAGGGCAACGATCCCGCCACGAACAGCGGCGGTGCCGGTTCCGGTCAGCCGTGGACCTCGCAGGGCGCCTGCGACGGCGGCACCACCACGCCGCCCACCGACCCGGGCAATCCGGGCGGCGATCCGCCGACCAACCCGCCGCCTGCGGCGGGCGACCTGCTGTTCAGTCCTTACAAGGACATCACGATCAACCTCGACTGGAACACCAACATCATGTCGACGCTGGTCACCGGAACGCGGATTCCGGTCGTCGGCAGCGGCAGCCTGGTTTCGACGCAGGTACCGAACATCGGTGCGATCACCCTCGCCTTCGCAACCGGCGAATGCGGCAGCGAGAACTGGGGCGGCGTTCCCGCCGCGGCATTTGCCAGCGCGAACATCGCGCGGCTCAACAGTGCAGGCGTGAATTACGTCGTCTCCACCGGCGGTCAGGCGGGAACGTTTACCTGCGGCAGCACCGCGGGCATGGCCAAGTTCATCCAGACGTACAACTCATCGCACCTCGTCGGCATCGACTTCGACATCGAGGCCGGCCAGACGCCCGCGCAGCTCAACGCGCTGATCGCCAATGCCAAGTACGCCGCAGGCCTGTATCCGAACCTGCGCTTCTCGTTCACGCTGGCCACCCTGGCCGCTTCGGACGGCAGCTACGGCGGCCTGAACAGCACCGGTGACACGGTGGTCCGTGCCGTGCTCGCATCCGGCCTGCAGAACTACACCATCAACCTCATGACGATGGATTACGGTGCGGCCGGTGCCGGTATCTGCGTGGTCAGCGGCGGTAGCTGCGACATGGGTCAGTCGGCCATCCAGGCGGCGAAGAACCTGCAGCACACCTATGGCATTCCGCTGACGAAGATCGAGCTCACGCCGATGATCGGTGTCAACGACGTGTCGAGCGAGACCTTCACCCTTCAGGACATCGACGAGGTGACGGCGTACGCCGCGACCAACAAGCTGGCCGGCGTGCACTTCTGGTCGCTCGACCGCGACACGCCATGCACCAACGGCAACAACGGCGGCTTTGCCTCGCCGACGTGCAACTCGGTGTCGGGCACCAGTGCCTTGCAGTACACCAGGCGGTTCCTGAGCGACCTCGGTCGCTGACGCGATACGCCGCCCCCGGCCGTGTCCGGGGGCGGCTTTACGATACGTGTGCCGGGCGCTGGCGGCCGGGGACGGACAGCAACGCCTCGACCACGTCGGCGCGCCTGAAAGGCTTGGTGCAGATCGTGCAGCTGCTGTAGGCCGGCTTGATGCTGTCGCGCGCATAGCCGGTCATGAACACGACGTGCGCTCCACGAGCAAGGAGTGCATCGACGGCGGGGTAGGAATACTCGCCGTGCAGGTTTACATCGACCAGCGCCGCATCGATGTAGGCGTCCGACGCGGCATGCCGGATCGCTTCATCGAGCCATCCGAACGGTCCGATGGCGTTGGCACCTGCCGATCGAAGGAGAACGACGAGCGACTGCGCGATGACGTAGTCGTCCTCGATCACCATGACCGCCTTGCCGGTCAGTTCCATACCCATGGTCTTCGCCCCCCTCGCCGATCAGTAATGGACGCCGCGATTGTTCATCGGCATGTCGAGAACGTAGCGGACACCGTCTTCCTCCAGTTGCCAGGAGGGCCTGGCACGTAACGAGAACGCGAGCGCCTGCTCGATCAGTTCCCGTCCGAAACCCTTTCCGACCTCGCGGTTCGCGATCGCCACGCCACTTTCCTTCCACGTCAACGACAGCGTTTCCTCGCTCTCGCCGATGAGGCGCCAGGTCACGGCGAGGGTGCCACCACCGTCGTTCCGCAATGCACCGTACTTCACCGCGTTCGTTGTCAGCTCGTGCAGCGCCATGCACAGTGTCTGCGCCACGTCATAGCTGAGCGGCACGGCGGGACCCTCCATGGAGACCTTGCCGGCGGGCACCGGGTGAGCCTCCAGTTCCAGCCGAAGCATATCGCTCAGGTCGATCGACTCACCGGACTGGCTTCCCACCAGACCCTGCACACGGCTGAGCGCGCCGAGACGGACGCTGAGTTCGTCGAGGCCCTGCGAACCTTTGACGGTGCGTCGGACGATGCTCTCCACGATGGTCAGCAGATTGCGCGTCCGATGCTGCAACTCGGCGATGAGCATCCTCTGTCGCGCTTCCGAGCGGGTCAGGCTCGTGATGTCCAGAAAGGTCACCACGACGCCGTCCACCTGCGCATCGGAAGCCTGATAAGGGGCGACGCGAAGGAGGTAGTGCCGCCGCCCGTCCTCGCTGGTGGTGCGCCGCTCGATCGGCGCGTGGTACCGGAAGACCTTGTCGATGTCCTCCGGCAGGGTGGGAATCAGCAGCTGCGTGGACAGATCCGTGATAGGCCTGCCGCGGTCGCTGCCCCGGATATTGAAGACCGTTGCGACAGCCGGTGTGTAGGAGCGTATGACGAGACCGCGATCCAGGAACACCGTCGCCACGTTCGTGCTGTCGAACAGGTTGATCAGGTCGCTGTTGGCCCGGTCGAGCGCGTCGATCTTGCCGTGAAGCTCGCCATTGACGGTGTGCAGTTCCTCGTTGACGGACTGCAGTTCCTCCTTGGATGCTTCGAGCTCCTCGTTGGTGGACTGGAGTTCTTCGTTGACCGAGACGAGTTCTTCGTTGGACGCTTTGAGTTCCTCGAGCGAGGTCTCGTACTCCTCTACCATCGACTACAGGCGATCGCGCGTCTCGCGCAGTTCGTGTTCCACCTGCGAACCGTCGGCGCTGCCACGACCGAGGTGATCGATCGCATCGCCGCGACTCTGGACCACTCCCTGATCGACAAACAGGACGATGTACAGCGAATCGGCGGCGTCTCCGCCCTGAAGGGCCTCGACGTGCAGCGTGAGGACCTGAATGCGCCCGTCTTCGAGTTCCACCATGACGCCTTCGCGGCTGCTGGCACGGCCGCTCTCGACACAGGCACGGAAGCAGGTTCGCAGATCGAGCCGGATATCCTTCCGCGCCATGGTCATCAGGTGACGGGTCGGCGCGCCTGCGGGCGGCTCGAGATACTTGCCCGTACGCGAGGAGTAATAGACCACGTCGCCATCGCGGTTGGCGACGACGTGCGCAGGCGCGAAGCGATCCAGCACCTGCTGATCCACCAGCTGGCGAAGACCCGTTCCCGGCACGTCGGTACGGCGTGGGGACATCACGGCGGCGTACCCGCCGGCACCCCGCGCGGGACCCACCGGAAGGCGCAGATTGCGAGTGCTGTCGGAGCGTCGACGGAAGATACGATGGCGCTTCTCCAGGGATTCGAACAGATCGTCAAACAGACTGACATTTTCAGCGGAGCCCAGAAACAGGAAACCGCCCGGACGAAGGGCGTAATGAAAGATCGGAATCACCTGGCTCTGCACATCCGCGCCGAAATAGATCAGCAGATTGCGGCAGGACACGAGGTCGATGCGGGAAAACGGCGGGTCGCGGATCAGGCTGTGCGGGGAGAAGATGCACAGGTCGCGCACTTCCCTGGCCACCACGTATGCGTCCCCGTCAGCGGTGAAGAATCGCTCGCGGCGCTCAGCGGACACGGACGTCATCAGTGCTTCCGGATAGCGAGCCGCGCGGGCCACGGAAAGCGCGCTGTCATCGATGTCGGTGGCGAACAACTGGACTTTCGGCGGCGCGCTCAACGCATCCATGTATTCGCGTACCACGATGGCGATGGAGTAAACCTCTTCACCCGTGGCACAGCCGGGCACCCAGAGGCGTACGACATCGTCGGCTCCCTTGTGCTCGAAGAGCCGGGGTATCACGCTGGCCGCCAGCGCTTCGAAAGCGGCGGCGTCCCGGAAGAAGCTGGTCACGCTGATCAGCAGGTCGCGGAACAACGCGTGCACCTCCTGCGCGTCCGTGCGAAGCAGCGCCAGATACTCATCCATCGAGCGCATGTCGTGTACCTGCATGCGTCGCTCCACGCGCCTGACGAAGGTTTTCGTCTTGTATCCGCTGAAGTCGTGTCCAAGCTGGCCACGCAGCAATTTGTAGATGTGGCCCAGCAGATCGGCGCGGGACTGCTCCGCCTCCCTGGATGCGATGCCGGTCCGCTCGAGGGCATCCGCCGCGTGCATCATGTCGAGCAGGCGCGCCCCCATACGCTCGGCGGGCAAGGCGAAGTCGATGAAACCCGTGGAGATCGCCGTGTCCGGCATGCTGGGATGGCGCGGGCCGAAGCCATCGGGCGCCTGGGCCATGGTGATACCGCCGTGCTCCTTGATCGCCTTGACCCCCAGCGTCCCGTCTCCATCGCCTCCGGAAAGAACCACGCCGACGGACCGCTCGGCGAAGTCCGTGGCCAGCGACGCCAGGAGCAGATCGACAGGCTTGACCTCGCCGCGACCCACGGTCGCAGTGAGCACGAGGCGCCCCTGGGCGGTGGTCAGGGTGGCTCCTTCGGGCAGTACGTAGACATGCCCCGATTCCACAGGCGAATCATGGACAGCGACCGAGACGGGCCGGGAGGTGAAGCGCGCCAGTACCTCGTGCAGCAGGCTCTCGCGTTCGGGGTTCAGGTGGGTCGCGACGACGAAGGCGGCGTCCAGTTCATCCGGTACGCCCTGGAAAAAACCTTGCAGGGCTTCGATGCCACCGGCGGAAGCGCCGATACCCACGACGAGAAAGGTGTCTTCAAGGCTCATGGCGTCCCTCATCCTGGCGCCCGGCATCAAGAAGGCATGCCCATGCTCATGCGCACCGCCCCGGAAGTCAAATGGCCGCCGCGTCCCGCCACTGGCGGCGGATTCACGGATCGATCATAATAAGATCGATTCGCATTTCCATTCGCTTCTAGTCGGGCGACTTTCGCCCTCGGGACCACCATGCTTGCCACCTCCTTCCAGGCGCGTCGCCGCCTCGCCGTGTCCATCCGCGCCTCTCTGATCGGTGCGCTTCTCGTCACCGGTGTCGCACACGCGGCCGATGCATCCGCCCCGGACGATCAGAACAAGCACACGGACAACGTCACCACCCTGTCCGGCATGCAGGTAGCGGCGAATGTCGTCGCGCCTACGGCGGCCTACGCGGGTGGGCAGGTTGCCCAGGGCGGCCGCTTCGGCGTGCTGGGTAACCAGGACATGATGAACGTGCCTTTCAGCATGACCAGCTATACGGACACGCTGATCCGCAATCAGCAGGCCCGCTCGCTGGGTGACGTGGTCTCGAACGACCCGTCGGTCCGGACCGGTTTCGGCTACGGCAATTTCTCGCAGACCTTCGTGATCCGCGGTTTTCAGGTCGCCAGCGACGACATCGGCTTCGACGGTCTCTACGGTCTCCTGCCACGCCAGCTCCTGACGCCGGAGCTGGTCAACCGCGTCGAGGTGTTCAAGGGTGCCAGCGCCTTTCTCAACGGCATCAGCCCGGGCGGCACGGCCGTCGGCGGCAATATCAACATCGCGCCCAAGCGCGCCGAGGCCGAGCCCATCACACGCATCGGCATGGACTGGGGCAGCGACAGCCAGATCGGCGAGAGCGTCGATATCGGCCGTCGGTTCGGCGCCGGCAAGGAATTCGGTATCCGCGTGAACGCCGTCCACCGCGAGGGTGGCGACGCCATCGATGGCGAAAAGCGTCGCGTTACCGCGCTCGGCGTCGCGTTCGACTTCCAGGGCGAGAACCTGCGCATCACGACCGATCTCGGTTATCAGAAGCAGGACATTACGGGTGGCCGTGCGGTCGTCTACAACGGCGGCCTGACCTATGTGCCGCGCGCGCCTTCGGCGAAGACCAACTATGCCCAGCCGTGGTCCAACTCGTCGCTGGAAGATACCTTCGGCGTGGTTCGTGCCGAATATGACTTCACCGACTGGCTGACCGGTTACGTGGCCGCCGGTGTCCATCACGGTAACGAGTATGGCGACTACGTGAGCCCGACGCTGCTCAACGGCAGCGGCAGCGCCACCGAGACGCGCTTCACCGTGCCCTATATCGCGGACACCGCCACCGGCGAAGCGGGTCTGAACGCCAAATTCGACGGCGACGTGAGCCAGCGCGTCAACGTGAGTTTCTCGGCACTCAATTTCCGCAAGAAGGCGGCGTACGCCGGCTCGCTGACGCCCATCCAGACCAACATCTACTCGCCGACCTACGTGCCGGTTCCGGCGTTCGACTACGACATCGGTCCTATTGCCGATCCGGGCATCACGGGGCGTACGATCCTTCGCAGCGTGGCGGTGTCCGACACCCTCGGCTTCATGGACGACCGCCTGCAGGTGACCCTCGGCGCCCGACGCCAGAAGCTCGAAGTACTCGGCTACGACTATGGCACCGAGGTGAAGAACTCGGAGTACAGCCAGTTCGCCAACAGCCCGATTGTCGGCGTCAATTTCCGTCTCGCCGACCAGTGGTCGATCTACGCCAACCACATCGAAGCGCTGACCCAGGGTGGCCAGGCGCCGGATACGTACGGTAGCCTGCCGGTGACGAATGCCGGCCAGGTGTTCGCACCGTACAAGTCGAAGCAGAACGAGGTCGGCGTGAAGTGGGACGCCGGCGAATTCGGCAGCACGCTGTCGCTGTTCCAGATCAAGCAGCCCAACGCGTATGTCGATCCCTCGACGATCACCTACGTGGTCAACGGCGAACAGCGCAACCGCGGCGTCGAATGGAGTTTCTTCGGTGAACCGGTCAAGGGCCTGCGCCTGCTGGGCGGCGCCAACTATATCCAGCCTGAGCAGACCAACACGCAGGACGGGGTCAACGAAGGCAAGGACTCCATCGGCACGCCGCGCTTCCAGGCGAACCTGGGTGCCGAGTGGGACATTCCGAACACCCCGGACATTTCGCTGAGCGCGCGCGCCGTCCGTACGGGCAAGCAGTATCTGGATGCCGCCAACTCGCTCAGGCTCCCGGCATGGACGACGTATGACGTGGGTGCACGCACGACGGCTCACCTCGAGGGCGTACCCGTCACGTTCCGCCTGACGGTGCGCAACGTCGCCAACAAGGGGTACTGGGCCAGTGCCAACGGCGGTTACCTGAGCCAGGGAACGCCGCGTACGTTCATGGTGTCGGCTTCGTTCGACCTGTAAAGAGCATCGCCAGCGGGGCTGGCTCCTACAGGAGCCGGCCCTGCGCCGTAACACCGCTGCCACAAACGCCTCCTAGGCTCGTCACACGAACCGGGAGCGACCTTGAGCCACGAGACGCCGTCGGGTTGGGCGCGCTTGTTGGTCGACAAGGGTCCCACCCTCGCCAATTACTTCCTCCGCCGCGTCTCCCATCGCTGGGATGCGCAAGACCTCGTGCAGGAGGTCTACCTGCGCCTGCTGCGCAATGGTCAGGGCGATGCTTCGGACGTTCGCAACCCCGAAGCCTATCTGTTCACCGTCGCCGCCAACCTGGTCAAGGAACACGCGCAGATGAAACAGCGCGCGCCGATCAGCAGTGAAGGGCTCGAAGACGTTATCGAACGCCTCGCCACGCCATGCGACGCGGGCGCCGACGTCGATCGCGCGTTGCGCCGTGAACGACTGGCGACACTGATCGGACGGCTTTCGCCGAAATGTCGCGCCGTCCTGGTCATGCATTACCGCGATGACCTGTCCTACCGCGAGATCGCGGAGCAGTTGTCGATCTCCACCAACATGGTCAAGAAATACATCGTCAAGGGACTGGCTACGTGCCGGCAAGGGATGCTGCGCTATGAATGAAGCACGGACGACGCGCGTATCGCGACGCACGACCGAAGAAGCCGCGGCCTGGCACCTCGACATGCGTGAGGAGGTCGACGCGGGCACCCGCCAGCGCTTTCTCGACTGGCTGCGCCGGTCGCCCCAGCATGTGGCCGAATACCTCGCCATCGCTCAGTTGCACGGTGAAATGCGCGCAGCGACGCTGGCCGAGATCGCTACGCTCGACGAACTGCGCCCACTGGCCGACAGCGAACCGTCGGTGCTGCCGTTCGTTCGTGGCGGCCAGGCGTCCAGGGTCGCGGCACCGCAGGATGGGCAGCGACCATCCGCCGCAGCCGAACCCGCAACAGCCCACCGCCATGAGCGTCAGCGGGCCCGCACCGTCCGACACCTCGCGATAGCCGCAAGCGTCGCGATCGCCGTGTCCATCGGACTCATCGGCGCATGGCCGGCCCGGGAAACCCCGGCAGTGCGCTATGCGGCGGACGCTGCCGCCGTCCGCAGCGTTGCACTCGATGACGGCACATGGCTCCAGCTTGCACCGGGCGCCATGGTGGACGTTGCCTTCGATCTTCATGCACGCCGCATCACGCTGATCGCCGGCCACGCCAGTTTCGACATAGGCAGGGATCCTGCGCGCCCACTGTCCGTGATGGCGGGTGGCCAGCGGATCGACGACATCGGCACGGTCTTCAACGTCGGTCTTCGCGACGGCGAGACCGACGTCAGCGTGGTCAGCGGACGCGTGACCGTATCGCAGCGCCCCGTGGCATGGCTGGATCGCGCGAGCCAGCGCGTCACCGGCTCCGCATGGTCGACCGATCTTATCGTCGCGCTCGGCGCGGGCGAAGACGCACGCGTCGCCATGGACGGGCGTCTGCTGGGTCACGCCAATCACGCCACTGCCACGGTCGCCCCCTGGCTGCCGGCGGAGATCGCCTTCCACGGTAGCAGCGTGGCCGACGTGGCCCGGCGCTTCAACGCGTATACGCAGGCACCGCTGACCATCGACGACCCCGACCTCGCGGACAAACGTATCAGCGGCGTCTTCCACGCGAGCGACGTCGAGGCCTTTGTCAGCTACCTCGGCAGCCTGCCGAACGTCCGCGTGATCCGCGAACCAGGACGCATCCGGTTCGTTTCGGCGAAGCGCTAAACGACGCTGTAAGAAAAAATTCATCGAATCGGCGGTACCCGATGGCCCGCGAACGGACTCTTTGATGGGGTCGGCACCACACGTTGCCATGCTTCTACCCCTCAAAGGAAAGCGTTCCCATGCGTCATTCGCTCGCGCTCTGTATCGCCCTCGCCCTCGCGGCCACCGCCTCGCCCACGCTCCGCGCCGCGACGGTGAGCACGACACCGATCGCCGCCATGCCGCTGTCGCAGGCACTGGATCGCTTTGCGCAGGATTCGGGCTGGCAGGTGGTCTATGACACCAGCGTGCCGGACGACGCGCGCAGCACCGCCGCTCCGGGCGGCGTTACCGCCGAACAGCAGCTGGCCACCCTGCTCCGCGGTACGCACCTGACCTACCGCTTCGTTACCCCGACGACGGTGAAGATCGTGCCGGGAAACGTCGGGGCCGGCCCGGCGCCGGCGAGGGAACTGCCCGCCATCGACACCCATGACGACGCGAAGAACCTCGCGCCGGTCAGCGTCTCAGCCAACGCGGTGGACACGCTGGCACCCAGCGCCGCGCCGCTCGACGCCACCCAGCCGACCTCGGTGATCGACGAGCGTTTCATACGCGACGGCCTGCGCTTCAATGCCAACTTCGACGACATCATCAAGTACGCACCCAGCATCACCGTGACCTCACCCGAGGGTCCGGGCCTGGGCAAGAACGAAGGCATCAGCCTGCGTGGATTCCAGGATGGCCAGTTCAACATCACCTTCGACGGCATTCCCTTCGGCGACGCCAGCGACCTGCACCACGCGACCTCGGCTTACTTCAACAATCATGTGCTCGGCCAGGCGGAGATCGACCGTGGCCCGGGTGGCGGCAGCACCATCGGTAACGCCACCTTCGGCGGCACCATCGCACTGCGCTCGCGCGATCCGTCCGACGAGCCGGGCATCACGCCCTACCTCACGCTGGGCAGCTGGGACACGCGGGCCGGCGGCGTCACCGCCGACGAAACCCTCGGCAACACGCGCGTGTTCGCCGACATCTCCAAGGAATCCAGCGATACCTACCTCAAAGGTACGGACGATCGCCGTGAGCACATCTTCCTGAAGACGATCACGCAGCTCGGTACCACCACCGAACTCACGTTCGTCACCAGTTACAACCGCGAACACCAGAACACCGTGCAGGGCGCGACCAAGGATGAAATCGACCGCTACGGCTGGCGTTTCGGGCTCGGCAACGATCCGACTTTGCAGAACTTCGCCGGTGCGAACAACGCCGCCTACTACTCCAGCTTCACTTATCTGGGTCTCACCAGCCAGGTCGGCGACTGGACCGTCGACGACAAGCTCTACTACAACAGCTTCGACCACTGGGCGCGCAAGGCCAGCGATGCGTCGGACATCGACCCTGCCGACAGTGGCGTGACGTTTTACAATGCGGCCGGCAAGAAGGTGCGCACCGTGGCGGACGACGTGCCGGGCAAGTTGTCCGACTCCGGCTTTCATGCGTTCGGTAACGTGCTTCGCCTTGGCCGCGACCTCGGTCCCGGCACGCTGCAGACGGGTGTCTGGCTCGAACGAAACCTCGATGCGCGGTACCAGTATCCGCTCGACCTGACCACCGGCGAGAAGACCGGCACGAAGTACGGCCCCGTCCAGAACTACGAGCTGAGCGACCGCACCGACACGCTGCAGCCTTATCTCCAGTACGACTGGAAGGCCACGGACAGCATCACCGTGAGTCCGGGCGTGCGCTACTCGGAAGTCACCCGCAGCATCGACGCACCGCTGAATAAGGTATCCCCGCCGGTGCCGCTCGATGCGGAAGCGACCTATCACGCTACCCTGCCCTCGATCAGCGTGCACGACCGCCTGAGCGATGAGTGGAGCGCGTATCTGCAGGCCGCCAGGGGCTTCCTCGCACCGCCCATCGACGTCATCCAGGTCAACGGCTCACACGGCCTCAGCCCGGAAACCACGAAGAACTACCAGCTGGGCACGGCCTTCGCGTCACGCCAGCTGACCTTCGGCGCCGATGTCTACTACATCGACTTTTCCAACTACATCACCGAGACCCAGGTCGCCACCGACAACGGCAACGAGAGCACGTACGTCAACGGTGGCGGCGCCATCTACAAGGGTGCGGAAGTCGAAGGGACCTGGGCGCTGACGCGCACGCTGAGCCTCTACGGCAATGCCAGCTACAACAAGGCCACGTACAAGAACAGCAGCGTGCAGGTCGCCGGCACACCGAAGGTCACGGCCGCGCTGGGTTTGCTCTACAGCGGAAGCAACGGGTACTTCGGTTCGCTGATGGGCAAGTTCCTCGGCCACCAGTACGGTCTGGACAATACGACCGACGACGATGGCAACCTGGCGTTCCATAACGATCAGCGCATCGCCGGCTACATGAGCGTCGACGCCGCCGCCGGCTACCGCACGGACAAAGGCCCCGCCGGAACCAAGGGCTTTTCCGTGAGCATCGACGTCAACAACCTGTTCAACGTGCACAAGTACACCGGCTATGCCGGCACGCAGTCGGTCAGTGGCGATCCGCTCTACTTCGGGCTGCCCGGTCGCGGTATCTTTCTCGACCTGTCGGTGAAGCTGTGAGGGCCGCGCTCGCCCTACTCCTCGCTGCGGCGGTGCTTGCGGCGCCCATGGCGCATGCGAAAGATCACGTGCAGGTCGAGATCGTGCTACTGCGCCACGGCATCCGCTCGCCGACCAAACCCAACGCCAACTACGTCGATTATGCGAACGCCAGCTGGCCCGACTGGCCCGTGGCACCGGGCATGCTCACGGCGCACGGTCATGAGGGCATGCGGGCCATCGGCTCGCGCCTTCGCCAGGAACTGGTCGCCGACGGTGCCATGTCGAAGTCATGCCCCACGGGATCCTCGCTGGTCCTCATCGGCGACAGCACGCCACGCAATCGCGAGAGCAGCGTGGCCCTGCGTGAAGGGCTGACACCGGGCTGCGGCACGACCTACCTCGCCATGGACGGCGCGACGAATAACCCGCTATTCCACTACCGCAGGGACGATGACGACGACGCGGCACCGGCGACGGCCGGTTCACCGCCGCCTGCCCTGGATGAACTGCAGTCCGTGCTGCTGGGCTGCGAAGCGGCCACATGCGCCGACATCGCCAGACGCGACGCAAAGAAGCTCCTCCTGCCCACGCCGGATGCGCTGCCGAAGGCCATGAAACTCGCTGGCACGCTCAGCGAGAACCTGATGCTCGCCTATGTCGAAGGCATGCCGCTGAATACGGTAGCTTTCGGCCGCGGCGACGTCACGCGGCTTGGCCGGATCATCACGCTGCATAACGACCAGTTCGCCGTAACGAAGAAGGCCATGCCCGCCGCGTCGCTTGCGGCCTCCAACCTGGTTGCGCATATCGTTGCCGCGCTGGATGCGGCCAATGGCGTCACGACGGACGTCGCATCCCTGACCCCGTCGCACCAAGGCGTCGTGGTGCTCGTCGGACACGACACCAATCTTGCGAACGTGGCGGGGGTCCTGGGCCTGGACTGGCACGATACATCGCGTCCGGACGATTACCCCCCGGGCGGTGCGCTGCTCATGGCGCTGGTCGAGCGCGATGGCAAACGCCTGATCCGCATCGACACCCTGATGCCGTCCATGGAACAGCTACGCGAGGGGCGCTTCGATGCCATGCGTCGCAGGCCGGTTCACGTGGCCGGGTGCAGCCATCCGGGCGAATGCACGGTGGACGAGTTCGCCGCGATCGCGAAGCGCGGCATCGACCGGAGCCGGGTCGATGCCGCCCTCCCCGCCATGCATGCCCAGTAGGCGCTCCGCACGCATTCAGAGCCCCGGTCTACGTCGGTCTGCCAACCAGACGGTTTCGGCAGAAACCGATGCACCTTCAGCCTTCTGATCGTACGATGCGAACATCGTCACAGATCGGCCATGCGCCGCACTCGTGCGGGAGGGCGTCGACACCGTCGCCACGTCAGCGGAGCTATGCTCTGGGCCGACCATCGGGGAGAAAAGGAAGATGCAGCAAAATCAGGAAGCCGACACGTTCACGATGGGCGAGATCATCTTCGACGCCGTGGAGATGAACGAGGCCGCCGTATCCGGCAATCTCGACGTGAGCCGTTTTCGTGCACGTCGCATCGCCTCGCTCGCGGCGCCCGAAGGACTCGACGGCATCGCCGAAGCCGCGCACGCCCTCACCCGCCTGCTCGGGCCGCCCGGTTCCGAGCCGCTCCCAGGCTACGGCGCCGCCATGGTGAACGTATCCACCGAGATCGACCGGGCCTTCGGCGAAGGCTGAGATCGGCCAGGGCGCCCGTCAGGGCAAGGCCAGCTTCGCCAGCTCCGCTTCCGACCACTCACCTCGTGCCTCCTTGGCCGCGACACGATCCTCGCAGCCGGGTGTCGCAAGGTCGAGGACGAACGGGTCGACCCGGCGTCCTTCCACGATGGAATAGAACACCCGGACCACCGGCTGGGTGAGCGAGTCGCGCGAGCCGTCGAGCACCACGGCCAGCCTGCCCGACTCGAGGCGGACGAGGGCACCGGTGGGGTAGACGCCGACCGTGCGGACGAAGGCGCGGAACAGGCGGGGGTCGAAGTGGCCGCGCCAGCTCGCCATGCGCTGAACCGCATGCGCCGGGTCCCAGCCTTTCTTGTACGGGCGATCCGAAGTGATCGCGTCGTACACGTCGCAGATGGCGGTCATGCGCGCCAGCCGTGTGATCTGTTCACCGACCAGCCCGTGCGGGTAGCCGGTGCCGTCGAATTTCTCATGGTGGTGCAGGCATGCATCCACCGCCTCGTTATCGACACCGCCCCGGCTGACCAGCAGGCGGTGGCCCATCTGCGGATGCTTGCGGACCTGATTCGTCTCGGTGACGCTGAGTTCCATCGGCTTATTCAGCACCTCGAGGGGTACCTGCGACTTGCCGACGTCATGCAGCATCCCCGCCATGCCAGCCGCGCGCACGCGCAGGGCATCCAGACCCAGGTGCCGGGCGAAGCTCAGCATGAGCGCAGCCACGGCGACGGAGTGCATATAGGTGTAATCGTCCGCGGTCTTGAGGCGGACGAGGCTCAGCAAAGCCGAGGGATGCGCCTCGATCGAACGCGACATGTCGTCGACCAGCTCGCGCGCGGCCACGGCATCGATGCCTCGTCCCAGCCGCGCGTCCTGAAACATACGCACGACCACACCGCGCGCCCGTTCGCACAGGGCGGCTGCGGTGGCCACGGGGTCCGGAACGGAAACGGCCGCGGGTGACGCGGCGGGGTGTTCGCCCGGCGTGACATCGTTCTCCGCCTCGCCGCCGGACCCGCCCGCCGCTACCGGAACGTCTGCCGGCGGAACGTCCATTCCGCGGTCGGTATCGATCCAGATGGTCGGCACGTCGAGCGCGCGGAGCGTCGCCAGATCGTCCGGTGCTTCAAGCAGGAACTTCGTCCGCCAGAAGGGATGCGACACCCATGACACCCCGACCTTGTGGACGAACATGCCCAGCCTCAGGTCTCCCATCGGAATTTCCTTGAGCGGCGAACCACGCTCCACGATCGTCATCCCGCCCCTTCTGTGACCCCCGTCACATTTGCAAAGCTATCGGCGCGACGCGAATTCGGCTGAATAGGCCAAAAGTCATGGGTCCGGCCAAAGTCACCCAAACGTCACCGGAGAAGCTTAGTATCGGCTTAGCTTTCTATTTCCTTTCGCAGGACCCCGATGTCACAGCTGCTGTTTCTTGGATCGGCCGGACTGATCGGCATCGTCCTCACCATGGTCGTCGCGGCGGCACCTGCTTCCTCACGGGCCGCGAACGCAGTGACCGCCGTGCTGGTACCAGGCCTGGCTTATGTCGCCTGGCGGCTCGGCGAATGCATTGCCCCGCTGGCCGCCACCATCGACCCACGCGACCCGGTGGAAGCCTTCGATCTGTGGCTGGTCGGAGCGACATCCCTGCTGACGGTGGCGGCGCTCAGCTGCGTCGTTCGTCTGCTCATCCTGGCGCTCCGGTGCGAGCCGGCAGCGCAAAGCGCCCGCCTCGCGCGCTGACCCCGAGCAGGCAGCAACGCCGCGCCGCACCACGCACCCCGCCCCGACTCAGAACTCCTGCCAGACCGCTTCCTCGACACGCACCGGTACGGAGCTCGGCTGGGTGGGCAGGCGCGCCGGCATCGGCTCCGTCACAGGAGCGGCTTGCAGGCGGCTCACCGCCGCAGCGGCAGGTGCCACTCCGGCCCCTTCATCGCCCAGCCTGAAGAACGCCACATCGCGCATCAGCGCCTCGGCCAGTTCCAGCGTGGCCCGGCTGGCGGCGCTGGCTTCTTCGACCAGCGCCGCGTTCTGCTGGGTGACCTCGTCCAGCGCGGAGACCGCCTGATTGACCTGGTCCACACCGGCCGACTGCTCCACCGAAGCGGCGGCTATCTCGCCGACGAGCCCCGATACGGCGCCCACGTCACTGACCATGCCCGCCAACGAGCGTCCGGTCGACTCCACCAGTTCCTTACCCTGCCCGACTTCGTCACGCGTGCTCGCGATCAGGCGACGGATATCCTTCGCCGCCGCCGCACTGCGCTGCGCCAGCGCACGAACTTCGGCCGCCACGACGGTGAAGCCCCGACCCTGTTCACCCGCACGCGCCGCTTCCACCGCGGCATTGAGCGCGAGCAGGTTCGTCTGAAAAGCGATCTCGTCGATCAGCACGGCCATTTCGCCGATATCGGTGCTCGCCTGCGAAATGCGCCCCATCGCCTCGACCGCCGTGCTGGCGATCGTGTGGCTGGCCTGCGCATCGTTGCGTAGCTTGTCGGCCAGACGCTGGGTATGGCCCGCCGCGTCCGCGTTCTGCTTCACCGTCGCCGCCATCTCCTCCATGGACGCCGCGGTTTCCTCGAGCGACGACGCCTGCTCCTGCGTCCGGTTGGAAAGATCGTCGTTACCGGCGGACATGTCACGCGCGGCGGCATTCACCTGCACGGCGTTTTCCCGTACGCGACGCACGATCAGCGTCAGCTGCTCGTCCATCGCGGCAAGCGCGCGCAAGGTGTCGCTCAGCTCATCGTTCCCGCTCACCGTCAGCTGGTTGCCGAGCTGGCCATCGCGTATCTGCGAAGCCAGTGCCCGGGCCTCGAGCAACGGTCGCATCACCGCGCGGCGGAGGAAGAAGCCGATGACGGCAATCGCCACGGCGCCGACGACGAGCGCGATCAGCGCCTCGACCGCCGAGCGCTCTCCATCGGCAACCATGCCGTCGTAGGTCGCCTTGGCCTGCTCGCGGTTGATCGTAACCAGCTGCGCGATGAGATCCGTCTCCTTCTGCAAGGACGGGCCCACCACGGTGAGCATGTTGTGCGTCGCCGCGGCATGGTCGTGTTTGAGCAATTCCAGCTGAGCGTCGACCAGCGGCCGCACGGCACTCCGCGCAGCGATGAAGGCGTCCGCGGCGGCGCGCTCGCGGTCGGTATCCACATGGTCCGGGTAATAACGCTTCCATATTTCATCGCCCTCGGCACGCAGGACCTGAATCCGGGCATGAGCCACATCCGAGGCATCCGGCGCATCCGTGAGAAGCGACCGGTTCAGCGCCGTTCGCTGCTGGTCGATGTGATGGCGAACGTCCGTCACCTCGGCGATCGGCACCAGCGCCTCGCCGTAAATCCGATGGGCGCCCTGGTCCGCCGCACGAATGCCGCGCAACCCCACGAAGCCAACGACGACGGCGATGCCCACCGACGCGGCGACCGTACCCAGGATCCTGATTCCGATCTTCATGCCTCACCCCCGTTGTGACGTACGTCACACTTTGCAGGAGTATCGGCCGCTGCCGAATTTACTTAATGCATCGAGCCAGGCGCATGTCCCAGGAGCCCCTCAAGGCGAGATCCCGTGTTTCTCCCCCTCGAGGAAATGCCCGAAGGCCGCGAGCGGCCGGATCCGGTCGCAGACGATCTTGGTGATCGCCAGCATCGGTACGGCGAGAATCGCGCCGGGCACGCCCCACATCCAGTCCCAGAACAACAGGGAGATGATCACCAGCACCGGATTGAGGGTGAACCGGCGCGCCAGCAGCATGGGCGTGATGGTCTCGCCCTCGATCACATGGATCGCCCCGTAGAGAATCATCGGCATGAAGGCCTTCCACAACGGATCGAGGCTGAGCATGCCCACCCCCAGAAAGGTCACCACGCCGACCAGCGGGCCCAGGATCGGTACGTAGTTGAGCAGGAAGGCCACCGCACCCCACAGCGCCGCATCGGGCAAGCCGAGTGCCCACATGGCCAGGCCGGTGGCGACACCGACCGCCGCGTTCATCACCGTGATGGTCACCAGATACGACGACACGTCCGACTCGACCTGCTGGGATATATCGATGACCTGACGTTTGTCCTTGAAGCGGGGCATCACCTCGACCAGCCTGCGCAGGAAGGTATCGCCGGAATTGAGGAGGAAGAACAGGACCAGGAAGGTGGTCAGGAATTCCGAGGTAAAGGTCTGTACGCCGGACAGGATGGCCGACTGGATGTCGGCCGTTCCGGCGGACGCCGGCTGCGCTTGCTGCGCCGGATGACCCTCGTCGCCGGCGCCGACCATGCCCCTAGCGTGCGCCAGCATGCCCTTCAGGCTGTCGAGCGGACCACTGATCACCTTGACCCGTTCCTGCAGGCGGGGCAGGCCTTCCGGCAGTCGCTTCGCCCAGTTCGCGGCGGGACCGCTCAGGGCACTGCCCAGCCCGGCGATGATGCCGAACAGCGCAAGGATCATCAGCAACGAGGCGAGCACGCGCGGCACGCGCAGCCGGGCCAGCAGACGCATGACGGGCTGAAGGAGCAGTTTAAGGATGAAAGCGAGGACGACCGGAAGGATCACCTCGCGTGCCACGAAGGACGCCGCCAGCACGGCGAGCAGGAAGAGGCCGCCGAGAAAGACCGTCTTCGGGTCACTCGGCAGCGGCATCTCCGCGTCTTCGGCGGCGCTGTCCAGCGCTTTGGAAACCTCGGGTTCGACGGTCGGTTTCGTCTCGGGCACGCTGCTGTTCATGGGTTCCCCTGGGGCATCGGTCGTTTTCGACGCGGAGTGGAGCACGCACGATGAGCGCCCCGCGTGAAAACGCACTCAGGGTGCGGCGGTGGCGTAACGCCTGCAGTGCTCCAGATAACCGCCTTCGTGCGCCTGGACCAGTTCCACGACACTGCGCCAGAGCCACGAGGGAGCATCGATGTTGGCCGGGCGGTTACGCGCGAGCTCGCCCAGCCAGGCCTTGCGGCGTTCGCGGGTGAGCTGGCGGGCGTGCGCACGGCCGACGACGTTGCCGAGGTAACGCGCGACGTCCATTGCCTCGCCCTCCTCCATCCGCTCGATGTCGACCTTGAGATCCTGCGGTCTGAGCTCACGCACGAAGACCGAGCGTCCCTGCACCTTGCCACCGAGCATCCGCTGGCCGAGGTTGGGTGCGAGATGCAGGGCACCCTCACGCACGCGCGTCGCGTTATCGCGCGGCATGATCGCTTCCGCGCTGCGCGGCGCGGCGGCGCGCAGCGCTTCCTTGACGTCGACCAGGCAGAGTTCGCCCTTGCCTTCGCCGACGCGCACCAGCAACGCGTAACGCAAGCGTCCGAGCGAGCTGCATCCCTTGACCCAGTACTTCGCATCGACCAGTTCGATCGCCGCGTCATCGGCGCGATGCACGATCTGCGTAACCAGCGAACGCATGCCTTCCGTGTGCACGAGCGCGCGCAGTTCTTCCAGTTCCTCCTCCGTCACCGGCCAGAAACGACGTCCTTCGGGGATGCGAGGATGCGCCCCGTCGATGCGCTCGCGCGCAAGATCTTTCCACCGCCGCCTGAGCGCCGTCTTCATCACCAGCTTGATCGACGGCGGCCGGTCGACGAGACGGTACTCCTTGCGGCCGCTGCCCATCGCCCGCTCGTAGCCATCGATCAGCTGTTCCACCATGCGCGCCGTCACCACGCCTGGCAGATCCGAGCCGCGCGCCGCGGTGGCTAGCGATACCGCGAGCCGCACGATGTCGTGGGCGGGGTTGCCGATGACCGACTGGTCGAGATCGCGGATCTGGATATCGATGCCGCCTTGCATATCGGCCACCGGTCCGATGTTGCTGACATGGCAGTCGCCGCAGATCCACAGGTCGGGGCCGCTGGGCAATGTACGTCCGGCTCTCTCCAGCCACTCATAGAACTGCACGGTGTTACCGCGCACGAAGGCGTGCGCCGAGCGCGCCATCTTCAGATTGCGCAGTGATGCGAGACGGGGAGCGCGCTCCTCCGGTGTCTTTGGAACGATCTTCGCCATGCTCGCCTCGTAAGTTCTTGCGCATCGTTTCGATGCGCAACCAACCACGAAGCTTGAACAGCGTCCGGTGAAAACGCCGTTGCAGAAGCGCGCACGTGCGCAAGCTCCTGGAGCGACCGTGCCTAGTGAAGACCGGGCGCGGCGCTCGCACCCGAAGGCAACGCAGCGACCGCGGGCAAGCGCATCGAAATCGTCGCCGCCGCCACGAGCAACACGACCGCGGATGCCACGAAGACGCCGGTCGCACCCGACGCATCGAAGATCACGCCACCTACCGCGGCACCCAGTGTGATCGCGAGCTGCACGGCAGCGACGATCAGGCCACCGCCGCTCTCGGCCTCATCGGGCACGGTCCGCGTGATCCACGTCGTCCAGGCGACCGGCACGCAGCCGAACGCCATGCCCCACAGCGAGACGAGCACGGCATCGGCGACGGGCGCACGACCGAGCGTGACCAGCACCAGCGCCATCGCACCCATCGCGAGCGGCATCAACAGGAGCATGAGCCGCAGATTGCGCTCCAGAAGGAAGCCGGCCAGCGAGGTGCCGACGAAATTGGCGATACCGAAACCCAGCAACATCGCGGACAGGCCGTTGACGCCCACGCCGGTGACCGTTTCGAGGAAGGGGCGCAGATAGGTGAAGAACGCGAAGTGTCCGGTGAAGACCAGAATCACCGCGACCATGCCCGTGCGCATCGCGGGACGTTTCATCACCTTGAGCAGCGTACCCATGCGTGCGGCGCCGTTCGACGGCATGCGCGGCAGCGTGAACCACTGCCACACCAGGGCGAACACGCCGATCGCGGTGGCGATCAGAAACACGTTGCGCCAGCCGATCAGATGGCCGAAGTAGCTCCCGAGTGGCGCCGCGGCCACGGTGGCCACGGATACGCCGCTGAAGATGATCGACAACGCACGCGGCACCATCGCCTCCGGCACGAGCCGCATGGCGGTCGCCGCCGACATCGTCCAGAAACCGCCGATGGCGACACCCAGCAGGACGCGACCGAGCAGCATCACGGACAGGTTGGGCGCATAGGCGACCAGCAGGTTGGAGCCGATCAGCAGGACCGAGAAGGCGAGCAGGACCAGCCGGCGATCGGTGTTGCGGGTGACCACGGAAATCACCAGGCTGGTGAACAGCGCCACCACGGCGGTCGCCGTGACCGTCTGCCCGGCCATGCCTTCGGTGACGCCGAGCGTGAGCGCCATGGGGGTGAGCAGGCTGGCCGGGAGGAATTCGGCGGTGATCAGCCCGAAGACGCCAAGCGTCATGGCGAAGACCGCTCCCCAGGCGGGAGCCGTCGTTTCCGTCACCGCGTCGGCGGTGTCTGCGCAGGTATCCATGTGGTCGGTATCTTGGTCGGGGAAAACACGAGGTTACCCGGCCAGGTCCGGACGGTATATGATGCATCATCCTCAAAATTTGATCTTTCGTCCGGATCATGACCGCTACGCTCTCTATCCACGACACCGATGCCGCCAGTGAACTCCTGCTGGGCATGCGTCTGGTCGGCGTCAGATACCGTCGGATCGAAGTGGCCCGGCCGTTCGGCATCGCCGTGGACGCCGCACCCGGCAAGGCGCAGTTCTACTTTATCGGCCGTGGCCCCGTGTTGCTGCGCACCGAGGACGGCACGATCTATCCGCTGAAGACGGGCGATGCGCTGCTCATGTCGCAGGGGCGTGCTCATGCGTTGCTCTCGTCCGAAGAGGCGACCACCCGGCATATCGCCACCTTCGACGAAATACCCCTTTGCGATACCGTGAAGGACATCCATCCTGACTGCGTGTTCGCGACACGGGCGGACGGCGCGCTGATCTTCAGCGGCTGCATGGACTTCGAGCTTGGCGGGATGCAACCCATGGTGCACGCCATGCCCGAAGTGATGCAGGTCGGCACCCTGCTCGACCGGTATCCGGAATTGCCGCCGATCCTCGCCGCGATGGAACGCGAGTCCGCCGCGAAGCGGAGCGGCTTCGCCGGCATTCTCGCGCGCCTTGCCGATGTCGTCGCGGCGATCATCGTGCGCGGCTGGGTCGAATGCGGCTGCGGCGATGCGGCGGGCTGGCTGCAGGCGCTGCGCGATCCCCGCCTGGGCAAGGCCATCGTCGCCCTGCACCGCGATCCAGGGCGCGCATGGACCGTCGCCGATCTCGCGGCGGAAATGGGTAGTTCGCGCTCGGTGTTCGCGGAGCGTTTTCTCGCGGTGACCGGCATGACTCCGGTGCATTACCTCACCGAGCTGCGGATGCGCCTGGCCGCGCAGTGGATCTCCCACGATCGTCAGCCGATCGAATCCGTGGCCTTCCGTCTGGGTTATGGATCGCTGGCCGCGTTCAGCCGGGCGTTCAAACGCGTGGTCGGTTCCGCGCCCGGGGCACTGCGCGCGGGTCGTGCCTGATCCTTCGCGGCCGTTTCATGGCCTGACCGCGATGCTGGGCCATGGGATACCTCGGCTGGATCATTTTCTTTGGCGTGCTACTGGTCGCCACCTCGGCGAGTGCCGGCTTCATAAGACGCAGCCCGATCACCGCGTTCGCCCTCTATCTCGTGGCTGGGGCGGTAGTCGGCCCCGCTTTGCTGGGACTGGCGGCCGTCGCGTTCGATGGGGACAGCACGGCGTGGCTGCGACCCGCCACCGAGATGGGCATGATCGTCTCGCTGTTCATCACCGGTCTGAAGCTGCGTCTGCCGTTCAACGATCCCGGCTGGCGCATGGCGATACGCCTCGCCCTGCCCGGCATGGCGCTGACCGTCGGTGGGCTTTGCCTCGTTGGTCATTTCGCCTTCGGGTGGCCGTGGCCGCTCGCGCTGGCACTCGCGGCCATTCTGTCGCCGACCGACCCGGTGTTGGCCAGTCTGGTCTCCGTCGACGACGCACGTGACGACGATGCGCTGCGTGTCGGGCTCTCCGGCGAAGCCGGCCTCAACGACGGTACCGCGCTGCCCTTCCTCGTCCTCGCACTCGCATGGATGACCGGCGAAATGTCCGGCGATGCCGGCTTCTGGCCGCACTGGTTCAGCGTCGAGCTTGGCTGGGACTGCGTGGGAGGCATCGGCATCGGTTTTCTCATCGGCTGGGGTCTCGGCCACATCGGCACGCGTCTCCGGCACTTCGCACCGGGCGTGGCACCGAGCGATTTTCTCGCGCTCGGCATCATGGCGCTGGCGTATGCGGGTGCCGAAGCACTGCATAGTTCGGGCTTTCTCGCGGCGTTCGCGGCGGGCGTCGGGCTACGCCGGGTAGAGATGGGCGTCACCCACGGCCATCCACCGGTCGGCAAGGAAGACGATGCGGACGAAGCACGGCACGAACACAGCCGCGCGCGGGCGCCGGCCGAGTTGCTCGTCAATCCCAATGAGCGGGCCACGTCCGAAGCGAACCATCCCGCGCAAACCGTCGGCTGGGTCGTGTCCGATGCGCTATCGTTCGGAGAAACCATGGAACGCCTGATCGGTGCCGCCATGGTGTTCCTGGTCGGCGTGGCGGTGCTACCCCGCTTTACCGTCGATGGCGTGTTGCTTGCCGTCGCGCTGTTCTTCGTCGTCCGCCCCGCCGCGGTGTGGCTGGTGACGATACGCTCCGGCGCACCCTGGCAGCGCCGCCTGCTGTTCGGCTGGTTCGGGATTCGCGGCCTGGGCAGCCTCAACTATCTGGCTTACGCGCTCGTGCATGGCCTCGGCGGTGCGCAGGCGCAGACCGCCGCCGCCGCGGTGCTCACGGTGGTGGCGCTCAGCATCGTCGCGCACGGCGCCAGCACCACGCCGTTGATGAACTGGCGCGGGCGCGCGCTCGCGGCACAGGAAGCTGCGGGTCCGGACGTCAAAGACTGACCTTGCCGCCGTAACCGACGAGTTCGAGATAACCACGTCCCCCTTCGGTGCGCACGGCGCCTTCCCAGTACACCGGGCCTCCCGTGCGACGGGTATCGAGTTCCTGATCGTCGAACAGCGGTCGCAGGGTGAAACGACGTTTGCCGGTCGGGGTGGTGACGATGACATCGGTTTCCACCGGATAATCCGCACCGGTGCGCGGCGAGTGCCAGCGGCGTCGCGGTTCGAAGGCGACATCGCCCGCGCCGAGTACCGTAAGCGTTCCATCCGCGCCGCGCACGCTCCCGCCCGCCCAGACGGCATGGCCCGCTTCATCGCGCACGCGGAAGACGGTGACCGCGCTGCCGTCATCCATGTTGAGACCGGCCCAGTCCCAGCCGACCGAACGTGGATCGAGCAGGCTCGACGACCATTCGCGATCGAGCCAGGCCTCACCCTGCACGGCTTCGTTCTTCGTTCCCCGCGACAAGCGTCCACCGACCTTGAGATGCGGGAGACTGAAGTACGCGCTTGCTTCGCCTGTGCCGGGGCCTTTGCGGCTGTAGCCACGGTCGCCCTGCAGCAAAGCGGGCTGGCCTGGCGTCAGTGTCAGGTCGAGCGTGAAATCCTCGCCGCTCACCTTCGTCGCGAAGCTGCCGCCCGGGTCGCGACGCAGCCGCCAGTCACCGAGCGTCACGTCGGTATCCGCCGTTGACGCCCCGGCGAGACCGAAGCCCTCGCGTGCGAGACGCTGCGACTCGACGATGTGTCCCGACGCGGGATCGGACAGCGCTACGTGTCCGACGATCGCCTGACGCGGCGCGAAGCGACTGGGATTCGCGTCGTCGAACGGAAGCCGCGAGCGAAAGAAGGTGATCTGAAAGCCGACGGGACCGTCCTTCGTTCGCAGCCAGCCGGTGACGTACCACCATTCCGTCCTGAAACCCGGGTGCGCGCCGTGGTCCCGCGGGAGCGCCACCGGCGCGTCCGGCGGCACGGGCGTATACGTGACCCGATCGCTCGCCGCGACGTCGACCGCGCCGGTGAGGGTCGTGAGCAACATGGCTGCCAGTCCGAGTACGCGCGCGCGCATCACCAGTCCTCCCGCACGGCACGCACCGCGTCCGTCGAAAGCACGCCGCGCCCCACGACAACCGCCGTACCGGCCGTCGCGATCGCCAGGCTTCCGATGACGCCGATGAGCAAAGGCCAGGGCAGCAAGGTGTCCATCGTCCAGTGGAACGACTGCGGATTCACCACATGAATGAGCACCTGACTCATGGCCAGACCCAGCGCCACGCCCGCCACGCCACCCACCAACCCCAGCAGCGTCCCCTCGATCATCAGCATGCGGGCCAGATCGCCACGCAGCGCTCCGACATGTCGAAGCATGCCGAACTCTCGGATGCGCGACAGCACCTGCGCGCCGATGGTCGCGGCAACGCCGGCCAGGCCGACGCACACGGCGATGCCTTCGAGCAGATACGTGATGAGGAAGCTGCGGTCGAACGCTTGCAGGGCCTTCGCGCGTATGTCGCGCGGGCTGCTGATCGTGGCCGTGCCGCCGCTCGCGCGGACGACGGCGCGCAAGCGCGTCGCCACCTCGTCGATGCTCGTGCCGGGGGACACCATGACGGACACGCCGCTGCGTGTACGGTCGCCCGTCAGTCGCGTGTATGCCGCCTCGTCGATCACGATCGCGCCCTGCTGCCGTGCATAGTCGCGCCAGATGCCGACAACCGTCGCGCGGGGCGATCCCGGGAGGGGCAAGGTGATCGTGTCACCCGGCTGCCAGCGATAAATGCGCGATGCCGGCTCGGAGATCCACACCGGTAACGCTCCCGGGCCCGCCGCGACCTGCGGACCGATGAGGGACAGTCGCCCACCGGGGCCATTCAGCGTCCTGGCCACCAGCGTGACGGCGGGACGCCGCTCGTCGAACTGCAACGGGGTTTCCTTCAGCGTGCCGAGCCAGGCGACGCCGGGTACCGCCCGCAAGCGCGCCTGCATCGTGGCATCGAAGCCGCCGCCGGCGCCACCGTCCGCCAGCAGATACACATCGGCCTGCAGGACGTCGCCCAGCCAGTGTTCGACCGATCCGCGGAAACTGGTGACCATCACCGCCATCGCCACGGTCAAGGCGGTGGAGGCGAGAACACCGGCCAGCGCGACGGACGCCTGCGAGGGAGCGCCCCAGAGCCTGGCGGTGGCGAGACGGAATGCCACCGACCGCGAGGGAACCCGGCGCAATGGCGAGACCAGCGCACGGGCCAGCCACGGCATCAGCATGACGCCACCCGCCAGAAGCAACGCCATCGCTATGTATCCGAACAGCGCGATGCCGCCCACGGCGGGAAGAAGTGACGCCACCAGCGCGCCGGCCAGCAACACGATGGCGGGCAGCACCCGTGCGCGCACGCGGGGATCCACCGCGTCACCCGCGTTCTTGATCGCGATACCCGGCGAAATGCGCGAGGCGGCGAGCGCCGGCACCATGCTGCCGAGCACCGCCGCGGCGATGCCGAGCAGACCGAAAACGAGCGCGGGCCAGGGCGCGAACACCAGCTGCGGGGCCTGGCCATGGAAGTACCCGCCGCCCAGATCGCCACCGAGCACCCTGAGCGCGAGCTGGGCCAGACCGAGGCCCAGACCGATGCCCGACGCGGCACCGATGACACCCAGCGCAAGCGCTTCCGCCAGGACCTGCCCGAGCAACGTCTTCCGCGCCATCCCCAGGACGCGCAGCAGGGCGAGCTGCGGGCGGCGGCGGGCGACCGACAAGGACTGCGCCGAGTAGACGAGAAAGCCACCGGTGAGCAACGCGATCAGCGCCAGCATGTCGAGATTCACGCGATACGCGGCGGAGAGGCCATCGTTGCGGACGACGTCGCTCGCCGCGTCGGCGAGGATGGCGTCCTCAGGCAGGACCGCGCGTACCGCCTGCTTCGCCTTCGTCACATCGGCACCGGCGGCGAGATGGACGTCCAGACGCTGGAGGCGCCCCAGCGTGCCGAATCGCCACTGCGCCGCGCCGATATCCATGACCGCATGTGCGCCGTCGTTTGCACCGCCGGGAAGACTCCCCGCGATCCGCACCGATACCGTGTGACCGTTGGCGACGAGTGTCACCGTGTCGCCCACCTTGTATCCGGCGGACACCATCGCGTCCGATGAGAGGTAGATCGACTCACCGGTCAGCAGCCGGCCGAAGCCACCCGAGTCGACCGCACCGGCCGACTGGCCGGGCGGCGCGGGTCGCAGAAGGTCGATGCCTTCGAGGGTGACAGCGGTCTTTCCGCCGACGATCCCGGGCAACGACACGACCGGCGACACCGACACGTGCGACAGCTTCGCGACACGCGGATAGAGCATCTCGTCGAAACCGAACGGGCTGGACGAGCGCACGCTGAAGTCGGCCGCGCCACTCACCGCGTGCACGGCCTTGTCGAACTCGCCGAGCGCCGAGGCGTTGATGAGATGCACCGCGAAACCCAGCGCGACACCAAGCGCGATGGCAAGGACGGCGGAGAACGCGCGCCCGGGGTAAGCGCGCCATTCGCTGCTCAGCAGCCAGCGCCCGACCACCGGCAGGAGCATGCGCTCAGCCATGCGCGATGAGCCCGCGCTGCGACAGCACCAGCGTGCGATCCGCGGCCGCGGCCGCCACGGCCGAATGCGTCACCAGCAGTACGGCGGTGCCGGCGTCGAGCACGCGATCGACAAACAAGGTCAGCGTGCGTGCCGCGGTTTCCGGATCGAGATTCCCCGTGGGCTCGTCCGCAAGGATCAGCCCCGGCCGGTGGACGAGTGCCCGCGCCACCGCGACACGCTGCAGTTCGCCGCCCGAGAGTTCGCGCGGATACGCGCCCCCTCGCCCGCCCAGACCGACGGCCTCGAGCATCGCGTCCGCGGCGTTCAGGGACTCACGCGCCTCGCGCCCCTGGAGCGCCAGCGGCAGGGCCACGTTATGAGCGAGATCCAGATGCGGCAACACGTGAAACGCCTGGAAGACGAAACCCACCCGATCGCGACGCAAGGCGGTGCGCCCGTCGTCGTCGAGGCTGGCGATATCCACGCCACCGATCATCACTTTCCCGGCATCCGGCGTATCCAGACCGGCGATCAGATTGAGCAGCGTCGACTTGCCCGCACCCGACTCGCCGGTTACCGCGACAAACTCCCCGGGGGCAAGCGACAGATCCAGCCCGCCGAACAAGCTACGCCCACCCGGCACCGTCTTGACCAGCCCTTCGACCTTCAGCATCCGTGAAACACCCGGGAAAACCTCAGTCTAGCGCGGCCGGGGGTCGACTCAGGGAATGACCCCTCGTTCGCGGAAGTCCGCGAACAGCCGGAACATCATCGCGGCGGTCTCTTCATACACGCCGAACCCCGCACGCCTCGCTTTGGAGGTGTCGCCGAACATGTCCCAGGTCCAGGAGAACACGAAGTCGGCAAAAGGCCACGCGCTCACCTTCGCGAACGCCAGTGGGTGAAGCTGGTGACGCTGGCGCATGGCGTCCCAGACGTGCTCCTTGTCGCCCATGACGTCCACCAGCGGCACCCTCATCGGTGGCGCGTGATCCATGTCGAACCAGGCGGCGATCCGCGGCCACAGATCGCACCAGCGCACGAGGTCGCCGTTGCCGATGTTCCATGCCTGACCACCCGGCGCCTGCGTCGCCGCCCATTCGGCCGCTTTCGCCAGCAAACCCGCATCCGTGAATTCGATGAGCCGGCCATACGCCTCCGGACTTCCCGGAAAACGCAGGGGCAACCCGAGTTCCTTCGACAGCGACGCATACACCGCGATCGCCATGGCCAGGTTCAGGGGGTTGCCGATGGCTGCGCCACCCACGACCGCGGGACGCAACGCGGACCATGTCCACGGCGCGCCCAGGCTCCGCTGCTCGAGCAGGCGCTGTTGCGAGGTCATGAACTCGGGCGGCATGACCGGCGGATCATCTTCGCGTGCCGGCGTCCGGAACGGCCCGAGATGCGCGCCATACACCTTGTAGCCCTGCATGATGGACACGTGGCGCAGATCGTGCGCGACCGGCAGCAAGCCATCCAGCAAATGAGCCAGCATCGACACGTTGGGGCCGACCAGCCCCGACCAGCTGTCGCTGTCCTGATAGGCCGCATAGAACACATGGGTGACCTTATCAGCCGTCACGAGCGCCTTGCGACTGGCCCCCGCGTCGAGAAGATCGACCGCGATCGCCTTAACGTCGCCATCGCCACGTGCGTGCCGCGAAACGACCATCACGCGCCAGTCGTCGCGGGTGGCCAGATATCGCGTCAGCTCCGTTCCGATGACACCGGTGGCTCCGACGATCAGGGCAGTTTTTTGTGGCATGAGACATCTCCGCAGGGCGTGAAACCTCATGGTATTGATCACTCCACCGTCTTATTAGCCCACCGATTTCGCTTAGACTTATAAGAAATAGCAATGGACCTCTCATGGATCGCCTTGCCGCCCTACAGGTGTTCGTGCGCGTCGCCGAACTGGGAAGTTTCTCCGCCGCCGCCAGGGCCATGGGCGCCAGCCAGCCTTCCGTCAGCCAGAACGTGGCTGCGCTCGAGGCCACCCTCGGCGTCCGTCTGATTCAACGGACGACCCGCAGGTTGTCGTTGACCGACGCGGGCATGCGCTACTACGAAAATGCGCTGGACGTACTCAAGGCGCTGGCGCGCACCGAAGCCGCCGTCACGGATGACGGGAAGCGGCTGACCGGCCGGGTTCGCATCCAGGCGCCAAACGGCATAGGGCAGCGATTCATCGTCCCCGCGTTGATGGCGTTTCAGGCCGAACATCCCGACGTCCGCCTGGATCTCGCCCTGGACGACCGCGTCGCCGATATCGTCGCGGAGGGCGTGGACGTCGCCGTTCGCCTTGGGTCGCTCGCTCCGGACGGGCTGGTCGCACGACGCGTCGGCGCACTCGAACGTGCGCTCGTTGCCTCTCCGGAGTATCTCGCCGCCAACGGCGCACCGCTTACACCCTCCGACCTGACACGACATCGCTACGTGTGTTTCAGCGGGAGCGCGGATCACGACCTCGCGCTCGTCGGCACAGGCGGCACGATAGCCGTTCCTCTATCGCCGACGTTCGTCGCGAACAACAGCTTCGTGCTGATCGCAGCGTTGCTCGCGGGACGCGGCATCGGCGGCGTGCAGACGGCGCTCGTGCGCAACGAGCTGGAGAGCGGCGCGCTCGTCCGTGTGCTCGACGAGTTCGGCTACCCTCCCCTCGACGTCCACGTCGTCGTGCCGACGCGCCGGTACGTCACGCGAACGGTAAAGGCTTTGATCACGTGCGTGGAGACGGCAATGGCCGGTCATGCCTCGCTGCGAGCGTCGCTCCGACGGTAGCAAGATCGCGCTGAAGCAGGACGCCCGGGCTCCCAGGTTAATTCATAGCATGCTAAGCTTTTCGGATGGGACCTCCCGCCAGACTGCAAATGCAATTCACCACGCTGCTGCCCTCGACCAGCCGGCGCTGGCTGCGGCTGCTTTTTGCGCGGATTCCCGATTTCGACATTACCCCGGCAGGTGTCGTCCCGCTGATCCTGGTCGGACGCGCCGGCGGTGGCATCGCCCAGATCGCGCTGGCCGAACAGCTCGGCGTGGTCGAGCCCTCGCTCGTTCGCACCCTTGCGCGGCTGGATGAACAAGGCCTGCTGAGGCGCGAGCCCGACCCGAACGACCGCCGTGTACGGACCCTCTGGCTGACCGACGCCGGTCAGGCCATGGTGGAGGGACTGGAAAAAAGGCTCGTCGAGATCCGCGCCGAACTCTTCGAGGGCATCTCGACCGACGACCTCAAGGCAGCGCTGCGCGTGCACGAAGCCCTGGTCGACCGCCTCGCCCTGCTCGCGCCCATCCGCCCGGGCAGCTGAGGACCGAAACCCATGGCTGCGCCCACGCGCTTCGAGTGGCTTTACTCGGGCAAAGCGTTCTTCGCCGGCATGCTGGCCTTCTATCTGGCGCTGTTCCTGCAGCTGCCGAATCCCTACTGGTCGTTCGCGACGGTCTATATCGTGTCGCATCCGCTCTCGGGCGCGACGCGCTCGAAGGGCGTGTACCGCGCAATCGGCACGGCGATCGGCGCCGCCGTCGCGCTGCTCCTCGTGTCCGCGCTCGCCGAGTCACCCATGCTGCTGGTGTTCGCACTCGGCACGTGGATGGGCGTGTCCCTTTACCTCTCGCTGGGTAACAACACGCCCAGTGCCTACGCCTTCCTGCTCGCCTCGTACACCGCACCGCTGATCGCGATACCCGCCATTCTCGCCCCCGGTTCGATCTTCGATATCGCCGTCGCACGCACGGAGGAGATCCTGCTCGGTATCGTCTGTGCCAGCGTGGTCAGTACGGTGCTCTTTCCCAGCCGGGTATCGCCGCTGTTTCATGCACGCGTCGCTTCGCTGCTGAAGGACGCGGGGGACTGGACCGGGCAACGCCTGCGGCACCTGGACCGGTCGGCACCGCCTCCGCTGCGTCTCCGCCTGCTCAACGACGTGCTCGCTCTCGACGCGCTGATTACGCATCTGTCCTATGACAGCACGCGCGACGGCCAGGCCGAGGAGGCACGCCAGATCCGCATGCGCATGACCCTGCTGCTTCCACAGGTGGCGTCTCTGAGCGACGCGCTCGTCGCGCTCGACGGACGCGCCGACACGCGCGATGGTGGCCTGCAGGACGTGCTGGACGCGACCATCGCCTGGATGCACGAGGGGACGACCGCGTCGATAACGACCGGCGACGTCCTGCGCACACGATGCGGCGCATTGCGACTGACGACGGCTATGACGACGCCCGGCGCGCACGCGCTGCATCGTCACGCCACCGAACGCCTCACGGACGTCATCGACCTCTGGCGCGACGTCCTACTGCTGCATACCGCGTTCACCGAGCATCGCCCACAGCCCACGCCGCTCATCTATCGCGCGCACACGCTGGACCACCGCGCTCGTCATGACGACCTCCGTGCCCGCCTCCTTGCCGCCGCATCGCCGGCGATGGCGGTGATCGCCACCGGATGGCTGTGGCTGCTCACGGACTGGCCGGGCGGCGCCGGCGGGGTCGTGCTCGTGGCCATCGCCACCGCCTTCTTCGCCGCGTCGGACGATCCGGCGCCGCAGGTGCGCCGCTTCCTGGTCTGGCAGGCGATCAGCGTCGTCACGGCCGGCACGTATCTCTTTCTCGTGCTGCCGCGGATCACCACCTTCATCGGCGTGGTCGCGGCCATGGCACCCTTCTTCCTCGTGCTCGGGGCGTTCACCGGTCGTCCGTCCATGACCACGGGTATCGTGCTGGTCACGTCGCAGACCGTCAGCGCCATCGCCCTGCAGAACAATGCGACGGTCGGCTTCGAGGATTTCGCCAATTCCGCGACAGGGATGATGCTGGGACTGGGCTTCGCGCTGGCCTGGACCCTGGTCACGCGACCGCTCGGCGGCGACAGCGCGGCGCACCGCCTCGGTCTGGCCAATGCGCGCGACCTTGCCCTGCTCGCCCAGCCAGCGTCCGCCCCGAAGCAGGTCGCGCGAGCCACCCGTGTCCTCGATCGCACGATGCAATGGCTGCCGCGCATCGCGCTGGCGACGGGTGAATCGCTGATCCGGATGGATGCGGTGCGCGATATGCGCCTCTGCCTGGCGCTACTGGATCTGCAACGCATCGCACGCGGCGCCGCGACCGACATCGACGACGTACTCGCGCGCAGCAGGGCCTGGCTGCTCGACAGCGTCGCGCGGCGTACGCGCATCGACCCTCCCGATGCATTGCTCACGCTTATCGACGCCGCCGCCATGCATCGCAGAGATGGAGACGGCCAGCTCGCCACGCTGCTGATCGCCTACCGACTCGCGCTCTCCGAACCCGTCTCTCCCTTACGCATCTCACCGGCACTTCCGTGAACACCAGCCTCTCCGGCGACCTCAATCTCTACGGGGTCTTCGTCCCCACGTTCCTCGTCCTCATGACTGCGGCATACCTCCTCAAGGGCGCGATCCGCGGCGTTCTTGCGCGCTCGGGATTCTACGCGCGCATCTGGCATCCAGGCCTCTTCAACGTCGCCCTTTACATCGTCGTCCTCGGCTCGATGCTCGCGCTGATGCCCGGGGCGGCGTCATGAGCGGCCGCCTCGCGCATGCCCGCTCGATCTGGCCCACGCTGGCCATGGCGGCGCTGGCAGCCGTAGTCGGCTGGCACGTCTACACCTCGTACCGCAGCGCGTCGTGGACCCGCGACGCGCACATCCGTGCGGACACGCTGCCTGTCTCGCCGGACGTTTCAGGACTCGTCGACAAGGTCTATGCCACCGACAACCAGTTCGTAAAAAGGGGCGATCCTCTCTTCCTCGTCGACCGCGCACGCTTCGAACTGGCCTTTCGCCGGGCCGCCGCGGCCGTGGAAGAAGACCGGGCGGCGCTGGCGCAACTCCATCGCGATGCCAGTCGAAACGACGCGCTGAAGGATCTCGTCGCCGCCGAGAGCGTCGAACAGGTTCACGCGAAGGTCGCCGAGGCGGAGGCGCATCTGCACGCCGCGGAGGTCGCCGCCGATACGGCGCGTCTCGATCTGGACCGTACCGTCGTCCGCGCACCCGCGGACGGCTATCTCAATGACCGCGTCGTCCGCGCCGGTGATTACGTCACGGCCGGTCATGCACCGTTCTCCATGGTCGATGCCGCGTCGTTCCACATCGACGGCTACTTCGAGGAAACACGACTGCATGGCGTGGAGCCCGGTCAAGCGGTGAGTATCGAGGTCATGGGCGAGCCTGGCGTACTGCACGGCCGCGTCGTGAGCCTGGCGGCCGGCATCGCCGACCGCGAGCGAAGCGCCGACGGCACGATGCTTCCGAACATCAATCCCACCTTCAACTGGGTCCGTCTCGCGCAACGTATCCCCGTCCGCATATCGATCGATGGGCGACCGGACGATCTGCGGCTGATCGCCGGCCGCACGGTCACGGTGACCGTCGACACGCGACACACGCCCCCGGCGACGGCGGCCCATTCGTGATGCGCCGGCACGCGGCACTCGTAACGATCGGCCTGCTGCTTTCGGGCTGCGCGGCGGTAGGCCCCGATTACCGCTTACCGGACCGCGCGGTGGTGAAGCGTCCCGAGGCTCAGGCCGCCTTCGTGGACGTGGACACCGCAACCGTGGACGCGTCGCATGCCGCCGCCGACGCGTGGTGGAAACTCTACGACGACCCGACGCTGGATGCGCTGGAAACGCAGGCCTTCAAGGCGAACGCGGCGCTTCGCGAAGCCGAGGCACACCTCCGTCAGGCGTACGCCATGCTGGATGCGGCGCGTGCGGAGGGCGGCCTGACCGGCGGCGCATCCGCCTCGGCGTCGCGGAACCAGCTGTCCGCCGAGTCATACCTGCAATCGGACAAGCTGCCCGTCTTCACGCTGTCGTCGGTGGCGGCATCCGCGTCGTACGAGTTCGATCTCTTCGGCAAGCTCAGGCGGGCCACGGAGGCGTCGGCCGCCGATGCCGAAGCCACGCGCGCAGCACGGGATCTCGTGCGCACGACCGTGGCCGCGGAGGTGGCGCGCAGCTATCTCGGGCAGTGCGAAGCGACTCACGATCTGTCGGTCGCGCAGGAGACGCTGCGCATCCAGGAGCAGGTCCTGTCGACTACCACGCGCATGATGGCGGCAGGCAGGGGCACGCGCATCGACGTGACGCGTGCCACGACACAACGTGACCTCGCACGCGCCGAGCTCCCGCCGATCGAGAAACGGCGCGACGCTTCGCGCTACGCGCTCGCCGCCCTGACAGGTGAAACCCCCGGACGTCTGCCCTCCACCGTCGAGGCATGTGACGAGGCACCGCACCTGTCGACGCCGATACCGGTCGGCGACGGCGCGACGTTGCTCCGTCGCCGACCGGATGTCCGACAGGCCGAACGTCATCTGGCCGCGGCGACGGCACGTATCGGCGTCGCGACCGCCGAGCTTTATCCGGACATCACGCTGGGCGCCGGCCTCGGCAGCAACGGCACGCTGGCGGATGTCGGTCAGGCACCCGCACGCTACTGGTCGCTGGGACCGCTGATTTCCTGGACGGTACCGACCAGATCGTCTCACGCGCGCGTTCGCGCCAGCGAGGCAGGTGCGGATGCCGAGCTTGCCGCCTTCGATCGGACGGTACTCACGGCCCTCAAGGAAGCGCAGACCGCGCTGAGCGACTATGCGCGGGCGCTGGATCGACAGGCGCTGCTCAAGCAGGCGCTGAACGATGCCACGCAGGCCTCCTCCGATGCGCAGACCCTGTTCCGTGCGGGACGCTCGCCCTATCTGAGCAGCCTGGACGCGGAACGCACCCGGGTTTCCACCGAACACGCGCTGGCCGACGCGGACCGTGAGGTCACCGAGGCTCAGGTGAACCTGTTCTTCGCCCTCGGCGGCGGCTGGCAAACGCAGGGCCCTTGAGACCGGCACCGCACCGCACCGCCGGTTCACACCGCGCCGTGCATGCTCCCGGTGTCGAGCCAGCGCTGGTGCCATGACAACGCCTCGGGCAACAGATGCGGCGTGTGCTTGCCGTAGCTGTCACGGGAGGCGCGGTCGAAGTAATCCTCGAGCTGCGCACGATAGTCCGGATGCACGCAACGATCGATCAGCTGTCGCGCGCGGTGCCGGGGAGGAAGTCCGCGCAGATCGGCCAGACCGTGCTCGGTCACGATGATCGAAACGTCGTGCTCGGTGTGATCGACGTGGCTGACCATCGGCACGATCGACGAAATGCTTCCGTTCTTCGCCGTGCTCGGACTGAGGAAGATCGACAGGAAACCGTTGCGGGCGAAGTCGCCCGATCCGCCGATGCCGTTCATGATGCGGCTGCCCATGACGTGCGTGGAGTTGACGTTGCCGTAGAGGTCGGCTTCGATCATCCCGTTCATGCCGATGCAGCCGAGTCGGCGCACCAGCTCAGGATGATTCGAGATCTCCTGCGTGCGCATGATGATGCGCTCGCGGTAGAAATCGATGTTGCGCTTGAACTCTTCATTGGCCTGAGGACTCAGCGCGAAACCGGTACACGAGGCCACCTTGAGCACACCGCTGCGCAGCAGGTCGAGCATGCCATCCTGGATCACTTCGGTGAAGGCGGTGAGGTCGCGGAATCCGCTGCTGGCGAGCCCGGCCAGTACCGCATTCGGGATATTGCCCACACCCGACTGCAGCGGCAGCAGGTTGGCGGGAAGCCTGCCCCTCGCCACTTCGTGCTGGAGGAATTCGATGAGATGCCCGGCAATCCGCTGGCTGCACTCGTCGGCAGCGGCAAACGGACTGTTCCGGTCGGGGCCGTTGGTCCGCACGATGGCGACGATCTTGTCGGGGTCGCAGTGCAGCGACGGCACACCGATGCGATCGTCCGCGTGCACCAGCGGAATCGGCTTGCGGTTGGGCGGCAAGGCCGTGCCGTAATAGACATCGTGCATGCCGTCGATGCCTTCCGGTTGCCACTCGTTGACCTCGATGATCACCTTGCGGGCGAGGTCGAGCCAGGTCTTGTTATTGCCGACCGATGTCGAGGGAATCAGGCTGCCGTCCTCGCGAATGCCGGCCACCTCCACCACAGCGGTATCGATCTCGCCGTAGAAGCCGAACCATACGTGCTGGGCCACGTGACTGAGATGGATGTCGATGTAATCGAGCGTGCCCGCGTTGATTCGCTGACGGGCGTCGGGATCGGTCTGGAAAGGCATGCGCAGCGCGATGCCGTCCGCCTTGGCCAACGCGCCGTCGAGCTCCGGCGCCGTGGATGCACCCGTCATCAGCTTGATGCGGAACGATTCGCCCCGGCCATGTGCCGCGTCGATCCGCTTCGCCAGCTCCATCGGCACCGACTTCGGGTATCCCGAGCCGGTGAAACCACTCATCGCTACCGTTTCGCCCGGCTGGATCAGCGCGGCCGCGGCTTCGGCGGAAACGACACGATCGCGCAGAAGAGGATGACGAATTCGCTCGGCGGACATGAGGGCGGCTTGGTTGTGGGGACCGTCCATTATACGTGCCGCGCAACGCGCGATTCGCGTTTCTCGCGCTTTACGGCTGCGACGTCAGCAGCACACCCTCATCCGTCAGCGACCGGACCAGCTGGATCGACGCACTGCACACCGACGCCGTTCCGCACGAAGCGTTCGACACCAGGGCGATCTCGAGTGCCTCGGCATGCATGGTGACGCCAGGCATACCGCTCAGGCGGCCGGCACGCTGCAGGCGGTGAGCACGGAAGGCGGCTTCGAGCGTGTCGTCACGGTGCATGGCCGCGAACAAGGCGGAAGCCTCGGCGCCGGCGTCATGGTTACCCCACCAGGAGGCTTCGGTAATCCAGGGTGCCGAACGGCTCGCCAGCGACGCGCCACCCGGCAGAGCGAAGACTTCACCCAGACGACGATTCAGCGTTACGCGCCAGACCAGACGTTCCGCAAGCTCACGCAGCACCACCATGTCCCACTCCCGATTCAGACGCCGGCAAGAGGGCCGGTACCGTGAAGAAGCAAGAGCCGTGCCGGTATTGCACGACCGTAAAATCAAGGAGTTGAATGTGAAGACGCGGCAGGCTTGGTCAACAAATAGCCAAGTTCGTCACATTTTAACCAGCAGGGGTATGCGCCCGTCGGCCGCGACCCGCAAGCACCCGGCCGGGCGGATCGGCGGGAGTCAGACTGAGACGGTGTTCGCCGCTTCCGGCGCCATGAGCGCGCGATTGCGCCCGGACTGTTTCGCGCGATACAGGGCGTGGTCGGCCTGCCGCATGAGCGCAATGACGTCCGTCGCGTGGTCCGGATAAAGCGCGGCACCGACGCTGAACGTCACGTCCAGTGGCTCGCCGTGCCAGCTGAAGCGTCCCTGCGCGGCGGCGACGATCTTCTCCGCCAGGTTCATCGCCCCCTCGCCGTCACTGACCTCAGGCATGAGCACGACAAACTCGTCGCCACCGATCCGGCATACGGTATCGGTAAGGCGCACGGTACTTTCCAGGCATGCAGCTACCTGCCGGAGGAGTTCGTCCCCCGCGCCGTGACCATGCGTGTCATTGACCTGCTTGAAGCCGTCCAGGTCGATATACAGCAAGCCGACACGCGCACGATGACGAATGGCCGCATGCAGGGCCTGGCGGGCCCGGTCCTCGAACAGCAGCCGGTTGGGAAGATCCGTCAGAACGTCGTATTCCGCGAGGTGACGCATGCGTTCGGCGATAGCCTGCGCGATGCTCACATCGCGCAAGACGAGAACGCCGCCGATGACCGTGCCCTGACGATTGCGGATGGGCGCGGCGACGTCTTCGATATCGAGTCGCGTGCCATCCGACAGGACGAGGCGCCTCGGCTTGATCACATCGATCGTACGGTTTTCCGCGATCGCCCGGAGCAGCGACGTCGGACTGGCCTCGCCATCCTCGTCGACCAGCTGCAGCAGTTCATCCACGGGCATGCCGACGCCGAGTTGCGCTTCGGTTTCGAGCAAGACGGCGGCGCGCGGATTCAGAAAGGTGATCACGCCTTCCGCATCGGTCGCGATCACCGCGTCGCCGATCGATTCGAGAGTGACCTGGGCGGCCTCCTTGGCGGCGAAAAGATTTTCTTCCAGCGCCTTGCGCTCCGACAGGTCACGGCAGACACCGACAAAACCCGTGGTCCGGTTTTCGACCAGTACCGGCGCTAGATGCGATTCGACCCAGACCGGCGAGCCATCCTTGCGGACCAGCCGGAACATCTCCTCGAGACTTTCGTTGGTGCGTAGCAGCCGGTGCCATGCACTGTTCAGGGCATCACTATCTTCGGGATGCACACTGGCCAGCCAGTCCGCCACGCTGCCACCCTCGGTCACCAGTTCACCCATTCGGATGGCTTCGGCGTTGAAGTACGTCGGCAAGCCTTTCTCGTCGAGGTGAAACAGGCCCAGTGGCGACGCATCGATGAACGCCTCCAGTTCGGCCTTGCTCAATGCCGTGTCGCGATAGGCCGCGGAGAGTTCGCCGATCAGGTCGTGCGCGGCCCGACGCAACCTGGCAAGGATCGCCACCGCCCAGAAAACCAGACCACCCAGAGTGATACCGAGCACGAGGAGGATGCCGCTCTGACGCGATCGCCGTTCCGCCAGCAACAGCTCTTCAGCCCGTTCCATCCGGTCGATCGAATCCATGAGGCGGGCATTGACGACCTGATAAGCCGGCTCCGTCATCGCCCGGGCGCGACTTTCGATCGCCGCGGAAAAGTCGGCCGTCGACATCAGCCTGGTCGAGCTGCGCACACGCTCTTCAAAGGCACCGGCAAGCTGATCGAGCAGCGGCTTCTGCGCCTGGTTCGAACCCACCAGGGCGCGCAGGGACGCCAGTCGCGCACGGGCGGAGCGGATGGAGGCGGCGACATCGTCACGCGACGCGCGATCGCCGCGGACGATAAAAATGCCCACCCGGAGCCGCAGCGCCTGGACGTCTTCGCGCACCAGCGAGGTTTCATGCAGCACGTCGTAACTGTGTGCCACTCTGCCCTGCGCGATCAGCAAGGCGCCTGTCGTCGCCACCCCGCAGACGATGAGCAGTCCGATCAGCGCGGCGCCCATCCGAAGCGCACGGTCGACAAGACGGCTCAGGCGCTGCGGGCGCGGTTCGGGTATCGCTGGACGGGGATGCGTTGGGGCCATGCCAGCGTGAAGCAAATTCGGTGCCACGGCCCGGCGGCGATAAATTGGCGGTCAGGCGCACGACCGCAGGGGCTCACGCCCGGAATGGATATCCGCTGCGCTTGCCGACGATAACGGTCATCGCGGCTGAAGCGCCGTCCGCGTCCAGCGGTCGACATCCTCCGGGACGGGCGTCGCGTTCGCGAAGACGATACGAAACATCACCGGGGCGATGACCCCGTCGATGATGTCGATGGTGGGGACGGGATGTTCGCCACGATCGAGCGCTCGCTCGCGGATCACGTCGATCTGCTGCGTGCAGAAGGTCAGGCACTTCCCTGCCATCGCGTGATCCTGTGTACCGAGCAGGTCGCGGAGCATCGCTCGTCCCGGCACCGACGTCATCTCGTCGACGTACTGCTCCAGCCACGCACGAAGGTCCGCCTCGAACGATCCCTCGTCGGCCGGCGGTGTTTCGGGCCACAGCTGTTCGACCGCCACGTCGGCAAGAAGCCGTCCGAGGTCGCCCCAGCGGCGGTAGATCGTCGACGCGGTCACCCCGGCGCGCGATGCGATCGCGGGAACCGTGAGACCTTCGCGGCCCGCATCGTCCTGCAGCTCGCGCACCGCCGCATGGACGGCGGCCTGGATGCGCGCGCTGCGGCCGCCCGGACGAGGACCGGGGCGGGACGCGGGGTCGGGCATGTCTGAAACGTCGGTCATAGGTATTACAAGCTGCCAGCACTAACGCAATTTATTTGCTTTAGTGAGAAAGGAGGGGTAGCTTACTAATGCATATTCTTAGCTTTAGTGGAAAGTATCGCATGTCCTCGCCCCGTACGACACCCAGCACGACCGGTGCGCTGCTGACCCATGGCCTGACGCTGCTCGTGTTTTTCGCGGCGTCCTCGGCGCCCACGCCGCTGTATCGCGTCTACCAGCAGACCTGGCACTTCTCCGCGACCTGGCTCACCGCCGTGTTCGCCATGTACGCGATCGCCTTGCTGGCGGCGCTGTTGACCGGGGCCCGGCTGTCCGATCATCTGGGGCGGCGCCCGGTCATTGGCATGGCGATCGCACTGGAATTGCTATCCATGCTGCTCTTCATCATCGCCGGTTCGGCGCCCGCCCTGCTGCTCGCGCGGGCGGTCCAGGGCGCGGCGACCGGCCTCGCCGCCAGCACGCTCGGCGCGGCCCTGATGGACACGGATCCCAGACGCGGCCCGGATCTCAACAGCATCGCTCCCCTGGTCGGCCTCGCCGCGGGCGCGCTGGGCAGCACCGCCCTCGCCCAGCTGGCCCCCGCGCCCCTGTCGTTGGTCTATGCCGTGATGGGTTTGCTCCTGATCCTCTGCGCGGTACTCACGTGGCGCACCCCCGAAACGGTCGTGCGGCGGCCAGGCGTTCTTGCCAGCCTGCGCCCCAGAGTCAGCGTGCCGCCCAGCGCACGGGCGGCCCTGCTGGCGGTATCTCCCCTGAACATCGCGCTGTGGATGCTTGGCGCGTTCTACCTCTCACTCATGCCGACGCTGATCGCGCAGGCATCGCATTCTTCCTCGCTGTGGCTCGGCGGCGCGAGCGTGGCCCTGCTGACGCTGAGCGGTGCGGCCGCCGTATGGCTGGCGATGAAGCGGCACGCACTGCATGCCTTGCTTGCCGGTGCCACGTTGCTTGCCGCCGGCACGGCGTGCATCCGCTGGGCGGCGGTACACGGAAGCACGACCGGTCTGCTCACGGGCTCGGTGCTGGCGGGCGCGGGATTCGGCAGCTCCTTCCTGGGCTCGTTGCGCACCGTACTCCCCCTCGCCGCGCCGCATGAGCGCAGCCACCTCATGGGCGTGTTCTATATCGAGAGCTACCTGTCATTCAGCGCACCCGCCATCGCTCTGGGTTTCGTCGTGCAGCACGAAGGACTGATTGCCGCGGTCAACCTGTACAGCGCGACCATCCTCGTACTCACGACCGCCGCCATCGGCTGGATCGTGCTGCAACGCCGCCACGTTCGCGCACCCAGCCCCGGCTGAAGCTCCGCCGTTTGCGGCTAGTTGACATTCGAAACGCACTGCACCAGCATGGGTTCACCATTCGGACTTCTAAACGCCCAGACTTCTGGACGTCCTTCGAGGTAAACCCGTCTTGATCATGCCGCAGTCAACCCACACGCCTCACCCGATCGCCATGTCGATCGGTGCGTGTTGCTGTTGTCGCCTCGCCTGATCCTGTAGCGCCGCTGCGCGCTTCCGCCTGACCGGCGGACCCACCCCCTCCGATCGCCCCCACTGTGCCACGCGCGGCCTGCCGCCGCGTTGACGTGTCGCCGTCCGTAAAATCCAGGAATTCATTCATGAGGCATGCCCTGCCCGCGCGCTTGTCGCTGTCCGTCGTCATCGCAGCCAGTCTTTACGTTCCCGTTTCCGAAGCGCAGGAAGACGCCGCCAGGCTGCAGACCGTGGTCGTGACCGGCACCCGCTCGGTCAACCGGAGCCAGAGCAGTTCGCTCTCGCCGATCGACGTGGTGTCGGCGCAGGACTTGCAATCCTTCGGCGATACGCAGCTCGGCGCGGTGCTGTCGCGCCTCGCTCCGTCACTCAACTTCCCGCGTGCGCCGGGCAACGACGGCTCCGGCATCGTGCGCCCCGCGGCGCTGCGCGGTCTCTCACCCGACGAGACCCTGGTGCTCGTCAACGGCAAGCGCTGGCACACGAGCGCATTGCTCAATCTGCAGGGTGCGCTCGGTCGTGGCTCGGCACCGGCCGATCTCAACTCGATACCGATCTCGGCGATCGATCACATCGAAGTACTGCGTGACGGTGCGTCCGCTCAGTACGGATCGGACGCCATCGCTGGCGTCATCAACATCGTGCTGAAGGGCGCCGCGGGCGACGGCACCAACGAAGCGAGCATCACCGCGGGACGATCGAGCGCCGGCGACGGCAGGCAGTGGCAAGGTGAGGCAAGCCTTGGCGTGCCGCTAGGCGGTGACAAAGGCTTCGCTCGCCTGAGCGTCGTGCAGGGGCACGCGGACGCCACTAATCGTGGCGGCCGCGACTATCGCGATCCTTCTTCGCCTGTTTACGGCCAGCAGACGCAGCGCATCGGCGAGCCGGACATCAGCACCCATCAGGCGCTGCTCAACGTGCAGTACGCGCTGGCGTCGGACATCGACTTCTATGCTTTCGCCAGTACCAGCAGCCGCGAAGGTACCTCGCCTGCCCTGTTCCGCACCTACGACAGCGCACGCAACGTACGCTCCATCTACCCCAGCGGCTACCTCCCGCTCAACGATGTCCGCTCGATCGACAGCGCCGTCGTCGCCGGCGTGCGCGGCACCACCGCGAGTGGATGGCGCTGGGATATCAGCGGCAACTACGGACGCGACCGCGTCAGTATCGACCCGATCCACACGCTCAACGTCGACCTCGGTGCCGCGAGCCCCACCCGCTTCAACGCAGGTCGCCTGATTGCCACTCAGAAAGCCTTCGACGTCGACGTCGCCCGCGACCTCGACGTGAGCTGGCTCAATAATCCCGTGACACTCGCCTTCGGGCTCGAGTACCTGCACCAGCAATATGAGATCGAGGCTGGCGACCCGGCGTCGTACTTTGGCACGGGCTCGCAAGGCTTCCCCGGCTTCCAGCCCGCCGATGCGGGACAGCACAGCCGCCACGACGTGGCCGAATACGTCAGCCTGGAGAATCAGATTACCGACAAGCTGAGCGGTTCGCTGGCGATCCGGCACGAGGATTACAGCGACTTCGGCAATACCACATCGGGAACGCTGTCCGCGCGATACGACTTCACGGACAGCTTCGCGCTGCGCGGCACGGCGGCGACCGGCTTCCGCGCCCCATCGCTTCCTCAGCAGTACTACACCACCACGTCGACCAATGTGATCGGCGGTGTGCCGACGCAGATCCGAAACTTCGCGGTGAGCGACCCGGTGGCGCGCGCGCTGGGCGCCGAGCCACTGAAGCCGGAGAAGTCGCATAACTACACGCTGGGTGCCGTGTATGCGCCGGGGACCTGGACGCTGTCACTCGACCTGTACCAGATCACCATCGGTAACCGTATCGTGCCATCGGAGAACCTCGTCGGCGACCCGGTGCAGGCATACCTGGAGGGACAAGGTTTCGCCAACATCCAGGGCGGGAGCTACTTCACCAATGCCCTGAAGACGCGCACCCGGGGCATCGACCTGAGCAGCGGCTATCGTATCGACTTCGGCAACGCGGGCAAGCTGCAGCTCACGGCGGCTTACAACCGCAACCACACTTCGATCCTGTCCGTGGCGCCGAATCCCGCGTCGCTGGCCGAGAGCGGGCTGGAACTGGTGCGCGTCGGGCACATCGCGCAGGGCTACATCACCAACGGCGCGCCACGCGACAAGATCGCCCTTGGCGCCGACTACGCGCTGGGTAAATGGAGCGTCCACAGCGCGCTCACCCGCTACGGCCAGTTCGCAGTCAACCAGGATCCGGTGAGCAACCCCGGATTCGACCAGGTGTTTCCGGCGCGCTGGCTGCTCGATCTCTCCACGAGCTACGCGACGCATGGATGGACCTTCACCGCAGGCGTCGACAACCTTACCAACGTCTACCCGCGGAAATACAAGAGCGGCAGCGACGGTGCCGTGGGAGGCACCTGGCCTTATCCCGATTACTCGCCGTTCGGCTACAGCGGACGGTATCTGTACACGCGTGTCGCCTATCGCTGGTGACCGTTTTCCGGGCCTACAGAGGCTTTCAGACCACTCAGGGGACGCTAGAACGTGCAATCCAGAATCATGATGCGCCGGCACTTGCTGGCGGCGGCGCTGATCGCGGCGATCGGTAACCATGGGGCATGGGCGCAGTCAACCACCGGTGCCATTTCAGGCCAGGTGAACGACGCGCAAGGTACGACGGTCGTCGTACAGGGCGGCAATGGACTGACCCGCGAAGTCGGTGTCGACGCGAAGGGACGTTACAGCGCGAGCCAGCTGCCGCTGGGCACTTACTCGGTGACACTGCGGCGCAACGGCGCCGATGTGGAAACGCGCAAGGACATCGGCCTTCGCGTGGGCGCGTCGACGGATGTCTCGTTCGGTGCGGCGACCTCCGACCTCGAAGGCGTCAAGGTCGACGCCTCGCGGCTTCCGGACATCGACGTGACCGCCGTGGATTCGCGCACGGTGATCAACGCCGATCAGCTCTCGAAGCTTCCGCTGGCTCGCAACGCCGACGAAATCGCCCGGCTCGCTCCCGGCGTGATCTCCAATGCCGGCGGTTATACCGGGCCGACGGGCGCGTCGTTGAACAGCTTCGGTGGCTCCGCCGCCAGCGAGAACGCGTACTACATCAACGGCTATAACGTGACCGATCCACAGCGCGGACTCGGTGGTATCTCCCTGCCCTACGGAGCGATCGATCAGCAGGAAGTCTACACGGGCGGTTACAGCGCCCAGTACGGACGTTCCGACGGCGGTGTCATCAACCAGGTGGGAAAGCGCGGTACCAACGAGTGGCATTTCGGCGGACAGGTGCTCTGGGAACCGGCGTTTGCGCGTTCGGAAACGGCGAACACCTATTACACCAACGGCCTGCCTTCCTCGCCCGTCGCCGGCAGCCTTTACCAGCCCGGACGGCAGGACCGCGACTGGATAACCACGGTCAGCAGCTACGTCGGCGGCCCGCTGATCAAGGACAAGCTGTTCTTCTTCCTCGCAGGTGAGTTCACGCGCGAGGAAGGCTCGACACATAACGCCGCGGATAGCACGAAACCCGATGTACAGTACCGCTACGGCTCGCCAAGCTGGTACGGCAAGATCGACTGGAACATCACGGACAATCACATCCTCGAGTTCACCAGTGCCTCCAGCAAGCGGGAGACGCAGGGCACCATCTACGATTACGACTACTCCGCACTCAGCCGTGGTCAGCGCATTGGCGCCGACGACAACATCAAGACCGGTGGTGACGTGTGGTCCGGCAAATACACCGGTTACATCACCGACAACCTGACCGTCTCCGCGCTCTACGGCAAGATGAAGCTCAACCAGTACGACCAGCCGGGCTCGTACGACGAAAGCCTGACCTACGCGAGCGGACTGATCAACCAGAACCCGGCGCTCAACGGCGGCTCGCCGATCGGCAACAACCAGACGCTCGCGACGCTCACGAACCCGGGCCGAGGTACACGCAGCACCAACACACGGTTCGACATCACGTATGTGCTGGGGGATCACACCCTGAGCGCCGGTATCGACAACCAGGTAACGAAAGCTCTCGATCAGGGGTCCGAGGCCTCGGGCCCTGGCTATTACTGGACTTACGGCCAGGCCGATCCCGATACGCCGATCTCCACCGGTCTCGGTGTGCCGGCCACGGGCGGCGTCGTCAACGGCCAGGGCGGCTACTACGTCGTACGCCACGTCGTGAGTTCGCTCGCGAGCGTGCGCGCCGACCAGAGGGCCCAGTACGTCGAGGACAAGTGGCAGGTCAACGATCGGTGGTTGCTGTCGCTGGGCCTGCGTAACGACCAGTTCGAGAACTACAACCGCGACGGCGATGCCTATGTCACGCAGCATCGTCCTCAGTGGGCACCGCGTCTGGGCTTCAGCTGGGACGTGAACGGCGATTCCAGTTTCAAGGTGTACGGCAACGCGGGGCGCTACTACCTCGGCCTGCCGCTGAACCCCGGCCTCAACGCCGCTGGCGCATCGCTCAGTACCTCGCAGTACTTTACCTATGGCGGTATCGATGCGCAGGGCCTGCCGACCGGGCTGACCTCGTTCTCGCAGCCGGTATCGTCGAACAACTACTACGGCGTGCTGCCCGATCCACGCACCGTGACCGCCAGCAACCTCAAGTCCGAGTATCAGGACGAGTTCATTCTCGGCTTTACCAGGACGCTGGGGCACGACTGGGTCTACGGGGCGAAGCTTACGCAGCGGATTCTGCGCAGCGCCATCGACGATTACTGCGATACCGATCGCATCGTCGCCAAGGCGGCGGAACTGGGTTACGACGTGACCACCACGAACAGCTGCTACCTGTTCAATCCGGGCCGGGCCAATACGTTCAATGTGAGCGACGCCTCCGGCCGGCTCGTCAGCGTACCGCTGAGCAACAACGAGCTGGGCTTTCAGGGACTGAAGCGTCGCTACTACTCGCTCGAAGGCTTCCTCGAGCATCCGTTCGACGGTCGCTGGTACGGCAAGGTCGACTACGTGTTCTCGCGCAGCTACGGCAATACCGAGGGGCAGCTCCGTTCCGATCTCCAGCAGACGGCGGCGTCCACCAGCGAGGACTGGGACAACAGCTACATCATGGAAAACACCAACGGCCCGACGAACAACGACCACACGCATCAGCTGAAATGGTATGGCTATTACCAGCTGACCCCCGAATGGCTCGTATCGGCCAACCTGAGCCTCACCTCAGGATCGCCGAAAATCTGCCTGGGCTATTACGGCCCCGACGATACGGATCCGGGCAAGTACGGCGGGTCGTACCACTACTGCGACGGCGTCGCGTCACCGCCCGGCAAGCAGGGCCGCTTGCCTTGGATCCGCCAGCTCGATCTGGGAACGACCTACAAGCCGGCGTTCGGCGAAGGCAAGCTTGCCTTCACCGCCAGCGTGTTCAACGCTTTCAACGAGCAGCGGCCGCTGAACAGGTATCCGTACTCGCAGACGGACCCTGGCGTGGCCGATCCACAGTACGGTCAGGCGGTCGTCAGGCAGGTGCCGCGTTATGTGCGTCTCAGCGTGAGCTACGACTACTAGCAGCAAAGGGCGCCATGCAGGATCGCGCCTGCTCGCGAAACCCGGTCCACACGGTTTCGCGCGCAGGCACGGTCCTACACCACGACGTTCCGGGCCGGGTCGGTCACCAGCGCGAGTGCATCCCGCAAATCGACGGCGCCGACCGGCTTGACGAGGTGATGGTTGAAGCCGGCTTCGGCGGTAGCCGCCTTGTCGTTGGCCTGACCCCAGCCCGTCTGGGCAATGATCGGAAGGTGCTTCAGCAAGGCATCCTGACGGAATGCGCGGCAGACGTCGTAGCCGCTCATCGTCGGCATCCCGACATCCAGCAGGACCACGTCGGGCTGAAACGCATGCGCCGCGTCGAGGGCCAGCCGTGCATCCAGCACCACATGGTGTTCGTGGCCCATCTCCTGAAGCAACCAGCCGATCGTCTCGGCGACATCCACGTTGTCGTCGATGACGAGGACCTTGAGGCGCTCGTCGTTCGCGCCCCGGTCGCCCGACGACAGGACGCGGTCAGCCGGCTGCCCGATCGGCAGAAGCGGCAGGCGAACGGTGAAGCGACTGCCCTGGTTCTCGCCTTCGCTACTGACCGAGATCGATCCCTCGTGCATGCCGACCAGCTGCTTCACCAGCGCAAGGCCGATACCGAGCCCGCCTTGTGAACGGGTCAGGTGCTCACCGACCTGTGTAAAGAGCTCGAAGATATTCGCCTGCATGGCCGGAGGGATGCCCATGCCGTTGTCGGACACCACGATCACCGCCTCGTCACCCTCACGGGTGGCATCCACGGCGAGCGAGCCGCCGGTCGGCGTGTACTTGGCCGCATTGTTCAGCAGGTTGCCGACGATCTGGGTCAGTCGCGTCTTGTCGCCGTTGATCCACATGGGGGTATCGGCGACGTCGACCCGCAGGGCGTGCTTGCCCCCATCCACGAAGGGCTGACTTGCCTCGAGCGCGGCCTCGACAATGTCGGCGATCCGCACTTTCGTCCGCTGCAGCGCGATCTTCCCCTGGCTCACGCGGGATACGTCGAGCAGGTCGTCGACCAGCCGTACGAGATGCACCAGCTGCCGATCCATCACGCCGTGAATCTGTTCGGTGCGCTCCCGCGCGGGATGCCCACGAAGCACGTCGAGTCCCATGCGCAAGGGGGTCAGCGGATTGCGCAGCTCGTGCGCCAGGATCGCCAGGAACTGATCCTTGTAGCGGTCCGAACGCGTCAGGGTCTCGGCATAGGCTTCGAGCCGGTCGCGCTGGTCGGCGATCTGCTGCTTCTGACGGTAGAGGTCGAAGAACACGTTGGCCTTGCTGCGCAGGATGTCCCACTCGATCGGCTTCTGGATGAAATCGACCGCACCGGCCTCGTATCCACGAAACTTTCTCTGGTTGTCCGCCGTACTCGCCGTCAGGAAGATGATCGGCACATGCCGCGTGCGGTCGTTGCCGCGCATCAGCTCGGCAAGCTCGAAACCATCCATGCCGGGCATCTGCACGTCGAGCAGGCCCAGCGCCACGTCGTGAACCAGCAGAAGCTCGAGTGCCTCCTCGCCGGAGCGCGCCTTGAGCAGGACGAGGTTTTCGCGCCGGAGCAGCGCTTCCAGCGAGAGGAGATTGTCCTCGAGGTCGTCGACGAGCAGGAAATAAACCGGGCTCATAGCGGTACTTGTGTCTTTAAGCATCGTCGGAAGTCTTCTGGTAAATCCTCTCGCCCTGCACGAAATCCTGGAACGCGGCGGCCTGACTGGAGAAGCGGATGCTCTCCTTGGACCCGAGCCCCAGGAATCCCCTGCGAATGAGGGAGTCGTTGAATAACTTCAGCGTACGATCCTGAAGCGTGTTGTCGAAATAGATGAGCACGTTGCGGCACGAGATGAGGTGCATCTCCCCGAAGACCGCATCGGTGACCAGGCTGTGGTCCGAGAACACCACGCGTTCGCGCAGGCTGCGATCGAACGTCGCCTTGCCGTATCCGGACGTGTAGTAGTCGGACAGCGAGGACCGGCCGCCCGATTGCTGGTGGTTCTCGGTAAACCCGCGAATCCGGTCCAGGTTGTAGACGCCGGCCGACGCGGCCTCCAGGGCACCCGGATTGATATCGGTCGCATAGAACATCGTGCGCTGCTCGAGCCCTTCTTCCCGGAACAGGATGGCCAGCGAGTAAAGTTCTTCACCGCTGCTGCAGCCGGCGACCCAGACTTTCAGCGAGGGATAGGTACGCAGGTGCGGCACGACATGCTCCCGCAGCGCGCGGAAGTACGACGGATCGCGGAACATCTCGCTGACCTGGACGGTGAGGTAGCTGATCACCTGCGGCACGACCGAGGGGTCGTGAAGCAGGCCTTCCAGCATCGCCGAATAGGTGCGATAGCTCAGCCTTTCGCGTAGCTGCTTCAGGCGCCGCTTGACCGACGCCTTGGAGTAACCGCGAAAATCGTAGTGAAAGCGCTGGTACAGCGCCTCCAGCAGAAGGTCGATCTCGATCGCCTCGACGCGATCGGTCATTTCCACGGGCGAAATCATCGCGCCAGCCACACACGGACCAGAGACAGGAGCTTGTCGACGTCGAGCGGCTTGGCCATGTAGTCGCTGGCCCCCGCCGCCAGGCAGGTTTCCTGATCGTCCGGCATCGCCTTGGCGGTCAGGGTGATGATCGGCAGCTTCTTCCAGCGGAAGTCGCTACGGATATGACGCGTCGCGGTCAGGCCATCCATGACCGGCATCATCACGTCCATCAGCACGAGGTCCATCGGCTGTCCGTCGACATCCGCCGCCTTGTTCAGCGCCTCGATCGCCTCCTTGCCGTTGCGTGCGACCGTGAGGACGCATCCGCGCGGCTCGAGGATATTGATCAGCGCGTAGACGTTACGCACGTCGTCCTCGACGACCAGAATGCGGCGGCCTTCCAGCACGGCGTCGCGGTGCTGGGCTTCCTGGATCATGCGCTGGTGCTCGGCCGGCAGATCGGTCACGACCTGGTGCAGGAACAGCGACACCTCGTCGAGCAGACGCTCGGGCGATTTGGCGCCCTTGATGATGATCGAGCGGGAATAGACGCGCAGGCGCGACTCTTCTTCCGCCGTGAGGTCGCGCCCGGTATAGACGATGACCGGCGGGAAGGCGTAGATGCCTTCGGCGCTGAGCGTTTCCAGCAAGGCCAGACCCGACGCGTCCGGCAGGGAGAGGTCGAGCACCATGCAGTCGAAGGTCTGGCTCTTGAGCAGCTCCAGGCATTCGGCCGCCGTGCCCGCGTCCACGGTTTCGACGTCCGCCGTCGAAAGCAGACTGCGGATGGCGTCGCGCTGCACGTCGTCGTCCTCGACCACGAGGACACGTCGCACGTCGCGAGACAGACGGGCGTCCAGCTTGTCCAGGACTTCGACCAGCTGGGGGCGGCGCACCGGCTTGATCAGGTAGCCGATGGCGCCCATCGACAACGCCGCGTGGGAATGGTCCTCCGCGGACACGACATGGATCGGAATATGGCGCGTGCGCACGTCGCGCTTGAGGATATCGAGCACGGAGAGGCCCGACTGATCCGGCAGGCCGACGTCCAGCACGATGGCATGCGGGAGGAACTTCCTCGCCAGCGCCAGCGCTTCCTGCGCGCTGGTAGCCACCAGGCCGCGGAAGTTCATTTCGCGAACCAGATCCAGCACGATCCTCGCGAAGGCCTCGTCGTCTTCGATGACCAGGATGACGCGGCGGTTATCGGCCTCGTCTTCGCGATCGTCGGGGATGCGCGGAACGATGGCCGGCGCGGGAGCGGGGGGTTCGACACGAGGCGGCGGAGCATGACCCTGGCCCGACGCGGCGATGCGAGGACGCGCCGGTGACGCGCTGCTGGCGGCGGCGTCGACACCGGCATCGGCGATGCTGAGTGGCAGGGTCAGGATGAATGTGCTGCCCTGCCCGACTTCGCTCTCCACGGTGATGCCGCCGCCCAGAAGCCGCGAAAGCTCGACCGAGATCGACAGGCCGAGGCCCGTGCCGCCGTATTTGCGGCTGATGGTGCCATCGGCCTGCTGGAACGCATCGAAGATACGCCGCTGCTGCTCGATGGGGATGCCGATACCGGTGTCGCTGACCGTGAAGACGACATCCCCCTGCGTACCTGCCGATACGTCGACGCGTACGCCGCCCTCTTCCGTGAACTTGAACGCATTGGACAACAGGTTGCGCAGGATCTGCTCCAGGCGCTGACGATCCGTATCCAGCACAGCCGGACAACCCGGCGACATCGTCACTTCGAAGGACAACCCCTTCTGTTCGGCGATCGGCTGGAAACCCGGGATGAGGCCATTGACCATCCGGTCGACCGCGAACGGCTCCGGCTGGATGGCGATATGGCCCGCCTCGATCTTCGACAGGTCGAGGATGTCGTTGATCAGCGTGAGCAGGTCGTTGCCCGAGGAGTGGATGGTACGGGCGAACTTCACCTGCTCCTCGGTCAGATTGCCGCGCGGATTGTCCGCGAGCAGCTTGGACAGGATGAGGGCGGAGTTCAGCGGCGTCCGCAATTCGTGCGACATGTTGGCCAGGAAGTCCGACTTGTAGCGGCTGGCACGCTGGACTTCCTCCGCCTTGGCTTCGATCTGTTCGTTGGCGCGGTAGAGGTCGTCGCGCTGCACTTCGAGCTGGCTGGCTTGTTCTTCGAGGTGGGCGTTGGTCTGTTCGAGTTCCGCCTGCTGCTGTTCGAGCTCGTGCTGGGACTGCTTGAGCGCGCGGCTCTGCTCTTCCAGCTCTTCGTTGGACGCGCGCAGCTCTTCGCTCTGGTGCTGCAGCGAATCCGACTGCCGCCGCGTTTCTTCGAGCAGGCGGCTCAACTCGGCACGGTAGGTCGCCGACCGCAGCGCAACGCCGATATCCGAGGCCACCTCGTCGAGCAGCGTCAGCGCGTCATCGTCGATCGGACGGAAGAACCCGAGTTCCAGCACGCCGTTGACCTCACCGTCCACCAGGACGGGCAGCATCACGAGCTGGCGGGGCTTTTCCTTGCCCAGTGCCGAGCCGACGGAGAGATAACCGTCCGGCACGTCATTGACCACCAGCATGCGCTGTTCCGCCGCCGCCTGGCCGAGCAAGCCCTCGGTGGGCAGGAAACGCTCGACCGTGTCATGCCCTGGCGCAAGCCCGTACACACCGATCCGCTCGAAGAACGTCGCGGCATTGACGAACAATGCGCCGGCTTGCGCATTGAGGAAGCGGGCCAGAAAGGCGAGAACGTTCGCACCCAGTTCGTCGGTGCCCTGGTCACCGCGCATCACGCTGGCGAGTTCCAGCTGGCCGGCCTGCAGCCACTCACTGCGCTGACGCGCCCGCGAGGCATTACGGATCAGCACGCCCACGACCACCGTCAGCGCGACGCCGAGCAGCGCGCTGAGGATACCGCTGGTGAGCGCACTGCTGTACGCGGAGGTCATTTCTGCGACGCGCTTGTCGCGCAGTGCCAGCTCTTCCGTCTGCATGGTGCCCAGCTGCGACCGGATGGCATCCATCGCGGCCTTGCCCCGGTCGCTGTTGACCACCGCCACGGCCGCATCGAAGCCCTGCGTCTGACGCAGCTCGATCGTGGTTTTCAGTTCCGCGAACTTGTCGCCCAGGCGGGCGCCGACTTCCTTCAGCCGCGCAAGCTGCGCCGGATTGTCCCTGAGGGCTTCGCGCACGGTGTCGAGTCGGGCGGGTACGCCCGCGACAGCCGCGCGATAGGGCTCGAGGTAGCGGTCGTTGCCGGTGAGCAGGAACCCACGCTGTCCGGTCTCCGCATCCTGCGCGCTGGAAAGGATCTCACTCAGCGCCGTGACGGTCTGCTGGGAGTGAATGACTTTCTCGTTGTTGTCGCGGATGCTCCGGATATTCTGCCAGGCAAGCAGACCCGTCACGAGGAAAAATACGATGACGACGATAAGTGCCAGCGATGTGCGCTGGTCCACCGCGCGTGAGCGCGATGCGCCGGAAACCTGAGAAGTCATACCGCCCTGTCCAAAGCCGCCCTGTTAGCTGCCTAAGATATCATGACGGTCCCGCCAGTCTCGCCCACCATGTGTTGCCAAAGCGCCGGTGTGCAAGCGATTCGAGAGGTCATTTTTCACACCCTCTTCACGACGATGTGTCCGACGATCCATCCGGGAGTCGCCCGCCGGTTGTCCGCGAGATGCACGCGTCATGGCCTTGGATGTTACCCCGTCGAATCGCGGGCACCCGATCACCTGCCGGCGCTATGCACTTCCGCGATGTAGCCGCCCGGGAACTGCAGCATCGCGGCGCGACGATCCCTTTCCGCATGGATGTCGACCAGGACCTTTACGCCATTGCCGCGCGCACGTGCCAGCGTCGCGTCCAGATCGCCGACCTCGTAGCCCGTGGTTTCCGCGCCATAGGGCCAGTCGAGGTGCCCATCCGTCACCAGCACCGTCGCCTTGCCGTAGCCCGATTCGATACGGATACGACGGAACATGCCACTCTTCCCGCCGATATCCGACACCGGAGCGGCACGCTCGTCCGACACGACCTTGCCATGGGCGAAAGCGACGAACGCCTTGACGAAAGCGTCCGCCGACTGCACCGGCAGATAGATGCGGTTCTCGGGCACGTGCGCCAGTGGGGCGTATTCGGATTTCTTCGTGTGCCAGTAGAGCTGCATGTTCACGCCGCCCGGCCACGTCACCACCGCGTCGCGACCGATGGGATCGTCGAAGGGCGCCACCAGCGTAGCGGCGCCCGCATGGTTGGCCGCCCTGACCGCCTCATCCAGATCGGTCACCAGATAACCCGTGCGCTCCAGCCCGAACGGATACGGCACCGGTGTGCGGAAGCCGAATACGGAGATCGCGCCCACGGGGCTCTTCACCAGCTGAGATGACGTCGACGATGGCGTCGGAGTGACAGTGACCACGGCTTGCGGCGTGGACTGACCGCCGAATGTCGCGGCAAAACTCCGCACGAACGCCTCGACGTCGCCAGGGGCCACATAGACGTGCGTCGTGTCATATTGCGGCCCGACCGAAAAATCCTGCGTCGCGGCGAACGAGGCTGGCGCGACGAGCAGCGCCACGCGGCAAGAAGAACGTGTGATCGCATGATGGATTCCGGGGCGAGTCGCAGAAGGCACGAAGACCTCATTCTGCGTCCTGCTCCACACACGATTCCAGCATCCCGCTATCGTACGAGGAAGCCGCGCGATTGAATTCGCCAACGTCAGTCGAGGCCCGTTTTACCGGGGGACCAATACGCTTTCGACATGATGCGCGCCCGCGACACACCCAGTGCCTTCAGCGCACGACTGGCGTGCTGGATCGATGTCGCCTTGCCCGTAAGAACAAAGCTGGCCGGTGTGTCGGCCAGCGCGGCGAAGCGGCGCTCTACGGCCGGGAAATGGGCGTCCTCCGGCAAACGCTCGTGAATTTCCACGCCCTCGAGCGCCAGCCGGGCGATGACCTCACCGGCACGGGCTGCGTGACTGAACTCCAGGATGCCGTGCAGTTTCTGATGGGGGAACCGCTGGGCAAGGGCATACACCAGACCCATCGAGGTTTCGTCACCGAATACCACGGGCTCGCCTTGCACACCGCTCAGATCGAGGGATGCACGAGGGCCGAAAACATCGCATGGCGCACCTGGCTTTACACTCCGAAGCCACTGAGCGCCAGGCCCGTCTCCGTGTGCGTAGCCCACAATCCTCGTTCTTCCCGATATCGCATTCCAGTCGACGGGCGTGAAGGTTCGGGCCGTGAACGCGGATCCCATGGCGACCTGCACTTTTTGCCCGGGTGCCCACGCCACGTCTCTGAAGGCGTCGCTCTGCAGCGAAATCAAATGGAATCCGCCCGCAAGGGTCTCGACCGCGGTCACCTGCGCCTGCTTCATGAACATGCGGATCAGCGTCTTCCCGAACCGGCCGGGCTGCCCCGTCATCGCACGAACACCGAATATTCGTTGCCCCGCCCTTCGCTCACCGGGATGGGCTGTGACAGGTAGCCATGCGTCGGATCGCGCACATAGTCGAGGTAGTCGTTGCCGTGATCGAAGGCGTTCTCCGCCAGTATGATCGCCCCCGACGTCAGATGAGGTTCGAGCAGTTTGAGTATCGGCAGATAGAGGCTGAAGGCGCCATCGAGCAGCACCATGTCGATCGGGCCACCCATGTCCAACAGCGTCTCGCGCGCGTCGCCGACCCTGATGTCCACGAACTCCGCGAGTCCGGCGGATGCAAGATTCGCACGCGCTCGCGCGGCCTTGGCCGGCTCGATCTCACTGCCCACCAGCTGACCGCCACCCATGTCGCGCAAGGCGGCGGCTAGATAAATGGCCGATACGCCCATCGATGTCCCGAATTCGACGATCCGGGTGGCTCGCCTGGCACGCGCACACTGATAGAGGAAGCGTCCGTATTCAGGCGCCACGTTGAGGAAGTTTTGCGCGTAACCCTGGTAGACGCCGCGCAGGTCGTCTTGCTCCAGCGCGATCTGCTGCGCGAAGAACGCATCGTCGATCTCGACCTCCGCAAACCGCTCCATCAGAGGGCGATCCGCCAGCTCCGCTTCCGCGAAAAGACGTGCCAGCGTGTCAGCGACACGCCCCGTGCTCAAGGTTTCCATGCTGCCGGTTCTCCGGATAAGGGTGAGCTGCTGCCGGAGAGCCCGCCAGCCATCGACGGACAGCCTAGGCCGCGACGAGCTTGCTGCCATTGCGCAAGAACGCCAGAATGTTTGGAATTCCTGCCACCGCTACCCGGACCGGGCTCAGGCCCATCGCATGCCGATCCTTACCGACTCGCCCACGCCCGGCGCCGAGAATGCCGAATGGATCGAACCCGATGACATTCCCCGGCCCGCCATCACGTTCGGTGTCGTCGCCGAGAATCTGAGCCCGATCGAGACCGATTTTCATCGGCACCGGAAGGCGCAACTCATGATGCTGGTGCGCGGCATCGCCAGTTGCGAAGTCGAGAGCGGCCTCTGGACGGTGCCGCCCCAGCACGCCATCTGGGTACCCGGCGGCGTGCTGCACAACATCTCGATCGCCGGCCGACTCGAAGGCTATACGCTCTTCATCGATCCGGCGGTGACGGCGAACATGCCGGCCGAATGCTGCTCCATCACGGTCTCCCCGCTGCTACGCGAGCTGATGATCCGCTCGGCGAGCTTCCCCCTGCTCTATCCCGAGGGCGGGATCGAATCACACGTCGTAACGCTGCTGCTGGACGAAATCGCGGCGATGCCGACAGGCGACCTCCACCTGCCTATGCCCACGGACGCCCGCTTGCGCAAAATCGCGACGATGATCATGGCCGCGCCCGCCGACCGCGGCACGATGCATAGCTGGGCCGCTCGCGTCGGACTCAGCGAACGAACCATGGCCCGCATCCTTCCTCGGGAAACCGGCATGAGCTTTGGCCGCTGGCGCCAGCAGATCCACCTGATGCTGGCCGTCAGGTGGCTTGGCACGGGATCGACCGTTCAGAGCGTCGCGGAGCGGCTCGGCTATGAAAGCGCCGGTAGTTTCGTAACCATGTTCCGCAAGGCGCTGGGAACGTCCCCGGGGCGATACATGGCTGAGCGCCGGTAACGTTTTGAAACAAGTTTCGCCGCTTCCGACACATACGCAACGCACCCGGTGACTAACCTGCTCCCGACGACGAGGCATACCGCCACGTCCCGAGGAGCCGATATGCGATACCTCTACGTAACCGCCTGCCTGATGATTGTCCCGACCTTCGCCATCGCTTCGCCCCAGGAAGCCGGCGGTCGCGCGCAGCAGGCCATGTCCCAGCTGACACAGCGTTTCAACCAGGCGGACAAGGACCGCGATGGCAAGTTGACCCGTGACGAGGCGAAAGCGGGTATGCCGCGCATCGCCGAGCACTTCGACGACATCGACAGCGAGCATCGCGGTTACATCACGCTGGAGCAGATTCAGTCGGCCATCCGCTCCCGCATGGGCAGCTGAAAAGCCGGCGATCTTCCTCCGGCTTGTCGAGACGTTCTATCAGAAGAACTTGTAGTTGAACGACAGCGTCCAGGTCGAGCCCGGCGCGTAATACAGGTCGCTGGAATCGTCGAGCACGAAGTACTTCTTGTTGAGGAGGTTGTCGCCGTTGAACTGCACGGATGCGCGGTCGTTGAAGGCGTAGCGGGCCATCGCGCTGACCAGCGTCACTGACGACTGGCGTAGGATGTTCGGCCCGCTGGCACCGTCGACATACGCCTTCGACGGACCCTGCCAGTTCACACCGCCACCCACGGTGAGCCCGCTCCATGCGTCCGGCAACGTGTACGAGGTGAACAGGCGAACCAGCGTGCGTGGCAACGAGGGACGCAGCGCACCGCCGTCCGGCGATTTCACGTTGAAGTGCGACCAGCCGAGCGTCGCGTTCCAGTCACGCGACAGCACGCCGGATGCCTCGAACTCATAGCCGCGCGACTTCGTACCGTCAACCGACCGGTAGGCCTGGGTGATGCCGTCCGGCAGGTAGACGCCCGTAAGCGCGTCGGCCACATGGTCCTGCCGGGTTTCGAAGAAGACCAGCGAGGTATTCAGTGCACCATCGAAGTGGCGACCCTTGACGCCCACTTCGCGGCTCGTGCCCAGCACGGGCTCGAGGAAGCTGCCGTCTTCCTTGCGGTTGTTCTGCGGATCGAAGATCTGGGTGTAGCTGACGAACGCGGAGTAAGTCGGCGTGATGTCGTAAATCAGGCCGGCGTACGGGATCGTCTTGCTGGCGGTCTCGTGATAGATCCCCGCCGTGCTGTCGTTGGTGTCATTTTTCCACCTGGCATAGCGTGCACCGACGATCAGCTTCAGTGGGTCAGCCAGCGACAGGCGCGCCGCGGCATACGCGCCGCTCTGTTCGGTCCGGGCGATCGACACTCGCTCGCTCGACGACGAGAAATCCGGATACGGATAGTCGCCTGTCCACTGAAGGAAATTACCCACGTCCGGCAGGTCGCCATGCGGGTAGTCGAAGTAATCGGTCCGATAGTGCGAGTCGGTCAGGCCAACCACCAGTTCGTGCTCGCGACCGAAGGCGCTGAACGGACCGGACGCATAAAGGTCCACATTGTTCTGGCTGCCGCGCTGGTAGCTCTTATACGCGTACGGCGTGATGCCCTCACCCGTGTCGCGGTTGGGCCAGCCGTAGACGTAGAACAGCGCGGAGTCCGCATCCGTCTTGCGGTGGCTGGCCATCGCGTGCAGCTGCCAGCCGTTGTCGAAGCTGTGTTTCAGGTCGACGAACGCCGTCTGCGTCGTGTTGTTCCAGTGGGTCCAGTCCGCCGCCGGCGAGAAGCTGCGCGGCCACTGGATGAAACCGCCGGCGTCGTCGTACACCGGATACGAGCCCCAGGTGACGCCTGTCGGACGTGTCTTCTGCCAGTCATAGCCCACGCTCAGCGTGGTGTTGTCGTCAAGGTCGGCATCGATGACGCCATAGGCCACGTTTTTCTGGGTATGGTAACGATCGAGATACGAGTCGCCGTCTTCATGCGCCGCGACGAAGCGGCCGCGCACGCTGCCGGAGCTGTTCAGCGGGACGGAGGCGTCCACGGTCTCGCGCTGGGTATTCCAGGAACCGTAGCTGACGCTCACATCGGCTTCGGCCGTACGGCTGTCGGCATGCTTGCGCACGAAGTTGATATTGGCCGACGGGCTGCCGGCGCCGCTCAGCAGACCGGTCGCACCGCGTATCACTTCGACACGCTCATAGATCGAGGTGTCCAGCGACGAGTCGGCCGAGCTGATGTTCAGGCTGGATGCGATCGGCACGCCGTCGTACGACATGTTCTCGATCTGGAAGCCGCGCGACCAGAACACGACGCGCTCGGAATCGTACGCCGTGGACGAGACACCCGTGGTGTTGTCCAGCACGTCGCGCAGGTTGGTCAGGTTCTGGTCCTTGATCCGCTGCTCGGTGATCACGCTGATCGACTGCGGGGTGTCCTGCAGGGTCAGCGGCAGGCGCGTGGTCGCGCTGGTCTGGTCCGTCGTGTACACCGAGACGGCCTGGCCCTTCACGTTGACCGTGTCCAGGGTGGTCGTCTTCTTGTCCTTGGCGTCCTTGTCGGCGTCCTCAGCGGCCGTTTCGGCGTGGACCATCGCGGGCAGCGCCGCGCTGAGGGCAAGGCAAAGCAAAGTCAGCCGCAGCTGGCTCGATGAACGATGAGACATGGCAAAAACCCCAGGCAAGCAAAAACCCATGGAACGGCCGTCTGGCCGTCCCGATTCATGTGACGACTAGGGCTTGCCGCAGGGCTGGCTCATCGTTTCGCGGCGAGATATTAACGCAAATCGAATGCATTCGCATCAGCAAAAACTAAGCTTTCTTTGCAGAAGCTACTTAAGTGCCGGTCCGAGGAGATCCATCATCCGGCTCACCGCGCCTTCCAGCATGGCGCGCGACGCGCCGTCACGCGCCATGGTCGACATGCCCAGCAGGAAGCCGTAAAGCGCCGTAGCGGTTGCGTGAGCGTCCAGCTCCGCAGGAAAGTCGCCTTGTGCGATACCGCGTCTCACGCAGGCGAGCAGCCCCGCCTTATTCCGTTCGCGTGCGGCTTTCACTGGCTTGTCGATGTCGGCGTGCTCCGGCGAGCAGGCGCCCATCGCCCCCAGCGCGATCATGCAGCCTCGCGGGTGGCCGCGCTCGGATTGCATGCGCGCTGAGCGACGCAGCGACTGTTCGATGGCCTCACGTGGCGACAGCGATGCGTCCCAAAGGCATTCCATGACCTGCCCGTGCGTCGCGAGATACAGCTCGACCGCCTCATGGAACAGGCCCTCCTTCGAACCGAAAGCCGCGTAAAGGCTTGGCGACGATATACCGCCGCCGATGCCCGCTTTCAGTTCGTTCAGCGAGGTGGATTCGTACCCACGCTCCCAGAACAGGTGCATCGCCTGCTTTACCGCGGCGTCGCGATCGAAGCCGCGCGGTCGCCCCATCTGAGCCATCGAAAGGTCCTCCGTTGGATGATTTATATACTACTCGATACAGAAGTCCTTGACCACGAGACCGCCACCGCCTACTTTTGTATCGACTGATACACAACTCGATCAATTCAGGAATTCCGGTGGCAAAGCCCTCAGACCCCAAGCTCCCCATAGCCGCGTTACTCGCCCTCGCGATGACCGGCTTCACCTGCATCGTCACGGAGACCCTTCCCGCCGGGCTGCTGCCACAGATCGGTGACGGTCTGGGCATCGATGCTTCCGCGGCCGGACAGACGGTGACGGCCTATGCCGCGGGCTCGTTGATCGCGGCCATTCCCCTGACCGTCGCGATGCAGAACTGGAGGCGGCGCAGCGTGCTCCTCCTGTCGATCATTGGCTTCCTCGTCTTCAACTCACTTACGGCGTGGTCATCCAGCTTTACGCTGACACTGGTCGCCCGATTCTTCGCCGGTGCCGCGGCCGGTCTCGCATGGAGCCTGCTGGCAGGCTATGCGCGACGCATGGTCACCGTCGCCCAGCAAGGCAAGGCGATGGCACTGGCGATGGTGGGTACCCCGATCGCACTGGCGCTGGGCGTGCCGGTCGGAACGTGGCTGGGGGCCGCCATCGGATGGCGCTGGGCCTTCGGCAGCATGTCCGGCCTGACGCTCGTGCTGATCGCATGGGTGCTACTGAAGGTCCCTGATTACGCTGGGCAACCAGCCAAGTCATCGCACACCCTGCGCGCCGTACTACGCATGCCCGGTGTGCGCCCTGTCCTGGGCGTCGTGCTCACCTGGATGCTCGGACACAACATCCTTTACACATACATCGCTCCGTTGGCGACACCTTCCGGCCTGCTGAGAGACCTGGACAAGCTGCTTCTCGTCTTCGGCGTAGCGGCATTGGCAGGCATCTACGCGACCGGTCGTACCGTGGACCGGGGTCTGCGGCCTTCCGTTCTTGGCAGTCTCGCCGTCTTCGCGGCGACATGTCTCGCGCTGGGCTTCGGCATGCGATCGCCCGGTGTGGTATGCGCGGCCGTCGCCGTATGGGGACTGACCTTCGGCGGTGCCGCCACCCTGCTGCAGACCGCCCTGGCCGATGCGGCAGGCGATGCGGCGGATGTCGCCTTGTCGATGAACGTGGTGACCTGGAACAGCGCGATCGCCGGCGGCGGCCTGCTTGGCGGCGTCCTGCTCGATCACTTCGGAGCGGTGTCGTTTCCGTGGGCCACGCTGGTCCTCGCGCTCGCCGCACTGTCGATTGCGTTCGCGGCACGGTCTCACGGCTTCCCGCCCGGGGCGCGACAGTCATCCGGGCCGGTCATCGCGCACTAAGGACTAATGGCGGCACGGCGGCCCTGCCCGCCCCGCGCACACCGCATCTGTCACGGTAGCGCTCTCCCCGCTTACCTCCCCACGTACGACTTTCGCGAGCGCGGACCAATCCTCGTTACCGAGACCGGAGGACGCGGCTCGCGAAAGGCTTTCACGCACGACGCTCATCGCGGGGAGTTCGAGTGCAGCGGACTCCGCCGCATCCCGCGCAAGATTGACGTCTTTCAGTCCCAGGGAAAGTTTGAAACCCGGTTCGTACGAGCCGTGGGCGATATTGTGTGCATAGCGCTGATAGCTCGGACTGGCGAACATCGTCTGCGTCACCACGCCGAGGAAGACGTCCGCCGATAAGCCGTACGCTTCAGTGAGCGCCGTCGCTTCAGCCATGGACTCGATGGCCTGGGTAATCATCAGATTGCCGGCGATCTTCGCAACATGCGCCATGCGCTGATCCGCACCGAGACGCCACGTGGTTTTACCCATCACGTCGAACAAGGGCTGGGCCGATGCAATCGCTTCTTCCGATCCCGCGGCCAGGATATTGAGCGCTCCGGCAGCTGCGACCGCCGGTACGCCGAAGACGGGCGCGGCGACATAAGCCATCCCGGCTTCGTCATGCAAGGTCTTGAGTTCCTGCACGAGCGCCAGCGAAATCGTCGACATCACGATGTGGATTGTCGAGCTTCCAGCACGTGAAATGGCACCGCTCCCGATCAAGACCTCGCGGACCGCACGATCGTCGGCAAGCATGCTGATCACGACGTCTTGCCCGAATGCGTCCGCCGCCCGCCCGAGCCTTTCAATACCGTCGAGCGCATCCATCGCTTCCCGCGAACGGTTCCATACGGACACGCGATGTCCGGCTGCCACGAGGCGGGGAACGATCGCGGCGCCCATGCTGCCCAGGCCGATCCACGCCACCCTCATCGGAGCGCCCTAGCGGGGCCGAGACGTACACAAATGTTCGTGCGAAAATTCATATCGATTACTCCATGGGGCCTGAAATACCATGGTGCGGCCAAATCCATTGCCCAACGACTGACATTCCCGCATGTTGAACTTACATGTTTGTACGGAATCACGCCCTGGAGTGGAACGATGTACGAACTTAACGGATGCGCCCTGCATCGTCACCGGGCGTACGTGTAATACGTACCAACGACGATCAGAAGCATGCCCGCCAGGCTGACGAGTTTCGATGTCGTAGACGTGCGAAAACTACCGGCCCGCGCGCGCTCGTAAACTTCGCCCAGCGGCGTCGCGATCGATGGGCCAGGCGTGAACGCGATGTTCCAGCAGAGCAGCAACATGCCGCACATGGACCAGAGATTCCCGGTCGTCGGGATCATGATGGCAACGAAGATGCTGAGTGATGCGCCAAGCGCTGCACCGACCCTGCGCTTGCCAACCGACAGACGCTTTGCCAAAACCCGCTCCTTCAGGATGTGCCGTGAGAAGCATGGTGCCACACCCTCCGCCCAGATGTTTTCATCGCCCGGTGAACGACGATCGTCGTCGTGGCGAATCCGGATACACCACTGACCCTCTTTGAGCTGCCGTTCGACATGCAGCCGATGACCTGCAACCTGCTCGCACTCGCACCCATGATGGATACGGCGGAAACCCGATGGATGGCGGGACTGCTGGGAGCGATCGGGAAAGACCTTCAGGATTCAGCCGCGGCGAACGCCTCCACCAGATAATCGATAAACACCCGGACGCGCATCGGGATGCGCCGGCCCGCCGCATAAACGACATGCACGGGTATGCGTGCGGGCTGTAACTCCGGCAGCACCACCTGCACCTCGCCGGAAAGCACTTCCTTTGCCAGCAGCCACATCGGTACCTGGGAGATACCAAGCCCACTGAGCACGCCTGCCCGCACGTGTTCGGCATCGCCTGTGACCAGCGACCCATGCGGCACGTACGCGACGGTTTCCCTTCCTTGTTTCAGGGTCCACGGGCGACGCTCGCGACCACGCGCGAAGACGATACAGCTGTGTTTGTCCAAATCGGACAACCGCTGCGGAACACCGTGTTCGGCGAGATACGCTGGGCTCGCCACGATCACGAATTCCGTTTCGGTCAACAGGTCTGGTTGCCGCACTGCGAGCGCTCGGCGGCGTGATCGGCGATCCCCTGTTCCGGACCCGGCTGGGCAAGGAGTTCGCCTTCGACCAGATCGACGAGGCCATGGCATACGCCCCGTCCGACGGGAGTAAGGCCGTCCTGGTCGCCTGAACCTGCGAGGTGCCCTCTGGAAAAGGCGACGGCGGCCCCCATCTTGGCCGCCAGGAGCCCCCATGAACACCTCAAAGTACCCCCTCATCATTTCCGTAGCCCTTGCAGGCCTCGCCTTGCTGGGCGGCTGCCGAAGCCATCCTTCCGGCGAGGATTCGGTTCAACCGCCCTCCAGGCAGGTAGCCGTCGTGGCGGGCCATCACGCGGCCAAGCCGCCGATGCAGGCGAAGGAAGCGATTTCGGCCGGCGATCTGGCCGGCGCCTTTGCCGCGGATCCTGATGTCGCCGCGAAGCACTTCGCTCATCGACAGCTGGAAATCACGGGTGACGTTCGTAGCGTCGACGCCGACGGCCCGGGTGTTCCCGTATTGACGCTGGCAAGCGGCGGCAGCGCCACCGATCCCAGGATGGTTCTCGGCGCCGACGCGTGGTCGGGCGTTTCGACGCTGAAAGCCGGCACGGCGGTCCGCGTGCTGTGCTCCAGCGTGACGTTCGCCAGCGGCCGCGCTACCGCGGGGGCGTGCACGCTGCTCTGAGCGGTTGAGGCGGCGGGATGGCTCCCGGCGGAGATAAACTCCACCGATGACCATTCGCCACCTCGTCGTCGTCCTCGGTGACCAGCTCAACCGGGACTCCTCCGCCTTCGATGACTTCGATCCGGCGACCGATCTCGTCTGGATGGCCGAGCGACGCGGCGAATCCGAACACGTGTGGTCGCACAAGGCGCGGAGTGCCCTGTTCATCGCTGCCATGCGGCACTTTGCAGCCGAACTTCAGCGAGAAGGGTTTCCGCTGCGTTACGCGAAGCTCAACGACGCCGGCCCCGACGACCTCACCGCGCTGTTGCAAGAAACCCTCCAGCACCTCAAGCCCGAACGCCTGATCGTCATCCGCCCCGGCGAACACCGCCTGCGTACAGGCATCCAGTCAGTGGCCGCCGCATGCGGCGTGCAATACGTCGAGCGGCCCGATCGCCACTTCCTCGTCTCGGTCGATGACTTTGCCCAATGGGCCAAAGGCAAGACCGAACTGCGCATGGAAAACTTTTACCGGTGGATGCGCCAGCGGCATGACATCCTGCTCGAGAACGGAAAGCCCGTCGGCGGCAAGTGGAACTACGACGCCGACAACCGGGGCAGCTTCGGTCGGCAAGGACCCGGTTGGGTCCCACGCCCGAGGGCGTTCAAACCGGATGCCATCACCCAGAGCGCCCTCGACGATATCGAGGCCACGCTGCCGGACCATCCCGGTGAACTCGACCGGTTCGACTGGCCGGTCACCCGCGAGCAGGCACTGGAGGCACTCACCGACTTTCTCGACCACCGCCTGCCCGCCTTCGGCCACTGGCAGGATGCGATGTGGACCGGCGAACCGTGGCTTTACCATGCACGTCTGTCGACCTCGATGAATCTGCGCCTGCTGTCGCCCGCCGAGGTGATCGACGCCGCCCTCGGCCGTTACCATCGCGGCGAGGTCAGTCTTTCGTCGATCGAAGGCTTCGTGCGGCAAATCCTGGGCTGGCGTGAATACGTGCGTGGCGTCTACTGGCTATCGCCGGAGCGCCTGCTGGCCTCCAACGCGTTGCGCGCCGACGCACCGCTGCCAGCCTTTTACTGGACCGGTGACACCGACATGCACTGCATGAGGGAAACGATCACCCAGACGCTGCAGACCGGTTACGCCCACCATATCCAGCGTCTCATGGTCACCGGCAACTTCGCGCTCCTGTTCGGCGTCGCGCCGGCACAGATCCACGAGTGGTACCTCGCGATCTATGTCGACGCCGTCGAATGGGTGGAAGCACCCAACACACTGGGCATGAGCCAGTTCGCCGATGGCGGCCGCATGGTATCCAAGCCGTACGCGGCATCGGGCCGCTACATCGAGCGCATGAGCAACTACTGCACGGATTGCCGCTTCAAGCCGGGCGAAGCGGTCGGCGATAACGCCTGCCCGTTCACGACGCTCTACTGGGATTTCCTCGACCGCCACCGGGCGCGATTCTGGAATCATCCACGCGCGGCTCTGCAGTGGCGCTCGCTCGAACGACTGAGCGAAGATCAGCGCGAAGCCATCAGGTCCCGTGCGCGGCAACTGCGGATCGAGTACTCCCCAGAATCGCGCTGACCGCCGAACTCAGCGCACTCAGGCTGAAAGGCTTGGTGATGAGCGTCATGCCGACATCGAGGTACTCCCCCTGCGTCGCGGTGGTCGCCGCGTAGCCTGTCATGAACAGCACAGGCAATTCAGGCCTCGACTGGCGGGCGATCTCGGCGAGCTGGCGTCCGTTCAGTCCAGGCAGCCCCACATCGGTGACCAGCAGGTCCAGAGGACGTGCGGAGGCAAGCAGGGGAAGCGCGGCATCCGCGGACTCCACGGCCTCCACGTCGTAACCCAGCTGTTCCAACAGCTCGGTGACGAGTGAGCGTACCTGCACATCGTCTTCCACGACGAGGATGCGCTGACCGCCACCTTGCAACACGACAGCGCGACCCTGCTCGGGTGCAACCTCGGTCCCGGTCGCCATCGGCAGATAAAGCCGTACCGTCGTACCCTGCCGCAAGGCGGAGGTAATGCGGACATGTCCATGCGACTGTCGGACAAAGCCGTAGATCATCGACATGCCCAACCCCGTGCCCTGTCCGATCGGCTTGGTCGTGAAGAAGGGCTCGAATACCTTGTCCAGCGTGCCCGCGTCCATGCCGGTGCCGGTATCGGTGACGGACATGACCACGTACACCGTGTCGTCCGACGTGTCGGGAAGCGTTTCGACCGTCGTCCTGACGCACAGCGAACCACCCTCGGGCATCGCGTCCCGCGCATTGATCGCCAGATTGAGCAGCGCACTCTCGAGCTGGTTGTGGTCGACCATCGCATGCGGCACATGCCCCAGGTCGATATGCAGCTGCACGCGCTCGCCGAGCGTCCGCGTCAGCAGATCTTCCATCGAGCGCACCAGGACTTCCACATCGACCGGGCGCGGGTCCAGTGACTGACGGCGGGAAAACGCCAGCAGCCGCTGCGTGAGCCCCGCGGCCCGCTGGGCCGATGTCGAGGCGATATCCAGAAAACGATCGAGGCCCTCGTAGCGCTTCGCCTCCAGGCGCATGCGCATCAGCTCCATCGCGGCCAGGATGCCGGTGAGCATATTGTTGAAGTCATGCGCGATGCCTCCGGTCAACTGGCCGACCGCCTCCATCTTCTGCGCCTGCCGCAAGGCTTCTTCGCTGCTTTCGCGCGCGGCCATTTCGGCTTTCAGCTCGGCCGTGCGCTCCGCGACCCGCGACTCGAGCAGAGCCGCCTGCTGCTGCGTCGCTTCGAGTGCGACCTTGCGCACCGTCACATCGGTGGCGAAGATGTGGAATCCGTCGACACGGCCATCGGCATCGAACCGAGGCAGATAACGGATTTCGGCGTCGCGCCGGCGACCGTCACGGCGCGGCCAGTTGACCTCCATGCGCACGGGACGTCCATGCAGCGCACGGTCGATCGCTTCGCCTCGCTCAGCCCACGTCAAGGGTCCAAGTACATCCGGCATGCGCCGACCGAGGATCTCCTTCACGGGCACGCCGAACCATTCCTCGTAAGCGAGGTTGGCAAAACGGTAAACCAGGTTCGTATCGACGAACCCGATCAATACGGGGATCGAATCGGCAATCAGGCGCAGCTCCGCTTCGCTCTCGGCTTGCAGCGCCTGGCTTTCCTCGAGCCGCACCATCTGGTCGCGAATGATGAACTGCTTATGCCGCGCGCGCAGCGCCGAGGTGACGGCGCTGACCAGCGACGTCGCGCTCAGCGGGCGCTCGAGCTCGACGACGTTCAGGGCTTCGTCCGGCAGCGCCGCACGCTTACCGGGACCTGCGGAACGCGGCGCACGAAGCAGCACGAAGGGAATGTCGGACCATGATTCCTGATGGCGCAGTGCCGAGACGAGCGCCGCCGGGTCACCGGCGATCGCTTCCTCCGTGAGCAGCACAGCGCCCACCGAGTTGTCGAGGCGCTGCGCGAGGTCTTCGAGCGAGGAGGCAATCGCCGATCGATAGCCGTTCTCGCCGATGATGGACGCCAGGCTCTCCGCGTCGCGTCCGTAAGGCGCCAGCAGCAGGACCGTCTTACTGAACGGCACTGAGCTCATCCAGCAAGGGCGCCGGGCTTCCCAGGAATTCAGGCGTACCCGTGAGCACGCCACGGAAATCGGACAGCGGCGCGCTCAGACGCAAGCCCTGACTGTCGATGCGCAACTCGCGAATGGTGTCTTCGTGCGCGCCGCTGCGGTTCTTGATGACCGACAACGCCTTGCGAATACGCCCCTGGGCTTCGAAGAAACGGAACAGGATGACCGTGTCCGCCATGTAGCTGACGTTGAGGTTACCCGTCGACATCGTGCCGACCAGACCGTGCTGGGGGTTGATCAGCAAGGTCAGTACGCCGGCCTGGTTGAGGAAGGAAAGCAGTTCATGCATCTGCAGCATCAGCTGCTTTTCCTGCGGCATCGATGCAAGGTATCCGTTGAGGCTGTCGATGACCAGAACCCGGCAATTCTTGTCCTGCACGGATTCGCGCACACTCCAGGCAAACTCGCCGGGTGAGATTTCCGCGGGATCCATCTGGCGCAGCTCGAGCAGACCGCTTTCGATATGCGGCCGCAGGTCGAAGCCGAGCGCGTCGGCCCGGGTCAGCAACGTCCCTGTACGCTCGTCGAATTCGAAAATGCAGCAATGCTCGCCGCGCTGGCAGGCGGCGGCGACGAACTGCAGGGCGACGTTGGTTTTCCCCGACCCTGCGGGCCCCGTCAGCAGCGTGCTGGTACCTCGCAGCGGGCCGCCTCCCAGCAGATCGTCGAGTTCGGCGATATCGCTGGGCACCGCGTCGCCGACAAAAGGCCTGTGATGATCCGAAGCAACCAGCCTCGGATAAATGCGCATGCCACCCGTCTCGATCGACAGATCGTGGTAGCCCGCGATGAAATCCACACCGCGCAGCTTCTGCACCTGCATGCGTCGACGGGCCGCGCCGAAATCGAGGGTCAGGCGCTCCAGCGAAAGCACGCCATGGCAAAGGCTGTGCAGGTGCGCATCACGCTCGCCGCCCTCACCGGTCAGGTCGTCGACCAGGATCACGGTGATGTTGCGTGGCGCGAAAAACTGCTTGAGCGACAGCACCTGACGACGGTAACGCAGCGCATCCTGGGCCAGCAGGCGAAGCTCGGACAGCGAATCGAAGACGATGCGGCTCGGGTTGAAGCGTTCGACCTCCGCCTGGATCAGTCGGACCGTGCCGTCGAGCTCCATCTCCCACGGGTGCAGGATCGATTGCTGACGACCGTCGCCCAGAACGGCCTCGGCGGAGGCCAGTTCGAAAAGGTCGATCCCATCCAGCGACCAGCCGTGCGAGGCCGCCACTTCGGTCAGTTCGTCCGTTGTTTCCGAGAGGGTGACATAAAGACAGCGCTCGCCGTTCCGCACGCCCTCGCGGAGAAACTGCAGGGCAAGGGTCGTCTTGCCAGAGCCCGGCTGGCCTTCCAGCAGGTAGACGCGGTCGACGGGCAAACCGCCCTTGAGGATCGTGTCCAGCCCGGCGGTACCGGTCGTCATACGGGAAAGGGGCATGGGGGAACCAGGTCGGGACGGGCGGGGGTCCGCAGCCTGGGCGGCGCACCTGTTCAGAGGCCATGGTAACCGAATTCCCCATTTTCTCGATGGCAAATGCGGCAGCCGAATAATCGACACATCTTCACATTTGTGTGCGATCGACCGAACCGATGTTGAAGACGTTTTCGCGTCGCGCTAACCGCGGCGCGCGACCGATCCTGCGACTCCAGCGGTGGGCAGGTCGTCGAAGACAACCTCTCGCTCGGGCCAGCGCAGGGCGCCGAGTCGCGTCTGGAAGTCCGTGCCCCGCAGCCGCTCCTGAAACCGCCGACCGACCGAATAGTCTATGCAGTAGACGTTCTTTCGCGCTCCCAGTGGTTCGTCAAAGGAGGCGCCGCCGAAGAGGTCCGGACCGCCCTTGCCGAACGCGGCGCGATCGACCGGATACGGCCAGCGCCAGTAGTGACCGATCACGACCGGCACATCGTCGGCGTATTCGTTCCACCAGGCGACGCGCTCGACCATGCGCCATTTTCCGCTGCTGTAAAACGGCGCGGTACCGACACGCTCGACTCCGGAGGTCAGCACCCGGATGGGGTTGGCCATCTGGCGCGTCTCGTCCAAGACCGCCGTGTTGGGCAACATGGGCATCAGGGCGTTCGGATCATGCATGAGTTCGCCGAACGCCAACCGCTCGTCACGGGCACCGACGAATGCACCGTCGGCTTCCAGTTTCGCTTCGAGTTCCTCTTCCCACTGGTCGAACATGGCGGTGGTGCCAGTGACGGAAGTCGCCCGTACCCTCCCGACCGAATCCGCGTGCCAGCAGGCGTGCACCACGCGAAGACCCGGTCCCTCGAGGGCCAGCGGCAGCGCTTTCAGGAAAGCGAGATACCGTGAACGCATGGTCGGGTCGACAGCCGCGGACGTGTGAAACTTCCCCTCCGCACGATCGTGGTCGTGCTCGAAGAACCATCCGTTGCCCTCTCTGATGGCGCCGCAGAAAATGTTCAGTTCGTGGTTGCCAAGCACGCACTGCGCGTGTCCGCTCTCCACCAGCCCGCTGACCAGGTCGAGCACGGCGGGACTGTCGGGACCGCGGTCGCAGAGGTCGCCGACAAAGACCAGCCGACGCCCCTCGGGGTGCGTGCCGTCCGGACCATAGCCAAGCCGGTACAGCAGATCCCTCAGCGCGTCGATCTCACCGTGGACGTCGCCGATCAGGTCAAGCGGGCCGTCGAAAAGTGCTGCGATGCGCGTCATGGCCGCTCCCTGCCCGTCGGTCAAACGACGAGTTTACCGGCAGTGGCCGCTCAGATGGTGGGCTGCTTACGCAGTCTGTCGGGGCCTTGTCCGCTGTCGAACCGGTGCCGCGTCGTGATCAGTTGCATCAGCTGGAGCGCCCGCTCGAAATCGGGCTTCGCCGCGAGTGCGGCTTCCGCATCGGATTCGGCGCCTTTCACATCATTCATCGACAGGCGGGCGAGGCCGCGCTCGGTCCGGCTCGCTACTTCGGAGGTGGGTGACATGCGAAGCACCTCGGTGGCGTAGATCGCCGCGTCCGCCGGGCCGCCGGCGCGTGCGCGCCGCTGTGCGATCTGTCGCATGACGGGCAGGCTCGGACCGATCTGGTTCATCGCCTCCAGGTCGGCCGTACTCCATGCGCATTCGTCGCCGCACGAGCGTCGCGTCCATTCGATCTGGCTCACGATGAGGATCAGCAACGGATTGATCGCGCCGGCCGCCCGTGCACGTTCCTGCTCGGCGAGGAGATCGGCGTCCGAGCCCACCCATTTACGCTGAAGAAGCCTGGCCGCTTCCTCATGCAACATGAAATTGGCGGGACGTTCGTGCAGAGCCTTTTCGAGGCGGTCCCTCGCTTCCAGCCGTTCGCCCTCGCGCGCTTCGACCCAGAGCATGCCGTACGTGGCTGGCGTCAGTTGGGGGACGGCGATGAGGGCTCGCTGCAGGTCTTCAGCGCCTCTCGCGTCAAGCTGTGCCATCCGCGCAAACCGCTCTTCCGAGGTGTCCTGGCTGAAGGCGCCCCCGCGCGCCTCACCGGCCGCGGCTACATGCTGCAGACCGCTGGCAACGTGCGCCCAGACGTTATCGGGCGAACGCGCGAGCCAGGCGTCGGCAAGATCGCGCGCTTCCTTGCACGCGCACGAGAAGGTACGCAGGAAAGCCTCGTCCAGCTTCCACGAGGTCTCGATGCGAGCCTGATCTCTCAGCAAACCGTCGAAGTATCGCTCCAGAGCCCTGGGGCCCTTCGCATCGAAGGCCTGCTGAAGTTGCCCGAGCGACATCAAGGGGTCGAACTGCAAGTGGCACAGCAAGTCGACTTCCCGGTGATCCCAGTGCACGTCCCGCGGATCCGGGTAATGCAGGCAGCGGGCAAGACGATCGGGATCGGCATCGAAGCGCGCCATGTCCCCGATGACCGCTTTCTCGGCGTCGGTCGTATGGTGCAGTAATCCGCCTGGACGGGTAGCGGCGGCGCCCGCCGCACTGCTTTGACGCGCAGGACCGTCCTGCGCCAGCGCAGATGCCGACAGCACGCAGACGAACGCGATAAATACACGCTTATGCCAGTACATCCCTGTTCCCTTCCCCTGGTGAACCCCTAGTCTATCCATAGGCGGCCGTCTTACAACCCTGGGTGACGTGCGAAGGCTCATTTGTCTTCGCTATCGCCCCCATAGCAAGTAACGATTGGATTGGAACGCGCTTGCCGCGCACGCTCTACGCTCACAGAAGCAACCGGGGGCGAACGCCCCAAGTCGAAAACACCATGAACACTACCGCCCTCGCCCGCACGCCGTCGCGTGCGCTCCCCCTGGCCGCACTGGTTTTTGCCGCTGGCCTCCTTGTCGTCGCGCCGCAGGTCCGCAAGGCATCGCAGCAGATGGCTCCCGCGAATACGGACACGGCGCCTGCCGTGTATGTGCCGAACGGGGCAAATACCTTGCTCCCGTACGGAGCCGTCGGACACGACGTGCACGCAGCGCCGCAGACGGTGCTTCCCTACGGCGCGGTGAGCCACGAAGCGATGTCCTCCGCGGAGACCGTTCTGCCCTACGGCGCGATGACCTCGGCATCCCTGCGCGATGCCATCACGCCTTACGGCCTGCTCAGCCGCCACGCGGCTCCGTGACCAGGCCGCAAGGCGCCTGAAATCAGATCGCCGACGTCCCGCCGTCGACGAAGAGCTGAACCCCGTTGACGTAGGTCGAATCGTCCGATGCCAGGAAGAGAGCCGCTTTCGCGATCTCTTCCGACGTGCCCATCTGGCCCCGCGGGATCATCGACTCGAACTGACGGATCGTCGCTTCATCGAACAGCTTTTCCTGGATCGGTGTGCGCACCTGTCCGGGATGCAGCACGTTGACCCGGATCCGGCGGTCCTTGAGCTCATTCAGCCATGTGCGCGCAAACGCGTGCAACGCGGCCTTGCTCGCCGAATACACGCCGAACGACGGAAATCCTTTGACCACGACCATCGATCCGTTCAGCACGATCGATGCGCCCTCGGTCAGCAACGGCAGAGCCTTCTGCACCGTGAAAAGCGTGCCGCGCGTATTCAGGCCGAAAACGTTGTCGAAGTGTTCTTCGGTGATGTCACCGAGCATGGCCGATTCGCCCGTGCCGGCGCTGGCGAAAATGATGTCGACCTTGCCCTTCTCGCGCTTCACCGTGTCGTAAAGGCGATCCAGATCGTCCAGATTGGCCGCATCGCCCTGCACGCCGGTCACATTGCGACCGATCAGCTTCACGGCCTCATCGAGCGTCGCTTTGGTGCGCCCGGTGATGAACACATACGCCCCTTCTTCCACGAACCGTTGCGCGGTGGCCAGCGCCATACCGCTGCTGCCACCCGTGATGACCGCGACCTTACCGTCCAGCTTACCCATGGCCTTTCCTCTTGAGTTATATTTAATGGAGCAGTGCTCCGATTCAATATATGGAGCACCGCTCCACTTGTCAATGGAAGCCCATGCGAGCCGACGCGAAGAAAAATTACGATCAGGTACTGGCCGTCGCCGCCGAGGTCGTCGCCGAACAGGGCGCGGATGCGTCACTCCGCGATATCGCGCGGCGGGCGGAGGTCGGTCTCGGGACGCTGTACCGCCATTTCCCCACACGCGAGGCATTACTCGAAGTCTTGTTGCGCACCACCATGGACGAGCTGACACGGAAGGCGACCGACATCGAAGCCACCTACGCTCCCGACGAGGCGCTGTTGACATGGTCACGGCTGGCGGTCGCGTTCACCCACACCTTCCGCGGCGTCGTCGACCTGATGGCTACCGCGATGGACGATGAAAACTCCGCGCTACATGCCTCGTGCACGAAGGTTCGCGCGGACGGTGCCCGACTGTTGCTGCGTGCCCAGGACGCGGGACTGGCCCGCAAGGACATCGACGGGGCGGATCTGCTGTCACTCATCGCGGCGCTGGGTTGGCTCAATGACCAGCCCTCGTTTGCCCCGAGAGCGGCGCATTTGTTCGACGTCATTGCCGATGCCCTGCTGACCGCGAGGCCTCGCTCGCCGTAACGCCGAGGCCGCTGACACGAACCCTTTTGGGCGCCGTGCGTGATAAGTTTTTGCATCTCCTTGCAAGGACCGCCGAATGCCTCTGCCCGTCGTCTACGTTCAAGGTTTCATCGGCCATCTGCGTTTTCCGGAATTGCGCGCGGGACTCGATCCGTCGCGGGTCATCAGCCCCGATCTTCTTGGCTTCGGTGAGTTCGCGCATCGCCTTCCGCGGTCCGTGGCCGACCAGGTCGAGCACCTGGAACGTCAGATTTCCGAGCGATTCGGCGACGCGCCGGTGCTGCTGGTGGGCCACTCGGGCGGGGCGGCCGTGTGCGTGCGCTTTGCCCAGGCCTGGCCCGGGCGTGTCGCGGGTCTGGTCAGTGCGGAAGGAAACCTCGCGCCAAGCGACGCATTCCTCTCCTCGCGCCTGGCCCCCATGTCGGGCGATGCGATACGTGCGTGGCTGGAGAAAGCTCGCGCCAACCCGGCCGCGTTCGTCGCGCAGGAGCGGATGGCGTTCGACACCGAACAGCTGGCACGTCTCGAAGACTGGCTCGCTCACCAGTCCGCCGAAGCGATACATGCCATGGCGCGTGCCCTGCTCGTCGAGACCGTGCATCCCGGATACGCCATGGCCGTCGCGAGCGTCATGGCATCGGTTCCCACCTATCTCATCCAGGGCGCAAAGTCGGTGGGTGCGCTCGGTGTGCCGCCGCGTCTCGTCGCCATGGCCGCAGGAACGATCACCATTCCAGGCGCCGGGCACCTCATGGTTCTGGAAGCACCCGAGGCCGTCGCCGCCGCCGTCGTCGCCATCATCAGGGAACTCAGCTGATCGCGAGCCGGGATTAAATTGGTTACCGTTGAAAGCACCGCGCTGCCTTGACCTGGTTCTCATTTTCAACGAACCACCTCTGCGACACTTCGCCGACTCGCACGAGCCGACGCCTCTTCAGACCTGTCGAAAACGGCGCCCTGCGTGCACGTTTCCCCACTGGATGACCACCCACGGTCCGGTGACGGACAGATGGGTTGTGGGTATCCCTGAGGAGCGGTGAGTGAATCCGATGATCAAGTTCAAGCCGATCGCGCATCGGCTGGTGCCAACGCGTGCCCGTTTCAAATCGCTGCTGGCCATAGCAAGCCTTGCGACCATGGCAGCGGCTCTGCCTGCTGCCGCCTCGGAACACGCGCCATTGACCGGGCCGCAAGTCGACGGTCCGACCGCCGTTGCGCGTGCGCGTGTGGCAGCCGACGTGCTGATGGCCACCTACGATCCCGTGAAGGCCTGGTTCCCCTCCAGCTGGTGGAACTCCGCCGTCGCCTTGCAGACCATCGGTGACTACATGCAGCGCACCGGCGACCGCCGCTACCTCGGTCAGCTGGACAACACGTTCGAGAAGGACAAGGGCGCCTTTCCCGCCGGCGTGTTGTCGGGCGATCCGCTGCTGGGCAACTTCACCAGCCGGGCGATCGACGATTCGGAATGGTGGGCCCTGACCTGGCTGCAGGCCTATGACCTGACAAAGGATCCCAAGTACCTGGCCATGGCGGTCACCATCGCCAACTACGTCAACGGCTACTGGGACACCGGCACCTGTGGTGGTGGCGTCTGGTGGGACGGCGAGCGCACTTACAAGAATGCCATCACCAACGGTTTGTGGATCCGCCTGACCGCCGAACTGCATAACCGCATTCCCGGCGACGCGTTGTGGCTGGGCCGTTCGAAGACGGCATGGACCTGGTTCCAGGGCAGCGGCATGGTCAATGCCGACGGGCTGGTCAATGACGGACTGACGAACGCATGCACCAATAACGGCCAGACCGTGTGGAGTTACAACCAGGGGCTCGCCATCGGCGGGGGCCTGGAACTGTATCGGGCGACCGGGGATGCACAGATCCTGGCGACAGTGAAGCGCCTTGCCGACGCGGCGATCGGACCGGACGCTTTAGCGACCAATGGCATCCTCACCGAGAGCTGCGACGCAGCCGATCAGAGCTGCGACGACAATGGAAAGCAGTTCAAGGGCATCTTCACGCGCTACTGGACCGATCTGGTCGACACCACGCATGACCCCCGTTATGCCACCTTCCTGGACCACCAGGCGCAAAGCGTCTGGGCGAACGATCGAGATGCGGCAGGACGACTCGGCACCCGCTGGTCCGGAGCGACGGATAACGATCATCCCAACGTCTTCGACTGGCGCACGCAGGCTAGCGCGCTCAGCGCGCTGATTGGCGATGTGCCCGCCGCGACACCGCTTGAGTCGCTGGCGGCGACGCTGTCTCCGGCACAACCGGTCATCATGCCGTCGGCATCCGGCACGACGAAGATTCCCGTCGACCTCGGCGTTTCGGCCACCGGCTTCCTGCCCGTGCTCGCGCTCGCCTCGGTCGATGTACCTTCGGGATGGAACGCGACGCCACGTGCGAATCTGCTTGCCCTTCAGCCTCACGGCGTCTCGGCGCCGGTCAGCGGCAAGCTGCCGTTGAACGTCACCGTGCCTGGCAAAGCGGCGGATGGACACCACATGGTGACGGTGTATCTGAAAGCGGCGGGCTTACGCTTCACGACGCAGGCCGACGTGCTCGTTGCCCATGCGATCGACTTCGATACCGGCACGGTCGACGAGAACCCCTGGTTGTTCGACGCGGGCGGGTCGCAGAGCAACGGCGTGCAGAACCGCTTCGCCGATGGCCATGCCCACTTCACGTATCGCTTCCCGTTCCCGGCCGACACGTCCGCCGCGCATGTCACGCTGACCATCGATGCCGAATTCCTCGTGCAGGTCAGCCAGGACAACGCGCATTGGACCACGGTGCTGCAGGAGTCGCAGCCGGTCACGGATGGCTCGAACAAGGCGGACCGCACCATCGACCTCACCCCGTACCTCGGCGCGGCGGCAGACGGGTCGAAGCCCGTGTACCTGAAAGTGTCCGATGCCTTCCCCGACGACGGCTGGGGCGGTCGCGTGTACCACGTGACGGCGAACATACTCCAGTAGGCTGAAGGGCCTCCGTCCTCGTCACGGGACGGGACGGAGGTTCCCGCCACCGTCGGGATCATGGACCGCCGTGCCGATGATCCAGCGGCGCGCCGGTTTCCCGGCTATGCTTGGCCGATGACCGAATCCCTGACACCCTTGAGCGTCGAGGCCTCCGTTGAGGCCATCCAGCGGCTGTCGATCGTGCCCAAGGTCCTGGAAGCGGTCTGCAAGGTTACGGGAATGCGCTTCGCCGCCATTGCCCGCGTCACCGACGATCGCTGGACCGCCTGCGCCGTACTCGACCACCTGAACTTCGGACTGCTTCCGGGCGGCGACCTCGTCCTCAACAGCACCATCTGCGACGAAATCCGCGAGCATCGCCAGTCGGTCATCTTCGGTCATGCCAGCCATCATCCTGTTTTTTCGGCGCACCACACGCCCCGGATCTACGGGCTGGAAAGCTACGTCTCGGTGCCCATCCTGACCGAAGGCGGCAAGTTCTTCGGCACTTTGTGTGCGATCGACAGCGCGCCGCGCGACTTCGACGAAGGGACGATCCTCGCGAGTCTCACGATGTTCGCCGAACTCGTCGCCTCCCATCTCGCCCTCCACGACCGCACGATAGCCGCCGAAAACGCCCTTAAAGTCGAAGCGGAGACAGGCGCGCTGCGCGAACAGTTCCTTGCCGTCGTCGGTCACGACCTGCGCAGCCCCTTGCAGGCCGCCAAGCTGGCCGCTGAACTCCTCGAACCGTTGCAGGAAGGCGAGCGCGCCAGGCGCCTGACCCGCAATCTGACGCAGAGCCTCAACCGCATGACGGGACTCATCGCCGACGTGATGGATCTGGTCCGCGGCCGACTCGCCGGACGACTGGAACTCGACCTCGAGGAAGGCCCCGATCTGCAGATGGTTCTCGATGGTGTCGCGGAAGAGGTTCGCCTGGGCAACCCCACGTGCCAGATCGTGACCGAAGGTGAGATCGACTGTGGCGTACGCTTCGACGACCGGCGCATCCGGCAGCTGATGGCCAACCTGCTGAACAACGCCGTGGCCCACGGCGATCCCACCCAGCCGATCGTCGTGAGTTATGCACAGTCCGGAGACGGCATCGAGGTCTGTGTCGCCAACGCCGGCGAGCCCATTCCCGCCCACTTCCTGCCACGCCTGTTCGAGCCGTTCTTCCGGCCGGAATCGCCACGCTCCCAGCCCGGGCTGGGTCTTGGCCTTTACATCGCGTCCGAGATCGCCCGAGGCCACGGCGGAACCCTTCGGGTGGACTCGAACGCCAACGAAGGCACGCGTTTCACCCTCAGCGTGCCGCGAGTGCGGGTCGCCGCTTGAGGGCGAAGCGGCTTCGGCTCAGGCCTCACCGGCGGGAGCGAGCATGGATATAGAGGCGACGATCATCCAGCTTCTGGGTCGACGAGCTCCCGAGGCGTCGATTTGTCCGTCGGATGTCGCGCGGGCGCTCGCCGCCGACGAAGCCGCCTGGCGGGCACTCATGCCACAGGTACGCGAAGTCGCCGCCGCGCTCGCGCGTAGCGGGCGCGTCGTCATCACTCAGGGAGCGGAGCGACTATCCCCGGAGGATGTCGATCGGGGACCTGTCCGTCTTCGCCGCGGCCCAGGCTGGTCTAAGGCACAGAAATAAAACGGATGTCCGGCAGCGGGGCCAGCGCCGGACGCGCAAAGAAAAAGCCCTGTTGCAACGAGATACCCAGGTCGAACAGCGCCTTCGCCTCCTCCGCGAGCTCGACGCCCTCGGCGATGACGCGGACGCCGATCTCCTCACATAACCGGACCATGTGTCTCACGATGCGCTGGCGCACCACGTCTTCGTGGACGTTTCGGATCAGGCCGATGTCCAGCTTGAGCAGGTCCGGCTGAAAGTCGGCCAGCAGATTCAGTCCTGCGTATCCCGCCCCGAAGTCGTCGATCGCGGTCTTGAATCCGCGTGCCCGGTAAGCCGCGAGGATGGAAAGCAGGTGCGCGTGATCCGTGATCTCTTCGTGCTCGGTCACTTCGAAGATGATGTCGGTCAGCGGCCAGTTCACCCGTTCCGCTGCCGCCAGGGTCGCCCGTAGGCAATGCTCCGGATTGTAGACGGCGTTGGGCAGGAAATTGATGGAGACCAGCGCGGGAAGCGCGGCATCCTTCGCACATTCCAGCGCGCGCACCCGGCACGCCTGATCGAAACCGTAACGATTCGATTCGTCGATGCCGCTGAGTACTTCAGCGGCTCCCTCGCCATGGATGCCGCGTACCAGTGCTTCGTGCGCGAAGACGGTACGTGCGGCGACGTCCACGATGGGCTGAAACGCCATCGTAATTCCGGCGGCAAGTGAATCGCTGTCGCGGCAGGCCCCGCAGGTCAATTGGCTGTCCATCGTTTCCGTGTTCCTCAAGTCCCCGTTTATCGGCCGGCATCCGCGATTCTGAAGGTACCACCGTTCCGATGCGGACCATTCACGCCTGTTGGGCTCTTCTCGTCTACTGCGCAGGGGATTGACGAATGACAGGATTCACCACATTGCGGACCAACCGGTGGACCGGGCCGTCGATGGAAACCGACACGCCGCCCGTCGTCGTGGCTATCCCGGTACGTAATGAGGCTGAAAATATCGCTGGATGCCTTGACGCGCTCGCCCGTATGGATCGCCGCGGCATCCAGCTTCTCGCCGTCATCCTCGTTTTCAATGGCTGTTCGGACACCAGCTGGGAAACTGCGTCCGCCTGCTGGGGCAGCACACGCCTGCCCCTCAGACTCATCGAGGTGGCCCTCGACCCGGCCCTGAATCACGCTGGCGGCGCGCGCGCGGCGGCACTCTCGCTCGCACTGACGGCACTGGGTGAGCGGCGCGGCGGCACCATCCTGACCACCGACGCGGATAGCCGGGTGCCTCGCGAATGGATGGTCCAGATCCAGGCGATGATCGACGGCGGTGCGGATGCTGTCGCCGGCGAGATCACGGTCGATGAGACCGCCGCGGTCTGGCCGGAGTCTTTGCGGTCGCGGCATCGGATCGAGGCGGAATACACGAGTCTGCTCGATGAAATCGACGCGCTTTGCGATCCTGTCCCCCACAATCCCTGGCCGCGGCATCGACGATGCTCCGGTGCCAATCTTGCCTTTCGCGCCGACGCCCTTCGCGAGCTGCGCGCGCTACCCGCGCCGCCGTACGGTGAGGACCGGGCTCTCGTGGACGCCTGCCTTGCCCGGGATCTGTCGGTCCGACATGCCCCCTCGCCGCGGGTCGAAACGTCGTCCCGACTGACCGGTCGGGCAAGCGGCGGCATGGCGGATACGCTCAGCGACAGGTCGCGACAGCACGACCTCCCTTGCGACGCCATGATCGAGGCCTGCTCGACGCACGTCTATCGCGCGACGCAGCGGGCTCGCGCACGACGGACGTTCATGCCAGGCGTACCGGACGCCGCTCTTGCACACTCACTCGGCCTGCCCGCCCATCAGATCTCAGGCGCCCCGTCCCTGCACTTCGGGGACACGTGGCAGTGGCTGGAACGGTGCTCCCCTTCCCTGGCGCGCGTGCCCTTGTCACCCGGCGATCTGCCCCGTGAGATAACCAAGGCGAAGGCATGGCTCGCGACACGGCTCAGCGTGACCCGGAAGGAGATCCCCGCATGACGGTGCACGCGCTGCACGCCGATGGGCAGAATGCGCGGGAGAGGCTCCTCGGCGCCCTGAACGCCTGCATGGACGATCTGTCGCTCCTGGCACGGAGCGACGATGTCCCGGGGACTTTTCCAACCGAGGCCCTGGCCCGACTCAGGGCCATCGGCCTGCTCGGCGCCGTGCTCCCTGTCGACGAGGGCGGCGCCGGCCTGGGCATCGACCGCCAGGCCAGCATGACGCTCTACCACGTGCTGACACGGCTGGGCGCCGCTCACCTTTCCCTGGCCCGCCTGTTCGAAGGACACGTCAACGCATTCGCGCTCCTGTGGCACCACGGCTCCACGACGCAACGACAGCGGCTGATGCGCTACGTACGCGACGGCGGTCTGACCGGCGTGTGGAACGCACCCGCGCCGGAGGCTTCCTTGCGTCTGCTCGCGGACGGGGAGCACTTCCGCCTTTCAGGCAGCAAGATCTACGCATCGGGCGCCGGCATCATCCAGCGGCCTCTGCTCACCGCCTCGACGGAGGACGGAAAGCTGTTGATGATCTGGTGCGACGTGGGTCGTGCCGTCGTAGATCTTTCCGGATGGCGTGTCCACGGCATGCGCGCGACCGCGACAGGTACCGTGAAGCTCGATGGCGTTGTCGTCGAACCGGGACAGGTCTTCGGAGCCGATCAGGATTATCATCGGCAGCCTGTTTTTTCAGGGGGCGCGTGGCGCTTCGTTGCCGCGCAGCTGGGTGCCGCCGGTGCGCTGGCGGACCTCATGAAACAGAATCTCGTCGATGCGAGACGTGACGCGGACCCGCATCAGAGAGCACGGCTCGCCGAAGCCGTCATGCGTGTGGAGACGGGGCGTTTGTGGACTCAGGCCGCCGCACGCATGGCCGACGATCCGGCGGCGACGCCTGCCGATGTCGTTTCGTACGTGGGCATGGCCCGTCTGGTCGTCGAAGAGGTGGCCACGGACGTCATCCAGCTGGCTCAGCGGTCGATCGGGCTCCGCGCCTTGCACCAGGATCACCCCGTCGAGCGCATTTGCCGGGATCTCGCGACGTATCTGAAACAGCCGGTGCCCGACGCCATACGCGATGCCGCCGGGGCCAGTGCCGCCGCGTACCAGGGAGCCGCGCTGGACAGGTGGCCGTCGTGACGGACGGTGACGGCGAATACATCGCATCGCTCAGGCGGCTGCCTCTCATGTCGCCGGAGCAACTGCTCGCCGGGCGCGCGCTGGTCGTCATTGCGCCCCATCCGGACGATGAGAGCTTGGGCATGGGAGGGCTGCTCGCTTCGGCGCAGTCCATGGGCACTCCGGTTACCGTCGTATTCCTGACCGATGGTGAGGGCTCACACGTCGGCTCGCCTTCCTTTCCACCGGAGACGCTGGCGCGATGGCGGCGAGCGGAAGCGACCGATGCGCTCTTCGCGCTCGGCATCCCTCCGACCAGTGCGCGATTCCTTGCCCTTGGGGACGCGCGTCTCGATGCGCTGTCTGCGACGACGCGCGAGGCGGCGATGAACGCGCTGCGGGCCTGTGTGTCGTCACCCGCCCTGGTGTGCGTCACCGCACGGACGGACCCGCACGGCGACCACCGCGCCGCAAGCTCGATCGTGAACGACATCGACTGGCCGGAAGGTGTCGCCGTCATGGAATATCCGGTCTGGACATGGCTGGCGGACGAGACCGGCCTGCCGACACAAGCGGCGACCGGATACCGTGTCGACATAACGACAGCACTCGTCTCGAAGCGACGGGCGATCGCGGCCCACCGCTCACAGCACGGTGGCGTCATTACGGATGCCGAACAGGCTTTCGAGCTCGAAGCGAGCTTCCTCGCCATGTTCGATCACCCGACGGAGACACTGGTATGGCCGACAAGGTGACATTCGACGCCGACTACTTCAACACGCTCTACCGGCAGGACATCGACCCGTGGCACTTCAGAACGAGTGAGTACGAACGCCGGAAGTACGCCGAGACCCTGGCCGCGTTACCGCGCGATCGGTATGAGCACATCATCGAACTGGGTTCGTCCATCGGCGAACTGAGTGTTCTTCTTGGAGCGCGCGCCGAGCGTCTCACCGGTGTAGATACATCGGATGTCGCCATAACCGCCGCACGGAAACGGTGCGCAGGTATGTCGCACGTCGCGTTCGAGCAGGCGCAGCTTCCGCAGGGGGAATGGGCGACGCAAGCCGGCGCGGATGCGCTGGTCATCTCCGAAGTGCTGTATTACCTCAGCAGCGAGGAACTCGCCGTCATGACGCAGCGCATGTCGCGGCTGGCGACCATGGCGGACATCGTACTGGTTCACTGGACCGGAGATACCAACTACCCGATGACGGGAGACGACGCGTCGGAGCAGTTCATACGCGCCTTCCCGCAGCGTCGATGGCTGACCTCACGTCGAACAGGTTACAGGGTGGACGTCACCTGCGCTGTCGCGGCGTAGGTACGTTACTTTTTCTTGTCCGCCGCCCGCACAGCGTCCGAGCTCACGTTCGTACCCTGGCCCTTTAGCGGCTCGGGCACCGGTGTGCCAAAAGCGTCCCGGCGACGCGGATCGCCTGAGCCTTTTTTTGTATTTACCGGATCGGTCAGTTCCTGCGCCGCCTCAGCCCGCTTCGTCTTCGGTGTTTCGACGACCTTCTGCGGATGACCTGCCACCGTCTGCGTCTTGACCTGAGCGGATTCGTCGGCCTTTGTCTGGGCAAGCGCCCCCAGCGGCAACAAGAGCAAGCCGGCGACGACGAAATTCAGCGCCTTTTGATTTCGATAAGCCATCGTTGCACCCTCTCAGCCATGGGATTCATCGTCACGCACCTGCCGCGGAGACAATGATTCCCTGACCGTGCCTCGCGGGGTGTAACAGCGACCGTAACGCGGCGTGAAGGAGTGTTTCGCGTGCGGCTGGCCGAGCGTCGGCCATGGGCATTTGTCGATGTGGCGGCTGCGAAACCGCTTGCGACCAACACCTCCCCTTCAACACGGCAGGACGAGGATCGGGCTTTGACGGGAGAAACAGCATGAAGGCTCTTACCTACCACGGCTCCAAGGACGTACGCGTCGAAACGATGCCCGACCCGACGATCCTGGCCGCCGACGATGTCGTTCTCCGGGTCACAGCCACCGCCATCTGCGGCTCGGACCTGCATCTCTACCACGGCAAGATCCCTGAAACGAAGCACGGCGATATCTTCGGGCACGAGTTCATGGGAGTCGTCGAAGAAGCCGGCGCCGATGTCACCAACGTCGCTGTCGGCGACCGCGTTGTCATCCCCTTCGTCATCGCCTGCGGAAAGTGTTTCTTCTGCGAGAACGACCTGTTCGCCGCCTGCGAGACGACGAACCCCGATCAGGGTGCGTCCCTCAGAAAGAGAGCGAAAATGACGCCGCCCGCTGCCCTCTTCGGCTATTCGCACCTCTACGGCGGCGTTCCCGGTGGTCAGGCGGAATTCGTTCGTGTCCCGAAAGCCAACGTCGGGCCTTTCAAGGTGCCCGGCAGCCTGTCGGATGAGCGTGTGCTCTTTCTCTCCGACATCCTTCCCACCGGTTATCAGGCCGTACTCAACGCAAAGATCGAGCGCGGTTCGACCGTGGCCATCTTTGGCGCGGGCCCGGTAGGCCTGATGGCCGCCGCCTGCGCGCGCATGCTGGGCGCGGAGCGCATCTTTATGGTCGACTCCGAAAAGTACCGGCTGGATTTCGCCGTGTCGGCGTTCGACGTGATCCCGGTCGATTTCGGTGCACTCGATCCGTCCGAGTTCATCCTCGAGCAGACGGCGGGCCATGGTGTCGACGCATCTATCGATGCCGTCGGTTTCGAAGCGAAAGGCAGCACGACGGAGACGGTGCTGAGCACACTGAAGATCGAAACGAGTTCGGGCGAGGTGCTCCGCCAGTGCATCACCGCTACGCGGCGTGGCGGCGTGGTAAGCATTCCGGGTGTCTATGCCGGATTCATCCATGCCTTCCTGATCGGCGACGCCTTCGACAAGGGACTCACGCTGGCCATGGGTCAGACGCACGTCCAGAAGTACCTGCCGGAACTGCTCGAATTCATCGAAGACGGCAAGCTGCAGCCCGACATCATCATCTCGCACCGCATGAAGCTGGCCGACGCGGCCCGCGGCTACGAAATCTTCGATAAGAAGGAGGAAGATTGTCGGAAGGTCGTGCTTACTCCATGATGCCTTGCCCACGATGACCGGCTGAAATAACGGAACGAACACGATGGAAGCTCGCGACCTCGGTGACACGATCACCTTTTATTTGCCCCAGGGAAACGCTGGCGCCGAGGCCTTTGCGGTTTTCCAGGACCGCCAGCATCTCGGCGGGTTTCCCACTCGCGAGGAATCGCTTCAGTTCGCGCTTGCCAGGGCGCGTGTGATCCGCGAAACCCGCGCCGTCCCGATCCGGCTACGGATCGAAGACGATGCGGGTGTCTGGCTCACCAGGGATGCGCTGGCCGAGCCGGTCGCGGCGGGCAGCGAGTAAGCCGATCGTCAGGGCGCCCGTGGCGTCTCACGCGCGCGCGGTATACCCGCGCTCAGCCATGACCCGTGCCACGGCTGCTTTCGCATCGTCAAGAACTCGCTCGAGCGGCTGGTTGGCGTCGATGTCGATCACCGTCGCACCACTGAATGCGAGCTGCGGTGTCACGGCGATCTTCCGCGCCAACGCTTCGCGCCGATGGTCCGGCTTCCGTGCGCACGCGATGTCCAGGTCGACATTCAGCCGGAGAACGATATCGGGTCGGTGGCTGGCCATCCATTCGAACATGGCGTACTCGCGTCGAGCCAGACCGAGCACGAAACGCGAGCCCCCTTCGACGGCGGGAAATCCCGGGCCATCGTACGCGCCGGGAATTTCCAGCTGCGGGAAGCGATCGGTGACCACGATCAGCCCGCGGCGCCTGAGGGCGAGCATGCGCCGGAAGCGGCGCCGGCGGCGCAGCGTGAAGGCGCTGATGACCAGAGCGGGCAGCAGGCTGGGCTGCTTCGCCTCCTTCATCCGGTTGTTCACGTCATCGGACTTGCGCCGGATCACCCGACCCAGCGCGCCTCCCACCAGGGGCCACTGCGCTACCGCGCGGCCGACGTTGCCGGCCTGCTTGCCGAGGTGAACGCTGGCCGCGGGACCGTAACGTCCTATCCAGGCGAGGATATGTTCGCTGACCGTCGACTTGCCGGAACCGTCGCAGCCGATGACCGCGATCAGTGGCGCCATGGCGCCGTCCTTTGCCCCGGATACCGCTACCGGACTGAAAAAATGGTTCATTAAATCTCGCTGATGCGCGCGGTCAGACGACCGTAGACGCAAGAATATGCCATGTAATAAAATTGTATTCATCCTGCGCTACCGGCTATCTGGTGTGCCTCTCCTCTCTGATTCCGATGACTTCCACCCGACGGTGGGGGTGATCGCGCTTACCGGTTGCGATGGCTCCGGCAAGTCCACCCTGGCGGCGAAACTCGTCGCCCACCTGCGCGAACAACGCCCCACGGAGGCCCTGTACCTCGGTCAGTCGTCCGGCCGGATCGCCGAGTGGATCCGCACGCTGCCCCTGATCGGGCCACGCTTCAACGCGTATCTGCTGCGCAAATCCGACCAGGTGCACGACAAACCGTCGATGCCGCCCGGCAACGTCGCGGCATTGGTGATCTACATGCTGTCGCGTTGGCGCGCGCACAAGTTCCGCCGCATGCTCGCCATGTGCCGGCGCGGCGTCCTGGTGGTCACGGATCGTTACCCGCAGGCGGAAATTCCCGGGTTCTACTGCGACGGCCCGCAGCTGGCGAAGACCGAAGGAGGCAACTGGTGGATCCGCCGTCTCCGTGCGAGCGAGCAACGCCTCTACCAATGGATGGCGTCGAGTGTGCCAGCGCTCGTCATCCGTCTCAACGTCGATGCCGAGACGGCGCATGCGCGCAAACCCGACCACAAGATGGCATCGCTTCGCCAGAAGGTCGCTACCTTGCCGACGCTCCGGTTCAACGGGGCGCGGATCCTCGACCTCGATGGCCGTGACGATCAGGGTGCCATTCTCGACCGTTCGTTGCGCGCCGTGAGCACGGCGCTACCGTTGCTGTCGACATGACGACGACTGAAACCCTCCGGCCGCCGATCGCGCGGCTCATCGCCGTCGTGGGATGCGACGGGACCGGCAAATCGACGCTGACCCACGATATCGTCAGGACGCTGAAGCAGACGCGCAGCGTGCAGCGCCGGTACCTCGGGCTGATATCCGGCGAAACCGGCGACAAGATCAAGCGCCTGCCGCTGATCGGCCCCCGACTGGAAAGGCGTCTGGCGGCCAAAGCCGCCAGCGCTCAAGACATGCGCAACAAGGTGCCCGGCGTGCTCGGGTCGCTCGTCATGTACGGGTTATCCGTCTGGCGTGCCGCTCACCTGCGCCGGGTATGCCGGCTCGCGGAGCGCGGCACACTGATCATCACGGACCGCTATCCCCAGGCTGAGATTGCGGGCTTTCGTTATGACGGTCCCGGCCTGGGCCTCGCGCGCAGCGAACACTGGCTCGTGCGCAAGCTTGCCGTGCGCGAGCAGCGCTTGTACGAACGCATGGCGACGTATCGCCCTTCGCTCGTCATCAAGCTCGATATCGACTTCGCCACGGCACATGCGCGCAAACCGGACCACGGCCCGGAAGAGCTGAACGACAAGATCGCCGTGATGTCACGGCTGCGCTTCAACGGCGCCCGCCTCTTCGATCTGGACACCCGTGCCCCGTACGCCGAGGTGTTCGCGGCGGCCATGGCGGCCATCGACGGCCTGCCGGCTCATGGCGCCTGAGCGCCGCCTGATGAGCGGCCTAGCGCAATCTTACGCCGGCTTGAGGTTTTTCTTAACAAATCCTGGGATTATGGTACCCTTGGGTACAGTAAAAGCACGGCAATAACCCGGTAACAGACCAGCAACACTGGGGGTTGGCGCCGGTGGCATGGGACTTGTTGAGACGCGACTAAGACTATGAGCGCAGACGGAAACATTGCGATGCAGGCCGGCCTGGCGACGCCGACCACGAATACGGTGCCCATGCGACGCGGCGACTTTGCCAGTCTGGCCGAGGCGCTCGACTACGCGGCATGCGGCGTAACAGGTGCAAATTTCTACGCTGGCGGCAAGCTCGACACCGCGCTGCCTTATCGAACCTTGCGAGCGCAGGCGCGCGACCTCGCGAAGAAGCTGGCCAGCCTCGGCCTCGAACGCGGCGCATGCCTGGCGATCGTCGCGGAGACGACCCCGGATTTCCTGCGTTTCTTCTTCGCCTGCCAGTACGCGGGCCTCGTGCCTGTCGCGCTGCCTTCCTCGGTGAACCTGGGCGGACACGACGCTTACGTGCACAAGCTGCGCGGCATGTTGCAGGCCTGCGAGGCGGTGATCGCCGTCGCCTCGCCCGCGTTCCAGGGTTTCCTCGGGGAAGCCGTGAGTGGCCTGGACATCGTCATGTGGGGCGAGCCGCAGGCATTCGACGCCCTGCCCCGCCATGACGTCGAACTGAAGCCCATCGGCCCGCACGAAGTGGCCTATCTGCAGTTCACCTCAGGCAGCACCGGCACCCCGAAAGCCGCCGTGATCACCCAGGAAGCGCTGCTTGCCAACGCCCGCGGATCGATCAACGACGGCCTCGACCTGCGCGACAGCGACCGCTTCGCATCGTGGCTGCCGTTCTATCACGACATGGGTCTGGTCGGCTGCCTGCTGACCGTCGTGGCGAGCCAGCGCTCGATCGATTACCTGGACACGCGTGAGTTCGCGATGCGTCCCCGTCGCTGGCTCGAGCTGATGACCGAATCGAAGGCCACCATCTCCTACAGTCCGCCGTTCGGTTACGAAATGTGCGCACGACGCGTCCGCCCGTCGGATATCGCGTCATACGATCTGTCGCACTGGCGTGCCGCGGGTATCGGCGCGGAGCCCATCCTTCCGGAAGTACCGGCGCGCTTCGCCGAGATGCTGGCACCCGCCGGCTTCGACGCGAAGGCGTTCGTGCCCTCCTACGGCATGGCCGAAGCATCGCTTGCCGTCAGTTTCGCACCGCTGGACACCGGCATCGTGGTTGAGTGGCTCGATCCCGTGGACCTCGCGGAGAACCTGCGCGCCACGCCGGTCGCCGAAGGCACCGGCAGCGGTTTCGTCCGATGCGGCGGACCGTTGCCCGGCCATGACCTCGACGTGCGCGACAACGCCGGCCGTCGCCTGCCGGAGCGCCACGTCGGCCGGATCCTCGTGCGCGGTCCCAGCCTGATGTCGGGGTACTTCCGCCAGCCGGAACTCAACGCGCAGGTGATGGGTGATGACGGCTGGCTCGACACCGGCGACATCGGTTACGTGGTCGATGGCGAAGTGGTGATCACCGGCCGGCACAAGGACATGATCATCGTCAATGGGCGCAACATCCTGCCTCAGGACATCGAACGCATCGTCGAACGCCAACCGGAACTGCGCTCGCAGGATGCGTCGGCGTTCGGCATTCCCGGCCCCGGGGGCGCGGAAATCGCCGCGGTGGTCGTACAGTGCAATTCGCTGGATCCCGATGTCCGCGCGGCCCTGGTGCGGCGCGTGCGGCGTGACGTGCTCGAAGAACTCGGCATCGCCTGCATCATCGAGCTGGTGCCCCGCCATACACTGCCGCGCACCTCTTCCGGGAAGCTGTCACGCTCGGCGACGCGTGCCGGATACCTAGAGCGTCAGTCGATGCGGGAAGCGACCGGAGCCGCGGCGTAGCGATGAACGACCTCGCCGACTCAGGGCATCCCGTCATTGCATTGACGGGAGCGACGGGTTTCATTGGCACTGCGCTGCGCGAACGGCTGGTGGCCGCCGGGTACCGCGTGCGGGCGCTCTATCGCCCTCGTCCCGGGCGAGTTCTGGAGAACGCGCCCGGCGTGAAGTGGATCGCCGGCGACCTCAACGATCGCGATGCCCTCGCCGCCCTCGTGCAAGGCGCGGACGCGGTCGTGCACTGCGCCGGCAACGTGCGCGGCGCGCGCGCCGCCGATTTCGACGTGGTCAATGAAGCCGGTGTCATCGACATCGTGCGTGCGGCGCGGGAAGAAAGCCATTGCCACCGGTTCCTGCTGGTGTCGTCGCTGGCGGCCCGCGAGCCGCAGCTGTCCGACTACTCACGCAGCAAGTGGCTCGGTGAACGCGCCCTGGCAGCCCATGCCGGCGACCTCGTGTGGGCCGCGCTGCGGCCGCCGGCGGTCTACGGGCCAGGCGATCGCGAGATGCTTCCGCTCTTCCAGAGCATGGCGCGCGGCATCGCGCCGATACCCGGCAGCGGCGACGGTCGCTTTTCCCTGATCCATGTGAGCGATCTCGCCTCGGCTATCGTGGCCTGGCTGCGCTCGGACACACAGTCGGGGCAGACTTTCGAACTCGACGACGGTCACGCGGGCGGCTACGACTGGGACACCGTGCTGAGCACCGCATCGCGCGTCCTGCGTGACAACGCGCCGATCCGTCGCCTCCTCATCCCCGCGCCGTTATTACGCGCGATCGCCGGAGCGAACCGCACCGCGGCGCGCGTGTTCGGTTACGCCCCCATGCTGACCCCCGGCAAGGTCCGCGAGCTGACGCATGCCGACTGGGTATGCGACGGCCGAGCCTTTACCCGCGCCACCGGTTGGACGCCCGAGATCGGGTTTGAACGTGGTCTTGCCGCCACGCTCGGCAACACCGTGACGCACTGAACGGAATACCCTGATGAACCATCAAGACATCGTTGCAAAGCTTGTCGACATCCTTGAGCCACTCGCCGAGGGGCGCGTCGCGGATATCGGCGAGAACACGGAGCTCACCGGCGAACTGGCCCTCGATTCACTGCGGGTCATGGACCTCGTGCTGGCGGTTGAAGACGAATTCGACATCTCGATCCCCATCAACGCGCTCGCCGAAATCAAGACCGTCGGCGACCTCGCGGCGCAGATCGAAACGACGCTGAGCGCAAACGCATGAGAGAGAATCCCAGGCTTCAGGCGGTACAAGCCGTCCGGCAGGAGCTCGCCACCCTGGGGATCGATCCGTTCGGCGTGCAGATCGACCGCATCCTCTCGCCCACGGAAGGCCTGATCCACGGCCGCCGCACGATCCTGGCGGGCACGAACAACTACCTCGGCCTGACGTTCGATCCCGGCACGATCGCCGCGGCGCGCGAAGCGCTCGAGGCGGCCGGCACGGGCACCACGGGCTCGCGCATGGCCAATGGCAGTTATGCGGGACACCGCGAGCTGGAAGTGGATCTGGCGGCGTTCTACGGCAAACGCGACGCCATCGTCTTCTCCACCGGCTACCAGGCGAACCTCGGCATGATCTCCGCGCTGGTCGGCACCGGCGACGTCGTCATGATCGACGCCGACAGCCACGCCAGCATCTACGATGGCTGCCGACTGAGCGGCGCCAACGTCATTCGTTTTCGTCACAACGACGCCGCCGATCTGGCCAAGCGCATGCGCCGTCTTGGCGACGACGCGGCCAACGCTCTGATCGTCGTCGAAGGCGTCTACAGCATGCTCGGCGACCGCGCGCCGTTGGGCGATTTCGCCCGCGTGAAGCAGGAGTTCGGTGCCACGCTGATGGTGGACGAAGCCCACTCCATGGGCGTGCTCGGCAGCAAGGGGCGCGGCCTGGCCGATGAGCAGGGTGTGCTTGCCGACGTCGACTACGTCGTCGGCACCTTCAGCAAGAGCCTCGGAAACACCGGCGGCTTCTGCGTCAGCGACTCGCCGAATCTGGACGTGCTGCGCTACGCGAGCCGGCCTTACGTTTTCACCGCGTCACTGCCGCCCGCGACCATCGCCGCCACCCGGCAGGCGCTGCGCACGCTCGCGGCCGCCGACGACCTGCGACTGCGCCTGCAGAACAATGCGGAGCGTCTGCACGCGGGCCTGGGCGCGCTTGGCTTCCGGCTCGGCGCTCCGGCGAACGCCGTCGTCGCCGTCCTTGTCGGCGACAAGATCGAGGCGCTGCGCTTCTGGGACCACCTGCTCAAACACGGTGTCTACGTCAACCTCATGGTTCCGCCGGCCACGCCCGGGGGCGAATCGCTCCTGCGCTGCAGCGTCAGCGCCGCTCACACACCCGGGCAGATCGACGCCATCTGCGCCGCGTTCGCCAGCTGGACTGGCGCGAAAGCATGAAGCACTGGTTCTCCGATGGCGCTTTCCGCGCCATCGTGCGCAACGCGTCCTATCTGGCATCCAGCAACGTCGCCAGTGCGTTGCTCGGACTGTTGTCGCTCGCGTGCGCGGGACGTGGCATGACGCCGGAGCTGTTCGGCACGCTGGTAGTCGTTCAGGCCTACGCGAAGAGTGTCAGTGATTTCGTCAAGTTCCAGACCTGGCAATTCGTCGTGCAGTTCGGCACCCCCGCGCTGGCCCATCAGGACGTGGCGCGCTTTCGCGATGTCACGGGACTATCCTTCGGACTGGACCTGGCGAGCGGCGCGGTCGCCCTGGTCGGCGGCATGGTGCTGCTCCCCCTGCTCGGCCACGCCGTCGGCATCTCGCCCGCGGACTTTTGGTGGGCACTGGCCTATTGCACCCTGATTCCGACGATGACCGCGGCGACGCCGACCGGCATCCTGCGTTCGATCGATCGCTTCGACCTGATCGCTGTTCAGCAAGCCATTACCCCGCTGCTGCGCGCGGCCGGCAGTGTCATCGCGTACTTTGGCCATCTCGGATTTCCGGGCTTCATCGCCACCTGGTATGTCTCGAGCCTGGTCGGAGACGGCGTGCTGTGGCTTTTCGCCGTCCGCGAACTTCGCCGCCAGCGGATCGATCATGCGCTGCGCCCGGGCCTGTTCGGTCCCGCGCGCCGTATCAAGGGCGCCTGGGATTTCGTCTGGACGACCAACATCGCGCACTCGATCTGGTCCGCCCGCAACGCCGGTACCAACGTGCTCGTCGGCATCATCCTGGGACCGACCGCAGCCGGCTTGTTCAAGGTCGCGCTGACCTTCTTCGACGCCGCCGGCACACCGGCGTCGCTGATGCAGAAAAGCTTCTATCCGGAAATCATGCGCATGGATCCGGCCAGCACACGTCCGTGGAAGCTTGGGCTGCGCTCGGCCATGCTCGCCGGCGGCGTCGGTGTTCTGGTCGCCTTACTGGTCATCGTCGTCGGCAAGCCGCTGATCTCGACGGTTTTCGGAGCGCAGTACCTCGAGTCGTACAACCTGCTCCAGGTCATGTCCGCCGCCCTGGTGGTCTCGATGGCCGGCTTCCCGCTCGAATCGCTGCTGTACATCGCCAGCCGTCAGCGTGCCGCGCTGGTCGCCCAGGCGCTGGCCGCCCTTCTTTACGCCCTGTTGCTGGTCGGACTGTCGCATTATCTCGGCATCATGGGCGCCGCCATCGCCTACTTCGGCGGACAGTGCCTGGAGGCCTTCTTCTCGCTGATTCCGACGATCGGCGCGTATCGCAAGCGACACACGCTTTCGTTCTACAAGCCCGAGGAAGCGCAGACATGATCCGCCGCCGCCGTGACCCCGCATGGCCGACCTTTCCGGCCGAAGCGCTCCGACGTCTGTTCGACGCCGTCGATGTCGACGATATCGTCGATGCGCATGTCGCCCTGCCCGACCCCATCGTTCTGAGCTGCCCCGAGGGCACGATGCGCGACTGCTACGCGCTGTGCCTGCAGTTCTGGGAAGAAGGCGTGCGGCGAAAAGAACTCCTGGGACTCGTCGGAAAGCTGCTCCGCAACGAGGGTCTGAGCGCGGACGAGCGCCTGCAGTTCAAGCACATCCGCGCGCGATACAAACATCTCCGTTTTGCGCAGCGTCTGTACAGCGAAGGTCACACCTCCAGCTATCTTTTCGACCTGACGACACGCGTGCTCGGCCACTTGCAGGACGCATTCCGCAGCGGCAGGCGCGGCGGCATCGTCCGTCACGGGCTGAGGCTCCGCGTGCTGCTGTCCAGGCCCGTGTGGACGATGGTGCGGCGGACCATGGAACGCACGCGCATCGATACCGAAGCCGGGCTGATCGCATTGCAGCGGGCCGAAATGCGGCGTCTGGCCAGAGCGGTGTCGCGCACGCACTTCGCGGGCCACGAGTTCCACACCGTGCGCAAGATCGTCAGCATGCAGGTGTCCTACTACGACACCCTGCGCTCGCTCGGTCCCGACGAGCATGCCTTGCGCATGTCGAGATTTCTCGCGGCCATCAATGGCCTGATGGGTTCGCGCCATGACGAAATGGTGGCCGAGGCCCTCTCCGGCCGACGTCACTACCGCACGCCGGCTCCGCTGGCCAACGAGATTCGTTCACGCCTCGAAACGCTGATCGCCCGCTACCCCGCTTAAGGTGATCGGTGCTCAGGGACGGGCGGCGACGGAGAAGACCACCCGCCGCCCAGTGCCATGATCAGGTTGACGCTGGCGTCCAGCCGGCGAACGCGGAGCTGGAGTTCCCCACGGCCCGCATCGAGGGAAGCATTCGCCGCCTCCACGACGGCGGAATAGTCGGCGACACCTTCCCTGTACTGGTTTCGCGTGACCCGGTCGGACTCGGTGGCCGCCGCGGCGGCCCTGTCCTGCAGCTCCGCCGCACCGGACAGCGTGCTCGTGATCACGAGACCGTCTTCCACTTCGCGGAAAGCATCGAGCACCGTCTGGCGGTAATTGGCGACAGCCTCGTTATAGGCCTCGCTGGCGTTGGCGGCCTGTGCCTGCAGCCGTCCACCCGTGAATAACGGTGCGCGCACATCGGCCGTCCCCGTGGGACCGCGGAGGATGCCGATGCCGGCCGCGAGGTTGATCGTCGGCAACGCTTCCGCCCTGGCCACGCCGATGCGCGCGCTGGCCGCCGCCATACGACGCTCGCTGGCGGCGACGTCAGGCCGACGTTCGAGCAACGTGGCAGGTACGCCCGCGGGAATCGCCGGCACCTGCACATCGAACGCCGCAGGGGCGATCGCAAAGTCCGCCGGCGCCTTGCCGAGCATCACCGCGATCGCGTGCTCGAGCTGGGCCCGCGCACTCCTGGTATCCGCCAGTTGCATCTGCGCCGTGCTCGCCCGCATCAGCGCCTCGGCGACGTTCGCGCTCGAAGCCTGTCCCTGGGCGTACTGGTTGCCCACCATGCGATGCCACTGATCGCTGGCCTCGGCGCTCTGCTGGAGCAGTACGATGAGCGCATCGTCCTGACGCAGCGCGAAGTAGCTTTGCACCAGCTGCGCCTGCATCGAAAGGGTGGCTGCGGCCAGATCGTCGGCGCTGGCGTCGGCGGCTGCCCGATGGGCTTCGACGTCACGGCGGATCCGTCCCCACAGATCCAGCTCCCAGCTGACACCCAGGCCGAAGTCGTTCTCGTTCTTGCGGCCGGATTTCAGCGTTCCCGCACTGACCGCCGGTACAGAGGCACCATTGGCGACCTGCACCAGCGCCTGCGCCTCGCGTACGCGCGCCGCCGCGGCGGCCAGCGACTGGTTGCTCACCGCGACTTGCGACACCAGCGCATCGAGCACCGGGTCACCGTAGATCTCCCACCACCTGGCCGAGATAGCGGCTTGCGCACCCGACGACGCATGCGCGCCCGCTTCCTTGTAAGCGGCGGGTACCGGCGCGGAAGGGCGCACATAGTCCGGTCCCACCGGCGCGCAGGCGCCGATGAAGCACACAGCCAGAGTGACGAGGGTAACGCGCCATACACGGGGAGGCATGCGCTCGCTCACGGCAGCGGATCCTCGCGGCCGGTTGACCAACCCGCGTCGTCGCGCCTGCCGAGTTTCTGCATCCATCTGCCTGCCCACTTGCTGAATCGATCGAGGTAAAGGTACACAACCGGAGTCGTGTAAAGGGTCAAGAGCTGACTGACCACGAGGCCGCCGCCCATCGCGATGCCGAGCGGCCGGTGCATCTCGGCACCGTCGCCGCGTGCGACCGCCAGCGGCACCGCGGCGACCATGACGGCGAGAGACGTCATCAGGATGGGGCGAAAGCGCAGCCGGCATGCCAGCTGGATGGCTTCCGCTGGCGTCAGCGCCGACCCGCGCTGCGCGGCCAGGGCGAAGTCCACCATCATGATCGCATTCTTCATCACGATACCGACCAGCGCGAAGATCCCGACCAGCGCGATGACGTCCAGGTCGGTCCGGAAGAGCATCAGCGCAAAGACGGCACCCACGGCGGCCGACGGCAATGTCGAAAGAATCGTCAGCGGGTGCACGCAGCTCTCGTAGAGAATGCCCAGCACGATGAACAGCGTGAGGAACGCGCCCAGAATGAGGGCCGACTCGCTGTCCGCCACCTGGCGAGCCGCGCCCGCCGACCCCTGCAGGCTGCCGCGGACGGACGTCGGTACGGCCATCCCATCCACGGCCTTCCTGATAGCGAGCGTTGCCTGAGAAAGGGAAACGCCGGGCGCCCTGTCGAACGAAATCGTCGTCGCCACCGACTGAGCGAAATGCGCGATCGTCAGCGGCATGTCGTGCTGACGGACGTGGGCGAGCACGGGCAACGGCACGCTGGCACCGTTCGCCGCGGGAACCTCGATGTGGTTGAACACGTCGGGAGACGTGGCGTACTCGGGCGCGATCCCCATCAGCACCGGCGTCTGGCTCGACGGAGAAAACATCGTCGTGACCCGGCGGCCGGCGAACGCGTCACGCAGCACGCCGTCCACCCGTGCGTAGCTGACACCGAACTGCGCCGCGGCATCCCGGTCGACGTGCAGCGCCGTCGCGACGCCCGTCCCGCTCCCACTGCCGTGCACGTTGGAAAGCTCCGGCAACCTTGCCATGGCCTCCGCGATACGCGGCACCCATGTCGCCAGCAGCGCCGACGAGTCGGCCTGGATTGTGTATTCGTTGGAGGCGCGGCTACGACGTCCACCCGTGCGGATGTTCTGCACCGACGTCACAGTGAACGTGCCGCCCGAAAGCTTCGCCAGCCTGGCGTTGATACGCGCGGCCACTTCGTCCGCCGTCGCATCGCGTTGCGAAAGCGGCTTCAGCGTGGCGAACAGCGAACCCGAATCGTGTTCGACATAACCCGCGACACTCGCCATGGCCGGATCCGCACGCACCACCTCGAGATAGCTCGCCAGCTTGGCGCGCGCCACCGGGAAGGAGGCATCCGCGTCGGTGTCGAAATCGCCGGTGAGCTCACCGGTATCCTGCCGTGGAAAAAATCCCTTCGGCACGGTGATGTAGAGGAAAACGCTCAGGCAAAGCACGGCCAGCAGGGAGAGCATGGTCAGCGGCGCGCGGCGGAGCGCCCAGACCAGGCTGTCGTCGTAAGCGGCTTGCAGGCGACTGAACGCACGTTCGCTCCAGCGCAGCATCCGCCCTGGTGCGCGACGGGCGTCTGCCGGTTGCAACCACAACGCGCACAGCATGGGTACGACAGTAAGCGAAACCACCAGCGAGATCGCGATCACGACGGCGAGCGTGACGGAGAATTCGCGCACGAACAGACCGACGTAGCCGCCCATCAGCAACAAGGGAATGAATACCGCGATGAGGACCGCGCTCATACTCACCACCGTGAGACCGACCTCACCGGCACCCACACGCGCCGCCTCGCGCGGCGGTACCCCGTCTTCGATATGGCGCGCGATGTTTTCGACGACGACGACCGCGTCATCCACGGTGAAGCCCACCGCGATGGTGAGTGCCATCAGCGAGAGGATGTCGAGGCTGTACCCCAGCAGGTACATCGCGGTCATCGCACCGAGCAGCGAGATCGGCGCCACGGCGCTGGCGATCAGGGCCGCGCGCAGGTCGCGCAGGAAGACCAGCATGACCAGGACCACCAGCACGACGGCCAGCGCGAGGGTATGTTCGGCCGCGCGCAGCGAGCCGCGGACCGACGTGGCGCGATCGACGATGACGCTCACCTTCATGTCGCCAGGCAGCGAAGCCTGGAGCGCGGGCAACCGTTTCATCACCCCGTCGATGACATCGATGGTGTTGGAGCCGGGCTTGTGGCGGACCAGGGCCAGCACGGCCGGCTCGCCATTGGCGAGCGCCGCCTGATGCGGGTCGCGCTCTGTCTCGATGACGCGGGCGATGTCACCGAGCGGCACGGCCGTACCATCGCGTCCCGCCACGACGACCGAGCGAAACGCGCTGGCCTTGTCGAACTGACCGTTGGTGGCGACCTGCAGGTAACGGTCACCGGTCTCGATCGCGCCGCCGGCGGCATTCGACACGGCAGCCGACACCGCATGGCGCACCTGCTCGAAGCCGACACCCCGCTGGTTCATCGCCTGCGGATTCAGGGCCACACGCACGGCGGGAACGGAACTTCCGACCAGTTCGACCTCGCCCACCCCATCCACCTGCGCCAGCGTCTGGCTGAAGGTGGTCGACGCGACGCCATACATCTGACTCGGCGTCGCATGCCGGGAGGTCAGGCCGAGCACGAGCACGGGCGCGTCGGCGGAACTGACCTCGCGATAGCTAGGTGCGGCGGGCATATCGGACGGCAGATCCGCACGCGCGGCATTGATCGCCGCCTGTACGTCTCGCGACGCCCCGACGACGTTGCGTGACAGGTCGAAGGTGAGTCGCACATCGGTGCCTCCCGTCGTACTGACGGAGGTCATTTCGGTGAGCCCGGCGATGCGCCCGAGCGCGCGCTCGAGCGGCGTCGCCACGGCCGAGACCATCGTCGCCGGACTGGCACCGGGCAATTCGGCCGACACCTTGATGGTCGGCACGTTCACCTCCGGCAGCGACGCGATCGGCAGCAAACGCCAGGCAAGCGCCCCTGCGACCACCAGCCCGAGGCAGAGCAGCGAGGTCGCTACCGGCCGGTCGATGAAGAGACGCGACAGATTCATGCCGTCTCACTCACGAGCGACGCCCGCTCCGCTGCAGCACACGCTCGAACGCCAGGTAGATCACCGGCGTGGTGAACAGCGTAAGCAACTGGCTGACCAACAGCCCCCAGAAGATGCCCACCCCCAGGGGGTGACGCAGTTCCGCGCCCATACCGCCGCCCAGCATCAACGGCAACGCGCCCAGCATCGCGGCCAGCGTGGTCATGATGATCGGACGGAAACGAAGGAGACACGCCTGCACGATGGCATCGCGCGGGAGAAGGCCCTGCTCGCGCTGCGCATCGATCGCGAAGTCGATCAGCATGATCGCGTTCTTCTGCACGATGCCGATCAGCAGGATCACGCCGATCAGCGAGATCACGTCGAGCTCGAAGCCGCCGATGATGAGTGCCAACAGGGCACCGATGCCGGCTGAGGGAAGCGTCGAAAGAATCGTCAACGGGTGGATGTAGCTCTCGTAGAGTACGCCGAGCACGATGTAGACACTGAGCAGCGTGGCCAGCAGCAACCACGGCTGTCCGCCGCGCGATGCTTCGAACGCCTGCGCGGCGCCCTGCCAGCGCATCTGCATGCCGGCCGGCGGTTTCAGTCGATGCCACGCCGAATCCACGGCTTCCATCGCACCGTCCAGCGACACGCCCGAAGCGAGATTGAACGACACCGTAGCCGCGGGCAACTGGTCGATTCGGGTGACCACCAGCGGCGCGGTGCGCTCCGTCACCTTCGCGATGGATGCGAGGGGAATCAGCGACGCCGCCGGATCCGCAGGGTCGGCACCGGCGTCGCCTGCCCCGCCCTGGCCGGAGAGATAGACACCCTCCATCGCGCTCGCCGTACCGCCCGCGGCGGGCAAGGCCTCGAGGATGACGCGACGCTGGCTGGCGAGGGTGAGCAAGGTGCCGACCTGACGCTGGCCGAAACTGTTATACAGCGCGTCGCCCACGGCCGCCGACGTGATCCCGTAGCGGCTGGCAAGCTCGTGATCGACATGGACGTAAGCCTCGAGACCGTCGACCTGCTGATCGCTGGTGGCATGGGCCAGGTGCCGGTCGTTCCGCAAGGGCTCCAGCACCCGCGGCAGCCAGGCCGCAAGCTGGGTGGAGTCCGCGTTTTCGACCGAGAACTGGTACTGACCCGGACTGAGGCGGTCGTCGATCGTCAGGTCGGGCACCGGCTGCATGTAGAGCGCGATACCGGCGACGCCGGACGCCGCGTTCGCGAGTCGCTTCATGACCGCGGGCGCGCGGTCGCGGTGCGACAGCGGCTTGAGGTGGATGAGCAGCCGCCCGCTGTTGAGGGACGGCGCACCGTCACCCACACCGACAAACGATGCGACGCTGGCCACGGCCGGATCGCGCAGGATCGCACGCGTCAACGCCTGCTGCCGCTGGCTCATGGCGGCGAACGATACGGTCGCCGGCGCGATGGTGACGCCCTGGATGTCGCCGCTGTCCTGGGCGGGAAACAGACCTCGCGGCACGACGAGATACAGCGCGACCGCAAGTATCGCCATCGCGCCGACCGTGACGAGTGTCGCGGTCTGCCGTGCCAGGACCCAGCTCAGACCGGCCTCGTAACGCGCGAGTACGCGGGCATGCCACGCTTTGCCCTCGCGCACGGGCGTGCGCCGGAGCATCCGTGCGCACATCATCGGTGTCAGTGTCAGCGACACCACGCCGGAGATCAGAATGGCGACCGCGAGGGTGACCGCGAACTCGCGGAAAAGGCGCCCCACCACCCCGCCCATGAACAACAGCGGGATCAGAACCGCCAGCAGCGACAAGGTCAGCGAGACCACGGTGAATGCGATCTGGCGCGAGCCCTTCAGCGCGGCGGCGAATGGCTCTTCGCCCGCTTCGACATAGCGTGCGATGTTCTCGATCATGACGATCGCATCGTCCACCATGAAACCCGTCGCCACGATCAGTGCCATCAGCGTCAGGTTGTTGATCGAGAAGCCGGCCAGGTACATGACCGCGAACGTGCCGATCAGCGACAGCGGCACGACCACACCGGGGATAAGCGTCGCGGCGCCACCGCCGAGGAACAGGAAGATCACCAGGACCACCAGGACCACGGCGAATACCAGCTCCATCTGTACGTCGTGCACGGCGGCACGCACCGACTCCGTGCGATCGGCCAGTGTCGTGACATCGGCGGCCGCGGGCAGTGTCGCCTGCAGTTGCGGCAGCACCTGCCGGACGCGATCCACGACCTCGACCACGTTGGCGCCCGGCTGCCTGCGGATCTGCAGGATGATGGCGGGCTGCTCGCCCGACCAGGCGGCAAGACGTGCGTTTTCCGCACCATCGCTCACGCTCGCCACATCGCGCAGGCGAACCACCGCGCCTTCGCGATGGCCCACGGTCAGATTCGCGAAGGCTTCCGCGCTGTCCAGCGGATCCGCGATGGCGATGTTGGACGAACGCACCGCGCCGTCCAGCGTGCCCTTGGCTACGTTCGAATTGGCCTCGCGAATCGAACCGCGCAGGTCCTCCAGCGTCATGCCACGCGAGCGCAGTTTCGCCGGATCGGCCTGTACCAAAATGGCCGGTTGCTGGCCTCCGCCGAGGCTGACCAGGCCGACGCCGGTCACCTGAGACAACTTGGGCACGAGGCGGGTATCCGCCAGTTCGCGCAGCGTCCGGAGCGGCAACGTCGGGGACGTCAGCGCCAGCGTCATCACCGGCGCATCGGCCGGATTGACCTTGCGGTAGATCGGCGGCTGCGAGATATCGGCAGGCAGTGACGGTAACACCGCGTTGATCGAAGCCTGTACTTCCTGCTCCGCCACGTCGAGCGGCAGATCGAGATTGAAGCGCAGGGTGATCGTCGAGGCGCCCGCCGAACTCGTCGACGACATCTGGCTCAGCCCTGGCATCTGGCCGAACTGCCGTTCGAGCGGCGCCGTGATGGTCGCCCCCACCACCTGCGGTCCGGCCCCCGGATACGCGGTGACGACCTCGATGGTCGGGAAGTCCACTTCCGGCAACGCCGAGAGCGGCAGAAAGCGATACCCGAACAGGCCGACCAGCAGGATCGCGACGGCGAGCAGCGCGGTCGCGACCGGCCGGAGGATAAACGGACGGGACGGGTTCACGAGCGCGCGGTCGACGTCCGCGCTGAGGCGCTCGCCTCGTCGCGATGACAGGAAGGCGTGTCCGCCACGGGGGACGGCGCAGGCTCGGCCGCCGCCGTGGCCTGCACTTTCGTCCCGGCGCGCAGCCGGTCCGCGCCTTCGACGACGACCTTCGCCCCCGCTGCGATACCGGAGGCGATGACGGTGGTGGAAGCGTCCTGAGCACCCAGCTTGACCGGCACGACGGCAGCGGTCTTGTCGTCCTTGATCGCGTAGACGAAGGGCCCCTGCGCGCCCTGCTGGATCGCTGCGGATGGCACCAGGATCGCCTGCGGCAACACATCGACGGGGAGCTTCGCGGTCACGAACTGGTTCGGCAGCAGCGCGCCGTCGGCATTGGCGAACTCGGCTTCGAACTTCACCGTGCCCGTCGTGGGGTCCACCTGGTTGTTCGCCGCGAGAAGATGGCCGGTACCCAGCTTGTCGTCAGGGCCGTCGCCGTAGGCATCGACCGGGATACAGGCACCGCCGTTCAGGCGCGCGAGTACGCGCGGAACCACGTTGACCGGTACGGAGAAGAGGACCTTGCTGGGCTGCGACTGCGTGACGGTGACGATGCCACGAGCATCCGACGGGCCCACCAGATTGCCCGGGTCGACGCGCCGCAAGCCCACCATTCCCGAGATCGGCGAGACGATCCGCGCGTTGGACACCTGGAGGTTGGCGCTGCCGATACGGCCCTGCTCGGATTTCACCTCGGCGGCGTACTGCCGTACCAGCGAGCGCTGATCGGCGACCCGCTGACGCGAGATGGAATCCTGCGCGAGCAGAGCCTCGTAGTGCTTGAGCGTCTCTTCCGCATTGGCCAGCTGCGCCTGACTGCGGCCCAGATCGCCGGTCGCGAGCTGGAGCTGTGCCTGCGAGGCTCGCGGATCGATCTCGGCCAGCAGATCGCCCTTCCTGACCTGCTGCCCGCCGCTGAAGGCGACGCGCGTGAGCACTCCATCCACCTGGCTTCGCACCAGCACGCTGTTGAACGGGGTGACCGTTCCCGGCTGCACGCGATAGACGACGAATCCGCCTTGCCGGACGGTGGCCGTGACGACCGGCACCGCCTGGTCGGCTACCGAGGCACCGTCTTTTTTACCGTGTCCGACCCACCATACGATCGCGGCGACCGCGACGATGCCGACGACCGCCACGGTTCCACGCGAGGATTGCTTCGCCATCAGAGCTGCCTTTCGTAGACGCGATAGCGCTTGTAGTCACGACCGCCGATCGCTTCGATGATGTTGCGCATGCCGGCGTTGTCTTCGAGGATCCAGGACAATTCGACCTCCTCGACGCCACGCGCCACCAGATGATGCCGGACGGCATCGATCACCAGAAAGGCCAGTCCGGGACCGAGCGGCGTGTTATGGAAGCTGCGACGCACGCCCATGAGCGGCACGCGCGACGACTTCGGGAAGCGCTTCTTGAGCCGCCACAGCAACTTGACCCAGTTGAACGGCAGCAGCTTGCCGTCGAAGTCCCTGATCACTTCGTTGACGTTGGGCAAGGCGACGATGAACGCGGCCGGTTCGCCGTCCACCTCGGCGATCTGGATCAGCTCCGAGGCGATCAGGACCTTCAGGGTGTGACCGAGATCTTTGAATTCGGCTTCGGTGAACGGCACGAAGCCCCAGTTATCGGCCCAGGCATCGTTGAAGATATCGCGCAGCGTGGCCAGTTCTTCATCGAAACGGCTGCGGTCGAGCGGGCGCACGCGTATGCGCTGCTTCGACTTGCCGAGCAAACGGTTCATCACTTTAGGCTCGGGAAAGTCCGGCGCGACGACATAGGCCAACATGTCCTTGGCTTTCGCATAGCCTGCCTGCTCGATGTGCGAGCCGTAATACGGACGCGTATGCCCCATCATGAAATAGGGCGACGTATCGAAGCCGTCGATGAGAAGGCCCACCTCGTCGTTGATCGACAGACTGAGCGGCCCGCGCATGCGTTCGATACCCTCGCCGCGGAGCCAGTCTTCCGCCGTCCGGAGCAACGCGGCGAAGGTCTCCGGGTTGTCCTCGGCGTCGAGCATGCCGAAGAAGCCCGCACCGTCGGCGTGGCGCTGCAGGTGCAGGGAATCTATCTGGGCACTGATCCTGCCGACCGGGCGATCACCGCGATAGGCGATCCAGCCCTTCCACCGGGCATGCTCGAACCATGGGTTGGTTTTTGCACCGAGGTGGAGTTTTCGTTCAAGAAATAAAGGCGCGATCCATGCGGGATCGGATCCCAGGATCGCGCCCGGTACCTTGATGAACCGGTCCAGATCGGCCTTGCTATCAAGGGGAACGATGCGCAGCGAAGCGGAGTTGCTCAATTCTGGGATCCCTGCAAAGCGGATTAAGACATGTCGTTGCCATATCGGCGAAACATGATTTTAATCTTGCGAATCCCAATTTGATATACCCGCGAGGCTAGTAATTCAAAAGCGCGCCTCCCTGCCCTATCGCTGACCGCTCTTGTCCGGATCCCGCTGTCCCTTGTGATCCGCGCCGTCGGTCGCCACATCGTCCGGCCGGGTCTGACCGACCTGGTCCGCGGGCTCGTTCGCCGGCTTGTCCTGGCCGGGGTTGGCCGCTGGATTGTTTGACCCACCGACGCCGATGGAGGAATGCTGCACGCTGTCGCGGTCGCTCATGGTGTTCTCTCCTCTCAGAAGAACGAATCGTTGCCCCACCTCCGTGACGAAAGAGCGTGTCGGCGGTGTTCATTGCGTGACTGAGTCAGGAGGCCCGGTGAAGACCTCATGCGACGTTGTCCGGTCAGGCCACCGTGCGTTCACGCCGTCTGACCAAGACTGCCCGCATGAACCAAACCACTCACGCTTCCGAATCGCCCGCCCTGCGAGTGGGCTGCGCGGGCTGGTCGCTTGCGTCGAAGGTCGCCTCGTCGTTCGGCACCGAGGGCACTCATCTGGAGCGCTATGCGCGGGTGTTTTCCTGCGTCGAGATCAACTCGTCCTTCTATCGGTCGCACCAGGAGAAGACCTACCTTCGCTGGGGGCAAAGCGTTTCTGAAGGCTTTCGCTTCAGCGTGAAGATGCCTCGAACGATCACGCACGAGCTTCGCCTGCAGCACTGTGAAGCGCCGCTCGCCGCCTTTCTGCGTGAGGTGTCAGGACTGAAGGCCAAGCTCGGTTGCATCCTGATCCAACTTCCCCCGAGCCTTGCACTTGATTCAAAAACGGCCAGAGCGTTTTTTCGCCTTCTGCGGAAGGTCACATCCACCCCCGTCGTGTGCGAACCGCGACACGCTTCCTGGTTTACGGCGAAGGCGGATGCGTTGTTACGAGAAGCGGACATATCGATCGTCCAGGCCCATCCTTCGCCGGTCGCCGGTGTCGAGCCAATACTTCACCCTGAGCTTCTGTACATTCGGTTGCACGGCGCCCCCGAGGTCTACTATTCCGCTTACGACCGCACGTTCATCGACAGCGTCGCCACGAGGATGCGGCTGTCAGCCGGCGACGGACGCCACGCGTGGTGCATTTTTGACAACACGGCACGCGGAGAGGCCGTTCCCAATGCCCTGACGCTGAAGGCCATGCTCGATGCCGAGCAGCCGGATTGATGCTGAAACTCGTTGATATACCTGCGTTGTCGAGCGCGTTGAGCTCGATCGGCCAGTTCGGCTAACCTCGCCGTTTCCCTGCGCAGAAAAACGCTTTGATGAGCACGCCCGTTGCCGACGCCTACTTCGTTCCGATCGCACCCGGGCGCTATCGTCCCACCGACCATGTCGGCGGGGGCTGGAATCCCGACGAGCAGCACATCGCGCCGGTCATGGGCCTGCTCGCCCGCGAAATCGAAACGCATCACGCGTCGCGTCGGACCGACATTCTGACCATCAGCCGTGCGACCTACGACATCCATGGCGTGCTTCCCATGGACGCATTCGATATATCGGTCGAGGTGATCCGCCCGGGCCGCACCATCGAGCTCGTCGAGGCCACCCTCACCTGTCAGGGACGCATCGCGATCACACTGCGCGCATGGCTGCTGGCGACATCCGACACGTCGACGATCGCAGGGGACGGCTTCCCGTGTATGCCTCCGTTGGCGGACACGCCGCCGTGGGACTTCTCATCCCTGTGGCCGGGCGGCTTCGTACGAAGTGTGGAAACGCGTCAGATCAAGGTCGATACCGGTCAGGCGACCAGCTGGGTGCGACCGGGGTTTCCGCTGATCGCCGATGCCGCCACCAGCCCTCTCGCAAGGATGCTCGGTGTCGTCGACGTCGCGAATGGCCTTTGTCCGAGGCGGCTGCCCGGTGACGTGGCGTTTCCCAATGTGGATCTGACCGCGCACATCCTGCGCTCTCCCGAGAGCGGCTGGCTGGGGCTGGCAAGCCACGCGTCGTTCGGACCGGCAGGGCTCGGGGTGACTCATAGCACGGTATACGACGAGCGCGGTCCCGTCGCTGTCATCAGTCAGTCGTTGACCGTCCGCCCGAAGGCGGCCGTCTAGAGCGCTACGCTGGCCATTCCCTATGGAGATAGCATGCTCACGTTCGACCCGGCGACCCACGCCGATACCGACGCCATCGCAGATCTCATCGTGTCCATACAAAGGGAGGAATTCGGCCTCCCGATCACCCGGGACGATCAACCGGATCTGACCGACATCGACGGCTACTATCGCACCGGCCAGGGTGACTTCTGGGTCGCCCGACAACGTGGCCGGATCGTAGGGACTATCGCGCTGAAGGACATCGGCGGCGGGATCGGCGCGCTTCGGAAGATGTTCGTTCATCGCGACTGGCGTGGGAGCAGGCCGTCCGTGGCCGCAGGGCTGCTGGACGTCCTGGAGCGAACCGCCAGGAAGCGTGGATTTGGATCGCTCTACCTCGGCACCACCGCCCGCTTTCTTGCCGCACATCGTTTCTATGAGAAACACGGGTTTACAGTGGTCGATCCAGAGAGGCTACCGGCCATGTTTCCCCGAATGGCGGTGGACACGCGCTTCTACCGACGCGATCTGTAAGCGATGGCGAGGTCACTGTTCGCGTTCAGGGCGTTGCCGGGCGCGCTTCCGCGGCCAAACAGATGAATAAGGTCGATGCACCTCAGCTCAGCTCACCTCGGGCGCGCAGGATCCGGCACATCCGGCCTCCGCTCCGCCATGCTCCGAAGCAGGCCCACGAGTTGCTGCGCGTCATACGGCTTGGAAAGGAAGACTCCGCGCGCTGGCATCTCGTGGTTCGCGATACTGACATGACTGGACGTAACCACGATCTCGATCGGCGGCCAGCGGTCGCGGATCATCGCGGCAAGGCGAATGCCGTCCATGCCACCGGGCATATCGATGTCGGTAAACACGATGCGGATGTCGAGCCGGGTTTCCAGAATCCGCACGGCCGACGCGGCATCCGGCACGGAGACGACGTCAAAGCCACCGTCCTCGATCAGCTCTTCCGCCATGAGGCGCAGCAACGGTTCGTCTTCGACGATGAGAACCACGGGTTTCAAGGGAGATGCCTGGCCCACTGGGTCATACCTGCTGTAGATGCGAAAGCGGTGCGGAGAGCGTCAGTACGAACCCCTTAGGGTGGTACTCCGTACGAACATCGCCCGACCCCATGCCCATCCTGATCAGACGGGAGCCGAAGCCCTTGCGTTCGGGCTCGCTCACAAGCGGCCCACCCACTTCCTGCCACTTCAGATAGAACTGTTCGCTGTCGGTTGACCAACTGAGTCGTATCCTTCCCTCGGCATTCGAAAGAGCGCCGTACTTCACCGCGTTGGTCGTCAGCTCATGAAGCAGGAGCGACAGGGAAAGCGTGGCTTTCGGTCCGAGTTCGAACGCCGTGCCGATGAAATCCACCCGGCTTTCCAGGCAGAAACGCCCGAAGGACGACTGTGCAATGGCGAGCACGGGCGCGCCGTGCCAGTTCTCCCGGAAGAGAATGTCGTGCGCCGAACTGAGTGCGTGAATGCGCTTTTCCAGTGCATCCACGGCGTCCCGCTCGGTCACGCCGCGCAAGGTCTGCACGGCCAGCGCCTGAACCATCATGAGCGTATTCTTCAGACGATGGCTCATCTCATGGTTGAGCACATCCTGCAGTTCTTCGTTTCTGCGACGCTCGGTGACGTCAGTAAAGAAGCCGATCAGCCGGTCGCCGTCGAGCGGCGTCAGTCGGGTCTCGAACCAGCGGCCGTCGACCAGCGTCGAACGACCGACATGCACCACCGCCGAGCGATCCTTCAATACGCCCTCGAACACCGGAAGCAATTCATCGATGGCCAGCGGCGCGACATCGCCCAGCATCGCCCCGGTCGCCGCCGCCGGGTCGAGACCGGTGAGTCTTCCAAAAGATGGATTGACCTCTTCGAAACGGAAGTCGACGGCGGCGCCATCGGCCGAGCGAATGAGCTGACCGACGTAGAAGCCCTCCCGCATCTCCCCGAAAAGCGTACGGAATTTTCGCTCCGACGAACCGACGCGGATTTCCTTGTCGACGATGATCGCGATCATCTCGAGCACGCGGCGATCGTGCGCCGTCCATGCTCGCGGCTTCGTATCGATCGCGGCCAGGGCCCCAATCAGTGAACCGTCGAGCGAGTGGATCGGCACGCCAAGGTACGCCTCTACGCCAAGATCGGGAATGGCGAGGTTGTTCTTTACCAGCGGCTCGGCGCGCGCATCCGGTACGTCGAACACTTCACCCCGCTCGACGACGTACTGGCAGAACGAATGAGTGATCGGGGTTTCGCCCATCGACGCCCACGGCTCAGGCAGACCGGAGTGGCCAGCGAACACCTGGCGGGTTTCGTCGACGATGGACACGATGGCGACGGGAACGCTCAGAACGCTCCGGACAAGTTCGGTGAGGTGCCCGAACTGGGCGCTCCCCGGCCGGTCCAGCAGGCCGCTGCGGCGCAGTTCGTTGACTCGAAGGGAGCGGGTGTATGTGAGGGAATCGGCGGGCATGGGGCATGGTCGGGGACGGGGCGACAAAGCCGCGTCAACGGGCTGCGATGAGGCCGGATCCCGACTTTGTCATCCTCTTCCCGCGCGGAGCCAACGCGCCCATGCTGCCCGGCGTGTCCGAAGCCATGCCTCCGCGGCCACCCCGTAACCGGCCATTGTGAGCATTGTGGCTTGGTAGAAGACTTTCGAGCCATCCCGCCGCCTAAAGAGCCCCTGCCTCCACAGCATCCCGCAGACGCGGAAAGACCGGTGCGAAGCCCAGATCTTCGCGAATGCGGCGACCGTCCATGCGCACATTGAAGATCCTGGCTCGCTCAGCGTCCGAACCATCCGGAGGCAGCTCGCCGACCGCCTTGAACAACGTCGCCAGATCGGGATCTTCATCGTCGACTACGTTGTAGATACGGTGCTTCGGCGCTTTCGCATGAAGCATGCGAACGACCGCCTGAGCGATGTCGTCATGATGCCCGAGCGACATCCGCATGTCGGCGGGGAATTTACGCATGAACGGCAGGACCTCGTTGATGTGCGGATCGCCCGCGCCATAAACGAAGGGGAGACGAAGCACCCGGACATCCAGCCCGTCCATCGACAACAGCATCTTCTCGGCGGCAAGCTTGCTCACCGGGTACGCATCTACCGGCGCACAGCTATCCTCTTCGCCGGTCTGCGCTCCACCCTTGGGGCCGTACACCAGGCCCGTACTCGTGAAAACGAAGCGCCCTACCGAGGCGTTCTTGCTCGCCTCCGCCAGATGCCGCGTTCCCAGGTCGTTCGTCGCGTGCGCCTGTTCATCGGTCGCGCCACGAAAAAACGCGGCGCAATGAACCACCGCATCCACACCCTCCACCGCCTCAGGCAAGGAATCAGGCTCGAGCAGATCGCCCTGGACCAGTTCCACCTGGTCGCCCAGCACGTCCCGGGCGCGCTTCTCGTCGCGCACCAACGCCCTCACCTGCTCGCCATGCTCGATCAGGCGCTTCACGAGACGGGAACCCACCTTGCCCGTCGCTCCGGTAACCAGAACCTTCATACGACACCGCCTTTCCGAAAGAATGGACGGTCAGCGTACTCGCGGGATTTCCGGAGAATTGGATAAACCGGACAAGGCTTGTTAGCTGCCCGGTTTGTCTTCAGACTGACCCCATGCGCACAGAGATGCACCGTTATCACGACCCGCTGAGCATGCCCTTCCCGGCATCCGCGACTTACCTCGACCTCGTCGCAAGCCCAAGCTCCAATATGTATCTGGTCGCTCGCTACGGCCCGTCGATTCCCGGCGGACTGGACGTTCATGCGCTCGGTGCACGTCAGCGCGTTCATCGAAAGCGGATTTACCGCGGTCACCGCGCCGCCTTTGTCCGTGTTCCTTATGAGACTCACCAGGCCGTGCTCGGCGTGCCGGCGAGCGCGCTGGTGGGGCGGACGATTCCGATCGAGGAGATCTGGAGCAGAAGCGCTGCGGAGGATCTGCTCGGGAAGCTGGCCGATACCCATGATTCCGCCACCGCTGCCTCCGTGCTGGAAGATGCGATCGCCCTGCGTGTCGCGTCGACGCCGCTGGATGCCAGGCATGGCTTTGTGCGCCGGGCAGCCGGACTGCTGGAACACGCCAACGTCGGCGATGTCTCAACGCAACTGGGAATCAGCGATCGTCATCTGCGTCGCGTCTTTCAGGAGGTGACGGGCCTCAATCCCAAGACGTTCGCCCGGCTGAAACGGTTCGACCGCGCCGTAAGCAGCGCGCTGAGTAACGGCGGATCGAACTGGTCGAGCGTCGCGGTGGATGCGGGCTATTACGACCAGGCCCATCTCATCGCGGACTTTCACGTCATCGCCGGTACCACCCCGCAGAAGTTCCTGGCGGAGGTTCGCGACCAGCGCAGGCTGATCGCATTCAGGTGAACTGGCCGCGTCCCCGCGACACCCGGTCGGCAAGGATGTCGAGCGCATCGCCTGGTAACCACAGTTCGTCCGTCGCACGGCTCATCGCGAGATAGACCGCGCGCACGCGCTCGTCGGCGCGACGTCGCTCGAGCGCTCCCGACAGCGTGTCGAAGCAACACGGCCACAAGGTCACCTGGCTGAACTCCAGGCTCTTGCAATGCTCCAGCAAGCCCAGGGTCAGACCATCCGCGTCCGCGTCCTTCTGGGCGCCGAGCAGCGACTGCATGTCCGTGCTGCCGAAATCCCGTTCGAACAGACGCACGACCCTGCTGTAGCCGATCCTCTCCAGGTGCCCTGCCAGCGCGCTCCAGGACGTGTACTCCCGGTTGCCGTAATACCGTGTCACATGGTCCCCACGTCGCATGCCGATCGCATCTTCGGTGGCGCGTGCCAGGTCGCTCTCCGTGGCGGGCAACAACCGGAACGGCACGCCCTGGCTCTTCAGCCGTAGCGCGTCCTCCAGAATGGACCACACGCTCCCATAGACGCGAAGCCCTGCGAGTGGCAGCGTATCGGTCGACTGATAGAAATACCGTCGCGTGTAATGCTCTCGCGAACCCTCCAGCGACTCGACGACCAGCTCCGTACTGTGCATGTCTAGCACCGATCGGATGAGTCCGACCGCCTGACCACCCGCGCGTGCCGACCGGGTCAGCGTCAACGCCTTGCCCGACCCGTAGTTGGCCATGACCCCGCTCAACTTCTGATAGGGATCGCCCATGGTCACGCAGCCGTCGGGGTAGCGACGAATGAGGGCGAGCAGCGGCGCGGGCAGGTCGTGGGCCTCGTCGATAAGCAGCGTGCCCATCGGTGGCAACGAGGCGCCCTCGACGTCGAGCCATTTGAACAGATGATACGCGCGAACGGTGAACGGTCGCTCGGTCTTGCTCCCGAGCGGTTGCAGCATCAGCTCCCACACGCGGCGTGCCATCGCCACGTAGGCCGCGCGCTCGTCCACCGAGAGGCCATCGTTGAAGCGCACGTGCTCCGGACCGATCTGCGGCGCATCCGTGTAGCACCACCGGTTGATGATGCGATCGACCGCCGCAAGCACCCTGGCCGGACTATCGCCGGCAATCGACACGATGCCTGCGGCCTGCAATCGTGCTTCGAGCGGCATACTGGCTTCGCGCACCGTCGGCGCCCGCACCCAGCGGATGCTGTTGCCCTGGACGTGCGCGGTGGCCATGTCATTGGCGAGCGTGCGAAGCACCACGCTGGAGACCGCACGCGTCCCTACGCGCTCGTTGAAGGCGTGCTGGTGCGCATGGGTCGGCGCGAGGTGCGTGAAACGACGACCGCTGGTCGCGAGGGCGAACATGAGGTGCGTCTTGCCGGTTCCGGCAAATGCGGTGATCGCGTAATGCTCGCTCGAGGATGCCGCGATGGCCCTTACCGCGCGGACCTGATCCGTCGTTCCACGAAGGTGGAACGTGGGACGGACCAGTTCGACGACCTGATCGCCCGCCATCGGTCGTTCGACGTCGCCGTCCTCGTCGTCCGCCCCGAGGTCTTCTTCGAGTCGAACGCTCACCTCCATGAAGGTTTCACGACAGGCCGCCTGAAACCCGTGCGAGAACTCGCCGTCCTCCCCGAGCCACGCCTCGGCCGCCATGACCTCGACATCGGCGAAAGCGACGCCCTGATCGCCAAGCAAGCCTGCGACCTCACCAAATCCCATGTCCGCGAGGACGACACGCTGCGCCAGGAGATCGCGCTCGCCGTCCGCCAGGGGCTGGCCATCGAAGAGTTCGCGCGCCTCGTCCACCAGGCGATAGAGGTCGCCGCGACCCAGCGGGCGCTGCGTCGCCAGCATCATGGCCAGCAGTGCGGCGCGCTCGATCGACGCCTCCGGAACCGCGCCGTGGGTGATGAAGGCCGAGGCGGCGAATTCGGTGACGGGGAGGTACCAGGTGTCGATGCGACGGAGAGTCCCAGATTCCATGGGGCGTCGTGCTCCTCATTTATCGATAGTCGGGCCATTCTAGGCGATAGGCCCATGGAACGCGCAGCGCATGTGACCGCGCTCAGGCCTTGCGGCCCAAGGCTTTTACGGATTCGAGCAAAGGTTGCCGAGTAACTTGCGCTGGCTCACGTACGATTCATGTACTGCGAAGTATATTTATTCCAAGGTTGCCGAGAGGCACCGGTCCCAGCATATCCGGGCAGTTCCCCTGCTGCCTTTTGCAATGACGGATGTTTCTCAAACCCGCGGTCCCCTCCGCGGGTTTTTATTTGCCATAGATTTCGTCTAAGAGGTTTGATTACACCTCTTAGCAGCCAACCTATCATAAGTACATGAAATCAATGGCGGAATTGCTTTCCAATAAGCGGCCTCCCGCGCCCTCCCCGGAAGACTTCCCACGCGAGGTCGGAAACCGGATTCGGCGGCAGCGGATGGCGTTCGCGTGGCGACAGGCCGATCTCGCCAGGCGCGCTGGCGTTTCCGAAAGCACGATCAAAGCTGCGGAGAAAGGGTCCCCCCGTTTCTTCGGAGAATCTCCTGCGGCTGTTACTCGCACTGGGACATGGCTCCGACGTCATTAAGATGCTCGACGCGCCTCACTACCCTGATCTCGACGCGCAAGCTCGTTTCTTCGAGATGAAGCCAACCGCCTCGTCTGCCCTGGCGAAAAAGCGTGTCCGCCCCAAAGCGTAGGAACGCGATGCCTGTCGATAGCGACGATCGAGGGACATCTCGCTGACGTTTCCACCGTGTTGCTTCAGGCCGGTAGTTCACCTCAGGGTGCACGTCCGAATGGCGCGACCGGTGCGGGTCGCGGAATCAGTTTGTTCTGTGCGAGCCGAACCACGGTTCCCACCATCAGGACAGCCATGACCGCGTTGGTGATGACGAACAACACCGGCGCCATGTCGGCGACAGCGCCCGTGAGTCCACGCGCAGTCATCTGAAGCGCATCGCCGGAGAGTGCGGTGACGCCGAAGCTGAAGGCCCAGTAAGCCGGTGCGAAAGCCTGCTTCAAAATCCACGGTAGCAGCCGGATCAATAGAAGCGCCTGCAACAGACCGTATCCCCAGATCGCCTGCAGTACGAGATCGGGAGGACCCTTCGTGTTGGCAAGCCAAGCGGCCACGGCGACGACGGGAGGCGCGAGCTGAATGCCGAGCGTGGGGCGCAGAGGCACGGCAAGTGCGCTCGCATGGAAGAGTCGGAAAATGATGATGGATTCCAGCGCGAACCAGCTCAACAGGCCCCCGCCGGCGAACAGGATCCCCCACGAAGAAAACCCGAGGACACCGCATCCTATAGCGATGATGAAGTTTCCGGCCACAGACGGCAGATAGATAATGGGTGTCGTCGTGACGACGTCGCGTTCGCCCTGCAGCATGGCCCCGAATCGCCAGAGCCAGAACGTCACCTGCCCCACCCCGCCGACAACCAGCGCGCCGACGGCAGCGTGGTACGCGTACGGGTGAATCACCAGCGCCATCAGCACGGTCGACGAAGGCGCGAGGCCGATAAAACAGCATTGCACCGGATGCCGCGCTTCCTCTGCAGCCGCCGCACGGTCGAAGCACCACTTGTACGCGTAAGCCACGATGAGCGTTCCCCACACGACGAGCGCAAGGAACATCACCGCTTCACCCACGATCGCCGGCAGTCCCCAGAGAGACGCGGCAACCCGCCAGTTCCCTCCTAGCCCTACGAGGCCGAGGACGATACCGAAGAACGATGCCGGAATAGTTGCACGGGATGACATGAACAGGGTCCTTTTTGCTCAGCATCCGGGTCGCCTGCCGTGACGTCTAGGAAGAACGCTCCCAAATTGAACGTAATGACAGTCCGCTCCGATGGGTTCGCCGCGAAAGGCGATCAGTCCGCTTGCCCCCAGCACATCCGTACGTGTGCCTGCGCCATGCAATGGATGCCCATGCGCATCAATGCGCCGATCGCTTCCATCCCCAGCGCGACGCGCTGGCAATCCATCGCGTCCGACTCGTGGATCAGGTCGGCGAGCAAGCCATTCAGCCCGCGCGCATATTGCAGCCACTCCGTTGCTTCGTTCATGAGGTCATGCGGCGTGGCTCCGGGGTCCGCGTGGTAACTGAGGCCATCGTCCATCGACTGGCGCTGGGACGTATTCATGAGACTCTCCTTGGTAGCAACCCACCCCGCGCATCCAGGTGCGGCACGCCGGGCGTAAGCAAGGCGTGCCGCGGATCAAACGGATTCGCGGGTTCATCGGCTGCCTGAGACCAGGCGCCGGGGCGGCGTGATTGACGAAGTGTGTGGCGGCGTCAGCGCGTTTTGCCGATCCGGCCGCATACGCGCCGGGTGGTACGGCTGAGAACAAACTCAGTTAAACGGCCGCTGCCGCGGTTCTTCAACCGTGTCTGCGAGGTCGGCAGACGTCCCGGTGACCGGTGGGGTTGTCGCCGGGGGGATCCGGCGGGCGAGCGAGTACCGTATGATCGGGGGTAGCCATTTCAACTGTCTCTTAGTTGGATTGGTCAGCGGGTCGAGGGTGTCTCACCACCCTTGGCCCGCGCTTCTCACCGCTTTGAGCGATGGTTGCCTGCGAGGCTTCGAGAGCATCGACGCAGGCAACGGGACAAACCGTAGCAAATCAACTTGCGGTTGTCTGTAGGGGTAGCTGATCTGTGCCTTTCGCCACTTGGGGTGAAGTGCCGTAACACACGCATCCAAGCGCACCCGCCGCCGTTGTCGAATAATGGCATCACGACAATCCCTCGAAGAGCATCGCACCATGAGTCAACATCGAACCGCATTGGTAACGGGCGCGTCATCCGGTATCGGATTGACCTATGCCGACCGACTCGCCAGGCGCGGCTTCGATCTCGTGCTGGTCGCACGCCGCACGGACCGCCTCGAGCAACTTGCCGCTGAGCTCACCCGTGACCATGGGATCAAAGTCACCACCCTCACGGCAGACCTCTCCACGGAGACAGGGTGCCGCAGTGTCGAGCAAGTCATCGCCGATGACGCGAGCGTCGATTTTCTCGTCAACAACGCAGGCATGGGCAAACTTGGCGCCCTCTCCGACACGAAGGTGGACGACCTGGCCACCCTGATCAACGTCAACGTTCTCGCCCTTTCGCGCCTGTCCCTCGCCGCCATGCAGGCATTCACGAAACGGGGGAGCGGTACCGTCGTGAACATGTGCTCGATCAGTGCGTTTCGCGCGGTCGCCGGTGGAGCGGCTTACAGCGGTTCGAAGGCGTTTGTGCTGAACTTCACCCGCTCGCTGAATCTGGAAACCCGAGGAACGAACGTACGGTTTCAATGCGTACTGCCTGGTCCGGTAAAAACGGAGTTCTTTGCCGCAGCGGGTGTCGACGACTCCCTGTTTCCGGCGGGTTCGTTTATTACCTCGGAACAGCTCGTCGACGCCGCGCTACGCGGACTCGATCTTGGGGAAGAGGTCACCATTCCCACGCTTGAGGATGCGTCGTCTTTCCAGACCCTCGCCGAGGCTTTCACCCAGTTGCGGGAGGATGCGGGACGGGAAGGCATCATTGCGACGCGCTACCGAACCTGACGGGACATTTACCAAGCGTCAGCACCGCGATGTCACGGTTGCATGGCTGGACGCTACATGTGTAGCATGCCTTTCCCGCCCGTGTGAACGCCCATGCAACTTTCCGATAGCGAACTGGAAGTCCTCAAAGCCTTGTGGGAAAAGAATCCCTTGAGCGCCCGAGAGCTTCACGACGAACTCGCCGCCCGTACCGGGTGGGCCGTGTCGACGACGCGCACCGTGCTCGAGCGTATGCGCGCAAAGGAGCTGGTCACACGAAGCGAGGCGCACGGTCTTGCCGTCTTCACCCCGGCGACGACCAAGGTCGAAGTACTGGGAAATTCGCTGTCGCATCTCTTCCGTCACGTGCTTGAAGTTCCCGGCAGTCTGCCTGTCTCGGCGTTGACGGGTAGTGCCATCCTCAACGCGGACGAACTCGCCGAGCTCGACCGCATGCTCAACGGGCGCAAGCGCAAGTCGTGAATCCGATTACGACGGTGATCGCCTTCTCGGCATCGCTGCTGGCGGGAGCCGGCATGCTCGTGGCGTTGAGGTGCGTCCAGGATGGCTTGCAAGCGGCAACGCGTTACCGCCTGACGACCGTAGCCTTCTGGCTGACGGCGGTGCTGCCTGCGGCGCTGCTCATCGTGAGCGGCTTTCCAGGAACCATGGCGGAGCAGTTGAGTACGCAGGCGATGAGTTACCTCACCGCGCTCCTGCCGGACGCACTGCCGGCACAGACCTGGTTGCTGTGGGTTGCCAACGGCCTGCTGATCGCGTCGTCACTGTGGGGAATGCGCGCCATCGCGCATCTCGTCCGTGCCCTGCGTAGGACACGGACGCTCAGGCGGGCAGCCGTACCGTCGATGCAGGACGATATTCCGGTGTTGGTGGCGGAAGTGCCTTCTCCACTCCTGATCGGTTACCGCGATCCCGCCGTGATCGTTCCCGCATCGGTGCTCGCATACCCACCGGCGGTGATCGCGGCGCTCGTTCGCCACGAGCGCGCCCATGCGGACAGGCGCGACAACTGGCATCTCCTGCTCGAATCGTGGGCCATGGCGCTGATGCCCTGGTGCCTGCCACTGCGTTCTCTGCATCAAGCTTTGCTGGCCGCGCGGGAAGAGTTATGCGACGAGGCCGCTCTGCTCGGTACCGACGACGCGACGCGACGCGGATACGGCCAGGCGCTGATCGATGCTCTGCGGCAGTCGAAGATCCCGACCGCAATGGGATCGACCATCGCCGGCCCGCTGCCCGCCTTGCGCAGAAGGATGACCGCCATCCTCGATCCCGGGCAGTCGTACCGCGCGCATGACTTTCGTCACTGGATTGCCGCCCTGCTCGCTGTCGCCCTGGGATGGGCAACGGCAGTCTCGGCGTGGCGCGTCCATGCCGGTATCGAAACGGTGGCTGGCCTTCACGGCATGACCTTGCGATTCCTTCCCGTGAGCAGCAGCGCTACGAATCGGTTCCACGTCACGACGCTGGGGGCGCCAGTGACGCCTGATTTCCAGCCTTTTCATCCGGGCGACTACCGCGTCTCGTTCACGCGCGCGCAGGATGGGAGCTGGGTCGTGGCGACGTCGCAGCCATAAAACGACGCTTCAAGGCTACCGTTGTAACTTGCACGCTACATGTGTAGCGTAAGAGCTCCCGAAGCAGCTCCCTGGAAGCCGTCGTGGCAAAATTTCTTTGTGTCTTCGCTCTTTGCTGTCTGAGCAGCCTCTCCATGGCCGACACCCGGTCCGATCTCGCAAAGGACTTGCTGCCTAAGCCCTTCCTCGATCAGCTTGGTATCCCGGGCGATTACCGGACTTCTTTCGAAGACGAGGCGGGGAACCCGATCTCGTACGAACGCTTTCAGGCCGCCATGGCCAAGCGGCCGTTCGATCTTGAGAAGGACGCTACCGGTCACCGGGTGACGTTCAAGCTCGAGAATGACGCAAAGATCGCCAGGCAGGCCGCGGCAAAGACGAAGCCGAAAGCGCTCGCCATTCAGGACCACCCCTTCCCGACCTTCCACGCGACGACGCTGGACGGCGCGCCGGTTTCCACCGCGGCGCTGCGCGGAAAGCCCTTCCTGGCCAGCTTCTTTTTTGCGCAATGCGGTCCATGTATCGCTGAAACCCCCGTGCTTTCCGCTTTTCACCAGGCACATCCGGACATGGCGGTCGTGGCATTTACGTTCGACGATCCGGCTACGGCACGAGACTTCGTGATCACCCGCAAGCTCAACTGGACCGTCGTAGCGGATCAGGCCGAACTGGCCGACCGCGCAGGCGTGAAGGTCTACCCGACACTCATGCTGGTCGATGAGAAAGGGGTGGTACGCAAAGCGGTCCACACGGACGATATCGCGCCTGCTGGAAAGCCACTGGACCTGCCCTCGCTGAGTGCATGGGCTTTGAGTACGCACTGAGACCGGACCGGAGTAGATCGACTCCGCTCCGGCGATCAACCGCCTTCAAGTCGGAAACATACGCAACGGCTTCCGTTACCTCCGTGACAGCTGCCGTTCGATCAGAACGCAGGGATCGGTCGGTTGCCTGAGACAGGGCCTTCGGTTTGAATTCCTTCCTTTCGATGGAACTGGGAGAGATGGAACTAGAATAGTCGGAACCATTCCGAGGACACACGGCCCGTGCACACCGATCTGCCCCATCTGGATCTGGATCACCTGTCTCCGCCCGACGGGGCGCAGCTGCGCCATCCGGATGACCTCGGCCACGCACCGCGGATCCTTATTCTCTACGGGTCGCTGCGGCCCCAGTCGTTCAGTCGCAAGCTCGCCCTGGAAGCCGAGCGCATTCTCAGGCATCTGGGTGCGGAGACGAGGATATTCGACCCGCACGAGCTGCCCATGCTTGACGCCGTGCCGGCGAGCCATCCCGAGGTGCAGCGTCTGCGCGAATGGTCCACCTGGTCGGAAGGCCAGGTCTGGGTGAGCCCCGAACGGCACGGATCGGTCACGGGCGTATTCAAGAACCAGATCGACTGGCTGCCACTCGAAGACGGCAGCGTTCGCCCGACACAGGGCCGGACGCTGGCGGTGATGCAGGTTTCGGGCGGTTCGCAAAGCTTCAATGTCGTCAACGCGCTTCGCGTGCTCGGCCGCTGGATGCGCATGGTCACCATCCCCAACCAGTCATCGGTGGCGAAGGCATGGCAGGAGTTCGAGGCAGACGGACGCATGAAACCGTCAGCCTTTTATGACCGCGTCGTCGATGTCATGGAGGAACTGATGAAGTTCACTCTCATGGTTCGAGGTCGCAGCGACTATCTGGTCGACCGTTACAGCGAACGCAAAGGCGATGCGCAACAGCGGGCGCTGGTGCAGGCGGCGGGTGCGGTCGAAAAAGAGAGCTGACGGTTCGGCTGGTCGCCAAAAGGAAACGACACGCTGACGAGCACCGCAATTTCTTGCGCAAACTTTACGGCTACAGGGCCACAGCGGCCACCGTCTTTACGGCGCCGTCCCTATTGTCCTCGGTTCCGCTCCATGGCCCCCGCTGGCAGGAGCCGCATCTGGAACCACTGTGAAGACACCCGCGTTCATTGCCGCCTTCCTCGCGCTTTCCCTGTCTGGCCTCGCGCACGCACAGGCCACCGACGACAGCCCTCTGTGTACCGACCGCCCGACCAAAGCCAATGCCACCTGCCCCGTTCCCGAAGGCCATTGGCAGCTGGAAACGGACATTGGGAACACCGTTCATGACGCTCAAGGGGCGAACAAAACGGATACGTCGTATCCACTCAATCCGACGCTGAAATACGGCCTTGGGGGCGCCACCGACCTGGAAGCCACCTGGGCGCCTGACGTGCGGGTCCACACTCGTGCAGATGGCAACCACCAGCGTCGACACGGTCAGGGGGACCTGGTCGTTCGCGTGAAAACCCGGCTCTACAGTTCCGACCAGGCCTCGGTGGCGGTCATTCCTTTCGTGAAAGCACCTACCGCGCGCTCTGGATTGGGGAACGATCGGTGGGAGGGCGGGTTAGCGGTACCCGTCGGCGTCACGCTACCGGCCGGCTTTTCGCTCACGCTGGGTCCGGAGGTCGACTACCTTGCGGACGCCGACGGGGATGGGCACCACACGGCGCTGACCAATCTGGTGAACGTGGCGCACGCCCTCTCGGACCGGCTGACCCTGGCCGTGGAGTATTGGGAGCAGCGTAACTGGGACCCCGCCGGGACGATCAAGCAGCAATCGGCTGACGTGGCCTTGAGCTTCGCGATCGCGCCTCGCTTCCAGGTGGATGTGGGGGCGAATTTCGGTCTCAACGATCAAACGCCAGATCAGCAGTTTTACCTTGGGTTTGCGCATCGGTGGTGAACGCGTCGGTTTTCGAGTAGAGCCTAGCTTTGGCTGGAATGATCCGGCTGTCTGTCCCTACTTTTTGTTCATCGCATCCCGATGCGGGACCGTCCGAGCCACGCTGGAGAGAGGCGGAGTGGGACGGTACACAGCGCGTCGCACGAGCCAACGGCGACGCCGTTTGCGGCGTTGCCAGCTGTAACGCCGGTCGATGAGCGAACCGCCCTTGTTGATCGCAAGAAGTTGCCGACTGAGACCTAGTCCGCAGATTGCGCTACGTCAGAATTCCCCTACAGCTTCCTGTAGCAGGATGGCGCACCCTTCCGCGCATGCCCGGACCACCGGGCGACCAACGGACCGCCCGCAATGAAACTCCCACGGTACGCCGCGACGCTTATCCTCGCGCTCCTTCTCCCTTTCGTCTCGCACGCCACTGGCGTCGATGGGCCGGCGACTACCGAAAGCACCGCTCTGCCCCTCAGCACGGCTAGTGCGTCAACTCAGACGTCAGCATCAGGGCGTTCTCCAGCGATAAGGACGCTGATGGACCAGCCGGCGAGTTCGGCGTCGACCGGCGCGACCTACTATGACGGGCCTTATTTTTGGAGCGACGGGCACATTGGTGCCGATGGATTTCATGATTCCGTTTCAGAGACCGCCCAAGCGTTCTGGGATGCGTACAAACGTTTCTGGGGTGTCGGTGAGCCCGGATGCAATTTCACTTACACCGCCCTGGACGGATCCGTCACCGGCGTGTTCGCCAACATGTATGAATCTGGCAGCTCCTGCGGCGGCGGCCCCGAACTGGTTCTCGGAACCATCTACTCGTTCGACGCCGGAAAAAACAATGGAACCGGCGCCGGCTGCGATGGCGGAGAGGGGCACGATGCAGATGGTGGCGGCAGCGGTGGCGGCGCGCCGACGGGCTGTGATGGACAGGTAGGAGGTACCGACGTCAAGGATAACGGGGTGCCTTCTGCGGGTGACCCAATAAACACTGCGACGGGTAATAAGTTCATCCAGGACACAGACTATCGTGACGATCGGTGGCTAACGTGGCGCCGCTTCTACAACAGCCATCCATCGGCTACGGACTCAGCTATCGGCTCACATTGGACACACTCATTCTCACGCAGCCTGACTCTGGCGGTTTCAACGAATGGTTTGGGGCCCGCGATGACAGCGGCGCGCCCGAGCGGACAACGCGAAACATTCCGAAAAACCGGTTCTGTGTGGCTCACCAGCGGCGACAATCCCGACACACTCACTGAATCCGATGACGCCAGCGGCAATCCGACGGGCTATGTGCTTTGGGTTGCAGCCTTGCGTCACCACGAGGCCTACTCTACTGACGGCCGCCTGCTCACTGTCTCCGACGAGACGGGCCAAGTCGAGACGCTCTCGTACTCGGACGGTCTCACCGACCCGTCGATTGCTCCCAAACCGAACCTTCTCCTGACGGTCACCGCACCAGACGGCCGCGTTTTGTCGTTCACCTATGACGCATCCGCGCGCGTCCATCAGGTCACGCTGCCTGACGGCGGAGCGTTGGTATATGGGTACGACACGACCGGGAACCTGACCTCGGTCCAATATCCAGACGGCAAGACGAGGCAGTACGTCTACAACGAGTCCACCCTGACCGGAGGCACCAACCTTCCCTCGGCCATGACCGGCATCGTCGACGAAAGCGGCGTACGATTTGAAGACACGGGATTCGACAATACGGGGCGTGCGACTTCTACCCAATTTGCAGGTGGCGTGAGCCATGTCGCCATCCGGTACAACGCAGATGGCTCGTCAGATGTGACCTACCCCCTCGGTGGCGTATCGCACCAGAGATACACAACGGTCCAGGGCCTTCTCCGGGTCGGCACCATCGACAAGCCTTGTGGCGAGTGCAACCAGCCATACGCATCGCGCACTTATGACGCCAATTCGCGCCCTGCCACCTACATCGACTTCAACGGCAACACGATTGCCTACACGTTCGACGCCAATGGGCTGCAGACGCGGCAAATCGACGCGAAGGGATCGACCGACCAGCGCACTGTCGACACGACCTGGAACACATCGCTGCGCGTGCCGCTCCTGCGCTCCGTCAAAGACGCCTCAGGCACCACCGTACAGATCCAAGGCTGGGCGTATAACACCACAGGTCAGGTCACGGCCCAGTGCCTCATCGACCCGGTCAAGGCCACGTCCTACTCATGTTCAGCCACCGGTAGCGCCCCCGCAGGCGTTCGCCGCACACTCATTACGTATTGCACTACGGTATCGACCACCTGCCCGCTCCTTGGCCTCCTTCTAAAGGTTGATGGGCCGCGCACGGATGTAACCGATACGCAGACGTTTGCCTGGTACCAGCAGCTCGATGAATCCGGCTGCAGCACCCTCGGCGGCGCATGCCACCATCCCGGGGACCTGAAGACTGTCACTGATGGAGCAGGCTTGGTCACCACTTACGTCAGCTTCGACAAGGCTGGCCGCCCGACCCGGGTCAAGGCGCCCAATGGTGTCCTGACCGACTACACCTATACGCCCCGTGGCTGGCTTGCGACGACGACCACCCGAGCACTCGCCGTAGGAACGCCGTCGAGCTCAGACGCGGTGACGACACTTACCTACAACCCGGACGGCACAGTTCACCAAGTGACGGACCCGGATGGTGTGGTGACGACTTACACGTACGACGCCGCACACCGTTTGACGGACGTGACCGATGGGTCGGGGCGCCGCTACCACTACACGCTCGATGCCGCCGGCAACCGCACGAAGGAACAGGTCATCACGGCCGCTGGCACGGTGGTGAAGTCCACGTCGCAGGCGTTCAATACCCTAGGCCAACTCACCGCTATTACCGACGGGCTCAACCGCGCGGTGTTTTCGGCGTCGTCTGCCGACAGCTATGACGGCAATGGCAACCTAATTCACAGCGCCGATGGTCTAGGCGTGCAGCGAAAGCAGATCTTCGACGGGCTCAACCGTCTAGTCAGCACCTTGCGCAACTACCAAGGCACGGATACCGCGACCGCAAACACGCAGTCGGTGAGTTCGTATGACGCGCTCGACCGGATGACGGGTTTCAGTGACCCGGACGGGCTGAACACCACCTACGACGTCGATGCACTCAATAATGTTTCGGCCACACACAGCCCAGATACCGGCCTGACTGGCCGCACATTTGACGTCGCCGGAAACATCGCGACCAGCACGGATGCCACCGGTAACAGCCGCGCGATGACATATGACGCGGACAACCGGCCGCTGACGGTGTCGTTTGCCGACACTTCGCTCAACGTCCAGTACAAATATGACGACGCGGACGCGACGACCGGCTGCGCCGGAAACTTCGGCAGGGGACATCTCACCCGCGTCATTGAAAGCAATGGCGGCCTCACGTGGTGCTACGACGCTTTCGGCCGCGTGGTGAAAAAGACTCAGACCCTGGGGACGGCAACCCGGACGACCCTCTATACCTGGAGCAAGGCCGGTCGCTTGTCGGTCATGACCACGCCAAACGGCACAACGGTGGCCTACACGCGGGACGTCATTGGCAATGTCACGGCGATCAAGGCCACGTCAAGGAATGGCGTGGCAACGACTGTGGCCAGCGCCATTGTTTACAAATCCTTCGGCCCGGTCGCATCCCTCAAGCTCGGATCGGGTCAGACCGTCACCTACACCTATGACCTCACTGGCGCCGTAACCGATGTGGTCGGCGGTCCATTCGCCCTGCATCTCAAGCGCGACGTCATGGGCAACATTACCGCCATCGGCAATGCAGCCGGGGTCGCCACGCCCACGGAGACGTACAGCTACGACCCGGTCTACCGGCTGACCGGCCTCAAAGCGCCATCGGGTGCCTCCATTGAAGCCTACACGTACAACAAGACGGGCGATCGCCTGACGAAGACCGCGCCAGGTCTTCTCACGGGCAATTACACGTACACCGCCGGCACCCATCATCTGACCGGGGTCGGCAGCACCACGCGCGTAGTCGACGCCAGGGGAAACACCACGTCTGATGTCCTCGCCTCCGGAGCGTACGGTTACGGTTACAACCAACGGAACCGGTTGACCGTGGTGCAGAAAGATGGAGCGACGATTGGAACCTATGTCCTCAATGCCCTGGGACAGCGGATACAGAAGACGATCGGAACTCTTGTAACGTCCTTCGATTACAGCGAAGACAGCCAGCTCATCGGCGAGGCCTCGGGCACGACAACCCGTGATTACATCTGGCTTGGTGGCATCCCGGTCGCAGTCATTGACGGGAATGGCACAACGTCGTCCGTGTCGTACGTTATCGCCGATGGGCTCGGCACGCCACGTGCTGTCGTGGATTCGTCAGGCGCCACGAAGTGGCAATGGGCGTACTCGAGCAGTCCCTTTGGCGAAAAGGCGCCCACCTCGACGGGGTACGCGTTGAACATGCGATTCCCGGGGCAGTACTTTGATGCGGAATCGGGCCTCACCTATAACGGTAACCGGGATTATGAAGCGGCTTCCGGCAGGTATGGCGAGAGTGACCCGATCGGATTGGCTGCCGGCCCGTCGACGTATGCGTACGTTACAAATAATCCGCTTCGTTATCGGGACCCGTTTGGTACGGATGTGGGAGATACCTACCCATCTGTAGATCAGGCAGGAATTGCAGCCGTCCGACAGTTCAATCATCAATCCATCTGTGAGGGCCGCGAATACGCCGGCTATATTTATGAGAACTGGTTCGGTGGATACTCGTATTCCTCACCGAACGTCGGCGAATTTAACGGGGTCGATCCGGGCTCACCTTGGGTTCACAGGGAAGTTGGCGATTACCACACACATGGAGCGGACGATCCCGGCTATTACAACGAAGACTTTTCTACGCTGGACAAAGCCAAGAACGAAGCGAACCACGAAGTGGGCTATCTGGGCACACCGCGCGGACTAATCAAACGGTACGATCCGTCTGCTCCAACCACTCGCGACGAAGTCACTACGATAGGAAAGGCACTATGAGAGCGTTTATTCGAATGTGCTTGGGGTGTGCGCTGCTGCCGCTCGCAGCAGGATGCTCAACGAAGCCGCAAGTCTGTCGTGGGATAGCGTCCGCGGAAGCGGTGGCAGCTGCGGCCCCAGTGGTCGCCGCGTTTCACCGTCATCTCGGGAGTAGAAGTCCTAACACCGAAGCGGGCAGGTACATGGCTAATTTTAACAACTACGACCTGGCAATTACTTCGTCTTCGGACGAGTTCGACTATGAGTTCGTTCTTCGGGACCGCGGCCACGGCTACAAGGGCGGCGGTGCGTATTACAGGGTGAAACGCGAGACGGGGACCATCGAGGAAGAACGCTTCGAAAAGTAGTGTCGCTGGTGCAATACCCTAACACTTCCTGTACAGGTCAGGCCGCTAAAGCATACGCTTAAGCGGGTGTTTTCATCTTCGGCGCCTGATGGGGCCGCTGATGGTTGTAGAAGTGGATCCAATCGCCAATCGTGCGCATCGCATGGGTCAGGCTTTCGAAGCGATGCCGGTGCACGCACTGGTCGTTCAAGACGCGGATGACCCGTTCGACCATGCCGTTCTGCTGCGGGCAGTGTGGGGTGATGAACTCCGGCTGGAAGCCGTAGCCACGCACCAGGCTGCTGTACTTGCGGCTGGTAAAGACCAGACCGTTATCGGATCGAAGCAAGAACGGTGCATTGACCATACCCAGCGTGCCGAAGCGACTGATCAAGGCGTGCTCCACAGCGCACCGGCGGCCGCGCTGGCCTTACCAGTGCGTGACAGAGGCCAGCCGAGTAGTTCGCAGGCGTGACAGTCGATGACCCGTGCCAGCTTAGCCAGCCGCCCTCACCGCCCTGCCCCCCCTGCGGAACGCAGCGTCGGTTATTCTTCGGACTTCCCCCCCCCTTGGAGGTGGCGATGAGAAGGATGTTCCGTTTTGCACTGCCCGCCATGGTGATGGTCTCGGCCCCTGCTTTCGCCTCATCCCCGTCCAAAGCTCCCCCCACGGCTCCGGCTGAGGTAACTGCCGCAGCCCCCGCCGGCACCACGCTGCTGTCATTTGTCAGCAGTGGCGACAACCGAATGCCGACGCAGCAGCCGTGTTCGAGACCGCGCCGGACAAAAACGACGTCCGTCCTCATCAACCACAGCAAGGACAACAAGTTTTCGTTCGTGCACGGAAGTGCCACTGTTGATGCTATGTAGAAAAGTCAGGTGGGTGACTGCAACCCGAAGAACTGCACCATCCTCGTGCAAGAACAGGACGGCTGTATTTCGCTAGTACGCGACGCTTCCTCGCGCCCGTTGGATTCCGACCCAGCGCCTTTTTCACAAACGCCTGGTGCAGAGGTTTGGGATTCGGAACGCGCTCCTTCTGTCCATCGGCGACAACAACGCGGGTGTCAGTCCACTCGGTGCTAAGGAGCGAGGGTCCACCTTTCAGTTCGAATAAAAAGAATCGAGCACCTGCCTGAAAGAGCGTGTCACCGTGCTTGTTCTCAACCCGTCCGGAGAGGGAGGCATAAAGCCCCGCCAAGCCCTGCGTGCCCGCAGCCAACCACTGTGCGTCGCGCGCTGCCGTTGCGACCGTCCCTTCCCAAGGATCTTCCAAGTCCGCCATCACTACCCCCATCCTGTTCGAGACCCACGGCGTCTCTCCGCCAGATCAGACGCTTGGCTACCGCGTCGCACCGATCCGAGCGGTCTCTTCGACGGCCACTGCGCATTCCCGAATTCCGAAAAACGGAAACGTGGCCGATTTTGAGTAGGAGTTTTACCTACGTCCGAATGAGAGACCCCGCACATCCGTAAGAGATTGCGACCTACTACAATCATGGACGGCGTAGGGGGCGCCGTCTATTTGCAAAGGAGATGTGCCGCATGCTTCGTTCGCATCGTTTATTCGCCATGACGCTACTGGCGATCACCCCTCTCACCGCCTTGTGCGCCACTGGTCCTTTGGAAGTGACCTTGCGCACCTCCGAGAATCGGCAGGAGGTAGAACTGGGCATCGTGGTCGTTACGGTCACCAATCAGTCCGATCGTTCGCTCTTGATCCTCACTGCCGACAGCGCCTTGGTCACCGATGGCGACCACTTGTTCAACGACGTCATGTCCGTCACGGATGCGGACGGGCACGCTGTGGCTTATCACGGTCGCGCTGTGAGACCGGCCCTGGGCAACCCTCAGGCTTACGCGACACTCGCCCCAGGGGAGCGCAAGGAATCGCGCGTTGATCTGCCCGCGAACTACGCGGTGGATGGAGGCACCTACACGGTGACTTATACCCAGCGCTACGGCGAAGTGGGAGAAATGGACCGCGACGCAGCCCCGGCCCGCGAGGCGCATAGCAACGCTTTGAAGTTTTACGCGAACACCAATCTGATCCAAGCCAAGCGAGGAGCCGCCACGGCGCTCTTGAAGCCTGCCGCTGCCAGGGCCCCGGGTCCGGATAACACGTGTCGTGAAACGGACGAACATCCGGACCGCACCACCATCAATGAGGCGCGCAGCCTGGCTGCCAGTTGGGCGTTCTTCGGATATTCCGACGCGGGGATCTGTTCGGAACCTCTTACGCTCCGGACGCCACCGGCAAGATTGTGTGGCGTGCCAAGTTGAGCAACGACGCCAACTACACTACCTAGTTCGGCGCCCCGCAGGACACGTCCCCGACATTTCCCGACCCGCCGAAGCGGGAAGACGTGTGGGATGCCGGGGATTCCCTGCCCCTTCACGTCACGAAGGCCATCTGGGCCCGGGTGAACACCACCGACAGTTACTCCTGCGGCTGCGCGGCACAGTATGAGAAAAATGGCACTGCCGCGTGGACCGAGCCTACCGTGACGCATATCTGCAGCTGGTTTTGGGAACTGCCCTTTTCGACCTACGACGTGGACGATCAGGTGCTAACAATCATCGATGAAAATGGGCATCACGCGGACAGTTATGGTCCGTATGTTGGCGATCACGCGCGTGCCTAGGATTGGGTACGGATGGTCACGGCCGGCAACTGTGCGGCACAAGCCGAGCCGGACAACGCAAGGCCGATCAGAAGGAGCCAAGGAGGCCCATGCGGGCGTGAAGGCACGACATGATCCTTGAGTGGAATATCCGAGGGTCTGATGGTGCCCCATGCTCGGGCCGCAGCCAAGTCGGCACGACTTGCCAAATCGCAGACAAAATATCCGAGCCCACCGCTATGCGTGGTTCGGCCGCGGCGCCAGCCCGCACGACGGGCAGTCTGAGCCTCCTCAAGATCACTCGAGTGCCACGGCGACATGCCGGGGTAGCGGACGGATATTCGCGCCAGCGAAGCCGCCACAGCAAAGACAACAAGTTTTCGTTCCTGCACGGAAGCGCCACTGTTGATGCCATGTGGAAAAGTCAGGCGGGTGACTGCAACCCCAAGGACTGCACGATCCTCGTGCAAGAACAGGACGGCTGTATTTCGCTAGTACGCGACGCGTCTTCGCGCCCGTTCGGGGCCGCCACACCTGATCCGAAAGACGAGGACGCCGCTACGACCCAGGCGATGAGGGCTTCAATTGCCTCCGTCTATGCGTATCCCTGTCGTATTAGCGGGTCGGCCATATATCGGATGAGTGTCGTATGATTTTCGACACCCTGGGAACGGAAGCGAATTTAAGCATGGACGGCATTTCACTGATACGAAAAGGTAGTCTACGAGCCATCACCCTGGCTTGTATGTTCGCCTGCACACCCACTCTGGCCTCCTCGGCTCCGGCTGCAAGCAGGCTGCCTGTGGCTGAGCAACCATGGCCAACCAACGGCCCCGCCCAACGCGATTTTCCTACTGCCCAGTTCTATCTCGACAAGACTTCAAGGCCTGCTCGCATCTGGCTGATCTCCGCTCCCCTGGGTGGCGTGGCGCGCGCCGTCGAGTTCTTCAGCGGTGAACAGGTAGATACCGTGAGTGTCACCACCGATGGAAAACGCGTCACATTCTTCGACTCGCATGGGTATCGATATAATGAAGTCAAGACCTTTGCCTATACCGTCAATCTTGATCAACCGTCCACTTATGCTGCATGGCAGAGCGGAGACGCGGGTCACGACGTCGTTTTCGGTGCCGCATTGGGGGTCGGCTATGTCAGCAACGGTGAACGCGCTTTACTAGACGCATCACCCGGCAAGGAGAAGAAGTATTTCTCGGGGCAAGCATCGTGCGAGCCCCAGCCATACGTCGTCGAGACCCGCGGGACGAGGTATCAAGATACCGAGAAGGACTTCATCGAACGAGCCAAAATCCTCGCCGACTTCGACCGCACGCGAGCCTGCTGGACGAGTAAACCTCTCCAGGTAGTAGACCTGGAGGACAACACGTTCCTACTGTCGACTCAGGACCGGGTCTTTCGAATCAACAGCAAAGATGTTACTCCATCCGGACTTGCGCCCGACCTTAAGATTGTTGACGTGCCAACTGGCGATTTGAGCACGTCATTCTATGCATGCGTCGAAGCGTCGAACGGTACAAGCTTCGTCAAGATGAAATCGCTGTAAGACGCTCCTAGCGCGAACCCCGCAATCAGAAGGGCAACTACAACCGCAAGTTCGAAGCCAAGAATCCAGCGAGCATAGTGGTCTCGAAGCCGCGCGTCGTACCACAGATTCGTCCGCTGGCAGGCCAACCTCGCCAAGGCCAGGGGCAACTTCTCTACCGATACTGGATACCAGCCGGGAAACGTTTTCTCGATTGGGGCCGATAGCTTGCTCTTAGACAGTGCGAAAATCTCTTCTGCCTCAACTGGCTTGCCGGCTGTGAACTCGTTCCACGCTATGCTCAGCGCTAAGCAGTCGAACTGCTCTTGCAGCCTTGCAGAAAGTTTAATTTTGCCTTTCTGCCAACGGTCTATGGCATAGAAGTCAATGATGGTGACAAGGACCGCTACGGCCGAAACCCAGAGTTTCGCTTCCATCCAAAAGCTAGCAGCAAGAACCGATGTAATCGGTAAAAGCATTACCAGGAAGAAATACACCCGCTGGACTCCCTTCACCGCATCGAGCGTTCGCCGCCGCGCTCGCAGAAGATCGAGCGCCTGTGCGCTGTCCTGCTTCGACGTAATGTCGTTCAATCGCCTTACCCCTGACTTGGTTTGAGGCAGGCCCCCGCCATGCCTTTGGAGGGAACTGTGACGCAGTTCTCTTTTTTTCAAGAGCGTAGTGATATGCAAATTCGGTTGCCAAGGCACGGCCCCCCCCCTAAGTTCTCTCGCCGCCCCTGTCGAGGTCGCTGGCGAGCCACCGGGCTGTTCCGGTGACTCGGCGGGGACCCAACCCGTTCGCGAGCCACCAAACCATCGTCAAGGCATTCCCCGACGAAGGCCCTCACTGGCTGCGGCTTCAACAACGTTTCCGAGCCCGGCGTGCGGAACGTCACGGTCGCCTCGGAGCCAGCGCTCGCCTCGGTTGCAGGCGTAAGCGCCGCGGTGAGCGCTGGCAACTGGTCCGGTGCGGCAACGCTCAAGAGGACGATGCCATAGAGCGGTTCGAGCCCGTGGAGGAAGTCCAAATCCTGGTTTAGCGTGGCCCGAGTCCGCACTTGCTCTTGCTCTGCCAACCCAATGCGTCCGTCCAGTTCGGCTACGCGCTGTTCGGCATCGGCAACCCCACGCTTGAGCTGATGGACATACGTGTTCAACGCCGCCGCCGAGCCCTCCAACGCCACCAGTTCCGGAGGCCTGCACTCGGCGCCGCCTATCATCTTTGCCAGGCGCGCCTGCCACGGGTGCGCATCAAGCAATTCGGCAATGGCTTTGCGTGCCTCAGCCCGGCGCTTCCGCCGGTCGTCCAGCTCCACCAAAAGGGTCGCTCGGGCGCCATCGTCCCTTTGCGGACGGTCGCGCAGGTCCGCCACGCGCAAGGCGATAGCGGCCAAGCGGCGCAAGGCGTTTTCGATGCGTTGCAACCACTCGACCAAACGGTTGCCCTGCTCTGGCATCGGTTGGGGCAATTCCGGTTTCCCGGCCAGCTCGGCTAAGAAGCGGCCCGCCAGACCCGACTGACTACCGTCTGACAAGGACGGTGGCGGAGGCGCACGCCGGAGCGTAATGGGGTCCACCGGGTCGAGGCACGCTCGGCTGATGCCTTGCTCAGCGGCGGCACGCCTGGCTCCCAAGCGCTCGACGACCCCTGCGGTCGGAGAGGGTTCGACATTGCCCTGTCAAATGTCGCAGCAACGCGCGCCGCCATGACATAGGCCTGTGCCTGAGCCAATCTCGCGCTCCTAGTGCCCAGACTACGCTTGATGACGCGCAGACCGAAAGCGCTTTGAACGTCTAACGGCACTTTCTGCCGAAAATGAAGCACGCCTGTGGCGGAACGCACTAGGTGATGCGGAAGACGTATGGAAGTGTCCAAGCGAGTGTCCACGCACCGATTTGACTGACGCCAGGAAAATCCTTATGCGTCCATCACTTAGCTTATGCTGGCGGAGAGAGTGGGAGGTGAGTAACGCCCAGCTTCACCAACGCCTCCGGCGCTTGGCTCGTCCGTTGGAGTTTCCTCCCGGGTTTGGCCAAGTGCGGGAAGGCTATCGCCTCTCCCCGTCATCGAGCAACCTCTTCGCCGACACGACGTTTTAGCAAGGCCCGAAAGAGGTCTTATGCCGGGTTGTTCAGCGCAATCCTCGGACGGCGATGCGGTATTTATGCTGCGACGCCTCTGCCTGGTAGACCACGGGTTTCACGCCGAAGCGGCGAAGCCGCTCTTCCATCAATTCGAGGACGTAGGCTTTATCCGCACTGGATGTCCGCATGCCCAAGATCACGGCGCTCATGGCCAAAGGATTGAAGTGTCGAAACGTGTCCGGCTCATCTTGCGCGACAATTCGCCACTCCTCTTCATACGCCCAGTCCAGCGACTTCCGAAGGAACGGGAGGAGGGTGCGATCCTCGACGCTTCCGAACATGTCGTCCGCTACGGGATAGTCGTCGTTGTATTCGACCTCGTTTGCCAAAAGCGCGCGCAAATCATGCGAAGGACGCAGTTGGACGCACAAGCCGCGATGATTGTCGGCATAGTGCGCCCAGAGCAGCGGGCTCGATGGATTTGTTCCGAGAGCACATATCCCGATGGTTTCAAGCACACGGACACTGGCGGCGCGGGACCGTTCGACGATGCGGGACGGATCAGCAACATCCGCCGTTTTGACCATACGGCGAGCATCCCCGCTCTTGAACCCGAGCTCGCGATATTTTCGCTCCATCGCTTGGCGCAGTTGCGCTCCGCGGTAAGGGACCACGTAGTCGACACGACCTTCGAATGGATCGTTGAACGACAATGCGGTGGCTAGCCACAATTTGTTTCCGACAAGAAGGTCTTCCAGTCGGCGCCGACCGGTCGGATCTGACGACGGCGGAATGCTCCGATACTTGTAAAGGCTCGGCGGAATGCCGATCCGCCGGAGCATGACGCGCTTCTGGAACGCGTCGAGCAGGTCCCATTCAGCAAACGACTGGATAAGGCGGCTGTTTGATTTATCGAACAGACCCTTCGACCGCGGCTCGTGACGCCGGACCTTGCCTCGTGCGCTCATGCGTGATCATCATCCTCTTCGAGGTCGTATTCGAAATACGTGGTGCAGCGATTGGGCTTGCCTCTCTTGCGCCACTCCACCGTCAATTTCTCGATGGCGATTTCGACCCCGTCCGTTCCAACACCTTCGGCATCGGTGAGGAACAGCACATCAAAGACGTCACAATTGTCGGGATCGTCCATGGTTTGATATGTGCAGATCCGCCCCTTACTGTCGACCACATAGGTCAGCAGAAACACATCGCCATCTTCCTCTTTCCCCCGCCGCTCCGGGCGCTGCTTCAACGCTTCTGAAATGGTCTGCGCCCTGTGCATCTTTGTGGGTCGTGTGCCTATTTCCACGATGACCACGTGGTGTTCCAAGAGATCGTTGCAGATGTCGCTATCGGTCCGGTCAGGATCCAAGTCGATCACGATGGTGCCAACCGCCATAACACTCCTTAGTGTTGCACCGCCGTGATGGCCGCGGCTCGCCTCACTGCCAGTGGATCACGATGCGATGACTGGCTCAACCACCGCAAAACCTGCTCCGCGAACATTGAGAATGGCGTTCGCGCTCACGCGCCCGTTTCCAGCTCGTGAGGTCGCCCGCCTCTGCCCCTTGCGCCGAGAAAAGCTCAGGCGCAAGATCTTGCTGTCGGTCGAAGAGCCGGCCAACTCGATAAGAAGAAAATAGGGAGAGAGGAAATGGGTGATTGGTCTGATGCGATGGAAGACGGCGTGATCTGCCGGGGATGTGCGATGCCGCTGGGCGGCACGGGGCCCGGGCTTTGTCCTGACTGCGCGGCGCGCCAAGCCGCTGAGGGGCGCGATCGTTTGGGCCCGACGTGGATCCCGGACAACGGTAAGGATCGGGGCAAAGGACGCTAACTCGCACCGCCGCCGGTCCAGATGTAGCAAGGTCTAACGGAGGCCGGTGTCAAACGTCGGCGATGTCCGATGTTCGGCATCGGCCCGCCCGAAGGGCAGGCTCATCGCCGCCCTAGTCTTTGCCCAGCATGAAGTAGCCGACCAGCACTTTTCCGTCGGCCGTTTCATAGGACTGCGCCACTGCGATCACGTCGCCGTGCGACGTCCGCCAGATCGAGAGGTGATGGGGCCCTTTCGCGTCCAGGTGATCGTAGAACTCCTTAGCCTTGAAGGTGTCCACCATCGCGTTGCCCACTTCGGCGTGGAGCACCACCCACTGCGGGCCGGTCGCCGGGTCATAGCCAACGCAATTGAATATCCGGCGATCGGTGATGACATACCCTTCCTGCTTCACCTTGCCCGTCACCGCAGCAACCAGCTCCTCTTGCGCTTCGGCCTGATCTGTTGGGCCAAGCGGCGCGCGGGGACTGAAAGCTTCGGGAACGGGCAGTTGGTCAAGCGTCATGGATGCGTCCTTGGCCGGGGCAACGCCCGCGAAGCCGATGCAAAAGAAAAAAGCGGTGAGCATGCGCGTCATGGGTTTCATATCAGCGCGTCATCACCGGTCCGGAAACGGCTTGTTGCTGCGCCGCTTGTGACTGCTGCGCCACTTGGGCTTGGGCCTGCTGTGACTGCTGGGCTTCCATCGCCTGATATTGCGCCTGCCCTTCCGCACGGAATGCCTGGCCGTCCGGCGACTGCGCGAGAGCGGTGAGTGCGTGGCCCATCGCCTGCGGATCATGGAGGCTGGCCAGCAAACGGTCCATCGCGGGATCGCCCGTCCTCACTGCGGCAGCGTGTTCTTTCGCCGCCGGGTCTTGGCCCGGCTCGGGCTTGACCTCCTTATCCTGCGTCCGGACGGGAGGCTTCGGGCCAAATTCCAAATCGTCCACGTGGCCGTTGTTCAAGACGGTTTTCAGATCCACTTTCACCAAGGGATCGGGAGACTCAATTCCCAACCCGTGAGAAACATTCATGCCCCACGGATTGCGCACGGTGACTTCAACGTTCCCCTGTGCGTCCCTGCTGATGCCTTCGACCATGTAGGCGTGGCCCGAGCCGCCATCGCCTTTGATCAACCCATCGGTCGGCACGCTCGACATGTAGTTGGTGTTTAAGATCACCGGGCGGCCTTCGTCCAGAGCACCATGGATGCGGTCGTAGACCTTGTCCATCGGCAACCCCTTCGCTTCGTGGCCCGAGATCCGGCTCGATGTTTCCCCCGTCAAGGCATACATCGCCGACTTGGGAAATCTACCATGGCCAATCCCATCCAACCCCTGGTCAATCGTCTGGTCTTTCTTTTTTGCCAAATCGGCGTAGGCGGCTTCCATGACCGCTGGCCAGATAGGACTGTGCTTTGCCCCGTGCGGCTCAATCAGGTTGTCGCTGAGCCGGATGTCTGCGCGAACGTCGGCTTGGCTGACCTGGACGTGGACTGGCTTGGCTTCGCTGCGCAGCCCGAGGAACCCGCCGTGCCCATGTTGGTAGAGGGTCACGTTGAAATTCTGCGACGCAGCGTCATAGGTGATCGCATCTTGGATGCGGCCGGGCTGCTGGTGAGCCAGAGAACCCAATGGCGCGAGGAAGTAGCAATCTCCCAGGTCGCGCTGGTGGATGTCGGTGGGTTCCGGTCGGCCGCTGGGTCCGTAGAGGTCGGCGTCGGTCAATGTCGGGTCACCCATCGCGCGTTCCTTCCGCTTAGACTGAGGGCCAAACATACCGGACCCACCCTGTGCAGGTAAACATGGACGCCAACCTTTCGCCGCTGCTCGAAACCGCCAAGCAACTCGCCCTCCTGGCCGAAGCCCTGGAACGCCGGAGCGCCGCCGCCGCTTCTCAGAGTGAGCAAACCACCCAGGCCCTGAGCCGAACACTCGTCGGCATAAAGGCGGACGTGGATCGCATCGTCCACGGCGCCAGCACACAGGTCACTCAGTCAGCTCGCCAAGGCATCGACGCCGCATTGCACGAAGGCGCCGGGAAGTTTGATCAGGCCGCCATTCAGGCGGGCGGAAAGATGCAAGGCGCCACCCAGCGGCTCGATGAGGCGATCGCTCGTGCCGCGGCAACCCTGGGGCGCCAAGCTAAGTTAGCCTACCTCGCGGTGCTGGGCGCCATGGCGCTGCTGATCGCCGGCGGCGGTGGCGTGCTTTGGATGGAATGGCAAGCGTATGGCGATGCCCGAGCTCGCACGGCTGCGGCCAACGTGAATGCAGAAACGGCCACCGCCTACGCCGAGGTCCACATGACGTCATGCGGCGGCCACCCGTGCATCAAGCTGGATGCGAAGTCGCCAAGGTGGGGCGACAAGGGGCAATACGTTCTTGTGGACACAAGGCCTGCCGGAAAGTAAGCGCAGAGATCCAGCTGTATACGCCTTGACCCATTGGCCATGGTCGTGCGTCGATGGCGTCCGATGTTCGGCTGTGGACGTCCGTAGGGCGACTAATTTGTTGCCCTTTGGCTTATCTTTGCTGTCAACGTCGCCAAGGACGCAATCCCATGCTCAACGGCCTGACGCACCATGCTCGAACCGAGCAGATCTTGCGGCCAGAAGCGCATCATCCAACGGCATCAACCGTGAACTGCTGTCGCCGCATGAGCAATTGTCTTTCATGGTCGAATAGACCTCGTTCATCAGACTGATCAGTCCACAGCCGTCGCAACGCAAGAACATGTCCTTATAACCCCAAGCCACGTCGTCTGTGTAGTCGTCTGGCGCGCCAGCCAGTCGTGGATGAAGAACTTGCAGGCCGATGGTGTCGAGGCAGGACCATTCGTTCGGGTCCGGAGTTGGGCCTTCTGCAACCACAACTCGGCAACCCATTTCATCGGCAAACCGACGAAAGAAACTGAGATCGTATTCGGGCCGTCCTTTGACTTCGAAGTAGCAATCGAGATCGGGCAAATAGAAATCCGGCAAATATGGCGTCCCGTCCACCACGTATCCTTCGGGCTCGTAGTCCCATCTGATCTTCGCCACGTCGAAGAAAACGGCCCATCGCGCTTCCAAGCGACTGCGAAAATGATAGCCCTTGTATCGGGTCTGGATTACTTTAATAGACATGCGGACATCCCCTCGTTCCAGTTCGATCAGCGCACGCGAAAGGCGAGCAAGCTGCGCAGATTTTGGCATGCCGACTTTTCGAGCAGCGCGCGGATCTGACTCCGCACGGTGCTGATCTTCACTCCCCGCGCCGCCGCATGCTCTGCTGGCGTCCGACCTTCTCGCAGCGCGCGCCACAAAGCTTCTTCCGCCGCAGTGAGCCGCCATCGCCGCGCTTGCTCACTCAGTTCTGCGGTCACTTGGTCGGTGAGGGGCACGACGGTCAGCACGACGCTGGCACGGTAATGGAACCCAGACGGATGACCGACGGCGTCGACGAGCTTGCCGAGACCTTGGCTGGCCTGGGATGACTTCGGCAATGGAGAAAGCCGCAGGCCGAGAGATCGGCCACGATGATGCACCGTGGCGGAGAAAGGTAACCGGGTGGCCGCCACGGCGCGGACACGGGCGTCCAAGGTTGAACCGTCCGGCGAGCCAGACAACCCCAGGTTGACCCGGCGCAGGTGCGGCCCAAGCAACTGGGTCGCCGCCGGATTGGCATGGCACACGCGGCCGGCGTCGTCGAAGAACACCACGCCCTTGATGAGTTGGTCCATGGCCGCCTGCCCGGACGCGGCGGCTTCCCGTAGCCAATCGGCCCTCACCATCATGGGCATCCACCGAGCCAGGTGATACATCACCCCGGACAACGCTTCGCGCTTCGCGCCGTCGAACCTCGATCGCCCCACCAGGTGATTGAATGCGATGTCGACGTGCCGCTCCCCGTCGCGAAAGACGTTGCCGCCAGCGACATACCGCGGACCGTGCGGGATCAGGAAGTCCTGATAGAACTCGGAACGGGAGACATATCGCTCATCGAGCTCGTCGTGGCACGCCACGCACATGCCGGTCGGTGCGCGCGCCCCCATTTTTCGGCGTGGGTCGATCGCTTGGTAGTGGGCCAGATAAGTCGCTTCGGCGCCAACGATCTGATGGCCCGTGATCAAGCTAACGAGAACTTCGTTTTGGCATTCATCCCACCCGATCAGGTGAACGCCATCGCAGTCCAGAAATCGATCGAGGCCGGCGATGACGTGGGCCACCCGGCCGGGGTCCAGGACCGTTTCATAGAGATCCGCGACCAGCGCGTCGCGCACCCCGGGCCGTTCTCGCCATCCCTGCGTCATCTCCGAGCCCCTGTCATCCACACATTTGAGGATGAGGACGTTAGTCCCGCTCCCTAGGCTTTTGCAACCGAACCACGCAACGCCACAGGGGAATGTCATGCGCTCGTCCATCGGCACCATCTTCGTCCCGGCCGTCTTCCTGACCGCCACCGCCCTCGCCTTTTCGTCCGCCACGCCCGCCGCCGACGGTCCGGTCGGCCACCGCTTCACCGTGATCAACGGCGGGCCGGGCCCGATCACATCCCTGGCCTACACCCCGTCCGGCGCCGACCGGTGGTTCTCCGTCGATGGCGGACCGATCGCGCCCGGGGTGGCCGGCCAAGCAGTGCTTAACCTGCCCGGCTCGGCGTGCGTGTTCGATTTTCGGGCTCGTCGCGCCGGGCAGCCCGCCGTGCTGATCAAGGCCTGGAACGCCTGCCGCAACCCGGTGCTGCACGTCAGCGCCCAGGGACAGGGATGACGCGCCGGACCGGCCGTCCTTCGGCACCAGGTCAGGATGCCCGCTTGCGCCGAGGCGGCCGCCGCTTGGTCTCGGGAGCGTCCAACCGTTCCTGCAGGCGCTTGGCGAAGTCCACTAGAGGCACGTCGTAGAGCCGGATGAATTCCAAGACCTGGACCAGGTCAATGCCCCGCTGGCCCACCTCGACCGCAGACACATAGGACTGAGGCCGATCCCCCAGGTGCGTCGCCACTTCCAGCTGAGACAACCCCGCTTCCAGCCGCATGTCTTTGAGCAGCAATGCGATTTCCGCGTGCTCGGAGCTGTGTCGGGATCCGCGTTTCATGGCCGGCCTCGAAGGGTGGCCTGAAAGTTATTACCCGTTCTCCAGTTATCGGAAAGTCATCTTTTAACCTGTTTTACGAATATCATCACCCTCGGTCCGGCCAAGGGTGCCGACCCGACTGACAAGGAATTTCGTCCATGCTTGCCTCCGCGCTTGCTCCGCTCAGCCTGTCCCTGCTCGTCGTCGCCGCTGTCTTTGCCCCATCCGCCAGCGCCACCACGCACTACCTCACGCTGATAAACGATGACGCCGTCCCGGCGGTGAGGATTGAAGCTGCACCCCAAGGGACAAAGGATTTTCAGGTGCTGGACACTGCCGGAGCGTTGCAAGGAGGCCGAGCCGGTCAAGCCACCGTGGCGCTCCGCGACGGCGCGTGCGTGTTCGACCTACGGGTCACCTACACCGACCATGGCCCGTTGCTAATCACCGGGTGGAACGTGTGCCGCTACCCCAGGCTTTACCTCGGCAAAGCCCGCCGCGCCGGCATTCGCCGGGCCAACGCGGCCATCGTCCCTTCGTCCGCTCCCACTCTTCTTCCCACCGTCCCGAACGCAGGCTCCCTCCATGATTAAATTGCTGCTCCTGATCGCCACGGTGTCCGCCGCGGTGTTTGGATTAAGAAAGGGCCTGGCTGCTTGGGGCCGTCAGCACCATGGCAATGGCGCACCATTGACCGTCACCGAAGAACACGGCTGGGCGACGATCGCCACCACACCCGCACCGTTGCCCGGACGCGTCAGCGTGATCTCCTGGATGATCGCCCTAGCCGCTGGCGTGGCCGGTGCCTTATTCGGCGCCAAGGTCGACCCGAACTCGCCGCTGCCCGCCATCTTCGGTCTTGCCGCGTGGATCGGCACCGGCCTGCTGATCAGCAAGCTGTTTCGAGCCGGGCACGACGCGCAGCGGCAAGTCCAACGCCGACCATTTCAGGTTTCAGCCCAAGGCATTCGTCCGCCCAATGGCGTCCTGATTACCCCGGGACAGATCTACGCAATCCGGCGCGGCAACACCCATAGCGGCGGCACCGTGGTGGTCGGCGGCGTGGGCGTAGCGGCCGGCGTCTCCCAAATGGCTGCGGTCACCTCCCAATTGCTGAGCCGCGTCAGCAATACCGTGGAAGTCGAGCATGGAGGGCGAAGCACGGTCTTGGCGGGCGGCTTGACCGAAACGCAAGCGCACGCCGTGGCCGCAGAAATAACCAGAAGGTTGCCGGGCTTCGACCGTTGATCGTCTCCTCGCAGTAGAAGGCTGGGAGTGGCTCGCGAGTGGTCGTCTGCATACATTCGACCACCCCGCGCCCTTTGACGAAGGGTCCCGAAGCGACGTGTGGTTGAGTTCCGCGGCGCTCGTCACCTAGCGAATGGACATCAACCCCAGCAGTCCCAGACCGGCGCAAATCGACACAACGGCTTCCCACATCATCCACGTTCCGTCCGGATTGCCCTCTTTGCGGAGCCGACGCATCATCGCCAAGGCCGATGTTTCAGGGGCGTGTGCCTTGCAGTATCGGAAATAGATGCGCCAGCTGGCCAAACCGCACCCTGCCATGACCAAGAGCAGCACGAGGTGGGTTACGTGGTAAGCGATCGGGCTCACGATAACTCCGCCAAGAAGGACGAAACGGGACTTTCGCCGCATTAGCGGTCACGCACCTTTCCTCCATCTTTCGCGCCGGCATGCGACACCCTATTCCGCGAGGATCCGACAGGTGAAGCAAGCCGGATCGGAGCGCCGACAACGGTGAAGCCATCGCCCAAGTCGGCTTGACCCTGGCTCAGATGCACGCCGCGGCCGCAGACGTCACCAGGCTCACATGTCTGGGCTGCGATCCATTGCAGCCGACGGCCTCTGGGAAGAGCCTCAACGTCCGCGCGCGAACACTGACATGAAACTTCTTAGGGACGTCAGCCCTCCGCCTTAAAAACGCCAGTCATGACCAATAGCTTGGAGGTCTGCCGACACCGCACGCCTGTTCAAAAAGGGGCTGGTCGGACGACAGGTCGCGCGATCCGCGACTTCACATAAGGAGATGATCAATGATCCAGCGTCACTGCACACGGCAACACCTCGCGCGCTCGTGCGCGCAACCGCTCTTCCTGTTGCTGGGCGCGCTGATCGCCACGGCCGTGCAGGCAGCAACTCACTTTGTCACCTTCATCAACGACTCGGACCGGACGGTGACGTCCATCGAGACCGCTCCGGCAGGAACACATCGTTGGCACGATCTCGATCTTGGAGGCCCATTGATCGGGGGAGGAAGCGGCCAAGCCGCCGTTCGCTTCGATGATGCAAAAGGCTGCAAGCAAGACCTGATGGTCATCTATCGCGGGATGTCGCCATTGACGATCACGGGGTTCAACGTCTGCCGCTCCGAACGGCTTTACCTCGGGAAAGCTCTGGCAGAGGCATGGCGCTCCATCCAAGTTCCTTAATAACTGGCAAAGGCTCAGCGGCCGTGTTGACAACCCACGACCCGCAACTAAGTTGGGATGCCCTCCTAAGAGATGCAGTCATGCCCATCATCTACGATAACAACATCGCACCACCGCGAATGGTCAAAGCGCCTCAGCGGGAGAGGATGGTCAGCCGCCTCGGCACGCGCCTCAAAGCATTGCCTTGGCGCTCGCTTGCAATCAACACGTTGGGCGCTGTCGCATGGGTGATTTCCTCGACCGCGATGCTGGTTCTTGGCTTTTTCATTCTTGGCTCACGCAGCTGATCCACCATCACCATGCGGCGACAGTTGCTCTCGCCAGCAAATGGCAAGGCTCATAACAAAGCTACCGCCCATCCCCGCCACGCAACTGATAGCGAAAAGGCCGAGCGCAGATGTGAAGCTCAGGACCGTCGTAGCGTGCGTCAGGTTGAAGCTTCCCACAAAGACCAGGATGAATGCACCCGCAGCGTAGAAGGCACGCCAGCATTCCTCATTGAGGATCCTACATAGGTTGGTGGCCCCGCATGCCAGCGCGATGATAAAAGCGATGAGACAGGATATGACCACCCAGAGAATGGCGTATGTGCTAAGCACCTCTTTGAGGAGGGATTGGAGTTGGTGGGAGACGACTGTTGCGTCCGAGATCTTCCCTGCCCAATAAAGAATGGAAACTGCGAAGCCCGCCGGAAGCCATAAGAGGATTTGAGAAACAATGCTCAAACCCTCGTCTTTGAAAAAATCGAGGTCGATAGGGCGATCAGCGCGCCAGGAGCGAGTTTTCTTGTTCACATTTACGCGCCCTGCTTATTGTTTTGGTTGGTCGACGGTCTGCCTTTGTGCGAGAAAACTGCACGAGGAGAACTCATGTGCTTCCCGGGTGGCGGAGCGGTCGCGTCAGCGTATGGCATGAACCGGATGGCACTCCGATCCCGAACACGAGATCACCACTTTGTGGTCCGAGCACTCGGCAATGAACTCGTCAGGCGCCGTGCCGCTGTGGACATCTCCACACCCTAGGCGCTCCGACGTCTTTTGCGCCAGCAACACAGTCGTTGCGAGATCCGCCCGAGGCGCCACCGCACTGTCCGGAGCTTGCGCCTCCACCGGTGCAGCCGGACCGCCCCCTCCCGCCGGCGACACCACCTGCCCGGACGCTACGCTTGGTTTGATCCCGTATTTCGTTCGAATGGAGGCCGCCAAGAACCGCGCATCCAGCACTCCGGGCCGCTGCTCGCGGAAGAAGTGGGCCGTCACGCGGCTGCTCGGGCTGTGAATGGTGATCGGCATGGCCGGCACGCCGGAGGCATAAACGCTGTTGCCCACGATGTGCGCCTGATAATAGCCGGGGGTGAACACGGTGGACGCGCTGTCCGACATTTGAACGCCGTCGACCGCCACATAGGGAAAGCCGTGTTCTAACGCCAAGTCGGCGGCGCGCAGCAAGACCATGTCCCCGGCCCGCTCGTCGCCGGTGTATCCGTTTCCCTTGAAGCTGATCTGGGCGACATCCGGCGACAGCATCGTCTCGCTGAACCCGCCACCATTCCAGAATGACTTCGGAGCGTAGCTGGTGTAGCAGCCAGCCAAGGGCATCAGCAGCAGCACGGCGAACAATTCCCTCTTCATGGTGACCCCTTAGCAGTGAAAAATGACGGTTCACCTGCGCCAAGGCATTTTGGACAAGGTAAACCTCAACCCTGATGACGGCAGAAAGTCACGGGGCTTGAATGGTGCTCCGACTTAGCTCGTCACGCACTGCGCGAGCTGTTCGGGCCCGCAGTGCCCAACGGTAGACGGGGGTGCCGATGAAGAGGCCATAAAAAATCAGCATGAGCCCGACGGCCCTTTGACTGCGGACTGCTTTATGCACAGCGCTTGGAAGCTTGGGATCGTCCAGGATCTCGCATGCCACTGAGCGATCTTCATCGTATTTGAATTGCGCCGGGTTTTCTGCTGCCTTGCAATCCTCCCGCGTCATCGCTTCGGCACGGTGGCCCCAGAACGGCCAAGCGGACGTGTCAGTGAACTCGATCCAGTGCCCGTTGGACTTCAAGCTCATCACGGCGTTTTGTTTTAGCACGCCCACTCCGCCAGCTAGGAACAGCAGTCCTGCGATCCCCATTCCCAGAAGGAGCCCGAGAACTTCGGCTTTGGGCGATGGGACCTTGTCGGTGAGCGCCAAGGTCTTCCGATCAAACAGGCGCCCGCAGTCTCCCAGCGTTCCCAGGTCAATGCCATGCTGATCCGCCCAGGCCGCCACGCGCTTGGCCTCGGGCAGACTGTCGGCCCACATGAAGAGCACTCGGAATTTGAGCAGTTCTTCCCGATCGCGGAGAGGGCCGGCCAACCAATCTCGATCAGTGCCAGGACGGCGGTGGGTTAGCCGCCATAGCCTCTCTCGCAATGGGTAGAGCGAACGGGACCGGACCGTGGCCCATACAAGCAGGGCGGCGATTAAGACTGGCGAAAAGTAGGACAGCGCTTTGACGATGTCGGGAAGCGTGGAGAGATCCATTGTCGGGTCCTGGGCACGGATTTTGTCAACGGCCGGATTGCAAAGCCCTGAACCCCAATAGCCACCTTTTGCCGAATACGCATCGAAGTCACCGCCGATCGCAACTTCATGCGCCCGGTGACGATCCGTTTCGAGGTCACGAGGCCCTCGACCGGGAGTTCAACCCATCAGTTTCTTTTCCTCGCGTCGTGGGTCAAGGCGAGCATCATCGACTCCGTTCACAGTTTTCGGCATCACCAACGGATTCGGGTCTGAGTCGGAGCGAGCTGCGGCGCGCCTTCCCACCTATTGAAAAAATAGTTCCGATACGGGGTTGACAGTGATCCGGACTTGCCTAGAACGGCGGTTCCTTTCCTCCTGGAAGCTCGTATGTTCTTGTCGCGCCGGCTCGATCCATCACACCACCTGCTCGGGACGTCCTGGGCATGAAGAAATACGACGCTCTCCGCTTGATCCTGACGACGTCGCTAACCGATCGGGAGATCGGTGCGTCCGCCGGTGTCTCGAAGACCACGGTCGGGCGTTATCGCCGGCTTGCGCAGGCCAAGCAACTTTCATGGGACAAGCTCGCCGTGCTCGGACCGGACGGTATCGACCGCGTCGTCAATCGCCCGCGCAGTGGCGGCAAGGCCAAGCGCATTCCCGACCTTTCGTTGCTGGACGACCAGCTGCAAACCAAGGGAATGACGTTGCAGCTGATCTGGGAACAGATGCGGACTGCGGACCCGCACACGACGCCTTCTTACTCACACCTGGCCGCCTGCCTCAAACGGTATCGGAGCACGCTCCCGACGGTGATGCGCCAGCGTCACGTGCCGGGTGAACGAGTGTTCGTCGATTACTCGGGCCTGCGCCCTTTCTACATCGACCGCACCACACAGGAGAAGGTTTTTGTCGAGCTCTTCGTCGGCGTTCTGGGTGCAAGCTCCCTGCTCTTCGCCATGTGCACCCCATCCCAGAAAGTGTCTGATTTCATTCGAGCGCACGTGGCGATGCTGGACTATTTCGGCGGAGTTCCCATGGTGGTGGTGCCCGACAACCTCAAATCCGCCGTGGTCGTCGCCGGTCGAACGCCGACCATCCAACGCTCGTATGCCGACCTGGCCCGTCACTACGGCATGGCCGTCCTGCCGGCACGCCCCTATCGGCCTCGCGACAAGGCCAGCGCCGAAGTCGGGGTCAAGTATGCCCAGCAAAGGATCCTTTCTCGCCTCCACCATCAACACTTCTTCTCCCTGGATGAACTGAACGACGAAATCGGCCGCCTGCTCGAAGAGGCCAATGCGCGGGCGATGGTCAAGGACGGTGTCAGCCGACGCGCCCGTTTCGAAGCCATTGAACGCATGGCATTGAAGCCCCTGCCCGCCCAGCCATACACCTATGCCGACTGGATCGCAGTGCCGAAGGTGCCCCAGGATTACCATGTGGCTGTCGAGGGGCACTTTTACTCCGTCCCGCACGACCTCATTGGCAAACGGGTCGACGCACGCGTCACCGACGAGACGGTGGAAATCCTGTGCAACCGCCGCAAGGTGGCCCAGCACACGCGAAGCTCGGTGCTCGGAGGTCACACGACGAACATCGGCCATCAGCCGGAAGCCCATCGTGCGCAGGGCGAACGCACCCCAGAGGGCATGCTGGCCTGGGCGAAGGACGCCGGACCCCACGTGCATCGTTTCGTGCAGCACCAAGTGGGTGGGCCGCAGCCCTTCACGGGGCTGCCGGCGTGCGAACGCCTGCGTTCCCTGGCGCGGACGCACGGCACCGCGGCGGTTGACCAAGCGGCCCGCGCCGCCTTCGAAGCGCGCTCGCCCACCATCACCACGCTGAAACGCCTCCTGGACAATGCCACCGTCCAGGCGAAGCAGGCCCGTGTCCCTCGCAGTTCATACGCGCAGGGTCCCGTCTTTCAATCCGAGGAAGTCACATGCTGAAAGAAGCGCTGGCGGAGCTGTCCGCATTGAAACTCGGGTCGATGGCAGACCGCTTTCGGCAATGGGCGGAAGATCCCGAAAACCTGGGCAGATCGCATGCTGAGTGCGTGCTGGCCTTGGCCCAGGCCCAGGCGCAGGCCTCAGCCAACAAGCGGGCGAAATGCTTTCTGAGCCGAGCCGACCTCCCGCCCAACATCGCCATCGAGGATTTCCGAGACGGGTCTCGGCGCGGGTTGGCGCCTGGGCTGCTGGGCAACCTGAAAGCTTGCGACTGGGTCCTGCGTGGACAAGCCGTGGTGATCACGGGCGGCACGGACACGGGCAAGACCTTCTTGGCTGCGGCGTTGGGACGAGAGGCCAGCCTGCTCGGGCATTCCGTCGCCTACCGGCGCGTCCCCGACTTGCTGGTGGAGTGCGCGATCGAACAAAGCAAAAGCGCCACCGCCCTATCGGCCTTGCTGAAACGGCTGTCCCGACCCAAGCTGCTGGTGCTTGATGACTTCGCGGTGGAGCCGGCCACATCCGAACAGTGTCACATCCTGCGGCGCCTCCTGGATGCCCGACATCGTCATGGCCTTGCGCTGCTGGTGGCCGCTTCAAATGCCGTGGAACATTGGTCGGACTATTTCGAGGACAAGACGGCCGCCGAGGCCATCTATTCGCGCACCAGCGCCCACACCAAGCCGATCGTGTTGAGAAGAGCAAGCTGACGGGCGCGGAAGCGCTTCCGCCCCAGTTCCACATCACGCATCGGCGTCCGCAAGCGCATTTCTCTCGGCGATCCCATCGAGGATAGACGGCCTCTTCCACTTTGCTTCGTAGCGCCGCACCGCATCGTCGGCCTGTGCCTCCGCATCGCACGGGGCGCGCGTGGTCAACGCGTGCATGTAGGCCGTCTGCCAGATCTCTTTTCTGGTCGGCGAGAACGCGTGCTGAGAATGTGTCATAGGCATGATGGCTCTCCGCGGAAGGTCTGAAACCTACCCCCGGATTCCCTCCTGTCAAGACCGATTCCACGGCGCTCTAGCCCATTCCCGCCCTGCTTGGTGCGGTTGAGTTCGAAAATTTGCCCAATCCGCAGCCGCTGACCTGACCGTCTGAAACAGGCTGGCCGGTTCTCGCCGCGAATCCGCGCCGGGGCAACCGCTTTTCTGTCGCTCTAGGCGGACCATGAGACCGTTATGGTGGCCAGGCTGTTCCAGACTGGCGTCCGTCTGCAACCGAGACACCATCTATATAAAGGGGCTGCTGCGTCATGCCGCGGCGAAGCAACAACGCGGAACAACGCCGTTTCCACCGATGGTGGTCAGACTGTTCCAGATCACCTGGTCACATTGGCCAGAATATGCACCTGGATAATCTTGTGGGGGTGGTCCGCCGGTCTGGAACTATCTGGCCACAAGAATTTTGGGGCCAAACCGAGTTCTCTATTGACTCTTCAACGCACGGGTAAATAGCAAACCATGACAGAGCTACCGAGATCTGCCCACGATGCACCTAAGCCCGGTCTAGGCCGAGGGCCCAGGAACTTTCTACTCTGGAGAGCCTAGTTAGCTGGGCGAGGTTGACGCGCGCGGCTTGCTAGGAACACCGCCCGCTCCCGTATGAAAACCTCGTAGGCATCCTTGGGCGCAGGTGACCTCGGGACACTCTTTTTGTCTTGGAAAAGCGAATAGTAACTGATAAACAGCGTCCTATCGCTTGCGTATCGTCCAGTAAAAGATGTTGTAGGAATGCGTGAAATAAGGACATTGAATAGAAACGAATTGAACACCCGCACGAAAGCAGTTGCATGAGCGATGGCATTCTGGAGCGCCTCGTAGTTGAGGAGTAGAGGTTTTTCTAGCAACTCGAAATGCTCATCAAGACCCAAGTGAACAGCGTTGTTCGCGCCAAGTTTTCCGAAGCGATGAACGGCGCAATGACGAAGGTGACAGATTCTCCCGTAGTCAGCGCCGACCGACTTGATCGACTGAGGAAACTCGCTAATCCCGAGCAGATCACGACACGCTCGCTCTATATTTTCCTGGCTAGCAAAACTTATCTTTTCCAGAAGCGCCTCGGGTAGCAGATCGGGCTGCAGATGCACAGCCGCCGCATACGAGATTTCACGCTTCATGGCTTGCGCATTACAGATCGGATCTAAGGCTATGCATCGCCGAAACATTGATCGAAGGTAACTCTCGACGGCCGCGACGGCTCCGAGCAATATGAGTTGACCGAGATACGGATCGAAGGCAGCAGGGACTGGAGACAGCGCATTAAGCGTGCGCAATCTCTCTGTAAATTCATCGATAGGAGACCCTTTGAAATCTACATACGATCGATCAAACAAATTTTGAGTGAGCAACTGAGGCGACATTGGGGAAGTCGTCACGTTGACACTCGACCGAAATTCCTTAGCCATCAGGACAAGAACTCCGCAACGACGACGCCTACGGCATCGATGATGCCGCTTGCCCGCTTAGGGCCAATGTAGCTCGCTTTTTGGAGATCAGATCCTGGGTTTTGAGAAGAATACACATCACCCACCGATCTTAAGCGTGTGTCGCTCTTAAGACGATCTAGAAGCGACGTGCTTATGCCCGGGACCTCGCCTAGTGGAAGCCGCATGCATTCTTCAAAAAGCGACGCCACAACCAACTGCTCGCCACAATGATGGCAGAACTTTTGCGAGTCGCTTATTCGCGCGGTACCGCACCGTTGACACGAGGGAAGATCCAAGACCAAGTTAGAGATATGACTGGGTCCAAGCAGCTTCGCCAGTTGAGTGCGGATAGGGTGCTTTGCAGCAGATCGCTGCATATACGAGGGAAGATCCCGAGGCGACGTTCCCCGTCCGACGCGAAAAGTTCCAGCCGCATTCAGAAAAGCCAGATGGACTATATAGCGATCGTAACGTCTCTCTCGGCCATGGGATACGGGGCTATTGAACGGATAAAGCAGCCCAATCTCAATCAGGAAGCGAAGCATTCGCTCCGCCAGCGGGGATCGATCCGCATCCTCCTGCAAGCCGAGGACAATGCTCTTCTGCAATCCGAACTCGTCCTGCCCATCTGCTATTATGCGCACGGCGTTCTCAATGAACGCTCGTCCAGTTTGAATGACCGACGTAAATTGCTTCAATTTGAAAGCAAGCGAATCATACTCGGACCAAAGCAAATCTACCTGTTTATCGGTTACGCGGTTGACCTTGCTTTGGGCGCTTCCAGTGCGTGACTCCACGTATTCTCGAATCATACGCAGGTATGCACGCGGGGTTCCGAATGCGATGTATTTGAAGTGATCCAACGTGTCTTCTGGAATGGCTGCGACCTGTTCCGCCAGGCGACGATGTCCAATATCGCCCATGATCGATAGATACTCCGGGTCCTCTACCGAAAGCCAGAGCTCGATATTTTGAGACTCATGAGATGCATGAAAGCGAGGCCCATACTGCGTCGAGCCGGGATACACAGACGCCTTGGGTGCAATCATCTCCGTTTTGAGTAGGCGATATATCTCGAAGAAGGCAATGAGGTATTCATCTGTCAGGCTGAGGGCAGCATCATCCAGCAGGAGAACAACCCGACTACGCTGATATTTTTTTGCGAGAAAATGAAATACCTCTATCGCAAGGTCCACAGTAAGGAACTGTCCGAGTGAGTCATACTCAGCTGAACCGCTATTGCGTTCGATGAGTCCGACGAACTCGCGGATACTAGCCTCTTCCAGAAGTGGATTAAGCCTGGTCAGTGAGGACGGCTTGACGGAGGTATGTTGTCCAGCGAGGTCATTTATCAAATCGAAGGCGCTTAGGATAAGCCGCGCTACGACCCAAGAATGAAACCTGCTGAGCGCATCCGGGGACCGCTTGAGGAGGGGTTCTAGACCGAGATAACGGCTGAAGTTTGCATAGGCAGCTAGTGGCGCCTTCGAATCCTTCATTGCCTGCAGATAAGTGAACCGCATGAGGTGAGTCTTCCCAGTCCCTCGCGGACCGACAAGAAGCTTCGCGCCCTTATTCAACAGCTTTTGTCGGGCTCTTCGGAAAATTTGCCCATCCGAAAGCGTGCTTTCGATGTCCGCCAGAGAAAGCTGATCCGCACGTTCTTCAAATTCTGCCGCTTGGTCCCCTGTGCTCATGCATCATCCCTAGTAAGAAAATTTCAGTAGCGATGCTTTCGTTAACTGTGTGGCGCTAACACCGTATGCCTGAGCGCGGAGCCAAGCGCGCCCACTAGGCGAAGCAAGCGCTTCGAGAAGTGCAGCCCTCTCCCTGCTTGGAACGCGGAGTCTATAAACACAATCCGTGAATACAGCGCTACCGGATCGAATACCGATGATTTTCGAATCAAAGTTCCGTCCAACACGAGCAATCAAAATGTCGCCGCGTTCCGCAACAATTGAGGATCCTTCATGGCTTCTCTTGGGCGCAAAGCGTCTCCCGATATCAATCCAATGCCCAAGATCTTCCCCGCCGAAGTCCGTCGTGTGCATAGCAGCGATCCCACGCGCGGCGCTTACAGCACGTTCAAAGCTTCCACGCCGAACGTCTCCTCCCACACCGGAGATCGTCCGCTGTGAGGAGACTCCGGATAGGGTGAGGTGATAGTCAACATCTAGACGATCGATTGCATCGCTTGTGCTAACGGCGTGCACAACCTCGAATGCCGACCCGGTGAAACGTCCAAGTTGGACGGTGGTTTGGCGTTGGTTGCTCTTATGCAATATTACTGCATGAGCGAGCGCATCGGTGCCCTTGAACGATGCTCTCGGAAGCTTGATCACTTGTTCGACCGCGTAATTTTCGAGCAGAGCCTCGCGAAACCAACGATAACGCATGGAGGAAATCAAGCTGTCCGGGAGGATAATTCCGAGAAATCCTTCGTCCGCTAGGATGCGCATGTTCTGCGCTAGAAATATTGCGGGGGCTTCAATGTCGCGACTGACAGACGGGAGTGCAGTGAAACCGGCCTCATTGAGGATATCAAGGTATTCATTTCGCCACCTCGGCGCGATAAACGGAGGGTTGCATACCCCAGCATCTACCTTGCCCGCTAGCGTCTGGATTCGACTGGGCAAATTCGCGCGTAAAGCATCGGCTCGAACATGAAGGTGCCGATTGAGAACAGACGGGATGGTGCGAAATGCCGCCCGCGAGCGACTGTCGACGTCCACAGTAAGAATTTCAGAGTCACGCCATCGAAGTGCGGCAGCCAAAGAGAGGCTCCCTCCGCCCGCTCCAAGATCAATCACTCGCCCTGGCGTGAAACTATTTAGCTCGGCAACAAGTGCAGTGCCAACAGAGGCAGCTGTGTAATAGCGACCCAGGCGATCTGACCCAGTTTGGCGCGGTTGACTAAGCTGCGGTTCCATCTAGACCCCTAAAACACACAGCCTTATGGCATGCGTTGATACAGGCAAGAGTTTAGTCAGGTCCAGCCTTGATTTCCACACAAATCAGGCACCTAAGATCCTGCTGCTTTTACAGTGGCCTCCTCGCGAGTTGCTGTCATTCGACGATGCGCCACCCAATTCAGAAGCTAGACCCGTGTATACCGGGGCGAGGCTCGAATTTGCGCAACCACGGTCTGGCCAGGTGCTTGACCCCTAGGGCAAGGCCCCGCAGGTGCGTTATCTGCCTCCGACGGTATCGCTATGTTCTTGAGGTGTAAGATGCTTACCGCCGGCTCCAGCCATTCCCGCTCATCGTCGTAGGCCGCACCCACCAGTTGCGGGGCCAAGTCCGGCCGGACCGCCACGAATGCACCAACCGCCTCCCCCAAAGCTGCGATCTGCCGGCCCTGCTCCGCGGTCGTCCTCGTAATTTCGCCCGTGAGGTCGTTTAGCACAGATTGGTGACGGAGAACTGCCGCTTTCAGACGCTGCACGTGCCCGTCCGCCACACGCACCTGGTCATCAAGGCCGATCCATTCCTTGGGCCTGCCGTCGGCGCCTTGCATGGCTCGTGCAACCTTCATCTGCCAAGGGTGGCCACCTTCCCATGCCCGCACGTGCCCTTCGGCCGCCGCACGGTTCTGACGCGCGCTGTCGAGCTCGTAGTCCACCCCGAGCTTTGCCGCCATCCGGCGCTCTCGATCTTCGCCGAGGGACCGAAGCTTCCTGGCGAGCAGGACAAGGCCGGATAACAGGCGCTCAATGACCCGAACCACCTTCTCGAGCCGGCTTCGGACTTCCTCCTCTTCGGCCGTCGCCGCCGGTGGACGCATGGTCATGAAGCGCGACGTGAGTGAGCCCGCGGCCGCCTGCTCCCAAGCCTCGGGCCTAGGCCCAAGCGGAGGTGGTGGTAGCACTGGTTCCGGGTCCCGCACGCGCTCCGGCACGGCGGGCCAAGCCACGGTGGCAACGGTGCCCGGCGCCGCGTCAACCTGGCCCGCCGTGGGCGGCGCCACCTGCTGCTGGGGCAGCACGCGTGCCACGGCTTCGCGCACCACGTCGTCCGCCGCCTGCGCGTGCTGGTCCGCCAGGTCCACCGAGTGCGCCGCTTCATAGACAAGGGACGGCACCAGGACGTCCCCGCGCAAGGCATCGCCCCGGCGGGTGAAGAAACCGCGTCGTTCCATCGCCGTCACGGCCGGTCCGAGGGTCGGTTGCGGCGTGACAGGGATCTCTTGCCGGACGTAGCTACGATGGTCGTAGTCGGCCGCCAGACCGACCGTGGCGGTGTAGCGGTTTGCGAGGTCGGCCCACTTCTCGTTGAGTTGTTCGACAAACGCGCTGGACGTGGTTCTGTTCGATAGAAGCACGAGCTTGGCGCCCAGGCCCCACCCCGACGTGCCGTCCTCGCCTACGATCTCTTCCAGCCGACGCGTCGGGAAATAGAGGTGCGCATGAAAACCGATCTTCTCTGTGGGCTTCTCTGCACCCAGCGCGTCGATGTGGCTGTCGCGATGCAAACCCAGGGAGACGGCGGTATGAAGTTGGCGGCTGATGAAGCGCGCCATCTCTTCCGCCATGTCGCCGGCCTGCTGGTCAGTCAGTCCGAGAGGAATTGGGATCCGGTAGTCGCGTGCGACTTGGCTGTCCTTTCGCTTCTCGGCGGCTTCCACTCGGTTCCACAGTTCGTCGGGGTCCGCGCACCATTCCGGCGCGCCCTCGGGCGCGATGGTGAGCACACGGACGATTTCCTCGCCCAGCTTGCGGCGGCGATAGTCGTGCCATTCGCCCGTTCGCCGATCGAGCAGACGAAGACCGAGGCGGTAAGCAACTCCGGCGACTGCGGAGTGGCCCGAGCTGCGGCGATGGGTTTCGAGATGGGGGCGGGCGTGCAATGACATGTCATCCTCCTGATGACGTCACCCCAGGGCGGGGTGACGGCCGGTCATCCATGACCGAAGAAACGCAGCGGCGGCGGCTCCATGCAGCCCGCCCCTGGCAACCATCCAACCAAAACGCTTAGGCATGTCAAGCATCCTTGACATACTGCTTTTCCCGTTACGTGACCGACATCACGCGCAGTGGCTGGGCTGAGCAAACCGTGGGCCGGGGTGGTCGTGACGCCGTGGCTGGTGCTCCGATCAAAGCCTTAGGGTCATGACCGACTTCCGTAGCTCACGAAAAAGTGCGTCCTGGGAGCCAGCAACGGCCCCCCTTCCTACGAAGCACTACCCAGGGCATGGCGACCCAGTCCGCTGCACATCAGCCGGGAGGCATTCCAAGCTGCCGACTGATCACCTCGGCAGCTATTTTGGTTCCAATGTCCTTTGCTGTATCTAGAACCCAATGGCCGGCACTCCCTAGCATTGCCAAGGCGCCCGTCGCCTTTTTCCCATCGCCGTCCTGCGCCGCCAGCTCCGCCGAAGCGATGGCGCCAATCACGACGTATTGCTCTGGAAGGCTGGCCTTGGCCGCGACTGCCTCTCGCAGCCTCGTCAACTCCGCTGCCAAGGCCGCAACATCGACCCCAGAGGCTTCGACGGTGTTTGATGAGTTGTCCGTTGAACCGACATTCACCCGCGAATTATTTCCCGACACGTTAATCGTGTAGTTGCCGCCGACGTTCCTGTCGAATATGCCGCGCCTGGTCACAGCTACTTGATAATGCGGCCCAAAGTGGCCTGCTGTGTAACACGTCGGATCCGTCACGACGAATGCCTCCTCTCGACCATTCGGAAGAGACCGGCGTATTTCATCCCCTTCTCGAACATCAACGCTCATGTCATCAATGACGAATTGCTTTCCGGAGAAATACCCCTTAACGCTTGACCTTACGGATCCGTCTGGGGCTACCACATCAATGTCATCCGGCGAAATTATGCTCCAAGGCTTCACAATTGGCTCTCCTTTTTCGGTTCAACAAGGGTCGGGCTTATCTCGCGCGCAAAGTTGGATCTGGATGTAAGCGTCGTGTTGGCACAACACGGAAGACGCGCTCTTCGTTCGATGTCTTTGCATCATGCTCTGCGCACTTTTGCAGTCAGGCCGAATCCGTTCGAGCATCGTCAATGGCCTGCTGGATCACCAAGTCAACTTCGTCTTCGGCATCACCCATACGCTTAGTCCACGGCTCCCATATCCGACGCTCCACCAAAGTCGCCAACTGACCCAGTGCGCCAACGGGAGCGATCTGCATTTGATGCAGCCGAGATAGCAGTTCGGCCAGCACTTCATCCTTGTGTAGCGACCACGTCGAGGCAAAGCACCGCCAGAATGTCCAGCCGGCGCGTTCCAGGATACGTTGGCGGCTCATGTCATGAGCCCAGCGATCCGGACCGTGGAACTCATCGCCATCAAGCTCGATGGCCAGCCGGCGGTCGTCGGCCCCTTCCACCACCATGTCAATTCGGAAGCCCCCCACCTTCACCTGCGGGATCACGCGATACCCCCGCTCGGTGAGCTTCGTGAAAACCTCCCGCTCGAAACCTGACTCACACAGATCGATGGGACTCTCGCCCTGGATCTCCTGCGGCACCGCCGGCTGGCTGAAATGCTCGATGAGACCTCGGCGAAGATCAACCTCAGAAAGATCACTGAGCTCGACGGAACGCACTAGATACATTCGATCCCTGGCTCGGCTGGCGGCCACATTGAACCGCTGTTCGTGCCCCAACCGCGATAGAGCATGGTGGCGGTCCCGGTCTGCAACCATGGACAAGAACACGATGTCGCGCTCGCTGCCCTGGAAGGCACGCGGCTCACCACTCGTGAACTTACGCCGCAGCAACTCCGCCGCTGGGAACCGTGCCCGCACCACCTCATCAATGTATTTTGCTTGCTCGATCCCGAGAAGCGACACCACTCCAAGGGTTCGGTCGCACCAAGCCGGGTTCGCGATAATGGCTTCGATCTCGTCAGCGATCGCCTCCGCCTCGTCCCGGTTGAAGTCCTTAATGTCGCGTCGGCCCGTGGGAACAAAGATATCCACGAGAGGCGGGTCAATTCTCTCGGACGCAAGTGGGATGCGAAGCGGCCTGATGGCGCCTCCGTAGAACCGGTTCGAATACGCGATGATCGGGGACACACACCGGAAATGCTCGCGCAACATCACCTGGTGACTGGCGAAAACGCGTGCAGCCAGATCATAAAGCGACTTTTCCGGCGTCATGTCCGCCGCAAACGGCTGATCGCCCAAGAAGCGTTGGCGCAGAAGTTCAATCTGCTGGGCCGCTATGAAACCGCCGTCAGGTGACACTTGCTTATCGTCACCGACCACCAAGATCTTCTTGCCCCGCAATATGGCTGGAAGCGCCCAAAGGTCTGACTGGCTGGCCTCATCCACCACCACGAGATCAAAGGCCCCGATATCTGCCGGCATCGCTTCCGAAATCCGTGCATGCGGCATGATCCAGCACGGCACGGCTCCCGCGGCGTCATTCATCGCGTCACGGGCATCCCGACGATAGCGCGGCGCATTCGCCCCCGTTCCTTGGCCGATGCGACGTATAGCCGTCGCATACCCGTTGAGGGCAGACATGATCCTCCCGGTGGCGTTGTTCTTTGTCGCCAGCCAAGCGGACTTCGCGACCAAGTCAGAATAAAGGCGTTGAAGCCCGTTGGTGAGCTCCGATCGTCGTGTCGCGAGCGCCCGTAACTCGTGACGCGCCTCGATCTGTTCCAAATGACCCCGCAACCGTGCCCATGTCCAGCTCTTGCGCCATTGACCCGGCGTCACCTTGTCGTCGCCGGAATGACCGCATGGCTCCCGTTCGACGCGTTCTGCCCACAAAACGGCTCCCGCGCTTCGCAACCGATCGGCGGAGCCAGCAATGAGGGCCAGGTGCGATCCGAGGCCAAAGACACGCCTGAGCTCCGCGACCAATTTCACGTATTCGGAGCTGACCTGTTCGACCGTGCAGTGGGATTGGCCGAGCAGATGATGGCCGAACTGACGCAGGTTTTCGGATATCTCTCCTGTTCGACCCGCCAAGCGCTCCTGAAAGGCGGTGACACCCTGCGCCGCACGAGCCAACGTCACCCGTTGCAAATATTTCCTCAAACTCTGGGCGACTTTTTTAAGACCGTCCAAGCCACCATGCAACTTAGACGTCGGCACGTCTGCATACACCGAAGAGGCCTGATTGACCAAGACACGGTCGAGGTGCGTGCTGAGCCGGTGGACCTTCCGGGCTGCCGTGGCCAAAGTCTCGATATTCCTCAGATCGAGCGTCCCTTCCGACAGCGTTGGCAAAGACAGCGGCTCGGCGAAAGTGTTCCACCTGGCCACGAATGAAGCCAGCTCCTGATGGAGAAGCACGTAGCGCTGAACATGTTGCCAACCGTTCGCATCTTGCGGCGGCAAGCCCGAAACCTTGACGGCCGCCAAACACTTCTTAGCGTCGCCAGCGCCCACAGCCATTAAACCGAAGGGCTTGCCTGTCTGGGCAGCCCGCGCGACACCTTCGATTGCTTTTGGCGAGTTCAACCCCTCGGCTGGGAACACAACCGGCCGCCGGAGAAATTCAGCACGGGCTGCAACCAGCCGATCAATGTCGCCGAAAATGGCTTCGAAAGCAGCCCGTTCCGCTCCATAAGACGAGTTGCGGCACCTCTCCCGAAACACCGGACCCCACGAAGCCGCTGCGGTTTCGAGGATTTCGACTTCCCGCTGGGCCAATTCCACGCTTTCCAGCAATTCTTGGACGGCCTGATGCACCTCAGGCGTGTTTCCCCGCACTGCAAGGCCGGGAACCTCGGCGATATCTCGATCGAGCGTTTTCAGGCTAATTAGCGTCTCGTGCAACTCTCCCACTTGCTCCGCGGACGGCAAGCCGTCGGCATCAGGAAGCGTCGCCCCGAGATACACAAGATCGTCCCCCACCAGGCGACGTGCCAACCGCACGGCCGACATGTCGTCCTCGCTCAACGGAGGCTGATGCTCTGAGGCAAGCGTGAGGTTATCTTGCAGCCAGCCGTGTTCCTCTTGCCCGCGCAACAACAGCTCGGCGGCCTTCTGCGCGCGGATCTTCTCGCCGTCCACCTCGATGTCGCCCAATTGGTCTGCCGCGATGGCGTCCAGTCGGCGCTCGATACCTGACAATTCATGATGGGTGCGATCTATACCTGCTTTCAGAGTCTCAATCTGTCGTTGGGTTTCGCGTGGATTGAGCTGTGAAACGCTGTGCTGGATGGCCTCAATGGATGCCTGGAACTGACGGGTGCCATCCCGATCGCTCGACAAAAGCGCGACAGTCAGCGGTCGGACCTCTGCCGGCAACTTCTCTTGAAGCACCTGCAAGGCCGGCTCTCCTCGTGACGTGACGAGGACACGGCGCCCAGTTGCCAGGTAGTGGCAGATGACGTTGGCGATGGTGTGCGTTTTCCCGGTCCCGGGCGGCCCCTGAACGGTTACGCCCGGTGCACGCTCCAACCTTTCAATGATCGTGATCTGCTCTTCGTTGCTCGGCAGAGGAAAGTAAAGTTCTTCAATCCTGCTATCGCTGACACCTTCTGACACCGCATTCGTGGACAGTCCCCGAAAACGTATGGGCGCGATTAACGTTGCTTCGTTAGACGGCGGAGTCACCAGTGACAACGGCCCGCTGGGCAACTCACTGGCCTCCTCGACCTTTGTTTTGAGGCGTTTCAGATCTTCCAAAAGAAAATTGTGTTGCCGGGGGCGCGCCAGGAGAACCCACGCATCGGTGACCACGAAGTGCGGCCCCGGCGCCGGCCAAGGTTCGCCAGCCGCCGATATCTCGTGATAAGAACCTTTGGCGTCCAAGTTGGAAGCCACCACCTTCAAAATGTGAGCGTAGGAACTTGGATCGAACGGCGACAGGTCGGCAGACCCTTCTCGGCCCAGCAGTTTCTTGGCAGTCAGCTCCACCTCCGCGGCTCCAATCACAGAGGCGGCCACCAGAGCGTCCAGCTCCAACCGGGCCTCGACGTCACGAGGCCGGATCTCGATGGCCATGGTCTCCTCATCCATGACAATTTCGACCGATTGCGTCATCAGCGGGTATTCGTAGCTGAGCGAGCCCTCCTCGGAGGCCAGCTTCCAGGACGCCACCCCGACTCCCCAGACCAGTTCCAGAGGTTTAGCCGTTTCCTCCGCCTCGATCTGTTGTTTGAGGGCAAAGAACGACGTGTAGAGGTCGATGGAGCGACGGCGAGGCTTCTCCTGTTCGGACCATCCCCACCACTCGCTGGCGTAGAGCTCGAAGTCGGCGGCTACGGCGGCGCGGAATTCCTCACCCTCTACCTCAGGATTGGCAGCAAGATGAGCTTCCAAGGCTGTGCCGATGATTGCGGGCGGCTGACCGCTCGGATCCTGCGATGCAGAAGCAAATGGAAGAAGGTGTGCCGGGACCTCAGGGGCGTGAATGGCTTCGAGCCGATCCATACGGAGCCAGGCCGATCCGCCGGCCTCCGCCACGTTAAATCGCAGCGCCGGGAGACCCGCCAGATCTAGGGGACTAAATTTCGGACCAGCGAGCTTGGATAGCTGAAATCCTTCCGGCTTCACAAGCTTTGCTTGCTCACCGATGTAGTCGAGGAGCCCCAACAGCAGTTGCTTGGCGTCTTTCATCCTTACAGTCTTCCCGGCGTTCTTGATCAAAATACCCTAGCACGCACTATGCCAATACGGGCTGTCCATCAGCCAGGCTAATTTGGCGTTGCTCAGGCCTTCCAGCGTTTGGCGTGTTCAAATGCATCGTGCATGTCCTCTACCCATCCACGTGGAAGCGCGAACACAAGGTTGAGGGAATGCTGGCCACGCGGCTCGGGAACGGAAAAGATCTCCTGGATAAAAACGGGAACGCGAAAGATTTCTTCGATGAGCGGAACCGCTAGGCCTTTAAAGAGGGCGTTCGCCTTCTTGAAGCGGTCCGAGACGCGGGTCGACCTCACCAGATCTTCAAAATCCAGTAGCCTGCCGGCTGCATCTCGTAACAGCACGCACGCGTTATAGATATCGTCCACCGATCCCGGAATGCCACGCGCGCCCCATGCGTAAGCCAGTTCGTCCTCGACCAGATTCTTCAAAACTTCGACCTGCTGCATGATTTCGTCCATTCTAATTTGAAGCCACGGAACGAATTCCTCATCGGAGATCCAGGTTAGTGATTTGGCATACAACCCTTGATTGATGTTGCGCGCGCGTCGGCGCACGGGTGCCAAGAGGTGCAGTAGGAGCTCAGCTGTCAGCTTGTATTCCCAGGCTATCGGCCGATCGAGGATGATCTGTTCGGCCAGGTAGCCCGCGTCAGGGTAGGCAGCCAGCGTCCTGTCCTGCACCTTCGCCGCCAAGCGCTGACCGAGTTGCATGCCCATCGCTCGCTCATGCTGACGCCGCCACTCAAAAAGCAACTCTGCCGGGTGCGCCAGGGGGTCGTCATCGGCGTGCTTATGACAAGTGCAACACAGCCAAATCCCGTTGCTCACATCGGCCCGGGCGGGGTCGGTCATCTCGTCGCGGTAGCGAGCGGACCCTGGACGTGCGCCGTAAATGTGGGCCGCCTCCCCGAGGTTGCTTGCGGTGGTTTCATCGGCAGTTGGGCCCACTGTGAGAATGCCGCACGCCGGGTTAGAGCAGTGCCAAGCCGCCCGCTTAGCGAGAATTTCGCGAACTGGGCCAGAAAAACGAGCGTCCATGTAGCCTCCGTTAGCCGGAAAAGCGCTTTTCACACATCAATCGTAAAGGCTGACCTGACCATCTTGACGAATCTGATCATTGGACTAGATTCTCGGAATGGAAGCTAATCACAAATTGAAACCGCATGAGCACTCGGCATTTGACAGTCTCATGCCACAGAGGAAACTTCTTCGAGCGACTGACCTAGGTCAACTATCCCATGCCATTTCCCTCGACACATTGCTTAGAACCGACCATGAAGTGGACGTCGAACTCTATTCAAGATCGGGCAGCATGCGGTGGCCGGATAAGCGATCGAGAGCCACAGACTGCGGGCAAGTTTTCCACACAATCTGCATCAGGCATTCCTTAGGATAGGAGCGTCTGATCGCACGTTGAGGGAAGATAGAAATAGACGTCATCCATCCCTCGAAAAGCTACGTCCTCACCCGCAAAAGGTATTTCCCCAGAATAGTAATACCAAGTGTCCGCCATTGGCGCCGCGTCGCCGTTGAGAAATGCAAAGCTTACAGACCTCCTATCTTCTTCCGTCATCATTTTTTCTGGAAAATGTCCAGCACATTCCAGCCTATCGAGAAGCGCTGGATCGTCCTTATAGAGAAATGAAGCCGTGTATAGCTTCGGGTCGTTTCTGTCTACTAGGACAGCTAATCGAACAGCCAGTGCATCGAGTAAATATGCTCTCCCTCGAACGACCTGATACAGCTGATGTTGCTGGGCTAAAGCTGGCGAGATCTGCCGGCCATCGGGTAACCCGTGTCCCGCGCCGCCATGTTCGTCGCTTGTTAGACAGACCATTTCCGCTCGTGGCATGTGCTTCGAAGTGGCGATGGGTCCGCGTAAGATTTTTCCATCCGCCATAATCTGTCGAAAAGCGTCAAATCGCGTGAAGTGATAAAGCCTAATTTTCCCATCAATGTTCATAATGCCTCCTTCAAATCGTTAGCACATCGCGAATTCGTTTCATATCTAGGTGCCAACCCAGCCCCTGTTTTAGGAAGTCCGCCAGCTCCGCCGGCCCATAATTTCCCGAATAAGTTTCGACGTGCTCCTCATCGAGGTCATGCCCGACATAGGCGCAACGCCATTCCAACGGCACCTTCGCCGCCTTCATCGTCTGCACGGCGGTTTTGCGCAGACTGTGAAACCCATGCCTCCCTTTCGCTGGCTTGGAGATGCCGACCGCAAGGATGTGCCGGCCAAACGCTTTGGAGAGCCAGTCCCCCTGCCCGTTCACCGAACCGATCTTCACTTTCGGGAACAAGCGCTTTTCCCCCTGCGCCCGCAACCGCTCGACGCGCTCCATCAGGCCCAGGGTGATCAAATCCGGATGGATGGGGATGGTCCGGAGGCTGGGATGGTTCTTGACGCTCTGCCCTTCCCCCTCGTCGGTGATGGTCAGGCACGGGATCTCATCCACGGTGGTGAAGTCCACCAACGCCAGTTGTCCGATCTCTGACACGCGCGCCCCTGTGTAAAGCCCGATGACCGCGCCCCACCTGGCGCCTTCGCTCAACTTAGCGAGTGCATGAGGCGCGTAAAGCCTTTGGATTTCTTCCGGGGTGAACGCCTTGAAGCCGAAGGCCTTGCGGCGGTGCTTTTCCTGCTTGCGGAACACCACGTGGCCGGCGGCGGGATTTTCGTCCTTCGGAAACTTGCCATAGCAGCCGGACGACACCGCCCACGTAAAGAAGCCGCGTAGATACGAGGTCTTGTTTACCAGCGTCGGGGTTTGCAGGCCGCTCGCCCTGAGCGCTTCCACCCAGGCGTGCACGTCCTCGCGCTGGACCTCGTGCATCATCTTCTTGCTGCCGACGTGCCGGACGAAGCCCATCACCGCCGCCGTCTTGATGATGAGGGTCTTGGGGAGGGTGTCGGCTTTGATGCTCCGCAGCCATTGGTCCGCCGCTTTGCCGATTTCGCGTGGACGGGAAGGAGGAGTGGGGCCAACTGACACCGCAGCGCTCGCCCTCGCCTGGACCAGCGAAGTGTTGAACGCCTCCATCATGCCGGCCAACGCCTGAGTGTCCGGATGAGGAGATCGAGCGGGAGCCGGCCGCGGCGGTTTCGGTGTGTGCGAAGGCACCGGCTTCTTGGCCTCCCGCAACGCCTCCATCAGACGCTCGTGGTCGGCCTGGTCTGTGGCTTCAAACCGCATGGAGCCGTCTACGCGGATCTCGCACGCGTAGTCGACCAGCTCATTGCCGGTCCCCGTCCTCAGGGTCACCCTTTTCCGCGGAACGTGCGATGCGGTCGCGTCCGGCTCGTCCTTGCTGGGTGGTTCCTGTGCCATCGTGGCCCCTACTCCGCGTGTCGTGGCGAAGATTTGAGCATAGTGCGCGCCCAAAACGTAAGCCCACCACCTGGCGAGCATCGGATCACGAGTGCGCAGGGATTTCTTGATGTAGCGCAGGCCCAAGGCGGCCCGCAGATCCTTCGGAACAGTCAGGCAGAAGTGCCACATTCCGGACGGATGACGCTGCAAATGGTGCGCAAGTCGCATGACGATTTCGCCAACCGACTTCGCCAAGCGCCTTTTTTCTCCCAGACATCTCAAATTCCCTTGAAAATAGGGCTTTTCTCGATGGCTGGCGGAGAGAGTGGGATTCGAACCCACGGTAGGCTTTCACCTACGGCAGTTTTCAAGACTGCTGCCTTAAACCACTCGGCCATCTCTCCGTATTGTATGAGGCGCTTTGCGCGTCTCGGATTCTACGCTAGCTCCGATCACCGTCGAGGTGGCTCGGACGCCGAGTGGGATTGTTCGCCGCTTCGCGACGAATCCCTCCCGTTGGTCGGGACCGCCCTTCGGGCGTCCTGCGGCGGCTTCGCCGCCTTGTCGAACCCACGGTAGGCTCACACCTACGGCAGTTTTCAAGACTGCTGCCTTAAACCACTCGGCCATCTCTCCGTATTTTTACCGCACGCCACCGAGGCATTGCACCCCAGCAGCGCCAATTGTACCCGACCAACCCCCGGTCAGGTCACGCAATCGCTTCCAAACCCGCCATATAAGGCCTAAGCACCTCAGGCACCTCAATCGACCCATCCTTCCGCTGGAAATTCTCCATCACGGCAACGAGGGTCCGCCCCACAGCCAACCCAGACCCATTCAGCGTATGCACCAGCTCCGGCTTCCCGGTAGCCGGATTCCGCCAGCGGGCCTGCATCCGCCGCGCCTGAAAATCCGTGCAATTCGAGCAGCTGCTGATCTCCCGATACGTATTCTGCGAAGGCAGCCATACCTCCAGGTCATACGTTTTCGCCGCCGCAAAGCCCATGTCGCCCGTGCACAGCTGCACCTTCCGGTACGGCAGGCCCAGCTTCTGCAACACCGTCTCGGCGTGCCCGACCATCTCCTCCAGCTGAGCCATGCTGGTCTCGGCGGTGGCGATCTGCACCATTTCGACCTTTTCGAACTGGTGCTGGCGGATCATGCCGCGGGTGTCGCGACCGTAGCTGCCGGCTTCGGCGCGGAAGCACATGGAATGCGCAGTGAGGCGCATGGGCAGCTCGTCGGCTTCGACGATGCTCTCGCGGACCAGATTGGTCAGCGTCACTTCCGAGGTCGGGATGAGGTAGCGCTTCGCGTCGCCGATCTGGGTCGCGAACAGATCCTCCTCGAACTTCGGCAGCTGGCTGGTGCCCTCCATCGCGGCCGGGTTCACGATCAGCGGCACGTTGTGCTCGAGGTATCCGTGCTGCGTGGTGTGCAGGTCGAGCATGAACTGGGCGAGCGCGCGGTGCAGGTGCGCGAGCTGGCCGCGCAGGACGGTGAAGCGCGCGCCGCTGAGCTTCGAGCCGGCGTCGCCGTCGAGCCAGCCATGGCGGACGCCCAGGTCCACATGGTCCTTGACCTCGAAGTCGAACGCGCGGGCGTGGCCCCAACGGAGAATCTCGAGGTTGTCCTTCTCGTCCTTGCCGATGGGCACGGACTCGTCCGGCAGGTTGGGCAGGCCCAGCGAGATGTCGGCCAGTTTGGCCTGGACGTCGGCCAGAGCCTGTTCGTTCGCCTTGAGCTTGTCGCCGATGCCGGCGACCTCGGCCATCAGCGGGGCGACGTCTTCACCCTTGCTCTTGGCCTGGCCGATCGCTTTGGAACGCGTGTTGCGCAGGTTCTGCAGCTCCTGGGTCTCGGTGGCGAGGGCCTTGCGCTCGGATTCGAGGCGCTCGATCGTGGCGACGTCGAGGTCGAAGTTCCGGGCGGCGCGCAGGCGTTCGGCCGTTTCGGCGAGTTTGCCGCGCAGGAGAGCAGGATCCAGCATGGGTCGGGTTCCGTGGGTGTTCGAACGGAGGATTATCGCAAATTCGGGGGGCCTCATGCCCGCCCGATGCCAGATCCTCGCCGAACCCCACCATTGGCGCCTCAGGGAAGGCGCCATCAGCCCGTCGATGACACGGGATATCCGTCCCGTGTCAGGTTATCAGGCGGCCTTCTCAGCCCGCATCTGCTTCGACAACTGTTCGGACAGCAGCGTCAGCTTCTCATCGGCCGCTTTCTCCTCAGCCAGCGTCGCGACGAGCAGCGGCACGGCATCGGTGTAGCCGAGCTGCTTGGCCAGCGCGATGAGGGTGCCGTAAGAGGCGATCTCATAATGCTCTACCTTGTTTCCGCCGCCGATCAGGGCGGCATCGCGCAGCGGACCTTCTTCGACGCCGTCGATCACTTCCTTGCCCTCTTCGACCAGCCCCTCCATCGCGGCGCACTTGATGCGCTTCAGACGGATACCCAGAAGCTCGACGACCTGATCGATGCGCTCGACCTGGCCCTGCGTTTCCTCGAGGTGAGACGTGAATGCTTCTTTGAGCTCCGGAGCCGTGGACGCACGCGCCAGTCGCGGCAGCGACTTGGTGAGTTGCTTCTCGGCGCTGTAGATATCGGACAGCTCGTGGATGAAGAGATCTTCGATGGTTTTGATAGTCATGGCGCTGTCTCCCGGATAAGACTTCCGAAACTAGCGCTATGGATGTTTGCGCGCACCGCAACGCGGGTGAAGAGAGCGAACACCTGAGTGAACGCGGCTCCCGAAAGCTACTTAGGTATTTCCACCCGTTGCCCGCAATGCTTACCAGGCCGACCCAGGAAACGCATCCAGCGGAATCCGCAGGTAACGCCGACCGTTAGCCTCAGGCTCCGGCAACCGCCCACCGCGCAGATTTACCTGCAACGCAGGCAACAGCAGCTTCGGCATGGGCAGCACCCTGTCCCGCCCGTGGCGCAACGCGATGAACCCAGCCTCATCCAGGCCGGCCACATGCGTGTTGGTGGCCAGTTGCTCGGCCACCGTACTTTCCCAGCGTGGTTCGCGACCTCCCGGCTGGTAGTCATGCCCGGTGAACAGACGCGTCTCCGGCGGCAGCGACAGGATCCGCTGGATCGAATGCCACAGCATGCTTGCATCGCCGCCGGGAAAATCCGCACGGGCACTGCCGCTGTCCGGCATGAACAACGTATCCGCGACGATGGCCGCGTCGCCGATCACGTACGTCACCGATGGCGCGGTGTGACCCGGCGACGAGATCACGCACACTTCCAGCGAGCCGATGGAAAACGTATCGCCCTCGTCGAACAACCGATCCCAGTAACGCCCGTCCAGCTGATCCAGTGGCAATCCGTAGATCTCGCCCCAGATGCGCTGCACGTCCAGCACGCCGGCGCCCATCGCCATCGGTGCACCGGTCTTCGACGACAGATAGGCAGCGGCGGAGAAATGGTCCGCATGCGGATGCGTGTCGAGAATCCACTCGACCGTGAGCCCCTGCGACGCCACCACATCGAGCATGGCGTCGGCGGACGTCGTCGCGACGGAGCCCGACTTCTCGTCGAAGTCGAGCACCGGATCGATGATGGCGCAATGCTTCGTGACCGGATCGGCGACGATGTATTGCACCGTGCCCGTCCGCGGCTCCCAGAACCCCTGGACGTGCGGTCTGGATGTGTCGGTGTTCATGGATCACTCCTTGCGTGCGACGCCCTCGCGCTGCAGAGGAGTCCATTGTAGACGACGACCGACCGAGCGCCAGAACGTCGCGCCGAGCATCACGGCGAGGCCGATGTTGACCACGACCTCGCCCGGCCAGACGTTGCCGTAGCTGATGTCCTGAAAACCGATCCGATCCGCCACGATGCCAAGGATGTTGGCAAAGGCACCGGCGGCGATACAGGCGTGACACGTGCGGTTGATGCGCCGCAGGCTGAGATCGGTCAGCAGCCAGCAGGCCGAGACCATGATGACCGCACTGCAGGCGAGGTCGGTGTAAAGAAAGAAAAGTGCGTTCACGGGTTATCGCCTCCAGCGATACGGTCGATGACGCGATTGGCCAGTGTTTCACCGCGCGAGTCGATGAGTCGCTGCACGATCATCGTCAGGCGTAAACCGAAACAACCGATGAGAAAAGAGACGCCGGCGTGTACCTCCGCCGGCGAGTCGGGAAGAAAACGCCGCTCCAGCGCGGGCCCCAGGAAGATCGCCATCATCGCCCCGCATACCACCTGGACGACGGCCCGCTTGCGCGATGCCTCGTTGCCAAGCGCCACAGGCAGGATGGCGCCGCCCACGGCCGCCAGCAGTAGCCAAAAACGGGTGAAGAGAACCACGGAATCCATGATGGCGACCTCGCTGTGGTCAGGGGGACGTGACCGGAGCCAGACGGCCGTGCCATGTCGAGCGCGGACCGTCGAAGACCAGATCCAGCTCACGTTTCGGCTCGGCGGCTACCTTGATCCGAAGATCGTGATTCAACACGCCGTCGCAGAACCTGCCGCCGTTGACGGACGGGGCAAACCGATAAATCAACGTGTCGCCGTCGGCCTTCAGAAATCGGGCCGGCACGTCGCACGACAGCGGCTCGTTGAAATGCAGCCTGACCAGCTGCGGCGCGAACGTCAGCCGCAATGCGACATCCGAGTTCGCCTGCTGGATAAGGCCTTGCCATACCCCCTGGGGCTCGGCGGCGACGGCCAGGGTCGGCAGCGCCGCGATGAGAGCGGCAAGGCTCAGGCACTTCATGGTGTTCAGATGCATCGTGATCTCCTTACATGTTGGGTGGTGGGCTCACGCTACCGAGCAAGCCACACCGCGAAGCCGGCTAAGCCGGCAAGAAACAGAACGTATGCCGTGACCCGTACGGCGCTGCGGCCGCGACGCGACCGTGGAGCAACCTCGGTACTGGCGATCAGGGCGCTTTGCCAGGCAGTCGACACGCGCAGGCCGGAGAGTCTGTCCATCACGACGCCCCGGCATGCGACACGACGACCGGACGTCCATCGAGCGACACGTCGGCCCGCCAGGCGTCGGCGGCACGAAAGCGGATCACCATGCGGTGCAGGGGGCGTCGCCGGAACCAGCGAGGCGGGGGTGGATTCATGTCGATGATCAGTGCATCGGCCGCACCGCGCACCCGCTCGTAGCGCAGGCGACAGTCGAACGCGACCGACAGTTCGGTGACCTGCGGCAGGCGCGGATCGCGGAACCAGCTCATCGGTATCACCACGGGATCCAGCGTCGCATCGTCGCGGGGACCGCGCGGAATATCCACGTGCAATGCCTCGTTTCCGGCACGGTCGTGTTCGTAATGCAAGCCCCGGCGACGGCGCAGACCGTCATTGGCCGCCTCCACGGAAACACGCAACGCGAACAACAACTGATCGAAGCTGCACTCGGCCATGGCGCCCTACCCCTCGGTCATCCACGACGGCTTCCGCGGAAAGCCCACGTGATAGCAAAGCCACTGCAGCACGACCTGATGCTCGCCGACCTGCAGAATGGTGAAACTCTTTTCCGTCCCGATGATCGAGCCTTTCGGCGAATCGGTGAGGCAGCGATTGAGCAAGGCGCGCGCTTCTTCCACCTGCGCCTCCGTACTCATCTGGTTGGGGTTGTCGCTGCCGACAACCACACGCTTGACGAACTTGACGTCAGTCAGATCGAACATCACTGGGTCTCCTGGAGAGAATCGCGACGGCCTTGCGGACGCCGCGACTCGAGGTATGGAACAAACCGCTTATGGACCCGGGCCCGGACCCGTTGCCGGAGCCGGAGCCGGCGCCGGAATGGCCGCGGGTGCGATCTTGGTCTTCTTCGGCAAGGCGTTACCCGGCACGGCCACCGGCGCGCCGACCTTGCGCGGCGCGCAGGCGGTCTGCAGGATGTCCAGCACGCGCGACAGGCCTTCCGGCATGCCACCGTCTTCCGCGTGTACTTCGACGTGATAACGCGCCGAGTTGTCGGACTTGCGGGTGTTTTCCTTATGGGTGGCGACCGAACCGGACACCTTGGCGGAGGCCTTGAAGATGCCCCAGCCGATCGACATCTCGGCGCTGAACTCGCCCTTCTTGTCTTCGCTTTCGGTGCTGCTGAAAGACGACTTCACTTCCATGTCGAAGGTGATGTCGACCTTGGTGATGCTGAGGCTGGGCACCTTGACGATGGCCAGCAGCGGCACCACGATCTCGACGTCTTCCTCGGCGGTGCCGCCCTGAACATTGGGATCGTCGACGGGACGCTTGAAACGGAACGTGGCGGTACGGGTATCGCCCACGCCATTGGGATCGTTCGCGGCCGGCGGCAGAAAGCCGATGACCTTGATGAAATCCGCGGTGGCCTGGGCCAGCTTGACCTGCGCTTCGCAGGCGGCGCTGAGCGGCGAACCGATCAGGTCGCCCATGGGCAGACCCTTGAACTGACTCGACATGTTGACGAGTTCGTCAGCCATGATGTGACTCCTGGTGAGATGTGACGCGACACGCGGAATGCGCGTCGCGGTTCAGCGCGACCGACGTGTTCAGTCGCCCGGCTTGAACGTCTTGAAGACCCCCTGGGTCTGCGCGAGGTGATTCATCAGCCGCGACGCGCCGTCGGTCGGCTCGCTGCCTTCCACGCGCAGCACCACGTGCACGGACCCGCCGCGACGATCGCTGCCACCGACCGAGGGATCGACCCGCAGGTGGGGCCGCGACGCGGCGCTCACCCCCTTCCAGCCGGGCTCATGGGGCGCGTCGTCACCCGGTGGGTCGCCCTCGATCAGCGGACCGAGGTCCGCGTCGAAGGTAATCTCGACATCCTTGATGCGCAGCACGTTGGTCGAGACCAGGGGAAGGATCGGCGCGCGATACAGGTCTTCATCGTCCTCGCCGGCCTGCGGATGCAGGGACGGCATGCGGATGACGACGCTCTTGGGCCGGTTGTCCTCATCGAAAAAATCGCTGAGGTGGGAGATCTGGTGTTGCTCGATGCGGTCCTGCGCATCGACCACCGCGCCGGCGATGGCTTCGATCAGGGTATTGAGCGAGGTCTGCGCGGCCATGGCTCAGGGACCTCCCGTGGCGGCTTGCGGCAGATCGGGAAAAGAGTCGACGCGGTTGAGCCAGCCTTTCAGGAACTTGCCCAGCCCCGGCCGCTGGGCGACGAGGTTCTTGTAGTAGTCCTTGCGACCCTGCTTGTACGCGGTGTAAACCGCGACGTTATCGACCTTGCCCAGCGCGGCGAGCGTACCGGCACCGATGGCGCCGTCGACGACGACTTGAGGGGTCACACCCTGCGCATTGAGCACGCGCTGGAGCAGCCTGGATGCGTTACCACCGGCGTTGACCTGAAAGTCGAAGACGATGTTCGCCAGATCTTGCAGCGCGATCTCGTCGCCGTGCACCTTGTCCCAGTACAACGCCTTGTAGATCCTGCCCGCGTCCGCGTCGCTCAGCGCACGCAGGTTATCGAGCGTAGGCTCGACACCTAGAAGACGTTTGGCGCACTGCTGAAACGTGCCCAGCGTGATGCCTTTGTTGGTCGCGCCGCCCGGATCCGCAGGGTCGTTGACGAAACCTCCCTCATGTCTGAGTAACGTGGGGAAGAAGCTGTTGAAGTCGGCCATGGTGTGAGCTCCTGAAAAGACGCGGTGGCGTCCGTGGAGTCACTATCCGTGGGTGGTGGCAATGGCGGCATCGGCAAAACACTGAATCGCGCGGCCGCCGTTGCTGACCTGCGGGACTCACGGATCGAGCGTGGTGAGTCCTTCGCGCAAGGCGTATCGCGTGAGCTGCGCGATGCCGTTGATGCCCAGTTTCGCCATGATGTGTTCCCGGTGCGTGCCGACGGTCTTGATGCTGACGTGCAATCGCTCGGAAATGTCGCGTGCACTGAGCCCTTCGGCGAACAGCTGGGTGATTTCGCGCTCGCGCGCACTCAGCGCTCCGGTCGTCGCAAACGACGGTCCATCCTGGCGACGCAGACCATCCACCAGCAGATGCCCTATGTCCGGACTGATGAAGTAACGCTGGCGCATCACCGTATCGATCGCCTCACGTAGCACGTCGAAGCCGTCGCGCTTCAGCACGTAACCGTGGGCGCCCGCGTCGAAGGCGGCGCGTACCCATCGGGAGTCCTCGTAGCCGGAAAGGCAGAGAAGCCGGGTTTGTGGACAGCGCGGTGCGATCCGCCGGATCGCTTCCAGACCACTGAGTCCGCGCATGGCACAGTCGAAGACGATCAGTCCTGGCTGCTGTCGCAACGCCAGACGCACGCAGTCGCGACCGTCCGCGGTACTGCCGATGACCTGGTAGCGCGTGGAGTGACTCAGCAGCGCCGCCACGCCGTCGCGCAACAGCGCCTGCTCGTCCGCAAGCAGGACCGGCACGGGCATCATGCGAGCCGCCCACGGCAAAAGCCGCCATCGATGGCGGTGAAATGATGCTGCGAATCCATCGTCGGTCCCCCGATTGACTACCCTTACCGGCGGACGCTTCGCTGCCGGCTGGCGGCCACGGGTGCTCCCGGTGGCCGCGCCACGACGGCACGGCCGCAGCGTGCCGTCGCGTACACGGGGTCGGGTTTGGGACGCAGGTAATCGCCAGGCATGACACGATCCGGTCGGTGGAAGGAGTGGTCACGGTATGTCGTGACGCCCCACCAGCCGTATCGGCCAAATGCTGATTTTTCGAGCCGAAGCCGCTGCGGCGGCTAAGCCGTACCGATGCGCGTCGCTTCCGGGGGAAGCACGGTCAGTTCCCGCCAGTCGAGTTGCTCGAGCAGGAAGTTGTAATCGTCGTCGCTTAGCTGAAATTCCAGACGGCAGCGTTCGAGCTCCGCCCGCTGCGCGGCGATGGCGGCGAGCGACAAGGCACAGTGCCGCTGATGCGCATCGCCGCGTGGCGGCTCGTCCAGCGCGTCGACCTCGATGCGGAACAGCGCCGCCAGCCGCGCGCCCTCTTCACTGGCTTCGTCCTCCAGCCGATGCAGGGCTGCCCGGGCCAGACCGCGACGGACCGCGACGAGCTCGCGCTCGGTCACCGCGCGATGATCCAGCCCTAGCAGCCGGATCATCGGCGCGAGGGTAAGCCCCTGCACCACCAGCGTGGCCAGCACCACGCCGAAGGCGGCGAGAACCACCGTGTCCCGCTGCGGGAAGTCCGCCGGCAGGATGAACGCCGTCGCCAGCGTCACCAGCCCGCGCATACCGCACCATCCGGCCAGCGTGGCCTGCCGCCAGGTGGCGGGCTCCTCCCGTCCCGAACGACGGCGGTACCACGCCACCGCGCGATTGAAGCCGAGCGCGACAACCAGCCGGACGACCACGACGATGGCGATCACCAGCCCGGTGAAGGCGAGCGCGTGGCGCAGGTGCTCGCCGCTCATGTCGCCGATGATCCGCCGCGCCTGAAGGCCCATCAGCAGGAAGGCGAGCACATTGAGCACGAACACCACGACGTTCCACACCGCGTACGACTGCACGCGCATGCGCGGCGAGGTCGGTCGCGCCGTACGCGACGCGAGCGTCATCGCCAGCGCCACCACGGCGAGCACGGGCGATACGTGAAGGTGCTCGGCGATGATCCAGACGAGGAAGGTGTTGACGAACTGCAGCAGGTTACTGTCCAGCGCGCCCGTGACGAGCCGGCTCATGTACGGCATCAGCCAGGCGGCGACCATGCCGAATAACACACCGCCGGGCGCCGCCAGTGCGAATCCGCCGACCTGGGCCGCCGTGAGTCCGCCGGACATCTGCGCGGTCAGCGCGGCGCTGAACAGCAACAGCGCGGCCGCGTCGTTGAACAGGCTCTCGCCGCGCAGGATCGCGTCGGTGGCGCGCGGAATCGCCATGCCGGAAAGTATCGCCGTGGCCGCCGCCGCGTCCGGCGGCGCCACGATCGCACCGAGCACCAGCGCCGCGGCGATCGGCAGGCCCGCGAACGCCCAGCCCACCCACGCGACCAGCAGAGCCGTGATAAGCACCCCGCCGAGCGCGAAGATGACCAGCGGGATCCAGAACCGCCTGGCGGTGGTCACGGGGAAGTCGAACGCCGCATCCATCAGCGCCGGCGCGATGAATAAGGGCAAGGCCGTCCGCGGATCGATCGGAAAGTCCGGTGCCCCCGGCAGCAGCGCCACGCCCACGCCCGCCAACGCCAGCATCGACGGATACGGCAACGACAGATGCCGCGCCACCTGCAGCAATACGATGGCCGCCAGCAGCAGCAGAAGAAGGCTTTCGAATAACGTCACGGGCGAGACTTCCCCAAGTCGGTCCGCGCAGGCTACCCGGCAATAACGCTCTTGGGTAGGAGTCGGCCGTGCTGGCGATTGCGGGTTGCCTTGGTCAGCTGTTCTTCGTGCGACTTGGGTCGCGCGCGGGGCGCGCTCCTACAGTGGGCCGGCGGGAGGCAGGCCTGCTGGCGATGCTCCCCGCTTCAACCACCATCCCACCGAGGCACCCGCCAGCAGCCACCCGAACGCGATCTCCAGCAGCGACCCCACCGTGAACGCGTCCGGAAACCGGTACCAGTTCCAGTAGGGCACGCTGATCGACAACCAGCTGAAGACGCCCATCGCCAGGCCAAGCACCAACCCGCGCGTCACGCCCACCCCGGCGCGGAGCATCACCAGGGCGAGAATCCATGCCCCGAGCGTGTTCGTCACCCACTGATGAAACAGGTTGACGCCCATCTGCATGGAATCGCGCCCATGCGGCTCGTAAACGATGAAAGCGAACGGGCTGGCCACCGCCTTCGCGGAGAACACGGCGCGGGCCTTTTCATCGTCCGCGGCACCCCTGTCGAAGTGCGGCAGCACATAGATACCAGCCTCGGCCGGCAGGCCTTGCTTCAGGGAAGCAATCACCCTGTCTTCGTCCAGTGGCGCCCGCATGGACATCTCGCCCAGCGGTAACACCATGTGCGCGAACGCACCCCAGAGAAACATCACGAGACCACCGATCAGCGTTGCCATCGCGATACGCATGAGCCGTCTCCACCCGGGCTGTTGGTCCGAGCGTACGACTCGTCAACGCACGATGGTAGTGGCTTTCGGCAGGGGTTCTTCAGTGCCTGTCGAGCACGTATCGCTCGATGGCGACGGCCACGCCGTCCTCGTTGTTGCTCGTCGTCACGTGGTTCGCCACGGCCTTCACGGTGTCGATCGCGTTGCCCATCGCCACGCCGACGCCCGCGAACTCCAGCATGACCAGATCGTTTTCCTGATCGCCGATCGCCATGATGCGATCGCTGGGGACACCCAGGTGCGCGGCCAGCGTGGCCAGCGCCCTGCCCTTGCCCGCGTCCGGATGCAGGATCTCGAGGAAGTCGTAGGCGCTCTTGACCACCGTGTAACGCTCCGTCAGTTCCGGCGGCATATTGGCGATGGCGCGATCGAGCACGGGACCGTCATCCACCATCATGAACTTCCGGAAGCGCCACGCCGGGTCCAGCTGTTCGATGGAGCGGTAAAGCAACGGCGTGCGTGAGATGTACGCGTCACGCACGGTGTGCGAGCTGATGTCCGCGTTCGGCGTCATCATGCTCCGCTCGTACAGTGCATGAAAGTGCACACCCAGGTCGCGCGAGACTTCTTCGCAGTAGATGAAATCGTCGTAACCGAGGGTCGTCTCGGCGATGATTTTCGTGCCTGCGGCGTTCTGCACGACCGCACCATTGAAAGTGACGCAGTAGTCGCCCTCCCCGTTCATGCCGAGCTCCGCGAGGTATTCCTCGACACCCGAGAATGGCCGGCCGGTCGCCAGCACGATGCGGATATCCCTGGCGCGGGCCGCCGTGATGGCCTGCTTTACCCGCGGCGTGATTTCGTGCGCGGCGTTCAACAGCGTGCCATCCATGTCGATGGCAATCAGATCGATCATCGGGGAAAGTCTCAACGGGGATGCGCGGTATCGTACCGCAATGCAGCAAATACCGTCGTTAAGGTCGCGGGGGACGCCCTGAAAAAGCGAGCCCTCAGCCTCCAGCGCCACGTATGCGCCAAAGTCACAGTTCCGGGAGCATTTTTTTACGATGTCCACCCAGTCCGCCCGCAGGAACAACCTTCGTGCACTCGTTGCGGATCTGCAGCAGCAAGGCGTCGAGGACTGGGACGAAATCGCGCGGCGGGTGGGATGCACCGCCGGCGCGGCGCGGCTGAGATCGATGCTGAGGGAGGGGTTTATCGGGTCGTGGTTCTCACACTGCCTCGAGCATTCGCTCAATAAACCCAGGCGATGGCTGGACGAGGATCGCACGGTGCCAGCCGAACGTGCCGCGGAAAATGACGCTCTCGAGATGCCGCAGACGACTGACCGCCAGGACTCCCGTGACAGCGGGTGAACTACTTCCGCGTCCGGGCTTCCGCACGCGCGGCGCGTAGCGCCTCCAGCTTTTCGCGCAGTTTCGTTTCCAGTCCGCGATCGACCGGCTCATAAAAGGTCGTCCCTGTCAGCTCATCCGGCAGGCACTGCTGATCCAGCGCAATGCCACCTTCGACGTCGTGGTCGTACTGGTAACCGGTGCCGTAACCCAGCCCCTTCATCAGCTTGGTCGGCGCGTTGCGCAGATGCATCGGCACGTCGAGCGTGCCCATCTGCTTCACGGTGGCCCTGGCCTTGTTGTACGCCATGTACGCGGCGTTGCTCTTCGGCGAAATGGCCAGCCAGATCGCCAGCTGCGCCAGGCCCAGCTCGCCCTCGGGACTGCCGAGGCGCTCGTACGTATCCCACGCATCCAGCGCCATGCGCCACGCGCGCGGCTCGGCCAGACCCACATCTTCCACCGCCATCCGCGTCATGCGCCGGGCCAGATACAGCGGATCGCAGCCCCCGTCGAGCATGCGCGTCAGCCAGTAAACGGCGGCATCCGGATCGGACGAGCGCACGGATTTATGGAGGGCCGAGATCTGGTCGTAGAACTGCTCGCCGCTCTTGTCGAAACGACGCGTGCGATCCGCCAGCACCTGCTCCAGCGTCGCATCGTCGATCCGGCCGTTTTCGGCGAGCTCGGCGGCGATTTCCAGCAAGGTAAGCGCACGACGTACATCGCCATCGGCGGCACTGGCGATGAGTTTCAGCGACGCTTCGTCGACATCGAGTTCGAGATCGCCCAGACCGCGTTCCTTGTCGGCCAGCGCGCGATGCAATGCGGCCACGATATCGTCCGGGCTCACCGCGTCCAGCACGTGCACACGGCACCGTGAGAGCAACGCGGAGTTGAGCTCGAACGACGGGTTCTCGGTGGTCGCGCCGACGAAGATGATCACGCCCCGCTCGATATGCGGCAGGAAGGCGTCCTGCTGGGCTTTGTTGAAGCGATGCACCTCGTCGACGAACAGGACGGTGCGGCGCCCCTGCGCGAAGTTGCCTTCCGCCTCCGCGAGCGCCTTTCGCACGTCCGGCAGGCCGCTCATGACAGCGGAGATGGCGCGGAAGTCGGCGTCGGCGTACCGGGCGACCAGCAGGGCCAGCGTGGTCTTGCCACACCCCGGCGGTCCCCACAGGATCATCGAATGGACCTTGCCTGCCTCCAGCGCACGGCGCAGCGGCTTACCCTCGCCCGCCACCCGCTGCTGCCCCACTATCTCGTCGAGGGCACGCGGACGCATACGCTCGGCCAGGGGCTTCAGCGCTTCGGGTTCGGCAAAAAGGCCGGGGGACTGAAAAGACATGGGACTCGCGGGAGGGGGTGAAGGCCCATTATCGCGCGTCAGGCGTGCAGATGCGCTCAAGGCCTCGGAGCCGCCCTCAACTCTCGCCCTTGCCCTCAACTCTCGCCCTTGCCCTCGTCCTCGCCACCCGCCTTCGGCTTCCGCAGCAAACTGCCCGCCATCCCTGCAATCAAACCCGCCCCCAGCAACAACACCACCCAGAGCAAAGGCCGGGTCCAGTCGAACGGCGCCGCCGGCGAACTCAGCGCCTCGCGACCGCCCAGTTCCTGTCCGGGACCCAGTGTTGTTTCGTCAGGCCGCCACGCCGCGCCTTCGCTCTTACGCAAGGCCGTCACCGCATCGCCCACGGGCCACGCCGGACGGCGCTCGCGCGCACTGCCCACCAGCAACCGATACGGCCCCTTGCCTTCGGGCAGGAAGACGAAGCGATCCGCCCGCCAGCCCACCGACAGATGCGGCGCTTCGCGCAGCGGCGTCGCCGAATGCAGACGCAGCAGATCGCGACGACGCGCATTCACCTCGAGCGGTCGACGACCTTCCGTACCATCCGGGGTGACGACGAGCGTGCCCAGCGCCTCGCTGCTCATCGTGCCCTCGACCGCCGATGCATCCAGACGGGCCACGCTGTCGCTTTTGCCCAGCGTGACGCGCACGGAGTTCACCGGCAACGCGGCCGGCAAGCGATAGTCGTAATCGACGCCCTGCCCGCTGCTCTTCGTGTCGCCGACGGGAACATCCAGCCAGAGCAGCGTCGCTTCGTCCTTTGCCGCCGCGTCTTCGACACTTCCCGACAAGGTGACGGACGACGTGCCGTCGATCGCCCACGGTGCTTCGCCACTCATCACACGCACGCGGTAGTAACGCGCCGGCGAACCGGACAGCTTGATCACGCGCGCATCCACCGCGCCATCGCCCTTGCCGAGCGTCACGATCGACGCGCCGCGCACGCGCGTGTTCCAGTCCTGCAAGTCGTTACTGGTATCGACGTCGACGCCGAGGTTCACGTCGTGGTCGATCGCCGCGAACTCCAGGCGCTCCGGCGCGATCGCCGAGCGCGCGTCGAACAGCCAGACGCGCGGCATGGCGGTCGGCGCCACCGGACCCGGCTCGATTACGATATCGCCGTTGGTGCTGCGCTGGATGCGCGCACCGGGCACGCCATCCACGGCGGCGGGCACCGCGCGCAACGGCGCATCGAGCGTCACGGGATGCGAGGTCGGCGCCGCGGCGGTATACGGGCCGGCGGCGACCTGCCGCCCCTCCGCATCGACCACGACGACATCGGCGAGCCCGGCATCGCGCGATGCCCAGGTGTACGCGTCCTGCGGCAGTTCGACGAGGTAGGCCTTGCCACCCTGCGGCGCGACGATCGGCCAAGAATAGGCGAATGCCTCGGGCGCCTCGGCACGGGCGCCTGCGGCGAACAGGCCAAGAACAAGCAGACAGCCCACATCACGACGCATGCGGTGACTCCGGAGCGATGACCGCGCCCTCTTTGGGCGGCGCGGGAGCGAGATAGCCGATAACCGTGCACAGCAGGCCATAGGCGATGAAGGACGCGATGCCGAACAGGTTGCCCAGATGTCCGCGATCCACCAGCAGCAGCTTCAGCAGCACCACGGCCATCGTGCCCGCACCGGCCATCCACAGCAGGCGCTGGCCGCGGCGCGAACCGAGCACCCAGGCGACGACGCCGATCACGCTCCAGACCACGGTGAGCGAGAGTTCGGCAAGACTGGACGAAGGCATCGACGAATCCCACGGCACGCCGCCAAGGTGATGCACGGCGCGCAGCGTCATGCTGGTCGCGACGATGAAGAAGGCGACCGCGAGCGCAGCGGGCCGCGTGCGCCTGATCGCCGGCGGAACGGCCTCGTCGGAAATCGCACGTGCGGTAAACAGAAGCACCGCGATGAGCAGAAGATCCAGCGGATTGAGGACGGGAACGAAGGGCAACGGCTGCGGGCTGCCCGCGGCGGTGAGTGCGATCAGGCCGACGACGGCCATCGCCAGCACCATCGCGCCCCCGACACTTACGCGGATTTCGCGCAGGTAAATCGCCAGTGGCGACGCAAGCAGACGAGGCCACCACGCCGTGATTGCCGCGATCAAAAGGGTCGGCACCGAACAGGCGACGATCTGCCAGCCCTGCCCCACGCCCGCCACATGATCCAGCGCGAGCCCGATGGACAAGGTGAACAGGGCCAGCCAGCGAAGCCACCAGACGGTGCTGGTCGCCACGCCGGCGACACGGTGCGTACCTTCGCCGCGCATCGCGAGCCAGCCGGTCACCGCCATGACGACGACTGCACCCAGGGGCCAACCGGCGAGCCATTGCACTCGCTCGTTGGCGCCTTGCAGCACGATCAGCAGCGAGAACAGGAAGGACAGCGGCACCGAGAATGCCAGCACGGCGCCGAGATCCAGCTTGCGTGTGCGCGGGCAGGCTTCCGCGAGCAGCCAGCCGGTCACGCCGACCAGCGCGAGCCATGCGGCATCCACGTTCGCCGGGATGCGTGTGTCACCGGCATCGCGCACGAATCGCCCGATTTCATTGCCGAAACCCACGAACCACCATAGGCCCGCCCAGAGCAGGAGACCGACGCGCGCGAGACTGGAAACGCCCCGGGACGTGCCATGACGATCGAACTGCCATACCCCCACACCCGCGCCGACCACGAGTAGCAAGCTGCCGATGAACTCGGGATTGAGGAAGGCGGTGTCCCGGTAGCGTGTGCGGAACGCAAGAGCCAGGCACCAGGCCACGCCAGCGACAAGTTGCAGGAACACACCCGACCAGCGCGGCAGCCGACGTCCCTGCCGGAAGCCGAGCCAGATCAGGCCCGCGCCTTCGAGCGCGAAGACACTGGCGGTCACAGCGGCACTCAGCGCCAACGGCACCGCGATCGTCGCGAAGGCCACGGCCAGGACGGCCCAGGTTTCACGCAGCAGGCCCATATCCTCGCGTTTGCGGATGGCGAACGCGATGGCGATATAAAGGCCCGCGGCGATCAGCGCGGAGATGGCCAGCGGCATCGGCTCCCAGTCGAGCAACGCGCCCTGCAAGAGCAGGCTGGCGATCGGATTGCCGAACATCAGGCAGCCGTCGAGGATGACGCGGCGGCCCTTCGGCGAGCGCAGCACGTGCAGCCACGGCACCACGAGAAAGAGCAGGAAATGGAAGATGAGGAACGGCTCGGTGCTTTCGAACAGCGACGGGCTGTACTTCAGCACCCCCCATGCCGTGCCGACCCCGAAGGTGGCGACGAAGCCGAGCACGTTGAGCACGCGCCACGCCTTCTTCCATGCGATGCCGAGGATGCCGAGGTTGAGCACCGCGTAATAGCTGAAAAGCGCGACGTGATTGCCCTGCCCCGACGACGCCATGATCGGCGCGGCGAAACCGGCGATCAGGCCGAGCACCGCCAGCGCCAGCGCATCCTGCAGCACCGCCAGCACACCCATACCCGCGACGAAGATCAGCAGCAGCGCGAAGGTTGGACCCGCATCGAGCAGACCATAAAGTCGGTACGCGGCGAACACGATCATCACCAGCACGCCCAGGCCGCCACCCTGCAAGGCCAGCCCGAACGAACGCCGCTTCTCGCGCTGAACCCAGCCGAACGCTACGCCAGCGATCGCCACCAGCGCCACGATGCTCAGCCGTACCGATACCGGTACCCGGAGCAAGCCGTTATCCGAGGCGTATTTCAGGAACGCGCCCACGCCAGCGATCAACACCAGCATGCCGACCTTCACCGGCACGTTACCCTCGGTAAACCAGCGCTTGCCCGCCTCGATCCACCGATCGACCAACGAAGGCCCGACTGGCTCAACGGGCACGGAGGGCTCGCGGGACACTGCCGGTTCACCCGACGTCCCCGGCTCTTGCCTGGCGCCAACCCTGTTGGCGATCGGCGCCTGCGAAACGGCCCCAGGCACCGACAAAGGCACCGGCGGCGGCCGTGAAGAAAACACCCCCGGCTGCCCCTCCGGTCCCGCGACAGGCACCGGAGGTCGCGGCACCCGCACCGGATCGGCGTCAGGCCAGTCCGCCGGCGTCAGTGGCTTCGGCGCCGCAGGCACTGGCGTCGCGGACGTTGACTCCGCCGCGCCCGGACTCACCGCGTCCAGCCGCGTCCGCAGTGCATCCAGCTCATCGCGAAATTGCGACTGCCGCCCCAGCAACCAGCCGATGACAGCCCCCGCGACGGCGCCGGTCCACCCCTGATCGACAAGGGCGCCGATCACCGCGCAGACAATGGCCCAGATGACGTACATACCGTTGGTCTCTCCGTAACATCCTGTGTGACGGGCGAAGTCTGGCATGAATGCCAGACGCGTAGGAGCGCGCCCCGCGCGTGTAGGAGCGCGCCCCGCGCGCGAAAAGCCCACAGAGCGGTGAAGCCGTACCCTTCCTGCTTCTTCGCACTGTTGCCTTTTCGCGCGCAGGGCGCGCTCCTACAGCGCGGGTCGCGTCCCGGAGGGGGTGATGCGCGTTATTTCACCGGCTGGGTCTGGAGCACCGGGGCGTCTCCGATCACATCGGTGCCCTGCGGGGGGACGAACTCGAACGTGCTGGCCGGGACGGCGGGGTTCTTCTGCCATCCGGCGAACGAAATCTGCGTCGTGTTGCCGAGCTGATCTTTGAAGGCCATGCGGGCGAGGCCGCTGGCGTCGAACCCCAGGTCAGCGAAGTCGAACTGAGGGTCCTTCGACGTGGACTGCAGGCGCAGCCAGACCAGGCCGTCGTGCTCACCCTGCTCGGTGACCTTGAAGTCCTTGTCCATCTGCGACAGGTCGGTCAGAACCGTCAGCGGGCTCTGCGCTTCCTCGCTGCTCTGCTTGCGCACCGTGACCTGCTCCAGGTCGGGGTCGTACAGCCATACGCGGCTGCCGTCGGCGACGATCGTCTGCTTGTACGGCGCCGTGGTCTCCCAGCGGAACTGGCGCGGAGCCTGCAGCGCCAGCGTGCCGGAGCTGACCTTGCCCTGGTCGCCATTGGCGTTGGCCAGGGTCTGACTGAAACGGCCGGTCAGCGAGTGCAGGCCCTTGGAGAAGGCATCCAGGCGCTCGCGGGCCGCGCCGGTGGCGGCGAAAGTCGGCAGGCTGAGGAGGGACAGCGTCGCGGCGAGCAGGAGGCGTTTCATGGGATGTCTTCCGTAGGGTTCGGCGCGATTGTCAGCGATCGGTTTCGAACAGCGACTTAAGCATGTCGATGGCTTCGCCCGGCGAGATCTCGCCAGCCTCCATCTTCTCGCTGATGTCGGCGATGGCCTTACCGTCGCGGTGCCAGAAAGGCGCGTCACGGGTGGCCGTGTGCGCGGGGCGCGCTTCCTGACCCAGCACGACGATCTCGGCGATCTCGGTCTGTTCGGCGAAGATCACTTCGAGGGCGTCGTCGACTTCGGCGGTGTGTCCGCTCGGGTACTCGCGCGTGACGAAACAGGCGCGGCCGTCGTCGGCGCGCAGCTCCAGACCAGGGATGGACGGATTGAGTTCGAACACGCTCGTGACTTCGTCGAGCACCTCGGCCGTGGGCACGAGGTCGCCGGTGACGAGCAGGCTCCAGGGGCGCTGACGTAGCGCGCCCGGCTTCATGGTGTTCATGGGGCGATTAATCCTTCGGGGGCGGCGGCGCCAGCACTTCACGGTTACCGTTGTGCTGCGGGGCGCTGACGATGCCTTCCTGCTCCATCTGCTCGACGAGGCGGGCGGCGCGGTTGTAGCCGATACGCAGATGACGCTGCACGCCGGAGATGGACGCGCGACGCGTCTCCGTCACCACGCGCACGGCGCGGTCGTAGAGAGCGTTGTCGCTGTCGCCGTCACCGTCGGCATCCTGCGGAAGACCGGCGTCGTTGATGATCTTGCCATCGGCGGTGGACTGGACTTCTTCCAGCACGCCTTCGATGTAGTTGGGCGCACCCTGCGCACGCAGCCACTCGACGACGTTGTGCACCTCGTGGTCGTCCACGAAGGCACCGTGTACGCGCTCCGGCGTGGCCGTACCCGGCGGGAGGTAGAGCATGTCACCGTGACCGAGCAGCGCTTCGGCGCCGGACTGGTCGAGGATGGTGCGCGAGTCGATCTTGGACGACACCTGGAACGCGATACGCGTCGGGATGTTCGCCTTGATCAGACCCGTGATGACGTCGACCGACGGACGCTGCGTGGCGAGGATCAGATGCACACCCGCCGCACGCGCCTTCTGCGCCAGACGCGCGATCAGCTCTTCGACCTTCTTGCCGACGATCATCATCATGTCGGCGAACTCGTCGATGATGATGACGATGTGAGGCAGCGGCTCGAGCGGATCGGCCGTCATCGACGGCATGTCGGGGTTGGCGCGGAACAGCGGGTCGAGCAGCGGCTGCCCGCTGTTCTCCGCGTCCTTCACCTTCTTGTTGAAGCCACCGAGGTTGCGCACGCCCACCGCGGCCATGAGCTTGTAGCGGCGCTCCATCTCGGCGACGCACCAGCGCAGCGCGTTGGCGGCTTCCTTCATGTCGGTGACGACCGGCGCCAGCAGATGCGGGATGCCCTCGTAGACCGAGAGCTCCAGCATCTTCGGATCGATCATGATCATCCGGACGTCCTTGGCGCTCGACTTGTACAACAAGCTGAGCACCATGGCGTTGACCGCCACGGACTTACCGGAACCGGTGGTACCGGCGACGAGCAGGTGGGGCATCTTGGCGAGGTCGGTGACCACGGCCTTGCCGCCGATGTCCTTGCCGAGGGCGAGCGCCAGCGGCGACTTCACCTGGTCGTAGCGCTCGGAACGAAGGATCTCCGAGAGGTAGACGATCTGCTTCTTGGTGTTCGGGATTTCCAGGCCGATGACGTTCTTGCCCGGAATGACGTCGACCACGCGCACGCTGACCACGGACAGCCCGCGCGCGATGTCCTTGTCCAGGCTGGAGACCTGGCTGCCGCGCACGCCCGCGGCGGGTTCGAGCTCGAAGCGGGTGATGACCGGGCCGGGATACACGCCGACCACACGCGCCTCGACACGGAAGTCCTTGAGCTTCAGCTCCACCTGGCGCGACAGCACCTCGAGGGTTTCCTCGGAGTAGCCGGGCCCCTGCGGCGGCGCTTCGTCCAGCAGCGACAGCGGCGGGATCTCACCCTCGATGGACGCGCCGGTGAACAGCGGGATCTGGTTCTCGCGGGACGCACGCTCGCTCTTGACCACCATGGGGGTGGGCGTCTCGATGCGTACGGGCTCGCGTCTGGCCTGCTTGACGGCCTCGGCCTTCTTCACCACTTCGCGCTCGGCGCGTGCGGTGCGGGCCGCCATGACGTCTGGCGCGCGGCGCATCTTGCCGCCGAACCAGCCGCCCAGTCGCACCACGCCCTGCCCCGTCAGATCCATCAGGCGGAACCATGACAGGCCGGTGGCGAGGGTGACGGCGATGAGGAACAGGGCCAGCAGCAGCAGCGGCGCGCCCTTGTCGCCGAACGCGGCATGCACGCCGCGCCCGACCCACTTGCCGACGATGCCGCCCGGGCCTTCCGGCAACACGGGCGAATCGACGTTCAGATACACCAGCGCGGGGCCGGTGATGAAGAAGAACACGAACCCGATCAGGCGCAGGGACGGCTCCCACGGGGCGACGTTGCGCTCGCCCCGCTGACGGATCACCTGCACGCCGAGGGCCAGCAGCAGCAGCGGAAAGAAGTACGAGACCAGGCCGAAGATGTAACGGAGCAGATTGGCGATGTTGGCGCCGACCGCACCACCGAAATTGGTGGCGTGCTCGGCGACCCCCATGTGGCCCCAGCTCGGGTCCTGATCGTTGTAGCTGATCAGGCAGACGAGCAGGTACAGGGCGAGCGGGAGCACCAGAAGGGCTCCCGCTTCGCGCAGGCGACGCTTGAGTTCGTCACTCAAGCCTTCGCGTTGGGCCTTGATCTGCGTCCTGGCCTGTTTCTTGACGACTTTCGCGCTGCGCGCCACTTAGCAAACGACCTCGGATCGGGTTTTCGGCATCATGCCACGCCCTGAAGCGCCGGGTGGACGAGCTTGCCGCCCTCGATATTGATGCCGGCGGCCAGCGGAGCGTGATCGCGCCACGCGTCGCCGGCGGCCAGGCGCTGCACGTACGGCAGGATGGCGGCCGAAATGGCGGTCGACGAGGTCTGCGGCACGGCGCCCGGCATGTTGGTCACGCAGAAATGCGTCACGCCGTGGACGTCGTAGGTCGGCTCCTTCCAGGTGGTCGGACGCGAGGTCTCGAAGCAGCCGCCCTGGTCGATCGAGATGTCGACGAGCACCGAGCCCTTCTCCATCGTCTTGACCATATCTTCCGTGACCACGCGCGGCGCCTTGGCGCTGGGGATCAGCACGGCGCCGACGACGATGTCGGCGTTGCGGACTTCTTCGGCCACCGAGGACTCATAGGCGTAGAGCGCGGTGACGTTGGGGCCCATGGCCATCATCTCGGCCAGACGGTCCTGGCGCTTGTCGAAGACGACGACGTTGGCACCGGCCGAGGCGGCGAGCGCGGCGGCGTTGCCACCGGCGGCGCCCGCACCCAGCACGACGACCTTGCCGCGCGGCGTGGAGGCCATGCCGCCCAGCAGCTTGCCCTTGCCGCCGTTGGGCTGGTGCAGGAGCGTGGTGCCGATCTGGGTGGCGATGCGGCCGGCGATGACGGACATCGGCAGCAGCAGCGGCAGCACGCCGTTCTCGTCGACGGACTCGAACGCGATACCGGTCAGGCCGATATCCAGCAGGCTCTTGGTCAGCGCCGGCTCGGCGGCCAGGTGCAGGTAGCAGAACAGCAGGTGGTGCTTCTTGAGCAGCTTCAGATCGCCTTCGATCGGCTCCTTGACCTTGACGATCAGCTCGCCCTTTTCATAAAGGGCGGCGGCGTCGGGCACCACGGTGACGCCCAGCACGGCGTAGTCGGCGTCCGTATAACCGGACTTGGTGCCGGCGCCGGACTGGATGAAGACCTCATGGCCACGGCGGACCAGATCGGCCGCGGCGGCCGGAATGAGGGCCACGCGGCCTTCGAGGGTCTTGGTTTCGGAGGGGATACCGATGCGCATCTTGAGGAGGATCCTGAATGAACCGAGAGAAGTCGGACGAACAAAAGCCACCATGCGGGGACATGGGAGGCACCATCATGAAGCGAATGTCTTGAATCGCACCCTCGTCTTCCCCATTCTTCCGGGTCGACAACGATCTTGCGCAACCTCGAAACACGTCGCAGCAAACCTCAAGGATTATACATGAGCACCCCCAAGCACAGCCGTCTGCTGATCCTCGGCTCCGGTCCCGCCGGCTATACCGCCGCCGTCTACGCGGCGCGCGCCAACCTCAAGCCGACGATGATCACCGGCCTGCAGCAGGGCGGTCAGCTGATGACCACCACCGAGGTCGACAACTGGCCCGGTGACGAGAAGGGTGTGCAGGGACCGGAGCTGATGCGCCGCATGGCCGAGCACGCCGAGCGGTTCGAAACCGAGATGGTCTTCGACCACATCCACAGCGTGGACCTCGGCAACCGCCCGTTCCGCCTGAAGGGTGACAGCGGCGAGTACACCGCCGACGCGCTGATCATCACCACCGGCGCCACCGCCAAGTACCTGGGCATCGCCTCGGAAGAGAAGTTCAAGGGCCGC